>PJUJ01000007.1_pt1 | contig 503123 bp, 479 predicted proteins | sample 1512321 | NCBI WGS metagenome assembly PJUJ01 (sample SAMN08177669, study PRJNA422409) | Feces metagenome, whole genome shotgun sequencing project. | isolation source: Chicken feces enriched on filter paper: beechwood xylan treatment | host: Gallus gallus | place: USA: Madison | collected 2015-01-15 | reverse complement strand
GCGAAGAACGCTCGGAGTCGCGTTCGACTTTACGAGCTGTAAATGAGCATTCTGACCGGGCTGGCGTTCCAGCTTGATTTCAACGCTGCATGGCCGACGCGCAGCAGACTTTGAACACGCTCTGAGAGCGATCAGGCGTGCCGCGCGATGTCCTTGATGTAAAGCGCCTCGACCTTCTCCCTCGCCCAGGGCGTCTTGCGCAGAAATTTCAGACTCGACTCGATGCTCGGCTCATGCTGGAAGCAGCGGATGCTGATCAGCTGTCCGAGCCGATCCCAGCCGTGCTTGTCGACCAGCGCCTGGAGAATGGCCTTGAGCGTCAGGCCGTGAAGAGGATCGTTGCTCATCGTGTTTGACTCGGGAGTGGGAGCGGCGATTCTACCGGGAATCGCGCTCAGTAATCGCTCCAGATCCCGGCGTCGTACATCAGCCGCATTGTGTAGTTGAGCTGCAGGGTTTGGTTGCCACCACAGGCGATCTCTATCTGCTTGCCCTGACCGGAGGGCGGGGCGAGGAGAATGGACGATGCCTCTCTGAGCGGATCGAACAGTGTGTATTGGTACCCACCGTTGCTGAATTCGATGGAGGCATTGCCGTTGCCGAATGACTGGTAGGTAAACGAACCCAGCGGCGGTTTCTTCTGCTGCGGGTAGGTGAATTCGACCTTGCCGTGCCGGGATGCGCGGTACTGCATATAGCCTGAGGTGCGGGTTACCTCGCGGGACGAACAGAACGCGTAGGCGCGCTTGCCGGCCTCGCAGCTCCACAGGGTGAGTTCATCCTCGCCGCACAACGAGCTTGGCCAGTACTCGGCGTGGTACTGCTCCCAGGTGGCTGTGGTGATGGAGTCGACAGGGGTGTGCTCCTCCCCGAGAATAGATGTGGACGTCAGGGCGAGAAGGCCCATCGAAACGGCTCCGATCAGCTTGTTCATCCTGCCACCACACCCTTGAAGTACTCCGTGCGTTCGATGGTCATTCTCAACTTGCATTCCTCGACCTGAACGCCTTGCCAGGGCGAAGGCGTCGAAGAGATACCCGCGAACTGGCACTCGGTATCGCGGAAGTTCAGCCACGCCCGTTGTGCCGCGCGAAACAGGCTGACCAGCTCGGTGTTCGGCCAGGTCTGACGCAGGGCGCGTTCTTCTTCCTCTATTCGTTGCAGGGCGAGCTGGTATTCGGCGTTCAACTGTTCATCCACCACCTTGGCTTTCTGGGCGATGCACAGGTAACCGGCCATCACGCCACCACCCTGGGCGTTGCAGGGATCTTCGTCTGCCTCGGCGGCGAGGACAGTGGTCGAAATGAGTAGAAGTAGAGGGTAGAGGTATTTCAACGGTCGTCTCGACAGTCAGGGTAAAGGAAGAAGAGTTCGTCTTATCAGCTTCAAATGGTGGGGCGTGCAGCCTCCAGCAGGGCGTCCATGAGCAGGGGCTCTGAGTCCGATAAAGACTTGATCCCTTCACCGCACAGATGAATTTCGTCCGACACCCAAAGCAGCCGCTCGCGGGATTGGCCTTTTGCGAGCAACGCCAGTTGATAGCAGTGAAGGCCAAGCTCGTTCACCTCCGAGGTGTCGTTGAATCTCTCCAGAATGAGCTGCGCCAGTTGAGCGATTTCTGACTCATCGGGCTCGTTGCGAACGAGATCCAGCGCTTCGGGGTCTGTCGGCAGGTCGCCCAATGCGAGGTCGATGAGATAGCTGGGTGGTTCACTGGTGCCCAGAATCATCCCATCTGCCCAAGCGATCAACTCGCCCGGTGTTAGCAACCCGATACGGTTTGCGAGGATCATGATTCTTGATTGGGAGAGGCGTGAGGGCATGTCTACTCGTATGGCGTCAGGCGCAAGTTGTTTCGATTGGAGGCGCAAACTAGGGTCTGTACGAAAAGTCGTCGAGCGAAGGTCAGGCAAGGCAAAAACAGGCGAGGAAGCGGAGTTTACATGCTGTAAATGAGCATTCTGAGCCTGTTTTTAACGCAGCATCACCGAGCGCAGACACTTTTCGTACAGAGCCTAGAGAATGAACAGAGTGAGCAAAAATTATGGATTGCTTCTTCGTCTCTCTTGTTCTGGGTTTTCTCTTTGTGCTGATTTATTCCCAATTACGATCCGCGAAAATATTTGCGCCACGATACAGTATGGTGATTTCAGGGAAAGTGATATCCCTGCGGTAAATTATTTCGCGTACCCAACTGCCTGAGCTGATTGGTTTGTCCTCCACTTCGGCTTCAAAGTTGAAAGAGAATACCAGGCAATGACTGGCGCTATTTTGATACAGCGCATTTTCAAAAAATAGCAGGGTAAATGCATCGGCTGGGCTGAAACATTGGTAGGAGGGGCTAAGGTAAATGCCATTTTTTCCGCCCGTGCGGGTAGCATTGATGCGTTTGCTAAGGTTGATTGCGGCATAGCCGGCTGCTGAAGTTAAGTGGATATAAATCGGTCGGCCATTCCAGCTGCCTGCATTCAAACGTGTGTTGAGAAGTGAGTCGCGATTTCCCGTTGGCTTCCATGTCGGCATATAGTTTCCTACTTGAGTTAGAGGGAAATGAGAAGAAAGGGGTGAAGAAAAAGAGTAGATTTATTTTTCGATTGCTTAGGGTGCTAATAAATAAATTTCCCCTTTTCCTCCGTCTGAGTGAGCGGAGCGAACGGCTTGAGTCACTTGAGCCATTTGTTAGGCTCGCCACTGCGGGGCAGATTATAAAAAATCTTCATGCCCTTCCAGGTCGGGAGTTGCGTAAACATTAACTTTGTATTTTTTCTGAAGCACACTGATGACTTGCTGGACGTGTGCTCCTGGCTTAGCGGATTTGAGTTGATGCTTCATTGAGGAGAATGTATCTAGGGCTATCTTGTTTTTTCGATGAATATCCAAAGATAAGAGTCAGATTGCAGTCCATGCTCGACATTATCGAAATGTTGAGATAAGTACTGCTTTAGCTCTTCATGAAGTTCCCAATATTCTTCTGGATACTCCATTTCGGCGAATATCATCGATTCCTCCTGAAGGATCTAGCGTTTGGCTAAGGGACGGGCTTTAGCCAGTCCCGAGTGAGAGAAACGAACGGTTTGAGCTAGTTGTTAGGCGTTATAACACAGGCCAGATATTTGAAGAAGTTAGTTCAAGAAGCTCTTGTAGTGCTATCTGGTTATGCTCTGCTAGTTGTGTGCTTGAGACGAAGTTCTTTAACTGTGCCTGTACCTGGCTAGCGGCCTCTGCAGATGCTATTGATTCCTCAATGATGTTACAAGCGCCCGCACAAATTTCATAATTTCCGGTCAGTGCCAGTTCTACAAGCTCCGATAAAATGGCTTCACAGTTGAATGCACTTAGAGCATAAACAAGCGTTCCCCGGTGATTAGCATTCTCAGGCTTAGCGATTGCTCTAAGTAGTGGTTCTACTGCACTGGCATCATGGATGACCATCAAATCTAAAGCTGCCTTATCTCGGATAGATGAGTCAGGGGATTCTAGGTCTTGAATAAGTACCTTAAGCTCATACATGTCTGATTGATGCCTAACGTTTTGGTTAAGGGGTGGGCTTTAGCCCGTCCCGAGCGAGCGGCTTGAACCAGTTGTTATGTGTGCCTGGCACTAGTAGATAACCTCTGGCTCTTGATCTGCCATGAGCATGATGTAGAGACAGAGGAAGTCAAGGCCGACTTCGTCCGAGTGCTTAACTTGTTTTTCAAATGGCGGGTTCAAGCGTTTCATAACCAGCTCGCCGTCTTTCCATGCGCCGCTCCAGCCAAAATATGGCGGTAATGGTGACCAGCGCTCGGTGTAGTGATATTGGCCATTTTTTATTCCTTCTAATATCCATGTGGCTCCATCAAGCCCAGCATTCTTTTCTTCGGAAGGTAGCGTCCAGAATTGTGCACCATTCAGAAAACTTTTAAGATTCTGAAGATGGGTTTTAGTTAGTTCAGTTTTTTTCTCCGATAATAAGGTTTGAGGGTGATGTCTGGAAAATTTTTTAATGATTAAAGTTGGTTTGCTAGCGGGGGTTAGGTCGATTGTGTAGGTCAGAGTGCTGTTTGAGCTGCGAGACCAATAAAAACGATAGGTTTCTTTGTTGGGTGATGTGGCTAGATTTTTAATCGGCTGCTCATTAATAGTGTCTAGCTCCCTCATCAGGCTACTGCTGGGTTCACTCGCATAGCAATTAATTGCGAGTATCAAAGAGACTAAAGCTAGTAGTGATTTCATAAGGCACACATAACGTTTGGTTAAGGGGCCGGCTTCAGCCGATCCCGAGTGAGCGAAGCGAACGGTTTGAACCAGTTGTTAGGCGCACACTAGCTGACCGGTGCACGTTTAATTCTGGTTTTTGTTTTGTCGGTGGATAGAACCCAGACTAATAGCGATAGAGCACATAGTGCTAGCGATATTGAGAGCGCTATCCATGATTGCCTTAATAAAGAAACTAGTCCTGCTGCAATGCTCCCTGACGATAGTAACCAAAATATGGCTTCGGTAAGAGCCTCTCCATTGGCAACTGGTGCTTTAGGCAGGCTTGCAAGTACGTAGCTTGCAGAGAGAATGGATAATGAAATTCCCAATATAGCATGCCCTGAAACTCCACCTGTAAATAGGCCGTAAATTAAGAAGAAGGGAGAAAAGATGTAAGCGAGGGCGTAAAAGAATACGCTTAAGGCATGTTTTAGCTCAGGGTGCATTGGAAACTTCCTTGTGATCGCCTAACGTTTGGTTAAGGGGCGGGCTTTAGCCCGTCCCAGTGAGCGAAGCGAGCGGTTTGAACCACTTGTTAGGAGAGTGTGTCACTTAAGCCGAATGCCCCCGAGGATTTGTGGTGCGACAATTTGAACAATTATTTCAGAAACTACACCAAGTGTAGCTATGCTGGCTTTTGTGCACTCTACATTTGGCATGGGGCAGACGATTTTAGGTTCACCTTTGGGCATTTCGTCCATTAGGAATCGGGCGCGTGCTACTTGCTTAGGATTTATATGCTTAAACTTGATTGTGCATTCTTCAGCATCTGTGCGTTCAATATCCCAAAGCATCAAATAACCAGTCGGAATGTCTACGAAATAGCCCGGTATAAGATAAGTAGCCCCAGGAAGCTGGATGACTACCTCCGCGTCTTCTATTGCTACATGACCTGTGTTTGTTATTTCAACACTCAGTAATGTAGGTTGAGGTAGTTCTTCGCCGCGATAAAAAACCTTGAGATCTCGCGCAAGATCAGGATCGTTGCTTCGTACAATTGGTTCAATAGTGTATGTGTATGAGAGTTTTTTGCTCGCGAACTGACGTTTCATTACCAGCCAAGTTATTAGCGAGCCAAGAAGAGTTGCAAAGACCCCTGCGATTGCTATGTATTCCGCGTTACTCAATGAGCAATCTCCTAACGTTTGTTAAGGGGCCGGCTTTAGCCGGTCCCGAGTGAGCGAAGCCAACGACTTGAACCAGTTGTTAGGCATTACTCAATGACCTGATATTTAATGGTCTTTATGGTTTTGCCATTAACGATGATGTCGACTTCGTATTTTCCTAGTGGATCGCCGGTTTCTATTTTTATTATGCGTACCGCACCTTGGATGTGTGTTTCAGGTTCTCTTTGAAGGCTAAAGCCCCTGGGTGTCATATTGGATTTGCCAAGATATACTGGATTTATAGTTTCTGGCTTGGATGGTAGGTAATTTACAATTGATCCTTCAAAGCTCTCAATGCCTTTATTCCAAAAAATTAAACCATATCGAACATTTTCTGACTTTGAGATTATCCTGGTTTCTTTCGAAACATAATCTCCGCCGTTTTCGGCGGTACTAATGACTCCAAATTTCACATGCCATCGACTGAATAGAGATTTAAGCATGATGCATTTGCCTAACGTTTGATTAAAGGGCGGGCTTTAGACCGTCCCAGTGAGCGAAGCGAGCGATTTGAACCAGTAGTTAGAGGCTCATATGTACTCAATTGCTTGCCCTGCTTTTATATAGCCATATATCATGAAGCCAGTAGCTGTGGCGCCACCTGGGACGTGAATAATTTTGAGCGCATTTAATACATTGCTTTTTTCTTGCTCTGTTTGGCAGGAAATTTCAAGCCATTCAATGCACTCGTACCCGCCAATGCGAAAGTGATAAAGCCAATCGTGATCCCAGTTGGAAATGTAACCATTATCAATGCAACGGGTTCTGTAGCTTGGGCTTGGATCAAGGGCGGCCATAGTAAGCCTGATTCTATCCCACTTTGTGTTGTTCATGGCACTGGCAATACTGCTGTCCATGGGATGTGCCTCTAACGTTTGGTTAAGGGGCGGGCTTTAGCCCGTCCCAAGTGAGCGAAGCGAGCGACTTGAACCACTTGTTATGCGGTTTGCTCACTAGCCTAATATTCCCTGTCTGGCACTGACGATTAACTTTGCAACACTAAGGTCATGTTCGTTGTTGTCTGTGGCGTTCAATCCGATATTTTGACGAATTGTTGATGTGAGTGAAGCGGCGATTCTAATGTGATCGCAACCCTCTACTGCAAGTCGGAATATGTGAGGTACATAGCTATCGTATTCATCATTCCACTCACTGTCTTCTTCGTAGACACCGATAGGATCCCAATTCTTCCAGAGAATTTGGGATATCCTATTCCAGAGTTCTTTTTCCTTTGGGCTCAATTTATTCTTCATGCTCGAATACGCATAACGTTTGGTTAAGGGGCCGGCTTTAGCCGGTCCCGAGTGAGCGAAACGAACGACTTGAACCGGTTCTTAGGCATCATGGCGCTGGCCCGCTTTCGGCTTTTGTAAGCTCATGTAGCCCTTCCCATACCATGTGGTGATGTTCTGCCAAGAGCATATCTGGGGCATATTTATTTAGTTGTGCTTTCATTCGCCGGATGGCGCCCGCTGAGTTGGCTGACTCTTCGAGTATGCTGCAGGCACCAGCAGAAACCTCATAGTTTCCGGTCAGGGCCAAATCTACAATTACCTCTAGATAAGGCTCGCAGTTAAATGCGCTTAATGCATAAACCAGTGTGCCGCGGTGGTTAGCGTTCTCGGGCTTAGAGATAGCTCGGAGAAGTGGCTCGACTGCACGTTCGTCAAACATATCCATCAGGTCTAAAGCTGCTTTATCTCGAATAGATGAACTCGTGGACTCTAAGTCTTGGATCAGAGCTTGGACTTCGCGCATATCTTAGTGATGCCTAACGTTTGGCGGGCTTTAGCCCGTCCCAGTGAGCGGAGCGAGCGATTTGAACCAGTTGTTAGAGGCTTACTCACTGATTGGGTCGAAGAATAGTCTAAAGCCTTGCTCTAGGTAAGCTGCGACTTCAGCAACACTTTGCCTGTTTGGAAGGGTTACGTCCTGCAGTTGAAGTGCCGCACCTCGACCGCTTGCGCTGTGAATTACATCTTCCACTTTAAGCAACGGATCAAAGTCTGCTCTTGAAGGGAATATGGATTCGTTCGGGGCATTAAAGAAAGAAATTTTCTCGCCTGCTCTCGGTAGCGCGTCGACCTCAATATTTCCCGATATCACGCCTTCGGCCGATGGAACAGAGGTGAAGATTGAAAAATCTATGTCGACACGCATGAACTGAATAAGCCTCTAACTTTTGGTTAAGGGGCGGACTTTAGCCCATCCCAAGTGAGCGAAGCGAACGGCTTGAACCAGATGTTATGTTTCACTGCCTCGTTTCCAAAGCTGGCCTTCGCGCATCACCTTGCAGTGGTAGCAACCACTCTCTTTGCCGTTGATGTTGTACCACTCATGGCTGCCTCCTGCCTGCTCGCAGTCGAGCCCCTTGGCGGCAATGCCCAGATCAATAAGGGGCCAGGGCAGATGGCCTCTGAGCCAGGTTCTAAAGCGATATGGCCCGCCGGAATAATGGGGCATTGGCGCACTTTCCTTGTTATACATAACGTTTTGAACCATTTGTTAGCCGCTTGCAAGGATTGCTTGCATGCGTAGCCAAACGGCTTCTTCGATTTCATTTCTCCAAACGCCCTGCAGTAGCGTTTTGAATTTTGGACTTGCGTTTGCAAGGAGTTCTACGCGCTCAATGAATATTGGGCCAGCGCTTGCTAATAGGTCTTCTAGTGGCCCTGCAGCTAAGTAGGCGGCCACATTTTCAGGAAGATCCTTTTGGGATGTGTGAACAATGAATTCCCAGATTTGCTCGTGCTTACCTTTGAGCCATAAATTGGTCAAAAACGACTCAGCCCATGGGACTCCTGTCGTTTGATCAAGGTTCTCAATTGCTTTTACCCACTCGACTGCGAATTCTTCTAGTTTCATAAGTTATGTCGCATGGCGACTAGGTGGCTAATGCGAAAGGTAAGGGGTGGCGTGTTGCTCCAGAATAAAAACACCGCTGTTTGACCGTCCCCTTGACCGTCGGGTTAGGCATCACGACAGCGACACTTGAGAGATGATCGCGCCATCTGGTAGATCTTTCACATGCTGATGGATCTGACCAGAAAGAGAAAAGTGAACTTCGATGTCGGTTGCTTCTAGGTTCTCGATATCAAAGTTACCCCCGAGAACGGGCGGTTTGATAAAGCCAAAGACTTGGCCCGGCGCGAGCACTCGACCGGCATGCTGAAGACTTGCAAAGTCTTCGACCATGAGCTCGGAGAAGACAAAGTCGCGATCGGAGAGCAGGCTTTGAAGGTCTTCAACTGACCTGGCTAGATTGCGTACCTTCCCTTCACCGGGATCGAGCACGTAGACAGTTCCGTCTTCGGTGTCCTGAACGAAAACATTTCCCATCGCTGTGATCAGGATTGGACGTTTGTGTTCGCCAAGCAGCCAACGCCAATCAGCCAGTAGTTCTAAACCGTTCAAGTGGGAGAAGTTGACTGTGAGATCGTTGAGTGTGATCGGCATTGCAACTCCTTGATGCCTAACGATTAAGCTAAGGGGCCGGCTTCGCCGGTCCCAGCGAACGAAGTGAGCGCTTTGAGCGCATTGTTAGGCCTCTGGCCCTTCCGCCTCAATTTGCTTTCCGCTTTTGTACCCAAAGTATGACCATAGCAAAAATATTACACCTATTATTGCCATAAATGAGGCGTCGTAGTTGCTATTCACTATGGCTGGAAGACCGCCAATTAAGATAAATACAAGCCCCATTAGCAGTATTGCAAGCGCTCCGCGCTTATGTGCTTTTCCGGCTTTTTGATAAGCACTTTGGTTTCGTTTGTTGACTGTATTTAGCGCTTCTACGTCTTTCTCGCATCGATTTATGCAGGCTGTCCCTGGATGGACATCTACTGCGCAGCATCTGCACAGCGCCCGGCTGCATGACTTGCAAAGCGCAATTGCATCATCTTGTTGATGGTAGAAACACTTCACAGGCGACTCCTTTTGCCTAACGTTTGGTTAAGGGGCGGGCTTTAGTCCGTCCCGAGTGAGCGAAGCGAGCGACTTGAACCAGTAGTTAGGTTTTTATGGTTGCACGGTGCGCGAGCGCCTTACCTCGCTGTAGCGCATTTGCAACAGGTTGCCCTGTGACTCAAGGTGCCCTTGCTCGACAAGGTTAGCCACGCGCTGCGAGTAGTAAAGATCTGGAATGTCGTTGAATTGACCCTGAGTTTTACTCATGGCTAGCCCTACAACCATTGTAACCTTTCGCCAACTTCTGCCTGTATTTGCAAACAGTTCAGTATCAATTTTCTCTACATCCGAGACAGAGAGTTTACTTACCGCCAACTCTTGGGCTTGATTCAGCGGTGGATCGTTAGGCTCCACTGTGCTTGTTTCATTCATTGCTTTTTTCTCAGCGTTATCTTGTGCGGTGTCCAAGCAGCCAGAAATAAAGATGATAATTACTAGAGGCGCGAAGAAAAATCTGGCCATAAGAACCTAACGTTTGGTTAAGGGGCGGGCTTTAGAGCGAAGCGAACGATTTAAATCACTTGCTAGGCTGTACCGAAACCGAGAGTCGAACTCATGTAAAGTTCTATGTTTCATGACTCGACCCATACCGTTTCTTCAGGATGATGTTCTTTGATGATGTGGATTGCGCATGAAATTGCTTCTTTATCGCTAGGCTCAATGACATAGCTGAAGTCTGAGAAGGCTAAGCCTGACTGTCTGAGTGCTACGAGTTCTGCCTTAGAGAATATTCCTGCGGATAACCAGAGCAAACAATCTAAATTTTTACCAATGCTTTGGTAACTTTCATAACCTTTAAGAGTGAGTGCCAGGAATATCATGAAAGAGCCTAACGTTTGAGCTAACCGGCGAGCAAAAGCGCAGCTTTTGCGAGTCCAGTGAGCGAAGCGAACGGGGTTGAGTGAATAGTTAGACCTCACCTTGCAATACTGCTGCTGCGATTTTATAGGCCGCATACTCAGCTTGGGACTTGCGAGGATAATCGTCAGGTACTACTTCAATTGCCTCAACCTCTAAAGATCCGGAAAATTCTGCATTTGCTTTGGCTACTCCTGAAAGAACCTCTTCAATGTGATTTTCCAGATCAAATTTCACTGAGGCATCGTGCTTTTCTTGCGTAAGCATGTAAATAATTTTTGGGCCATTTTCTGGCCGTTTTCCAAAGCGTATAGAGACAAGGACGCAGGCTGGCCCTGTAACGTGCTGGGCTCTATAGAAGGTAGAACGCAATATTTCCATGGTGGGTTCTAACGTTTGGTTAAGGGGCGGGCTTTAGCCCGTCCCAGTGAGCGAAGCGAGCGATTTGAACCACTAGTTATGTTTCACCATTGCACGTTGATTTTGCCTAGATCAACTGTTCCACCAACACCCATGTCTCTAGGGTAGTTGACGAGTTTTGATGCGACCAAGTTTCCGTTGCAAGTAACACGAACTTCATAGTTTTGTGAATACGGTGAAACAGTAAATCCGTCACTGAATACACCGGCGATCTCTGCAGTTTTCCACGGTAGTGCTTGTTCTTCGTGTTCGAGGCTAAGAAAAAGCAAACACTTTTCTGTACTTGGTAAACCAGTCAGCTCCCCTTGAATCATAAATGCTCCATCGCCGATGCGGATGCATGATGATAAAAGTAGTGTAAAAACAATCGCGATTAGGTGGCGCATCCACTGTAGGCCCTTGGTGGAACATAACGTTCGACATGAGCGGCAGACGCAAGACGGCGAAGCCGGCTTGTGGCTGTCCGCTCGATGGAGGGGTTAGCCGACAGCGCCATCGACCTTTGCCAGAAGTTCAGCATACGCCTCCCTTGCCTCTTTGAGGGTTACATCGCGATGCAACGCTCGGAAAGCTTTGATCGCTTCGACTTCGTTTCTAAGGTGCACAGCCTGCAGCACTTCGACCGACACTGACCTGCCGCTTTGGAGACCAAGATTGGGGTGTTCCGGGCTCCAAGAGCCCCAATCAAGGGTTCGCGGGAAGCTACCCCACCTTTCCCGCTCGAAGTTGCAGACGAAGCCTCGGATGGGATCAAGAAGAAGATGCCTGCAAGCCCGGCACTTGGAGGGAACGTAAACCTTGCTGAGGTAGTACTGCGTTTCGACCAGAACCGGCTCGGTTGGCCCCTTGACCGGACAGGGCCCATGATCAAGTGAAAGATACCCTTGAACCTGCTCCATGGCACGACGACACCCGCCCTCAAACAGATGCGGACACTGCCTGCATTTGCTCGGCACGGCGCCACTCATGAAATGGCTGTATGGAACAGGCTCAACCGAGCCTGGCACGGTACAGCGAGGGAAGACGGTGCGGTACATGGCGGCTAACGTTTGGTTAAGGGGCGGGCTTTAGCCCGTCCCAGCGAGCGTAGCGAGCGATTTGAACCACTTGTTAGGCATTTAAGTGATTTGCTCATGATGTTCCCAGCCCGCACCATTATCGCTGACCCTGATAATTATGCTGCTATTAGCAGGAGGGTTGTTATCCAGCCTTATTTTCCATTTCATGGATTCTTTGGGCTCAAGATTGTAACCGTCGCTTGGGAAGTTCAAGTTATATGATATGTTTGGCATCCAGGAGCATGAAATTGTGACAGTGGGTTTTTTACCGGTTGCCTTTTCGCCGACATTTTTTATTGTGATTAATGTTTTTTCCTCATCAGAGCTGTATTTTGGTAGTGACTCTGCTTGTATCTCAATAACGGCTTTTTTGATTGACCAATTGCTATATACAAACCAAAGATTTAGCGCTGTTGCTCCGATAATAATTAGAACTGACCATTCCTTGATGAATTCAAACACACGACTCTCCTATGTAGGCCTAACTATAAATAGACACCAAATGGTGCATAACCTGCGGCCTGCTTTGGTGGATAACCTTCCTTGTCATCGTGCGATTCCCTGTCTAGGCTGGTGCTTTCCGGGTCAGGACGACCATTTTGGAAGGTTATGCACCATGGATGATAAGCCTCGTTTACTCGATCAGATGCGTGATCGAATTCGCCTCAAACACTACTCCATCCGTACCGAGCGAGTCTATTGCGAGTGGGTGAAGCGTTTCATTCGCTTTCATCGTTACAGACATCCCCAGGATATGGGCGCTGCGGAGGTTGAGGCCTTCCTGACTGATCTTGCTGTACGGCGGGATGTCTCGGCTTCTACTCAGAATCAGGCACTGGCGGCGCTATTGTTTCTTTACAAGGAAGTATTGGGGCTGGATCTGCCTTGGTTAGCCGATATTGTTCGGGCGAAGAAGCCGCAACGGTTACCGGTGGTATTGTCTGTCGATGAGGTGCGTCGAGTGCTGAGTGGGCTGGATGGCGATATTTGGTTGGTGTGCAGTCTGCTGTATGGCACGGGGATGCGTTTGATGGAGGCACTGCGTTTGCGCATCAAGGATGTGGATTTCTCCCGATACGAAATCATCATTCGCGATGGTAAGGGTATGAAGGATCGCGTGACCATGCTGCCACAACGCTTGGAGCAACCGCTGCGCAATCACCTTGCGGTGGTGAAGGCGCTGCATGAGTTGGAGTTGGCGCAAGGGCGCGGCGATGTATGGTTGCCTTTTGCCTTGTCCCGCAAGTACCCCAATGCGCCCCATGAACTGGGCTGGCAGTATGTCTTCCCGGCAGCTGGGTTATCAGTTGATCCGCGCTCCGGAGCCGTGCGGCGTCATCATCTGGATGAGAAGCGTGTACAGCGCAATCTCAAACGAGTAGCCAAAGCGACCGGTATCGTAAAGCCCATTTCACCTCATACGTTGCGTCATTGTTTTGCGACGCATTTGTTGGAGGCCGGGCAGGATATTCGTACTGTTCAGGAACTGCTTGGTCATGCAGATATCAGAACCACGCAGATCTATACCCATGTTCTCAACCGAGGTGGCCTTGCGGTTCTCAGCCCCCTGGATCGCTGAGCACATATTCCATTTACTACATGTTTCCAGCTGCCGACTGAACTTTTTTGTTGTGTTACGGTCTTGCCCTCGTCCGGGTAAGCGGTTTTGCCCGGCGTTCTTGCGGCCTGCGTTGGTGCGGTGGTTTCGCTCGGCGCGGGTGTTTTCGCGACGGTGAGAGGCCATGATCGAAATAAGAAACCTGACCAAGCGTTTTGCGCAGCACACGGCAGTCGATGATCTGTCGTTCCAAGTCCAGCCAGGGGAAGTGCTGGGCTTTCTCGGCCCCAACGGGGCCGGTAAATCCACCACCATGAAGATGCTCACCGGCTTTCTTGCGCCGACTTCCGGTACGGCGAGCATTCTCGGTTGCGATATCCAGACCCAGACCCTCAAGGCCCAGCGGCAGATCGGTTATCTGCCGGAAGGCGCGCCGTGCTATGGCGACATGACGGTGCGTGGTTTTCTTGAGTTCATTGCCGAGGTCCGCGGCTTTCGCGGCGCCGAGAAGACGCTGCGTGTCCAGCGCGCGGTGGAGCAGGTGGAGCTGGAGAAGGTGTTGGCGCAGAGCATCGAGACGCTGTCCAAGGGCTTCAAGCGCCGTGTCGGTCTGGCTCAGGCGATTCTGCATGATCCGCGCGTGCTGATCCTCGACGAGCCCACCGACGGCCTCGACCCCAACCAGAAACATCAGGTGCGTCAGCTTATCCAGGGCCTGGCGCAGGACAAGATCGTGATCATTTCCACCCATATCCTCGAAGAGGTCACGGCGCTGTGCACTCGCGCCGTGGTGATTGCCCAGGGCCGTCTGCTGGCCGATGGCACGCCGCTGGAGCTGGAGAGCCGTTCGCGCTATCACCAGGCGGTGACGCTGGTGGCCGATGAAGCACTGGATCAGGCCGCCCTCGCGGCGCTGCCGGGTGTTGCGGGTGTCGAGGAGAATACTCGCGAGCACAGCCTGAGCGTGCTGGCGCAACCGGGCGAGGTGATCTTTCCGCAGGTCAATGCGCTGATCGCCGAGCGTGGCTGGAAGGTGCGCGAACTCAATGTGGAGCGCGGCCGACTCGATGAAGTGTTCCGCACGCTGACCCGAGGAGAGCAGCCATGACCCAGTTGCCCGTGATCTTCAAACGTGAGCTGGCGAGCTACTTCGCCACGCCGCTGGCCTACGTGTTCATCGTGATCTTCCTGGTGCTGTCCGGGGTGTTCACCTTTTACCTGGGCGGCTTCTTCGAAGGCGGTCAGGCCAACCTCTCGGCCTTCTTCAATTTCCACCCCTGGCTGTACCTGTTCCTGGTGCCGGCCATCGCCATGCGCCTGTGGGCGGAGGAGCGCAAGTCCGGCTCCATCGAGCTGCTGATGACCCTGCCGATAACCCGTTTTGAAGCGGTCACTGGCAAGTTCCTGGCGGCCTGGGTATTCGCCGGCATCGCACTGCTGCTGACCTTCCCGATGATCATCACCGTCAACTACCTGGGCGAGCCGGACAACGGCGCCATCGTCACCGGTTACATCGGTAGCTGGTTGTTGGCCGGTGCTTATCTGGCCATCGGCTCGTGCATGTCGGCGCTGAGCAAGAACCAGGTGATCGCCTTCATCCTCGCGGTCAGTGCCTGTTTCCTGTTCATCGTCAGCGGTTTTCCGATGGTGCTCGACGCCTTTGCCTGGGCGCCGCAGTGGCTGGTGGATGCCATTGCTTCGCTGAGCTTCCTGGTGCGCTTCGACGCCATCAGCAAGGGGGTGATCGATTTGCGCGACCTGTTGTATTTCCTCTCGCTGATCGCTGCCTGGCTGACCGCCACCGCGGTGGTCATCGATCTGAAGAAAGCTGACTGAGGCCCGCACCATGAAAAAGCTGATCTATTCCGGCGCCGGGTTGCTGCTGATCGCGGTCGCCTTCGTCGCCTTCAACCTGCTGGCCGGCCTGGGCCTGGGCGGTGCCCGCCTGGATCTGACCGAGCAGAAGCTCTACACCATCTCAGGCGGCACCAAGCAGATACTTGGCGAGCTGGACGAGCCGATCAACCTGTACTTCTTCTACTCGGACAAGGTGGCCAAGGATCTGCCGGCGCTGCGCACCTACGCCCAGCGTGTGGAGGAGATGCTCAAGGCCTACCAGGCGCAGGCTGGCGGCAAGATTCGCCTGCACATCATCGATCCCGAGCCGTTCTCCGAGGACGAGGACAAGGCCGCCGAGTTCGGCCTGCAGGGCATTCCGCTGCAGCAGGGCGGTGATTCGATCTACTTCGGCTTGGCCGGCACCAACGCGCTGGACGACACCCAGGTGATCCCGTTCTTCGCCCTGGATCAGGAGGAGCACCTCGAATATGAGCTGAGCCGTCTGGTGCAGACCCTGGCTCAGCCGCAGTTGCCGGTGGTGGGCGTGCTCTCCGGGCTGCCCATGACCGGTGGCTTCGACATGGCCGCACGCCAACCGACGCCGCCGTGGATGGTGCTGGAGCAGGTGCGACAGCTGTTCGATATCGAGACCCTCAAGGCCGACATCGACCTGATCCCCGACAACATCTCGGTGCTGTGGCTGGTGCATCCGAAGCATCTGCCCGAGCAGGCGTTGTACGCCATCGACCAGTTCGTGCTGCGCGGCGGCAAGCTGATGGTGTTCGTCGACCCTTACGCCGAGGCCGATACGGGTGATATGCCGGGCGAGGTGGCGATGGACAGAGCCTCGAACATCGAGCCGCTGTTCAAGGCCTGGGGTTTGCGCATGGTGCCGGACAAGGTACTCGGCGACGGCTCCTACGCCATGTCGGTGAACATGGGCCAGAACCAGCGCCCCTTGCGTCACGCCGCCTGGTTGAGTCTGCCGCGCAAGGCGCTGGATCAGACCGATATCGCCACCGCCGGGCTGGAGAGCATCACCGTCGCCACTGCCGGGATTCTCGAACCGGTGGAAGGCGCGAAGACGCGTTTCACGCCGCTGATGCAGAGCTCCGAATACGCCATGCCGTTCGATGCCCAGCGCTTCGCCATGCTGAACAACCCGGAGGAGCTGATCCGCGAACTGGAGCCGACCGGCGAGCGCTACACCATCGCCGCGCGTATCGATGGTCCGGCGCAGAGCGCCTTCCCCGATGGCATCGAAGGGCGCAAGGACGGGCTCAAGCAGGCCGACAACATCAACGTGATCGCCGTGGCCGACACCGATATCCTCAGCGACCGCATGTGGGTGCAGGTGCAGGATTTCTTCGGCCAGCGCATTCCACAGCCCTGGGCCGACAACGGCACTTTTACCATCAATGCACTGGATCACCTGGCCGGTTCCGAGGCACTGATCAGCGTGCGTTCGCGTGGCCGCTTCAGCCGGCCGTTCGTGGTAGTCGAGGAGTTGCAACGTGCTGCCGAGCAGCGTTTCCGTGACAAGGAGCAGGCGCTGCAGGCGCGTCTGGCGGAAACCGAGCAGCAACTGGCAGCGCTGCAGCAGAGCGACGACCCCAGCAAGGCACTGGAGTTGACGCCGGAGCAGCAGACGGCACTGCAGCGTTTCATCCAGCAGAAGCTGGAGATACGCAAGGAGCTGCGCGATGTGCGTTACCAGCTCAACGCCGATATCGAGGCACTGGGCCGCACGCTCAAGGTGATCAATATCGCCCTGGTGCCGGCGCTGCTGACCCTCGGTGTGCTGGCGCTGTGGCTATGGCGGCGTCGCCGCGTCGCTTAGGTTTCGGAACGTAGGGTGCGCTGTGCGTACCACAGTGGATGTATCGGTGCGCATAGCCTGGGCGGCCCCGCGACACCCTACGTGACTCACGTCGTATTCGAGAGTGAGAGTTCATGGGACGTAAAGGTCTGATCGCATTGATCGTTATCGTGCTGCTCTGCGTGCTCGGTTATCTGGCTGTGCAGCAGAGCCAGCAGCAACGCACGGCGCAGGTCGAGCGGGCGCCCTGGCTGGCGGCCGAGCAGGCTTACCTGAGCAGTCTGCAAGCCCTCGAGATCGAACAGCCTGGCCAGCCGGCGGTGCGTATCGAGCAGCGCGGCGATGCCTGGGTGGTGCCGGCCAAGGCGGACTATCCCGCAGCGCCGCAACCCTTGGCCGAGCTGCTGCGGTCACTGCGCGAGGCGCGGACGGTGGAGGCCAAGACGGCCAACGCACAGTGGCATGGTCGCCTGGGCCTGGCCGAAAGTGGCGAGGAGGGCGAGCAGGCGCTGCGATTGAAATTGCAGTTCGAGGGGCACCCCGATCTGAATCTGCGCCTGGGCAATCCGTCTTTGCAGGGCAGCGGCCAACTGGTACGCCGTGCCGGGGAGGATCAGGTCTGGCAGATCGATCAGTCGCTCGCGCTACCTGTGATCGAACTGGAATGGCTGGATCGCCGCATCACGGATATTCCATTCACCAGCGTGCAACGCCTGGCGTTGAACTACGCCAATGGCGAGACGCTGACGCTGAGCAAGGCCGATGCCCAGCAATACAATTTTTCCGTCGAGCAGCTGACCAGTAACCAGGCGCTGAGTTTCGAGGGCGCCGCCAATGGCATCGTCACGCTGTTTTCCAATCTGCTGTTTGCCGATGCTGCGCCGTTGTCGCAGATCGGTTTCAAACAGGCGCCGATGTTGAAGTTCCAACTGAGCGGGTTCGATGGGCAGTCACTGGCGGGCGCCTTGTACAAGCAGGGTGATCAGCATTGGCTGGTGCTCGGCAAGCACGAAGGCTTCGAGGCTGATGAGGTGATTGGGCACGGTGATTGGGCCTATCGACTGGACGCCGATCAGGTTCAGCGGCTGACGAAGAAGTTGCGCGATCTACTGGCTAAAAGCGGGTAAAGCCGGCGCTAAGCCTTATATTTTCTGGTTTTCTATCGGTTCCAAAAAAGTGCTTTTCAGTCACAAATCATGCTCTATACTCGGCCTTCGGCTGCAGCAAGAACGCTATTCGCTTGACCTGCTCCACGCTCGAAGTGCCGGGGTCGGCGAGCGATGAGAAGAACGTTTTTACCGAGCCATCAAAGCGCCTTCGGGATAATAAAAACATAGCGAGTTTGGAGAAGTTGGTAATGGCAGATCGCGAGACGGGTACCGTCAAATGGTTCAATGATTCCAAGGGTTACGGGTTCATTCAGCGCGAAAGCGGCCCGGACGTATTCGTTCACTACCGCGCCATCCGCGGCGATGGTCACCGTACTCTGGTCGAAGGCCAGAAGGTCGAATACAGCGTGACCCAGGGCCAGAAAGGACTGCAGGCCGAAGACGTTTCTGCACTCTGAGCTGTAGCTCGAAAGCACAAGGCCCGTCACTGACGGGCCTTGTCGTTTCTGCGGGTCTGTAGGGTGGGTTAGCGGCGCGGAACGCAGAATAACAGTCACCGCTGTAGTGGTGCGCCGCGTAACCCACCAGGCGATAGACCTCGTTGCGTCGATGGTGGGTTACGCCGCAGCAGACATTGTGGGTGATCCTGGCAACTGTGACAGGCGGCTAACTCACCTTACGGGACTGCGACGATCCGTAGGGTGCGCTGTGCGCACCGCTGGTTTGACGCGATACGGGAGTCGGTGCGCGCAGCACACCCTACGGCTCAGTCCCCGGTTCAAGTGAACGTTTACTTACGCCCCTCGGCATTGGCGGCGAGCACGTCGGTGCGGGCTGCCATGATGAAGTCGTTACGGTGCAGTCCGCGCATTTCATGGCTCCACCAGGTCACGGTGACCTTGCCCCATTCGGTGAGCAATGCAGGGTGATGGCCGACTTCCTCGGCGATGGCACCCACGGCGTTGGTGAAGGCCAGGGCGTGGCGGAAATTCTTGAACAGGTAGACCCGCTCCAGTTCCATGTGGTCGTCACGCACTTCGATGTTCCAGTCCGGAATCTCGCGAATCAGTTCGGCAAGTTCCTCTTCCGAGACGTGCGGCGCGTCAGCGCGGCAGGCTTTGCATTGGGCTTGGGCAAGGCTCATGGAGTTCTCCTGGTTTTTGTAGCCCGGATGAAATCCGGGGCCATGTCTGTGGGTGATCCCGGATTTCATCCGGGCTACTCGCTGGCAAGCCTGACGGCATGTCCGCTCTATGCGGCTTTCGGTGGAAATTTAGGCGCATGCAGACCCATCTGTCTGGCCTGTTGTACCAGCGCCATGATGTCCTCCTGGGCCAGCTCGAACAGACGCTTGAGATCCGGCAGGACGAAATACAGAGGTTGCAGGATATCGATGCGGTAGGGCGTACGCATCGCCTCCAGCGGATCGAAGGCCTGGTGCTCGGGCACGTCGGACAGTGCGTAGCGGGTTTCCTTCGGCGAGGAAAGGATGCCGCCGCCATAGATGCGTCGACCCGTTGGTGTGTCGACCAGGCCGAACTCGATGGTCAGCCAGTACAGCCGCGCCAGGTAGACGCGCTCTTCCTTGCTCGCTTTGAGGCCGAGTTTGCCGTAGGTGTGGGTGAATTCGGCGAACCAGGGATTGGTCAGCAGCGGGCAGTGACCGAAAAGCTCGTGGAAGATGTCTGGTTCCTGCAGGTAGTCCAGTTCCTCGGGCGTGCGGATGAAGGTGGCCACGGGAAAACGCTTGCTGGCCAGCAGCTCGAAGAAGGTCTGGAAGGGGATCAGCGCTGGTACCCGAGCGACGTTCCAGCCGGTGCTGGCTTCGAGCACGCGGTTGACTTCGCCAAGCTGCGGGATGCGCTCGAGGGGCAGGGCGAGCTGCTCGATACCGTCGAGGTACTCCTGGCAGGCACGCCCCTGGATCACCTCGAGCTGGCGGGTGATCAGCGTGTGCCAGACCTGATGTTCGCTGTCCGGATAGTGGATAAAGCCGCTTTCATCCGGTTCCCGTGCCAGGTACTGCGTGCTCTTCATCGCTGCCTCCTGTTGTTATTGTCTTGACCGGATAATGGGCCCGTTGTGCCGTATGTGGCAGAGGTCGAGCGACGGGTGCCCATGTGCGCTTGCGGTAATTTCGTAAAGAATTGATTACGGATTTCCGGCGGCCACAGTGCGTGACCTTGCTGCTGCGCTAATCTGTCACATATTCTTGACGGAAAATTCGCAGCCACGGTCGATTGCTCGCCTTGGCGGCCCATAACAAGACCGATAAGAGCCTGCGCCATGCGTATCAAGATCCACTGCCAGAACCGTGTCGGCATCCTGCGCGACATCCTCGAACTGCTGGTCGACTACGGCATCAACGTGGCCCGCGGCGAAGTCGGGGGCGAGCAGGGCAACGCCATCTACCTGCACTGCCCGAACCTGATCAACCTGCAATTCCAGGCACTGCGCCCGAAGCTGGAGGCCATTGCCGGGGTGTTCGGCGTCAAGCGCGTCGGCCTGATGCCCAGCGAGCGCCGTCACCTGGAACTCAATGCTTTGCTCGGCGCCCTGGATTTCCCGGTGCTGTCCATCGACATGGGCGGCTCCATCGTCGCGGCCAATCGCAGCGCCGCCCAGTTGCTCGGCGTGCGTGTCGACGAGGTGCCGGGCATTCCGTTGTCGCGCTACGCCGAGGACTTCGACCTGCCCGAGCTGGTGCGGGCCAACAAGGCGCGGATCAACGGCTTGCGCGTGCAGATCAAGGGCGACGTATTTCTTGCCGATATCGCACCACTGCAAAGCGAGCATGACGAGAGCGAGGCACTGGCCGGCGCGGTGCTTACCCTGCACCGTGCGGATCGTGTCGGTGAGCGCATCTACCACGTGCGCAAGCAGGAGCTACGCGGTTTCGATTCGATCTTCCAGAGCTCCAAGGTGATGGCGGCGGTGGTGCGCGAGGCGAGGCGCATGGCACCGCTGGATGCACCGCTGTTGATCGAGGGCGAAACCGGTACGGGCAAGGAGCTGCTGGCGCGCGCCTGCCACCTGGCCAGCCCGCGTGGGCAATCGCCATTCATGGCGCTCAACTGCGCCGGCCTGCCGGAGTCGATGGCCGAGACCGAGCTGTTCGGCTACGGCCCGGGGGCCTTCGAGGGCGCGCGTCCGGAAGGCAAGCTCGGCCTGCTGGAGCTGACCGCCGGCGGTACGCTGTTTCTCGATGGCGTCGGTGAGATGAGCCCGCGCATGCAGGCCAAGTTGCTGCGCTTTCTGCAGGATGGTTGCTTCCGCCGCGTGGGCAGCGACGAGGAGGTGTACCTGGACGTGCGGGTGATCTGCGCCACCCAGGTGGACTTGTCCGAACTGTGCGCACGTGGCGAATTTCGCCAGGATCTCTACCACCGTCTCAACGTGCTCAGCCTGCATATCCCGCCGCTGCGCGAATGCCTCGATGGCCTGGCACCGCTGGTCGATCACTTCCTCGATTCGGCCAGCCGGCAGATCGGCTGCAGTCTGCCGAAGCTGGCGCCGCAGGCCTTCGAACGCATGGCGCATTACCACTGGCCGGGCAATGTGCGGCAACTGGAGAACGTGCTGTTTCAGGCCGTATCGCTGTGCGACGGCGGTACGGTGAAGGTCGAGCATATCCGCCTGCCGGATTACGGCGCACCACAGCCGCTGGGGGAGTTCTCGGTGGAAGGCAGCCTCGACGATATTCTTGGGCGCTTCGAAAAGGCCGTGCTCGAGCGCCTGTATCACGAGCACCCGAGCAGCCGCCAATTGGGCAAGCGGCTCGGGGTTTCCCATACCACCATCGCCAACAAGCTGCGTCAGCATGGGTTGGGCAAGGAGTGATGGCAGGACGCTGAACGCGCACGACTTTCAGCCCTTGTTCTTGCGTTTGGGCTTCGGTCGTCCCTGCACGCACTTGAAACGTGGTTCGGTCTTGCAGATCACATAGACGCGGCCGCGACGTTTGACGATCTGGCAGTCGCGGTGACGCTGCTTGGCCTGCTTCAGTGAGGCGACGACTTTCATTTCCCACCTCCGGCAAAACCAGCGAAGCGTTTGTTGAAGCCCGCGATGCGGCCTTCGCTCTTGGCCTGGCGTTGTTGGCCGGTATAGACGGGGTGCGAGGCGCTGGAGACGTCGAGGATGACGTAGGGATAGACCTGTCCCTGGTAGTCATGGGTCTTGTCGGTAGCGACCGTGGAGCCGATCAGGAAGTAAACGTTTGCGGCCACGTCATGGAAGAGCACGGGGCGGTAGTCGGGGTGGATGCCGGGTTTCATGAGGATTTTGCCTTTGGTTACTGTATAACATTTCATTAATGATAATGGTTATTGATTGCAGGGCAAGTCCTTTCGATACCGGTCTCGTCGTGTGGTGGGCGCGCAATGAGTGGAGGTTCGTCGCTGCCGCAGAGGCTGGCGGCAGTGCCTGTCGATTGTCGGTCACGCATACGACCTTGGTGCAATAGGCAGGGCAGGCACCTGCGGCGACACTGAGGCCGTCCCAATGATCCTGCGTGATTTGGGTGCAAGCGTTTCCGCATTCCTCTATGGGAATGCCTTGAATGGGCGGGCGACCAATTGGTCGCCCTTTTTTTGCCCGTCGCTTCTGCCTAGACGCCCTGGTTCAGCCGATCGATCAACGCCCGCACGCTGCCTGGCAGCGCGTCCAGTTCGCGTACCAGCATGCTGCGTTCGCGCACCGCCCAGGCTTCGTCCAGCTGCAGGGTCGCCAGCTGCATGGTGCGGCTGTGCCGTAACGCCGATGACTCGGGAATGATGCCGATGCCCACGCCGGCCTCGACCATCCGGCAGATCGCCTCGAAGCTCGATACCTGAATCCGCAGTGCCAGGCTGCCGCCAAGGGTTTCCACCTGTTCGCGCAAGAAGCTCAGCAGTGTGCTGCCTTCGTGCAGGCCGATGTGCTGGTAGGCGAGGGTGTCGGCGAAGCTCACCGACTTGTGCTGCGCCAGCGCATGGCCCAGTGGCACGGCCAGCACCAGGCGGTCGGTGCTGAAGTGCAGCACTTGCAGGCCGGGCGCCTGCACCGGGCCGGCGATGATGCCAAGGTCAGCGGCGCCATCGAGTACGCCACGCACGATGTCGCGGCTGAGGCGCTCCTGCAGGTCGACGGTGACGCCGGGGCGTTCGGCGAGAAAGCCGGCCAGCACCTCGGGGAGGAATTCGGTCACTGCCGTGGTGTTGGCGAAGATGCGGATATGCCCGGCGGCGTCGGTGCCGTATTCGGTGAACTCGCTTTTCAGGTAGTCCACCTGACGCATGATCAGCCGCGCATGTTGCAGCAGACGCTGACCGGCCGGCGTCAGCTCGACGCCGCGACTGTCGCGATACAACAGACGACTGCCGAGCTGGCTTTCCAAGGTCTTGATCCGTGCGCTGGCGGCGGCCGGTGAGAGGAACGCCTTGCGCGCACCTTGAGTCAGGCTGGGCGACTCGGCGATATGGATGAACAGGCGCAGGTCGGCAAGATCGAAGTGCATGGGTTCCTCTGCTTCTGTGGGAGGGGCCGGGCGGCGATCCGCTTTAGCCGCGACGCCCTGGCTTCCCCGGAAAACATCGCGGCTAAAGCCCCTCCCACATAGAAATATGGCGTTCAGCATATCCGAACGCTGGGTTAAATAAATGCGGATTCTATGAACGCGCGGCAGCGTTGCATGCTTCGGCTCACACAAGAACGAGCTGGAACCTGCCCCTATGAGTGACTCTGCTGTTTCTGCCTGGATCGGTCGTAGCGAAGAGGCCCACGATCAACTTAGTCGCAATCTGGTCAAGCGCATCGCCGCCACCCTCGGCGAAGCCACGCCGGCGCATGGCGAGGCGTTGCCGCCGCTGTGGCATTGGGCCTTCTTTCAGGAGCCGTTGAGCGAGAACCAACTGGGCGAGGACGGGCATCCGGCACGCGGTGGCTCCCTGCCGCCAGCGGACAATCGCAACCGCATGTGGGCTGGCGGTCGTGTCGAGTTCTTCCAGCCGCTGCGCGTGGGCGGCGAGGCCAGCCGGGTATCGACCATCAAGCACATCGAGGAAAAGCACGGCCGTACCGGCGCGCTGCTGTTCGTCACCGTGCAGCACGACTACCTGCAGGACGGCCAACTGGCCATTCGCGAAGAGCAGGACATCGTCTACCGCGAGCCCAGCCCACCCAAGGCCAGCAGTGGCGAGCCGCTGGTGGCGGGCGATTGGCGCGAGGCGGTCACGCCGTCCAGCACGCTGCTGTTTCGCTACAGCGCGGTGACCTTCAACGGGCATCGCATTCATTACGACTGGCCCTACGTCACCGAAACCGAAGGCTACGGCGGCCTGGTCGTACACGGCCCGCTGATCGCCACGCTGAACCTGCGCGCCTTCTGCCGTGCCAACCCCGAGGCACGTCTGCGCCACTTCGCCTATCGCGGCCTGCGCCCGCTGATCTCGCCGCAACCCTTCGAAGTGGGTGGGCGCATCAGTGGCGAAGGCCAGGCCGAGCTGTGGGCCGGCAATGAAGCCGGCCTGGCACAACGCGCCGAAGTGCAATTCGACTGATTTTGTAGGGCGGGCCGGGATGCTGATTTCGTAGGGCGGACTCAGGAGCCTAAGCGAACAGTCCGCCGAACCATGCCAATACCGGCACCGCACCTAAGGCTCAGCTTTCTAACGGCGTACTGCTTCCGAGCGGCCGGCGTCCCGGTACGCCCTACATGTCTGCATGGATGCAGGAGGCCAAAGCCGAGTACGCCCTACATCGTGCCCGATGGGCGCCACGCCACACATGATTCGAGGAAGACCGATGAACCACAACAATAACGAAGAACTCAACGCGATCCGCGAAGGCGTGCGCGCCCTCTGTGCGGAGTTTCCGGCCGAATACTGGCGCAAGATCGATGAGGAAAAGGGCTTCCCCGAAGCCTTCGTCACGGCCATGACCGAAGCCGGCTGGCTGTCGGCGATGATCCCGGAAGAGTACGGCGGCTCCGGCCTGGGCCTGGCCGAGGCGTCGGTGATCCTCGAGGAGGTCAACCACTGCGGCGGCAACTCCGGCACCATTCACGGGCAGATGTACAACATGTTCACCCTGCTGCGTAACGGCAGCGAGGAGCAGAAGCGCCACTACCTGCCCAAACTCGCCAGCGGCGAGCTGCGCCTGCAATCGATGGGCGTCACCGAGCCGACCACCGGCACCGACACCACCAAGATCAAGACCACCGCCGTGCGTCAGGGCGACAAGTACGTGATCAACGGCCAGAAGGTGTGGATCTCGCGCGTTCAGCATTCCGACCTGATGATCCTGCTGGCGCGCACCACGCCGCTGGCCGAGGTGCAGCGCAAGTCCGAGGGCATGTCGATCTTCCTGGTCGACCTGCGCGAAGCCACCGGCAACGGCCTGACCGTGCAGCCGATCGCCAACATGGTCAATCACGAGACCAACGAGCTGTTCTTCGACAACCTTGAAATCCCCGCCAGCAGCCTGATCGGCGAAGAGGGCAAGGGTTTCCGCTACATCCTCGACGGCTTGAATGCCGAGCGCACGCTGATCGCCGCCGAGTGCATCGGCGATGGTCGCTGGTTCATCGAGAAGTCCGCGCAGTACGCCCGCGACCGCGTGGTGTTCGGTCGGCCCATCGGCCAGAACCAGGGTGTGCAGTTCCCCATCGCTGAGGCGCACATCGAAATCGAGGCCGCCGACCTGATGCGCTGGCGCGCCTGCGAAGAATACGACGCCGGGCGCAACGCCGGCGCGGCGGCCAACATGGCCAAGTACCTGGCGGCCAAGGCCAGCTGGGAGGCTGCCAACGCCTGTCTGCAGACCCATGGTGGCTTCGGTTTCGCCAACGAATACGACGTCGAGCGCAAGTTCCGCGAGACCCGCCTGTACCAGGTGGCACCGATCTCCACCAACCTGATCCTGAGCTACGTAGCCGAGCATTTGCTCGAGCTGCCGCGCTCTTTCTGAGGAGCCTACTTATGAACTGCTGCGCGTCGGCCATGCTGCGTTGTAATCGATCTGGGTCGCCAGCCCGGTCGAATGCTCATTTACAGCTCGTAAACTCGGGTGCGAGCCCAGTCCGTTCCTCGCCCGCTTACGCGGGGCCGCCATCGGTATTGCCTGGCTCTAGCTCGCGAGCTCATAAGCAGGCTCCTGGAGGCTGTGTATGAGCACACATACTCAGCAACTCGCCGCATTCCTCGCCAATCTCAATTACGAGCAGATTCCCGAGCACGTACTGGATCGCACCGAAGACCTGTTCCTCGACTGGCTCGGTTCGGCGCTGGCCAGTGAAGGTGCAAGGCCGATCCCGCTGTTCGAGGCCTATGCACAGAAGATGGGCCCGGCCGACGGGCCGGCGCGCATCCTGGTCAACGGTCGTGGCACCTCGGCGTATTTCGCCGCCCTGGTTAACGGCGCCTCCTCGCACCTGGTGGAGCAGGACGACCTGCACAACAGCTCGGTGCTGCACCCGGCCACCGTGGTGTTCCCGGCGGCCCTGGCCGCTGCGCAGGATCTCGGCAAGTCCGGCCGCGAGCTGCTGCTGGCCTCGGTCGCCGGTTACGAGGCGGGTATTCGCATCGGCGAGTTCCTTGGCCGCTCGCACTACCGCATCTTCCACACCACCGCGACGGTCGGCACCCTGGCTGCCGCCGTGGCGGTGGGCAAGCTGCTGGACTTCGACCAGCAGCAGTTCATTCACCTGCTCGGCAACGCCGGTACTCAGGCCGCCGGGCTGTGGGAGTTCCTGCGTGACGCCGCCGACTCCAAGCAACTGCACACCGCCAAGGCGGCCGCCGATGGCCTGCTGGCCGCCTACTTCACCGAGCAGGGCCTGACCGGTGCGCAGAACATTCTTGAAGGCGAGCAGGGCATGGCTGCCGGCATGTCCAGCGATGCCGATCCGGCGGCGTTGTCCGATCGTCTCGGCCGCCGCTGGGCGCTGGTGGAGACCTCGTTCAAGTACCACGCCTCCTGCCGCCATACCCATCCGGCTGCCGACGCACTGCTGGCGCTGATGCAGCGCGAGAAGTTGCGTCACGGCGATATCGCCAGGGTCATCACCCATGTGCACCAGGGCGCCATCGACGTGCTGGGCCGCGTGCAGGTGCCGCAGACCGTGCACCAGGCCAAGTTCTCCATGGGCACGGTGCTTGGCCTGATCGCGGTGCATGGCCAGGCGCAGCTCACCGAGTTCGAGAACCTGGCGCTTAACGACGATGACGTCGCCGAGTTTCGCGACAAGGTCAGCATGCGTCTCGACCCCGAGGTGGACAACGCTTACCCGGCGCGTTGGCTAGGCCGGGTCGAGGTGGTCACGGTCGATGGTCGTACCTTGCGCGGCGCCATCGACGAGCCCAAGGGCGACCCCGGCAACAGCCTCAGCCGCACCGAGCTGGAAGACAAGTTCCGTCGCCTGCTGGCGTTCGCCGGCAAGCGCAGCAGCGATGAGGCGGGCGAGCTGATCGCCAAGGTCTGGCGTCTGCGCGAGACCGATGACCTGAGCCACCTGGCCTGATTGAGGACATGGACATGAACAACGCACAACAAGCCCGGCCACTGGATGGCATCACCGTGGTCAGCCTGGAGCACGCCATCGCCGCGCCGTTCTGCACCCGCCAGCTCGCCGACCTCGGCGCGCGGGTGATCAAGGTCGAGCGCCCCGGCAGTGGCGACTTCGCCCGTGGTTATGACGAGCGCGTCAATGGCCTGGCCTCGCACTTCGTGTGGACCAACCGTTCCAAGGAAAGCTTGACCCTCGACCTCAAGCAGGACGACGCCATGCAGGTGCTTGGCAGTCTGCTGGCCGATGCCGATGTGCTGGTGCAGAACCTCGCGCCCGGCGCTGCTGCGCGCATGGGCCTGTCGTTCGAGTCGCTGCACGAGCGCTTTCCCCAGTTGATCGTCTGCGATATCTCCGGCTACGGCGAGGGCGGCCCCTACGAGCAGAAGAAGGCCTACGACCTGCTGATTCAGAGCGAGGGCGGTTTTCTTTCCGTCACCGGTGGGCCGGGCGAGGAGGAGATGGCCAAGGCCGGCTGTTCCATCGCCGATATCGCCGCCGGCATGTACGCCTACACCGGCGTGCTGTCGGCGCTGATGCTGCGCGGCAAGACTGGCGTTGGCAGCCGCGTCGACGTGTCGATGCTGGAAAGCCTGGTGGAGTGGATGAGCTACCCGCTGTACTACGCCTACGACGGCGCTACGCCACCGCCGCGTGCCGGGGCCGCACACTCGACCATCTATCCCTATGGCCCGTTCCCGGCTGGCGACGGCGGCACGGTGATGCTCGGTTTGCAGAACGAACGCGAATGGCAGGCGTTCTGCGCCAAGGTGCTGGAGCAGCCGGAACTGGCTGGCGACGAGCGTTTTTCCGCCAACTTCAAGCGTTCGGCCAACCGCGCCGAGCTGCGCGCGATCATCGTCGAATCCTTCGCCAAGTTGAGCGCGGCGCAGGTCATCGAGCGCCTGGAGCAGGCGCAGATCGCCAACGCCCAGGTCAATGACATGGCTGGCGTCTGGGCTCACCCGCAGCTGCAGGCGCGTCAGCGCTGGCGCCAGGTCGACAGCCCCAGTGGACGTCTGCCGGCGTTGCTGCCGCCGGGTCGCAACAGCGCCTTCGAGCCGCGCATGGACGCCGTGCCTGCGCTGGGCCAGCACACCGATGCGCTGCTTGCCGAGCTGGGCTACGGCGAGGCGCAGATAGCCGGATTGAAGGTGAGTGGGGCGATTTGAATGCCGTTCGTGACAGGTCGCGCGTGGCCATCCCCCCGTCAATTGGTGGGCTGAAGCCCACCCTACGGCAGGCCGGCGCGAATTGTAGGGTGGGCTTCAGCCCACCATTTACCCATTAACGATTTTCACGTCAGGAACCCGATGCCATGACGACTTCCATCATCCGTACCGCGTTGTTCGTTCCCGCCTCGCGCCCCGAGCGCATTCCCAAGGCGCTTGCCGTCGGTGCCGACGCGGTCATCGTCGACCTTGAAGATGCCGTACAGGAAAGCCTGAAGGTCGAGGCACGGGCCAATCTCGATGCCTTTCTCAGAAGCAATCCCGAGGCGCGACTGCTGGTGCGGATCAACGCGCCGGAACACGCCGGGCACGCTGCCGACATCGAGTTATGTGGCCGTCATGCCGGTGTCATCGGCGTGCTGCTGCCCAAGGTGGAGTGCGCTGCTCAGGTGGCGCGCGTGGCGGCCTGTGGCAAGCCGGTATGGCCGATCATCGAGAGTGCAGCGGGGCTGCTGGAGCTGCCTTCAATCGCCCGCGCCAACGGCGTCGAGCGGTTGTCCTTCGGCGCTCTCGATCTGGGCCTCGACCTGGGGTTGAGCAGTGGCAGCGCCGCCGCTGAACGCATCCTCGATCAGGCCCGTTACGCCTTGCTGCTGCACTCGCGCACGGCCGCTCTGGCGGCGCCGCTGGACAGCGTATTCCCGGCCATCGAAGACCGCGAGGGCCTCGCTCGCACTGCGCGTGATGCCCGTGACATGGGCTTCGACGGCCTGCTGTGCATTCACCCGACGCAGGTCGCGGTCGTTCATGACGCCTTGCGGCCAGCGGACGAGGAATTGACCTGGGCGCGCCGGGTAATGGCCGCGGCCAGCAGCGGCGAGGGCGTATTCGTGGTCGACGGCCAGATGGTCGACGCCCCGGTGCTTGGCCGTGCCCGTCGACTGCTGCAGCGCGCGGGAGAATCTCCCGCCTGAAAACCGGTCGGGCGATCACGTCCGGCCACCCTCCACCCACGTACCGACCTACAAAAACAATGAGGTAACGTCATGTTCAAACTCACCGCCAAGGCGCTGTTGTGCGCTGCATTCCTGACCGCCGGCGCTTCCTTGTATGCCGCCGAAGGCCAACCCATCGTCATCAAGTTCGCCCATGTGGTGGCCGAGCACACGCCCAAGGGACAGGGCGCGCTGATCTTCAAGAAGCTGGCCGAGGAGCGCCTGCCGGGCAAGGTCAAGGTCGAGGTCTACCCCAACTCGTCGCTGTTCGGTGACGGCAAGGAAATGGAAGCGCTGCTGCTCGGTGACGTGCACATGCTGGCGCCGTCGCTGGCCAAGTTCGAGCACTACGCCAAGCCGATCCAGATCTTCGATCTGCCGTTCCTGTTCGACAACATGGAGGCGGTCGACCGCTTCCAGGCCAGTGCCGAAGGCAAGGCGTTGCTGGCCAGCATGGAGGGCAAGGGCATCACCGGCCTGGCCTACTGGCACAACGGCCTGAAGCAGCTCTCGTCGAACAAACCGATGCACGAGCCCAAGGATGCGCGTGGCATGAAGTTCCGCGTGCAGGCCTCGGCGGTGCTCGACGAGCAGTTCAAGGCGTTGCGCGCCGCGCCGCGCAAGATGAGCTTCGCCGAGGTCTACCAGGGCCTGCAGACCGGCGTGGTCAACGGCACCGAGAACACCTGGTCGAACTACTACAGCCAGAAGGTGCATGAGGTGCAGCCGTACTTCACTGCTTCCGATCATGGCCTGATCGACTACATGGTGATCACCAACACCAAGTTCTGGAAAGGCCTGCCGGATGACGTGCGCGCCGAGCTGGAATCGATCATGGTCGAGGTGACCGCCGAGGTGAACCGTCAGGCCGACGACCTCAACAAGGAAGCGCGTGCCGCCATCGTCAAGGCTGGCACCAGCGAGATCATCGAGCTGACGCCCGAGCAGCGCGAGCAATGGCGCGAAGCCATGCGCCCGGTGTGGAAGAAGTTCGAGAAGGACATCGGCGCCGATCTGATCCAGGCAGCCGAGGCGGCGAACCGCGGTTGATGATGCTTCACCCGTGCTGGGGTTGAGGCTGGAGCGCGGCATTGCCGCGCTTCAGTCTTGGCGGGCGGGGCGGTTCAGTGTCGCCAGCAAACCCTGCAGTGGCACGGGGCGCGAATACAGGTAGCCCTGCAGGTAGTCGACCCCCCGGGTTCTCAGGTAGTCGGCCTGCTCGGCGGTTTCCACGCCCTCGGCGACGATACCCAGTTCGAGTCGGCCGCAGAGGTCGACGATGTTGTCGAGGATGTGCCGGGACAGCGCATCGGTGCCAACCAGGGAAACGAAACTGCGGTCGATCTTCAGGTAGTCGACCTGAAACTGACGCAGATAGGCCAGGCTGGAATGCCCGGTGCCGAAATCGTCTATCGCCAGGCGTACGCCGAGCTTGCGCAGTTCAGCGAACAGCTGCTCGGTGACCTCGTTGACATCGATCACTTCGCGTTCGGTAAGCTCCAGCACGAGAATGATGCTCCCGGCCGGGAACGCCTCGAGAAAGGTTTTGCACTCGGCTATCAGGGCCAGGTCACGACAATGAGCCGAGGTAATGTTGATGCCGATATGGAATGGCTGAGGCAGATGGTCGATGTGCGCAGCCAGCTCTTCGCGCACCCGCGTCATCAGGTGGCTGGTCATCGGGATCACCAGTCCCGAGCTTTCCGCCAGAGGGATGAACTGATCCGGCGGCACCAGTCCCTGCTCCGGGTGCTGCCAGCGGGCCAGTACTTCCACACCGCTCCAACTGCCGTCGCAGCCACGAGCCAGAGCCTGGTAGTAGGGCACGAACTCTTTGGCGGCGATAGCGCGGGCCAGCTCCGAGCGCGGTGAGGCGATGCCGCGAGTCAGCCTGTAGGTACCTGCACCGGCCAGAGCAGCGAAGGCCAGTAGCAGCCCCAGCAGCGGGGTGAAACGCTCACCGAGGTGGCGCCACTGTTCGCCGGCCGGATAGCCCGCATGCACGCTGAACGGATAGCGGGCAGAAACGCTATCGACATGGGCGCAAGGCAGGGGCTCGGGCCGGGTATCGAAGACCTGGCCATCGGCGCTCATCCAGTGTTGGCCGACCTGCAATTGCAAGGCGACCGACTGCTCTCCGAGCAGGGCGTTGTGCGGGTGCTGCCCGTCGATGGCTACCAGGGCGGCGTATCCGTCGTGTGCCTTGCGTAACACCAGCAATGCCCGCTCGGGAGTCACGTTGTTGCCCGGCATCAGGCGCAAGCGGCCCTGGGTGTATTGCTCGCGTTGCTCCTGTTCGCTGTAGGGGCCGGCGAGGGATGAACAATACAGTTCGCCATCGCGCACCAGGTTGACCGAGCGGACGAATGGGAGTGCCGTCACCTGTTGTCGCAGGGCCATCTCGGCGTTTTCGCACAGTGTTCCTGCCAGGGGCAGTACCGCGTCCGCCGCGGTGTTGGCATTGTCGAGCATCGTCTCGATACGGCTCTGCGCCTTGTGTGCGGCTTGCCGTGCTTCGAGTTCAAGCGTGCGTTGCACCTGCCAGTAGAGCATCGGCAGGCCCAGGAGCAAGGGCACGAGCGTGGCACAGGCCACGGCGAGCACGCGTTGCGGTTGTTTGCGTGTGCGAGCGAGAGAGAAGGGCATGCCGTGGTCTCGTGGAGAGCTGCGTGCAACGTCGCGGGGGCGATAGTCAGGCAAGTATAAGCATTGCCTGCGACCCGACGTGCGTTGCGCTTGTGGTGCGCTGGTTTGACCGGTGGCGATGGCTGAGACCATGGTCTTAGACCGGTAAGACCATGGTCGAATGGCCTCACGAAGGGCCGGGAGATACAAAAGGCAGCATAGAAAAACAACTACCGGAGAGGTTTCCCCGATGAGTGCTGCGTCCCTGTATCCCGTGCGTCCCGAGGTGGCTGCCCGAACCCTGACCGACGAGGCCACCTACAAGGCCATGTACCAGCAGTCGGTGGTCAACCCCGAAGGCTTCTGGCGCGAGCAAGGTAAGCGCATCGACTGGATCAAGCCTTACACCAAGGTCAAGCAGACCTCCTTCGACGATCACCATGTCGACATCAAATGGTTCGCCGACGGCACCCTGAACGTCTCCTACAACTGCCTGGATCGCCATCTGGAAGAGCGCGGCGATCAGGTCGCGATCATCTGGGAAGGCGACAACCCGGCTGAGCACAAGGAAATCACCTACCGCGAACTGCACGAGCAAGTGTGCAAGTTCGCCAACGCCCTGCGTGGCCAGGACGTGCACCGTGGCGACGTGGTGACCATCTACATGCCGATGATCCCGGAAGCCGTGGTGGCCATGCTGGCCTGTACCCGCATCGGTGCGATCCACTCCGTGGTGTTCGGCGGCTTCTCCCCCGAGGCGCTGGCCGGTCGCATCATCGATTGCCAGTCCAAGGTGGTGATCACCGCTGACGAAGGGCTGCGTGGCGGCAAGAAAGTGCCGCTGAAGGCCAACGTCGACGACGCCCTGACCAACCCTGAGACCCGCAGCATCCAGAAGGTCATCGTGGTTCAGCGCACCGGTTCCGAGATCAAGTGGAACCAGCATCGTGACATCTGGTACGAAGACCTGATGAAGGTTGCTGGTAGCGTCTGTGCACCGAAGGAAATGGGCGCCGAAGAAGCGCTGTTCATCCTCTACACCTCCGGTTCTACCGGTAAGCCCAAGGGTGTGCTGCACACCACCGGTGGCTATCTGACCTACGCTTCGCTGACCCATGAGCGTGTGTTCGACTACCGTCCGGGCGAAGTCTTCTGGTGCACCGCCGACATCGGTTGGGTCACCGGCCACACCTATCTGGTCTACGGGCCGCTGTCCAACGGCGCCACCACCGTGATGTTCGAAGGCGTGCCGAACTATCCGGACGTCTCCCGCGTGGCGAAGATCGTCGACAAGCACAAGGTCAACATCCTCTACACCGCACCGACCGCCATTCGCGCCATGATGGCCGAGGGCAAGGCAGCCGTCGAAGGCGCCGATGGTTCCAGCCTGCGCCTGCTCGGTTCGGTGGGTGAGCCGATCAACCCGGAAGCCTGGCAGTGGTACTACGAGAACGTCGGTCAGAGCCGTTGCCCGATCGTCGACACCTGGTGGCAGACCGAAACCGGTGCCTGTCTGATGACCCCGCTGCCGGGTGCTCACGCCATGAAGCCGGGCTCCGCTGCGCGTCCGTTCTTCGGTGTACAGCCGGCGCTGGTGGACAACCTGGGCAACATCATCGAAGGCGCTGCCGAAGGCAACCTGGTGATCATCGATTCCTGGCCGGGCCAGGCGCGTACCCTGTTCGGTGATCACGACCGTTTCGTCGACACCTACTTCAAGACCTTCCGTGGCATGTACTTCACCGGTGACGGTGCGCGTCGTGACGAAGACGGTTACTGGTGGATCACCGGTCGCGTCGATGACGTGCTCAACGTCTCCGGCCACCGCATGGGCACGGCCGAAATCGAGAGCGCCATGGTCGCCCACCCGAAAGTGGCCGAGGCGGCTGTGGTGGGTGTGCCACATGACATCAAAGGCCAGGGCATCTACGTCTACGTCACCCTGAATGCGGGCGAGGAGGCCTCCGAGCAACTGCGTCAGGAACTGCGTAACTGGGTACGCAAGGAAATCGGCCCGATCGCCACGCCGGACGTGATCCAGTGGGCGCCGGGGCTGCCGAAGACCCGCTCGGGCAAGATCATGCGCCGTATCCTTCGCAAGATCGCTACCGCCGAATACGATTCCCTCGGCGACATCTCCACGCTGGCCGACCCTGGCGTGGTGCAGCACCTCATCGACACGCATCGCCAGATGCAAGCCGCCTGCGCCTGATCGGCAACGGCACACCAAAGCCCCGCCCGGCCACAAGCCCGGCGGGGCTTTTCATTTCCTGCTTCTGATTAATCCTATATTTAAGTTGTACATAAATAGGTATTTGTACAATTTTTCTCAGTATGCATAATGTCGCTGTGCCACCTCATGGCATGCATCTTTCCTGTTTCAGTGTTTAGCGTGCCTTGGCCTGTGTGCCGAGGCCGTTGGATTCCTGCGCCTGTCCATTTCCTCCGCTCAGAGGTCTTCGATGTTTGCCAATCTCAGCATGTCTCAGAAGTTGTATGCGGGCTTCGGTCTCGTCCTGTTGGTCATCGTCGGGCTCGTGCTTTCAACATGGCGAGGCTTCGACCAGGTCGACAGCACGGTGAAAAAGAACATCCACACCTATAACGTGATCAATGAGTCCGCCTCCTTGCTGGCCAGCCTGATCAATATCGAGACCGGCATGCGGGGGTTCGCACTGACCGGGCGTGAGCAGTTCCTCGCACCACTGACCGCTGGCGAGAGCAGCTTCCAGACGCATTTCGCGCAATTGCGTCAGCTGACCCGTGACAACCCGGCGCAGCAGCGCCGTCTCGATCAGCTGCAGGCGCTGCATGACCAGTGGTTGCGCGAGGACATCGACAGCAGTGTCGAACTGCGTCGTCAGGTGTCGAGTGGTGCCAGGGGCCTGGATGCCGTCGTCGAGCAGATCGCTGCCGGCCGTGACAAGGCGAAGATGGATGCCATGCGGCAGTTGCTGGACGATATCCGTGGGGAAGAAAGCGCGCTGCTCGAACAACGCACCGTGGCCATGAACAGCGCCAAGTCGATGTCGCTCACCATTCTTCTGCTTGGCGGACTTTTGGCCACGGTGCTCTCCGTCGGGGTGGCGTTCGCCATGTCGCGCAGCATCGCCGGGCGTCTGCAGCAGGTGGTTGAAGTCGCTCGCAGGGTCGCCGATGGCCGTCTCGATTCGAAGATCGAGCAGGCGGGGCGCGATGAAATTGGCGTGCTGCTCGAGGCCTTCATCACCATGCAGGATCGTCTGCGCGAGATGATCGGGCAGATTCGCTCTGGCGCCGAGCAACTGGTGGCGTCGGCGCAAAACATTTCCAGTGCGTCCACGCAGCTGTCGGTATCGACTCAGGAGCAGTCGCATGCGGCCTCCAGCATGGCTGCCACGGTCGAGGAGCTGACGGTCAGCATCAACCATGTCGCCGACAACGCCAACGAGGCCCACGGCCTGTCGAGCGAGTCGGGAAGGCAGTCGGCCGAGGGCGGCACGGTGATCCAGAGTACGCTGTCGAGCATGCAGCGCATCGCCGACACGGTACAGGGAGCTGCGGCGCAGATCGCCGAGCTGGGCCAGCACTCGGATCAGATTTCCTCCATCGTCAACGTGATCAAGGAAATCGCCGACCAGACCAATCTGCTTGCGCTCAACGCCGCCATCGAGGCTGCGCGTGCGGGTGAACAGGGGCGTGGTTTCGCCGTGGTGGCGGATGAGGTGCGCCTGCTGGCGCAGCGCACCGCCAACTCCACGCAGGAGATCACCGAGATGATCAAGAAGATCCAGACCGGTACGCGCAATGCGGTGGGCAACATGGAGGTTGGCGTGCAGCAGGTCAGTAGCGGGGTGGAGCAGGCCAATCAGGCCGGCGATGCAATCGTCACCATCCGTGCGGCCTCCGAGCGCGTGGTCGGTGTGGTCGATCAGATCTCCCTGGCTCTGCGCGAGCAGACGGTGGCCAGCCAGGACGTGGCGCGCAACGTCGAGCGCATCGCGCAGATGTCGATGCAGAACAGCGAGGCCGTGGCCGATACCGCACGCACGGCAAGGGATCTGCAGCAGCTGGCCCTGTCTCTGGAAAGACAGGTGGATTACTTCAAGCTCTGATTCTTCAGCAGCCTGCGCCTTCTACTGATCAGGAGTCGTTCAATGGACATTGTCAGCCAGAGCATCTTCCCTGAACCCTTTCGTGCGGTTGGCTGTGCCGAGTGCCGCAACCCTGCAGCGCTGGGGTTCGATTTCACCATGGCGTTCCAGTTGATCCTGGATGTCGAGGAGCAGCGGCCGTTCGCCTACGAGGCGCTGGTACGCGGGCTCAATGGCGAGTCTGCGGGGGAGATACTCGGGCGGGTCAACGACGGCAATCGCTATCGCTTCGATCAGGCGTGCCGGGTCAAGGCCATCGAACTGGCGGCGCACCTCGGTTTGCACAAGATCCCCGACTGCCTGCTCAGCATCAATTTTCTGCCTAATGCGGTCTACCGTGCCGAAACCTGCATTCGCGCCACCCTGGAAGCCGCCAGGCGCTTCGATTTCCCGCGCGAGCGGTTGATGTTCGAGGTGACCGAGGGCGAGCAGATTCACGATGCCGAGCATCTCAAACGAATCTTCACCGAATATGGGCGGCAGGGCTTCACCACTGCCATCGATGATTTCGGCGCGGGTTATTCAGGGCTCAACCTGCTGGCGGCTTTCCAGCCGCACGTTCTCAAGCTGGACATGGTGCTGACCCGTGGCATCGACCATGATCCGGTACGCCAGGCCATAGTCGCCGGGATCGTGCTGGTCGCTCGGCGCCTGGGCATTCGTATCATTGCCGAAGGTATCGAGACCCCCGGCGAGCGCGATGCGCTGAGCGAGCTGGGTATTCGTTACATGCAGGGCTACCTGTTCGCGCGGCCCCAGCTTGCTCTGGTCGGTCAGCCCTGAGGCGAGCTTGTCCGTCTTGCCGGTATCGCGCTTCAGCAGACATGAAAACGCCCCGTCGGCGAGGGGCCGAACGGGGCGTTCGTACTGCGTGGCTCAGACTTAGAACCTGTTCACGATCTCGCGAGCTAGGGCCATATACCGATGGCGGCCCCGCAAAAACAGGCGAGGAGCGGTCGGAGTCGCGCTCGACTTTACAAGCGGTAAATGAGCAGTACTCACTTCGTTCGCCCTTCGGGCCGCGCTAAAGCGCGTTAGCTGCAAGCAGCTTCCGACCGGGCTGGCGCTCCAGCCTGTTTTTAACGCAGTAGGGCCGACGCGCAGCAGATCGTGAACAGGTTCTTACAAGGCGCCGAACACCTTCTTCGCCAGGCTGGTAGCGGCGGCGGCCGGGTTTTCGCGGATGCTGGCTTCCTGCTTGGCGATCATCTCGAACAGGCCATTGAGCGCCTGCTCGGTGACGTAGCCTTCGGCCGTGGCGTTCTTCGCGTCGCCCACACCGAAACTGGCGGCCTGACTGGCAAAGGCGTTGTACTGCTGGGCCAGGCCGACCTTGTCGGTAGCCTGCTTGACGATGGGCAGGAACTTGGCGCGAATCTGCTCGCGGCTGCTCTTGTTCAGGTACTGCGTGGCGGAATCATTGCCGCCGCTGAGAATCGCCTTGGCGTCAGCCACGGTCATCTTCTTCACTGCATCGACCAGCAGCGCCTGGGCTTGTGGCACGGCGGCTTCGGCGGCCTTGTTCATGCTCTCTTCGAGCTGATCGACCTGCGCACCCATGCCCATCATCTTCATGGTCTTGGCTGCTTTGCCGAGTTTACCGGGCAGCTCGATGCGCACGTCCGGGTTATTGCTGAAACCGCCAGGCGTGCCCAGTTGCTTGACGGCCACCTGGGCGCCCTGGATCAGCGCGTCTTTCAGGCCGCCGCTGGCGTCCTGCTGGCTCAGGTCGGAGAGGGACAGGGCGAAGACGTTGGCCGAGAGCAGCAGGCCAGCGGCGAACGTGGTGAGGCGCAACATGGTGTTCATCCTTGCATCGGGGGTAATAGCGTCAGCTTAACGGAGTCTGCCGCACTGGCAAGCCAACCGATGGGCGTGGATGGGCAGCGCCGGCGGCGATGGCTATGATCAGGGCCATGAATTCTCCGCTGCCCATACGAAATTCCTGCCCGCCGGGTGCCTGTGACTGTCAACGCGATGAGCTGTTGGACAGGCCAGGTGCCGACACACGCGTGCTGCTGCTGACTCGCAACGAGGAGCAGCGCCTGCTCGAACGCCTGGAAAACCTGCAGAGCCTGGAAGAGTTGCAGCGCATGCAGCAACGCCTGCTCGAACAGCTGGGCATTCGCCTGCATATCGAACCGAGTCACGGCGAGGTGCGCAGCATGCGCGGTATCCATATGCACTTCGATGCCCACCCAGGGTTGTGCCGCAAGACGCGGCAGAGCATTCCGGCGGCGATCCGCCGGGCCATGGAGAAACGCCCTGAAATCGCCTGGCGCCTGCTCGACGCCAACGATCTGTTCAGCGGCCTGTGAGCATTCAGCCCTGCCAGACGTTGGCTACAACTTCAGTGACTTCAGCGATGACCTGACCGACCTGTCGTATCGCAGCCAGGGCTGGTTCTTCAACGCCATCGGCAAGTACTAAGAGTCCCCGGAAACGACAACGCCACGCTCATGCGTGGCGTTGTCGTTATGGGCAGTCGAGCAACGGTACCCTCAACGTCATGGTTGTGCTGCGCCGCGGCGGAAGAACAGCGTCACCTGGCCCAGCTCGATGCCGAACTTGCTCATGCTCGAGCGGTTGATCAGGGTATCGTCGTCCATCAGGTACATCCAGTCGTCGAAGTAGACGACATAGGTGCTGTCATCCACCGGCAGGTTGAGGTGGTAACGCCAGCGCAGGGCATTGCCAGCCACTTCACCGTTGGCTTCGCCGACCACGTCGTCGGCAGTGCCGATCCAGCGCCCGGAGCCGTCCGGGGTCAGCGTCCAGACCCGGCGCTGACGTGTGCCATCGCTGTACAGGAAACGCTCGTCGAGGATCAGCTTGTCGCCGTCGCGGCGGCTTTGGATATCGACGTGGAAGCGCTTGATCACCTCCCCGGAGCGATCCTGAAACATGCCCCAGGCCTGCACCGGGCCGGCGAAGAAGGTGGGCAGATCGAGCGCCGGTTTCTCGTTCGCGTAACGCTCGACCGGCACCTGACCGCAGCTGATCAACAGCAGGCTGGTGAGCAGGATCAACAGGGCTTTCATGGGATACCTCATTGGGCCAGGCCGAGCAGCGCCGCCCGCAGTTTCGGGCTGCGGGTCTGCGGATCGAGCCAGATGGAGAAGAAGGCGCGGGCGAATTCCGGGTCGTCGATGACGTGCTGCAACTTGCCGTCGACATAGAACCGGCAACCTTCATCGGGCAGGAACACACCCGTGATGCGGGTGCCGTCCTGCACATCGACGAAGGCCTGGCGCATCTGCTGCGTCCAGTTCTGTTGCTGCTCGCGGTCGAGCGGCTCGCCGTTGATCCGGCGAATCTCATCGAGGCTGGTGTCGACCAGGGTTTCCCGGCTGATGCTGCGCCGGTAGGTGAGTTCCAGAGCGAAGGGCTGCGAGAAGTCCACACGTTCCACCGGGCTCCACAGCCTGGCGTTGTATACCGAGAAGCCGAACCAGCTGAAATCGCCGCTGCCGATCAGGCTGGCCTGCGGCAGCCGTTCACGCCAATCGCTCTGGGTATTGGCCAGCACGGGCAGGCTGGCCAGCAGCAGAACCAGCAGCACGGCTGGGCGCAGAGGCGGTCGCAATGGTGCTGCCATGGTCGTTCCCTCTGGTTCGGCTGGCGTGAGCCGCGCCCAGCCGTTGGCTCGGATACCCGGCGGCTGCGGGCATGCAATAAAAAAATCCGGCAACCAAAGAGGGGAGAAGAGCGTTACCGGATTGCGCAGCTTGTCGACAGGGTTCGTTGTCGCCTTGAGCGTGCCTGAAGAGGCTTGCACGAGCGTTGTACGAACCACGTTGCCGTCAAATATATGTACAAAAAATTAGTTTGTACAGATTTTGTATAGGTGTGCTGGCCCGAGAAGGTATCTCGTGCCCACGCCTGCGTCTGGCTCATCCGTTGCGGATCAGAATCGCTGCAATGCCTCACGCTCCTGGGGCATTACAGCGAGGCAGGCGAGGCGTCACCAAGGCAGCGACTGGCCCTGGTAGTCGAGGAAGGCGCACTGACGTCGGCCCAATTGCTGGGTGATCACTTCGCGCAGGCCATTGGCGCTCTGTTCCACGCTCAAGGGTGCGCTGTCGCCGCCCATGTCGGTGCGTACCCAGCCGGGATGCAGCGCCAACAGGCTCCAGGGCAGCTCAGGAACTTGCGCCTGCCAACTGCGCAACAGGCTATTCAGGGCCGTCTTGCTGGCGCCGTACAGCGGCATATCGGCAGCGAGCGCCAGCTCCACGCTGGCCATCTGCGAACTCATGCAGGCAATCACGCCACCGTCGATCACATGTCCAGACAGTTGCTGAGCCAGGCGGATCGGCGCGACGGCATTGGCCAGAAACAGCTGGCCGATGTCCGCGCTTTCGGCCTGACGCGGATCCTGGTGGGCGGGGCCATAGACCCCGGCATTGAACAGCGCACTGTCCAGGCGCTGGCCGTTCAGGGCGGCTTCGATGGTGCTGGCGGCGTCGAGTCGGTTGAGGTCGCAGGTGATCACCTGCAGGTCATCCGGGTGTTGGGTGCGTAGCGCCTCCAGCGGGCTGGCCGGACGCAGTTCGCGTACCACGGCGTGTACCTGCCAGCCGGCGTCGAGAAAGGTGTGAACCAGGCCGAGGCCCAGCCCGCGCGAGGCACCGCAAATCAGGATCTGGCGTTTCACGGCCACTGCATTTCTCCTTTGAGCACCTTGGCGCTCAGCTCCAGGCTGCTGTCATCGTGCAGCTGAGGATAGCGCGCCTTCATTGCGGCGATCAGCGCCTGGCTGTCCTTGGCCTTGGGCAGTTCCTGCTGCACCGCCAGCAGGTAATCGCGGGTGAAATGCAGGTCGCCCAGTTTCATCGCCGGTTCGCCCAGGTAGTGGCCCGGCACCAGGGTGGTCGGTTGCAGGGCTTCGAGTTCGTCCAGCGACTTCAGCCAGCTCTGCCGTGCCTCGGCGCTTTGCGCGTCGGCGACCCACAAATGGATATTGGCGCTGGTCAGCACCCCGCCGACCACGGCCTTGATGCTGGGAACCCACAGGCTGGTGTGCTGCGGATCGTGGCCGACCACTTCGATGCGCTGGCCTTCCAGCTCCAACTGATTGCCTTGCAGGGCTTCAGGCACCAGGGTGCGAGCTGGCGCGCTGTCTTTCAGGATCGGGCCCCAGTAGGCCAGCTTGGGCGCACGGGTTTTCTCGATGTAGGCAACGGTGGCCGGTGTGGCCAGCACCTTGGCTTCGGGATAGGCGCGAGTCAGCACATCGAGACCGAAGTAGAAGTCCGGGTCGCCATGGCTGATGAAGATGGTGGTCAGGCGCTTGCCACTGGCGCGAATGCGTTCGACCAGCGCCTGGGCTTCGCGATTGGAGAACTGTGCATCCACCAGGATGGCGTCCTTCTCGCCACTGATCAGGGTCGAACTGACCGGGAAAACGGCGGTTTCGCGCGGGTTGTAGGTATCCAGCGTCAGCGGTTGGGCGAGGGCGCCGCCAGCAGCGGCGAGCAGGCCGAGGCTGGCGATGAAACGGGTGGCGAGGGACATGGCGAACTCCAGGCAGGTAAGGTGCGGCGCATCTTATGTGCTGTATGGCGAACGAAAAGCCCCGTAAAATGGCCGTGTTTGTTGCATAAATCGAGCGAATTATGGATCGACTGACAGCAGCACGAGTCTTTGTCGAGGTGCTGGAACGGGGTAGTCAGACGGCTGCTGCCGAGGCGCTGGATATGTCGCGGGCGATGGTTTCACGTTATCTCGCCGAGCTGGAAACCTGGGCTGGCGTGCGCCTGCTGCATCGCAGCACGCGACGCCTGAGCCTGACCGCCGCGGGCGAGCAGATGTTGCCGCAGTGCCGCGAGATGCTGGCGTTGGCCGAGCGCATGCAGGCGCTCGGTCAGGGCGTGGATGACACGCCTCGCGGCACCTTGCGCATCACCTGTAGCCAGTCCTTTGCCCAGGCCTGGCTGGTGCATGCGCTGCAGGCCTTCACCGAGCGTTATCCGCAGGTCAACGTCGACCTGCTGGTGGGCAGCGAGGCGGTCAACCTGGTGGAGGCGCGTATCGACCTGGCGCTGCGCATTACCAACCAGCTCGACCCCAATCTGATCGCTCGACGCCTGGCGGTATGCCGATCGGTGGTCTGCGCCAGTCCGGATTATCTGACGCGACACGGTACGCCGCAGCGCCCGGAGGATCTGGCTCGGCACAACTGCCTGGCCTATGCCTATTTCGGTCGCAGCTTGTGGGAGTTCGAGCACCAGGGCGAGGTGAGTGCCGTGTCGGTTGCTGGCAGTCTCAGTGCCAACGAGTCGATGGTGCTGCTGGAGGCGACCCTGGCCGGCGCCGGCATCAGTCTGCAGCCGCTCTACTCGGTGGCAGGTTTGTTGAGCGAAGGGCGTCTGGTGCGTTTGCTGGCGGATTACCGGCCGCCGGAGCTTGGCATCCATGCGCTGTACGGCACGCGTCGGCAGATGATGCCGGCGATGCGCCTGTTGCTCGATTTCATCGCCGAGCGCCTGGCGAACGAGGCGCACTGGCAACATTAAAAGCTGCTTGCATTTGGCCAGCTGTCTCCGAGAATGGAGAGATCGGACAAGGATTTCTCCATGCCAGCACTCCCTACCTTCGACAAGCGCGTTCGCCAACTCTGGCATGGTGCGGATCTGGCTCTGGTCGGTCAGCGTCGCGAGCGTCGTATGCGCATGCTGGCGAGCCTGGTCATGATCGTGATGGGGCTGCTCTGGGGGCTGTTCTTTTCTTCTCGGGGATACTGGGCCATCGTCGTCATGGATGTGACGATTGTCCTCAGCGGCCTGGCGGTGTTCGGCCTGACCTTGCGTAACCAGGCGCGTGGCGCCAATCTGATCCTGTTCGGCGCTCTGACGCTGATCGTGGTGCTCTCTACGCTGCTGCTCGATCCGCCCACGCTCACCGCGCCACGCGCCACTCATCTGTATCTGCTGCCAATCGCCGTGGGGGCCTTGATGGCTTTTCGCGATGAGCCGCTGTGGTTGCGCTACGGCGTTTCCTTGTTCAGTTTGCTGCTGTTCGTCGCGCTGGCCGCCTCCAACTGGCGACCTACCGATTTCTATGCCTTGCCGGACGATGTGAGGGTGGTCGGCTCCTGGGTACAGGGACTGGTGGCCATGGCGCTGTTCTTTCTCCTGTTGCACATCCTGCAGAGCGACACCGCCGAGCGTTCTGAGCTGGATCGGGATTTGCGCGCGGCCGTTCGCGAGCAGCAGTTCGTGTTGTATTACCAACCGCAGCTCAACGACGCCAACCGGGTGATCGGCGCCGAGTTGCTGATTCGCTGGCAGCATCCTCAGCGCGGGTTGCTGGCACCGGGCGAGTTCATCGACCATGCCGAGAACACCGGGCTGATCATCCCCATCGGCCAATGGGTGCTGGAACAGACTGCCGCACGACTGCGGCAATGGAAGGATGACCCGCTCTTTGGCGATATAGGGCTGGCGGTGAACATCAGCCAGAAGCAGTTCTCACAGACCAGTTTCGTTGCCGAGATTCTCGGTTTGATCGAGCGCCATGGCATCGATGCGCAGCGCCTGGAACTGGAACTGACCGAAACCCTGATCGTCCGCGACATGGAAGACCTCACGCGCAAGATGACGGCACTGGTCGAGCATGGCGTGCGTTTCTCGCTGGATGACTTCGGCACCGGGTTTTCCTCCCTCAGCCACCTCAAGCGGCTGCCATTGAGCAAACTCAAGATCGACCGTTCGTTCATCTTCGATGTGCTCACCGATGCCAACAGCGAAACCATCGTGCGCACGGTGATCGCTCTTGGCCAGAGCATGGGCATGACGGTGATCGCCGAGGGTGTGGAAACCGAGGCGCAGCGGCGCTTTCTGGCCGATAACGGCTGCAGCCAGTTCCAGGGTTACCTGCTCGGTCGGCCGATGCCGCTGGCGGACTTCTGCGTCTTCGTGCAGCGTCACAACGCCTGAGAACCTGTTCACGATCTGCTGCGCGTCGGCCATGCTGCGTTGAAACCACGCTCAAAATGCTCATTTACAACTCATAAAGTCGAACGCGACTCCGAGCGTTTTTCGCCTGGTTTCGCCTGGTTTCGCCTGGTTTCGCCTTGCCTGGCTCTAGCTCGCGAGATCGTGAACAGGTTCTGAGACGACGCTCCGTCCATCCACCATCTCCAGCTTCGAGTGAACTCCAAGCAAGCGACCAATGTCTGTCTGCTGTCGGCCTGTACCGGCAGGAATAGATGGCTATTGGCCGCTAGCGTGGCGTCTTCGTCGCGGATTCTGCCTGGATCGTGCTTGAGCATGCGCTCGTGCGTGTGGCCGGCATCGTTCATCCCGTTCGCCGGGTTCGTCTGACTGCCACGTGAAGATCGCCCCATGTTTTTATCTCGTCATGCTCCATTCCAACCCCGCATTCTCGGTGCCTGCCTGCTGCTTGGCGGCCTGCTCGGCGGCGCTCAGCCAGCGCTGGCCGAAGAGCCCGCCAGTAACCAGCGTTGGGTCAGCGACAGCCTCAATACCTATGTGCGCAGTGGCCCCACCGACGGCTACCGTATCGTCGGCACCCTGGTTTCCGGGGAGAAAGTGGAGCTGTTGCGCACCCAGGGCGACTACAGCCAGGTACGCAGCGCCAGTGGCAGCACGGTGTGGATTCCCAGCCGCGACCTGCAGTCGGTGCCCGGCCAGGCCGAGCGCCTGCCGCAACTGGAACAGAAAGTCGCCGATCTCACCGCCGAGTTGAAAGGCATCGACGATGCCTGGAAGGCTCGCGTGCAAGGCATGCAGGAAACCCTGGACACGCGCAAGAACCTGATCGACGAGCTGCAGGCAGCGCGCGGTGCGCTGGACGCCGAGCTGACCACCACCCGTTCGCAACTGCGCGATGCCCAGGCGCAATTGGGTGAGGAACAGCAGCAGGTGCTGATGCGCTACATGGCCTATGGCGGCAGTATCGCCGGCGCTGGGCTGCTGCTTGGCCTGATCCTGCCGACCATGCTGCGGGTCAAGCGCAAGCGCAGCGACCAGTGGGTCTGAGTTCTCAGAGCCTGTTCAAAGTCTCGCGAGCTAGAGCCAGGCAATACCGATGGCGGCCCCGCGAATCGAGCGAAGAACGCTCGGAGTCGCGTTCGACTTTACGAGCTGTAAATGAGCATCTGAGCTTGATTTCAACGCTGCATGGCCGACGAGCAGCAGACTTTGAACACGCTCTCAGAACTCCTGCCGCCCCTGATGCTCGCAGTCTCCGCTGCAGGTGCCGGGGCAGGCGCAGCCGCGAGTGCTGCGCCCGGTATCGTGTTCGACCCGCCGGGCCACTTCGGGATCGTCGGCGAATGGCAGCATGGTGGCCTCGTCGAGGTCACGCTGGCTGCCACGGCCGAGGCTCAGTTGCACGCCGAGGAAGAACACCGCCAGGGCGATCATCCACCAGGCTTCAGCTGGCATGAGCGGCCTTTGCGGCATCGTGCGATTCGGTGGCTGGGCGGCGCAGGGTCAGCCAGGTGTTGAGCGCCATCAGCAGCATGCCGGCGAGGAAGCACAGGCCGCCGACCAGGCGCACCACGAAGCCGGGGTGACTGGCTTCCAGCGCCTCGACGAAGGAGTAGGTGAGGGTGCCGTCCTCGTTGACTGCGCGCCACATCAGGCCCTGGGTGATGCCGTTGACCCACATCGAGGCGATGTACAGCACGGTGCCGATGGTGGCCAGCCAGAAGTGCGCGTTGATCATCCCGGTGCTGTACATGCCGTCGCGGCCGAAGACTTTCGGGATCAGGTGATAGAGCGAGCCGAAGGTGATCATCGCCACCCAGCCTAGCGCGCCGGCATGTACGTGGCCGATGGTCCAGTCGGTGTAGTGCGACAGGGCGTTGACGGTCTTGATCGCCATCATCGGGCCTTCGAAGGTGCTCATGCCGTAGAACGCCAGCGACACCACCAGAAAGCGCAGGATCGGGTCGGTGCGCAGCAGGTGCCAGGCGCCTGACAGCGTCATCATGCCGTTGACCATGCCGCCCCAGCTGGGTGCCAGAAGGATGATCGACATCACCATGCCCAGGCTCTGTGCCCAATCGGGCAGGGCGGTGTAGTGCAGGTGGTGCGGGCCAGCCCAGATGTACAGGGTGATCAGCGCCCAGAAGTGAACGATGGACAGGCGATAGGAATAGACGGGGCGATTCACCTGCTTGGGCACGAAGTAATACATCATCCCGAGGAAACCGGTGGTGAGGAAGAAGCCCACCGCGTTGTGCCCGTACCACCACTGCACCATGGCATCGGTGGCGCCGGAATACACCGAATAGGACTTGAACCAGCTCACCGGGATCGACAGGTGGTTGACCACGTGGAGGATGGCGATGACCAGGATGAAGGCGCCGAAGAACCAGTTGCCGACGTAGATGTGGCGCGTCTTGCGCTGCGTCAGCGTGGTGAAGAAGACGATGCCGTAGGCGACCCAGACGATGGCCATCCACACCGCGCCGGTGAATTCGATCTCGGCGTATTCCTTGGTGGTGGTCAGGCCCATGGGCAGGGTCACCAGCATGATCAGGATGGTCGCCTGCCAGCCCCAGAAGGTGAACGCGGCCAGTTTGTCGGAGAACAGTCGCGTCTGGCAGGTGCGCTGTACCGCATAGTAGCTGGCGGCGAACTGCGCGCTGCCGGCGAAGCCGAAGATCACCAGGCTGGTATGCAGTGGGCGCAGGCGGCCGAAACTCAGCCAGGGCGTGTCGAAATTGAGCTCCGGCCAGACCAGCTGAGCGGCGATGAACACGCCGTTGCACATGCCCACCACGCCCCAGAATATGGTCATGATGGTGAATTGGCGAACGACCTTGTAGTTGTAGGCCGGATGGGGAACAGCAGAATGCATCGCGGTAACCTTCCATACAGTAATGCGGGCGCAGCCGCGCGAATGGCGAAACTGTAGGGAGGCTGGGGAAAACAAAACAGACTCAGAAACTGCTGTCTGATGCGTATCAGATGGAGCGGCGAGTGACGCGCGCCTTGTCCGGCGCGCGCTTTCAGTGCTCAGGCCTGGGCGGTCAGGTGACGGGCAATGCCCTTCTTCAGCGGCAGCAGGCCCTGCGCCACACGTAGGCCAGCACCGCGCAGCAGGCGGGCAGGCAGGTGGTCGTTGGTGTACAGCTCCACCAGCAGGTTGGTGGCCTGATACAGCGGCCAGGTGGCCAGACGCAGCTGACGTTCGTAGCGGGCCAGCGGGGCGACTGCGCCGATGTCCTGATGCTTGGCATGGGCAGCCAGCAGTGCGTCGCTGAGCAGTTGCACACCAATCAGGCCGAAGTTGAAGCCATGCGCGGTGACCGGGTGCATGCCCACGGCGGCGTCGCCGAGCAGGGCGCAGCGGGCGCCGACCATGCGCCGCGCGTAGGCGCCCACCAGCGGATAGGCGTGGCGGCTGCTGACCAGCTGCATGGCGCCCAGGCGACGGTCGAAGCATCGTTCCATCTCGCGGGCGAAACTGGCTTCGTCGAGCTTCTGCAGGTGTTCGATCTCCCGTGGCGGCAGGGTCAGCACGGTCGACGACTGCCGGCCGTTGAGCGGCAGCAGAGCGAGGGTCTGGCCGTAGCCGAACCATTCCCAGGCCACCTGCTGGTGATCCTCTTCATGCTGCATGCGGCACACCAGCATGGTTTTGCCGAAGTCCTTGAGCTGCGCGCCGATGCCGAGCTGACGGCGGGTTTCCGAGAAGCGGCTGTCGGCGGCGACCAGCAGGCGTGGTTGTAGCACCTGGCCGTCCTGCAGCACCAGTTTCACCTCGCTCTCGCTCTGCTGAATGGCATGAATACGGGTGTCACACAGCAGTTGCACGTCGGCGCACTCGCTGACGGCCTGATAGGCGGCGCGGCGAATCGCCTGGTTGGCCACCAGATGGCCGAGCCGCTCGGCGCCGGCTTGCTCGGCGCGGATCTTCAGGGCGAACAGCGAGGGGCCGTTGAATACCTGGGCATCGCGCAGCACGGCGATGTCTTCGGCAGGCAAGCGTGGCCACAGCCCGAGGCGTTCGAGCAGCGCCTGTGAGCCATGGGTGAGGGCGATCTCGCGACCGTCGAAGGCCGGTTCCGCCAGGGCCTGCTCGGCCTGGCGCTCCAGCATCACGATGGACAGGCCTTGCCCAGACAGGGCGCGCGCCAGGCATAGGCCGGCGGGGCCGGCGCCGACGATGACGACATCGGGTGACATGCTGCTCTCCTTGCGAACTCGGGAAAGCCCGAGTCTAGGGCGGGGAGCGGTGGCAGATATTGTCCGGGATCATGCCGGGAGTGCGGGTGGGTATTTCGGTGCGTACGGATCAGGAGTAGCCGCGGACGACTGTAGGGTGCGCCGTGCGCACCGCCCGTTGGATGTTCTCAATGCCAGGCCACATCGCGGCGTAGCCCGGATGAAATCCGGGGCCGGAGAAGGGTTTTTCCCGGATTCCATCCGGGCTACAACAACCCCGCCACCAGGCGCCCGAGCACTTCCATGGCCTGCTCGTTGCGCGGGTTCCAGGGGTGGCCGTAGTTCAGCCGTGCGCAGTGACGGAAGCCCTGGCTGGCGGAGAAGATCGGCCCCGGCGCCAGGCTGATGCCCTGTGCCAGCGCCAGGCGCAGCAGTTGCAGTGAATCCAGGCGCTCGGGAAATTCGAACCAGAGGAAGTATCCGCCTGCCGGTCGCGTCACTCGTGTGCTGGCCGGAAAGTGGCGGGCTGCCGAGGCGAGCATGGCGCTCTGCTGCATTTCCAGGGCGTGGCGCAGCTTGCGCAGGTGGCGGTCGTAACCGCCGTGCTGCAGGTAGTCAGCCAAGGCCGCCTGGGCCGGCACCGACGGCGAGATGGTGGTCATCAGCTTGAGCCGGGCGATCTGCTCGGCATAGCGCCCGCCCGCCACCCAACCGATGCGATAGCCCGGAGCCAGGCTCTTGGAGAAGGAGCTGCAATGCATCACCAGCCCTTCGCGGTCGAAGCTCTTCACCGGCTTGGGCGGGTGGCTGCCGAAATAAAGCTCGGCGTACACGTCGTCCTCGATCAGTGGCACCTGATGCTCGACCAGCAGATCGTACAGCGCCTGCTTCTTCGTCTCGCTCATGCTTGCACCCAGTGGGTTCTGCAGGCTGCTCATGAACCAGCAGGCCTTGATCGGCAGTTGCTTGAGACTCTCCGACAGGGCGTTCAGGTCGATGCCCTCGCGCGGGTGCACGGGGATTTCCACGGCCTTGAGCTGCAGCCGTTCCAGCACCTGCAGGCAGGCATAGAAGGTCGGTGACTCGATGGCCACCAGGTCGCCCGGCTGGGTCACGCACTGCAGGCAGAGGTTGAGTGCCTCCATGGCGCCGTTGCTGATCACCAGTTCCTCCATTGGCAGCATCACGCCGCTGACCATGTAGCGCAGGGCGATCTGTCGGCGCAGGTCGGCGTTGCCGGCGGTCATGTCGGCGATGATCTCGTGCGGCGAGAGCATGCGCAGGGCGTGCGCCATGCTCTTGGCCAGGCGTGGCAGAGGGAACAGGTCGGGGCTGGGGAACGCCGAACCGAAGGGCACGGTGTGCGGATCCTTCAGCGAGGCGAGCACGGAGAACACCAGTTCGCTGACGTCCACCTCGGTGGTCTGCGCCGCGTGAGCGGTCAGCTCCGGTTCGTGCAGCGGGCGCTTGGCGTGCTCGCGAACGAAGTAGCCGGAACGTGCCCGCGCCTGGATCAGGCCGCGGTCTTCCAGCAGGTAGTAGGCCTGGAACACGGTGGATGGGCTGACCCCGTAAGTGCGGCTGGCGTGGCGCACCGAGGGCACCTTCTCACCGGGGCCGAGCACGCCGGTGCGGATCAGCTCGGCGATCTCGTCGGCGAATTTTTCGTAGCGTTTCATCCTGTCCTGGTTCACCGACGCAAAGGGTACGGACGAACACTTTACGGGGTGAGCGGCAGACATGGCAGTGCCTCGTGAATGGGAACGTACATCGACTGTAGGAGCGGCTGGGCGGCATCCCGCTTCAGCCGCGATCGAGGGGGTGCAGCGCTTATCGCGGCTAAAGCCGCTCCTACAAGGTGTGGCATGCGGGGTTCAACGCAGCGGTGCCAAGAAGGTGCTCTTGGTGCTCACATGGCTCTGCGAGTCGGCCTTGTCGCTTACCTCGAAGCGTACGGTTTGCGGGCCGGCACCATTGTGCGTCGCGGTCAGCGCGACGCTCACCGGCAGGTCGCGGATCTCGCCAGGAGCCAGGTTCAGCGTGCGTGGGCCATGTAACTCGAAGTCGCCAGCATCGACCAGGCCAATGGCATAGCTACGTGGCTGCTGGGTCTTGTTGATGATCTTCAGGCTGTAGATGTTCTCGATCTGGCCCAGAGCGTTCTCGCGGAACAGGCCACGGTCGCGGGTCACATCCAGGGAGATCAGTGGTCGCTCGTTCAACGCCCAGACGAAGGCGCCGATCATCACCGCCAGCATCGCTGCGTAGCCGATCAGGCGCGGGCGCAGCCAGTTGGTCTTGCCGCCAGCCAGTTCGTGCTCGGAGCTGTAGCGCACCAGGCCACGGTCATAGCCGAGCTTGTCCATCACGCTGTCGCAGGCGTCGACGCAGGCGCCGCAGCCGATGCACTCCAGTTGCAGGCCATCGCGGATGTCGATGCCGGTCGGGCAGACCTGTACGCACATGGTGCAGTCGATGCAATCACCGAGGCCTTCGGCCTTGTAGTCGGCATCCTTGCGACGCGGGCCGCGGTTTTCGCCACGGGCGGCGTCATAGGAGATGACCAGCGTATCGCTGTCGAACATCACGCTCTGGAAGCGCGAGTAGGGGCACATGTCGCGGCACACCTTCTCGCGCAGCCAGCCGGCGTTGATGTAGGTGGCAGCGGTGAAGGAGAGCACCCAGAACGCGGTGGTCGCACCCATCTCCAGGGCCAGCAGGTCAGTGGTCAACTGGCGCACCGGGGTGAAGTAGCCGATGAAGGCCATCGCCGTGACCACGCTCACAGCCAGCCACAGGCCATGCTTGGCGCTGCGCCGAGCCAGTTTCTGCAGTGACCAGGGCGCGGCATCGAGCTTGATGCGCTGGCCGCGGTCACCTTCGGTGATCTGCTCGACGCGCATGAAGACCCAGGTCCATACGCTCTGTGGGCAGGCGTAGCCACACCAGACGCGGCCGGCGAGTACGGTGATGAAGAACAGGCCGAAGGCGGCGATGATCAGAATCGCCGAGAGCAGGATGAAGTCCTGCGGCCAGAAGGTCGCGCCGAAGATGTGGAACTGGCGGTTGTCCAGATCCCAGAGTACGGCCTGGCGGCCATTCCAGTTGATCCAGGCGGTGCCGAAGAACAGCAGGAACAGCAGGCCGGCACCGAGCAGGCGCAGGTTGCGAAAGCGTCCGGTGAAACTGCGCGTGTGGATCGGGCCGCCGGCCTGGGCCGGTGTCAGGCGGATGGGTTTGGCAGGATCGATGGTCTCGATGGCCCGCACGGGGATACGGTCAGTCATGTTGTTGCCCTCATCAGGCGTTTATCAGGCTGGCGCCATGATCAGAGGGGAACTGATCGCAAAACAGACTCAGGTTTTCTATAAAAAAGCGGATCAGATATGGCGGGGAATCGTGCCGAAAAGCACCTGATACGTCTCCAGGCCACGTCATATCTGGCGTCTGTGGTTTTAAGCCTTCGCGGTACAGAAGCGCACCTGCGACATCGCGCCGCGCCAATCAGCGCTCGGTTCTGGCCACTGCCGCACCTATCTGATCTGGTTTTTTTAGGCTTTTCTGGCGCTGTTTTCGAAGCACACCTGACAGGCATAGTCGACGCCCCGTGATCAGGAGGCCTGCCGGCATGTACCAATACGACGATTATGACCGCGCACTGGTGCGCGAACGCGTGGCCCAGTTCCGCGACCAGGTACAGCGGCGCCTGGCCGACGAGCTGAGCGAAGAAGAGTTCCTGCCGTTGCGCCTGCAGAACGGCCTGTACCTGCAGAAGCATGCCTATATGCTGCGCGTGGCGATCCCCTACGGCACCCTCTCTGCCCCGCAGATGCGCGCGCTGGCGCACATCGCCCGCGAGTACGACCGGGGTTATGGGCACTTCACCACGCGGCAGAACATCCAGTTCAACTGGGTCGATCTGGAGCGCGTACCGGACATCCTCGACTGGCTGGCTGACCACGATATGCATGCCATCCAGACCTCGGGCAACTGCGTGCGCAACATCACCACCGAAGCCTTCGCCGGGGTTGCCGCCGACGAGTACCTCGACCCGCGTCCACTGGCCGAGATTCTCCGCCAGTGGTCGACGGTCAATCCGGAATTCCTGTTCCTGCCGCGCAAGTTCAAGATCGCCCTGTGCGCCGCCGAGCAGGATCGTGCGGCGATTCAGGTGCACGACATCGGCCTGCAACTGTATCGCGACGAGGCCGACGAGCTGCGTCTGCGCGTGCTGGTAGGCGGTGGCCTAGGGCGCACGCCGATCATCGCCCAGACCCTGCGCGAGGGCTTGCACTGGCAGGATTGCCTGTCTTACGTCGAGGCTATCCTGCGCGTGTACAACCGCCATGGTCGGCGCGACAACAAGTACAAGGCGCGCATCAAGATCCTGGTCAAGGCGCTGGGTATCGAAGCCTTCGCCGCCGAGGTGGAGCGCGAATGGCAGCCGATCAAGGATGGCCCGGCGCGGCTCACCGAGGATGAATACCAGCGCGTCGCCGCGTCCTTCCATAAACCGGCCTATGCCCCGCTGGACGGCCTCGACCTCGAATTCGGCACTCACCTGGCACGCGACGAGGCCTTCGCGCGTTGGGTGTCGCGCAATGTCATGGCGCATCAGGTGCCCGGCTACCTCAGCGTGGTACTGTCGACCAAGCCCGGCATCAGCGCGCCGCCCGGCGACGTCACGGCCGAGCAGATGGAGGCCGTTGCCGACTGGAGCGAGCGCTACGGTTTCGGCGAGATTCGTATCGCGCACGAGCAGAACCTGGTGCTGCCCGATGTACGCAAAGCCGACCTGTACGCGCTCTGGACGCAGGCGCAAGCTGCCGGGCTGGGCACCGCCAACGCCGGCTTGCTCACCGATATCATCGCTTGCCCGGGCGGCGATTTCTGCGCGCTGGCCAACGCCAAGTCGATCCCCATCGCACAGGCCATCCAGCAGCGTTTCGACGACCTCGACTACCTGCACGACCTGGGCGAGCTGAGCCTGAACATCTCCGGCTGCATGAACGCCTGCGGTCATCACCACATCGGTAACATCGGCATCCTCGGCGTCGACAAGAACGGCAGCGAGTGGTACCAGTTGACCCTCGGCGGCAGCCAGGGCCAGCAAGCGGCGCTGGGCAAGGTGATCGGCCCATCGTTCGCCGCCGAGCAGGTGCCGGCTGTAATCGAGCGGATCGTGCAGACCTACGTCGACTATCGCGAAGTCAACGAGGGCTTTCTCGATACCTTCCAGCGCATCGGCCTGGAGCCCTTCAAGGAACGCGTTTACACCCGGGAGGTGGTGGCATGAACAATCTGATCCGCCTGGTCGATGGCCAGGCCCGCATCGTCACTGATGATCCCTGGCAATTGCATGACGCCGAGAACGTTGGTGCGGCGCCACTGATCCTGCCACTGGCCGTCTGGCGTGAACGGCAGTCGCCCGAGGTGCTGCAGGGCAGGGCGATGAGCGCCGACGGTCTGTTGCTGCAGGTGGATGACGAACCCGAAGAGCTGCAGCCGTTTCTGCCCAGCCTGGCGCTGATCGCCATCGACTTTCCCAGCTTTCGCGACGGCCGTGGCTACAGCCAGGCCTACCTGCTGCGCACCCGCCTGGGCTGGCGCGGCGAGTTGCGCGCGGTGGGCGATGTGTTGCGTGACCAGTTGGCGCATATGCGCCAATGCGGCTTCGATGCCTTTGCCGTGCGCGCCGACAAGTCGGTGGAGGATGCGCTCAAGGGCCTGGCAGGGTTGAGCGTGCTCTACGGACGCTCGGTCATCGAGCCGCGTCCGCTGTTCCGGCGTGGGCGTGCCGGTGCAGAGGCAGAGCCAACATGACGCTGTTGCGCGGACTGTTCTGGCTGGTGCTGCTGCAACTTGCCGGTGTGGCCCTCAACCACTGGCTGCTGCCGATGTTGCCGGGGTCGATCATCGGCCTGCTGTTGCTCTCGGTCTGGCTGATGTGGCGCGGCGCCGTGCCTGAGCCGTTGCAACAGGCTGCTGGCGGTCTATTGCCCTACCTGCCGCTGCTGCTCGCGGTGCCGGCCGCAGGCATCATGACCAGCAGCGATCTGCTGCTCGGCGAACTGCCGGTGATCGCCGCCGCGCTGGTGCTGTCGTTGCTGGTCACGGTGCCGTTCTGCGGCTGGTTGCTGCAGACGCTGATCCGTCGTCAGGAGCGCGACCGATGAATATGTTGACCCAGCATCCGCTGTTCGCCATCGCGCTGACGCTGGCGGCGTTCCTGTTCGCCGCCTGGCTCTACCGGCGCAGTGGCTGGCTGGTGCTGCAGCCGGTGCTGGTTTCGGTCGTGCTGATCGTCAGCACCTTGCTGCTGTGCGGCGTGGACTACGCGACCTACCGTGCTGGCGCTGAACCCATCGCCTGGCTGTTGGGGCCAGCCACTGTCGCTTTGGCGGTACCGCTGCAGCACAACATCGAGCGCATCCGCCAACTGTTCTGGCCGGTGATGATCACCCTCACGGCCGGTGGTGTGCTGTCGGTGGCGCTGACCCTGGCTATTGGCTGGGTTCTGGGCGCTGACTGGAGCGTGGTGATGAGCCTGGCGCCGAAGTCGGTGACCATGCCGATCGCCATGCCGGTGGCCGAGCAGATCGGCGGTATCGCTTCGCTGGCGGCGGTGATGGTGATGCTCACCGGCGTCATCGGCACCGCGCTCGGGCCGTTGTTGCTGAGCTGGGCGGGCGTCGAGCATCCGGCTGCGCGTGGCCTGAGCTACGGTATCAATGCCCACGCCATCGGCACCGCCCATGCCTTGCAGGAAGGGCAGGAGTGCGGTGCGTTCGCCGCGCTGGGCATGAGCCTGCTGGGTATCGCTACCGCCTTGTTGCTGCCCCTGCTGTTCGCCCTCTGAGCAAGGGGGCGGAATCCCGCCACCCTTGCCCCCTCGCTCGGCCGAGTTTGGCGAGAACTCGCCAACCCCGGCCGCAGCAGCAGGCGGCCAGGCCTCCAGACTATGGCTGAATCCATTCAGCGGCATGCATCTTGCTGCTGCATGGCGCGAGCGGAACGAGCCCGCCAAGAGGCCTGGAACACCCTTCCTTCCGCAGCGCTGCATACCTGCAGCATTCGTCCCATGAGTGGCCCAACCGGCCACTGTCAGAAACCTTGCGCGTACGGCGTCCACCGTGCGTCACCATCTGGACTGTGTCATGAAGAAAATCCTGCTGACGCTGCTCAGCCTCAGCCTGATCGGCTGCTCCAACAACCGCGAGCCCGAGAAAACCGTCGATGTCCTGCTGATCGGCGCTGGTGTGATGAGCGCGACCCTGGGCACCTACCTGCACGAGCTGGAGCCGACCTGGAGCATCGAGATCTACGAGCGCCTCGACCGCGTTGCCGGTGAGAGCTCCAACGCCTGGAACAACGCCGGTACCGGTCACTCCGCCTTCTGCGAGCTGAACTACACCCCGGAAACCGCCGACGGTGGCATCGACATCAGCAAGGCCGTGGCGATCAACGAGTCCTTCGAGATTTCCAAGCAGTTCTGGGCCACTCAGGTCGAGCGCGAGGTGCTGAGCAAGCCCAAGAGCTTCATCAACACCACGCCGCACATGAGCTTCGTCTGGGGTGAGGAGAACATCGAATACCTGCGCAAGCGCCACGCTGCGCTGCAGCACAGCAACCTGTTCCGTGGCATGGAGTTCAGCGAGGATCACGCGCAGATTGCCCAGTGGGCGCCGCTGATCATGCAGGGCCGTGACGAGGGCCAGCACGTTGCCGCCACTCGCATGGCCATCGGCACCGACGTCAACTTCGGCGAGATCACCCGCCAACTGGTCGACTCGCTGATCGGCAGGGGCCAGGCGCGTCTGCACCTTGAGCACGAGGTGCGTAACCTCGAACGTAACGATGATGGCACCTGGCGTGTGACCGTGGCTGACCTGGCCAAGGACGAAGAGAAGGTGGTCGATGCCCGCTTCGTCTTCATCGGCGCCGGTGGTGGCGCACTCAAGTTGCTGCAGAAGTCCGATATCGAAGAAGCCAAGGGCTATGCCGGCTTTCCGGTGGGTGGGCAGTTCCTGATGACGCGCAACAAGGAAATCGTCGCGCAGCACCTGGCCAAGGTGTACGGCAAGGCTTCGGTCGGCTCGCCGCCCATGTCCGTACCGCACCTGGACACCCGCGTGATCGATGGCGAGACCGTGCTGCTGTTCGGCCCGTTCGCCACCTTCTCCACCAAGTTCCTCAAGCAGGGTTCGCTGCTGGACATGTTCAGCACCCTGACCACCGACAACGTCCTGCCGATGGCCAACGCCGGTATCGACAACTGGTCGCTCAGCACCTACCTGATGGGCCAGCTGATGCTGAGCCAGGAAGATCGCATGGATTCGCTGCGCGAGTACTTCCCTGACGCCCGCAGCGAAGACTGGCAACTGCTGCAAGCCGGCCAACGCGTGCAGATCATCAAGAAGGATGCGGAGAAGGGGGGCGTGCTGCAGTTCGGCACCGAAGTGGTGACTTCCGCCGATGGCAGCATCAGCGCGCTGCTGGGTGCCTCGCCGGGCGCCTCGACCGCTGCACCGATCATGCTGCACCTGATCGAGAAGGCGTTCGCCGACAAGGTTGCCACGCCTGAGTGGCAGGCACGTCTGAAAGAGATCATCCCGTCCTACGGACAGAAGCTGAACGATGATCTGGAGCTGACCAACCGCATTCGCCAGTGGAGCAGCGAGCGCCTGCAACTGCAGCATGTGGAAGTGGCGCCGGACGTGGAAATGGCCGTTGAGCCCGAGCCGACGCCCGTGACGCTGTAAGGCGTTTAAGCGTTACGAAGAGCCCGCCCTGCGTGATGCGCAGGGCGGGTTTTTTATTGGCCGGCCGTTCGTATTTCGTGGCGAGTAGCCCGGATGCAATCCGGGGGCTGTTCGAACCGATGGCCAGACTGATCGCGGCTGAAGCCGCTCCTACGAGATCCGCGCAGCTGTTGTAGGAGCGGCTTCAGCCGCGAACAATGAAGCGAGGCGCACGCAGCCACCGGATAGCGAGTAGGGCGTATCGGGACGCCGGCCGCTCGGAGGCAGTACGCCGTTGGCGTTTCGATGGTGGGCCGTGGTGCCGAACGGGGCATGATTCGGCGGACTGTTCGTTGGCGCTACGAGCGGTCGGCGCCCCGATCCGACCTGCGCCGGCTTTCCCGGATTGCATCCGGGCTACGGTCTACTCCGTCAGCGTCATCAGGATGTCGGCGTACCAGGTGCAGTTCAGGCCCAGGGCTTCGTCCTGTTCCTCGTCGCGGTTGCCGAGCAGGCGGGTGGAGTGGATGCCGAGCAGGTGCCAGGGCAGGTCGCCGTTCACGCTGGCTCGCTTGACCACCGGGGCGCCGCTGATGCCGCGATGGGTACGGCCATCGGTCAGGAAATAGCCAAGCCCCTGGAAGCGCAGGCCGAAAGAGGAGGCCAGCCCGGCATGGCGCGCCACCGGCATGCGGTGCAGGGTGTCCTGAAAGCCCAGTGGAAAACCGACGACCAGCAGCGTCGAGCCGATTTCCACATGCTCGTCGGCTTGCAGCAGGTGTTGTGGGGTGAAGGCCTGATAGGCGCCGTTGTGGGGAAGGGCTGCCTGATCGAGTTCGATCACCGCCACGTCGATCTCGCCAGCACCGTCCATGCCCTGGCGCCACAGGTGCTGGTCACCGTCATACAGCGGGATGGCGAAGCTGACGGTGCTGGCCAGGTTGCTCGCGTCGGTGTGCAACTCGATCTGCAGGCTATCGGGTTGATGGCCGCTGGGCTCATCGAGCACCACGTGACGACTGGTCACCAGAAACAGCCGGCCGTCGCGCTGGAAGAAGAAACCGCTGGCGTTGGTCAGTATCTGCCCAGCCGCCAGGGTGGTGATGCGTGCTGCGCTGAGCATCAGGGAGTCGATCATTGCCAGGGCCTCCTGCCGGTGTGTGGTCTATCACTGACTGCCAAACCCGTGACAGGTTCGGCTGGTCGCATTGAGCCACCGCCAGGGTGGATGTAAAAAGCGACAGCTGCGTGCCCCGATCCACCCTACGATGCTGACGCGAAATACGGCGTGGCGCGGTAGGGTGTCGCGGGGTCGCCCAGGCCGTGCGCACCGATGGCTACGGTGATTCGAAGGTGCGCACAGCGCACCCTACACACATCATGGCGCGGCCGGCTCGTCCTCGTTGCGATCCAGCGCCACCTGGCGGATCGACAGGCGAATCTCGGCTGGCAGCACGCGCTTGGCGGCGCCTTCGGCCAGCTCGCTGAGCAGCGGGTGATGGCTGAGCTTGCCGGCTTCGTCCTGACGCAGCACGCCCTGATCCAGCAGGCTCTGGATGAAGTGGCGGAACAGGCTCTTGTCGAAGAACTCCGGCGCGTTGAGGCCATGCAGGATCGACAGGCGTTGGGCCATGACCGTGCACAGGTCTTCCAGCTCTTCGGCACTGATCGCGTTCTGCCCGGCGTTGAGCAGCAGGGCGATGGCCATGTAGAAGCGTTGCAGGGTCTGCGCCACCGAACGCGACAGCAGCGTCAGCAGCACGAACTGGCGCGAGCTGGGCGCTGGGCGCACGTACACGTCGCCCTCTACCTTGAGCAGACCCTGCTCGACGAAGGCCGCCAGCCACTGGTCGATCACGCCTTCCAGCTCGCTCTGTTCCCAGCGGATGAACAGCTCGGCCTGCAGGTACGGATACAGGGCGCCGGCGTAGCGCAGGATCTGCTCGCGGCTGATCCGTGCGCTGCTCTGGAAGAAGCTGGCCAGCAACGCCGGCAGGGCGAAGATGTGCAGCACGTTGTTGCGGTAGTAGGTCATCAGGACGGCGTTCTGCTCGTCCAGATAGAGGATCTTGCCCAGCGCATCTTTCTGCTCGGCCAGCAGATCCATGCCTTGCACGTGCTCGATCAGCGCCAGGCCGTCGCCCTCCGGCAGAGTGGTGTGCGACGAGTAGGGGACCGCGCGCAGCAGCGCCAGGTACAGGTCGAGCACCCGCGACAGGGCACGCTCGTCCAGCGCCAGTTTGCTGGTGGACAGCAGCGCAAGGGCCACCAGGTTGACCGGGTTGATCGCTGCCGCCTCGTTGAGGTGGCGCGCCACGCGCTCACCGAGGCGGTTGGTGGTGTCGTTGAGCCAGGCCGGGCGGTACTGCGGGCCGAGATCCTGTTCGCGCCAGTCGGGTTGCTGCTGGTCGAGGAACTCGGCCAGCTTGATCGGCTCGCCGAAGTTCACCGAGACCTGGCCGAAGCGCTGCTTGAGCGCGCCGAGCACCTTGAACAGGTCGAAGATCGACTCCTTCTTCTTGCTCGCGCCGCGCAGTTCGCCCAGGTAGGTACGGCCTTCCAGCACGCGCTCGTAGCCGATGTACACCGGCACGAAGACGATGGGCAGGCGGTGCGAACGCAGGAAGCTGCGCAGGGTAATCGCCAGCATGCCGGTCTTCGGCCGCAGCATGCGCCCGGTGCGCGAACGCCCTCCCTCGACGAAGTACTCCACCGGGAAGCCCTTGCTGAACAGGGTGTGCAGGTATTCGTTGAACACCGCGGTGTACAGCGGGTTGCCCTTGAACGTGCGGCGCATGAAGAAGGCGCCGCCACGGCGCAGCAGGCCGCCGATCACCGGCATGTTGAGGTTGATGCCGGCGGCGATGTGCGGCGGCGTCAGGCCGTTGCGGAACAGCAGGTAGGACAGCAGCAGGTAGTCGATATGGCTGCGGTGGCAGGGCACGTAGATGATTTCGTTGCCCTGGGAAATATCCCGCACGCCTTCGACGTTGTGAATCTGGATACCGTCGTAGATCTTGTTCCAGAACCAGCTCAGGACCAGTTCGAGGAAGCGGATCACCGTGTAGGTGTAGTCCGAGGCGATCTCGTTGCCATAGCGCAGTGCCTGGGCTTCGGCCTTCTCCAGGCTGATCTTCTCGCGCTCGGCTTCTTCGACGATGGCCTGGCGCACCAGCGGGTCGTGTACCAAGCCTTTGACCAGATTGCGCCGGTGCGACACGTCCGGGCCGATCACCGCAGCCTTCTGGTTGCGGAAGTGCACGCGCAGGATGCGGTGCACCATGCGCAGGGTGCGCTCCTGGCCCTTGTCCTGCTCGATCAGCTCGCGCAGGTGGATCGGCGTGGAGAACTGCACGCGGGTCTTGCGCCCGAGTATCAGGATGCTCACCAGCCGGCGCAGGCGCCCGGTCACGGCCCAGCTGTCGGCGAACAGCAGCTTCCACGGGCTGGTTTCACGATCCGGCGACTGACCCCAGAACACGCTGACCGGGATGATCTGCGCGTCGTCCACGGCGTGCCGGGTGAGGGCGGTGACCACACGATCGAGGGTCGGCGAAATGCCGCGTTTGTCCTGGCGGCCGAACCAGTCCGGTTCCGGCGTCAGGTAGAAGAAGGCGGCCGGCTCCATATGTTCCCCAACCGCTACCGGCAATACCGGGCGCGGCAAGCCGGCCTTGGTGCACTCGCGGTCGACCACTGCCAGATCGCTCACCGAGGGCTGCTGCAGCACGTAGAACACCGGCTTGCTGCGGTCGAGCTTGAGGGTGAAGGCGGACTGGTTGATGGTTTCCGAGCGTACCCAGAGGTACAGCAGGCGGCGCAACGATCCGAAGACGAGGCGGCGAAAAGGGGAACGGGTCATACGGGCTCTTGCATGCGGGAGCGGACAGGCGCTCGGGAGGCGCCTAGTTTGCCGCAAGCCTGGGCGGCGGGCAAAAACTCTTGTGCTCTGCAGCGCGCGTGCTGCGAGCAGGCAGTGGGTACCCGGGCCGGCACCAAGCGTTTCAGGCCTGGGCGCTGCAATCAGGAGAGCAGCGTATAGCCGATCAGATACTTACTGGCCGTGAACAGCGCCACGATCAGCCCCGCCAGGCCGGTGCAGATGAGCGCTTGCTGGGTGCCTGTCGTGGCGCTGCTGATCTTCTGAATGAAAACGATGAACCCGGCGACGAACAGACAGGCGTCATAGGGAATGGCAAACGAGATGGCGCCAGGGCTGGCGATGCTGGCCGCGAGAATGGGGGCTGACGCCAGAATGAAGATGAGGAACGACAGCAGGCTGACTTTCAGCATGATCCAGTAGGGACGCTCGATACTTGCTTTCGGATTCTTGCCGAACAGCTTGAGCGTGAAACCACCCAGGAGAATCAGATAACCCCACATCAGCGGAGCGATAACGATGGCAATCAGGAAAAACGGCGGTGCTGATGTCACGGGGTTCCAGGCTTTCGGCTATGGGGCGGGGCTGCAAGGTAGCACGGGGCTGTAGGTGAGGGCAGGCCACCTCGTTGAGGCGCGCATTTGTCCAGGCGCGTGCTGGCGCTTCGCTCTTCAGGCCAGCTTCATGATCACCACACCGGCGGCGATCACTGCGCAGGACAGCAGGCGGATCGGCCGTAGAGGCTCCTTCAGCAGCACCACGCCCAGCAATACCGCGAAGACCACGCTGGTCTCGCGCAGTGCCGATACCAAGGCCACGGGAGCCTGGGTCATCGCCCAGATGACGAGGGTATAGGCCGCCATCGACATCGCCCCACCGGCCAGTCCACCACGCCAGTGTGGGCCCAGTTGCAGGAAGGCGCGCGGCCCACGGCTGATGGCCAGAACGACCGCCATCACCACGCCGTTGACGCTGAACAGCCACAGCGAATAGCTCAAGGCATCGCCATTGCTGCGCGCGCCAATGGCGTCGCTGAGGGTATAGCCGGCGATGAACAGCGCCGTCATCAGCGCGCAGAACAGCATCGCGCGCTGCGGCGTTTGCTGATGGCCGCCGCGTATCGCCATCAGCCAGATACCCATTACCAGGATCAGCAAGCCGAGCAGCTGCAAGGCGCTCAGGCTGTCGTGCAACAGCAGCAACGACAGCAGCGCCACCATCAGCGGCGAACTGCCTCGGGCGATGGGGTAGACCTGGCCCAGGTCGCCGTACTGGTAGGCACGGGCGAGGAAGAAGTTGTAGCCGATATGCAGCAGCGCCGACAGCGCGATCCATGGCCAGGCCGCCGCTTGCGGCAAGGCCACCAGCGGCAGTGCGCACAACGCGACCAGGCCGGCGCCGATCTGGATCAGGGTGGCGGTCAGGAAACGGTCGAGGCCGATTTTCAGCAGGGCATTCCAGCCGGCATGCAGGGCAGCGGCAGCGATGACGGCGAGAAAGACTGTGGTTTCCAAGGCGGGCCTCGAAGGCTGGCGGTTAGCGAAGACGGTGAGTGGGAACTGCCTAGCGGCCTCCGGCTCGGGGCAATGTGGTGCAGTCCGCCGTCGGGCGTCAGTCTGCCGCAAGCCCCATTCTTGAGCAAAACCATTGCAGCCTGATGGCTGCACAACGGCGCGGCAGTGCCTATGATTCCTCCAAGGCGATGGACAAGCCCCGCGTTGCTGAGCTGCGAAGATGGATCGCAGGGCTTTCCTCGTCCTGTGCCCTCGCAGAGCGATAAGACGGCACGCCTGAGTGATGGCTCGGAGAACAAGGCGATGACCCCGCCCAGCCTGTTGAACGACCCGCGTGACGCTGGCGCTCGACACCGCAGTAGCGCAAGGCCCCTGATTTTGCTGGTGCTGCTGGCGGGCCTGTTCATTGCCGCCGTCTGGCTGATCACCCTGCAACGCATCGCCTTCGAGCGCGAGCAGGCGCTGGCTTCGGCGATGAAATCCAACTCCAGCCTGGCGATTGCCTTCGAGCAACAGGTCTTCCGTACGTTGAAGGCCGCCGAGCAGGTGGCAGCCTTCGTGCGCGAGCAGTACCGCCAGCAGGGGCGGAACATCGATCTGCGGCGCTGGGTCGAGGACGGGGTGGTTCGCGAGGCGATGTTCACCATCGTCAGCGTGGTGGACGAGCAGGGCGATATCGTCAGCAGCAGCGAGGTCACCGGCTCGGTCAACTACGCCGACCGTGAATTCTTCACCGCGCAACGTGACGCTCAGGAGGATCGCCTGTTCATCAGTCAACCGGTGTTCGGGCGGGTTTCGAAGCGCTGGCTGATTCCCTTGTCACTGCGAATCGAGCACCCCGACGGCCGTTTCGCCGGCGTTGTGGTGATGGCCGTCACCCCGACGGACGTCACCCAGTTCTTTCATCAGGTGGAGCTGGGATCACAGGATCTGCTGGAACTCAGCGGTCTCGATGGGGTGGTGCGTGCGCGCAAGGTCGGTACGCGCAGCGAGTTCGGCCTGGGCGCCGAGCCGCTGGCCTGGTTTCAGCGGCAGAAGCTGCACGGCAATGACGATTTCTACGACAGCGGCAAGGCGCTGGATGGCGTGGCGCGCATCGTCAGCTACCGCAGCATGGCCGACTATCCGCTGATGGTGATCGTCGCCACGGCCTACGCCGATGAAATGGCGGCGACCCTGCAACGCCGTTCCACTTACCTGAAGGCAGCAGTGGGGGTCACGCTGGTGGTGGCCGTGCTCGTCGGCCTGTTAATGCTGATGCTGCTGCGCCAACGTGTCGCCACCGAGGCGTTGCTGGACAGCGAAGCGCTGTTTCGCGCCACTTTCCACCAGGCGGCCATGGGTATCGCCCATATCACCCCCGATGGCGTGATCTTGAGGGTCAACGAGAAGTTCTCACGCATGCTGGATTACCCGGCCGAGGCGCTGGAAGGGCGCAATATCTTCGACCTGAGCGACGCCGAGGAGGCCGGCGCCGCCCGTGATTTCCTGCGTCAGCAACTGAGCAGTGATGCACGAACGCTGTCTCCGGAAATCGAGAAGACCTATCGACGTGAGGACGGCTCGCGGCTCTGGGTCTGCGAGGCGATGGGGGTGGTGCGCAATCGCGAAGGCCATCCGGATTTCCTCGTGCTGGTCACCCAGGACATCACCGAGCGCAAGCACCTGGAAGCGCGGCTTTCACACGATGCGCAGCATGACGGACTCACCGGCCTGCCCAACCGGGGGTATTTTCGCCAGCGGCTGGATCGGGCGCTGGCCTCGGAGCGCAGTCCGGGGCGGCTGTCGGCCGTGCTGTACATCGACCTGGACGGCTTCAAGGCGATCAATGACAGCCTCGGGCATGCCGCCGGTGACGTGCTGTTGCAACAGGTCGCCAGGCGGCTGGAGGATTGCGTGCGTGGCGAGGACACGGTGGCGCGCTTTGGCGGCGACGAGTTCGGCATCATCCTCACCAACCTGGGCAGCAAGCAGGACTGCGAAGCCGTTGCACGCAAGGTGCTGGCAATGCTGGAGCAACCCTTCGACCTGAACGGCTCGCCAGTGCGCATATCGGCAAGCATCGGGGCGGCGATGTTCCCCCTGCACGGCCACGATGGCCACGATCTGGTGCAGCATGCGGACAAGGCCATGTACGCGGCCAAGCACGCCGGCAAGAACCGCTTCAACTGGGTAGCGCAATAGCGGGGGCGATATCCCCGTATCAGGCGCTGCGTTGAGGGCCGTTGCTCAGGTCGCCATGGTCAACTGCTTGCGCCATCTCCACTCGAGCCTTGCCAGGCCACCGACGAAGGCTGCCTCGCCAACAATATGGATAAACCCCAGTGGGGATAGGGTCTGCACCAAGAGTGCGGCGATGAACAGACAGACCACCGCCCAGGCACCATTGGCCCATGCCAGCAGCCCAATGGATATTTCGCTGCGTCGGGTATGGGCAGCCAGGGAGAAGCAATAGCAGGCGTAGGCAATATTGACTGCGCCGATGAACCTCAGAAGTGCCTCTGGCGCGGCGTACCAATCACTCAGCTGCGTGCTGAACGACAGCACGACGAGGCCTGCCAGTGCGGCGGCCGTGCAGTCTAGCCAGAGGATGTTGCGGATGAGGCGCATACGCTTCGCTCGGCATGTTCAGGGTTGCTGTGTCGTCAGCAGGAACAGCAGGGTCGAGGCGATGACCAGCAGATCCAGCGCGATGGCAGGCGCTACGCTACCCAGAAATTCCTGTCCGTAGATCACCACCAGCGATACGAAGATGGCTTTGCTCAGCGCAGCGATGGAAGCAGAGAAAACCCGATGTCTTTCATTCAATGCGCCATAGATCATCACGACGCCGATAAGCCCGACCAGTGCCGACCAGCTGCGGATGATGATCGACTCCAGCTGGCCGCCGAACGATGTGCCGAACATCGACTCGAGTGCTGCCTGTGGCGCGACCAGGCCATAGAACATGGTGGCGGTCAGAACCCCGGATACCAGCATCAGCCATTTGAAGTGTCGTGCGATGAAAGTCATTGTGCGTGCATTCCCTTGTCGTGATGAGTGCCGTGCAGCTTAGCTGGAATCAGCGGGAGGATTTTCACTTCCGCTCACTCGTTTTTTGGGGGGGCTGTTGGTGGGCTGAAGCGGAGCGCCGCCCGGTCCACCCTAAGGTAGGTGGTATGGGCGATCAGCTTAAGTCCAAGAAATCGAAAGGCTGCTAGTGCCGCCGATCCCGTAGGAGTACGGGTTTATGTTTGTCGAGTGCACAAGAATCGTGGGCAGGTTCTAAGGCGATCTTGTGTTGATATGACTTCAATTGTAGTTATAAAGACTTCGATTTATTGCTGTCATTATGACTTCAAGTTTTCCAATTGGTTGATTTATATAAATAAAGTTATTGGCATGGAATCTGAGATGGCAGTGGGTGCAACGCTTACTACTAAAAGGAAACTCAGATGAAACCCATTGCCTTGCTCGTGCTCTCCCTTGGCCTCGTCGCCATCAACGCTGTGCAGGCCGGCGAAGTGGTGACCGAACGTGAAGAGAACTCGGTTGGTGCCGGTTTCGGTGGGCTGTCCGGTCTGATGCTCGGGGCTGCTGCTGGCGGCCCGATTGGTGCGCTGGTCGGTGCAGTCGTGGGCGGCTGGTCTGGCGCCCAGGCTCAGGAAGCCAGTGGTAGCAGCGGTACCGCCTATGTCGTGCGGCATGTCGATGGACGAGAGCAGTGGGTGCGCTCGCCGAATGCCCGCTTCGCACTGGGCCAGAACGTCGAATTGCAGCAGGGGCGCCTGCAACTCCAGTGACAGCGATTTTGCCGTGGCGGATCGGTCTGTTGCGGCGCCTTCTCTCTTTGCGTTTCGAGGTGCACATGAGTACGAATTTTCAACACCGTCTGGCCGTCGTCACTGGCGCCAGTTCCGGCATCGGTCTGGCTGTCTGCGAGTTGCTGCTGCAGCGTGGTGCGCGTGTGCTGGCTTTCTCCCGCCGATTGGGGGCGCTTGAGTCGCAGCAGGCGCGTTACTCCGAGCAGTTGCATTGGTGCGCGGGCGACGTCACCGATATCGATGCACTGCATGCGCTGGCCGAGCGTGCCGGTCGGCTCGGTGCGGTGGACTATCTGGTGCCCAATGCCGGTATCGCACGACTGGCGCCGGGCTGCGATCTGCAGGCATTCGAGCAGCAGTGGCAAGTCAACGGCGCCGGTGCGCTGAATACCTTTGCCGTGCTCAAGCCTCATCTGGCGCGGCCGGCGTCGGTGGTGTTCATCAGCACCTTCTTGCGGCAGTTGGGGTTCGCCGGGCTGGGTGGCTATATCGCCAGCAAGGCGGCGCTCTCGGCATTGGTGCGCAGCCTGGCGCTGGAACATGCAGGTGAAGGGCTGCGCCTGAATCTGGTGTCGCCGGGGCCAACCGCCACGCCGATCTGGGGCAGCCTGGGTTTGGCGGATGATGCCCTGGCCGGCGTCGCCAGCGAGGTGAACAAGCGCCTGGTCGATGGCGAGTTTCTCAGCCCGCAGGCGATCGCCGAAGTGGTGCTGTTCCAGTTGTCCAACGGCGCTCGCGGTGTCTACGGCCAGGACTGGGTGGTGGACAAGGGCTACACGCTGCAATGACTGATGTGGGGCGCGACCTGCGCCCCGTTTCTCAGCTGATTTCCACCTGGTAGCGGAAGTTTTCCGCTGCGGCGCGGGACAGGCGATATTCGAGCGGGGTGCGGTCATAACCCAGCGCCGTTCGCTCGATCACCACGATGGGGCTGGCGAGGGCCACGTCCAGAGTGGTGGCAGTCTCGGCGTCGGCAGCGGAGACACTGAGGGTTTCCTGTGCCGAGGCGATGCGCTGGCCGCAATGCTGCTCGTAGAAGGGATAGAGCAACTGTGGGAATTCATTCGGGTCGACGTCGAGCAAGTTCGCGAAGCGTGTGGCCGGCAGCCAGATGCGCTCATGGAACAGTGGCCGTCCCTCGATCAGCCGCAGGCGTTGCAGATGGATGCAGAGTTCGTCATCGGCCAGTTTCAGGGCCTGGCGAGCGGTTGCGTCGGCGGGGGCTTGCCGGCAGTCGAGGATGCGGCTCTGCGGCACCTGGGACTGTCCGCTGGCGTTGACCTGGCGAAAGAAGCGAAACAGCGAACCGTCGAAATTCGGCCGACGTACGAAGGTGCCACGGCCTTGCGCACGCAGCAGAAGGCCCTCGGCGACCAGGGTTTCCACCGCCTTGCGCACCGTGCCAATGGCCACGCCGTACTGGCGGGTGAGCTCTGCCTCGGTAGGGATGGCCTCGCCCGGCAGCCATTCACCTGCGGCAATTTTCCCCAGCATCTCGTCGCGCAACCGCTGGTACAGCGGCAGGCGTTCGTCCTGTCCCAGAGCCGTGGTGCTCATAAACCTCAAATCCGAAATTCGACCGGCCGTCACTTTACCACTGCCTCGTGCGTTGACAGCACTCGATCTCTGTAGATACAGTCATCTAATCATATATATGAATAGATGTTTTATAAGGGGCCATGGCTCGTACCAGCCAGCCCGAACAACAATCGACAGAGGTATCGCTTCGTGACGCCCATGCCTTATGCCGGTATTACCGGCATCGACACCCATGCGCACATCTTCCGCCAGGATCTTCCAATGGTGCCTGGCCGCCGCTACAGCCCCAGCTACGACGCCACGGTGGAGCAATACCTTGAACACATGGACGGCTGTGGCCTGTCTCATGGCGTGCTGATCCAACCCAGCTTCCTGGGTACCGACAATCACTACATGGTCGCGGCGTTGCAGCGCTCCGCGCAGCGTCTGCGCGGGGTGGCGGTGGTCGATGCCCAGGTCAGCGAGGCCGAGCTGGACGAGCTGGCTGCCGCAGGGGTGGTGGGCATACGCCTGAACCTGATCGGCAAGGCGCTGGAGGATTATGCCGGCCCGGCCTGGAATGACCTGTTCCGCCGTCTGGCACGACGAGGCTGGCAGGTGGAGATCCAGCGCGGTTTCACCGACCTGGCGCTGATCGTGCCGACGATTCTCGAATCCGGGGTGACGGTGGTGATCGACCACTTCGGCCTGCCGGCGCCGAGCGTACGGCTGGACGACTCGCAGCACGATGGTTTCTTCGCTCTGCTTGGCCAGGCGCCGGTGTGGATCAAACTGTCGGCGGCTTACCGCAGTCAGTCCGACCTGGCTCGTGCCCAGGCCATCGAAGCGCGCCTGCGCGAAGCCTGTGGCGGAGTGGGCCGCTTTCTCTGGGGCAGCGATTGGCCCAACACCCAGTTCGAATCACAGACCCGCTACGATCAGCAGTTCGCGCTGCTCGAGGCTCTGTTGCCCAACCCCGAGGAGCGCCGCCGCGTTCTGGTGGACAACCCCGCAACGCTATTCGGGTTCGCCTCGGCGTAACTCCGGCCAACACCAGAACAATAAGGAGCACACACCATGATGAGCTTGCTCGTCGTCGCCGCGATCGTCCTTGCCGTCGCGTTGGGCTACACCACCAAGATCAATATCGGCCTGTTCGCCATTGCCTTCGCCTACCTGCTGGGTTGCTTCGGCATGGGCCTGAGCCCGGGCGACATCATCAACATGTGGCCACTGAAGATCTTCTTCGTGATCTTCTCGGTGTGCCTGTTCTACAGCTTCGCCACCGTCAACGGCACGCTGGAAAAACTCGCCGGGCACCTGCTGTATCGCTGCCGTAACGTGCCGCACCTGCTGCCCTATGCGATCTTCATCACTGCCAGTGTGATCGCCGGCATGGGCGCCGGTTATTACACCGTGCTGGCCTTCATGGCGCCGCTGACGCTGATGCTCTGCCAGCGCACCGGCATGAGCCTGATCCTCGGTGGCCTGGCGGTGAACTACGGTGCACTGGCGGGCGCCAACTTCGTTTCCAGTCAGAGTGGCATCATATTCCGGGGGCTGATGGCGACCGCTGGCGTGCCGGAGAGCGAGGCCTTCGTCAATGCCCTGGCGATTTTTGCCAGTACCGCGGTCATCCCGATCCTGGTGATTTCTGCGTTCGTATTCCTCGGCGGCCATGGCCGCAACCTGAAGAATGCGGTGCTCACCGCTGATCTGCCGGAGGCGTTCAACCGTGAACAGAAACTGACCCTGTTGTTGACCGTGCTGATGATGTTGCTGGTGCTCGCCGCGCCGCTGGCGCTGCTGGCCTTCCCGGACAACGAGACGGTTCGCTTCATCAACAGCAAGGTGGATATCGGCCTGATCGCCAGCGTGTTCTCGGTGATCGCGCTGCTGCTCAAACTCGGTGACGAGCGCAAGGCCATGGCTTCGCTGCCATGGGCCACGCTGATCATGATCTGCGGCGTCGGCATGCTGATTTCGGTGGCGATCAAGGCGGGCACCATCGATGCCCTGGCCTCCTGGATCGGCGGCAATATCCCACCGCTGATGGTACCGGTTGCCTTCGGTGTGGTGGCGGCGCTGATGTCGATCTTCGCCAGTACCCTGGGCGTGGTGACACCAGCGCTGTTCCCCATGGTGCTGCCGCTGTCGGCCTCGATGTCGATCGATCCGATGATCATCTTCATCGCCATCGTGGTCGGTGCGCAGGCTACCTCGATCTCGCCGTTCTCTTCCGGCGGCAGCCTGCTGCTGGGTTCCTGCACGGACGACAAGGTGCGTTCCACGCTGTTCTCGCAGCTGTTGCTGCGCGCCGCGCCCATCGGCTTCGTCGCGGCGATGCTGTTCAACCTGGCGCTGACCTTCCTGTTCTGATGAAAAAGCCCCGGCATCTTGCGATGTCGGGGCTCGGCCTTCCTGCTCCGTCTTATTTGGAGCAGTTGCCTTTGCGGGCCAGCTCCAGCTGCGCAACGTCTTCTTTGCCTTCCTTCTCGTCGACCAGCTCCAGGTTGGCACCACCGACGAATACGCCCATCTTGATGTACTGCTTGACGAAGTAGTTCTTGCCGCTTTCGGTCTTGACCAGCAGATCGTTGGGCGAGAATTCGGATTCGGTGGAGATCTTGTGCTCCATGTCGCCCTTGACTTGCTCGTAGAAGAAGATCTTCGGTGCCGATTCGCCAATGCACTTGTCATCGACCCAGATGTCTTTCTTCAGCGCACTCCCGGCACCCATGTTGCGGTAGATATACAGGCCTGCATTGCCCGGTGCTGGGGCTGCAAAGCGCTTGGCTTCGGCAGAGGCTTCCTTGTCTTCCATGGGAACCGAGGCGCAGCCAACGAGCAACGACGAGGCAAAGGCGGCCAGGGCCAATTTCTTCAGCATGATGACTCCGAATGTCGAGGAATGATGAACAGGCATGGCGCAATAGCTGGTCTGGATTGCCAGCCGCACCGAGCGATCGGGTCACGGAGAGGGCGTTGCAGGAGGGATAGGCGATTGCCTTTACGCGTCACTGCGTATGCTTGAATTCCGTTTCATTGATGGCTCATTGCCATGCCGGTGCGGACGATATCCTGTTGACTGGCGTCGAGCAAGGGCGCTTCGCTACTTCAGCCGATAGCGCAGCAGTTCGTCCTTGCTCAGCAGGTGCAGGCGACCCGGTGCGACCTGGTAGATCGCTTCCGCCAGGCTCACGTCGACCCCCATGTCGCGAAAGTACGTGGCCGGGCTGAATGGCTGGCGGCCGTGGGCTGCCTGGGCCAGTGCCGAATCGCCTGCGGGGAAGGGCGGGCGGCGCAGCGCCACGTGGCCGTTGATGGTGCGCTTCTTGCCGGCTGCCAGGAGGTAGACGCAACTGCCCTGGCACATGCCATCTGACGGTACCAGCGTCTCGAAACCGGTTTCCCGCAGCAGGCGGCCCATGCGGATGGCCTCCGGAGCACTGCCGCCGATGCTGTCGAGCAGGACGATCTTGCGCGGGTACTTGCCGGGGTTGGCGCGCAAACCTTCCAGCAGTTTCTCGTAATCGCCGGGGGCGATTTCTTCGGAAATCTTGGCTGCCAGGAGGCCGGCCTTGGCTTCGACGCTGACTTGCGCCTGGGCAGCCAGGGTGGTGAACAGGGCGGTGCCGATCAGGGCGAATCGTAAACGCTGGGCAATCATCGGGCGGACACGGGATAGTGGCTTGGGAGGTAGACGATACCTGCCAGCGCACCATCTCGCATCTATCAAACCTGCGCGCTTTTCTGTTGCACCTTCCACGCCCAGGCGAACAGCAGCAGACCACCAACGGCCGTGGCCGCGCCGATGTAACCAGTGACCGTCCAGCCCATGCCGGCGCTGATGGCCAGACCGCCGAGCCAGGGGCCGAGGGCGTTGGCGACGTTGAAGGCGGCATGGTTGGAGGCCGCCGCCAGGGTTTGCGCGCCCGTGGCGACGTCCATCAGGTGGGTCTGCAGGGCCGGGCCGAGGGCGATCATGGTGCCGAGGGCGAAGATCGCCGGCAGGAGCGTCCACAGGCTGTGCGCGGCGAACGGGAAGGCCAGCAGCACCAGCGTGCTCCAGGCCAGGATCCAGGCCACGGCGCGCAAGCGCAAGCGGTCGAACAGCCAGCCGCCGGCACTGTTGCCGACGATGCAGCCGGCGCCGAACACGCCCATGGCCAGGGGAATCCAGCCGGGGCCGACTAGGGTGACGTGAAGCAGGGTCGGCGCCATGTAGCTGAATACGCAGAACATCCCGGCGAAGCCGATGGAACCGATGCCCAGTGCCAGCCAGATCGGTGCGCGGTTGAAGGCGCGCAGTTCGCCCGAGGGGCTGCTGCGCTGCTCGTGCGGATCGGCCGGCAGGAAGATCGCCACCATGGCGATGGTGGTGATGGCGATGATGCCGACCAGGGCGAAGGCGTAGCGCCAGCTCATGAACTGACCCAGCCAGGTGGCCAGCGGGTTGCCGATCAGGATCGCCACGGTCAGACCGGCCAGCACCCGGCTCACCGCCTTGGCACGCTTGTGCGGCGGCGCCATGGAGGCGGCCACCAGCATGGCGATGCCGAAGTAGGCGCCGTGCGGCAGGCCGGCGATGAAGCGGAAGATCAGCAGCGGTTCATAGCTCGGCGCCAGGGCGCTGGCGAAGTTGCCGAGGGCGAAGCAGCCCATCAGCAGCAGAAGCAGGATGCGCCGTGGCAGGCGTGCGCCGAGCAGGGCGAGCACCGGTGCACCGACCACCACACCCAGCGCGTAGGCACTGATCACGTGGCCGACCTGGGGTTCGCTGACGCCTAGATCCTGAGCGACGTTGGGCATCAGACCCATGATGGCGAACTCGCCGGTGCCGATGGCGAAGCCGCCGAGGGCCAGGGCGAGTTGAATGAGAAGGATCGCGCCTGGCGACAAGGGGGTCGCGGCGTCGCTGGAATGGCTGCTCATGAATGACCTGGAGGAGGGAAAAACAGGCGCTCGATTATATTCTCCCAGCGCCTCGCTTGGGTATTCGTAGCCGCTCTATTTCGGGCTTTATGACGAGTGGCTCGAGGTGTTGGCGGCTTTCACGTAATCGACGAATGCGCGCAGCGGCGCTGGCACGTGACGACGGTTGTGGTAGTACAGGTAAGGGCCTTCGAAATGCTGCCACCAGTCCTGCAGAAAAGGCCGTAGCTGGCCGCTCTCGAGCTGCGGGCGAATGTATTCCTCGAAGGTGTAGAGAATGCCTTGCCCTGCGCAGGCAGCGGCGATCAGCAGATCCTGCGAGGAGCTGATCAGCGTGCCTTCGGGGGCGATACGCAGGGTTTTGCCGTCCTGTTCGAACTCCCATACGCCGAGCTTGCCGCTGGCGAAGCGATAGCCGAGCAGGCGATGGTCGCTCAGCTCGCTGGGGTGCTGCGGTGTGCCGTGTTGCTGCAGGTAGGCGGGGGCGGCGACGGCCATGAAGCACTGTCGGCGTGGGCCGATGGGGATGGCGATCATGTCCTTGGCCAGGCTTTCCTCGTAGCGGATGCCGGCGTCATAGCCCGCCGCGATGACGTCGATGAAGGTGTTGTCCATGTTCACCTCCAGCGCGATACCGGGGTAGCGGCTGAGAAAGCCGTCCACCAGCGGCGGCAGGATGTGCCGGGCGATGACCCCGGGTACGTGCAGGCGCAGCGAGCCGACCGGGTGCTGCGGATCTTCCTGCAGGTCGTTGAGCGCGATATTGATTTCATCCAGTGCCGGGCGCAGACGCTCCAGCAGACGTGCACCGATTTCCGTCGGTGTCAGGCTGCGGGTGGTGCGGTTGAGCAGGCGTACGCCCAGTTCCTTTTCCAGGCGGCGCACGCAGTCGCTCAGCGACGATGCCGACATGCCGCGCCGCTGCGCCGCCGTGCGAAAGCCGCCGGCCTCGACCACGGCGGCGAACAGGGCGATATCGGACAGATTCGGTTGGCGCATGAGCGTCGACTGGGTAATGACGAAGCGCATGATGATGCGACCTGGCAACGCGTTTGCCAATCCAGCGGATCGGTTTCGTAGCCCGGATGCAATCCGGGGGAGTCTGGCGGATGTTCCCGGATTGCATCCGGGCTACGACTGCTGGAGAGACGGTAATACCCTGTAACTGTCCGCCTGACCGTATGCGCTGTTCGGCCGAGGGCGGCTTATCGGACAGCGCTTCTGCCTGCACCCTGTGTCCAGCGTCGTAGCTTTCGGCGCATCGAGCTAACGGACACGAGGAAACAGCCAATGGACAAGAAATGTGAAAGCGGGCGTGGCCATACACGCCGGGATGCTCTGAAGATGTTCGGCGTGGTGGGCGGTAGCCTGGCCCTGCACGGTGTGATGGGCGGTGTGCCGTCGCTGGCCTGGGCCAGCGAGGTGACGGGCTGGCAGGCAGCGGATATGCCGTCTCTGGTCGGCAAACGCATGCTGGTCACCGGTGGCAGCAGTGGCATGGGCTTCGAGGATGCGCTGGCGCTCAGCCGTGTGGGAGCGCAGGTGATCATCGCCGCACGCAATGCGCAGCGCGGCGCCGAGAGCATCGAGCGTATTCGGGCGCAGGTGCCGGATGCCCGCGTGCGTTTCGAACAACTGGATCTGGCCGACCTGTCGTCGGTACGTAGCCTGGCTCAGCGTCTGAACGCCGAGGGCGAAAACCTGGACGTGCTGATCAACAATGCCGCGATCATGGCGCCGCCGCAGCGCGGTGTGTCGCGCGATGGTTTCGAGATGCAGCTGGCGACCAACTTCCTCGGCCACTTCGCCCTGACGGGGTTGCTCCTGCCGTCGCTGCGCAAGTCATCCGATCCGCGGGTCGTGACGTTGGCGAGCATTGCGGTGAACCGTGGCCGTATCAATTTCGATGATCTGCAGTCCGAGCGCGACTACAACCCCTACGCTGCCTACGCCCAGTCGAAGCTGGCCTGCCTGATGATGGCCTTCGAGTTGCAACGGCGCAGCCTCGCCAATGACTGGGGGGTACGCAGCGTTGCCGCGCATCCGGGGGTGGCGGTGACTGAACTGGTCGAGCGTGGGCCAGGGCTGGAAAGCGAGTTCGCGCGCGAGTGGTCGAAGGATCGCGAGGTCTATCACTCGGCGGCGCAAGGCGCTCTGTCCTCGTTGTTCGCGGCGACGGCTGCCGACGCCGAGGGCGGTCGCTATTACGGCCCGACCGGTGAAGAGGAAAAGCGTGGCCCGTTGGGTCTGGCCAAAGTGCCGGATGCGGCGGCGGACGCCGATGACGCAGCGCGGTTGTGGTCGGTGGCCGAGCACCTGACCGGCGTCAAATACGGCTGAGGCATGACGGTACGCACGCATCGGCGTGCGTCATAGAGGAGCTTCCCATGTCATCGTTGACGATGTCGCAGCGTGTGGCCGTGGCCATCAACGCGCAGCGCGACGAACTGTGGCCGGCATTGGCCGGTTTCAGCCTGTTCTTCAGCCTGTTCTCGGGCTACTTCATGCTGCGGCCGATTCGCGAGGCGATGGGCATCCTCGCCGGGGTGGAAAACCTGCAGTGGCTGTTCACCGCCACCTTCGTGGTGATGCTGGTGGCAGTGCCGCTGTTCGCCTGGCTGAGTTCGCGGGTGCCGCGCCTGCATTTCATCGATTGGGTGTACGGTTTTTTCACCCTGAATCTGCTGCTGTTCGCCGTGTTGTTCTTCACCCGCGATGAGAGCGTATGGCTGGCGCGCGGTTTCTATGTGTGGATATCGGTCTACAACCTGTTCGTCGTGTCGGTGGCCTGGAGCCTGATGGCCGATGTGTTCGACAGCGAGCAGGCCAAGCGCCTGTTCGCCTTCATCGCCGCCGGGGCCAGTGTCGGCGGTTTGGCCGGTCCGGCGCTGAGCGCGCTGTTGATCGGAAGCCTGGGGCAGGCCGGATTGATCGTGCTGGCGGCGCTGTTGCTGGCCGCTGCGCTGATGCTCAAGCAGGTGCTGATGCGTTGGCGTGAGCAGGGTGGTGCGGGGCGTGCTGGCGCGGTGCAGGCCGAGAGTCCACGGCGGCCGGTGCCGGGCAATCCCTTCAGTGGTTTGACCCGGGTGCTGGCCTCGCCCTATCTGCTGGGCATTGCCGGGTTCGTGATTCTGCTGGCCACTGCCAGCACCTTTCTCTACTTCGAGCAGGCGCGCCTGGTGGCTGAGTTGTTCCCGCAGCGCGCCGATCAGGTGCGGGTGTTCGGGGTGATCGATTTCGTGGTGCAGGCCGGCGCACTGGTTTCCCAGCTCTTCATCACCGGGCGCATCGCCAGGCGCATGGGTGTGCGGGTGCTGCTGGCCTGTGTGCCGCTATTGGTATGCGTCGGCTTCATCGGTCTGGCGTTGATGCCGACCTTCGCCATGCTCGCTGCGCTGATGATCGTGCGTCGTATCGGTGAATATGCCTTCGTCCGCCCCGGGCGGGAGATGCTCTTCACCCCGTTGGATGCCGAGAGCAAGTACAAGGCGAAGAACTTCATCGATACCGTGGTGTACCGCGCCGGCGATGCCATGAGTGGCTGGCTCAAGAGCCTGCTCGACATGTTCGCTCAGGGCGCCTGGCTGGTGGCGTTGGTGGGTGCGGCCTGCGCTGCGCTGTGGGGGTTGCTCGGCTGGTACCTGGGCAGTCAGGCGGATCGCAAGGTTACTGAGCAGCAGGTCGCGGTGACCTAGTCAGCGGTTGTGCCGGAGCCACCCAGTGGCTCCGGCATGGCGTGTCAGCCGCGAGCGGGAATGCTCAGGCCGCGCTGCACTGCTGGACGAGCGAGGAAGGCATCGAGCACGCGGCGCACGTTGGCGAAGCGCTCGAACTGCACCAGCTCGGCTGCTTCGTAGAAACCCACCAGGTTGCGAATCCAGGGGAACACGGCGATGTCGGCGATGCTGTACTCGCCAGCGATCCAGTCACGCCCTTGCAGGTGCTGGTCGAGTACACCGAGCAGGCGGGCCGATTCGGCGACGTAGCGATCACGCGGGCGCTTGTCTTCGTATTGGCTGCCGGCGAATTTGTGGAAGAAGCCGAGCTGGCCGAACATCGGCCCCAGGCCGCCCATCTGCCACATCAGCCATTGAATCGTCTCGTAGCGGGCAGCGGCGTCCTTTGGCAGCAGCTTGCCGGTCTTTTCCGCCAGGTAGATCAGAATCGCCCCGGACTCGAACAGCGGCAGCGGGTGGCCATTGGGCCCATCGGGGTCGAGGATGGCGGGAATCTTGTTGTTCGGCGCCAACGAGAGAAACTCGGGGCTGAACTGGTCATCTCTGTCGAAGCTGACCAGATGCGGCTCGTAAGGCAGACCGATCTCTTCCAGCATGATCGAGACCTTGACGCCGTTGGGGGTGGGCAGCGAGTAGAGCTGCAGGCGCTCGGGATGCTGGGCAGGCCATTTACGGGTGATGTGGAAGGGGCTGAGGTCGGTCATGTGGGTTCCATGTCGAATGGGACGAAGAAAGGGCGATCAGAACACGAGTGGCGGGGCGCAGGAAATCGATCCAGCTGCTAGTAGTCATCGACTCGGGCAATCCTGCCCGGTTCCCTGTGCGCGAGCGAGGCGGTATGGTGCGGGTTTTCATCCACCCGGCACGGAGCCCATCGGCATGAGCCTGCACGGTACTTACGACTCCCAGAACATCTTCGCCCAGATCATTCGCGGCGACTTGCCCTGCTACAAACTTTACGAGGACGACGATGTACTGGCTTTCCTCGACCTGTTCCCGCAATCCAAGGGCCACAGTCTGGTGATCCCCAAACGTGCCGCCGCGCGCAATATCCTGGAGATCGACGAAGCCAGCCTGGCCAAGGTCATGGCCGTGGTGAAGAAGGTCGCCCAGGCCGTCGTCGATGAATTGCAGCCGGCAGGTGTACAGATCGCACAGTTCAACGGCGCGCCCGCCGGGCAGACGGTGTTCCATATCCATATGCACGTGATCCCGCGTTTCGAGGGCGAAGGCCTCGGTATTCATGCCGCCAACAAGGCCGACCCGGCCGAACTGGAAGCGCTGCAGGCGCGTCTGGTCAAACGTCTGCAGGGCTGAAACGAGAATGCCCCGGCCGAGTGAATCGGTCGGGGCATCTTCATGGGTGTGTGTTCAACCGTTCTGGTTGTTCAGCCCACCCCATTCCATGAAGCGCACGGCATGCACTTCGCCCTGGCTGTCGCGGTAGACCAGCACGCTGGGCACTACACCGCTCTTGCGGCTGTTGTCGGTGCGTTGCAGCACCTGGTCGATGTCCAGCTGCATACCGTACTGGTACTGCTGCACGTCCAGCTTGCTGATGTCAGGTGCTTTTTCGCTGGCGAATGCCATGGGTGCGAAAGCGGCGATGAGCGTGGTGGTGATAGCGGCGAGTTTCATGGTGATGGTCTCCGATCAGTGGCGCCGAAGTGTGTGGCGCTGGGTTCGAGAGAGATGAAAACATCACGCTGTTCATTGATGAAATCGATGCTTGTGTTGCTGAACATTGTTGCCATCGATACCTTGCTCGCCGGCTCGTCAACACCAATACTCAGGCGGCACCCATCTGCCCATGGAGGGCTTCATGCGTTCGACTCTCATCGTTCTACCTCTGCTGTTGCTGGCGGGTTGTTCATCGTTTCGCGGTGATCCGGAAAACATCAAGCCGGTATCTGAAGATCGCCTGCTGGCGTTTCAGGAGGCGCAGGCGAACAGCGCGCAGATCGTGGTCAATCGCGATTTCGGCGTGATGGGGGGCGGTTGCTACGTGGCCATCGAAGTCGATCGCAAGGTCGCTGCGCGAATCGGTATGGGCGAGGTCGCCACCTTCCAGGTACCGCCGGGTACGCGTGTGGTGGGCATCACACCGGATCGCATGGATGACACCCTGTGCGGCATGGGCCGACTGCTGCGCGAAGTGGCGGTGCCGGTGAAGACTGGCGAGACCCACAAGCTGCGCATCATCAGCCAGAACCGTGGTGGCTTCGATATCGTGCCGGATACGCCCTGACGCACAGGGCTCGGACGTTCAGCGGGTCAGCGCAGCGTGCCTGTTCGCTGTGGATCCTCGGCCCACCAGATACGCTCGACGCGACCGATCAGATTAGCCCGCGGCACGCTGCCCCAGAGGCGGCTGTCAGCGGAGTTGCGGCGATTGTCACCGAGCATGAACAACTCGCCATCGGCGATGGTCGTTTCGGTCAGGTCGCCGTAGTTCCGATCCGGCACGTTCAGGGCTGGGGCAGGGTGCAGGTACGGCTCGTCCAGCAACTGGCCGTTGATGTAGACACGATGATCACGCATCGCCAGGCGGTCGCCGGGAAGGCCGATGATGCGCTTGACGTAAACGACGTCATTGACCGGGTTCACGAATACCACCACGTCACCACGCTCGGGTTCGCTACCGACATAGGCCCAGACACTGCTGAGAATGTAGTCACCCGTTTGCAGGGTAGGCGCCATCGAGTTGGCTGGCACCTTATTGGGCAAATAGCCCGCGATGCGCGCTCGCGGATCGAGCGTAGCCGGGCCCAGTGGATTCAGTAGATAGAAGCCGAGCATCAGCAGGGCTAAGGCGATGAAGCCTGTCCAGAAATTCCAGCGCATGGTCGATCCTTGTACCTGTGGAGGGCGCCACCTTAGTGGAGTGTGCGACGCGCCTGCAAGCCGTGTCGTTCAAGTGCGTGCCGGATCAAGCGCAGCGCTGGGGATCGCGGTTAGAATCGCCCGGTCGAAGAGGGAGAGCAGCTGTGAACGGATTGCCGATAGCGGTAGTAGGGGCGGGTACGGCCGGCCTGGCCAGTGCAATTTTTCTGGCCCGCCAGGGCTACGCGGTGCGCCTGCTGGAGCGGGTCGAGCAGTTGCAGCCGGTGGGCGCGGGCATCCTGCTGCAGCCCTCCGGCCTGGCGGTATTGCAGCGCCTCGGCCTGCTGGCTGAGTGCACCGCTCTGGGCGCTCCGGTCAGTCGGCTGTACGGCACCAGTTGCCAGGGCCGGACGATCCTCGACACGCGTTATCACGACTGGCAGCCGGGCAGCTTTGGTCTTGGCATCCACCGCGGCGTATTGATGACGGCATTGCTGCATGCAGCGCAACGTGCCGGCGTGCAGGTGGAAACCGGTGTCACTGTCAGTCGTTTCGAGCAGGCCTGCGGCCATATCCGACTGCTGCGGCAGGACGAGAATGGCGAGGAATTTCCCATGGGCGACTTTGCCGCGCTGATCCTGGCGGACGGCACGCGCTCGACCCTGCGTGCGCAGATGCAGGTGCGCCAATGGTCGCGCCCCTATCCCTGGGGCGCCCTGTGGAGCATGTTGCCGACGTCGGCGAACGCCGGCTCCGGTGAGCTGCGCCAGTGGTATCGTGGTTGCCGGGAAATGTTCGGGCTGATGCCGACCGGTTGTACCCATCAGGCCCGTGAAACGTCATTGACCAGCCTGTTCTGGAGCCTGCCACTCACTGAGCACGACGCGTGGCGAGCGAGTGGGCTGGAGGCCTGGAAAACCCGCGTGCGTAGCCTGGCTGGCGAGCCTGCCGAGGTTTATCTCGAACAACTCCATGACTCCGCACAACTGACCCTGGCCGCCTACGCGGATGTGCGCATGCAGCGCTGGCACGATGGCCGCGTCCTGGCCATCGGTGATTGCGCCCACGCCATGAGTCCGCAACTGGGGCAGGGCGCCAATATGGCGCTGGTCGACGCAGCAGCGCTGGCCGATGCACTGGGTGATGCCGCCAAGCGCGAGCAGCAGTCTCTCGATTGGAACGCGGTCTTCGCTCGCTACGGCGATACCCGCCGTGATCACCTGCGTTACTACCGCCAGGCCAGCCGTCTGCTGACGCCTCTGTTCCAGTCCAACAGCAACCTGTTGGCGGTGATGCGTGATATCGCCCTGATGCTTGCCCGGCACAACCGCTTCGGCCGCCAGCATGCAGTCAGCACCCTGGTCGGCGCGCGCAATGGCTGGTTGTGGTCGGGAGCGCAGAAGCGCGAGCTGCATGCCTGGAAGGGAGAGCGGGAGGCGTGGGAAGAGGTTTCGCGAACCTAGCGCAACGTTAGCTGCTGAGCTGAACGCTCGGTACGTCTGGGCACAGGGTAAGTCCATCATCCAACTCGGTCACGGCAACGGCATACAGTTGCCGGTCCTCCGTCACCAGGCACCAGTCATAACCACCGGGCAGGTTCATGTGCTGGGGTTCCAGAAGAATCCTGGTGGCGAAGCTGGCGGCAAGGGTTTGGGCGAGGCGGTTGTACGGAGCCTGTGTAGGCATCAGGAATCAGCGCATACGGCTATCAGGGGCTGGTCACTCCACGCAACCCCGTTTTCAGCGAATAGGTTGTCGAGCGCTGCGACAAGCCCCTGACTCAGCTCGCCTTGTGGAATATCACGAATTCCATACGCTTCGATGAGGCGATGGCATCTGTCAGTGGCACTGATATCCCATAGATACCAATGTGAGGTTTCCTCGATGTCCGAGCTGAAAGGGTTGTGATGGGCAAGTGACTTTATGTAATCGAGTGCAGCGGACTTCTGCGCCGACAAGTCGTCAGCTTTCAAGGTTGGAATATGGAGGAGGTCGCTGGCGATAAGACGGTAGAGCGTGTCTACGGCTAGCTGCCAGCGCAGAACAGTGTCCTTGCTGTTTGTCAGCCCGCTGGTCATGGCATCCGCGCAATAGCTGTCATAGCAGAACACACGTAGCCAATCTTGAATTTCCAGCGCTGGGTATTCCAGTGTGCTCATATACCATTTCCGGATTGTGGGAATTTAAGTTTCAACGGTTTTCCATTGTTTATCTGGTTTCCGGCCTCTTTGTAGTTTATTTCAACAGTGGAAGTAGTGGACGCTGTCTCGGCACTTGCTTTGCCCGCTGGCCGATAGGTTATGTAGCTTTTTCCGTCGTCAGGTGATGCAACCCAGCAGCCGGCACAATCGCCCTTGTTCATCCGACTACCAATAGCTTTCTCTGTTTGGGTCGGCTCTCGCCCCAATGCTTTCACTGCAAAGTCCTCTGCGGTGGCACTAGGTGCGCTTGATGCCGGCATTTCTCTGGGCGTACCAGGGCCGCCGATTGGCTGGCCGGGCAAATGACCAGCTTGCAGGTCGTTGACCGCCTGCTGGTTCGCGACGGTGCCCGGGGGCTTCTGGCTAAGATCCTGGCCTTTTGGATTGTTTTTGATTCGCTCAAGAGCGGCTCTCTCGGTATCCAGCTTTGATGTAGGGCTATCAACCTGGGAGGTCGGAGCGAGCGGGGGTCTTTCGACTACAACTGTTTGTGCTCCAGTCCCGCTTCCTCTCGCTCTGCCTCCACGCCTGATCCTTGCGCGCTTCAAGGCCGCGCTCAGGCGTTTCAATGCATTGCCCAGGCGAGTGAGCTTGTCCAGATAGCTTACCGATGCTGCACCACGAGCGGCCAGGCCGACGCCGCCGGTGAAGACGATCAGCAGGGCTGCCAGTACGATTTCGAACAGTGCGCCGCCGCTGAATTCGGCGACCTCCTCGACGTTCTGCGCCCTGGCGTAGTCGACGGCGAAACGGCCAAGCATGGCCTTGCTGGGCTCGTCTTCGTAGATGAAACAGGCCAGTTCATAGGCTTCGGCCAATTGTTCGCGGGTGATGCTGCTCGGGTCGAAGCCCAGTGCCTCGACCAGTTCGCGATGTTGCTCGGCGCTGAATTGGCGGTTGTAGGCGGCCAGCCAGGTTTCGCCTTCACTGGCGCGTGCCTGCCAGGCGCTGCGCAGGGCATTGGAGAAGGCGGTGAAGGGATTGACCAGGTCAGAGAATTCCTTGGCGGTCTTGAGCAGCCCCCAGGCACCAAGGAAGAAACCTTTGCCCACCGCGAGTTGACGATGCACATAGTTGGAGAAAGCGCTGCGCTGATCCTGAATGGCTTGTAATCGCGCTGCTTCTGCGCGCTCGGCGGCGAGAATTTCGTCCAGTACGGTCTGTAGCTCGGCACGGGCACTGCTGATGTCGGTGTCGACATCAGCGTCAGCGAGCAGCTGTGCTTCGTACTCGCCGCTGGGTATGGTCTGAATCAGACTGCCGCGGGTATCCAGGCTGCCGCGCAAGGCATTGCCGCTGGCCGGCGAGAGGCTGTAGGGCAGATTGGCGCCGAGGCATTCACCGTTGTCCCAGACGAAACGCAGGCCGACCAGGCAACTAGCGGTCTGGGTGCTGCCACCTTCCAGTGGCCTGGGGGCCTGGCGGTGAAAATCGCCGTTATAGGGTTCCGGCGTTGGAGCCGGACGGTCATTGCGGTTGTTGGGGACGTAGCCGCTCATCCTGTTGCATCCCTGCTGCAGCCGGCGGATGCCGGCAGGTTCCTTCGTCAGCGTCCGATGCTAACCAATGACCTATGCGCAAAGTCTTGCGCAGTGGCGTGCGGCGTCTCTGTTTTGTGAGCGATGCACGCAAATAGTGGCATTCGCCGCTCAGTTGCGTTGCAGCTCGAGCAGGGCTTTCTGGCTGAGATCCAGCCATTCCTTGTGCAGCACGCGATAGTGCCGGGCTGAACGGCGGGCGTGGGTCTGGATTTGCTGCAACAACTCGACCGCTTCGCGCTCGCGCCCCAGTCGACGCAGTAGCAGGGCATAGCGGTAGTTGGCTTCCGGACTGGCGCAATAGCTGCCGAGGGCGCGGTATTCCTCCTCGGCCTTGAGATCGTTGCCCTGGCCTTCGAGGGCGCGGGCATACAGCAGGTGGCCGTCGCTGGAACGGAAGTCGGGGTTGTGGGTGATCAGTTGATCGAGGCTCGTCTGGCAACCGGCGAAATCGCCCAGGGCGAAGCGTGCCCTGGCCAGACCGAGGAGGATGTCGGGCGCATCGCTGTGGATGCCGCGCAAGGCCATCTGGTAGTGCTTGGCGGCTTCCTCCGCCTGACCCATGCGCAGCAGTTCATCGGCGAGATTGACGCGGGTGTCGCGTGTGTCGCGAATTTCCAGTTCATCGCGCAGGGCGCGCAGATGACGCTGCGGGTCGACGCTGTCGTGCAGGCGGTTGAGGGCGCGGCGGCCACGACGGCTGCCGAGCAGATCCGGCAGCATGATGCCGAGAAAGTAGATCAGGCAGCCGAGGCCGGGCAGGGCGATGATCAGGTACAGCCAATAGCGTTCCTGACCACTGCGTACCACGTGGAGGCCGCAGGTGACTTGGCAGGCGATGACCAACAGGGCGAGCAAGGGCATGGTGCTATCCAGTCCTTTGGAGTGCGAAGGGATGCGTATCAGAGCACGGATCATGCGTGTTGTCAGGTGACGCGTGCACGGCTGTGGCGTACGTCACGTGATAGGCTGCGCGGCTGTTTTCATGTCCATCAGGATGCGTGCATGCCGTCGTCGCTGGAGATCTTCGCCAACCTCTTCTACCTGGTTTCGGTGCTGCTGGCGGCACGCAATTCGGTGCATACCTGGGCGGTCGGGTTGGTCGGCTGCGTGCTGTTCGGCTGGTTGTTCTTCAGCGTGCAGTTGTATGCGGATGTCACCCTGCAGGGCTTCTTCATCGTCACCAGTCTGCTGGGCTGGTGGAGTTGGTTGCACGGTCGCGGTGGCGAGCCCATGCCGATCAGTCGCTCTGCCTGGTCGGGGTTGTCCCTGGCGCTCGCCGTGGCGGTGCTGGTGGCGCTGGCCTATGGCGTCCTGCTGCACCACTTCACCGATGCCTACGCGCCCTTCGTCGATTCGCTGGTGTTGACCTTCAGCGTGCTGGCGCAACTGCTGTTGATGCGCCGCAAGCTGGAAACCTGGTACGGCTGGCTGCTGGTCAATACCCTCGCCGTACCGCTGTTCGCTTCGCGTGAGCTGTACCTGACGGCCTTCATCTACCTGCTGTTCTGGTGCAACGCCTGGTACGGCCTGTATCGCTGGCGCCGTGAACTGAACGCGCAGAACGTCTGACATGACCAGGCGATTCGCAATTGGCCTGGTGGTGGGCAAGTTCGCGCCGCTGCACCTGGGGCACGAGTGGCTGATTCGCCAGGCGCAGGCCCAGTGCGAGCAACTCGTGCTGCTCAGTTGGTCGCGACCGGAGCGTGCCGGCTGCGAGCCCGAGCGGCGGGCGAACTGGTTGCGGATACGCTTTCCCGAGCTGCGCAGCTGGGTGGTGACGCCCGAGTGGGTGGCTCGGCAACGTGCGCAGGGCCTGGCGCTGCCTGATCTACCCGACGAATCCGAGCCCGATGCCGTGCAGCGCCAGTTCGTTGCCGACTTCTGCCTGGCCGTGCTGGGGCAGCCAGTCGATGCGGTATTTACCAGCGAGGCCTATGGCGAGGGTTTCGCCGCGTACCTGAGCCGATGCTTCAGGCGCCCCGTGCAACACGTCGAGATCGACCGGGCACGCACGCAGGTGCCGGTGTCCGGGACGCGTCTGCGTGCCGATATCCATGGTCTGCGCGAGTATCTGGCGCCATCGGTCTACGGTGACTTCGTCGAACGCATTGCCCTGCTCGGCGGTGAGTCCACCGGCAAGAGCAGCCTTGCCGTGGCACTGGCCGAGGCGCTGGGCACGCGGCATGCCGCCGAGTACGGCCGCGAACTGTGGGAAGAGCAGGGCGGTGTGCTCGGTTATGACGACCTGCTGCGCATCGGCCGCACCCAGGTCGCGCGCGAAGGCGAGCTGGCCGGGCAGTGCCGGCGCTACCTGGTCTGCGACACCACGCCCCTGACCACGCTGTTCTACTGCCGTGAGCTGTTCGGCCGCGCCGAGGTCGAACTGGAGCAGTTGGCCGAGCGGCACTATCACCACCTATTCCTGTGCGCCGATGACTTCCCCTTCGTGCAGGATGGCACGCGTCAGGACGAGACCTTTCGCCGTCGCCAGAACCAGTGGTACGAGCAGGAACTGACGCGGCGCGGCTGGCCATTCACCCGGCTGACCGGCTCGCTGCAGCAGCGCATCGAGCAGGTGCTGCATAGCCTGAGTGGAACCTAGTCGGAGGCAGTTGGTGCGCACGGCGCACCCTACGTTCGAACGACGGGATAGCCGCAGGTGGCTTTGCGTAGGGTGCGCTGCGCGCACCGGCTTCATAGAGCGATGCGTGAAACACGCCTGGAGTTCAGCCAGCCATAACTGCAATCACCGGCGCACAACGTCTGTGCGGCCTTGCGACAGGCTACGAAACTTGTCGGCCATCCATGACTGGGCGAGGATGCGCGTTTTCGACCGAACCGGGATCGTCATGCGCCGCCTGCCCTCGCTCACCGCCCTGCGCACCTTCGAAGCCGCCGCGCGGCACGCCCATTTCGGCCGCGCCGCCGCCGAGCTGTGCGTCACCGACAGCGCCGTCAGCCACCAGATTCGTCAGTTGGAAGAGCAACTGGGCAGCGCCCTGTTCGAGCGTGATGGCCGCCAGGTACGCCCGACGCCCCAGGCGCGGCGCCTGCTCAGCCGTCTGCAGCAGGCCTTCGAACTCATCGGCGAGGCCTGCGACGAACTGCGTGACCCCGGCTCGCAAGCCCAGCTACGCATCGCGGTGACCGCCGAGTTGGCGCAGAAGTGGCTGGTGGCGCGCCTGGCCGATTTCGCCGAGCGCCATCCGCAGGTCACCCTGCACCTGCACGAGCAGCCGCTCGATGCCTCGCTGCCGGCGGCAGATATCGACATCGCCATCACCTACGGCACCGGCCCGGACGATGCCAGTGCCTACTTCGTGCGGCCGTTGCCGACCCTGCAGTTCTTCCCGGTGTGCAGCCCTGGGCTGTTCAACCAGTTACCGCTCAAGCATCCGCGTGATCTGGCGCGCCATTGCCTGCTGCACGACGACCAGGACGGCAAGACCTGGACAGCCTGGCTGACCACCCATGCCGGCGATATCCGCCCCACGCGGCATCTCTACCTGGGGCATGCCGGCCTGACCATGGAAGCCGCCGCGCGTGGCCAGGGCGTTGCCATCGGCGACAACCTCACCAGCGGCGAGGATCTGGCCAGCGGTCGCCTGGTGCGGCCCTTCGCCGCCCAGGTGCCGTCGCTGGGGCAGTACGCGTTGGTCTGCGAGCGCCTGCGCCTGGACAAGCCGGCGGTGGCCGGCTTCATCGAATGGTTCACCGATCAACTAGTCGACCTGTGAATTGAATTCAAGGGTTCCGCGATAAACCTCATTGGTCGCGCGCGGGCCGCGCGGGTAGTGTCTGGGCCGATTCCAGCCACCGACGAGGAGCCGCGAGATGGCCCGTACCCTGACTTCATCCCCCAAGGCCGATGGCTTTCGCCTTCCCGGCGAGTTCGAGCCCAAGCGCCGCTGCTGGCTCGGCTGGCCGGAGCGCCCGGACGTATGGCGCAACGGCGGCAAGCCAGCGCAGCAGGTCTGGGTCGACGTGGTCAGCGCCATCGCCAGCAGCGAGCCGGTCACCGTCTGCGCCTCGGTCGCACAGTACGCCAACGCCCGCAGCCGCCTGCCGGCACAGGTGCGCGTGGTGGAGATGAGCTGCAACGACACCTGGTTCCGCGACAGCGGCCCGGCCTTTCTGGTCAACGACGCCACGGGTGAAGTGCGCGGCGTGGACTTCCAGTTCAATGCTTATGGCGGCTTCGATGGCGGGCTGTATTTCCCCTGGGACAAGGACGACCAGATCGCGCAGAAGATTCTCGAACTGGAAGAGTGCGACCGCTACCGCGCCTCGCTGATCGCCGAGATGGGCAGCATCCGCAGCGACGGCCAGGGTACCTTGCTGAGCACCGAGCAGTGCGTGCTCAACCGCAATCGTAATGGCCACCTGGGCAAGGCTGAGGTCACCCGGCGCCTGACCGATTACCTGGGCGCCGAGGAAATCATCTGGCTGCCACGTGGCTGCAAGTTCGACGAGACCGACGGGCACATCGACGATCTGGCCTGTTTCGTCAGGCCGGGCGTGGTGGTGATGCAGTGGACGGACGACCGCAGCGACCCGCAGTGGGAAATCTACCAGGAAGCCTACGATGTGCTGCGCAGTGCCCGCGACGCTCGTGGCCGCGCGTTGGAAGTGCACAAGCTGCCGCAACCGCGGGTGCTGGAGTGGAGCGCGGAGGAGGCCGCAGGGCTCGATGCGGTGGACGGCAGCATGGCGCGCCAGGCCGGGACGCTGATCTGCGCGTCCTACATCAACTTCTACACCGGCAATTCGGCGATCGTCATGCCGCTGTTCGATGACCCCAACGACCGAGCTGCCCAGGCGGTGCTGGCCGAGCTGTTCCCGCAGCATCGCATCATCGGTATCGAGCGCTCACGTGAGCTGCTGCTCGGCGGCGGTAATGTCGGCTGCATTACCCTGCCGCAATATGCGGCACCTGCCGTTCAGCGATAGCGAGCGAGGATGGCGTCGAGTTCGCCATCCTCTTTCATCTGCACCATGGCCCTGAGCAGGGCCTGCGTTGGTACGTCCGCTTCGTTGCGGATGATGCAGGCCAGTGGGTCACTGCCGACCTCGGCAATGCGCACCAGGCGTTTGTCCGCGGCGAGGTGGCGGTTGAACCAGTCCAGGGTCAGTTGGTTGGCGACGGCGAAGTCATAGCGCCGGGCGGCTAGCTTCTCCAGCACCTGATCCTGGGTACGCACGTCTTCGCGTAGCAGGTCGCCGCTGAGAAAGCGTGCTTCCAGCGCGGCGTAGCCGAAGCCGAGTACCGTACCGATCCGTTCGCCCGCCTTGGGCTTGTTGTGCCGCATGTCGGCACGGGTCACCAGCACGTCGTGCTGGAAGGTGAACGGCAGGCTCCAGATGTACTGATGGTGTCCGCTGATCAGCCAGGCCGGGCTGACGTTGCAGCGCACGTCGATCTCGCCGTGCATCATCATGCTTTGCACGCGTAGGCGGGGCAGTACCAGCATCCTGGCCTCGCGCCCGACCTTCTGCGCCAGGCGCGATTGCAGGTCGTAGAGAATGCCGCCCACGGCTTCGCCATGCTCGATCTGCATCATCGGCATGGCGGTGCTTTCGGTGACGGCGAAGCGAAGCGCCGGCTGCTCGGCTTGCGCCAGTGTGCTAAGCAGGCAGGCCAGCAGGGCGCACAGGCGGCAAAGGGACGATGTACTCATGCAGGCGGCGATGACCGGCCGAGCGATGATGTCGTGCAGCGTGGGGTAAGCATGGCGACTCCTCGACGACCAGGCGCACGGGCGAAGGTGTCACGCTTTCGTGCGCCGCTCAAGATGCTCGGGCGAAGGTCGGTGCGCTGGCTCAGGCCGGCGCCGGCTCGAAGCTGTCGGCACGCGCCATGCGCCACATGCGCTCATAGAACTCGCCATCGATCTGGCCGCTGAGCAGTTCGCCCGGTGCGAGGAAAACGTGCTGCTGCGAGAACAGCTTGATCTCGGTGGCTGACAGGCGTTGTACCAGGTGCTTGGCATCGATCTGCGAGGGGTGGTCGAGGCCGGCGGCGGCGAGCATCTCGGCCAGTGCCTTGAGCGTGTTGCGGTGGAAGTTGTAGACGCGCTGGGCCTTGTCCTCGACCACCAGGGCGCGCTGGCGCAGTGGATCCTGGGTGGCCACGCCGGTGGGGCACTTGTTGGTGTGGCACGACTGCGACTGAATGCAGCCGATGGCGAACATGAAGCCGCGCGCCGAGTTGGCCCAGTCGGCGCCGATGGCCAGCACCCGGGCGATGTCGAAGGCACTGACGATCTTGCCGCTGGCGCCAAGCTTGATCTTGTCGCGCAGGTTGCTGCCGACCAGGGTGTTGTGCACGAACAGCAGGCCCTCGCGCAGTGGTACGCCGAGGTGATCGGTGAACTCCAGCGGCGCCGCGCCGGTGCCGCCTTCCTTGCCGTCGACGACGATGAAGTCAGGCAGGATGCCAGTCTCCAGCATGGCCTTGACGATGCCCATGAATTCCCACGGGTGGCCCAGGCAGAACTTGAAGCCCACCGGCTTGCCGCCTGACAACTCGCGTAGCTGGGCAATGAACTGCAGCAGCTCGGTAGGGGTGGAGAAGGCGCTGTGGCGCGACGGCGAGATGCAGTCCTCGCCCATTGGGACTCCGCGGGTATTGGCGATTTCCTCGGTGATCTTGTGCTTGGGCAGGATGCCGCCATGGCCCGGCTTGGCGCCCTGGCTGAGTTTGATCTCGATCATCTTCACTTGCGGATTGGCCGCCTGGGCGGCGAAGCGCTCAGGGTCGAAACGCCCGTCGGAGGCGCGGCAGCCGAAGTAGCCGCTGCCCAGTTCCCAGACCAGATCGCCGCCGTGCTCGCGGTGGTAGGGGCTGATGCTGCCCTCGCCGGTGTCGTGGTAGAACTCACCCAGTTTCGCCCCTTCGTTGAGGGCGCGAATGGCATTGGCGCTGAGTGAGCCAAAGCTCATCGCCGAGATGTTGAACAGGGAGGCCGAGTACGGCTGGCTGCATTGCGGCCCGCCGATCTCCACGCGAAAGCTGCACGGATCGGTGAGCGGCGCCGGACGCATGGAGTGGCTGATGAACTCGAAACCGTTCTGGTACACGTCGCTCAGTGTGCCGAAGGGTTTGTCGGCGCCTTCGTTCTTGGCGCGCGAATAGACCAGCGAGCGCTGGGCGCGGGAGAAGGGCAGTTGCTCGGCGTCGCCTTCGAGCAGGTACTGGCGAATTTCCGGGCGGATGCCTTCGACCAGGTAGCGGATATTGCCGAGGATCGGGTAGTTACGCCGCACCGCATGGCGTTTTTGCAGCAGATCGCCGATACCGATCAGGCTGAGCACGCCACCGAGCAGGGTGAACGGCCACAGCCATTCATGGCCCAGGAAGGGCAGGCTGGCCAGGGTGAACAGCACGCAGAAGGCAAAAAAAGCGTAACGGCTGAGTAGCGATAAGTTCATGCAGTCTCCATGGGGGCCGTGGTCAAAGGCTTCACTCTAGCAGGACGCTGAAAGCTTCAGGCTAGACAGTGTGGATTGAGTACCCACAGGTTGTTGCCGGGAGAGTGCCTGCGTTGCCATGCGAGCCACTTATGGCTATCTCAAGATAGGTAGAGACTTTTTAATCATTTTTGGTCATATAGTGGCCATATGGCCACTGTTTCGGCTTGAGGACGAACGCAAACGGCTGTGGCAAACTCTGCTGATTGGGCAGGGGCCGCTATCAAAGCCCCGCTTGTTACTTCTCCATTTACCCACGCTCATCAGGCGCGGGTTTACTGCCTGAGGCCGCTCGGCGCGGCCGACAAGAGGAATGAGCGTGCATAACGTCGTGATCAGTGGTACCGGCCTCTATACCCCGGCCAACAGCATTTCCAACGACGAGCTGGTGGCATCCTTCAATGCCTTCGTGCAGCAGTTCAACGCCGACAATGCCGAGGCCATCGCCCGCGGTGAAGTCGAGGCGCTGAGCGAGTCCAGCAGTGGTTTCATCGAGAAGGCGTCGGGCATCAAGAGCCGCTTCGTCATCGACAAGGCCGGCATCCTCGATCCGCAGCGTATGGTGCCGAGCATTCCTGAGCGTTCCAACGAAGACTGGGGCATTCTCTGTGAAATGGCCGTCGGCGCTGCCAAGCAGGCGCTGGAGCGCGCCGGCAAGACCGTCGCCGATATCGACGGAGTGATTGTCGCCTGCTCCAACCTGCAGCGCGCCTACCCGGCGGTGGCCATCGAAGTGCAGGCCGCGCTGGGTATCCAGGGCTGGGGCTACGACATGAACGTGGCCTGCTCCTCGGCCACTTTCGGCATCCAGGCCGCGACCACCGCGATCCAGACCGGCCAGGCTCGCGCCATTCTTATGGTCAACCCGGAAATCTGCACCGGCCACCTCAACTTCCGTGACCGCGACAGCCACTTCATCTTCGGCGATGCCGCCACCGCGGTGATCATCGAGCGTGCCGACCAGGCTACCTCCAAGTACCAGTTCGACGTGGTCGGCACCAAGCTGCTGACTCAGTTCTCCAACAACATCCGCAACAACTTCGGTTTCCTCAACCGTGCGGCGGAAGAGGGTATCGGTGCCAGGGACAAGCTGTTCGTGCAGGAAGGCCGCAAGGTGTTCAAGGACGTCTGCCCGATGGTCGCCGAGCTGATCGCCGCGCACCTGGCGGAAAACCAACTCAACGTCAGCGACGTCAAGCGCTTCTGGCTGCACCAGGCCAACCTCAACATGAACCTGTTGATCGCGCGCAAGCTGCTCGGTCGCGACGCCGAGCCGCACGAGGCACCGGTGATCCTCGACACCTACGCCAACACCAGCTCGGCCGGCTCGGTGATTGCCCTGCACAAGAACCAGGACGACCTGCCGGCGGGCAGCCTGGGTGTTCTAAGCTCCTTTGGTGCCGGTTATTCGATCGGCAGTGTAATTTTGCGCAAGCGTTGAACTCTCTGTAGGAATGCCTGGCGCGTACGCAGAGTGTGATCGTGCGCGCAAGGCTCTACCCATGGGAGTTCTATGTCCGATACCGATCTGTTGGATCGTCTGCTCGCCGGTGAGCAGGCGGCCTATCGCGAGCTGGTAGCTCGCTACCAGGGGGCGATGCGCGCGGTGGCCTACGCCATCGTCGGCAGTCGCCACGCCGATGAGGTGGTGCAGGATGCCTGGCTCGCCGTGGTGCGCAGCCTGGTGGGCTTTCAGGGGCGCTCCAGCCTCAAGACCTGGCTGCTGACCATCACCGCCAACACCGCCAAGACCCGTCTCAAGCACAACCGTCGCGAGGTGCTGCTCGACGATCTGGCCGCGCCGCATGGCACGGTAGGTGACGAGCGTTTCGCTGATGACGGCCACTGGCTGCTGGCGCCCCATGCCTGGCATCAGGACAGCCCCGAAGCCCTGCTCACCGAAGATGAATTGCGCCAGTGCCTGGAACACACGCTGGCCAGTCTGTCCGAGTTGCAGGCCAGCGTGCTGGTGCTGCGCGAGCGACAGGGGCTGGAGTTGGAGGCGATCTGTAATCTTCTCGACATCTCCCTCTCCAATGCTCGCGTGCTGCTGCACCGAGCACGCCTGAAAGTCTTCGCCACCCTGGAACATTTCGAGGAGACAGGCCAATGCTGACCTGCAAGGAACTGGTCGCTCATTCCAGCGATTATCTCGACGGCCAACTGACGCTACGCCAGCGCCTGGCCGTACGCGCCCACCTGGCCATGTGTGGCAACTGCCGGCGCTTCATCCGCCAGATGAAACTGACCCAGGCGGTGATCCGACAGATGCCGGAGGAGGAGTTGCCCGAACTCGATGCGTTGGCTGAGCGCCTGGCGCAGGATCGGCGCAATCAGGGGTGAACCGAGGGCTTGCTGGACGGCTTGGTGTCGCCCTCCTGGGCAAGTCACTGCGTAGGGTGGATCGGGGCACGTAGCCGGGGCTTTTTCATCCACTGTTTGCGGTGGTTGTTTGGGCTACTTGCTAGCGCCCCGCAGCTAAGCAACTTCCGGCAAACTTCGCTTACAAGAGCAGCACCGTAGGATGGGTAGAGCAACGCGAAACCCATCGAATTTCCCCCGGGTTTCGCTGTGCTCTACCCAGGCTACTTGCTGAGCTTTGGGAAAGGTGAGTCATGGTTGACATCTATCATGTCAAGATTGGTTATTTTAAAATTGGCGTATTCTTTACCGGTTTGCTTGCTTTGGTTTACTTCAGGTTTGCCGTAGACGAAAACAAAGGCTTTTTTGCTGCCAGTGACTATTTTTGTAAGCCTGGTTGAGACGAGTTTTTTGATTTTGTAGGAATCTATTAAGTTGTCAAAAATCATAATTGTTGCATCTAGCGCTTTGTCGCCGAATTTTAACTTCTTCTTGAATTTTATTCTGTAGCCTTGGTCTGAGCTAAGTCGGTCAACATGTGCCCAGCCATAATAAATTACAGGGTATTCCGGCAGTTTTTCTAGATTTTGCTCCCAGACGCATTTCATTATTGATGTATAGGCAGCGTCCATTCCAAGGACGTTAACCCTTCTTGAGCGAAGAGATCCATCCTTCTCGTATCTAATGTAGCGACTAACTACTGACCTGACTGAGTATATTTTGCTTGAACAACCAACTTCCCTCAGTTGCTCCTCAAGGCTGCCGCCTTTATACATTAATTGTTTTTTCGCCTTTTTTGTCTCAAGGCTTCCAGGGAGTCGCTCGTCGTAATATGAATCAGGGCGCTTGAGAATAAATTCATCGACAATGGATTTGTCGATCGGTTCTTTTTCTTTGTTCTTATTTTTTTGCAGAGTGTAATTAATTGCATAGTCGACGCCACGAGCTACCTCGCAGTTTTCTGCGTGGTTTTTTCCATAAATTCTGAAATGAGGGACGACCCTCATATTTTGTGCGTCTTTATCTATGTTGCAGCAGGTAACTTGAGCGGTGCAGTCAGTTCCTGGGCAGAAGAATGCTTGTTTATCCGTTATTAGATCTGCCCAATAGAGGTCGTATGCCTTATCTGGGTCTACATAGTCATCTACTTCAATGCTATACGCGACATCCAGTGACATGCATTACTCCTGTAAATATAACGTTTGGTTAAGGGGCGGACTTTGTCCCGTCCCAGTGAGCGAAGCGAGCGGTTTGAATCACTAGTTAGATTAACTTCTTATTCGTCGGCAATCATGCCGATGCTTCTAAGTAGCAGCCGACCAAGCGGACTTGCTTCACGGTAGCTCACAGCAGGTTTTCCAGTGAACTTGTCGTACTCTGGCGTTCCTTCACGATTCTTCTTTATTCGCTCTGATACAAGCCCAAGACGAACGAGGTGATCTTTGTAACTTTGCTGCAGCGCATGGTCATCCCGTTCCTCTTGGCTTGAGCCAATAACTGCTGTCACAGGCTTGAATACTTCAGTGTGAAGTTTGCGAAACTCTTTGTCACCATCTATTACGGGTACGTGGAAGAAACGAAGCCAGAGAACCTCGGTGTCATTGAGCTCACCAAGAATACGCATCAAGTGCTTAGATTCGGCGTGTTTAATGGCGTCCGATGTCAAACTACTTGTTACTAGTGAGGCAAGATGCCCTCGACGTTCCTCGCTGATGGCGCGAGAAGCCTGCCGCAAAGACTCTTCAAGCAGATCCGTGAATTCCTCATCATCTAACTCAGAGCGCACTCTAGTCTCTTCCAACTGCTCAATCCTGACTTGCAGCTTAAATGCGAAGTCTGCTATGCGATCAATTCTCTGGTTCGGAATTATTGCACCAGCAACCTCAGCAAGTAGAGAGCCAGCAAAGGGGACAGTGCCTAGGGCCGCCTTAGCACCAGAGGCGACGTAGTCGATTGCTTGGGTTTTGAGCTCATCTGGGAGACTGTCGCCTGACATCGGGGCTCCTCGTGGTGCATCTAACGCCTCGCTAAACGGCGAGCGCCAGTGAGTCCAGTGGAGGCCGCGATTTTTGCGGCCGGAACGGGTTTAAGCAGCTTGTTATCTGTATTGCACATTATTTAATAGACCAACTTTCAAGCTGCTTTTTGTTTCTCACGATTTTGGGATGCATAGTACAAAGCCTTTCTATCTCTGCGACCGTATAGCTTGTTTCAGAGGCAAGAAATGTAGACGGTAGAAATGTGCAATTATGTTTAGTTAAGCCAGCCTCTAAAGCAGAGTAAACCTTCGGAGCCCTTACATATCGCCGGAATATCCACTGTGTAATGGTTGCGACAATTATGACTGCAATGCCGGCAGCGAAGGCTCCTAATAGGGCATTATTACTAAGCAACTCCATTTATCTCTCAACATGTTTTAATATATAACAGTGATTAGATAGTCTTGCGTACTAGTCCAATAGCATGGAAGGCAGTATAACTCCGAAAATTGAAAGTTTAAAAATCAGAAATGTTAGAATATTTCAATGGTTTAGAGAGCGATGCATGCGCCAGCGCGTATTCGCTTGACCTCCACATTTCACGCTTTCATTACTACTTGATAGGTATACACAAAGGCACTGGAAAGGTGCAAGGCACGCGAGAGACTGTACCGAAATCAAGGGGCGATACAGAGTTGCAATGCGTGGAGGGTGCCTTGTTCATCTACGGTTTGCGCTGGTTGTTTGGGCTACTGGCTATCGAAAGCCTCGCCGCTGAAGCGCCTCCCACTTGGCGGTGGATGTTCCTGTGCTTGTGGGAGGGGCTTTCGGCTCTGGCATCCTGCTTCGCTCTACCTCCTGCATCCATGCAGTCGTGGTCGCGACTGGTAGCGGGCTACGCTCCCCCGGATTTCATCCGGGCTACGAAAATTTTCAGCCTCTCTGTAACGCCCGCATCCCTGCCTCGTCCATTGCTGCGAGGGTGCCAATCCGGCGCCGTATTCGAAAACGATGGAGAGATGCCATGAAACAACTCAATACCCTGACTGCCACCCTGGGCGCTGCGCTGCTGACTTCCATGGCGTTCACTGCCCACGCCGCCAGCAACCCCTTCGCTGCGCAGGAACTGGCCAGCGGCTACAGCCTGGCTGCTGCCGAGAAAGCGCAGGAAGGTTCCTGTGGCGAAGGCAAATGCGGTGGCGAGATGAAAGCCGACAAGGAAGGCAAGTGCGGTGAGGGCAAGTGTGGTGCAGAGAAGAAGGCTGACGCCGAGGGCAAATGCGGCGGCGAGAAGAGCGAGTAAGGGCGAAGGGGAGGACGGATCATGCGACTCGCACACCTCACCGGCGCCGGCCTCGGCCTGCGTCGCGGGCTGCTCGCCGAACTGATCGGCGATAACGCCAGCGGCGCCGACTTTCTCGAAGTGGCGCCGGAGAACTGGATTGGTGTCGATGGCCGGCTGGGCAAGCAGTTGCACGCCCTGAGCGAGCGCCGGCCGCTGCTGTGCCATGGTCTGTCCCTCAACCTCGGCGGCTTCGCGCCGCTGAATCTGGAGTTGCTGCACGCCATCAAGGGCTTTCTCGACGCGCATGGCGTGCTGGCTTACAGCGAGCATCTGTCGGCCTGCGCCGACGATGGCCAGCTGTATGACCTGATGCCGCTGCCGTTTTCCGAAGATTCGGTGACGCGTATCGCCGAGCGCGTGCGCATCGTTCAGGACGTGCTGGAGCGGCCGCTGATCATCGAGAACGTCTCGGCTTATGCGCGTCTGCCTGGGGAGCTGGACGAGGCGGATTTCGTCCGTGCAGTGCTGGAGCGCGCTGACTGCCAACTGCTGCTGGACGTCAACAACGTCTACGTCAACAGCCTGAACTTCGGCTTCGATGCCGAAGCCTACATTGCCGCGATGCCCAGCGAGCGCATCGCCTATTTGCACGTCGCCGGTCATTACGACCAGGCGGCAGACCTGAAGATCGACACCCACGGTGCTCCGGTGATCGACCCGGTGTGGGCGCTACTGAGCAGCGCCTACGCGCAGCATGGCGTACGCCCGACGCTGCTGGAGCGCGATTTCAACTTCCCGCCGCTGGCCGAGCTGTATGCCGAGCTGGTGCATATCCGCAGCCTGCAGCAGGCTGCGCAACCGCTGAGCAGGTACGGCACATGAGCAGCGTGCAATTGCAGCGCGATTTTGCCGCGCGTATTCGCCAGCCCGAGGAGCAGCCGCTGTTGCCGGGCATCAGCGGCGAGCGTATGGGGATCTACGAGGAGCTGTTCTTCAACAACGTCGCCAGCCTGGTCGGCGGCGCCTTTCCGGTGCTGCGCGGGATTCTCGGGGCAGAGCGCTGGCAGCGGTTGATGCGGGCGTTCTTCGCCGAGCATCGGGCGAGCACGCCGTATTTTCTCGGGGTCAGTCAGGAATTCATCGCCTGGCTGCAGCAGGGCTATCGCGCCGAGCCTGACGACCCGGCTTTCATGCTGGAGCTGGCGCACTACGAGTGGGTCGAGTTGGCGCTGGATGTCAACGATGCACAGTTGCCCGAGCGCGGCTGGTCGCCATTGGCTTGGCCGCTGGCCTATCGCTGGCCGGTGCAGATGATCGGTGCCGATCATTGCCCCACGCAGCCGCCTGCCGAGCCGACCTGTTTGCTGGTGTGGCGCGACCGCCAGGATCAGGTGCGCTTCATGCAACTGGCGCCGTTCGCCTATCAGTTGGCGTTGCGTCTGCAGGCTGGCGAGCCGCCTTTGCAGGCGCAGCTGGAGTTGGCCACGGCCCATGGCCTGGCGGCGGATCGCGCCTATTTCGACAATGCCCGCGCACTGCTGGATGACTGGCAGGCGCGCGATATCTGGTTTCCGTATCCCGAGGACTGATCGCCATGATCGCTTTGCTCAATCGCTTCCAGGACGCGCTGGAGGCTTCCCGGCGCCTGGATTTTCTCGGCCCGCTGTTGCTGCGCCTGTATCTGGTGCCGGTGTTTTGGATGGCCGGCATGCAGAAACTGGCCGATATCGACGCCACTGCTGCCTGGTTCGGCAACCCGGATTGGGGCCTGGGCCTGCCGTTTCCCGAACTGCTGGCCTGGGCGGCGGCGCTGACCGAGGCCGGTGGTGCCATCCTGCTGTTGTTCGGCTTTGCCGTGCGCTGGATCAGTATTCCCTTGATCGTCACCATGCTGGTGGCGATCTTCGCCGTGCACTGGCCCTATGGCTGGCAGGCGATTGCCGATCCGTCCGCCCCCTTCGCCAACGAGCGCGTACTGGCGGCTGCGGAGAAGCTGGAACGGGCGCGGGGCATCCTACGTGAGCACGGCAATTACGACTGGCTGACCGGTAGCGGCAAGTTCGTGGTGCTGAACAACGGCATCGAGTTCGCCGCCACTTATCTGGTGATGCTGGTGGTGCTGTTCTTCAGCGGGGCAGGGCGCTGGTTGAGCTTGGATTACTGGCTGGCGCGACGTTTCTGAATTTCCCGCTAACCCAGCGGATTGTCCCGGCGCCGGCTTTCGCGAAACTCGCCCGGCGTCTGCCCGGTCCAGCTCTTGAAACTGCGGTGGAACGAGCGTGACTCGGTGAAGCCCAGGTAGCAGGCGATGTCCTGGATTGCCAGGTCGCTGCGCAGCAGGTAGTGCTCGGCCAGTTCCTGGCGCAGTTCGTCGAGAATCTGCTGGTAGCTGGTGCCGGCCTGCTGCAGATGACGCTGCAGCGTGCGCACGGTCATGTCGAATTTCTCCGCTACCCGTTCCTTGCGCGGCAGGCCGTCCTTGAGCAGCAGGCGCAGGGCATTCTTCACCCGGCGTGGCAGCGGTTCGTCATCGTCCAGCCCGGCCATCAGGGTCAGGGCATGTTCTTCCAGCGTGCGCAGCAGATTGGCGTCGGCCTGGCGCAGCGGTACGCCAAGGTAGTCCAGCGGCACCAGCAGGGCGTTGCAGGGCTGTTCGAACAGCACCGGGCAGCCGAACAGTTGCTGGTATTCAGCCAGGTCGCTGGCGGCCGGTTGCGCGTGTTCGAACCAGACCTCGCGCGGCGAGTGTTCGGAGTCGGCGATCCAGCGGGCGTACAGCAGCCAGGAGGCGAGCACGTTCTCGACCATGTGGCGGCGCACGTCCGGTGCCTGATGGCGGCAGCTCCAGATCAGCCGCACGTGATCCTCGGCGGCTTCGATACGGCTGGTGCCCATGTCGCCCACCAGTTTCTCGTAGGGCACGATGCGGCCCATGGCTTCGCCCAGGGTGGCGCAGTTCATGGCGATGTAGCCAAGCACGCTCCACGAGCCGGGCTGCACGAAACGCGCCGCATGCAGGCCGAACAAGGGGTCGCCGGAAACCTCCAGCAGATGCGCCAGCAGGCGCTCGTGCACCTCGCTGGGCATGCGTTTGCCGTTGTCGGCCAGATCCTGCGCGGCGATACCGGCGGCGGCCAGGGCGCGGTCGATGTCCAGGCCGAGCTGTTCGGCCTGGCGCAGGTATTTGAGCAGGGCGGGAACCGAGGTATAGCCGAGGTTTTCCATGGATTCTTCTTGTTCTGGGATGCCTGTCTTGATTGGCGATAGTGCTTGTCCCGATTCGACAGTGACGGAAATCGGCGGCTGGCTAGTATAGGCAGCCATAAGTGCTGATCGGAATGGGGGATGCGATGCGACGCTGGAACGGATGGGGTGACGAGGCGACCGAAGTGGAACTGCCGGCCCATGGCGAGGCCTTTCTCGCCGAGCTGGTCGGGCCGGGCCAGCGTCTGGCCGATGCCAGCCTGCAGGATGTGCTGGCGCGCGTGCCGGCGTCACGCCTGGCGCCGCATCCGCTGATCAGCGTTGATGCCGAGGTGCGCGTACGCCACGCCCGCGGCCAGAGCCTGCCGGACTGGCTGGCGATGCGCTCCGGTGACTTCGGTCTGTTTCCCGATGGCGTCGCCTGCCCGGAAAGCGCCGAGCAGATTCGCGAGCTGCTGGCCTGGGCGCAACAGCATGACGTCACCCTGATTCCTTACGGCGGCGGTACTTCGGTGGCCGGCCACATCAACCCGCAGGCTGGCCAGCGCCCGGTGCTGACCCTGTCGCTGGAGCGCATGACACGCCTGCTGGATATCGACGAAGACAGCCTGATCGCCACCTTCGGCCCCGGCGCCAATGGCCCGCAGGTGGAAAGCCAGCTGCGCGCACGCGGTTACACCCTGGGGCATTTCCCGCAGTCCTGGGAGCTATCCACCCTCGGTGGTTGGGTCGCCAGTCGCTCCAGCGGTCAGCAGTCGCTGCGTTACGGGCGCATCGAGCAATTGTTCGCGGGCGGCAAGCTGGAAACCTTCGCCGGTACTCTGGAGATTCCAACCTTTCCGGCCTCGGCCGCTGGGCCCGATCTGCGTGAGCTGGTGATGGGCTCGGAAGGGCGCTTCGGGGTGATCTCCGAGGTGCGCGTGCGCATCAGTCGCCTGGCCGAGCAGGAGCGTTTCTACGCGGTGTTCCTGCCCAGCTGGCAGCAGGCGCTGAGCGCCATTCGCAGCCTGGCCCAGGCGCGCGTGCCGCTGTCCATGCTGCGCCTGTCCAACGCCATCGAAACCCGTACCCAGCTGGCCCTGGCCGGTCACCCGCAACAGATCGCCCTACTGGAAAAATACCTGGCCCTGCGCGGCGCCCGCGACGGCAAGTGCATGCTGACCTTCGGCGTCACCGGCAGCCGGGTGCAGAACGCTGCCTCGCTGAAACAGGCGCGACGCTTGCTGAAAGGCTTTGGCGGCGTATTCACCGGCACCCTGCTGGGTAAGAAGTGGGAGCAGAACCGCTTTCGCTTCCCTTACCTGCGTCATGGCCTGTGGGAGCGCGGCTACCTGGTGGATACCCTGGAAACCGCCACCGACTGGTCGAATGTCGACAACCTGCTGAACAAGGTTGAGGCCAGCCTGCGTGACGAGCTGACCGGCGACGGCGAGCGGGTGCACGTGTTCACCCATCTGTCGCATGTCTACGGCGAGGGTTCGAGCATCTACACCACCTACGTGTTCCGCCCCGGCGCCGACTACGCCGAGGCCATGGCGCGCTGGCAGCGCTTGAAAGCAGCGGCCAGCCGCACTATTGCCGAGAATCGCGGCACCATCAGCCACCAGCACGGCGTCGGCCGCGACCACGCCCCTTACTTGGCCGCAGAGAAGGGCGAGCTGGGTATGGCCACGCTGCGCAGTCTGGCCACGCATTTCGACCCCGACCAGCGCCTGGCGCCTGGCGTGTTGCTGCAGGACTGAGCATGGAGCCCTGGAACGCCACCTGGCGCACGCGCGCGCTGCCTGAACTGGCCGCCCGCGACTGGGATCTGCTGGTGATTGGCGGCGGCATCTGCGGCGCCGGCATCCTCCGTGAGGCGGCGCGGCGTGGCTGGCGCTGCCTGTTGCTGGAGCAACGCGACTTCGCCTGGGGCACCTCCAGTCGCTCGTCGAAGATGGTGCACGGTGGCCTGCGCTATGTCGCCAAGGGCCAGTTGGGGCTGACCCGCGACTCGGTACGCGAGCGTCAGCGCCTGCTCGGCGAGGCACCGGGATTGGTAGAGCCGCTGAGCTTCGTCATGCCGCACTACCGTGGCGGTTTTCCCGGGCCGAAGGTATTCGGCGGCCTGCTCAGCCTGTACGACGCCCTGGCCGGCAAGCGCAATCATCTGTTCTATCCGCTGCAGCAACTGCGTTACCTGGCGCCGGGCATTCGCGAGGACGGCCTGCTCGGTGGCACGCGCTTCTTCGATGCGGTGACCGACGATGCCCGCCTGGTGCAGCGCGTGCTGGGCGAGGCGCGCGCCGAAGGCGGCGAGGCGCTCAATGGCATGCGCGTGGTCGAGTTGTTGCGTGAGGCGGGACAGGTGGTCGGTGTGCTCGCCGAGGATGTGGAAACGGGCACTCAGTACCGCCTGCGCAGCCGCGCCGTGGCGCAAGCCACCGGTGCCTGGGCCGATCGCCTGCGCGAGCCCGGCAATGGCCGTATCCGTCCGCTGCGCGGCAGCCATCTGCTACTGCCGAGCTGGCGTCTGCCGGTGGCGCATGCCTTCAGTTTCATGCACGCGGCTGATGGCCGGCCGGTATTTGTCTTCCCCTGGGAAGGCGCGACGGTGATCGGTACCACCGATCTGGATCATGCTGACGAGCTCGATCATGAAGCCGCCATCAGCACCGAGGAGGTCGACTACCTGCTGGCTGCCTGCGCCCAGCAGTTCCCGGCTGCGCAGGTGAGCCACGTCGACGTGCTGTCGACCTGGGCGGGCGTGCGTCCGGTTGTGAGTGATGGCAATGCCGAGCTGAAACCTTCGGACGAGAAGCGCGAGCATGCGCTGTGGATCGAGCCGGGCAGCGTGACCCTGGCCGGCGGCAAGCTGACCACCTTCCGCCTGCTGGCGCTGGAGGTGCTGCGTGCCTGCGCCGGATTCGTCGGCAAGCCGGTGGATGATCGTGGCTGCGCCGTATTCCGTGACTGCACGCCGCCAGCCATGCCACACCTGAGCCTGGCGCAGCAACGCCGACTGCTTGGCCGCCATGGTCGGCATCTGAAGGAAGTGCTGCGCTTGATCACGGAGATTGGTAGCGATTGCGTCGCCGGTACCGACACTCTGTGGGCCGAACTGGCCTGGGCTGCCGAAGGCGAGCTGGTGCTGCACCTGGACGACCTGCTGCTGCGCCGCACGCGCCTGGGTCTGCTGCTGGCCGAAGGCGGCCGCGCTGAGTTGCCGCGTATCCGTGCACTGTGCCAACCAAGGCTGTGCTGGAGCGATGCGCGCTGGTTGCAGGAAGAGGGCGATTACCTGGCGCTGTGGCAACGCTGCTACAGCCTGCCATGACCCGGATCGCACTCCCCGTAGGGTGCGCCGTGCGCACCAACTCAGGTCTGCCAGTTGTAGCCCGGATGTAATCCGGGGATGAGTGAAGATGCCGCTCCCGGATTTCATCCGGGCTACGCATGGGCATAGGTACAACAAGAAGGATAAAACCTTGAGCGAACCAAGCTACCTGCTGAGCATCGACAACGGCACCCAGAGCGTGCGGGCGCTGTTGTTCGATACCAACGGCAACCTGCTCGCCAAGGGCAAGGTCGAACTCGACCCCTATTTCTCCAGCCAGCCAGGCTGGGCCGAGCAGGATCCGGAGTACTACTGGGCCAGCCTCGGCGAGGCCTGCCGTCTGCTGTGGCAGCAGGTGGATATCGACCGCAGCCTGATCCGCGGCGTTGCTGTTACCACCCAGCGCGGCAGCATCATTCACGTCGATGAGCAGGGCGCGCCGCTGCGCCCGGCAATTCTCTGGCTCGACCAGCGTCGCGCTGATGTGGCGGGGCGTATCCAGGGGCTGTGGGGCTGGCTATTCAAGCTGGTGCGCGCCGAAGAGGCGGTCGATCATTTCCGTGGCCAGGCCGAGGTCAACTGGGTTGCCCAGCATCAGCCGGACATCGCCGATCGCGCGCACAAGGTGTTGTTACTCTCGGGGTTTCTCACCCATCGCCTGTGTGGCCGCTTCGTTGATTCGACCAGCAGTTGCGTGGCCTACCTGCCGTTCGATTACAAGCGCCTGCGTTGGGCCGCGTCCGGCGACTGGAAGTGGCAGGCGCTGAAGGTGCGCCGCGAGCAACTGCCCGAGCTGTTCAAGCCGGGTGAGCGACTGGGCCAGATCAGCGCCGAGGCCAGCCGCCATACCGGTATTCCCGAGGGCCTGCCGCTGATCGCTGCCGGTGCCGACAAGGCCTGCGAGGTCTTGGGTTCCGGTGCGCTGGAGCCCAGCACGGCGTGCCTCTCGTACGGCACCACGGCCACCATCAACACCACGCGCAGCCGTTACCTGGAAACCATTCCGCTGATCCCGCCGTATCCGGCTGCGTTGCCGAACCACTTCAACACCGAGGTGATGATCTATCGCGGCTTCTGGATGGTCAGCTGGTTCAAGCGTGAGTTCGGCCTGCGCGAGATGCAGCGTGCCGAGGTGTTGGGCGTACCGCCCGAGGTGCTGTTCGACGAGTTGGTCAACGCGGTGCCGCCGGGTTCCATGGGTCTGATGCTGCAACCGTACTGGACGCCGGGCATTCGTGAGCCGGGGTTGGAAGCCAAGGGTTCGATCATCGGTTTTGGCGACGTGCATACCCGTGCGCACCTCTACCGCGCGATTCTGGAGGGACTGGCCTATGCCCTGCGTCAGGGCAAGGAGCGTATCGAAAAACGTTCAGGCACCCGTATCGAGCGCCTGCGCGTTTCTGGCGGTGGTTCGCAGAGCGATGCAGCGATGCAGCTGACGGCCGATATTTTCGGCCTGCCGGCCGAACGGCCACATCTGTACGAGACCAGCGGCCTGGGCGCGGCGATCAACTGCGCGGTGGGCCTGGGGCTGCATGCGGACTATCCGACGGCCATCGCCGCCATGACCCGCGTCGGCCAGGTATTCCAGCCCAATCCTGCGGCGCAGCGCACCTACGAGCAGCTCTACGGGCAGGTTTACCAGCGGATGTACCGTCAGCTCAAACCGCTGTACCAGCGCATTCGCAAGATCACCGGCTACCCGGCGTAGGGCATGCGGTGGGCGTATGGACGTAGGGCGTACCGGGACGCCGGCCGCCCGTACGCCGCTGGACTTGTGTAGCACCGAGGAACGGCGGACTGTTCGCTTCGCTCCTGAGTCCGCCCTACGTCGCTCCAGAAACCAATCGCCCTCCGTAGTGGAGGGCGATGGGGTGTACATCAGGCGACATCCACCAGCACGATCTCGCTGTCTTCCTGCGCTTCGACGCGGATCACCTCGACATCCGCAATGGCCACGCCGTCACGTGCCTTGGCAGCCACACCGTTGACGCTGAAGGCACCGCTCGCACCCACCAGATAGGCTTTGCGACCCGGCTGCAGGGTGTACTCGGCGCTCTGTCCGGCCTTGACCGTGGCGGCCACCAAGCGGGCGTCGGTGCGGATGCGCAGTGCATCGACATCCTCCTCGTAACCGCTGGCCAGGGTGACGAACGATCCCGAGCGCTCGCCTTTCGGGAACGGCTTGGCGCCCCAGGAGGGCGGTAGGCCAGCCTGGTTCGGCTGAATCCAGATCTGGAAGATCTTGGTGGTTTCATCCTCCAGGTTGTACTCGCTGTGGGCGATACCGGTACCGGCACTCATCACCTGTACGTCGCCGGCCTCGGTACGGCCCTTGTTGCCCAGGTTGTCCTCGTGGCTGATCGCACCTTCGCGAACGTAGGTGATGATCTCCATGTCGCGATGCGGGTGCGGCGGAAAGCCCGAGTGTGGCGCGATCTCGTCGTCGTTCCAGACGCGCAGGCGACCCCAGTTCATCCGCTCGGCGTCATAGTATTCGGCGAAGGAAAAATGGTGACGGGCGTTGAGCCAGCCGTGGTGAGCACCACCGAGTTGTTCGAACGGACGTACATCGATCATGGTCAATCCTCCAGTCATGCACGGGGTCAGTCCCGTGCAGCGTTGATGGGTGAATGATCCATTTGGATTGATCGATTTAAAAGCGCAATATTTGCCGTTTCAATATCTATTAATTTGATTAATTTTCGCGAAGGCCAAGCACTAGGCTTTCGCTGATCCTTTCAAGGAGGACTGTGATGCGCGAACGCAAGGCCTGGCTGATCCTGCATGGCAAGCAGGCGTTGAACGAAGAGGTAAGAGCGGCGGTAAACGGTCTGCGTGAGCGTGGCTGGGATCTGGTCGTGCGCCTGACTTGGGAAGGCGGCGACGCCGAGCGGCTGGTCGAGGAAGGCTTGGCAGCCGGTTACCCAACGCTGATCGCGGGCGGTGGCGATGGCACCCTGCGTGATGTGGTCGAGGCGCTGGTCAAGGCACAGAGCGATGCGAGCCTGGCCCTGCTGCCGCTGGGCACGGCCAATGATTTCGCCCACGCCGCTGGCATTCCGCTGACGCCTGCTGCCGCGCTGGCGCTGCTTGAAGTCGAACCCGTGGCGGTGGACGTGGGCATGGCCGGCGAGCGCGCTTTTCTGAACATGGCCACTGGCGGTTTCGGCTCCAACGTCACCGCCAATACCCCGGAAGAGCTCAAGAAAGTCCTCGGTGGCGCCGCCTATCTGCTCACCGGGCTCAGTCGCTTTTCCGAAGTACGTGCGGCTGCCGGTCGTTTTCATGGGCCGGATTTCGAGTGGCAGGGTGAGTTTCTGGCGTTGGGCATCGGGAATGGCCGTCAGGCTGGCGGTGGGCATCTGCTCTGCCCGGATGCGACCATCGACGATGGCCTGCTGGATGTATGCATCGTTCCTGCAGCGCAGGATGTGGTGAGCACCTTGGGCACGCTGCTCTCGGGCGGTATGCATGGTGTGCAGAGCGTTGCGGTCAGCGCGCGGTTGCCCTGGCTCGAGGTGGAGGCGCTGGAAGGGCTGGACTTGAATCTCGATGGTGAGCCGATGGAAAGCAAGCGCTTGCGCTTCAGCGCCGAACCTGATGCGTTGCGTCTGCATTTGCCGAAGCATTCGCCGTTGCTCGGTCGCTGGTCAGGTGAAGAGGGCTAAGGCATGATGGCTGCGCGCCAGCAATGCTTCAGTCTGCCGGCAGTCCGCCGATAACCCGAACGGCAGACTAGACTCAATACATACACCTTGGAGCACAAGATGGCCGGCATCCTCGATTCAGTAGATCAACGTACGCAACTGGTCGGCGAGAACCGCCTGGAAATTCTCATGTTCCGCCTGGCAGGTCGGCAGCTGTTCGCCATCAACGTGTTCAAGGTGCAGGAAGTCCTGCAGATGCCCAAGCTGACCTTGATGCCGCAGCGTCACCGCTTTGTCTGTGGCGTGGTCAATCTGCGCGGTCAGACCTTGCCGGTAATCGACCTGTCCCAGGCCATTGGCATGCGCCCGCTGGTGCCGGATGAGCGCAGCACCATCATCGTCACCGAGTACAACCGTTCGGTGCAGGCTTTCCTGGTTGGTAGCGTGGATCGCATCCTCAACCTCAACTGGGAGTCGATCCAGCCACCGCCCGGTGGCGCTGGTCGTCAGCATTACCTGACCGCCATCACCAAGGTCGACGAGCAGATCGTCGAGGTCATCGACGTGGAGAAGGTGTTGGCCGAGATCGTGCCGATGAGCACCAAGGTCTCCGAGGAAAAACTCGCCGATCCGCTGCTGGAAAAGGCGCGCGGACGCGAAGTGTTGCTGGTGGACGATTCCAGCGTCGCCCTCAGCCAGCTGCGCGATACCCTGTCGCAACTGGGCATGCGGCTGCACATGGCCAGCGACGGCCTGAAAGCCCTCAACCTGCTGAAGAAGTGGGCCGACACCGGCGAGGTCATGACCGACAAGCTGCTGATGATCTTCACCGATGCCGAGATGCCGGAAATGGACGGCTATCGTCTGACCAGCGAGATCCGCAACGACCCGCGCCTCAAGGATCTTTATGTCGTGCTGCATACCTCGTTGTCCGGCAGCTTCAACGAGGCGATGGTGAAGAAGGTCGGTTGCGACAACTTCCTCTCCAAGTTCCAGCCAGACAAGCTGGTAGACGTGGTTCGTCAACGGCTGGAGCTGGACGAACCCCGCTAGCGTTGGCGTAGGGCGGATGACGCCCGCCGAGCGCTGATGGCCGCTTGTGTCCGTAGCTGATCTGCAAATTTTCCCCAGTCTTGGTGCTTGTGAGCATCGCCGTCAGCTCGTATAACGGCGTTTTGCCAACAGGAAGCTGCCCCATGCTGAGTCTCTCTGGACTGTACCGTTATCCGCTCAAGTCCGGCCGCGGCGAAGTGTTGCAGCGCAGTGCGGTTCACGGTCTTGGCCTGCAGGGTGATCGGCGCTGGATGTTGGTCGACGCCGACAATGGCCGTTTCATCACCCAGCGCCTGTTGCCGCAGATGAGCCAACTGAGCGCCCTGTACGATGCGCGCGGCGGCCTGACCTTGAGTGCACCGGGTCGTGACGACCTATCGGTGACGCTGCCTGACCCTGAGCAGGAGCTACGCGGCGTCATCGTCTGGCGCGACAGCCTGCGCGTGCCGGATGCCGGCGATGAAGCGGCCGAATGGCTCAGCGCACTGCTGGGTAAATCCTGCCGACTGGTGCAGGTGCCGGAAGAGCGTACCCGTCAGGTCGATACCGCCTACGCCCAGCCAGGGGATCGTGTGGCATTCGCCGATGGTTTCCCGCTGCTGCTGATTGGTCAGGCGTCGCTGGACGATCTCTCTCAGCGTGTCGGGCAGCCGCTTTCCATGCTGCGTTTTCGCCCCAATCTGGTCGTTACCGGCAGTGAGCCGTACGCCGAAGACAGCTGGAAGCGCATCCGCATCGGCGAAGTGGAGTTCGAGGTAGCCAAGGGCTGCTCGCGCTGCATCCTCACCACCATCGATCCGCAGACCGGCGAGCGCAACGCCCAGCGCGAACCGCTGGCTACGCTCAAGACTTATCGGGAGCGCGATGGAGACGTGTACTTCGGACAGAATCTGCTGCCACGAGGCGTTGGTGAGCTGCAGGTAGGAATGACGGTCGAAGTGCTGGAGTAGGGTGCGCCGTGCGCACCGGGATGATCCTCGAGCTACCGGAACATCCACGCCTAGGGATTGATGCCTTCTGTGTTGGGCCGAGATTCATGCGCCACTGAAGTGGAGCGCCGTTCGGCCCCGGCGTAGGAAGTAGAGAGCCCCGATCGCACACCTGTCCGATCGGGGCTTTTGTTTTACTGGTCGTCGAAGAAGCGCTCGTTCCACGCCACCAGCGGGTGCGGCGCATTGAGCTTCTGGCCGTAGATCACCGAGTAGGACAGCACGTTCTGCACGTACTGACGGGTCTCGTCGAATGGGATGTTTTCCACCCAGACGTCGTAACTCAGGTGATTGGCGCCACGCAGCCACTGGCGTACACGGCCGGGGCCGGCGTTGTAGGCAGCCGAAGCGAGCACGCGGTTGCCGTTGAACTGACCATAGACCTGGCTCAGGTAGGCCGCGCCCAGCTGGATGTTGGTGTCCGGATTGAGCGCCTGCTGTGGCGACGCCAGGGGAATGCCGAACTTGCGCGCGGTTTCCTTGGCTGTACCCGGCATGAGCTGCATCAGGCCCATGGCGCCGGCGTGGGAGCGGGCGTCGGCCATGAAGGCGCTTTCCTGGCGGGTGATGGCGAACACCCAGCTCGAATGCAGGTCACGGCGCTTGGCTTCACGCACCAGTTCGCTGCGGTGAGCCATGGGGAAACGCACTTCCAGGTCGTCCCAGTACTGGGCCTGGCTGATGGTGCGAATGGCCGGGAAGTACCACTCCATTTCATACGCGAGGCGTGCCTGGGCCACCAGTTCGTCGCGGCTGAACAGACGGCTGACGTGGTACCACTCACGGCGCCCATCGACGATCTGGCCGCGTGCATGGAATTCCATGGCGCGCTTGATACCGGCGGTGTTGCGCACTTTCTGCACCACCTTCGGATCGAGTGCCAGCGGCTGGTTGTTCAACTGATAGGGCGCCTTGACCTGATCCGCCGCCATGAAGCCATAGAAGTCGCGTTCCTTGGCCAGAGCCTGGAACAGCACTGCCGGTTGCTGGCTGTTGGGGTGGGCCAACTGCAGACTGCGTGCATTCCAGTAGCGCCAGCGGTTGCTGCTGGCCAGGTCGGACGGCATGCGCTGGGTCAGCTGATAGGCTTCATCCCAGCGGCCATGGCGCAGCAGCAGACGTGCACGCCACTCGCTGACGGTATTGTCACGCAGCTCCGGATCGTATTTGGTCATCACCTGCAGGCCGCGCAGGTCGAAGCGCTGCGCCAGGCGCAGGCCGATCTGCCGGGCGATGGCGACCTGTTCGTCGGAAGAGAACTTCATGCGCTGGGCGTAGCCGTCGAGCAGGGCCATGGCATCTTCCGGATTTTGCCGGGCCAGACGGCGAAGGCCGAGGCCGACCACATCGCTCATGGCGTCATCGGCTGGCGCGAAGCGTGCGGTGTTCTTCAGCAGTTGCGGTTTCTGCGCCACCTCGACCATCAGCTTGCCGCGCTCGCCAAGCGTTGGCATGCCCTTGATCAGGAAGTTGGCCAAGCCGTAGTTGCCGCTTTCCACCGCCAGCTTGGTGCGCTGCCAGCGACGTTGCTCGGTGAGCTGGCCATTGGCGGCCCAGCGCTCGAACAGCGGATCGCAGGCGTTGGGTTGGGATTTGCCCACCAGCCAGAGTTTCTCGGCAGTGGCGTTGCCTTCGGCGGTCAGGCCGTGGCTGAGCTGGTATTGGCCGTAGAGGCAATCCAGTTCGGTGAAATTGAGCTTGGCGTCATAGTGGTCGAGGAAGGGTTTCCAGTCACCCCGTTCGGCCAGAGCGCGCAACCAGCGCAGTTTCATCCAGTTGGCCTGAGGCAGGTCACCATGTTCGGCAAGAAACTTTTCTACTTCCGCATTGCTTGCCGATCTCAGGCGATTGGTCAGCTCGTCATAGGCCAGGTAGGGCGTCAGTGGGTAGTCACGCAGGGCGCTGGCATAGCGCTGGTAAGGGCCTGCGTCGCCCTTGGCCAGGGCACGCTTGGCTTCGTCGTAGTACTGGCGTTGCTGCGCCAGGTTGGCGGCTTGGGCACTGGCCAGGCCAGCAGTGGTGGTGAAGATCAGGCAGGAAACTACAGAAAGAAGGCGACCGCGCATGGCATTTCCAGGGGCAAGCAGAGAGTGGGGCAACACGTTCCGTGTCGTCGCATACCCTTAGCTTAGCGCTTCGGCGGGGCGCGGTGAATGCCGTCGCGCCAGATGGACACATGCAGAAAAAATGCGTGGCGCAGTGCCATTGCAGGTGCGTTGCCGAAGCACCGGCTACCGGGGCGGAAACGGCTACAGCCTATCTGCAACTCGGGTAGAATGCGCCCCCTGTTTCTGGAGATGCCCATGACCCTGCTCAAGTTTGCCGATGTATCCCTCGCCTTTGGCGCCATGCCCCTGCTCGACGGCGTGTCCTGGCAGATTGCCCGGGGCGAACGGGTGTGCATCATCGGCCGCAACGGTACCGGCAAATCGAGCATGCTGCGTCTGGTCAAGGGCGATCAGACGGCCGATGATGGTGAGATCTGGCGCGCGCCGGGGCTGAAGATCGGTGAATTGCCGCAGGAGTTGCCGCGTGCCGACGAGCGCACGGTGTTCGATGTGGTCGCCGAAGGCCTGGCTGGCGTTGGCGAGTTGCTGGCGCGCTATCACCACCTGGCGCAGAACATCCATGGCGATGACGACCTCGAGCAACTGATGCACGTGCAGCAGGAACTGGAAGCCAAAGACGGCTGGCGCCTGCAGCAACTGGTCGACAGCACCCTGAGTCGCCTGCAACTGCCGGCTGACAAGACCCTGGCCGAGCTTTCCGGTGGCTGGCGCCGTCGCGTGCTGCTGGCTCAGGCTCTGGTCTCCGAGCCCGACCTGCTGCTGCTCGACGAACCCACCAACCACCTGGACATCGGCGCCATCGCCTGGCTCGAAGAAGCATTGAAGGACTTTGGCGGTGCCGTGCTGTTCATCACCCACGACCGCTCCTTCCTGCAGAACCTGGCTACGCGCATCCTCGAACTGGATCGTGGCGGCCTGATCGACTGGAACGGCGACTATGCCAGCTTCCTGGTGCACAAGGAGCAGCAACTCGCTGCCGAGGAAACGGCCAACGCGCTGTTCGACAAGCGTCTGGCGCAGGAAGAAGTGTGGATTCGCCAGGGCATCAAGGCGCGTCGTACCCGTAACGAAGGGCGTGTACGTGCGCTCAAGGCGATGCGCGCGGAACGCTCCGAGCGGCGTGAGCGCCAGGGCAAGGCGAGCATCCAGATCGAGACGGCGGACAAATCCGGCAAGCAGGTGATAGTGGCAGAAAATGTCAGTTTTGCGCACGCAGGGGGAGCGCCGCTGGTGCGCGATTTCTCTCTGGTGCTGCAGCGTGGTGATCGTATCGGTCTGCTCGGAGCCAATGGCACCGGCAAGACCACGCTGCTGAAACTGCTGCTCGGCGACCTTGAACCCACTGCTGGCACGATAGTGGCAGGTACGAAGCTGGAGGTGGCGTACTTCGATCAGTTGCGTCATCAGTTGGAGCCGGAAAAGACCGTTATCGACAACCTGGCGGAGGGGCGCGACTTCATTGTCATCGACGGTCAGAGCCGTCATGTCCTCAGCTATCTCGGGGACTTCCTGTTTAGCCCGCAACGTGCGCGTACACCGGTGAAAGCACTTTCCGGTGGCGAGCGTGCGCGTCTGCTGTTGGCCAAGTTGTTCAGCAAACCGGCGAATCTGTTGGTGCTGGACGAACCGACCAACGACCTGGACGTGGAAACCCTGGAATTGCTCGAGGAAGTGCTGCTGAGCTTCCCGGGTACTGTGCTGATGGTCAGCCACGACCGGGCATTCCTTGACAACGTGGTGACCAGCACCCTGGTGTTCGAGGGTGAAGGCAAGGTGCGTGAGTACGTCGGTGGCTATCAGGACTGGCTGCGTCAAGGCGGATCGCCACGTCTGTTGGGCGTGGGCGAGACCAAGTCGGGCAAGGCCGAGCTGGCGAGCGCGATTGTCGAGACAGTAGCTCCCTCAGCAGCAACTCAGGCCACGGCAGATGCCGTTGCCGAGCCGAAGAAGAAACTGAGTTACAAGCTGCAGCGCGAGCTGGAAGCAATTCCTGGGCAGATCGATGCCCTGGAGCAGGAAATGGCGGCGCTGCAGGCGCAGATCGCCGATCCGGGCTTCTATCAGCAAGCGTCGCAGATCACCACACAAGTGTTGGCGCGCCTCGATGACCTGCAGACGGAGTTGGACAGGTTGATCGAGCGCTGGGCAGAACTGGAAGCCTAGTAAAGAGGCTGTTCCCGTTTGCGCAGCTGCGTCGAAAACGGGAACAGACTCAAAAGGGGACGGAGAACCGCATGGCCATCGAGTACCGCATTACTCTCGACGACAATCATCAGTTCAGCTACAGGATCGAGCTGAACCGTGAGTACGATTCAGAACAAGCGCGGCAGGCACCCGCCTGGACCCGCCTGGAACATCAGCAATGCAGCAATTGTCCGCTTAGCCGCGAGCAGTTCAGTCACTGTCCGGCGGCAGTCGACCTGCATCGTGTGATCGAGGATTTCCGTGGCCTGCCGGCCTTCAAGAAAGCCAGTGTCTGGGTACGCACTCCCGAGCGGGAGTACACCAAGCATCTGAGCCTGGAGGAGGGGTTGCGCGCTTTGCTCGGGGTGATCATGGCCACCAGCGCGTGCCCGTTGCTGGGGCGCTTGCGGCCGATGGCGCAACACCATCTGCCGTTTGCCAATAATCAGGAATTCATCCTGCGCGCCGTTTCGCTGTACCTGACACGACAGTATTTCAATATGCGTGAAGGGCGCTTGGCCGATTGGGAATTGAAGGGGCTGGTTCGCCTGTTCCTGCAGCTCAAGTTGGTCAATCAGGCCTTCTGGCAGCGTATTCACGACACCTGTGAAGGCGACTCCAACCTCAAGGCCTTCCTTACCTTCTTCTCCATGTCATCGAGCATGACGGTGTCGCTGGAGACTCAGTTGCAGAAGATTCGCCCGTTGATCATGAGTGCAGGCGAATCGTTCGACTGACTTTGGTGCTGTCATGGTGCAATTGAGCGGATAAGCGTAGGGCGGGTGTAACCCGCCGCCAGCACTCTGGCGGGTTGCACCCGCCCTACGTAGAACGATATCCGGCATTGCTCCCAGGCGTCAGGCGCTTTTTTCCGCTTTCTTCAGGCGCACCGCGAGCACGTCGCAGGGCGCACCGTGCAGCACGTCGTTGGCGGTGGAGCCGAGCAGCAGGGCCAGACCGTGGCGGCCGTGACTGCCGACGACGATCAGGTCGCAGCCTTGCTCTTCGGCCAGGCGGTGGATTTCCTGGCGCGGCTGGCCGTAAGCCAGGTGGCGCTGGTCTGCAGTGAGCTCCGGGTACTTGCCGGTAAAGCTGTCCAGGCGTTCGCGCGCCTGCTCGAACTGCTGCTGTTGCAGCATCGACAGATCCATCGGTACGTCGCCGCCAAACGCCATGGCCATCGGCTCGACGATGTGCACCAGGGACATCTTGGCACCACTGGCCTGAGCTAGTTTCTGTGCGCGAACCACCACGGGATCGCATTCTTCGGTCAGGTCGACGGCGACCAGAATGTGCTGATAGGGCATGGCGAACATCTCCTAAGGTTGAAAATGGCTCTGCATCAAGTATGGCCCCATTGCGTGGGACAAGTGGTGATTTGTCGTGACACTTTGCAGCAATGGATAAAGAAAGGCCCGGTGCGAACACCGGGCCTAACGGGGCCAGGCAGGCCGGAAAACAGGGGTATTACAGTTGACTGGCGGCGTACTGTGCGGAAACGCCCTCCAGCCCTTCGATGATGCTGTCGGAGTACTTGCTGATCAGGAAGGGTACTGTGTTCTCGTTGTAGTTACGCAGGGATTTCTCGATATAGCGCCACTTGGTGCCAATGGAATTCAGTGCCGCAGTGATCTGCGGAGTGTTCTGCTGGGCACTGCTGAGGCTATCGAGCTTGTTGGCGAATTCGCCAGCCAGCTCATCGATGGCGCGCTCCTCGCCGCCGCCGAAGAAGCTGGCGCCGACCGAGGCACTGCGTGAAGCATAGTCCAGGGCGATATTCTGCATCAGCAGACTCTGCTCACGGCTTTTCTGAGTGAGCGGCGGGACACTCTGGCCACTTTCCTGCTGAATCTTCTGATACAGCTTCTGGCTGATCGCCATCAGGCGCTGATTGCTGTCGGCCAGGTCGGCGACCGGCTGCAGGTCGGTGAAACCCTGGGTGCGCATGGCATCCATCAATGCCTGCAGCCCGCTGCGGTAGTTTTGCCAGTTGCTTTGCAATTGTGCCCGCAGTGCCTTGCTGGCGTCCCCAGGCATCTCGCCCAGGCCATCCAGGTGTGCCTGGCCTTCCTGCAGCGACTCGCCAATCATCCGGGCGTAGCGCTGATCCCCCTCCATGCCGTTGTACATATAGAAGTCGCCGAGGCTCTTCTGCGTCGCCAGGCGCAACTGATGCAGGCGCAGCAGATCGTCGGCTGGGGCAGCGTTGAGCATGAGCGGGGAGAGAAATGCGAAAAGGAAAGCGAGCAGGGCGCTCAGGGGAAATGCAAGCGGACGGCGGCTCGACATTGGTGACTCCGTGTGGCCCATCGTGGGGCTCGATTTGTTTTTGTATTGCCTTCGGATGGCGCTGTGCCAGCTGAAAGTGAGACGACTGTACCCGGAGCGTAGCGATTTGGCTAGGCACTCGGGTATGCCTGCAACAAACCCGAAAACGCCCGCAATAGCGCGATATTGACGCTGTTTATCGAAATTGTCTGGAGGCCACGAATGACCAGGCCTGCAGAAATCGTCGGGAAATCGACGAAAAGAGGCCAATTGACAAGCGCAGGCTTTTCCCTGAAGGTGTGCACACCCAAATCAAACGGGCGTATGAATTGAGCGTTTGCCTGGTTAGGCGCGCCACTACAGCCCGAATATCGCGTCGGTGGGTGTGTCGTACCGATTGGAGCTATGCTCGACGGCTGTGCCGTGAGCTGGCCTGCCGGTTGGCTCCGATGTGTACTGTTCAGCTTCCATACCGTGGAGATCAGTTGATGATTTACGAAGGTAAAGCCATCACGGTTAAGGCTCTTGAGAGTGGCATCGTCGAATTGAAGTTCGACCTCAAGGGTGAGTCCGTCAACAAATTCAACCGTCTTACCCTCAATGAGCTGCGCGCCTCCGTCGACGCGATCAAGGCTGACGGTTCGATCAAGGGCGTGATTGTCACCAGTGGCAAAGACGTGTTCATCGTCGGCGCCGATATCACCGAATTCGTCGACAACTTCAAACTGCCCGACGAAGAACTGGTGGCTGGCAACCTGGAAGCCAACAAGATTTTCAGTGATTTTGAAGACCTCGCCGTGCCGACCGTCGTCGCCATCAACGGTATCGCCCTGGGTGGCGGTTTCGAGATGTGCCTGGCCGGTGACTACCGCGTCATGAGCGATAGCGCCAAGATCGGTCTGCCGGAAGTCAAACTGGGCATTTACCCGGGCTTCGGCGGCACCGTGCGTCTGCCGCGCGTGATCGGCACCGACAACGCCGTCGAGTGGATCGCCTCGGGCAAGGAAAACCGTGCCGAAGACGCCCTGAAAGTGGGTGCCGTCGATGCCGTGGTCAGCGCAGATAAACTGCAGGCCGCTGCTCTGGATCTGGTCAAGCGCGCCATCTCCGGCGAGCTGGACTACAAGGCCAAGCGTCAGCCCAAGCTGGAAAAGCTCAAGCTCAACGCCATCGAGCAAATGATGTGCTTCGAGACCGCCAAGGGTTTCGTCGCTGGCCAGGCCGGCCCGAACTACCCGGCTCCGGTCGAAGCCATCAAGACCATTCAGAAAGCTGCCAACCTCGGTCGTGACAAGGCGCTGGAAGTCGAGGCCGCCGGCTTCGTCAAGCTGGCCAAGACTTCGGTCGCCGAGAGCCTGATCGGTCTGTTCCTGAACGATCAGGAACTGAAGAAGAAGGCCAAGCACCACGACGAAATCGCTCGCGACGTGAAACTGGCTGCCGTACTCGGCGCCGGCATCATGGGCGGTGGTATCGCCTATCAGTCGGCCTCCAAAGGTACGCCGATCCTGATGAAGGATATCCGTGAAGAGGGTATCCAGATGGGCCTGAACGAGGCGTCCAAGCTGCTTGGCAAGCGTGTCGAGAAAGGCCGCATGACTCCGGCGAAGATGGCCGAAGCCCTCAACGCCATTCGCCCGACTATGTCCTACGGTGATTTCGGCAACGTCGACATCGTCGTCGAAGCTGTGGTCGAGAACCCCAAGGTCAAGCAGATCGTGCTGGCCGAGGTGGAAGCTGTCGTGCGTGAAGACGCCATCCTGGCCTCCAACACCTCGACCATCTCCATCAGCCTGCTGGCCCAGGCGCTCAAGCGTCCGGAAAACTTCGTCGGCATGCACTTCTTCAACCCGGTACACATGATGCCGCTGGTGGAAGTCATCCGTGGCGAGAAGTCCAGCGAAGTGGCCGTGGCCACCACCGTTGCCTACGCCAAGAAGATGGGCAAGAACCCGATCGTGGTCAACGACTGCCCCGGCTTCCTGGTCAACCGCGTGCTGTTCCCGTATTTCGGCGGTTTCTCCAAGCTGCTGGGCTTCGGTGTTGACTTCGTGCGCATCGACAAGATCATGGAGAAGTTCGGCTGGCCCATGGGCCCGGCTTACCTCTCCGACGTGGTCGGCATCGACACCGGCCACCACGGCCGTGACGTGATGGCCGAAGGCTTCCCGGATCGTATGGCCGTGGAAGGCAAGACCGCCGTCGACGTGATGTACGAAGCCAACCGTCTGGGCCAGAAGAATGGCAAGGGCTTCTACGCCTACGAGACCGACAAGCGCGGCAAGCCGAAGAAGGTCTCCGACCCGGCTGCCTACGAGCTGCTCAAGTCCATCGTGGTCGAAGAGCGTGAAGTCACTGACGAGGACATCATCAACTTCATGATGATCCCGCTGTGCCTGGAAACCGTTCGTTGCCTGGAAGACGGCATCGTCGACACCGCAGCTGAGGCCGATATGGGCCTGATCTACGGCATCGGCTTCCCTCCCTTCCGCGGCGGTGCGCTGCGCTACATCGATTCGATCGGTGTCGCCGAGTTCGTCGCCTTGGCCGACAAGTACGCCGACCTGGGCGCGCTGTACCACCCGACCGCCAAACTTCGCGAAATGGCCGCCAAAGGCCAGAAGTTCTTCGGTTAACGGGCTGCTTGAAAAACGTGGACGAGGCAGCCAGTGCAAGGCGGAAACAGGCGAAAAAGCGGAGTTTACGTGTTGTAAATGAGCATTTTGAGCCTGTTTCTAACGCAGCAATGGCAACGCAGTCAGTTTTTCACCAGCCTGTAAGCGCGCAACGACTAGAGTGAGAGTGAATATATGAGCCTGAATCCTAGAGATGCAGTGATCGTCGACTTCGGTCGTACCCCGATGGGTCGTTCCAAGGGCGGCATGCACCGTAACACCCGCGCTGAAACCATGTCCGCGCACCTGATCAGCAAGCTGCTGGAGCGTAACGCCAAGGTCAATCCGGCCGAAGTGGAAGACGTGATCTGGGGCTGCGTCAACCAGACCCTTGAGCAGGGCTGGAACATCGCGCGCATGGCGTCGCTGATGACCCAGATCCCGCACACCAGTGCCGGCCAGACCGTCAGCCGTCTGTGTGGTTCGTCCATGAGCGCCCTGCACACTGCCGTGCAGGCGATCCAGACCGGCAACGGCGACGTGTTCGTCGTCGGTGGTGTGGAGCACATGGGCCACGTCGGCATGATGCATGGCGTCGACCCGAACCCGCACCTGTCGCTGTACGCCGCTAAGGCGTCCGGCATGATGGGCCTGACCGCCGAGATGCTGGGCAAGATGCACGGTATCAGCCGCGAGCAACAGGACGCCTTTGGTGAGCGTTCGCACCGCCTGGCACACAAGGCCACCGTCGAAGGCAAGTTCAAGGATGAAATCATCCCGATGCAAGGCTACGACGAGAACGGTTTCCTGAAGATGTACGACTTCGACGAAACCATTCGTCCGGAAACCACCCTCGAGAGCCTGGCTGCGCTGAAGCCTGCGTTCAACCCGAAAGGCGGCACCGTGACTGCAGGTACTTCCTCGCAGATCACCGACGGTGCTTCCTGCATGATCGTCATGAGCGCCCAGCGTGCTCAGGATCTGGGCATCCAGCCGATGGCAGTGGTTCGCGCCATGGCCGTTGCCGGTGTCGATCCGGCGATCATGGGTTACGGCCCGGTGCCGTCCACGCAGAAGGCGCTCAAGCGTGCCGGTCTGAGCATGGCTGACATCGATTTCGTCGAACTCAACGAAGCCTTCGCGGCCCAGGCTCTACCGGTGCTGAAGGATCTGAAGCTGCTCGACAAGATGGAAGAGAAGGTCAACCTGCACGGCGGCGCGATCGCTCTGGGTCACCCCTTCGGTTGTTCCGGGGCCCGTATCTCCGGTACCCTGCTCAACGTCATGAAGCAGAACGGCGGCACTTTCGGTGTCTCCACCATGTGTGTGGGCCTTGGCCAAGGCATCACCACCGTCTTCGAGCGCATTTAAGCGTCAGCGGACAGAAACCGGGGCCCAGTGCCCCGGTTTTGCTTTTTACGGCTTTTTATTTCGGGAATCGCTCATGCAGTTGCAGCCAGGACTCTATCGTCATTACAAAGGCCCGCAGTACCGCGTATTCGGGGTGGCGCGCCATTCCGAGAGCGAGGAAGAGGTGGTGGTCTACCAGGCGTTGTACGGCGAGTTCGGTCTGTGGGTACGGCCGCTGAGCATGTTCCGTGAAGAGATCGAGGTGGACGGCAAGCGTGTTCCACGCTTTGCTTTGATTCAGGCCGAAGTCAGCCCTATCGGCAGTTCGGAAGTCTGACTGCGCAGCCCCTGCGCTTGACCTTCGCGCGGTCACCACTATATATAGCGGGGCCTCAAGGCTCCCTGCCTTCTATATTTCGCAATTCAGGAATTTTCTGATCCATGGGCAAATCGCTGGTCATCGTGGAATCCCCGGCCAAGGCCAAGACCATCAACAAGTACCTGGGCAGCCAGTACGTGGTGAAGTCGAGCATCGGCCATATCCGTGACCTGCCTACCAGCGGCTCGGCAAGCGCCACCAAGGAGCCTGCCAAGCGTGGCAAGGCGGCCGGTGAAGCGCCTGCGCTGTCGCCCAAGGAAAAGGCCAAGCGTCAGCTGTTCACGCGTATGGGGGTTGACCCCGAGCACGGCTGGAAGGCCAAGTACGAGATCCTGCCCGGCAAGGAAAAGGTGATCGAAGAGCTGCGCCGCCTGGCCAAGGATGCCGACACTATCTATCTCGCAACCGACTTGGATCGCGAGGGGGAAGCCATCGCCTGGCACCTGCGCGAATCCATCGGTGGCGATGACAGCCGCTACAAGCGCGTGGTGTTCAACGAAATCACCAAGAAGGCGATTCAGGAAGCCTTCTCCAAGCCCGGCGAGCTGGATATCAACCGCGTCAACGCCCAGCAGGCGCGGCGTTTCCTTGACCGTGTGGTTGGCTATATGGTCTCGCCGCTGCTGTGGGCGAAGATCGCTCGCGGTCTGTCTGCCGGTCGTGTGCAGTCGGTGGCAGTGAAGCTGGTCGTTGCACGTGAGAAAGAAATCCGCGCCTTCGTCCCGGAAGAATACTGGGAAGTGCACGCCGATCTGGGCACCGCGAAGAACGCCAAGGTGCGTTTCGAGGTAGTGCGCGAAGGCGGTGCAGCCTTCAAACCGGTCAACGAAGCACAGGCCATGGCCGCGTTGGAGAAGCTCAAGGCTTCCAGCTACAGCGTGGTCAAGCGCGAAGACCGTCCGACCAGCAGCAAGCCCTCGGCGCCCTTCATCACCTCGACCTTGCAGCAGGCGGCGAGCAACCGCCTGGGCTTCGGCGTGAAGAAAACCATGATGATGGCTCAGCGTCTCTATGAGGCCGGCTACATCACCTATATGCGTACCGACTCGACCAACCTGTCGAACGACGCCGTGGAGATGGTTCGTGGTTTCATCGGCAGCGAGTACGGCGACAAGTACCTGCCGGGCAAGCCCAACCTGTATTCGAGCAAGGAAGGCGCTCAGGAGGCGCACGAAGCGATTCGTCCGTCCGACGTCAACCTGCGCCCAACTCAGCTGTCCGGCATGGAGCGCGATGCCGAGCGCCTGTACGACCTGATCTGGCGCCAGTTCGTGGCCTGCCAGATGCCGCCAGCGGAATACCTGTCCACCAGCGTCACCGTTGCTGCTGGCGACTTCGAGTTGCGCGCCAAGGGCCGCATCCTCAAGTTCGACGGTTACACCCGGGTACTGCCGCAGCAGAGCAAGCCGGGCGAGGACGACGTCCTGCCGGAAATGAAGGAGGGCGAAGGCCTCAAGCTGATCCAGCTCGACCCCAGCCAGCACTTCACCAAGCCGCCGGCGCGTTATTCCGAGGCCAGCCTGGTCAAGGAGCTGGAAAAGCGCGGTATCGGCCGTCCGTCGACCTACGCGGCGATCATCTCGACCATTCAGGATCGTGGCTATGTCACGGTGCACAACCGTCGCTTCTATGCCGAGAAGATGGGTGACATCGTCACCGAGCGTCTCGACGAGAGTTTCGCCAACCTGATGGATTACAGCTTCACCGCCACCATGGAAGAGCATCTCGACGATGTGGCCCAGGGTGAGCGTGAGTGGAAAAACCTGCTCGATGAGTTCTACGGCGACTTCAAGAAGAAGCTCGAAGCAGCCGAGGCCGGCGAGGGTGGTATGCGTGCCAACCAGCCGACCCTGACCGACATCCCCTGCCGCGAGTGCGGCCGGCCGATGATGATCCGTACCGCCTCTACCGGCGTGTTCCTCGGCTGTTCCGGTTATGCGCTGCCGCCGAAGGAGCGTTGCAAGGCCACCATCAACCTGGTGCCGGGCGACGAGATCGCTGCAGATGACGAGGGTGAGTCCGAGTCGCTGGTGCTGCTCGGCAAGCATCGCTGCCCGATCTGCTCCACCGCCATGGACGCTTACCTGCTGGATGAGACCCGCAAGTTGCATATCTGCGGTAACAACCCCGATTGCAGCGGCTACGAGATCGAGCAGGGCCAGTACCGCATCAAGGGCTACGAAGGCCCAAGCCTGGAGTGCGACAAGTGCGGCAGCCAGATGCAACTCAAGACCGGCCGTTTCGGCAAGTTCTTCGGTTGCACCAATACGAGCTGCAAGAACACCCGCAAGCTGCTCAAGAATGGCGAAGCGGCGCCGCCGAAGATGGACAAGGTGGACATGCCCGAGCTCAAGTGCGAGAAGGTGGACGACACTTACGTGCTGCGTGACGGTGCTTCAGGCCTGTTCCTCGCCGCCAGCCAGTTCCCGAAGAACCGCGAGACGCGCGCTCCGCTGGTGCTGGAGATCGTCCCGCACAAGCATGAGATCGACCCCAAATATCACTTCCTTTGCGATGCTCCGCAGAAGGATCCAGATGGCCGCCCGGCAGTGATTCGCTACAGCCGCAAGACCAAGGAGCAATACGTGCAATCCGAGGTCGATGGCAAGCCGACCGGCTGGCGTGCGTTCTACGATGGTGGCAAGTGGAAGGTCGAGGACAAGCGCTGATCTCAGTGCGCTGACGAGATGCGCGTCTGGCTACAGGCCGACGCGCGTATCATGACCCGATCTGCTGTGGAGGTCGCCGCAATGGCCAAAGAAATCTATACCCGCACCAATCAAAAGATCTTCTTCGCCGGTATCGCCTTGGATAACTGGCGCAAGGCAGAGGCTTCCACGGCATTCAACGTGCAAGCGTTGGTGCAGGCCGAGCGCGAGGCTGCGCTGTTTCACCTGTATGGCGGACTGCTCGGGCTGTGTCACGAAATTGCCGGCTACTACCGTATGAACGACGCTACGCCTTTGCGTGTCGAGGCCTTCGTTCAGCAGGCAGTGCTCGATGGCGCGCCCAGCCCGGAGCTGGCCGAACTGGTCGAGCTGGCGCAACAGCACGAAACCTGGATGGCGCAACTGCTGGCTGCCTATGCTGCGCTGTTTCAGCCTCCGCGCGAGGAGCGCAAGGCCAAGGTAGACCCTTCCATGCCGCTGATCACGGCCGTCAGCGTGGGTGAGGAGCTGATTGAGCTGAGCCTCGACGATGTCGAAGCCTGGCGGCAGGATCTCAAGGCGCTGGTGCTGCGCTACCGTGAAGGGCTCAGCGAGTGCTGATTGCGTATATCTGGACAAGTGGGCTGGGGATGACCCCTGTCGGCTGTTACAATGGCGTGTTTTCGTACCGAGACTGACCCATGCCTACATCCTTTCTGGAAATCGTCGAACTGCCCGATGGGCGTATTGCCCTGCGTCGCGCAGAGGATGAAGAGGCACTGGTGACTCTGGATTTCTCTGCCGATGCCAAGGCTTTCCTGCAGGGCCAGCACGTCGAGGTGGCCAAGGCCATGCTCAATGTGGGCGTGCAGATGGCTGGGCGACTGGCTGAAGGTGATTTCAGCAGCGAGGACGAAGGGCCGCGCGTGCTGCACTGATGATTGTTGGTCGCAAACGAAAACGGGCTCCTATGGGAGCCCGTTTTCGTTTGTGTATCGATCAGCCCAGGCTGATGTTGAGGCTCTGGGCTTTGCCCGCCCGAGCCGCTTTGGCAAGGCGTAGGCGAGTGCTGTGCTCGACGGGATGAAGCCAGCTGATCACGGTGTGGCTGCGGCCGAGCTTGAGTGCTTCCTCGGCCAACTCCATCGCACTCTGTCCCTGACGTGGATGCAACAGCAGAATGCGCTCGCGGTTGAGGCCGGCATCGCGCAACCAGGCCTGGGTCAGGCTGGCAGGCGGCGCGACCAGGGTCAGCCAGCGCGCGTCCTGATTCTGGCTCAGCTCCCGGAGAATTGGTGCCAGCAAGTGCAGGCAGTGGCCAGCAGCGCCGCGTAGAGCCAACTCGCTGAAACCCTGATCGTCTTCTGGGGAAGGAAGCAGCGCGTCGGGAGACGCGCTCGCGAGAAAAGCGTCGAACAGGGGAAGTTGGGGGCGCTCGAACGACTGCTGCAACTGCATGGGAGTCTCCTTTGGCGCTTATCGGCGAATCACGCCGACGCTCAGACCTTCGATCACCAGATCCTGGTGTTCGAGATCCACTTCGATCGGGGAAAATTCCGGGTTCTCGGCGATCAGCCAGACTTTGTTGCCTTCTCGCTTGAAGCGCTTGACCGTCACTTCGTCGTCGATGCGGGCGACCACGATCTGGCCGTTGCGTGCTTCGCGGGTGGTGTGCACGGCGAGCAGGTCGCCATCGAAGATGCCGATGTCCTTCATGCTCATGCCGCGTACGCGTAGCAGATAGTCGGCTTTGGGCTGAAAGAATGCCGGGTTGATCTGGCAGGATTCTTCTACGTGCTGTTGGGCGAGAATCGGTGCGCCGGCAGCGACGCGGCCAATCACCGGCAGACCTTCGTCTTCGTTGGCTGCGCCTGGCTCGAAGCCTGGAATGCGGATGCCGCGGGAGGCGCCCGGTGTCATCTCGATGGCGCCTTTGCGTGCGAGGGCCTTGAGATGTTCCTCGGCAGCATTGGGGGATTTGAACCCAAGCTCCTGAGCGATTTCCGCTCGAGTCGGCGGGTAGCCGTTGTCTTCCAGGCAGCGCTTGATGAAGGCGAGAATCTCGGCTTGGCGTGGCGTCAGTTTCAACATGGCGGGCTCTGTCTTTTTATACAGTGACTGGGATTATATACAGTAAGTTGGTCTTGGCAACGATCAATTTCTTTCCTTATCTGCCTGCGCTGTAGCGCGGGTTGATGAACGCGCGTCATTGCCTGTTGTAAGCTGTGACCGGCTGGCCAAAAGACGGCCGATGCGACTTGACAATTCGATAGGCTGAAACGTATGTTTCAAACGAGTGTTTGTCAGGTGATCATTCATGGCTCAGTCGGAAACCGTTGAACGCATTCTCGATGCTGCGGAACAGCTGTTCGCGGAAAAAGGCTTCGCCGAAACTTCGCTGCGCCTGATCACCAGCAAGGCCGGGGTGAACCTGGCTGCCGTCAACTATCACTTCGGTTCGAAGAAGGCGCTGATCCAGGCGGTCTTCTCGCGTTTTCTCGGTCCCTTCTGTGCCAGCCTCGAAAAAGAGCTCGACCGCCGTCAGACCAAGTCCGACGTTCAGGTCTCGCTGGAGGAACTGCTCGAGTTGCTGGTCGAGCAGGCTCTGGCGGTAAAACCGCGCAGTGGCAATGATCTCTCCATCTTCATGCGTTTGCTCGGCCTGGCGTTCAGCCAGAGCCAGGGCCACCTGCGCAAATACCTGGAAGAGGTGTACGGCAAGGTATTTCGCCGTTACATGCTGCTGGTGCACGATGCTGCACCGCGCATTCCGCCGTTGGAGCTGTTTTGGCGGGTGCACTTCATGCTTGGCGCCGCGGCGTTCAGCATGTCCGGTATCAAGGCGCTGCGTGCCATGGCCGAAACCGACTTCGGCGTGAACACTTCCATCGAGCAGGTCATGCGCATGATGGTGCCGTTCCTCGCCGCCGGTATGCGTGCCGAGACGGGGGTTGCCGATCCTGCTCTGGCCGCCGCCCAACTCAAGCCGCGTAGCAAGACTACGAGCGCGCCGGCCAAAGTCTGACTGCGGTGGGCTTGCTGCGAGCCATCCGCTAAGCTAGGCGTCATGCCGGATCTCGACTTACTGCATATCTCCATTGCCGACCAGGCGCTCTACGGGTTCCGTTCGGGCCGTCTGCTCGTGCGTCTTCCTGTCTCTACTGCACTCAACGGGGCGGGGGAAAGCAATGGCAGTGGTTGCACGCCTCGTGGTTTGCATCAGGTGCGCGCGCGTATTGGCGCGGGGCTGCCACTGGCGGCGGTATTGCGCGGGCGACGCTGGACGGGTGAGGTCTGGTCGCCCGAGCTGCACCAGCAGTTTCCTGGCCGTGACTGGATCCTGACCCGCATTCTTTGGTTGAGCGGCCTGGAGCCGGGGCGTAATCGTCTCGGCTCGGTCGATACGTTTCGTCGCTATATCTACCTGCACGGCACGCCGGACACGGAACCGATGGGCACGCCGTTGTCACATGGCTGCATTCGTCTGCGCAATACCGACATGCTGGCGTTGTTCGAGCGTGTACCGGCGCACTGTCAGGTGCGCATCGATGAGGCAGCATGCCCGCAGTGGGCCGCAGAACCCGATTTTCAGTAAGGAATACTCTTATGCAAGGCTCTTTGATGATGGACGTCGCCGGTACCTGGCTGACCGCAGAGGATCGTCAGATGCTGCGCCAGCCGCAAGTGGGCGGCCTGATCATCTTCGCGCGCAATATCGAGTCGCCGCGCCAGGTGCGTGAGCTCTGTCAGTCGATTCGCGCGCTGCGTCCTGATCTGCTTTTGGCAGTGGACCAGGAGGGGGGGAGAGTGCAGCGCCTGCGTCAGGGCTTTCTACGGCTGCCAGCGATGCGTGCGATCGCCGACAACGATGATGCCGAGATTCTGGCTGGGCATTGCGGCTGGCTGATGGCGACCGAAGTGCTGGCGGTCGGGCTGGATCTGAGTTTCGCGCCAGTGCTGGATCTCGATCACCAGCGCAGCGCGGTGGTTGGCAGTCGGGCTTTCGAAGGCGATGCGCAGCGTGCCGCGTCCCTGGCCGGCGCTTTCATTCGTGGCATGCGCCAGGCTGGCATGGCGGCTACCGGTAAGCACTTCCCGGGGCATGGCTGGGCCGAGGCCGACTCGCATGTAGCGATTCCGCGAGACGAACGTAGCCTGGAAGCGCTTCGTGCTCGTGACATGCTGCCGTTCAAGCTGCTGGCTGGCGAGCTGGATGCGGTGATGCCGGCACATGTCATTTATCCACAGGTGGACGAGCGGCCCGCCGGTTTTTCACGCCGCTGGCTGCAGGAGATTCTGCGTGGTGAGCTGGGCTTCGATGGCGTTATCTTCAGTGACGACCTGTCTATGGCCGGCGCTCATGTGGCGGGTGATGCCGGGCAGCGTATCGAGGCGGCGCTGAGTGCGGGTTGCGATATGGGCCTGGTGTGCAATGACCGTGCAGCCGCCGAACTGGCCCTTGCCACCCTGCAGCGCTTGAATGTGACCGCTCCGGCGCGCTTGGCGCGCATGCGCGGTCGTGCCCATGCCTGCACCGATTATCGCCAGGTGCCACGTTGGCAGCAGGCGGTGTCCGCTCTGCGCGCCGCTCAGTTGCTGGCTTGAAGCCTACCGGGGTGGGGCAGGGCACGTAGGGTGCGCTGTGCGCACCGACGAGTTCATCAGGTGCGCGCGGTGCAGCGATGGATCAGAGCGGGTTGATGCGGATCAGCACGCCAAGGCTGCCGTGATCGAGATAGGTGAGCGCGTTGTCCTTCAGGCGCTGGGCGACCTTCAGGTGTTCACTGGCTTCCAGTAGGCCGTCGCTGCTGAAGCGGTTGATCCACAGTTCGATATCCAGATCGGTGAATCGCTCCTGTACGAAATTCAACGTGCCCTCGACCGGATAGTGACCAAAATGCGCCTCGCCGCTGCTGATGGCTGCGCGATTTGGATTGCTGCCCAGGGTCTGGCCCCATGCCTTGTGCAGCAGCACCTGGTAGCCATTGCTTGCATTGAGCTTGGCAGCCTCGCCGTCGAGTGTCGTGGGGCGTTCGCTGCCGGCGATCGGTAGGGCGGTGCCGGCCCAATCGTCTGGTGCAACCTTGGGAGCTACCACTGGCTCGCCAGCCTGGCGAAACACCAGCACTTCCACCTGGTAAAGGCGTTCGGCGAAGGCGCTCGGTGCGAGCAGGCAGAGCAGCAGGGCGATCAGGTGCAGTGGGCGCATGGAGGAGTCCTTCAGGTGGTGGGGGCAAGGCGTTCGAGCAGGGCTTCCAGGGTGTTGAAGCGTTCTTCGGCGCGCTCCATCGGTACCTGGATCTTGAACACGGTAGCGCCTTCGAACTTGTAGCGCTTGGGCTGAGCCTGGATCAGCTTGATCAGGGTCAGCGGGTCGACGCAGGTTTCCGCGGCGAATTCGATGCGTCCGCCCTGCGGGCCGGCGTCGACCTTGGTAATGCCAAGCTTGTCGGCCTGCAGCTTGAGCAGGGTCAGGCGCATCAGGTTCTTGGTCGGCTCCGGCAGCAGGCCGAAGCGGTCGATCATCTCCACCTGCAGTTCCTTCAGCCCTTCTTCGTCACTGGCGTTGGCGATGCGTTTGTAGAGGATCAGGCGGCTGTGCACGTCGGGCAGGTAGTCCTCGGGGATCAGTGCCGGTACGCGCAGGTTGATCTCCGGACCGCCACCCAGTGGCTGATCCAGGTTGGGCTGCTCGCCTTTCTGGATGGATTTGACCGCACGCTCGAGCATTTCCATGTACAGGGTGAAACCCACGGCCTGGATCTGCCCGCTCTGGCCGTCGCCGAGTAGTTCACCAGCGCCGCGGATTTCCAGGTCGTGAGTGGCCAGGACGAAGCCGGCGCCGAGATCCTGGGCATTGGCGATGGCTTCCAGGCGCTTTTCGGCGTCCGGAGTCATCTGCTTGCGTGGCGGCGTCAGCAGGTAGGCGTAGGCCTGGTGGTGGCTACGGCCGACGCGGCCGCGCAGCTGGTGCAGCTGGGCCAGGCCGAACTTGTCGGCGCGGTCGATGATAATGGTGTTGGCGCTCGGTACGTCGATGCCGGTCTCGATGATGGTCGAGGCCACCAGTACGTTGAAGCGCTTGTGGTAGAAGTCGCTCATCACCTGTTCGAGATCGCGCTCGCGCAGTTGCCCGTGACCGATACCGATACGTGCTTCGGGCACCAGTTCGGCGAGATCGGCAGCGCATTTCTCGATGGTCTTCACGTCGTTGTGCAGGTAGTACACCTGACCGCCACGCAGCAGTTCGCGCAGCAGCGCCTCCTTGATGGTCGGCTTGTTGGCCTCCATGACGAAGGTGCGTACCGACAGGCGTCGTGCCGGTGGGGTGGCGATGATCGACAGGTCGCGCATGCCGGCCACGGCCATGTTCAGCGTGCGTGGAATCGGCGTGGCGGTCAGGGTGAGGATATCCACTTCGCTGCGCAGGGCCTTGAGTTGCTCCTTCTGGCGCACGCCGAAGCGGTGTTCCTCGTCAATGATGGCTAGGCCCAGGTTGTGGAATTTGACGTCGTCCTGCAGCAGCTTGTGAGTGCCAATGACGATGTCCACCTTGCCTTCGGCCAGTTGCTGCACGGCGTCTTCGACTTCCTTGGCGCTCTTGAAGCGGCTCATCACCTCGACCTTCACTGGCCAGTCGGCGAAGCGGTCGCGGAAACTGTTGTAGTGCTGCTGGGCGAGCAGGGTGGTCGGCACCAGTACGGCGACCTGCTTGCCGCTGTGCACGGCGATAAAGGCGGCGCGCATGGCCACTTCGGTCTTGCCGAAGCCGACATCGCCGCAGACCAGGCGATCCATCGGCTTGCCGGCCAGCATGTCGCTGCGTACGGCGTCGATAGCGGCTTGCTGATCCGGGGTTTCCTCGAAGGGGAAGCCGGCGCTGAAGGTGGCGTAGTCCAGTGCCGGGTCCTGGAAGGCGAAGCCTTCGCGGGCGGCGCGGCGGGCATAGATGTCGAGCAACTCGGCGGCGACGTCGCGTACCTGCTCGGCAGCCTTGCGCTTGGCCTTCTGCCAGACTTCCGAGCCGAGGCGGTGCAGGGGAGCGAGGGCGTCGTCGCTGCCGGTGTAGCGGGCGATCAGGTGCAGGCTGGCCACCGGCACGTACAGCTTGGCCTCGTCGGCGTACTGCAGGGCGAGGAATTCGGCAGCCTGGCCGTCGAATTCCATGGTCACCAGGCCGAGGTAGCGGCCGACGCCATGGTCGATATGCACTACCGGTGCGCCCTCGCGCAGTTCGGTGAGGTTCTTGATGACGTTGTCGCCGCCGTCACGGCCTTTCTCGCGGCGACGGCGCTGCATCACGCGTTGGCCGAACAGCGGGCTTTCGGCGATCAGCGCCAGTTCGTCGAGCAGCAGGCCTTCGTCGAGTGGTGCGATGCAGATGCCCAGGCGCTCGCTACCGCTGATGAACGCTGGCCAGCCGTCGACTTCCTTGGGCTTGAGCTTGAGGCGGGCGAGCAGTTCCAGCAGCACTTCACGGCGGCCGGCCGATTCGGCGCAGAACAGGATTCTGCCCGGGTGCTCCTCGATAAAGCGGCGCAGCGCCGCCAGCGGTTCGCCGGCTTTGGCCTGGATCGCCAGGTCAGGCAAGGGGTGTGCGTCGAAGCGGGTATTGCCGACGCCAGGCTCGATGTCCTGTTGGTTGGCCACCACGCGCGGCCAGCTTTTCAGACGGGCGAAGCAGTCTTCCACTGGCAGGAAGATATCGGCTGGCGGCAGTAGTGGGCGCTCGGGGTCTACTCGGCGGTCTTCGTAACGGTTTCTGGCGTCCGTCCAGAACTGTTCGGCGGCTTTCTCGATCCCTGGCAGGGAAAACACCTGGGTGTCACTCGGCAGGTAGTCGAACAGCGTGTCGGTTTCTTCGAAAAACAGCGGCAGGTAGTACTCGATGCCCGCGGGCGTGATGCCGGAGGACAGATCCTGATAGATCGGGCAGCGGCGGAAGTCGACGTCAAAGCGCTCGCGGAAGCGCCCACGGAAATCGGTGACGGCCTTTTTCTCCAGCGGGAACTCGCGGGCCGGTAGCAGGCGGATCGATTCCACCTTGTCTATCGAACGCTGGGTTTCCGGGTCGAAGGTGCGCAGGGTCTCGATTTCGTCATCGAACAGGTCGATACGGTAGGGCGTGTCGCTGCCCATCGGGAACAGGTCGATCAGTGCGCCGCGTACGGTGAATTCGCCGTGTTCGTAAACCGTGTCCACGTAGCGATAGCCGGCAGCTTCGAAGCGGCTGCGCATCTCCTCGACGTCGAGTTTCTGGCCGACGTCCAGCACCAGGCTGCTACCCAGCAGGAAGCGCTTGGGTGCCAGGCGGTGCAGGGCGGTGGTGATCGGCACTACAAGAATGCCGCTGGTCAGCGCCGGCAGGCGATAGAGCGCGGCGATGCGCTGGGAAATGATGTCCTGATGTGGCGAAAACACATCGTAGGGCAGGGTTTCCCAGTCGGGAAAATGCAGCACCGGCAAGTCGGGGGCGAAGAACGCCAATTCTTCCTGCAGGCGCTCGGCGCTCTGGCTGCCTTCTGTAAGAACGAGAGTGAAGCGGCCTGCGCTGCTGGCAGCTTCGGCGATGGCCAGAGAGAGGGCTGCACCAGGCAGATTGCCCCATTGCTGCTTGCCGGCGTTGGCCGGCAAGGACGGGAGTTTGAGTACGGACTGGGTCGTTGCGGACACGGGCGGCTCAAGGTTGCTCGGACAGGGCGCCGATTGTAGCGGGGCAGGGCGATGGTGTCAGTGTCGACAGGCGCGCATTGCTCCAGGCAGCAAGCACCGTCATAATGTAGCCCCTTTTTTCAGCCCCTACATGTGGAAGGTACTGCCCGTGACTCAGAAGCCCGACCAGTGTCTCGGTGAATGGATTGATCGTGAAGCCCTCGCAGAAGCGATGATTCCGCTGATTGGTCAGCTCTATCGCAACAACAATGTGGTGACCTCGATCTATGGCCGTGGCCTGATCAACCGTTCGGTCATCGACATCCTCAAGGCTCACCGTTTTGCCCGTCACCGCCTGGCTGAAGATGCCGAGCTGTCGGTGCACGACACCTTCCCCATGCTCAAGGCGATGAGCGAGCTCAAACTGGGCGCCGCCTCCGTCGACCTGGGCAAGCTGGTTGCCAAATTCAAGGCCGAAGGCGCTGGCCGTAGCGTCGAGCAGTTCGTCAAGGACGAGCTGGACGACGTGGTTGGCAAGCAGAATGGTTCTGGCCGTGAAGGCACCGACGTGGTTCTGTACGGTTTCGGCCGCATCGGCCGTCTGCTGGCGCGTATCCTGATCGAGAAAACCGGTGGCGGTGATGGCCTGCGTCTGCGCGCTATCGTCGTGCGCAAGGGTGCGAGCAACGATCTGGTCAAGCGTGCCAGCCTGCTGCGCCGTGACTCGGTGCATGGCAAGTTCAACGGCACCATCACCATCGATGAAGAGAACAACACCCTGACCGCCAACGGCAACCTGATTCAGGTGATCTACGCCAAGGAGCCGAAGGAAGTCGACTACACCCAGTACGGTATCAAGAACGCGCTGCTGGTAGACAATACCGGCGTATGGCGTGATGCCGAAGGCCTGGGTCAGCACCTGGCCTGCCCGGGTGTCGATCGCGTGGTGCTCACCGCACCGGGCAAGGGTGCTCTGAAGAACATCGTGCACGGCATCAACCACAGCGAAATCACCGCTGAGGACAAGATCATTTCCGCTGCCTCCTGCACCACCAACGCCATCGTGCCGGTGCTCAAGGCAGTCAATGATCAGTACGGTATCGTCAACGGTCACGTCGAGACCGTTCACTCGTACACCAACGACCAGAACCTGATCGACAACTTCCACAAGGGCAGTCGTCGTGGTCGTAGCGCCGCGCTGAACATGGTCATCACCGAAACCGGCGCCGCTACCGCTGCTGCCAAGGCGCTGCCGGTGCTGAAAGGCAAGCTGACCGGTAACGCCATTCGTGTGCCGACGCCGAACGTGTCGATGGCCATTCTCAATCTGAACCTGGAGAAGGCCACCACTCGCGAAGAGATCAACGAGTACCTGCGCCAGATGGCCATGCACTCGGATCTGCAGAAGCAGATCGACTTCGTCAGTTCGCAGGAAGTGGTCTCGACTGACTTCGTCGGTTCGCGTCACGCTGGCGTGGTCGATGCCGAGGCCACCATCGCCAACGATAACCGTGTCGTGCTGTACGTCTGGTACGACAACGAGTTTGGCTACAGCTGCCAGGTGGTTCGCGTGATGGAAGACATGGCTGGGGTCAACCCGCCGGCTTTCCCGCGCTGATAGCTGGTTAGCGTGAAAAGAAACGGGAGCTTCGGCTCCCGTTTTTTATTGTCTGTCGTTTTAGGTGGGCAAATTCCCCTGCGTCGCCAGGAAAATTTAAGAATTTTTTTCAAAGTTTTTTATCGCTCTTTGTAGGGGCGGTGACCTCTCTTTACGTCTCTGCGTCATAACGCCGCATCCCGCGTGGTGGCTGGTTTTGGGGGAGTTGGCAGGGGGCAGTCTCGTATCCGAACGTGACCGGCTGGACACGTCCTGACAGATGCAAGACTGTTGCCAGCTGTTACCAAATGGCTAAAAAAAACAAGCGCTTGGGTGGTCAGGGTGGGGGGGGATATTTATAATCGGGCGGATTTCTTACCCGGTTTCGGTCTTGCTGTCCATGTCACCCAAAGGGCTGACGTGGTTCATTGCTTTGGGTCTTCCGACCCTCCGTCACCTAATTAAAATTTTTATAAATCAAGTGGTTAGGCAACCCTATGATCAAGATTAAGCATGGGCTCGATTTGCCCATAAAGGGAGGGCCAGCACAGCACATAGATGCTGCTAGGCCAATCCGGAGCGTGGCCGTCCTAGGCCCCGATTATCACGGTATGAAGCCAACCATGGAGGTGCAGGTCGGGGATCGGGTCAAGCTGGGGCAGGTGCTGTTCAGCGACAAGAAGACCCCCGGCGTTCACTTCACGTCGCCAGCTGCTGGCGTGGTCAGTGCCATTCACCGTGGCGAGCGTCGCGTATTGCAGTCGGTGGTGATCGACGTAGAAGGCGACGAGCAGATTACCTTCGCTCAGTATCCGGCCGAGCAACTGGCCAGTCTGACTCAGGAGCAGGTGCGTGAGAACCTGCTGCAATCCGGCCTGTGGACCGCACTGCGTACTCGCCCCTTCAGCAAGGTTCCGGCCCCTGAGGCCCAGCCGAGCTCGATCTTCGTCACTGCCGTCGACACCCATCCGCTGGCTGCCGATCCGCAAGTCGTGATCACCGAGCAGGCCGTTGATTTCGAGAACGGCCTCAAGGTTCTGACTCGTCTGGCCAAGGTCTTCCTGTGCAAGGCCGAAGGTGTGAGCCTGCCGGGTGAGGCGCTGACCGATGTGCGCAGCGAAAGCTTCGCGGGCCCGCATCCGGCCGGTCTGCCGGGTACTCACATTCACTTCCTCGACCCGGTCAGCGCGAGCAAGAGCGTCTGGCACATCGGTTATCAGGACGTGATCGCCATTGGCAAGCTGTTCACCACCGGGCAACTGTGGGTCGAGCGCGTCGTGGCGCTGGCCGGTCCCGTGGTGGAGCAGCCGCGCCTGCTGCGTACCCGCCTGGGTGCCAGCCTGGACGAACTGGCTGCAGGTCAGCTCAAGCCCGGCCACAATCGGGTCATTTCCGGTTCCGTATTCGGCGGTCGTACCGCACGTGGCCCGTACGCTTTCCTAGGTCGCTACCACAACCAGGTTTCCTGCCTGGGCGAAGGCCGTGACCGCGAAATGCTGCACTACCTGCGTGCCGGGGTGAACAAGCACTCGGTGCTCAACATCTTCGTGTCGAAGGTAATGGGCGGCAAGCTGTTCGACTTCACCACCACCACCAATGGCAGCCCACGCGCCATGGTGCCGGTCGGCAACTATGAAGAAGTCATGCCGCTGGACATTCTGGCAACCCAACTGCTGCGCTCGCTGATCGTCGGTGATACCGACATGGCTCAGCAACTCGGTTGCCTGGAGCTGGACGAGGAAGATCTGGCGCTGTGCACCTACGTGTGTGCCGGCAAGTATGAATATGGCCCGATCCTGCGCGACAACCTGGCCCACATCGAGAAGGAGGGTTGAGCATGGGTGTGCGTGAATTCCTCGACAAGATCGAGCACAACTTCGAGAAGGGCGGCAAGTACGAGAAGTGGTATGCCTTGTACGAAGCCGTGGACACCTTCTTCTATCGTCCTGGCAGCGTGACTCGCACCACCGCTCACGTGCGTGATGGCATCGACCTCAAGCGCATGATGATCACCGTCTGGGCTTGCACCTTCCCGGCCATGTTCTTCGGTATGTGGAACATCGGCTACCAGGCCAACCTGGTCTATGCGCAGAGCCCGGATCTGCTGGCTGCGCAGGAGGGCTGGCGCTTCGGCCTGATCGGCGCGCTGGGCGGTTTCGACCCGAGCAGCCTATGGGACAACTTCATCCAGGGTGCTGCGTACTTCCTGCCCATCTATCTGACGGCCTTCATCGTCGGTGGCTTCTGGGAAGTGCTGTTCGCCTCGATTCGCAAGCATGAGGTCAACGAAGGCTTCTTCGTCACGTCCGTGCTGTTCGCTCTGATCCTGCCACCCAGCATCCCGCTGTGGCAGGTGGCCATGGGCATCAGCTTCGGTGTAGTGATCGGCAAGGAAATCTTCGGCGGTACCGGCAAGAACTTCCTCAACCCGGCACTGGTTGGTCGCGCTTTCCTGTTCTTCGCCTACCCGGCGCAGATTTCCGGTGAGGAAGTCTGGACGTCGGTAGACGGCTTCGCCGGCGCGACTGCACTGAACACTGCTGCAGCGTCCGGCATCCAGGGTGTGATCGACAGTGGCCTGACCTGGACTCAAGCGTTCATTGGTCTGATGCCAGGCTCGATTGGCGAGACCAGCACCGCCGCCATCCTGCTCGGTGGTGCGTTCCTGCTGCTGACCAAGATCGCCTCGTGGCGCATCGTCAGCGGCGTGATGATTGGCATGATCGCCACCGCCACGCTGTTCAACGTCATCGGTTCGGAAACCAATTCGCTGTTCGCCATGCCCTGGTATTGGCACCTGGTCACCGGTGGTTTCGCCTTCGGCATGATCTTCATGGCCACCGACCCTGTGTCGGCTTCCATGACCAATACCGGCAAGTGGATCTTCGGCATCGTCATCGGCCTGCTGGTCACCGTGATTCGTGTGGTCAACCCGGCGTTCCCGGAAGGCATGATGCTGGCGATCCTGTTCGGCAACCTGTGTGCGCCCCTGATCGACCACTACGTGGTACGGGCCAACGTCAAGCGGAGGCTGGCACGTAATGTCTAAAGTCAAAGAAACTCCTGTCCGCACCCTGGTGGTGGCGCTGGTCATGTGCCTGGTGTGCTCGATCGCCGTATCGGCTGCCGCACTGATCCTGCGTCCGGCCCAGCAGGAAAACGCCCTGGTCGATCGCCAGCGCGCTGTGCTGGAAATCGCCGGGCTGTGGCAGCCAGGCATGTCCAGCGACGAGATTCGTGAGGTCTTCAGCGCCAAGGTCACCCCGCGTCTGGTCGACATGCGCAGCGGTCAGTTCAGCGATGCGCATGATCCGCACACCTTCGATCAGAACAAGGCCTCCAAGGATTCGGGGCTGTCCAGCACCATTCCGGCGGCTCGCGATATCGCCTCGATCCGTCGCCTGGAGCACTACGCGGTGGTCTACGTGATCGAGCACGATGGCCAGATGGATCGCCTGATCCTGCCGGTGCGTGGTTATGGCCTGTGGTCGACCATGTACGGTTTCGTCGCGCTGCAGCCGGATCTCGATACCGTCGCCGGCCTGGGTTTCTACCAGCATGGTGAAACGCCCGGTCTTGGTGGTGAGATCGACAACCCCAATTGGCAAGCCAAGTGGGTCGGCAAGAAAGTCTACGACGACGGTGAGGCCGCTCTGCGCGTGATCAAGGGCAGCGTCAACCCGGAAAACCCGCAGGCTGACTACCAGGTCGACGCTATCGCAGGCGCGACTCTCACCGGCAACGGCGTCACTCACATGATTCAGTTCTGGCTTGGCGAGGACGGCTTTGGCCCGTTCCTCAAGAAGCTGGCCGCAGGGGAGGCTTGATCCATGTCCAAACCCACCATGAAAGAACTGTTGCTCGATCCGATTCTGAACAAGAACCCGATCGGCCTGCAGATTCTCGGCATCTGCTCGGCGCTGGCGGTTACCTCCAGCCTGAGCACGGCGCTGGTACTGTCCATCGCCCTGACCTTGGTCACCGGCTTCTCCGGTTTCTTCATCTCTCTGGTACGTAGCCAGATTCCCGGCTCCATCCGCATGATCGCCCAGGTGGTGATCATCGCGTCGCTGGTGATCGTGGTCGACCAGTTCCTCAAGGCCTATGCCTACAGCCTGAGTCAGCGTCTGTCGGTGTTCGTCGGTCTGATCATCACCAACTGCATCGTGATGGGCCGGGCCGAAGCCTTCGCCATGTCCAACCCGCCGGTCGCCTCGTTCGTCGACGGTATCGGTAACGGTCTGGGCTACAGCGCCATGTTGATCGCTCTGGGGGTGGTGCGCGAACTGTTCGGTGCGGGCTCGCTGCTCGGCTATCAGATTCTGGAAACCGTCAACAACGGTGGCTGGTATCAACCCAACGGCCTGCTGCTGCTGCCGCCGTCGGCGTTCTTCCTGATCGGCCTGTTCATCTGGGCACTGCGTAGCTACAAGACCGAGCAAGTGGAAAAGGTCGAGTACCGCATGGCGCCGCAGGTCAAGAATGAGGAGGCCTATTAATGGAACACTACATCAGCCTGTTCGTCCGTGCGGTGTTCATCGAGAACATGGCGCTGGCGTTCTTCCTCGGCATGTGTACCTTCCTGGCGATTTCCAAGAAGGTCGAGACCTCCTTGATGCTGGGTCTGACGGTGATCGTGGTGATGATCATCACCGTACCGCTGAACAACCTGCTCTACGTCTACCTGCTCAAGGAAGGCGCGTTGAGCTGGGCCGGCATGCCGGACACCGACCTGAGCTTCCTCGGCCTGATCTGCTACATCGGCCTGATCGCCGCAGTGGTGCAGATCATGGAGATGGTGCTCGACAAGTACCTGCCAGCACTCTACAACGCGCTGGGTATCTTCCTGCCGCTGATCACCGTGCACTGCGCCATCTTCGGCGGCACGCTGTTCATGGTCGAGCGTGATTACAACTTCACCGAGAGCGTGGTCTACGGCGCCGGTGCCGGCGTCTCCTGGGCCCTGGCGATCATCCTGCTTGCCGCCATCCGCGAGAAGCTCAAGTACAGCGATCCGCCCGCCGGGCTGCGTGGCCTGGGCCTGACCTTCATCACCGTCGGCCTGATGTCGCTGGGCTTCATGTCGTTCTCCGGCGTACAGCTGTAAGGGGTTACTAATGGCTTTCGAGATTCTAGTGGCAGTCGCCATGTTCACCGGGGTCATCGTCGCCCTGGTGGCGGTGATCCTCATGGCTCGCGCGCGCCTGGTTTCCGCAGGCGACGTGAACATCGAGATCAATGGTGAGCGCACCATTACCGTTCCGGCTGGCGGCAAGCTGCTGCAGACCCTGGCCGAGAACGAGATCTTCCTGTCTTCCGCCTGCGGCGGCGGCGGCACCTGCGCGCAGTGCAAGTGCATCGTCGAGAGCGGTGGCGGCGAGATGCTGTCCACCGAGGAGTCGCACTTCAACAAGCGCGAGGCTCGTGAGGGCTGGCGTCTGTCCTGCCAGACTCCGGTCAAGCAGGACATGAAGATCGAGGTTCCGGAAGAAGTCTTCGGTGTGAAGAAGTGGGAATGCACCGTCGAGTCCAACCCGAACGTCGCGACCTTCATCAAGGAGCTGACGCTCAAGTTGCCGGAAGGCGAGAACGTCGATTTCCGCGCCGGTGGTTACGTGCAGCTGGAATGCCCGCCGCACACCGTGCACTACAAGGACTTCGACGTGCAGGAGGAGTATCGCGGCGACTGGGACAAGTTCAACCAATGGAAGTACGTGTCCAAGGTCGACGAGACCGTGATCCGTGCCTATTCCATGGCCAACTATCCGGAAGAGCGTGGCCTAGTGAAGTTCAACATCCGTATCGCGTCGCCGCCTCCGGGCAAGGATCACCTGCCGCCAGGCAAGATGTCGTCCTGGGTGTTCAACCTCAAGCCGGGTGACAAGGTCACCGTGTACGGGCCGTTCGGTGAGTTCTTCGCCAAGGACACCGATGCCGAGATGGTCTTCATCGGCGGTGGTGCCGGCATGGCGCCAATGCGTTCGCACATCTTCGACCAGCTCAAGCGCCTGAACTCCAAGCGCAAGATCAGCTTCTGGTACGGCGCGCGCTCCATGCGCGAGGCGTTCTACGTCGAAGAGTACGACCAACTGCAGGCCGAGAACGAAAACTTCAAGTGGCACCTGGCGTTGTCCGATCCGCAGCCCGAAGACAACTGGACCGGCTACACCGGCTTTATCCATAACGTGCTGTACGAGAACTACCTCAAGGATCACCCGGCCCCCGAGGATTGCGAGTTCTACATGTGCGGCCCGCCCATGATGAACGCCGCCGTGATCAAGATGCTGGTGGATCTGGGCGTCGAGCGTGACAACATCCTGCTCGACGACTTCGGCGGCTGATATGGCCCTGCGCATCATCAAGCCCGTCATCGCTGCCGCATTAGCGGCAGCCCTGACGGGCTGCTTGTTTTCCGACACCCTGGAAAGTTTTGGCGGCCCGACCATGGGCAGCACCTACACGGTGAAGTACGTGCGCAGTTCCGGTGTGCCGCAACCCCATGAGCTGCAGCTCGAGGTGGAAGCGTTTCTCGCCGAGCTGGACGGGCAGATGTCCACCTACCGCAAGGATTCCGACATCGAGCGCTTCAACGATGCGCCGGCTGGAACCTGTCAGACCATGCCCGAACCCGTGTTGATGCTGGTGCGTTATGGCAAGGAGCTGTCGCAGATCAGTGACGGAGCCTTCGACCTGACCCTGGAGCCGCTGCTCAACCTGTGGGGCTTCGGGCCCAAAGGGCAGGGCGAGCGCGTGCCGAGTGCCGAAGCTCTGGCCGAAGTTCGTCAGCGCGTAGGACACGAGCATCTGCGTATCGACGGACAGCAACTGTGCAAGGACGCGGCCGTGGAGGTGGATTTCAATGCCATCGCCGCCGGCTATGCCGTCGACAGCATTGGTGAACTGCTCCACCGCAAAGGTGTCCGCAGTTATATGGTCGAGGCTACCGGTGAGCTCAAGGCCGTGGGGCGTAAGTCCGATGGCTCGCCCTGGCGAATCGCGCTGGAAGAGCCGCGTGACGATCAGCGTGTGGCGCAGCGGATCATCGAGCTGGACGGCTATGGGGTTTCCACCTCGGGTGACTACCGCAACTACTTCGAGGAGAACGGTCAGCGCTACTCGCACACGCTCGATCCGTCGAGCGGGGCGCCGATCAATCACCGTCTGGCGGCTGTCACCGTCATCGTTCCGTCGGCGCTGCATGCCGATGGGTTGTCTACCGTATTAATGGTGCTTGGCCCGGATCGTGGCTATGCATTCGCCGAACGTGAGCAGATTGCCGCCTTCTTCATCACCCGTGAGAACGAAGGTTTCAGCACCCGCAGCACGCCGGCATTCGATGCGCTTTTCGGGGCGCAAGGAGAGAAACCATGACCTGGTTACTGGTATTCGTCATCATGCTGCTGGTCGTGCTTGGCATGGCCGTCGGCGTGATCATGGGGCGTAAGCCGATTGCCGGTTCCTGCGGCGGCATCGCCAACCTGGGGATCGAGAAGGAATGCTCCATCTGCGGCGGTGATCGCACCAAATGCGAAGAAGCCAACGCCGAGGACGAGGCTGACAACGGCCTGGCCTACGACGCGACCAAACGATAATGGCAGGGCGGCGCGCAGATGAGTCATGCTGCGTGTTCCGCTTCCTGTGGCTCGCCAATCATGGCGGCCACTCTGGGTACCATGGTGAGCGATTGCGAAGATTTCCCCCGGAAGTTTTTGCCAGCCGTCATGCGGCCCGCGATAATCGATGCCTTCCAATGGCCTGGCGCATGCCGGCGGTTGGTGCTGGGGCGCAACAATTTGAGGAGTGCTAGATGGCGGTCTACAACTATGACGTAGTGGTGCTGGGCTCCGGGCCTGCGGGCGAGGGCGCGGCGATGAACGCGGCCAAGGCCGGGCGCAAGGTGGCGGTGGTGGACAATCGTCCCCTGGTCGGCGGCAATTGCACCCACCTTGGCACCATTCCCTCCAAGGCGCTGCGTCACTCGGTGCGGCAGATCATGCAGTTCAACACCAATCCGATGTTTCGCCAGATCGGCGAGCCGCGCTGGTTCTCCTTCCCTGACGTGCTCAAAAGCGCCGAGAAAGTGATCGCCAAGCAGGTCACCTCGCGTACCGGTTACTACGCGCGCAACCGCATCGACACCTATTTCGGTACGGCCAGCTTTTCCGACGAGCACACCGTCGAAGTGGTCTGCCTCAACGGTGCGGTCGAGAAACTGGTCGCCAAGAACGTCGTCATCGCCACCGGCTCGCGTCCGTATCGCCCGGCGGATGTCGACTTCCGTCATCCGCGTATCTATGACAGCGACACCATTCTCAGCATCGGCCACACGCCGCGCCGTCTGATCATCTACGGAGCAGGCGTCATCGGTTGCGAGTACGCCTCGATCTTCAGTGGTCTGGGCGTGCTGGTGGATCTGATCGACAACCGCGATCAGTTGCTGAGCTTCCTCGACTCGGAAATTTCCGATGCGCTGAGTTACCACTTGCGCAACAACAACGTGCTGATTCGTCACAACGAAGAGTACGAGCGCATCGAAGGCCTTGAGAACGGGGTCATCCTGCACCTCAAGTCGGGCAAGAAGATCAAGGCCGATGCGCTGTTGTGGTGTAACGGGCGTACCGGCAACACCGATCTGCTGGGCTTGGAGAACATCGGTATCAAGGTCAACAGCCGTGGCCAGATCCAGGTCGACGAGCACTACCGCACCGAAGTCGGCAACATCTACGCCGCCGGTGACGTTATCGGTTGGCCGAGCCTGGCCAGCGCTGCCTCCGACCAGGGCCGTTCGGCTGCCGGCAGCATCGTCGACAACGGCAGCTGGCGTTTCGTCAATGATGTGCCTACCGGCATCTACACCATTCCCGAGATCAGCTCCATTGGCAAAACCGAGCGTGAGCTGACTCAGGCCAAGGTGCCTTACGAAGTGGGCAAAGCTTTCTTCAAGGGCATGGCGCGGGCACAGATTTCCCACGAACCGGTGGGCATGCTGAAGATCCTGTTCCACCGTGAAACCCTGGAAGTGCTGGGCGTGCACTGCTTCGGTTACCAGGCTTCGGAGATCGTCCACATCGGTCAGGCGATCATGAACCAGAAGGGTGAAGCCAACACCATCAAGTACTTCATCAACACCACCTTCAACTACCCGACCATGGCGGAAGCCTATCGAGTGGCGGCGTTCGACGGCCTCAACCGGCTTTTTTGAGCGGCTCCGGCCGGCGGCCTGAGCCGGTCGGGGAGACAGGCTGGGTGGTAGCTTCCGAATGGCGCTGGCCGAATCGGGAGAGCTTCTAGCGTCTCAGGCGGCAGCAAAGAAAAACCGGCTCTTGGGCCGGTTTTTTCATTCTTGTGGGCGGGTATCCCCCCATTACCTAATGCTGATCGGATAAGGCTTGAGGTCTGGCGCGGATGGCTTTTGTAGGGTGCGCTGTGCGCACCGATGACGTCCGCACCGGGTTTCGGTGCGCACGGCGCACCCTACTCGGACATGTCTCGGCTTTTACCCGCGCAGCGTCTGCACCGCCAGGCCGGGGAAGTCGGTAATGATGCTGTCGACGCCGAAATCGGCCAGGCGGCGCATCAGTGCTGGTTCGTTGACCGTCCACACCGACACATGCAACCCCTGTTTCTGTGCCTTGAGCAAACGCTCCGGGGTACACAGCGTCCAGTTCAACGCCAACAGATGGCAGCCGTAATGGGCGGCGACCTTCAGAGGGTCGAGCCAGGCATATTCCGCTACCAGGCCCAGTTGCAGATGGGGCGTCAGTTCGCGTGCGGCCTTGAGCACTGCACGTGAGCTGGAGGTGATGGTGATGCGATCCTTCAGACCGTGGCGCTCGACCAGCTCGGCGATGGCCTGCACGGTACGGGCAGCGCGGATCTTCGAGGCACTCTTGACCTCCAGTTGCCAGTGCTCGAAGCGGCACTGCTCGAACAATTCGTCCAGGCGCGGAATCGGGCAGGGGCGAACCCAGCCAGGGCCACTCTTGCGTGCGTCGTAGCGCACCAGGTCGGCTGCGTCATGTTCGACCACTTTGCCGCGTAGCCCGGTCGTACGCTTGAGCGTCGGGTCGTGGATGACCATCAGCTCGCCGTCGCGTGACAGGTGCAGATCCAGTTCGCAGCGGTCGACACCATGCTCCAGGCAGCGTTGAAAGCTGGCCAGGGTATTTTCCGGGGCTTCGCCCTTGGCGCCGCGATGGCCGTAGATAAGAGTCACTGTTGCTCCTTGGCGGGGTCGAGGTGACGTGCGCGGTGATGGCGCACGCTGTTGATCACGTGATCGTATTCGAAGTAGACGCTGAACTCGCGGTAGTCCCAGCGAGTGATCGGTGGTTGGCCGACAGGCGCATGCTCCTCGTCAGCCAGACCGAAGCGTTCCAGCACCGAGCGTTTGGACTCGCCCTTGTGCGGCAGGTTGCGCTCGTCGAGATCCGCACCCTGGCTGCCCACCGGGATGGTCAGGGTTTCAGCGAGCAGGGCAGTGGGGGCGAGCAGGGCAAGCAGAAGAACGAAGCGGTGCATGATGGGGCTCCTGAACAGCGATCACTCACGGGCCTGGCGACGCTCCAGGGCCTGTCTCTGCAGGATATGCCGAGCAAGCAGTTGACGTTGTGAGTCGGTCAACGCTTCGAACTCCGTGCCGATTTCATATTGGCCGTCGGCGCGCAGGCTGCAGTGCACCACCCGGGCACGCAGCAGCAGGCCGAGTGCCTGCGGCATCAGCACCATCTTGATCGCCAGGTGGCTGTGTTCGGGCACGGGCTGGGCGTTGTTGAAACTGATGCCGCCTTCGGACAGCGACACCTTGCGCGGCAAGCCGATATCGCGCAGCAAGCTCTGCGCCACGGCCTGGCCAAGCAGATCGATGCGCTTGTTGATCACTTTCAGGTAATTGGCCAGGGTGCGATCGCGTTCGCTGATATGGCGCAGCAGGTGCTGTGACTCGAAGTCCATCAGATGCAGGTCGCTAAGCAGATTGAACAGCGGCGAGGCATCGTGAAGCACGTCACTGGAGTGGGCCGCTGCGCCAGAGAGCAGGGTGAATTCCAGTGCGATCGTATCCTCGATACGATAGTATTCGCGGCGATCATCTACATCGTATGTCGACATGGCGAACCCATGGCAGCGGTGGTGGTCAGAGAACTCGTTGACGATCCGCCACGTAGCGGGCTCGTACTGGTTCTGAGTGTAAGGCCGCTCGCCAGGGCCCGCCACAAGGACGTTCCTTTTTCCCCTGACCCTTCCCGACATGTTCAGACCTCTGTTCGTATACATCGGTACGCGTTACACGCGCGCAAAAAGACGAAGCCACTTCGTTTCCTTCATTTCCCTGACCTCGATGCTCGGCCTCACCCTGGGGGTGATGGTGATGATCCTGGTGTTGTCGGTGATGAACGGCTTCGACCATGAAATGCGCACCCGCGTGCTGGGGATGATTCCGCATGCCACGGTCGAGTCGCCAGCGCCGGTGAAGGACTGGCAGGCGCTGGCACGCCAGGTCGAACAGCACGCGCGGGTCGAGGCCGTGGCGCCTTTCACCCAGATGCAAGGCCTGCTCACGCATGAGGGCAAGGTGCAGAAGGTGCTGATCAACGCCATCGACCCCGAGCAAGAGCGCAAGGTGTCGATCATCGACGGCTTCTTCCAGCAGGGCAGCCTGGATACGTTGCAGGCCGGCGAATTCGCCATGATCATCGGCGACAAGGCCGCGGCCAAGCTGGGCCTCAAGCTCGGTGACAAGGTCACCTTTGTCGCCCCCGAGGTCACCGTGACCCCGGCGGGTATGTTCCCACGCCTGAAGCGTTTCACCGTCACCGGTATCTTCCATGTCGGCGCCGGCGAGATCGACGGTGCCCTGGCCCTGGCCAACATCAGCGACCTGGCGCGCCTGCAGCGCTGGTCGCCAGATCAGGTGCAGGGGCTGCGCCTGAAGTTCGACGACCTGTTCCAGGCGCCGCGCGCTGCCTGGGAGATCGCCCAGAGCCTCGATGGCGACTTCTACGCCCGCGACTGGACCCGCACCCACGGTAACCTCTACCAGGCCATCCGCATGGAGAAGACCATGATCGGCCTGCTGCTGCTGCTGATCGTCGCAGTGGCTGCGTTCAACATCATTTCCACGCTGGTGATGGTGGTGGCCGACAAGAAGGCCGATATCGCCATCCTGCGTACCCTGGGCGCCACGCCGCGACAGATCATGGCGATCTTCATGGTGCAGGGCACGGTGATCGGCGTGGTAGGTACCCTGATCGGCGCCGTGCTCGGTATTCTCGCGGCGCTCAACATCAGCAGCCTGATCGCCGCTATCGAGCGTCTGCTGGGCATCAAATTCCTCAATGCCGACGTCTACTTCATCGACTACCTGCCCTCGCAGCTGCAGACCTCCGATGTGGTTACCGTCTGCGCGGCGGCGCTGCTGCTGAGCTTCTTCGCCACCCTGTATCCTGCCTGGCGTGCTGCGCGTACCCAGCCGGCCGAGGCCCTGCGTTATGAGTGATCTGATGAACGACCAAGCCAAGAATCCGCGCAACGCCGTCCTGAGCTGCCGTAACCTGGGCAAGCGCTACGAAGAGGGCCCCGAGTCCGTGGTGGTGCTCGATGGGCTCGAGCTGGAGCTGTTTCCCGGCGAGCGCGTGGCCATCGTCGGTAGCTCCGGCTCTGGCAAGAGCACGCTGCTCAATATGCTCGGTGGCCTGGATACGCCGAGCGAAGGCAGCGTGTGGCTGGCTGGCGAACAGTTGTCGGCGCTCAGCGAAACCGCACGTGGCCTGTTGCGCAACCGCGCACTGGGCTTCGTCTATCAGTTCCACCACCTGCTGGCCGAGTTCACCGCGCTGGAAAACGCCTGCATGCCGCTGCTGATCGGCAAGACGCCAATTGCCGAGGCCCGCCAGCGTGCGACCGCGCTGCTTGAGCGAGTCGGGCTGGGGCATCGCTTGCATCACAAGCCCTCCGAGTTGTCCGGTGGCGAGCGTCAGCGTGTGGCTATCGCCCGTGCCCTGGTCAATCGTCCGGGGCTGGTGCTGCTCGATGAGCCCACCGGCAACCTTGACCAACATACCGCCGAAGGTATTCAGGAACTGATGCGCGAGCTCAGCCGCGATTCCAATACCGCGTTCCTGGTGGTGACCCACGACATGCAGTTGGCGCGGCAGATGGATCGCGTGCTGAGCCTGCAGGACGGCAAGCTGGTGAGCCTCTGATGTTCCGCCCGCTGAGCCTGTTCATCGGCACCCGCTACACGCGGGCCAAGCGCCGCAACCACTTCATTTCCTTCATCTCGCTGACCTCGATGATCGGCCTGGCACTCGGCGTGCTGGCGATGATCGTGGTGCTGTCGGTGATGAATGGTTTCCAGAAGGAAATGAGCTCGCGCATTCTCGGTATGGTGCCGCACGCCATGCTCTATGGCGCCGAACCGGTCGCCGATTGGCGCGCCCTCGCAGGCAAGGCCATGAGCAACCCGCAGGTGCAGGCTGCCGCGCCCTATGCCGAGCTCGAAGGCATGCTGTCGCATCGTGGGTTGATGCAGCCGATCCAGATCCATGGCATCGATCCGGCCGAAGAGGCCAAGGTGTCGATCCTGCCCGACCATATCCGTCAGGGCAGCCTGAGCAATCTGCAGCCCGGTGAGTTCGGCGTGGTCATCGGCGATATCACCGCGCGGCGTTTTGGCCTGCAGGTGGGCGACAAGCTGACCCTGATCATTCCCGAGCTGAGCAATGCTCCCGGTGGCGTTACCCCGCGCATGCAACGCCTGAACGTGGCGGCAGTGTTCAAGGTCGGTGCCGAGCTGGACAGCTCGCTGGCGCTGATCAACGTCGCCGATGCCGCCGCCATGCAGCGCCTGCCGGAAGGCACGGTGCCGGGCATCCGTCTGGCGTTGAAGGATCTGTATCAGGCGCCGCAGGTGTCCAAGGCGCTGGTCGCGTCACTGGGTGACGGTTACCGCGCCGATGATTGGACGCACACCCAGGGCAGCCTGTTCAGCGCGATGAAGATGGAAAAGACCATGATCGGCCTGCTACTGCTGCTGATCGTCGCCGTCGCTGCATTCAACATCATCGCCACGCTGATCATGGTGGTGGCCGACAAGGGCGGTGATATCGCCATCCTGCGTACCCTCGGCGCCACGCCGCGGCAGATCATGGCGATCTTCATGGTGCAGGGCAGCGTGATCGGTGTGGTCGGTACGCTGATCGGCACCGTGCTCGGTGTGCTCGCCGCGCTCAACGTCAGTGCCCTGGTGGCCTGGCTGGAGTCCTTCGCCGGGCAGCAAGTGCTCAGCTCCGATGTCTACTTCATCAGCAGCTTGCCGTCCGATCTGCAATGGCTCGATGTGGCGCTGATCTGCTCAGCGGCGCTGATCCTGAGTTTCCTGGCGACGGTCTACCCGTCCTGGCGCGCCGCTCAGGTGCAGCCAGCCGAGGCGCTGCGCTACGAATAGCGGTTAGCTCGGATTTTATCCGGGCTACACTTCTGTTCGTCGGGCCAGATCGGCCCATGTGCAGGGAGCACACCAATGCGCGCAGGGATGCTGGCGCTTGCTTTGGGCTTATTGTCACTTCGGTTCTTTCCGGCATTGCCGCCAGCCTGGTTGTTGCTCGTTTGTGCAGCGCTGGGCTTCGCACTGTTGGCCTCTCGCCTCTACCTCATCGGTTTTTTCCTGCTGGGCATGGCTTGGGCCTGTACCTCGGCGCAGTGGGCGCTGGATGATCGACTGGCGCCAGCGTTCGATGGCCGCACCCTGTGGCTGGAGGGGCAGGTGGTCGGGTTGCCAGCAGTCGCCAATGGCGTAGTGCGTTTTCAGCTCGAAGATGCGTTGTCACGTCGCGGCGAACTGCCGCAACTGATCCGCCTGTCATGGCGCAATGGGCCGGAGATCCGCGGTGGGGAGCGCTGGCGTCTGGCGGTCAGTCTCCGTCAACCCCATGGTCTGGTGAATCCGCAGGCCTTCGACTACGAGGCCTGGTTGCTGGCGCAGCGCATCGGTGCCACCGGTACGGTCAAGGCCGGGCAGCGCCTGAGCGAGGCGGGTGGGCTGGGGGCCTGGCGTGATCAGGTGCGTCAGCATCTGCTCGAAGTGGAGGCCTTCGGCCGCGCCGGCGGTCTTGCCGCGCTGGTGCTGGGGGACGGTTCGGGCCTGAGCACCGCCGACTGGCGTCTGCTGCAACATACCGGCACGGTGCATCTGATGGTCATTTCCGGTCAGCACATCACCATGCTGGCCGGTCTGCTCTATGGCCTGGTGGCAGTCCTGGCCCGCCTTGGCTTGTGGCCTCGGCGTTGGCCCTGGTTGCCCTGTGCCTGCGCGTTGGCATTGAGTGGGGCCCTGGCCTACGGGTTGATGGCCGGTTTCGAGGTGCCGGTTCGGCGTGCTTGCGTGATGATCGCGCTGGTGCTGCTGTGGCGTTTGCGCTTCCGTCATCTGGGTGCCTGGTGGCCATTGCTGCTGGCGTTGGTGGTGGTACTGCTGGCCGAGCCACTGGCGGTGTTGCAGCCGGGCTTCTGGTTGTCGTTCGCTGCGGTTGCCGTGCTTATAGTGGTCTTCGCCGGGCGCCTGGGTAGTTGGAGTGCCTGGCGTAGCCTGGGGCGTGCGCAGTGGACAATGGCTTTCGGCTTGTTGCCTGCGATGTTGGCGTTGGGATTGCCGGTCAGTGCCAGCGGGCCGTTGGCCAATCTGATTGCCGTGCCCTGGGTGGGTGTACTGGTGGTGCCGCTGGCCTTGCTGGGAACACTGCTGCTGCCCATTCCCTGGTTGGGTGAAGGGTTGCTGACGCTGGCGGGCGGTTTGTTGGCGCTGCTGTTTCTCGTGCTGGGGCAGATCGCGTCGTGGTTGCCAGCCTGGCTGCCGTCGAGTGTGCCCTGGTGGGCGTTGCTGCTGGCGGTGTTGGGCGCGGCCTTGTTGCTGCTGCCATCGGGTGTGCCGTTGCGTCTGCCCGGGTTGTTTCTATTGCTGCCGGCTCTGCTCGTGCAGAGCAAGCCTGTGCCACATGGGTTGGCGCAGGTATGGGTATTCGATGTGGGGCAGGGCCTGTCGGTGCTGGTGCGTACCCGTGCGCACGCGCTGCTCTACGATGCTGGGCCGAGTTTCGGTGACTTCGACATGGGCGAGCGAGTGGTCTTGCCGTCGCTGCGTGCGCTCGACGTGCGGCGCCTGGATTTGCTGCTGCTCAGTCACGCTGACAACGATCATGCTGGCGGGGCCGGTGCCATCGTTCATGGCTTGCCCGTTGCCCAGGTGCGCAGTGGCGAGGTGGAGCGCCTGACGACTGAACTGCAGGCCGAACCCTGTACCGCTCAGCGCTGGCAGTGGGATGACGTCGAGTTTCAGCTGTGGCGCTGGGCTGAGGGCGGGCCGGGTAACCCGAGTTCCTGCGTCCTGCGGGTCAGTACCAGGGGCGAGAGCCTGCTGCTGACTGGCGACATCGACAGTCGCACCGAGCGGGCATTGCTGGGCAGTGAGCTGCCAGCCCAGGCTGAATGGTTGCTGGTGCCGCACCACGGTAGCCGCAGCTCATCGAGTCCGGGCTTTCTCAACGCTGTCGCGCCGCATGGCGGGTTGTTGTCGCGTGGCCGGCACAACAGCTTCGGCCATCCCCATCCTCAGGTGGTGGCGCGTTATATCGCGCGTGACGTGGTGTTGCACGATACCGCTGAGCAGGGTGCTCTGATGCTATGGCTGGGCACTTATGGAGAGGTCAGCGGCTTGCGTGAGCAAAGGCGTTTCTGGCGGGAAAAATGAGAACCGCAGCGGTGCGTCAGGAAGGGGCTGTGCTAGAGTGGCGCCACTTTTTCGAGGGGGAATCTATACCGTGTGGGAACTGGTCAAGTCCGGCGGCTGGGTGATGCTGCCGATCATTCTCTGCTCCATCGCTGCTGCCGGCATCATTGCCGAGCGCCTGTGGACCCTGCGTCCTTCCCGTGTCGCCCCGGCCAACCTGCTGGCCCAGGTGTGGCAGTGGATCAAGGACAAGAAGCTGAACAACCAGAAGCTCAAGGAGCTGCGTGGGCATTCGCCGCTCGGCCAGATCCTCGCTGCCGGCCTGGCCAACTCCAAGCATGGTCGCGAGGTCATGAAGGAGTGCATCGAAGAGGCCGCCGCTCGTGTCATTCATGATCTTGAGCGCTACCTCAATGCCCTCGGCACCATTGCCGGTATTGCGCCGCTGCTCGGCTTGCTCGGCACCGTGCTGGCGATGATCGATATTTTCGGCGCCTTCATGGGCACCACCGGTGGTGCCAATACCCAGATGCTCGCTGGCGGTATCGCCAAGGCGCTGATCACCACGGCAACCGGTCTGATCGTGGCGATTCCGGCACTGTTCTTCCATCGTTTCCTCACCCGTCGTGTCGACGAACTGGTGGTGGGCATGGAGCAGGAAGCGATCAAACTGGTGGAAATGCTGCAGGGCGACCGTGAGGTCGATATGAGCGACGCCCCGGCTTCTGCCACCACCGCCGAGAAACCGGGCCGCAAGGAAGGACGCAAAGCGTGAAGTTCCGGCGTAGTCGGCGTGAGAACGTCGAGATCAACCTGGCCTCACTGATCGATGTGGTGTTCATCCTGCTGCTGTTCTTCGTGGTCAGCACCACCTTCACTCGCGAGACCCAGCTCAAGGTGGATCTGCCCGAAGCGGCCAGCGGCACGCCGCCAGAGCAGACCGCTCTCAAGCAGCTGGAGATTCTGGTTGGCGCCGACGGTGCCTTTTCGGTGAATGGCCAGGCGCTGCTAGAGAGCAACCTGAGCAACCTCATGGCCGCGTTGCAGAAAGAGTCCGACGGCGACAACAGTCTGCCGCTGACCATCAGCGCCGATGGCAAGACGCCGCATCAGGCGGTGATCACTGCCATGGATGCGGCCGGCAAGCTGGGTTTCTCGCACCTGCGCATCACCACGGTGGAAGCACAGGAAGCCCCCTGAGTGAGCGCCGCCGATCGCCTGCTCGATGCCTGGTACCGTGGCCATCCGGCCCTCACGCTGCTGCGTCCGCTGGAATGGCTGTACCGCCGCGTGGTGCAGGGCAAGCGCGCCCGGTTTCTGGCCGGCGAGGGGGATATCTACCGTGCGCCGGTGCCGGTGCTGGTGGTGGGCAATATCACCGTCGGTGGCACTGGCAAGACGCCGCTGATCCTCTTTCTGATCGAGCACTGCCGCTCACGTGGGCTGCGTGTCGGTGTGGTCAGCCGTGGTTATGGCGCCAAGCCGCCGAGCCTGCCCTGGCGGGTACGCAGCGAGCACGGTGCAGCGCAGGCGGGTGACGAACCTCTGCTGATCGTGCAGCGTACGGACGTGCCGCTGATGATCGACCCGGATCGCAGCCGTGCCGTGCGCGCGCTGCTGGCCGAGGAGCCGCTGGATCTGATCCTCTGCGACGACGGCCTGCAGCACTACCGCCTGGCGCGTGACCTGGAGCTGGTGTTGATCGACGCCGCCCGCGGTTTGGGCAATCGTCACTGCCTGCCGGCCGGACCACTGCGTGAACCTGCCGAGCGTCTGAGCGAAGTCGATGCGGTGTTGCTCAACGGCGCCGAGTCTGACCGCGAGGATGGCTTCGCTTTTCGTCTGCAACCGACGGCGCTGGTGAATCTGGCCAGTGGTGAGCGTGTGGCGCTCGATCATTTCCCGCCGGGCCAGGCCGTGCATGCCGTCGCCGGTATCGGCAACCCGCAACGTTTCTTCAATACCCTCGAAGCGCTAAACTGGCGACCGGTTCCGCATTCCTTCGCCGACCATGCCCAGTACGACGCCGCCAGGCTCAGCTTCGAGCCGCCGCTGCCGCTGCTGATGACCGAGAAGGATGCGGTGAAATGCCGGGCCTTCGCCGCTGCCGACTGGTGGTACCTGGCCGTCGATGCCGTGCCTACGGCGGCCTTCGTCGATTGGCTGGATGGACAGCTGGCCCGCCTCATTCCGGGGCGTACGTAACCCCATCAAGGACTCCGCCATGGACCTTAAACTGCTCGATATCCTCGCCTGCCCGATCTGCAAGGGCCCGCTGCAACTCTCCGAAGACAAGACCGAACTGATCAGCAAGGGCGCCGGCGTTGCCTACCCGATTCGCGATGGCATCCCGGTGATGCTGGAAAGCGAAGCACGCACCCTGAACACCGATGAGCGTCTGGACAAGTAAATGAGCACAGCCTTTACCGTCGTCATCCCTGCCCGTTACGCCTCCACCCGTTTGCCCGGCAAGCCGCTGCAGGACATTGCCGGCAAGCCCATGGTGCAACACGTCTGGGAGCAGGCCAGAAAGAGTTCGGCCAGCCGAGTGGTCGTGGCCACCGATGATGCGCGCATCGTCGAGGCCTGCCAGGCATTCGGTGCCGAGGTACTGCTGACTCGCGTGGATCACAACTCAGGTACCGACCGCCTGGCCGAAGTCGCCACTCAACTCGGTTTGCCTGCCGATGCCATCGTGGTCAACGTGCAGGGCGATGAGCCGCTGATCCCTCCCGTGATCATAGATCAGGTGGCGGCCAACCTGGCGGCCAATCCGCAGGCCGGTATCGCTACCCTGGCGGAGCCCATCGAGGATGTCACTGCGCTGTTCAACCCCAATGTGGTCAAGGTGGTCGCCGACAAGCACGGCCTGGCCCTGACCTTCAGTCGGGCGCCGTTGGCATGGGCACGCGACGCCTTTGCCAAGACCCGTGATGTCCTGCCTGAAGGCGTGCCTTATCGTCGTCATATCGGCATCTATGCCTACCGCGCCGGCTTCCTGCATGACTTCGTGTCCTGGGGCCCCTGCTGGCTGGAGGATACCGAGTGCCTGGAGCAGCTTCGTGCGCTCTACCACGGCGTGCGTATCCACGTAGCCGATGCGCTCGAAGCGCCGGCCGCTGGGGTCGATACGGCTGAAGACCTGGAGCGGGTGCGCCACCTGCTGGGGGCCTGATGAAGGTTCTCTTCGTCTGTCTCGGCAACATCTGCCGTTCGCCTACTGCCGAAGGCGTCTTTCGCCACAAGCTGCGTGCTGTGGGGCTGGAGGAGCGCGTGCAGGTGGATTCCGCCGGTACCGGCGACTGGCACGTTGGCAAGGCGCCGGACAGCCGTACACGGCAGGCCGCCCTGCGCCGTGGTTATGACCTGTCCGCGCAGCGTGCACGGCAGGTCGAGGCTGCCGACTTTCAGCGTTTCGACCTGATCCTGGCCATGGATCAGAGCAACTTGCGCAACCTGCAAGCATTGCGCCCGGCCAATGCCCGTGCCGATCTCGACCTGTATCTGCGCCGTTACGAGCTGGCCCTGGATGAAGTGCCTGACCCTTATTACGGCGGGGAAGATGGCTTCGAGCAGGTGCTGGATTTGATCGAGCAGGCCAGTGATGCGTTGCTGGTCGAAATCAAGGGGCGTCTGTGAGTCTGAACCTGCAGAGTGACGTTTCGCTCAAGGCCTTCAACAGTTTCGGTGTCGATGTACAGGCACGGCTGTTCGCCGAGGCGCATGACGATAAGGACGTACGCGAGGCGTTGAGCCTGGCCGTGCAGCGGAATTTGCCGTTGCTGGTGATTGGTGGTGGCAGCAACCTGCTGCTCACTCGTGATGTCGAGGCGCTGGTGCTGCGCATGGCCAGCCGTGGCATCCGTATCCTCAGCGATGATGGCGAGCGGGTGTTGCTCGAGGCCGAGGCTGGCGAGCCGTGGCATCCCTTCGTGCAGTGGAGCCTGGCGCAAGGACTGAGCGGTTTGGAAAACCTCAGTCTGATTCCTGGCACCGTTGGCGCGGCACCGATGCAGAACATCGGCGCCTATGGCGTGGAGATCAAGGATCTGTTCGCTGGCCTCAGCGCGCTGGATCGACAGACTGGCGAGCTTCGTGATTTCACGCTGGACGAATGTGCCTTCGCTTACCGCGACAGCCTGTTCAAGCGCGAGGCTGGACGCTGGTTGATTCTGCGCGTGCGTTTCCAGTTGAGTCGGTTGGCATCGTTGCGCCTGGATTATGGCCCGGTGCGTCAGCGCCTGGTCGAGATGGGAATCGAAGCACCGACGGCGAGTGACGTCAGTCGGGCGATCTGCGCGATCCGTAGCGAGAAGCTGCCGAATCCGGCTGAACTGGGTAACGCTGGCAGTTTCTTCAAGAACCCTGTGGTGTCCTTCGAGCTGGCCGAACAGATTCGCGCAGAGCATGCCGATCTGGTCAGCTATCCGGCTGGTGACGGTTTGGTCAAGCTGGCAGCTGGCTGGTTGATTGAGCGGGCAGGGTGGAAGGGCTTTCGCGAGGGCGATGCCGGCGTACATCGTCTGCAGGCATTGGTGCTGGTCAATTATGGTCGTGCCAGTGGCGAGCAGTTGCTGCAGTTGGCGCAGCGCATTCAGGCCGATGTACTGACGCGTTTCGGCGTCGTGCTGGAAATCGAACCCAACGTCCTTTGACGGTTTGCGCCCGTTGTAGGCGTTCGCTGCTGCAGAAATGAAAAGGGGGATGCCATGGCATCCCCCTTTTCATTGTCGCTGAAGGATCAAACCTGAGGTTTGATCTCTTCCTTCTCGCTGCTTGCTTCTTCTTCCTGCTGCGGCTGCTGTTCGACCACTTCGCTTGCAGTCTGCTCGCTGCTCGCGGGTGCGACTTCTGCGCTGGCTTCGGCTGCCGGAGTGGCCTCGACCACGGCGGCTTCTGCTTCCACTGGAGCGCTTTCCACGACAGCAGGCGCTGCCTCGGCTACCGGCGCAACGACAGCTGCTTCGGCGGCTTCGCGGGCCAGACGCTCGGCTTCACGCTTGCGGCGACGCACTTCACGCGGGTCGTTGGGCGCGCGACCGCCAGCGATCGGAGCGGCGGGTGCGGCTTCGACGGGCGCTTCGGTTACAGCTGGAGCCTGTTCCGGCGCGGCCAGCTCGATCTCTACCTGGGCAGTGACTTCCGGCTGAGCGACGGGCTCTGGGACGTCGATCTGTGCCGGTGCTGGTGCGACCGGTGCAACTTCGGTCTCGACAACGGCGGCAGGTTGCTCGGCAGCCTCGACGACTTCTGCGGCTGCGACGGTTTCGCTGGCTTCACTTGCGCCAGGCTCTTGTGCCTGGGCAACTGCTGCTTGCTCAACGACCTGAGTCACGGGCGCTTCGACCGGAGTAGGCTCGGCGGCGGCAGGGGCTTCTTTGCTAGCGACGTTGGCGCTGCTCTCGACGCTTTCGGCGACGACCGCGGCGGCGGTAACGGTAGCGGCTGCTACGACCTGGCTTTCGCCTTCCTCAGCTTCGGCGTTTTCGATCAGGTTGCCGTCGGCATCACGCTGACGCTCACGACGGTTGCTGCGGCGACGCTGACCACGGGAGCGACGACGTGGACGCTCGCCATCGTTGCTTTCCTGCTCGTCATCTTGCAGTTGCTCTTCGTTCGGCAGTGCTTCGTCCTGCAGCGCCTCGGCCTGCTCGGCACGTGGCTGGCGCTCTTCGCGCGGCGGACGTTGACGCTCCTGGCGCTCGCCACGAGGCTGACGATCGGCACGCTCTTCGCGTTGCTCGTTACCGCCATCCAGCGGCTCGCGCAGTTCACGTACGCGCTCTTCACGCGGTGCACGCTCTTCGCGCGGCTTGCGCTCGCGGCGGTTCTCCTGGCCTTCACGCGGCTCGCGTGGGGCGCGTTCTTCACGCGGAGCACGCTCTTCACGAGGTTGGCGCTCTTCGCGCGGCTCGCGAGCCTGACGCTCTTCACGCGGAGCACGTTCTTCGCGCGGCTTGCGCTCTTCGTCGCGACGACCACCGCGATTACGGCTCTGCTGACGACCGTTGCGGCGTTCTTCACGCGGCGGACGCTCGTTGCTCTTCTTCTCGACGACCGCTGGCTTGGCTTCTTCTTCCTTGCCGGCGAACAGGCTGACCAGCGACTTCACCAGGCCTTTGAACAGGCTCGGCTCAGGCGCCTTGGTCGGGGCCAGCGGCGCTTGCGGCTCGGCGGCGACCGGGGCGCTGCTGCGCGGCGCGGCCTTGATTGCGGCCTCCTGGCGAACCAGGGTGCGCGTGGCGGCGGCCGGGTGAGCAGTGGCTTCTTCGGTTTCCGCAGTGGCGGCGATTTCGTAGCTGGTCTGGCCGCTCAGTGCTTCCGGGCTGTCGTCACGCAGACGCTGCACTTCGAAATGCGGCGTTTCCAGGTGATCGTTCGGCAGGATCACGATGCGCGCACGGGTGCGCAGTTCGATCTTGGTGATCGAGTTGCGCTTCTCGTTGAGCAGGAAGGCGGCAACCGGGATCGGTACCTGGGCGCGGACTTCGGCAGTGCGATCTTTCAGCGCTTCTTCTTCGATCAGGCGCAGGATGGCCAGCGACAGGGATTCAACGTCACGGATGATGCCTTGGCCGTTGCAACGTGGGCAGACGATGCCGCTGGTTTCACCCAGGGACGGACGCAGGCGCTGACGGGACATTTCCAGCAGGCCGAAGCGCGAGATGCGGCCGACCTGAACGCGGGCGCGGTCGGCTTCCAGGGCTTCACGCACCTTCTCTTCGACGGCACGCTGGTTCTTGGCCGGGGTCATGTCGATGAAGTCGATGACGATCAGGCCGCCGATGTCGCGCAGGCGCAGTTGGCGGGCGATTTCTTCAGCCGCTTCCAGGTTGGTCTGCAGTGCGGTTTCCTCGATGTCGCTGCCTTTGGTGGCGCGCGCCGAGTTGATGTCGATGGAAACCAGGGCTTCGGTCGGGTCGATGACGATGGAACCGCCGGACGGCAGCTTCACTTCACGCTGGAAGGCGGTTTCGATCTGGCTTTCGATCTGGAAACGGTTGAACAGCGGCACGCTGTCTTCGTACAGCTTGATCTTGCTGGCGTACTGCGGCATCACCTGCTGGATGAAGCTCAGGGCCTCTTCCTGGGCTTCGACGCTGTCGACCAGGACTTCGCCGATGTCCTGGCGCAGGTAGTCGCGGATGGCGCGGATGATGACGTTGGATTCCTGATAGATCAGGAACGGGGCAGGGCGGCTGGTGGAGGCTTCCTTGATGGCGCTCCACAGTTGCAGCAGGTAGTCGAGATCCCACTGCATTTCTTCGCTGGAGCGACCGAGGCCGGCGGTACGCACGATCAGGCCCATGTCGGCCGGCGCGTTGAGGCCGTTCAGTGCTTCGCGCAGTTCGTTGCGCTCTTCGCCTTCGATGCGGCGGGAGATGCCACCGGCACGTGGGTTGTTCGGCATCAGTACCAGGTAACGACCTGCGAGGCTGATGAAGGTGGTCAGGGCTGCGCCCTTGTTGCCGCGTTCTTCTTTCTCGACCTGGACGATGACTTCCTGGCCTTCCTTGAGCACGTCCTTGATGTTGACGCGGCCGCCTTCAGGAGACTTGGAGAAGTATTCGCGGGAGATTTCTTTGAGGGGGAGGAAGCCGTGACGTTCGGAGCCGAAGTCGACGAAGGCGGCTTCGAGGCTGGGTTCGACGCGAGTGATGCGGCCTTTGTAGATGTTGGCCTTCTTCTGTTCGCGGGCGCCGGACTCGATGTCCAGATCGTAGAGTTTTTGGCCATCTACCAAGGCAACACGCAACTCTTCGGGCTGAGTTGCGTTAATTAGCATTCTTTTCATGTGGTACCAATGGATTCCGGGGCTACCGGAAGCCACGTTAGGCACACACGACTCTCAGGGTCGGTGTCAGGCGCGTCAGAAACGGTCGTAAATCGTTCCACTGTCGAGCGACGGCCAGTCATCAGAGGTGGCGGTCGCGACGGACGTCTCCTGCTTGCTGTGGTGACAGAAAGCACTCAGTCAGGAAGAGGAATCAACTGAAGGTCGCGGACGAGATGAGGCGTCTTTGATCAAGCCAGGGCTACGCAGGCCGACAGTTGTACATCTCCACCCTACACGTATCGCTGAAAATCGGGTGCCGCGCGCGGATTCCGCAGCGGTTGTCATTTACCGCGACCGCCTTGTCAGGGCGAGTCGCGCATCATACTCAAGGCGTTATTTCCGAACTCTTCGTGGCCACTTCGCGGCCTTTCTAACTCTGAAGAATCCGTCGGACGGCCTCACGTCCTGAATGGTTTGCGCGGGCAGGGGATGGCAAGGTTGGCGATCATCCGCAGGCCAGGCCGCTTTTGGCGGCGTTCGCGACTATATCAGTAATGATTAAGTGCTTCAATTCCATAAAAAATTGTTATGATTGCGCGATGACTACTCCTGCCTCTCCAACCTCCGGCGTTCAGCTGATCGAGGTTGCACCGGAACTCGCCGGCCAACGCATCGACAACTTCCTCAGGACACAGCTCAAAGGTGTGCCCAAGACCTTGATTTACCGCATCTTGCGCAAGGGAGAGGTGCGTGTGAACAAGGGGCGGATCAAGCCCGAATACAAACTCCAGGCCGGTGACATCGTGCGTGTGCCGCCGCTGCGTCTGGCTGAGCGCGATGAGCCTGAGCCGCTGGCGCAGGGGCTGCTCGAGCGCCTCGAAGCGGCCATTGTCTATGAGGACAAGGCACTGATCGTGCTGAACAAGCCGGCCGGTATTGCCGTGCATGGTGGTAGCGGCCTGAATTACGGGGTGATCGAGGCGTTCCGTCAGTTGCGTCCCGATGCCAAGGATCTGGAGTTGGTGCATCGGCTGGATCGCGATACCTCGGGTCTGCTGATGATTGCCAAGAAACGCAGCATGCTGCGCCATCTGCATGAGCAGTTGCGTGGCGACGGTGTCGACAAGCGCTACATGGCCTTGGTGCGTGGCCACTGGGCAACCGCCAAGAAGCAGATCAATGCGCCATTGCAGAAGAGCAACCTGCGTTCTGGCGAGCGCATGGTCGAGGTCGATAGCGAGGGCAAGGAGGCGTTGACGCTGTTTCGTGTGCTGCGCCGTTTCGGTGAGTTCGCTACCTTGGTCGAAGCCAAGCCGGTGACTGGGCGTACCCACCAGATTCGTGTGCATGCCAAGCATGCTGGGCACTCCATTGCGGGCGACTCCAAGTATGGAGATGACGATTTCACTCGTGAAATCCGCGACCTGGGCGGCAAGCGCCTGTTCCTGCATGCCTACGAGCTGCATGTGCCATTGCCTGATGGTGGTGTGTTGAAGCTTGAGGCACCTGTGGATGAGATGTGGGCGAAAACCCTGGAGCGCCTGAGTGCCTGACTATCGGCTGCTGATCTTCGATTGGGATGGCACCTTGGTGGATTCCATTGGCCGTATTGTCGAGGCCATGCATCGTGCCGCTGACGTGGTTGGCCTGGTGCGCTGCAGTGATGCCGAGGTGCGCGGCATTATCGGCTTGGAGTTGGGGCATGCCATCCAGACCCTCTATCCGGAACTCCATGAGCCGGCTCGACTCGAAGTCATCCGCCGTGCCTACAGTGAGCAATACCTGCTGCTGGAGCGTGAGCCCTCGCCGCTGTTCGAGGGTGTGAAGGAGTCGCTCGAAGCATTTCGTGAGCAGGGTTATCACTTGGCGGTGGCGACAGGGAAAGGGCGCAATGGTCTGCATCGTGTGCTGGCGGATAAAGGGTGGTTGGACTATTTCGATATCACGCGCTGTGCGGACGAGACCGCCGGCAAGCCCGATCCGCGCATGCTGCACGAGATTCTGGCGCACTGCGGCGTGTCTCCTGAGCGTGCGCTGATGGTTGGGGATTCGACTTTCGATCTGTTGATGGCGCGTAATGCGGGTGTCGATAGCGTTGCTGTCGGGTACGGTGCTCAGCCGCTGTCGGTGCTGCGTGAGTGTGGGCCGCGCCTGGCTATCGAGCAATTCAATGAACTGCGTACGTGGTTGGAGAGTTATCCGCTACGGCGCGAAGCAAAGGTGAGCGAACATGTCGGATGAGTGGAAGTCATCGGCCTCCTCCCAGGGCGAGGATGCCAAGAGCTGGAAGCTGCTGGAAAAGGCCTTGTTGTCCAGTGTGCAGGAGCAGCGACGTTCGCGGCGCTGGGGGATCTTCTTCAAGTTCCTGACTTTCATCTATCTGTTTGGCGCATTGGTGCTGTTCCTGCCGATCCTTGATCTGAAAAAGACCTCGACGAGCGAAGGGCATACGGCATTGATCGAGATTCGCGGGATGATCGCCGATCGCGAGGAGGCCAGTGCGGACAAGGTGGTCGGTAGTCTGCGTGCCGCCTTCGAGGATACTGGCACCAAGGGTGTGATCCTGCGCATCAACAGCCCGGGCGGCAGTCCGGTGCAGTCCGGCTACATCTATGACGAGATCCGCCGTCTGCGTGGTGAGTACCCGCAAACCAAGGTGTATGCGGTGATCTCCGATCTGGGGGCTTCGGGCGCCTATTACATTGCCAGTGCGGCGGACGAGATCTATGCCGACAAGGCCAGTCTGGTTGGCTCCATTGGTGTGACTGCGGCCAGTTTCGGTTTTGTCGAGACGATGGAAAAGCTCGGTGTCGAGCGTCGCGTCTACACCTCGGGTGAGCACAAGGCGTTTCTCGATCCCTTCCAGCCGCAAAAGGAAGAAGAGACCCGTTTCTGGAAGACCGTTCTCGATACCACGCATCGTCAGTTCATCGACAGTGTGAAGAAGGGGCGTGGTGAGCGGCTGAAGGCGGATGAGCATCCCGAACTGTTCTCCGGGTTGGTCTGGTCGGGCGAGCAGGCGCTGCAGTTGGGGTTGGTCGATGCGCTGGGCAGTGCCAGCTATGTCGCACGCGAAGTGATTGGTGAGAAAGAGTTGGTCGACTTCACTGTGCGTGATACGCCGTTCGATCGTTTCGCCAAGCGCCTGGGAACCAGTGTCGCGGATCGTATTGCGCTGTGGATGGGCTTCCAGGGGCCGACGCTGCGTTAGAGCGTGGCCCCGTAGGGCGGGTGAAGCCCGTCGACCGAGATTGGCGGGTTGCACCCGCCCTACGGCACTTCTATTCCTTCGTTGATCAGCATGTCCACCAGGCGAATGAGAGGCAGGCCGATCAGGCTGCTGGCATCTTCGCCTTCGGTGCTGCGAAACAGGCTGATGCCCAGTCCTTCGGATTTGAAGCTGCCGGCGCAGTCGAATGGCTGTTCGCGTTGCAGGTAGCGCAGTATCTGTGTGTCGCTGAGCGAACGGAAGTGCACGGTAAAGGGCACGCAATCGACCTGGCAGCGACCGCTCTGGCTGTTTAGCAGTGCCAGGCCGGTGAGAAAAGTCACGCTGCTGCCGCTGGCGGCGCGCAACTGCTTTTGGGCGCGCTCCAGGTCGTGGGGCTTGCCGAGAATCTGCCCGTCGCCGAGTACGGCGACCTGATCCGAACCGATGATCAAGTGGTCGGTGTATCGCTCGGCCAGTGCGCGCGCCTTTTCCTCGGCCAGACGCCTGACCAGATCGATGGCGGTTTCATCTTCGCGGCGGGTCTCGTCGATGCTCGGTGATTGCCAGGTGAAGGGCAGTTGCAGGCGGTCGAGCAGTTCGCGGCGATAGGGTGAGCTGGAGGCGAGCAGCAGTGCAGGCACGGTCTCTTCCTTCTTTATATAGAGGGGCGGCAAATTCTACTGACCTTGCCCCTGTGGTGACAGGCTGAATTTCCTTTGACAGAGGCAGGGTGCATCCCTAGAATGCTGCGCCTATGTTGAATGGGCCGATTCCACCTCACGTTGATCCGCGCAAGCTCGCCGACCGCGAAGCTACCCTTGAAGGGCAGCTCGAACTGGCCAGCCTGCAGCGTCTCTGCGACCCGCTTGCCGATACGGCTGGCGTGGTGCAGGCGAAGTTTCATTTCGCCCGTGATGAGCAGAAAACTGTGGTTATCCGCAGTGAGCTCGAGGTTGAGGTCAAAATGGTCTGCCAGCGTTGTCTGGAGCTGGTCGCGCTACCCATCCGCAGCGAATGTGAATACGCAGTGGTTCGGGTTGGAGCGAACACTCAGTCCTTGCCGAAGGGCTACGACGTGCTGGAAGTGGGCGAAGAGCCGCTGGAGCTGCTCGGTCTGGTCGAGGAAGAGTTACTTCTCGCACTGCCGATCGTTCCTGCTCATGCCCCAGGTGATTGCCAGCAGCCGGACGGTCTCGATGAGCCCGAACCAGGCGAGGACGAGGTATCGCGGTCCAACCCGTTCAGTGTATTGGCGCAGTTAAAGCGTGACCCAAACGTTTAGGAGTTAATGAGTTATGGCTGTTCAGCAGAACAAAAAATCCCGTTCCGCCCGCGACATGCGTCGTTCGCACGACGCTCTCGAGGCCAGCACCCTGTCCGTAGAGAAGAGCACTGGTGAAGTTCACCTGCGCCACCACGTTTCTCCGGAAGGCGTGTACCGCGGTCGCAAAGTGATCGACAAGGGCGCTGACGAGTAATCCTTGTCCGCCTCGATCATCGCGATTGATGCAATGGGTGGGGACTTCGGTCCCCACTGCATTGTTCCGGCCTGCATTGCTGCACTGGCCGAATTCCCCTCGCTACACCTGGCCCTTGTCGGCCAAGCCCCCCTTATCGAAGAACAGCTCGCTCGCCATTCCGGCGTCGATCGCGCTCGCCTGCAGGTTCATCACGCCAGCGAAGTGATCACCATGGATGAGCGTCCGGCCCAGGCCTTGCGTGGCAAGCCCGATGCCTCTATGCGCGTGGCGCTGGAGATGGTGCGTCGGCGCCAGGCGCATGCCTGCGTCAGTGCTGGCAATACCGGTGCGCTGATGGCGTTGTCGCGCTATGTGCTGAAGACGCTGCCGGGGATCGACCGGCCGGCCATGGTCAGCCCGATTCCTACCGAGCGTGGTCACTGCTACTTGCTGGATCTGGGCGCTAACGTCGACTGTAGTGCCGAGCACCTCTACCAGTTCGCCATCATGGGCGCTGTGGCCGCTGAAACCCTTGGCGTCGCTCGGCCGCGGGTTGCCTTGCTCAATGTCGGCACCGAAGACATCAAGGGCAACCAGCAAGTGAAGTTGGCGGCCAGTCTGCTACAGCAAGCTCGGGGGCTGAACTTCATTGGCTATATAGAAGGTGATGGGGTGTATCGCGGTGAGGCCGATGTGGTGGTGTGCGACGGTTTTGTCGGCAACATCCTGCTCAAATCCAGCGAAGGCCTGGCGCGGATGATTACCGGACGGGTCGAGGCGCTGTTCAGCGAGGGCTTCTTCGCTCAGGCGGTAGGCGCCTTGGCGATGCCGTTGCTGCGGCGGCTCAAGGCTGATCTGGCGCCGGCAAGGCACAATGGCGCGAGCTTTCTCGGCCTGCAGGGCATTGTCGTCAAGAGCCACGGCGCGGCCGGGCAGGAGAGCTTTCAAAGTGCCATCCGTTGTGCGTTGCGCGAAGTGCAGGAAAATTTGCCGCAGCGACTGCATGGTCGACTTGAAGACTTGTTGTTGTAGACTCGTCGCCTTCGTTGGCCGGGACACATCGCCTGGAATGTGACCGCGACACGCGGCCTGCCATCCAACTGTCAGTTTTCTGCGCCGGATTCGTTCTGGTGTGGTTTTTTCGACTCAAGGGACTTTTTCATGTCTGCATCCCTCGCATTCGTCTTCCCCGGTCAGGGTTCGCAAGCCCTGGCCATGCTCGCCGATCACGGTGCCCAGCAGAAACTGGTACTCGATACGTTCGGCGAGGCCTCCGAAGCGCTCGGCTATGACCTCTGGGCCTTGACCCAGCAAGGGCCGGAAGAGCAGCTGAACCAGACCGACAAGACTCAGCCTGCCATTCTCACCGCTTCCATCGCCTTGTGGCGCCTGTGGCAGGCCGAGGGTGGCGCCAAGCCGGCATTCGTCGCCGGTCATAGCCTGGGTGAATACTCCGCTCTGGTGGCTGCTGGCAGCATTGGCTTTGCCGATGCCGTGAAGCTGGTGGAGCGTCGTGGTCAGTTGATGCAGCAGGCCGTACCGGCCGGGCAGGGTGGCATGGCTGCCATCCTTGGTCTGGAAGATGCCGATGTGCTGGCCGCTTGCGCCGAAGCGGCTCAGGGCGATGTGGTCAGTGCGGTGAACTTCAATGCGCCGGGTCAGGTGGTGATCGCAGGTAGCGCCGCTGCCGTCGAGCGCGCCATCGAGGCCTGCAAGGCGCGTGGTGCCAAGCGCGCCATGGCGCTGCCGGTCAGCGTGCCGTCGCATTGTGCGCTGATGAAGCCGGCCGCCGAGCGTTTCGCTGAGTCGGTCGAGGCCCTGAACTGGCAAGCGCCGCAGATTCCGCTGGTACAGAACGTCAGTGCCGCAGTGGTATCGGATCTGAATACTCTCAAGGCCGACTTGCTGGCGCAGCTGTACAGCCCGGTGCGTTGGGTCGAGTCGATGGTGCGTCTGTCCGAGCAGGGCGTGACCGACCTGGTCGAGTGCGGTCCTGGCAAGGTGCTGAGTGGTCTGAACAAGCGCTGCGTCAAAGGCATCAATACCCACAATCTGGATACCCCCGACGCTTTCGCCGCTGCTCGTGCAGCTCTGGCCTGAAACGGGTTTTGAAAGGAGAAGAACATGAGTCTGCAAGGTAAAGTCGCGCTGGTCACTGGCGCCAGTCGTGGTATCGGCCAGGCAATCGCCCTGGAGCTGGGCCGTCAGGGCGCCATCGTCATCGGCACCGCCACCAGCCCTTCGGGCGCCGAGCGCATCGCCGAGACCCTGAAGGCCAATGGCGTCGAAGGTGCCGGCCTGGTGCTCGACGTGAGCAACGACGAATCCGTTGCCACCACCCTCGAACACATCCAGCAACATCTTGGTCAGCCGCTGATCCTGGTCAACAACGCCGGCATCACCCGCGATAACCTGATGCTGCGCATGAAGGACGACGAGTGGCATGACGTCATCAACACCAACCTGAACAGCCTCTACCGTCTGTCCAAGGCCGTGCTGCGTGGCATGACCAAGGCGCGTTTCGGGCGCATCATCAACATTGGCTCCGTGGTCGGTGCGATGGGCAATGCCGGTCAGGTCAACTACGCAGCAGCCAAGGCCGGTCTGGAAGGTTTCAGCCGTGCCCTGGCGCGTGAAGTCGGTTCTCGCGGTATCACGGTCAACTCGGTAGCACCTGGTTTCATCGACACCGATATGACTCGCGAACTGCCGGAAGGTCAGCGCGATGCGCTGCTGACGCAGATTCCGCTGGGCCGTTTGGGTCAGGCAGAAGAGATCGCCAAGGTGGTCGGTTTCCTGGCTTCCGATGGCGCAGGTTATGTCACAGGGGCTACTATCCCGGTGAACGGCGGTATGTACATGAGCTAAAAAGGGCGCCTTCGAATGATCGAAGGCTCTCGAATGTGACGCGAGCCATCAGAAAACTGTCATAGTGGCTGTCTAAAATCCGTTATAAAGCTGCAACAGGTTTATAGACAGATCGTTGAAGTGTTCCTGGGGGCTCCCCGGCATTCAGCTTGAAATGCTAAAAACCCTTTCTATACACTTGGCCGCTACCAGCTGCCTGGATTTGTCCAATAGGAGTGAAAACAAGGTATGAGCACCATCGAAGAACGCGTCAAGAAAATCGTTGCCGAGCAACTTGGCGTCAAGGAAGAGGAAGTCACCAACAGCGCTTCCTTCGTTGAAGACCTGGGTGCCGACTCTCTTGACACCGTTGAGCTGGTGATGGCTCTCGAGGAAGAATTCGAGACCGAGATCCCGGACGAGCAAGCCGAGAAGATCACCACCGTTCAGGAAGCTATCGACTACGTGACTGCCCACGCGCAATAAGTCACAGTCAGCTTTCTGACCGAGAGAAGCCGCACTGCCCTAATCAGGCGTGCGGCTTTTCTTTACGTGCAAGGCGCCTGCAGCGCCTGAGTAGAACAAGAGGAGATTGCTGTGTCGCGTAGACGCGTCGTGGTTACCGGTATGGGCATGCTGTCGCCGCTGGGTAACGATGTGCCGAGCAGCTGGCAGGGCATTTTGGCCGGGCGCAGTGGCATCGGTCTGATTGAGCACATGGACCTGTCCGCCTACTCCACCCGTTTTGGCGGATCGGTCAAAGGTTTCAATGTCGAGGAGTACCTCTCCGCTAAGGAGGCGCGCAAGCTCGACCTGTTCATTCAGTACGGCCTCGCTGCGTGCTTCCAGGCGATGCGTGACTCCGGTCTGGAGGTCACTGACGCCAATCGTGAGCGTATCGGCGTGGCCATGGGCTCCGGTATCGGCGGCCTGACCAATATCGAGAACAACTGCAAATCGCTGCATGAGCAGGGGCCGCGGCGTATTTCGCCGTTCTTCGTGCCAGGCTCGATCATCAATATGATTTCCGGCTTCCTGTCGATCCATCTGGGTTTGCAGGGGCCGAACTACGCCATTACCACGGCGTGCACCACAGGTACCCACTGCATTGGCATGGCCGCGCGCAACATCGCCTATGGCGAAGCTGACGTGATGGTTGCCGGCGGTGCCGAGATGGCTGCCTGCGGTCTGGGTATGGGTGGTTTCGGCGCGGCCCGCGCGCTGTCGACTCGCAACGATGAGCCGACCAAGGCAAGCCGTCCCTGGGACAAGGGCCGTGATGGCTTCGTGCTCTCCGATGGTTCTGGCGCCCTGGTGCTGGAAGAGCTGGAACACGCCAAGGCGCGTGGCGCCACCATCTATGCCGAGCTGATTGGCTTCGGCATGAGTGGCGATGCCTTCCACATGACTTCGCCGCCCGAAGATGGCGCCGGTGCTGCCCGCTGCATGAAGGCGGCGCTGCGTGATGCTGGTATCAATGCCGATCAGGTGCAGTACATCAACGCTCACGGCACTTCGACCCCGGCTGGCGATATCGCCGAAGCCGCGGCAGTCAAGAACGTGTTCGGTGATCACGCCTACCAGCTCTCGGTCAGCTCGACCAAGTCGATGACCGGCCACCTGCTCGGCGCCGCTGGTGCGGTGGAGGCGATCTTCAGCGTGCTGGCGATCCGTGATCAGGTCGCGCCGCCGACGATCAACCTGGACGAGCCGGACGAAGGCTGCGATCTGGACTTCGTTGCGCATCAGGCCAAAGCCAGGCCGATCGAGATCGCCCTGTCGAACTCCTTCGGCTTTGGCGGCACCAACGGCTCGCTGTTGTTCCGTCGGTTCAACGGCTGATGCGCAGCTGGGTCAACGGCGCACCCGGCGAGCAGTTGTCGGTTCGCGACCGTGGCCTGGCTTACGGCGATGGTCTGTTCGAGACCATCGCCGTGCGTGGTGGGCGTATCCCACTGCTGGCGCGACATCTGGTGCGTCTGGCCGATGGTTGTCGGCGCCTGTCCATCCCGCTCGATCTGGCGCAGATGGAGGCCGAATTGCAGGCCTTCGCTGCGCAGCTCGGCGAGGGGGTGGCCAAGCTGGTCGTCACCCGCGGCGAGGGTCAGCGCGGTTACGCACCGCCACAACCCTGCCAGCCGCTGCGTATCCTGCAGGCGGCTCCGCTGCCGCAGTATCCCGTTGCGCATGCCGAGCAGGGCGTACGTCTTTTCCCTTGCGAGACGCGTCTGGCCGAGCAACCGGCGCTGGCCGGGCTCAAGCATCTGAATCGTCTGGAACAGGTATTGGCACGTGCCGAGTGGCAGGACGCCGAGTGCGCCGAAGGGCTGATGCGTGACAGCAGCGGCCGGGTCATCGAAGGGGTGTACAGCAATCTGTTTCTGGTCGTGGCCGGCGGGCTGGTTAGCGCCGATCTGTCGCGTTGTGGGGTGGCCGGTGTGATGCGCGCCGAAATCCTGCAGCAGGCGCAGTTGCTCGGGTTGTCCATCGAGTTACGCGATATTTCCTTCGACGAACTGCTGGGGGCGGATGAAGTCTTTCTCTGCAACAGCCTTTACGGCATCTGGCCTGTGCGGGCGCTGCAAGAGCGACACTGGTCGGTCGGGCCGCTCACCCGTAAACTGCAGGCCATCGTTTGTGACCTACTGAGTAAATAACTGGTGCTACGCAAGATTTTGGTGCTGCTCGAGTGCGGCGTGCTGCTGGCTGCGTTGCTGGTGGTGGGAGCCGCTTGGCAACAGCAGAGGGCGCTGGAGCAACCCCTGCATCTGACTGAAGAAATGCTGCTGGAGGTGCCGACCGGTGCCACCCCGAGTGGTCTGCTCAATCGCCTGGAGGCGGAGGGCGTGATCGACAATGCCCTCTGGCTGCGTCTTTACTGGCGATTCAACCTGCGCGCGCCAGCCTTGCACAGTGGCGAGTATCGACTGCTGCCCGAGCACACTGCCAAGGACATGCTCGGCCTGTGGCAACGCGGCGAGGTGGTGCAGTACAGCCTGACCCTGGTCGAGGGCTGGAATTTCCGCCAGGTGCGTGCTGCGTTAGGCCGACAGGAACGCCTTGAGCAGCGTCTGGCTGATCTTACCGATGCCCAGTTGATGGAGCGTCTGGGTCTTGCCGGACAGAACCCGGAAGGGCGCTTCTTCCCCGATACCTATCGCTATGTGCGTGGCATGAGCGATGAGGATCTGCTCAAGCAGGCCAACGCGCGTCTCGAAGCCGTACTGGCTGAGGAATGGCAAAAGCGTGCCGAGGGCTTGCCCTATCGTGAGCCCTACGATGCCTTGATCATGGCATCGATGATCGAGAAGGAAACCGGCGTACCCGAGGAGCGCGGGGAAATCGCCGGGGTATTCGTGCGCCGCCTGCGCATTGGCATGCGTCTGCAGACCGACCCCACGGTGATCTACGGCATGGGCGAGCGCTACAACGGCCGTATCACCCGTGCCGACCTGCGCACGCCGACGCCCTACAACACCTACACCATCGACGGCATGCCGCCCACGCCGATCGCCATGGTCGGCCGTGAGGCGATCAATGCGGCGCTCAATCCGCTCGATGGTTCTACGCTGTATTTCGTCGCACGAGGCGACGGCAGCCATGTGTTCTCCAGAACCCTGGACGAGCACAACCGCGCGGTGCGCGAATACCAGCTCAAGCGCCGTGCCGATTACCGTTCCAGCCCCGCACCACGCGCGGCTGCCGACACTGAATAAGGGCAATCCGTGACCGGTCTGTTTATTACTCTGGAAGGCCCGGAAGGCGCCGGTAAAAGCACCAATCGCGAGTACCTCGCCGAGCGTTTGCGCGAGCAGGGCGTCGAGGTGCTGCTGACCCGTGAGCCGGGCGGTACGCCGCTGGCCGAGCGGATTCGCGAGTTGCTGCTGGCGCCCAGCGACGAGCCCATGGCGGTCGATACCGAGCTGCTGCTGGTATTCGCCGCGCGTGCCCAGCATCTGCAACAGGTCATTCGCCCGGCCTTGGCCAAGGGCAGCGTGGTGCTGTGCGACCGCTTCACCGATGCCACATACGCCTACCAGGGCGGTGGGCGAGGGCTGTCCATCGAGCGCATCGCGCAACTGGAGCAGTTCGTCCAGGGCGAGTTGCGCCCGGATCTGACCTTGATCTTCGATTTGCCGGTCGAGGTCGGTCTGGCGCGTGCGGCTGCACGTGGTCGTCTGGATCGCTTCGAGCAGGAAGGTCGTGGCTTCTTCGAAGCGGTACGTCAGGCTTACCTGCAACGCGCTGAGCAGGCGCCACAGCGCTACCGCGTGCTGGACGCTGGGCAGACCCTGACTCAGGTGCAGGCCGATATAGATGCTTTGCTGCCGAGCCTGCTGGAGGCCTGCCGTGGCTGAAGTCTATCCCTGGCAGGAGACGCTCTGGCAGCAATTGGCCGGGCGTAGTCAGCATGCCCATGCCTACCTGCTGCATGGCCCGGCGGGCATCGGCAAGCGTGCACTGGCCGAGCGCCTGATGGCCAGCCTGTTGTGCCAGAAGCCGAATGCGCTGGAGGCTTGCGGTAATTGCAAATCCTGCCACCTGCTGGCTGCGGGTACCCATCCGGATAACTTCGTCCTCGAACCCGAGGAAGCGGACAAGCCGATCAAGGTCGATCAGGTACGCGAACTGGTCGAGTTCGTGGTACAGACCGCTCAGCTCGGCGGGCGCAAGGTGGTGCTGCTGGAGCCGGCAGAGGCCATGAACCTCAATGCGGCCAACGCCTTGCTCAAGAGCCTGGAAGAGCCGTCCGGCAATACCGTTTTACTGTTGATCAGCCATCAGCCCAGCCGCCTGCTACCGACCATCAAGAGCCGCTGTGTACAGCAGGCCTGCCCACTGCCGAGTGAGGCGATGAGTCTTGCCTGGTTGGCCAAGTCATTGCCCGATCTGGGTGACGAAGAGCGTGCCGATCTACTGATCTTGGCTGCGGGTTCGCCTTTGACGGCGTTGCGTTTGCAGGAGCAGGGCGTGCGTGAACAGCGAGCCCTGGCTGTGGATGGCGTGAAGAAACTGCTCAAGCAACAGGTGGCGCCGAGCCAATTGGCCGAGAGCTGGAAAGCGCTGCCGATGAACCTGCTGTTCGACTGGTTCTGTGATTGGGCGCAACTGATGTTGCGCTATCAGCTGACTCAGGATGAACAGGGGCTTGGCCTTGCAGATATGCACAAGGTCGTGCAGTACCTGGCGGACAAGACGCCGCAGGCCAGGGTGTTGGCGATACAGAGCTGGTTACTGGAGCAGCGTCAGAAAGTGATGGGCAAAGCCAACCTCAACCAGGTGCTGCTGCTGGAGGCGCTATTGGTGCAGTGGGCGGCATTGCCCGGTACCGACCGCCGTTGATGCAAGGTTCTGGCGGATTCGGCAGGGCGTCACATTCTGCTAGCAGTATGCTGGCCAGTGGTTTGCACGCGAGCCCGCACAGGCCCTAGAATCGGGCACTACGCAATAGCTGCCAGGAATGCGCCAATGAGCCTGCCACCCAATCTGGGCCCCCGTAACGGAATTCTGTCCCTGACCATCAAGGACAAGTCCGTGCTCTATGCGGCGTACATGCCTTTTATCAAGAATGGCGGTCTCTTCATTCCCACCAACAAGAGCTACAAGCTCGGTGACGAAGTGTTCATGCTGCTCAATCTGATGGACGAGCCGGAGAAGATTCCGGTGGCCGGCAAGGTGGTGTGGATCACCCCTAAAGGTGCCCAGGGCAACCGCGCTGCCGGTGTCGGCGTGCAGTTCAATGACGGTGACAACACCGCGCGCAACAAGATCGAGACCTACCTGGCCGGCGCGCTGAAATCCGACCGCCCGACCCATACGATGTAAGTCTTCTGGCCGCGAACTCGTATCGTCGCGGCTAAAGCCCCTCCCGCACGACCAGGCATCCGCCGCTTTCGATTACAATTCGGGCTTTGTCATTGCCCGAGTTGTCGCTGTGCTGATCGATTCCCACTGCCACCTAGACCGTCTCGACCTTGCCGCCCATGGCGGTTCGCTGGATGCTGCCCTGGACGCGGCGCGTGCCGCAGGGGTTGGCCATTTCCTGTGTATCGGCGTGAGTGCCGACAACGCCGCAGCGGTGAAGAGCCTGGCCGAGCGTTACCCGGATGTCGATTGTTCGGTTGGTGTTCACCCACTGGATCTCGAGCCTGGCGCTGAGCCCGCTCTGGACTGGCTGCTCGGCGAGCTGGCGCACCCGAAGGTGGTGGCCATCGGCGAGACGGGGTTGGACTATCACTACGAGCCGGAGTCCGCCGCGTTGCAGCAGGCTTCGTTCCGGCTGCATCTGGACGCAGCGCGTATCACCGGCAAACCGGTGATCGTGCATACCCGCGAAGCCCGCGCCGATACCCTGGCATTGCTGCGTGAAGCGGCGCTGCCGCAAGCCGGCGTGCTGCACTGTTTCACCGAAGACTGGGAAATGGCCAAGGCGGCGCTGGATATCGGTTTCTATATTTCGCTGTCGGGCATCGTCACCTTCCGCAATGCCGAGGCCTTGCGTGAGGTGGCGCGTCAGGTGCCTGTCGACCGTCTGCTGGTGGAAACCGACTCGCCTTATCTGGCGCCGGTGCCGCATCGTGGCAAACCCAACCTGCCGCAATATGTGCGTGAAGTGGCCGAGTACCTGGCCGTGCTGCGTGGCGTGAGTTACGAGACGCTAGCCGAGCAGACCTCGAGCAACTTCAAACGCCTGTTCCCGCTGGCCAGCGTGGCCTGACGTACAACGAACCGTAGGGTGCGCCATGCGCACCAAGCGATATGAGGTGTGGAATCGGCACTGGGTTACACCGCGCCCAGATTCTGTGAAATCAAGGCAGCTGACCCTTCCTGCAGAAGCGTCGATCTGCTGAGCAAAAAAAACCCGGATTCTGGGGGATGAATCCGGGTCAAGACCATTAGGAGTAAATCAAGGTACGCGATCCACGGTACCTTGGCTGGCGGGGCACTTGGGGGGAGATGCCGCACACCAGTAAGTTCCAGTATTGGTCATGAGAGGCGAGCGTCCAGGCCGAATTGGGTGTTTTTTAAACAGATTTGGAATACCGCGGCCGCTGCTGAGTCCTCACCCTTTTGCCAGCTGGGTTAGAAGCCCCAGTGTTTCCTCGATCACCTGCTCGCTGGTATAGAAATGAGGTGACAGGCGGACACCTGGCCCACGCTGTACGCAGATCACCCGCTCCTCGCGCAAGCGCTGATACAGTGCCGGATTGTCCCAGCCCGCCAGGCTGAAGCTGAGAATGCCAGCGCGGCGTGCAGTGTCGAGAGGGCTGTGGATCACCGCGCCGGGTAGTGCACGAATGCCATCGGTCAGATGCTGCACCCGTTCTTCTACCAGTGCGCCGACCTTGTCCATGCCGACCTCCTCGAGCAGCGACAGGCTAGCCTCCAGGGCGAAGGCGCCGAGCATGTTCGGGCTGCCGCACTCGAAGCGCCTTGCGCTGCGTGCCGGCTGCCAGTCCGTGCGGGTGTAGTCGCCGGCATGTTCGAGCATGTGCCAGCCGTATTCATGCAGCTTGAGTTGGCCGCGCACTTCACTGCGGCAATAGAAGACGCCCAGGCCCTCCGGGCCGAGCATCCACTTGTGGCCGTCGGCCATGGCGAAGTCGCAGTCATAGGCCTGGACATCGAAGGGCAGGGCGCCGAGCTGCTGGATGGCATCGATGCAGAACAGCACGCCGTGCTGGCGGCAGCCCCGGCCGAGGCGCGGCAGATCCAGGCGCAGGCCGCTGGCGAACTGCACGGCGCTGATCGACAGCAGGCGTGTGCGTGGCGTGATGGCGGCGAGCAGGTTGGCTTCAGGGTCTGCACCGCTCAGGCTGACCTCGATCACCTCCACGCCTTGGGCGGCCAATGCCAGCCAGACGATGCGGTTGGAAGGAAACTCCTCGTCGCTGATGATCACTTGGTCGCCCGAGCGCCAGTCCAGGCCGAAAGCCACGAAGGAGAGTGCTTCGGACGTATTCTTGACCAGTGCGATATCGCCGGTGCTTGATGCGTTCATCAGGCGCATAAGGCGTTCGCGTAGGCTACGCTCCAATTTCAGCCAGTCTGAATAGTCGCGTGCGCCACTGCTCACGTTCACTTCGGAGAACTTCCGAACCGCTTCAGCACTGCGTTTCGGCCAGGGAGCGACCGCCGCGTGGTTCAGATAGCGCAGTCCGTGTTCTTGGGGAAACTCATCATGAAATACGTACATGGTCGGATGATCCGTGCAATTTGGCCGCATTTGGGCATAATAAGCGGCTTCGATTTTTGACCCCATAGTCCCTTTATGCAGAAAGAACCCCGTAAGGTCCGCGAATTCCGTCGCCGCGAGCAAGAAATTCTCGATACCGCGCTGAAACTCTTCCTCGAACAGGGAGAAGACAGCGTTACCGTCGAGATGATCGCTGATGCGGTCGGTATCGGCAAAGGCACTATCTACAAGCACTTCAAGTCCAAGGCGGAGATTTACCTGCGCCTGATGCTCGACTACGAGCGCGATCTCAACACGCTGCTGCATTCGGCTGATGTGGATCGCGACAAGGAAGCGCTGTCGCGTGCCTACTTCGAGTTCCGCATGCGCGACCCACAGCGCTACCGCCTGTTCGACCGTCTGGAAGAGAAGGTGGTCAAGGGCAACCAGGTGCCGGAGATGGTCGAGCAGTTGCACAAGATCCGTGCTTCCAACTTCGAGCGCCTGACCCAGTTGATCAAGGGGCGCATCGCCGAAGGTAAGCTGGAAGACGTACCGCCGTACTTCCACTACTGCGCAGCCTGGGCGCTGGTGCATGGCGCCGTGGCGCTGTACCACTCGCCGTTCTGGAGCAACGTGCTCGAGGATCAGGAAGGCTTCTTCCAGTTCCTTATGGATATCGGTGTGCGGATGGGCAACAAGCGCAAGCGCGACGCCTGATTCACGATCAGCATGCTGCCGACCATGATCTGTCATGGTCGGTGGCGCGATATACTCCAGCCATTCCTCCTCTGGAGTTCTCCATGATCGTCGACCGCCAGGGCAGACGCTTTCGCAATCTTCGCGTCAGCCTGACAGCTGCCTGCAACTACGCCTGCACTTACTGTGTGCCGAACGGCAAGCGCCTGGTTGCTGCTCAGGACGAGCTCTCGGCCGACGCCATGGCGCGTGGCGTGGCCTATTTGATCGAGGCGGCCGGCATCGAACGCCTGCGTATCACCGGTGGTGAGCCTCTGGTCAGCACGCGTCTGGAACCCTTCCTGCGCCAGGTCAGCCAGCTCGGCCTCGACGACATCAGCCTGACCACCAATGGCCAGTTGCTCGAGCGCAAGCTGCCGTTGCTGGTGGAGTGCGGTATCCGCCGCCTGAATGTTTCCCTCGATACCCTCGACGCTGGCGCCTTTCGCAGTATCGCTCGTGGCGGTGACCTGGCCACCGTGCTCGCAGGCATGGAGGCGGCGCGCGAAGCCGGGATGAAGATCAAGGTCAACATGGTGCCGCTGCGCGGACAGAACCTGGATCAGGTATTGCCTCTGCTGGAGTACTGTCTGGACCGTGGCTTCGAGCTGCGCTTCATCGAACTGATGCGCATGGGCCACCTGGCGCGCGATGGCAATGCATTCAACCAGCAGTTTGTCGGCTTACCCGAGCTGCTGGAACTGATCGGCAGCCGTCACCAGTACGTCCAGGCCAGCGCTCCGGTGGATGCCACGGCGATGCGCTATGCCATTCCCGGTGCGGGTCACTTCGGTGTGATCGCCAACGAGAGCGTACCGTTCTGCCGTACCTGCTCGCGCCTGCGTCTGTCGTCTACCGGCTGGCTGCATGGCTGCCTGTCGTCGAGCAACCGCCACTTCGTCGGCGACTTGCTCGACAAGCCGCGTCACCAGGCCTTGCCGGCATTGCAGCGCCTGCTGGTCAAGGCGTTGGGCGATAAACAGGATCTGGCCTTCTCCGGCGGCGTCACGGTGATGAAGATCATCGGCGGTTGACGCTGCCTTCGCTGCGGCCTACAGGCCGCAGCTGTTCCAAGCCCCTCTCAAAACAACGGCGCCGCGTCGCTATGCAAGCCTGACGCGGCGCCGTTGCTTTCGAGTCAGCGGTTGCCCATGCGCTGCAGGTTGGCGGGTTTGAATATGTCGCGCGAGGGGATCGGCTGAGTGAAGTCGAGCGTGCTGCTCTCTTCGTTTTCCAGCTTGTGCACCACGTAGCGACGCGATTGCAGGTCGTAGAACACGTCGATCGACGACCAGATGGTGGGCAGGTCGTAGAAGTTGGTCAGGTAGCCCATGCCCACGCGCCAGAGTTCGCCACGGCTGTCGTAACGATCGGTCATCGCCACCTGCCAGCTGTCCTCATCGAAGTACAGGGTGCGTTTGGAGTAGATGTGGCGCGCCGAACCTTTCAGGGTGCCCTCTACGACCCACACGCGGTGCAGTTCGAAGCGGGTCTGCTCGGGGGCGAGATGGCCGGGCTGGATCAGTTCCTTGTATTTGATCGACGGGCTGAGGATGCGGTAGTTGTTGTAGGGGATGTACATCTCCTTCTTGCCGACCAGCTTCCATTCGTAGCGATCCGGCGAGCCGTTGAACATGTCCCGATCATCCAGCGTCATCAGGTTGTCGGAGTTCTCTTCCGGCGTGTCATAGGCCAGGGTCGGGGCGCGGCGAACCCGGCGCACGCCCGGTACGTAGCCCCAGGCCATGCGCGGTTCCTTGACCTGATCCAGCGTCTCGTAAACCAGCGCCGCCTGGCCGGCGATGCGGGCAGGGCTGCGGGCCGAGGCCAGGTAGTAGAACAGGATGTTGTCGAGCTTCGCCGGGTCGCCATCCTTGATGTAGTAGTTGAACAACACACGCTGGTCGAAGGTGCTGAGGTTGTAGGCGCCGTTTGCCTGAACCGTGGCCTCGGAGAGGTTGCGCACCAGGTAGGTGCCACGATAGCGCGCGATATGGTTCCACACCGCCTCCACGCCGCTCTGCGGGATGGGGAAGGGGATGCCGCCATAGGCATTGGTGAAACCGTTGCCACCGCCTACCAGGGTGGCGCTGGTAGCGTTCTTGCGGGTGTTGGCGTAGACCCAATCTGGCGCTGCTGCGGTGCGACGAGTCTGATAAACCGGGTAAGACAAGGTCTGTGGATAGGTCTTGAGCATGGCGATCTGGCCGTCCGAGAGCTTGTCCCGGTATTGCTCGAAGTTCTGCGCGGTGATGGTGAACAGCGGTTTGTCGTCGGGGAATGGATCGACATAGTGCTTGCCGGGCGTGAAACCGGCGGGGGCAACGGTCAGGCCGCCATCCCAGGCCGGGATACTGCCGTCCGCGTTGCCGGCCCTTTCGCCGCCCAGCGGGGTGAGTTCGCCATCGAGGCGCTCGGCCTCCTGGGCGCTGATGGCTGCGTGCGCGATGCCAAGACTGAGAGAAGCTGCCGTTGCCAATGCCAGCAGGCAGCGTTTGCTGGAGAGTAGTGAGGTGCGCATGATGGGTCTCGTAATGGGAATGCTTGGCTGTCGTTAGAACGAGTACTGCATGTCGAAGCTGACGTTGTCCCGGTCGCGGATCAGGTTGCTGGTGCCGGCGCCGGTGAACGCGGTGTATTGCAGGCCGGCTTCGAAGCGCCCCATGTAGTTGGCGCGCACGCCAACGGTGTAGGCCTTGCGACCCTCCATGAAGCTGCCGGTCAGGTGCGAGTTGCCCTTGAAGTCGTAGCTGTGAACGATGAAAGGCGAGAGATTCACCCCGGCGTACACGTCGCTCCAGGTGCCACTCATGCTCACCGTGTAGCCATAGGACTCGCGGTCGATCGGGTTCGAGGCCAGATCAGGCGAGCCGACGAACTTGCGTTTCTCCGCCGTTGGTGCGTAGCCGGTGTAGGTCAGGCTGCTGCCGTGCAGTTGCTCGGTGGCGACTTCCGCGACGCCGATCAGCGAGTCGAAACCCAGCGCAGGGCCGAAGTTGTAGATGGTGCCAAGCGAGGCGTTGAAGGCTTCGACGCGCTCGTAGTTGGCGACGCGCCCGCCACGACACAGGCGCTGGTTTGCCACCTGGCCGCAGGCTGCGCTGTCTGCGACGTTGTCGTCGTAGATCGACGAGATGCCAGCCAGGCCTTGGGTGAGCAGGTCGCCGAGGATGTCGTTGGTCGCACTCACGGCAATCGGCATGTTGGGTTTGTAGGCCAGCTCGCCGAATACCGAGGCATTCCCGACGGTGGTACTGAAGCTGACGCCCATTACGCGCACGTCCTCGACGTACTTGCGGCGTACGTTGGAATTCAGCGACATGTCGACGGTGGCCAGTGCTTGGGCGGTTTGGGCGCCGAGAATCGAACCCAGGGTGTTCATGTCGACACCGCGGTAGCCGTCAAAGTCGACCTGCTGAACCGGTTCCTTGGTGTGGTAATTGACGTAGTAGAAACCGAAGTCGGTGTAGTTCAGCGATTCGGCGATGTAATGCAGGCTGATGCCGAACTGGCCGCTGTCACGCGCCTCGGCATCGGAACCGACGTTGCCGACCTTGAAGGTGCCGGTGGTGGGGTCGATGTAGCGCGTGGCGTTGTGGGGGCCGGTGCCGATACCGCCGGGCAGGGCGCTGGCGAAGTCATAGGCGGCCAGTGCCGGGATCAGATCGGGGATGGTGGCATAGGCCGCTTCGCCGCCAGCACCGAAGATGTCGGTGGTGGAGTAGTACGAGCCCACTGGATCCATCGCGGTCTCTTTCCACTTGAACTGGTAATAGGCCTCGAGGTTGAGGCTTTCGGTCAGGCCGACGTTGAAGCTGAACGCCTCCACCGGCGTGATGACTTCCTTGATCTGTGCGCCAGGCAGTCGGTATTTCGTCGCGTTGAGCGGGTTGGCGACGCCGACGCCACGGTAGAACAGACCCTCGCCCCAGTTGAATACCTGCTTGCCGAAGCGCGCCGACAGGGGGCGCTCAAACACGTCCCAGGTGCCGTAAACGTAGGCATCGAGAATGTCGCCGGAGCGCCCGGCTGCGTGGCGCGTATCGCGGGTGAAACTGTCGTTGTCCGGGTAGTTCTGACTGGGCTCGTTGTTGGGGTTGTTCTTGTTGAAGTCGGTACGCTTGTCCATGATCTGCGTGTCATAGAACGCCGTACCGCGCACGAAAACGCCGTAGTTCTGGTAGCGGGCTTCGAGTTCGGAGGTGACCTTGAAGACTTCCGAGGCCAGCCCGGTGTCGAAGTTACGGTTACCGTCGTTGCCGTTGATTGCGTCGTTATCCTTGGCCTGACCCTGGACTCGCCAGAACTGTCCGTACGACACGGTGGTGTCGAGGGTGCCAGAGACTTCTCCGTCAGCGAAACTGAATTCGATGGCATTGACGACGGTGCTGAAGGAAAGTGCGGATGCCAGCCCGAGCAGTGCGAAGCCATGCTTCGCCTGATGCCGCCGAGCCAAGGGGTAGGTGGTCATGATACTGCTCCACAGGTGTTGTTGTTTTTGTGAAAGCGCGTCATCGCGGGTGCAAGGCGGGCCTCATCACGGCTGTGTTAATCTGATGACGCGTGACATCAAGATTAATCTGAAGGCAGGTCATGTCAATTTGTTTTAGCGTGTTTCATTCTGTTTTATCAGGGGCTTTGTTGCGATAATTAGAGCCATTACCGGCATCGCTGATGCCGACTTGCTTCGTCGAATTTATCTGACTACAAGTGAAGCCATATTTGAGGTGTTGAATGAGCAAGGGAAGCGGAGCTGGGGAGCGATCCTATCGCGGTGTGAGCCAGGAGCAGCGGGTGAAAGTGCGCCGGGAGGCGTTCCTTCAGGCGGGGATTCATCTATTCGGTTCGGCCGGCTATCGGGCGACCACCGTTCGCGATCTGTGTGCCCATGCCAAGCTCACCGATCGTTACTTCTACGAGTCGTTCAGCGGCACTGAAGATCTGCTCTGCGAGGTCTATGCCCTGGTCATGGGTGAGATCGAGCAGCGTATCAGCGCGCAGGTGCAGGGGATCAGCGCTGGTACTGCGGATGAGCAGCGAGCTGTTCTCACGAGCTTCTTCGAATGCATGCGCGATCCTTACGTCGCGCGCATCGTGCTGGTCGAGGTGCTGGGCGTGAGTGAGCGGGTCGACAACCTGTATCAGCAGAACAACCTGCGCTTCTGCAACATCTTCCTGAGTGGCATGGGGCGCCTGTATGGCGGTCTCAAGCCGGTCGCATCGGAACTCTACGTATGCATGGGGTTGCTCGGCGCGATCAACCAGATGGCTGTGTTCTGGCACCTGAGCAACTACCGCGACCCCATCGAGCAACTGGCCGAGAGCGCCAGGGCGATCATCGAGGGGTGCGCCAACTAAGGGCGCACCCGTGTCGACTCAGCTCGGCGGGAACACCGAGCTGTAAGCCCCCAGTTCGACGAACACGGATTTGACCTTGGTGTGTTCGTACAGCGCATCGATGCCGTTTTCCTGTCCTAGGCCGGAGAGTTTCTGGCCAGCCACCGGCATGTGCGCCGGTACCTGGCCCCAGGTATTGATCCAGCAGATGCCCGCCTCTAGGGCGTGAACGACCCGGTGTGCGGTCGCCAGATCCTGGGTCACTACGCCGCCAGCCAGGCCCAGCTCCGAATCGTTGGCGCGGCGCAGCACCTCGCTTTCGCTGTCGAAGCTCAGAATGCTCATCACCGGTCCGAAGATTTCCTCGCGGACGATGCGCATGGAGTCGCTGCAGTCGGTGAACACCGTCGGTAGCAGGTAGCTGCCAGAGGCCAGGCTCGGATCGCTCGGCGCACCGCCACCGGTCAGCAGGCGGGCGCCTTCTTCAAGTCCGCTATGGATGTATCCCATCACCTTGTCGCGGTGCTCCTGGCTGACCAGTGGGCCGAAGCGGGTTTCCGGGCTTGCCGGATCGCCGATGGCGATCGCCCTGACGCGCGCCAGCAGCAGTTCCTCGAAGCGGGTCTTGATGCTGCGGTGGACGAAGACGCGCGTACCGCTGGTGCACACCTGGCCGCTGCTGAAGAAGTTGGCCATGGTGGCGATGTCCGCGGCACGCTCCAGGTCGGCATCGGGCATGATGATCAGCGGTGATTTGCCGCCCAGCTCCATGGTCGTCTTCTTCAGTGTGCCGGCGGCCGCACTCATGACCTTCATGCCTGTCGGGACGCTGCCAGTGAAGGACACCTTGGCGATGCCTGGATGTTCGATCAGGGCGCGGCCGACCTCATGGTTGCCCTGCAGCACGTTGAACAGGCCTGCGGGAACGCCGGCTTCCACCAGCAGCTCGGCCAATCGATGGGTGCTCAGTGGCGTCACTTCGCTGGGTTTGAACAGCATGGCATTGCCGGCTGCCAGGGCAGGGGCCAGTTTCCACATCGCGATCTGCACCGGATAGTTCCAGGCACCGATGCCGGCAACGACCCCCAGCGGTTCGCGGCGGGTGTAGGTGAACGAACTCTCGCTCGCTGGCGACTGACGTCCCTCTAGCGAGGCGGCCAGACCGGCGAAGTAGCGCATCACCGCCACACCGCCCGCGATGTCGACGCGTGCGGTGTCATTGAGCGGTTTGCCGGTGTCGTCCGTTTCCAGTTGGGCGAGTTCCTCGTTGTGCCGGGCGATGAGGTTCGCGGCATCCAGCAGGATGCCGATGCGGGTTATCGGGTTCAACGAGGCCCAGGCGCGCTGCGCTTGCGCGGCTTGGCGCACGGCCTTGTCGATCTGCGCCTTGCTTGCCTGCTGGACGTATGCGAGCACCTGGCCGTTGGCTGGGTTGAGGGTGGTGAAGCTGTCGCCACCTTGCACCACATGGTGTTCGCCGCCAATGAACTGGCCGATCAGTTTGGTTTCCATCTATGTGGCTCCGTGTTCGTTCAAGCGCAGGTTCTGTGGGCGGGCAGGAAGCGCCCATAGGATTGGGAATGGCCCAGATCCTCGGCGTAGCCCTCGTCACGGCTGTAGGCGACGCGACCGTTGACCAGAGTGGCCAGCACGGCGCGGTCGTTGCGGTTGACCAGGCGCATCAGCGAGGTGTTCTCGATGCAGGCTTCCGCCACCTGGTCGAGGCTTTCGTCCAGGCCGCTCGGGTCGATGATGGCGATGTCCGCACGCGACCCTACGTACAGGTGTCCCGCATCCAGGCCGTACCAGTTGGCCAGTTCCGAGGTGACGCGGGCCACCGCTGCGCCGGTGCTCATGAACGATCTGCCGGTGCGCTCGGCGTCGTGCACGTACTTGAGCAGGCGCAGCGGGAAGTTGTAGAAGGCCAGGCCACGGATATGCGCGCCCGAATCGGCGAAGCCGACATGCACGTTCGGGCTCCTGATCAGGGTGCGCATCACGTCCTCACGGTTGTTGCCCATCAGCACGGTCCAGACCAGGTCGGTCTTGTAGGTCACGGCGAGGTCGAGGAAGCAGTCCACCGGATCCTGCCCGCGCCGGGTGGCGACTTCGGCGAAGTTCTTGCCGATCAGCGATTGATCCGGACAGGCGACGATGTAGGCGTCGGAAAAGTCGCGATGCCACAGGCCGATCTTCGAGCCGCTCTGAATGTCGCGCTTGAACACCTGGCGAAACTCGGGTTTGGCGGCTTCCGCGTACTGATCGGCCTCGTTCTGGAAATTGCGCAGAATCAGGCCGCCGGAGAATTCATCGAAGTTGTTGAAGTTGAGGCCGGCGCTGTACACGCGTAGCGGGGCGGGCAGGAATTGCCACTTGAGATTGCCCTGCAGCAACCAGTTGGAAATCCAGCCGCTGAGCCGCGCCTGCATGTGCAGCAGCGGTGCGACCTTCAGATCCAGTGCGGTCAGCAGCGTGGTTTTCAGCTTCGGACGGAACCAGCCGGCAGTGGCGAACATCAGGCGTACCGCGCTGCTGGGTTCGGCCACATCCGGGGCACCCTGGAGAATCGCGCCGCGCTTGCGCAGCGTAGCGAACAGGCGCTTGAACTCTTTCCAGCTGGCGAAGGTGGAGGGCAGCGGGCGCGACCAGGCACGCTCGCCAGCGACGCGGTCGATCTTGGTCTTCATCACCGACAGGCCGAGGAAACCATTGTCGAGAGCGTCGTTGAGCAAGGTTTCCATGTGGCGCATCTCGGCTTCGCTGGGCGTGCGCTCGGTCGTTGCGTCCAGCAGCCCCATGGCGGCAGAGCGAATGTCCGAGTGGCCGATGTAGCAGGCCACGTTAGGGCCCAGTGGCAGGCCTTCGAGGAAGCTGCGGTACTCCGACGGAGTGCTCCACTGCTTCTTCTTCTTGAGTAGCGAGAGCACGTGGTCGTGAGGAATGGACTCGACCCGGCTGAACAGATCGGCACAGTCCTCAGCGCTGGCCGCCACCATGCTCAGCGAGCAGAGGCCGGTGGCCACCGTGGTGACGCCATGACGGATCGACTCCTTCAAGGCAGCGGACGTGAGGATTTCGGCATCGTAGTGCGAGTGCATTTCCAGGAAGCCTGGCATCACCCAGCAACCCTTGGCATCGATTATATTCTGACGGTTTTTGTCATCAGTAATGTTGCTTCCAACAGCTGCAATCTTTCCCGCCTTGATCGCGACATCTGCCGTAACGCCATTTTCATTGACGCCATCGAAGACGATGCCGTTTCTGATGACCAAATCATAGTTCATTGTTCTTGTCCTGTAATTTGACTACAACTGACATCAGAATACAGGCGAGGCAATGCCTGTCAATACACAGGGCGGTGGCTCAGCGGAAGGCTTGCATCTGGCTCGTAAGCACCTGAAGCATCCGGCTGGCGGCCATGGACAGGCGGCGGCCGGCACGTGTGATCAGGTGAGCCTCGGCTTCCAGGAACAGCGGATGATCGATATCGCGGCAGAAAATCTCGCCGGATTTCAACTCGCTATCGATGGCGAAGGCGGGAAGAAAGGCGATGCCCAGCCCTGATTTGGCGAACTGCTTCAGGGTGGCGATGGAGTTGGTGGTCATCACCGGGTCGAAGCGCACCTTCTCGGCGAACTCCAGCACGTCCAGCAACTGGCGCACGCCATGGGTGGGGTAGGTGACGGCCAGTGGGTAGCTCAGCAGATCCTTGGCCTTGAGCGGCATTTCCGAACCGCGCAGCGGGGAGTCCGCGCCGAAAATGACCTTCATCGGTTGCTTGCGCACGGAGCGTGAAACCAGCTTGGGATGGCTGGGCGGGTTATAGACCAGACCGATTTCCGCCTCGTCTTCGAGCACCTTGCGAATCACCTCGTTGGTGCCCGCCGAGTCCAGGCTCAGCTTGATGCCCGGATGTTCGCGACAGAACCGCCCCAGTGGGCCGGCCAGAATATCGGCGATGAAACCTTCGCCCAGTACCACGTTGACGCGGCCCGAGCGCATTTCCCGCAGCGACTGCAGACGTGCCTGCAAATCCGCGACGTGGGCTTCCTGCTCACGGTGAAACTCCAGCACCTGCAACCCTGCGTCAGTCACGGCGACGCCGCGGCCGCGGCGCTCCAGCAGCGCCGTACCCAGCTCCGCCTCGAGCAGTTGCACCTGTCGGGTGACGGCTGAGGGGGCCACGTTCAGCAAGTCGGCGGCTGCGCGAATGCTGCCCAGGCGAGCCGCTTCGTAGAAGTACGCGATGCGGGAAAGATTCAGGGAGCTGGACATCGGATCGCCTCTGGGGGTGTTCGAATTAAGAGAACAAAAAGCGAAATTCTGTTGATTGAAGTCACTCTTTCTCGATCCTAGCATCAGCCCCACACAAGCGGACAACACAAATTCCGCCAACTCTTCTGGGCTGATCATCATGCGAACGAACCTTTCCGAGCGCATCAGGAACGAGGCTGAAATGCCCAGTCCAGAGGCTTCTATGGTTCTGTCGTCGGTACGTTTCTCAGCGCGTCGATGCCGTCTTGTCACGCCACTTTTGGCCATGCACCGGGTTGCCTGGCACGCCAGCGAATTAAAACAACCACTCCATGACGCGCTCGTCCTCGACACCGCGTCGTGTTGACGGGCCTGCCGCATTTACCTGCTTAAGGGCCTTCAAATGCCATCTGAAACCTTCCTCACTGCGTACCCCTGGGTCGAGCGACTGATCCGCATGGACACCACCAGTGCCCTGTCGAATCTGCACCTGATCGAGGAGGTGCGCGGCTACTTCTCGGATCATGGCATCGACAGCGTGCTGACCTATGACGAGGACAGGCGCAAGGCCAACCTGTTCGCCACTGTGCCGGCGCATGACGGCAGCTTGACCGGCGGCTTGGTGCTTTCCGGGCACACCGATGTGGTGCCGGTGAAGGGGCAGAACTGGACGTCCGATCCCTTCGTACCCGCCGTGCGTGACGGCAAGTTGCATGGCCGTGGTGCCTGCGACATGAAGGGCTTCATCGGTGTGGCGCTGGAACTGTTGCCGGTCATGCTGGCGTCGAAGCTGTCGGCGCCGCTGCACTTCGCGCTGTCCTACGACGAAGAAATCGGCTGTGCCGGTGCACCGTCGATGGTGCGTGACCTGGTGGCGCGGGGCGTGGCACCCAAGGGCTGTGTGGTGGGCGAGCCGACCGGGATGGGCATCGTCGTGGCGCACAAGGGCATCAATGCCTATCGCTGTTGCGTGCGTGGCCATGCGGCGCATTCGTCCCTGCAACCACAGGGCATCAATGCCATCGAGTACGCGGCCCGGCTGATTACCTTCATCAGCGATCTGGCCCGTCAGTCGGCGACCGAGGGCCCCTTCGACAATGGCTTCGACGTGCCCTACAGCACGGCGCAGACCGGCACCATCCAGGGCGGCATCGCCATCAATACCATCCCCGAGCAATGCGAATTCCAGTTCGAGTTTCGCAACCTGCCGGGTATCGACCCGGACGCCATTTTCGAGCGCGTCGAGCATTACGCGAAGCAGGTGCTGCAACCCGAGATGCAGGCCCGCATCGAGGGAACGGGGATCTCGTTCGAGACCATTTCCCGTGCCCCGGCGCTGGACAGCGGCGAGAAGGCAGCGCTCTGCGACCTGATTGCCGGGCTGCGCCAGGACAGCGCCACGCGCCAGGTTTCCTACGCCACCGAGGCCGGATTGTTCCAGGAGGTTGGGGTGCCAACCATCGTCTGCGGCCCTGGCCATATCGCCCAGGCCCACAAGGCCGACGAGTACGTCGCGCTCGAGCAACTGGCCGAATGTGAGCGCTTTCTGCGTCAGTTGATCGCCAGCCAGAGCCGCTAAGCCAGGGCTGCCGCTGCATTCCAGAAAACAAACACAACAGGTGGAGTCGAGCATGAACATCAGGCAGTCGGAGCTGGATACCGGCGCGGCGCATACGTTGCCGCAAACCCGGGTCAACGGTATTTTCATCGGCACCATGGCGCTGTCCTTGCTGGGGGTATGGCTGTCCGTATTCGCCCCCATTCAGGTACTGCTCGCCCAGCAGATGGAGCTGATTGCCCCGCTGGGCAAGGAGGCCGCGCTGGGCATGGTGATGGGGGTGGGCTCGGCGGTGGCGCTGCTGGCGCAGCCGCTGATCGGCGCCATGTCTGACCGGACGACGCTCCGGCTGGGACGGCGCCACCCCTGGAACCTGGCCGGGATCGCGCTGGGCGCGCTGGCGCTGGTGATGCTCGGCCAGCAGACCAGTCTCCCCGGCGTCCTGCTGTTGTGGGGCGTGGTGCAACTGGGTACGAGTGCGGTGCTGTGCTCGGTGACCGCTGCCGTGCCGGATCGCGTGCCGCTGCAGCAGCGCGCGACCGTCAGTGCCTGGAACGGCGTGACGCTGTCCATGGCCGTGGTGATCGGCGCGATGCTGACGACCGTATTCACCTCGGGCATCGCCAGCGGTTACCTGCTGGTGGCGGTGGGCTTCGTACTGTTTTCCACACCGTTCATTCTGGCGACTCGCGACCAGTCGATTACCAAAGCATCGCTGCCACCCTTCAGCTTTTCCGGGTTGTTGAAAAGCTTCTGGATCAGCCCGAAGAAGCACCCCGATTTCGCCTGGGCCTGGTCGACGCGTTTTCTGGTCGGGCTGAGCAGTGCGACCGGCACCATGTTCTTTCTCTACTTCCTGCGCGATGGGTTGCAGTACGAGAAGCTGTTCCCCGGGGAGCGCGCTGAGGATGGTTTGCTGATTCTGGTGCTGATCTATACGACGGCAGTGGTGGTGTCGGCCTTCGTCAGTGCGATCATTTCCGACCGCACCGGGCGTCGCCGGATCATCGTGGTTCTCGCCGGGCTGGTGATGGGCTGCGCGTCGCTGCTCCTGGCGTTCTGGCAGAGCTGGCCGATGGCGATGCTGTCTTCGACCGTGCTGGGGTTGGGCTATGGCGCCTATGTCGCGGTGGATCAGGCGCTGATCAGCCAGGTGCTGCCCAGCTCGTCCGACCACGCCAAGGATCTTGGCGTGATCAACATCGCCATCGTCGGGCCGCAGATCCTGGCGCCGATTATCTGTGCACTGCTGATCACCCAACTGGGCGGCTATCACGCCTTGTACGCGTTCTCGGGGCTGGTCGGGATACTCGGCGGTTTGCTGGTGTTCAAGATCAAGAGTGTGCCGTGAGGTTGTACTCGTATGGCTAAAAGAAACGCCGCGACTCTCTTCGAGGATCGCGGCGTTTTTCGTGGGCGGTTGTCAGGGTTCGTGCTGTGTCATGCCCAATGCCGTCAGGCGCCAGCGTCTTCGGGCGTGCTCCTATTCGTCCGGGCGGTTGTGAGTGCCTCCACTGCCAGACTCATTTCCTCTCGTGCGCTGCGACTCACGCCCATCATGTTGGCGAAACCGTGGATCAACCCTGGCGCTCTTCGCAGTTGCGTTGCGGGAGCACAGGCCTTGAGTCGTGTGGCATAGCGTTCGCCTTCGTCGCGTAGCACATCGAATTCTGCGGTCGCGACATAGGCGGGCGGCAGGCCTTGCAGCGAGTTGGCGAGCAGCGGCGAAAGAGCGGGATCGGCATAATTGCCCTGTGGGGCATAGAGCGCTTTGGCCCAGTCCATCTGCGCTTCGCTGAGCACGTAGCCGCTGCTGAAAAGGTGGTACGACTCGGATTTGTTCAGCACATCGAGTACCGGGTAGAGCAGCAGCTGAAAGTGCGGCATCGGCAGGTGCGAGCTTGTCAGTCGCTGGCACAGGGAGGCGGCTATATTACCGCCGGCACTGTCGCCGCCGAGCGCTACGAAGCAGGCTTCGCTGCCTGGCAGCGAAAGCGCAAATCGATAGGCAGCCAGTGCATCGTCCAGTGCCGCCGGGTAGGCATATTCAGGAGCGAGCCGATAGTCGACCGAGAGCACGCGAATGTCCGCGTGTCTGGCGATGAATCGGCAAATGGAGTCGCAGCTGTCCAGGCCGCCTGAGACCCAGGCACCGCCATGGAAGTAGATCAGGATTCCACTGGATGTCGGGGTTCCCAGGTAATAGCGCGCCGGGATTTCCTCAGTCCTGCTCGGTATGCGCAAGTCGCTGACGCTGTGTAGCGCAATCTCCGGGCCGCCAAACGTCCAGGCGTCGAGATCGGTCTGCGTCCGTACTTGGGCAATGGGACGGCTCTGTGGGCTGGCGGCTTCTATGTCGCCCATGAGGCGCAGGAACATCGACACTTCCGGACAGAGCCTGTGGCCGGGAAGATCCAGGCGACCCGCGCCTATCCGCTGCTGAATCGAGGCAGGCAATGCCCCCAGCGCTTGAACGGCAAACTTCATCAGGTGATGTGAGACACTTCTGCGCATGAGGGGGAGCTATCCGAAGGTGAGCCAGGGTAGGGTTCCATCCTAGTTTCGCCGGCGAGTGGCGAACAATCGTTCGCTCTTCGCTGTTTTGTTCTGTTAATTCGAACGGCGCGCTGGACGGGATATCCGCGAGAGAGTCAGCCTTCATCGGAAGGCTGGCGCAGAACCTGCATTCCCTCCTTATCCGCCGGTTTTCCGTCGCCGGCACGAGGAGGATTCATTCATGCGTAACCTGCTTCTATTGGTGGCGCTGCTGGGGCTGGCTGGCTGCATGAAGGTCAGCGATATGGCCAGTGGCGCCGAATACCATCTGCGCGATGCTGGTTTTCTCGACCATGGCCGCACCGAGCGCATGGCCTCGCGGCGTCTGCAGCAGGACTCCTTCATCTACATCGCCCAGGGACACTTCGTGCCGCCGGGGCACGGCTATCCGCGGCCCAATGTGGTGGCCGAGGAGGCCTTCAAGGGTTTCGTCGAGTACTTCCCGCTGGTGCGTCGCGCGCGTCAGCCGGCCGGCCTGGACGAGGCGATGGCCGAAGCGCGTGCGGCAGGCGCGCACTACCTGTTGTACGCCCGCTTCGCCTATAGCGACGACCGCATCGGCACCATGGAGGAGTGGGAAGATCAGGAGGCCGTGGATCGCCTCGGTACCGACCGTGCGGTGATCCAGCTGATGTTGATCGAAACCAACACTCGCTATCTGGTGGACACCGCACGCATTCGCAGTCGCGGCGGATTCCTGACGTTCTACGATGTACAGCCGCAGGACATCATCGGCCCGCCACTGCGTGACTACGCGCGTAGTCTGCTGGGCGTGGCGAACTGACTAGGTACCGCGGCTGATGCTCCAGCGAGGGTAAGGTATCCTCGTCGGTCTGACCCGCTATGTCGGGCAACGGACGAGGAGAGAGCATGAGCGATCCAGGCAAGGCCGGCGACCTGCTGGCGCAGATCCCCAAGGGCGAAGGCAAGAGCCTGCCCCCCGTGCACCTGTGGAACCCCGATTTCTGTGGCGATATCGACATGCGTATCGCCCGCGATGGCACCTGGTATTACCTGGGTACGCCCATCGGTCGCAAACCCATGGTGCGACTGTTTTCCACCATCATCCGCCGCGATGGCGACGACTACTTCCTGATCACGCCGGTGGAGAAGGTCGGTATCCAGGTCGAGGACGCCCCCTTCGTTGCCGTGACTCTGCAGGTCGAGGGGGAAGGTGAGGCGCAGGTGCTGCGTTTCACCACCAATGTCGAGGACGAAGTCGTGGCGGGTGCCGAGCATCCAATCCGTGTGGAGATCGATCCTGCGACACTCGAGCCCTCGCCGTACATTCTGGTGCGGCGTAACCTCGAAGCATTGATTCATCGCAACGTGTTCTACCAGCTGGTGGAACTGGCGGTGGAGCGTGAGGTCGACGGAGAACCCTGGTTGGGCGTGTGGAGTGGCGGGCAGTTCTATCCCATCGGCCCTGTGCCAGTCTGAGCGACCATGCCCCTGCATCACTGCCACGAGTGAGCCTGGGGAAGGCGCCGGTGCGTACGGTGCACCCTATGGATTTGACAGGAGACGCAGATGGATGAGCATCGCATCGAGACCGAACGCCTGACGCTACGCCCACCGCAACCGCAAGACGCGGCCGAGGTGCAACGTCTGGCCGGAGATTTTCGCATTGCCGATGTCACCGGCAGCATTCCTCATCCCTATCCACCCGAACTGGCGCAGCAGTGGATCGAGTGCTGTGCGCAGGACTGGGCCAGTGGCGTGGCGGCCAACTTCATCATCACCGAGTCCGACAGCGGCAGGCTGGTCGGCAGCATGGCGCTCAAGGACATCAGGCGAGGCGAAGCCGAGGTGGGCTACTGGATCGGTGTGCCGTACTGGAGCCGGGGTTACGCCAGCGAAGCCTGCAATGCCCTGGTGGATTTTGCCTTCCGCCAGCTGCGCCTGCGCCGTTTGCATGCCAGCCATCTGGCGCGCAACCCGCAATCCGGTCGGGTGCTGTTCAAGGCCGGTTTCCGCCATGTGGGGCTTGGTCACAGTGAGTGCGGCAGCCAGGGCAAGCTCGAACCTGTCGAGCTCTATGAACGGGTTTCCGGCGAGTAACCTGACTGCCTGTCAGCGCACGCGATCGCGACTCTGTACCGCCAGATCCAGTGCTTTCTGCATATCCAGCCGCGCCGAGCGGCCCACGTCCTCGTCGCTCATCTTGTAGTTGCGCTCCGAGGGCAGGATGGGCGCTGTCAGGTCTTCAGCGTCCATCGGTTCGAAGTCGTAATCACCGCCAATGGTCATGGCACTGCGGCGCAGCAACATGCGCACCTGTTCCGGTTGCAGACGCGGGTTGATCGACAGCATGGCGGCGACCACGCCGGTCACCAGCGGTGTGGCGTAGGAGGTGCCGCAATGCACGTCGCCGGTTGCATCGATCTCGCGAGTGGAAGCACGCGCGCAGGCCGCTGCGGTGATATCGACGCGCATGTCGACATTCGACGAGTTGCGTTTGACCACGTAGGTCGGGTCGTCGATTTCGACCTCTTTTTCCTTGCTGCGCTGATGTCCGCCGACCACCAGCAATTGCTCGGTGATGAAGGAGGAGGGCAGGCGGTATTCGTCCCGGCCGGAGTAGGACGAACCGTTGCCAGCCGAGTTGATCACCAGCACGTCCGGGTGCTCCTCACGCAACCACAGGAAGAACTCTTCCAGCAGCTCTTCGTAGCCACTCATGGCGATGCCGGAGCGCACCAGCGAGTCGATCTCGTCGCCTTCGACATTGCGCGTACCGACCCGGTGAATGCCCCAACTCCAGTTGAGTACGCGCACGCCGTCTTCCACCAGATTGACCGACGCGGCGATATTGGCGGTGATGCCGGCGTCCGAGTTGCGCTCGACGATCACCTCGAAGCCCTGGCTGGCCTTGTCCAGCCCGCGCAGGAATCCGGTGTTGCCACCCTTGTCCCAGTGTGCGGCGAGAATGCCGGCAACGGTGCTGCCATGGTTGTCCGGCTCGTCGGCATCGCGCGCATAGACGCAGGTGCGCGGCTTGCCGTCTGGGCAGGCGCCCAGGTAGTCGGCGAAGTCGGGCGCGTCGAAATCGACATTACGCTCGATCACGCCGACGCGGATCGGCTCGGCTTCGATAGGCGAGTCGCCTGCTGGTACGCGCCGCTGGTAATAGTTGACCGCATCCATGAAGCGGTTCGCCGCCCACTCTTCGGAGTTCTTCTCCGGTTTGCGTGCCGGCTTGCGCGCGGCTTCGCTTTCTTCACCGCGTTCCGGCGCGCTTTCTTCCACCACCACGGCGTCGACGCTGGTTTCGCTGCCAATGCGCAGCACCAGTGCATCGCGCTCGGTCAGGTTCTTCACCGGCAGGCGCAACTGGTAGACGTTCAAGGGGGGAATGGCGCCGACTACCTTGGCGTCATATTTCTTCGCCAGGCGTTTGGCCTCGTCGAGGCCGTCGTGGCTTTCTTCGATCAGCAGGCTGACCAGGTCGACGTAGGTGGTCAGGCCGTCCATGTTCTTCGCCACTTCATCCGGGCCGGCAGCGAGCACATGGCTGCGATGCCGCGACAGCCAGACCGGGTTGCTGGCGCGTGAGCCGTCCTCCAGCCACAGCGGCGCGCTGCGGTGTTCGTCACCGTTCAACTGCAGGCGCAGGCCGTCGCTGCTGCGCTTCACCGCCGAGGCGGGCAGGGTATCGCCGCCGAGCCGCAACCTGGGCAGCTTCTCGCCCAGGCCGCGTACCTGCAGGCACCAGTCCTGCCGCTCAGTGGCGAGCAGGTCGCCGCAGCGTTGCAGGCTCTGGATGCGCAGCGGTTCCTGCGCGCTGGCAAGGGGGCTCAGCATGACCATGACCAGGGCAGCGAGAAGGGGGCGGTTGAGCAGCATGGGGCAGAGCCTCCGTGGCAAGTGTTCTGCCTTTTTCCGACTTTCTCCGCCGCGCTTCGTTCAGATGGGTTATGCCGTGCCGATCCTGTGAGAATGTGCGCATCGGTCACACCGCTTCGTCGATAAATAGTTATATTATTACGTTTGTTCACCCCATAATTCGAAGCCTTTCATGTCCTCCAATCGCCTGCTCTCGATCGATGCCCTGCGCGGCTTGGTCATCCTCTTCATGTTGCTCGATCACGTTCGCGAAACCTTCTACCTGCATCAGCAGGTGGGTGACCCGATGGACGTAACGGCTACGGAGCCTGCGTTGTTCTTCAGTCGTACCCTGGCGCACCTGTGCGCGCCGGTATTCATTTTGCTCACCGGACTTTCGGCTTTTCTCTACGGCGAGAAGCAGATGAGTCGCGCGGCGACCAGTGCCTTTCTGTTCAAGCGCGGGCTGTTCCTCGTGGTACTGGAGCTCACCTTGGTCAACTTCGCCTGGACGTTCCAGTTCCCGCCCACGGTGATCTACCTGCAAGTGATCTGGGCCATCGGCCTGAGCATGTTGGCGCTGTCTCTGCTGCTATGGCTGCCACGCGCGCTACTGGCCGTGTTGGGCCTGGTGCTGGTGGCCGGGCACAACCTGCTCGATGGCCTGCACTTTGCGCTGGAGTCGGCGATGCACGTGCCGTGGGCGGTGCTGCATGACCGTGGCTGGATCGAGTTCTCCGACACGCTGCGTCTGCGTACCTCGTACCCGGTATTGCCGTGGATAGGCGTGATCGCGCTGGGCTATGTGATCGGCCCGTGGTTTCGCTGGTCGAGCGCGCCTGAGCAACGCCTGCAGCATTTACGCACTGCCGGTTTCGGCGCGCTGGCACTGTTCGTGGTGCTGCGCCTGGTCAATGGCTATGGCGAGAAGCCCTGGGCGATCGAGGAGACCGGCCTGCAAACACTGATGGCATTGTTCAACATCACCAAGTACCCGCCGTCGCTGCTGTTCCTGGCATTGACGCTGGGGCTTGGCCTGCTGCTGCTGGCGTATTTCGAGCGGCGCAATGACGGCCGTATGGTAAGGGGTCTGGCTGTGTTCGGCAGTGCGCCGATGTTCTTCTATCTACTGCACCTGTACGTGCTGAAGCTGCTCTACGTCAGTGCCCTCGCCATCTGGGGGGCGAACCAGGGGCACTACTTCGGTTTCGATTCGATGCCCTGGGTGTGGGCCGCCACGGTGCTGTTGGCAGTGTTGTTGTTCCCGCCGACGCAGTGGTTCGCCCGGCTCAAGGCGCGTCGCCGTGATATCCGCTGGTTGAAATACCTCTGAGCCGCCGTGGCGGGCGATGCCAGGCATCGCTCCGCCTCTACGCGATGCCTGCCTTTTCCAGCAGCGCCTGTTCGTCCACCTCGTCGATCTGCTCGGCCCTCATGAAGCGTTCGGCGTAGCGCCGATGAATGCCGCTACGCAGGAACAGGGCGAACAATTGCGGATCGATGTGCGAGCCCTTGCACATGCCGACCATGATGTTCAGCGCCTCCGATAGGGTCTTGCCCTTCTTGTAGGGGCGATCCACTGCGGTCAGCGCTTCGAAGATATCGGCGATCGCCATCATGCGTGCCGGCAGGCTCATCTGCTCGCGGGTCAGGCGCTTGGGATAGCCGGTGCCGTCCATTTTCTCGTGATGACCACCGGCGATTTCGGAAACGTTGCGCAGGTGCTTGGGGAAGGGCAGCCGGTCGAGCATCAGGATGGTCTGCACGATGTGGTGGTTGATGATGTAGCGCTCTTCGGCCGTCAGCGTGCCGCGGGCGATGCTCAGGTTATGCAGTTCGCCACGGTTGAACTTGTATTGCGGCACGTCCAGCTTGAAGCCCCAGCGATTGTCCGCCGTGATCGCTTCCTGGGTCGCACGCTCGATCAAGTGTTCGGGGCGGTCTGCCAGCAACGGCTCTTGCACCGGCAGGCTGGCGGCAGGCAATTGCTCCAGGCGTTTGCCTTCCTCCCAGGAAACCCCCAGCCGATTGTCGAGGGTACGCAGCCAGCGCCGTTCGGCGATCTGTCCAAGGCGCGCCTGGTCGGCATCGGCCATGGCCTCGCCGCCAAGGTTGATGCGGGCGATGAAGGCGAACTCGTCATCCAGGGTCGTCAGCAGTTGCTCGCGCAGGGCGGCCAGCGCCGTTTCGTCGCCGCCTTCGGCGCGGCCTTTCCAGTAAGCGATCCAGGCATCGCGCTTGAGCACCTCGAAACGCATGCGTATTTCATGGATACGGTCGTAGAGGGTCTCCAGCTTGGTCGCCTTGTCGACCACGTACTCGGGGGTGGTGACCTTGCCGCAATCGTGCAGCCAGGCGGCGATGTGCAGCGCCTCCCATTCCTCGTCGCTGGGCTTGTAGTCACGAAACTCGGGGGCATCACTGTCGGCAGCGGCGCGGGCCAGCATCAGGGTGATTTCCGGTACGCGCTGGCAGTGGCCGCCGGTATAAGGGCTCTTGGCGTCGATGGCGCCGGCGATCAACTGGATGAAGGCGTCGAGCAACTGTTTCTGCCTGGCCAGCAGGCGTTGGCTTTCGATGCACAGCGCGGCACTGCCGGACACCGCATCGACGAAGGCCACACGCTCCGGGCTGAGCATGCTTTCGCTGTTCTCGCCGGTATCGCGTTGCAGCAGCACCAGCACGCCCACCGTATCGCCCTGGCGGTTGTGCAGGCCGGCCGCGATCAGGTGCAGGCGTGGGCTGTCGACCATCGCCAAAAGGCGCCGGAAGATCCCGGCCTGATCGAAGCCGATGGAGGTGGCGCTGCTGGTGCCGCCGGTCGCAGGCCTGCGTAGCCATTCAGGCAACTGCGGATCGTCATGACGAATGCCGTGAAGGTCAGCCTCGTTGAGCGGGCGAGCCTGCCCGTCGATCACCAGCCCCTGCGGTTCCAGGCGGCCGGTGTCGCTGTCGAGCAGGTAGAGCAGGCCGCCCTGGGCGCTGCTGATGGACACGGTGGCGTCCATCACACGCTTGAGCAGCGTTTCGAAGTGGGTTTCGGCGGAAAGGCTGGCGGCGATATCGAGGAAGCTCGACAGCGTGTCTTTCATGCTGCTCATCGACACGGCCAGTTGGTCGACCTCCAGAATCGGCGAGCGGCCGCTGGCCGGGTGAGTGAAGTCGAAACGGCGTATGGCCTGTGCTTCCTGTACCAGGCTGCGCAGCGGTTTGACCACCAGGCGCGAGGTCAGCCAGCCCAGGGGCAGGCACAGCAGCAGGGTGGTCAGGGTGATCAGCGCGCCTTGCCAGCGAATGCGGTAGGCCTCGGCCAGCAGCTCCTGCTCGGGTACCAGCAGTGCCAGGTGCAAGCCCTGCGGGCCGCCTTCCTGGATATGTCGGTGGGCCATGACCCAGCGCTGTTTGGCCAACTCGACGACGCCCTGATCCTGCTCGGTCAGGTCGCCCGCCAGCAGCTCGCCAAGCGCCGGGTTTAGCTCGCGTACCTTGACCAGCGAAACCTTGCCATCGACCTCCTTGAGCAGGCGGCTGCTGTCGATGTAGGCCACGGCATTGCCGTCGGCATCGGCCAGCACCACTTCACTGTTGGGTGTGACGCGATGGCTGGCCAGCGTGGCGGACAGATCGTCGAGGGTCAGGTCGGCGCCGAGCACGGTGGTCAGGCCGCTGCGCCTGGCCAGGGTGGTGCCGATTTCCTGAGTCGAGAAGAACAGGTAGGGCGCCGTGGTGATCTGCCCGCCATCGCTGCGCGCGCGTTTGAACCAGTCACGCTCGCGTGGATCGTAGGGTTCACTGAGCTTCTGGCGGCGGCTCAGCTGATTCAGCGAGCCATCGTAGAACAGGTAGTCGCTGGCGGTGCCGGTGGCGCTGCGGTCGATCGACCAGACCTGATAGGCCGCCTTGTCGGGGGCATCGAAGCGCTGCTTGAGCATGTCGCTGCGCAGCGGGCGAACCATGAAGAAATCACCATCCTCGTAGCCCAGATAGACCGAGGCCAGCTTCGGATTGTCGCGCAGCGCCTGGACGAACAATGGCAGCAGGGCCAGGCGATCCTCCAGGTTATCGGCCTGGGTCGCCGAGTTCAGTGCCAGCAGGCTGAGCAGATGACGGATCGGTCGATAGGTGCTGTCCAGATCCTTCTGTACGTCGACCTGAATGCGTTCGAACAGCGTCTCACTGCTGGAAAAGATCAGTCGGCTGGTCTGCTGGTAGTTGAACAGACCCAGCACCACGCCGGTAAACAGCAGGAGCAGGGTGAACAGAACACTGATATGGACGTGCAGGGGAAAGCGGCGTTCGCGGGGAACAGCGGTGTTGGACATCGCACTTCACTCCTTGCTGGCGCTGCAGGCTCCAACAGCATAGTGAAGAGTGAGCGAATCTGCCGAAACGTTATAAAGGCTGCTGCGAACCGTCCTCGTTCTTGCTCGACTTGTTCAGTTGCAGGCGCAGTCCGTGTACCAGCAAGGCTACCGTCAGGGTCAGGGCGACGCCGATCAGGGCATTGAGCAGGCGTACCTCGGCCAGGTGCCAGTCCTGTGCCAGGCTCTCGGCCAGCAGCACGAAGCACAGGGTGGTCTGCAGCACGAAAAGCCCATAGTGATTGGCCTGCAGCGCACGACTGAGGATCACCAGCACCAGCAGAGTCATCACCATCATCGGCGGGCTTTGCAGGCTGTGACCGAAAAGGATCAGCAGGCCAGCCGCCGCCAGGCTGGCCAGGCTGGCTTGCAGAGCACGCACCAGGCTGCCCTGGAATTCCAGTTGCAAGGTGCTGATCACCGTCAGGGTCAGCCAGTAACCACGGGACAATCCGGCCAGGTTGACGATCAGCCCCGAGGCGGCAAAAGCCAGCATGCACGCCAGGGCATGCAGACGCCATTGCTGGCGTGGCAGGCGCTGGGCGTGGCGCTTGAGCACCTTGAGGATGGCCAGGAAGCGCGGCATGTATGGCCACATGCGCAGGCCGTGGAGGCCACGCAGGCCGAAGGCCAACAGCATCACCCAGAGTCCGCCGAGAATGAACAGCATGGCCACCGCATAAGGGTTGTGCAGGTTGCCGATACCGAACTGTCCCTGGCCAAGGCACAGGCAGATGCACAGACCGATACCCAGCTTGCCGGCCTCGCTACCGAAGCGTTGTAGCCAGGCCAGCAGTAGACCGAAGGCGGCGAAGATGCCCAGGCTGATCAGCGGGTGGCTGCCGGCCCAGAAACCGAGGCCGGCGCTGCAGGCACCGAGACCGGTGAGTAGCAGCATGCGCAGCATGCCGAAGCGGTGCAGCGGGTTGGCCTGGGCGGCCTGGAAGGCGCCTGCCGAGGCCCAGAGAAAACCGCTGTGCGCGGTGGTCAGCCCGAGCAGCAGCGGCAGGGCACAGCCTAACCCGGCGACCACCGCCGGGCCCCAGGCTGGTGGTCCGGCATGCCAGGTGAAGCTGTTGCGAATCAGGTTCTTCATGGGGTAACGGAACGTCCGGTCATCTCCCTTGCCATTTCCGTAGCGTAGCTGTCGGTCATGCCGGCGATGAAGTCGATCACGCGCATGAACGAGCGGTACAGTGGCCAGCCCGGTTCGGGAGCGTAGTAGCTGAGCAGGTCGAGAATACGTCGGTGCTTGAATGACGGCGCACGTCCGCCGTGCTGTTCCAGCACCGCGCCGCAGAAGGCGTTGAGCAGTATCTCCAGGGTGGTGTAGGCGCCGATCTCGTGCAGGGTCTTGCGCTTGTCGTGGAAGATCTTTTCCCGGGCCAGCGACTTGGCGCTCTGTACGCAGTGTTTCGCCGCGCCATGCATGTGCTCGACCAGGTCGCCCTGCAGCCGGCCGGCAAGCAGGTCATGCTGCTGTTCGACGAAGGCCCCGGCGGCGGCATTGGTCAGGTGTTCGATGGCCTTGCCGCGCAGGATCGCCAGTTTGCGCCGACGCGAATCCTTGGGGCCGAGCTGGCGATAGGTTTCCGGCAGATCGTCGCCGACCAGGTCGAGTAGCAGCGCTTCCACTTCGCTGTAGTCGAGCAGTTCCATCTCCACGCCGTCTTCCAGGTCGATCAGGCCGTAGCAGATGTCGTCCGCCGCCTCCATCAGGTAAACCAGCGGGTGACGCGCCCAGCGCTGTGCTTCCAGTTGCGGCAGTTCCAGCTTGGCGGCGATCTGTTCGAGCAGCGGCAGCTCGCTCTGGTAGCAGCCGAACTTGTGCTTCTTGTAGCCCTGCGCGTCTGCGTGGCGGGCTGTCCAGGGGTATTTCAGGTAGGTGCCGAGCGTGGCGTAGGTCAGGCGCGTGCCGCCGTCGAACTGGTGGTATTCCAGCTGGGTGAGCACGCGAAAGCCCTGGGCATTGCCTTCGAAATTGAGAAAGTCGGCGCGCTCGACATCGCTCATCGCGTCCAGCCAGCCACGGCCGGCAGCTTGCTGGAACCAGTAGCGAATGGCGTCTTCGCCGGAGTGACCGAAGGGCGGATTGCCAATGTCGTGGGCCAGGCAGGCCGACTGCACGACCATGCCCAGATCGCTCGGTGTGCACCAGTCCGGCAGGTCGTCGCGCAGCATCTCACCGACGCGCATGGCCAGCGAGCGGCCGACGCAGCTGACTTCCAGCGAATGGGTCAGGCGGGTGTGGATGTGGTCGTTGCTCGACACCGGATGCACCTGGGTCTTGCGGCCCAGGCGGCGGAAGGCGCCAGAGAAGATGATGCGGTCGTGATCCTTGTGGAAGGGACTGCGCCCCAGTTCTGCCGAGCTGGGTGCGGGTTTGCCGAGACGTTCACGGGTGAGTAGGGTGTGCCAATCCAAGGCCGATCCTCGCCGGGTTGATCCAGGCCCCTAGCTTGGGTGTTCGGGCTGCAGCCTGCAAGCCTGGGTTGCCTAAAGGCCCGCGGCGTCGATATCGACCAGCAGCAGGCGGCGGCCGTTGTCGATGAACTGGCCGGCGGTCAGGCAGTACTGGTTGCTGGTGGCGTCGCGGTAGGTGGTGGACAGCGTCAGACGACGTTCTTCCCAACCTTCTGCAAGCAATTGATAGAAGTAGGGGCGCCATGACCAGTTGTGCCCCAGGTAGCGGTCATCGGCCTGCCAGCTCTGCTTGCGCCATTCCAGGTTCGGCGTGAGCTGGGTGCCGTGGCGGTCGCATTGATAGATGCGCAGCAACCAGGGGTAGTTGTCCGGAGCTTTCAGGCTGGTTGCCGGTGCGCCGCTTTCGGCCCACATCCTCAGTTCGCTCATCAGTTCCGCCAGTTGTTGACGCAGGCTGACCAGGCGCGCGCGCTCGGCGAGTTTCTGCTGCACGTAACTGTCACGCAGGCGGGCGAAACGTCCGACGAAGGCATCGCTGGCGAACAGTGCTTCTTCCGGCCTGGCGAACAGGAAGCCTTGCACGTAGCGGGCACCGCACTCCAGGGCGAAGTTCAGCTCGGCTTCGGTTTCCACGCCCTCGGCGATGATCCAGCAGCCGGTCTTCTCGGCCATTTGTGCCAGCGCCTTGACCACTTCACCGCTCGGCCCGCCGCGTGCGGCCTCCTGAAACAGGCGCATGTCGAGTTTGAGGATGTCCGGCTGCAGTGCCAGCACGCGGTCGAGTTGCGAGTAGCCGGCGCCGAAGTCGTCGATGGCGATGCGTGCGCCGGCTTCGCGGTAGCGCGACACCACGTCGGGTAGGCGCTGGCTGGCGCCGCCGAGTTCGGTGATTTCGAAAACGATGCGTGTCGGATCGATGCCGCTGCGTTGCAGCTGGATCAGGCTGGGTAGCGGTTGCGCCGGGCGCAGGCGACTGATCCAGCGTGGCGAGATGTTGAGGCTGAGGAACCAGTCGGTCGGTGCCTGGTGGAAGCGACTCAGTGCATCCTCGCGCACCTGGCGGTCGAGACGGCGCAGCGCGGCGGGCGGGGTTTTCGGATCGGCGAAAAGCGGCCCGGCCGAGTGAGCCTGACCATTGGCATCGCGCAGTCGAGCCAGCGCCTCGACACCCGCGATCCGACCGGTCGCGGTGTCGATGAAGGGTTGGAAGACGGCAAACGGCAGTCCGTCGAGCACCTGGAATCCTTAGCAGCGAGCGGTTGATCCGCCAACGTGGCGGTTTGATAGCTCAATCTAGCAAGATTGCGGCCAGCCAAGGTCTAGACCAATGTCGGGTTCAGTCGATGCCGCTTTGCCGGCGCCGGAGGAGTGGCGCGATGATCAGCGCCAGGCGTAGCCAGCGCCGCCAGCCTCGCTTGCCACCGAGCAATCCAGCCAAAGCCAGGGCGCCTCCCGTGAGCAGAAATGGTGCATTGCCCTGGCGCAGGCGTTGGCCGTAGTCACGCACCTGCTTGAGTGGCTGAGTGATCTGCAGCACTTCGTGGCGAAGCTCCTGGCGGTGCATTTCCAGGCGCATGCGCAGTACAGCTTTGCGCAATTCGCGGCGTGAGGCACCTGGGGGCAGGGTGGGAGTCGTCATGGCAGCAGTTGCTCGCGGTCGCGTTGCAGTTCTTCGAGGCTGGCGCTGAAGGGGGCCGCCGCGTTGCGCAGGCTGAGGAGCAACCAGGTGCCGCAGCCCAGCAGGCCGAAGCCATAGAACAGGCACAGGCCTGTGGCCACCGCCAAGCGATGGCTCTCCCAGTAGACGATCAGCAACAGGGCGGACAGACCGATCAGCAGGAGCAGGGCGAAAGCCAGGCACAGCCCGCCCAGAAGCAGGGCTCGCAATGCCTGGTTGCGCTGATCTTCGAGTTCGTGGGCCAGCAGCGCCACATGGCCTTGGAGCAAGCCCAGCAGGGCTGCCCCCAGGCGCCGTGGCGATGGCCCGTTGGACATGGGAGCTGTCAACGTCGGCTGATCAGCAGACCGAGTACCAGGCCGACGGCGGCCGAAAGACCCAGCGCCTGCCATGGATGTTTGTGTACGTAATCCTCGGTGGCGTCGACGGCGATCTTGCCCTGTTCACGCAGGCCGGCCTCGGCGTTGTGCAGGGTTTCACGGGCGCGGCCCAGGCTGCTGCGGATATCGTCGCGCAGTGCCTCGGCCTGCTCGCCGGCCAGGCTGGCAGAGTGCTGGAGGAGCTTCTCGGTGTCGCTGACCAGAGCCTGGAACTCGTCCAGCAGGGCGTCCTTGGTGCTTGGAGTAGCGGCTTTACGTGGCATGGTGAGCAATCCTCTGCGTTGAGTATGTATGCCTTACGAGTGCGCTGGAGCGCCAGGGTTCCACAAGAATAGTCTGAAAGTGACTGGGTTGGCGTTTGGTACAGCGCTTGCATTTTGCTGGTGCGTAAAACTCGTTAGGTGCTCTGTGGTGGTGCCTTTCGAGATAAGCCCAGGATGGCATGAGCGACGAATAACCCATTAATTTATAAGAAATAAATGCCAGATTTCCGGTTTCTGGATGCGCCATTCTGGAGCTTCCTGCCGGTGCGTTCGAGGGCGATCCTCAAGAGTTTGCTGCATTGCGGTGCAGAAAATCTTCGATATGCCTTCGTTTGGTGCTTTTTCTTCACTGCCGGAGTTTCCTTCCTAGATGGAAAACATCAACAGTGCCGTGGCCACTCTGATCCACGGCTCCAATACCCTGTTCATCCTGCTGGGTGCGATCATGGTGCTGGCCATGCACGCGGGCTTCGCCTTTCTTGAGGTCGGCACGGTGCGGCAGAAGAACCAGGTCAACGCCTTGTCGAAGATTCTTTCCGACTTTGCCATCTCGGCCCTGGCCTATTTCTTCATTGGCTACTGGATTGCCTACGGCATCAACTTCTTTGAACCGGCTGCAGTGCTTACCGAGAACCACGGTTATGGGCTGGTGAAGTTCTTCTTCCTGCTGACCTTTGCCGCGGCGATTCCGGCGATCATCTCCGGTGGCATCGCCGAGCGCGCCAGGTTCGGCCCGCAGTTGTGCGCCACGGCGTTGATCGTGGCGTTCGTCTATCCCTTCTTCGAGGGCATGATCTGGAACGGCAACTACGGCTTGCAGGCCTGGCTCGAAGCACGTTTTGGCGCAGGCTTCCATGATTTCGCCGGTTCCGTGGTGGTGCATGCCATGGGCGGCTGGCTGGCGTTCGGCGCCGTGTTGCTGCTCGGTCGTCGCAATGGTCGTTATCGCGACGGCAAACTGGTTGCCATGGCGCCGTCGAACATTCCGTTTCTGGCGCTGGGCTCGTGGATCCTGATCATCGGCTGGTTCGGCTTCAACGTGATGAGTGCGCAGACACTTGAGGGTGTCAGCGGCCTGGTAGCGGTCAATTCGCTGATGGCCATGGTCGGCGGTACCGTCGCAGCGCTGCTGGTGGGGCGTAATGACCCGGGCTTTCTGCACAACGGCCCGCTGGCCGGCCTGGTGGCGATCTGCGCTGGCTCCGATCTGATGCATCCGATTGGCGCGCTGGTGACCGGCGCCGTGGCCGGTGCGCTGTTCGTCTGGGCATTCACCGCGACGCAGGTGAAGTGGAAGATCGACGATGTGCTGGGTGTCTGGCCATTGCACGGCTTGTGCGGCATCTGGGGTGGTATCGCCTGCGGTATCTTCGGGATGCAGGCTCTTGGTGGTCTGGGCGGCGTGAGCCTGGCCAGCCAGTTGATCGGTACCGTGCTGGGTGTGGTGGTGGCGTTACTGGGTGGTTTCCTGGTGTATGGCCTGCTCAAGGCCTCACTGGGCATTCGTCTGAGCCAGGAGGAGGAGTACAACGGCGCTGACCTGTCGATTCACAAGATCGGCGCGGTAAGCCAGGACTGAGAATCCAGGGTTGGCGCTCTCTGTAAGCGTCTACGGCGAATGAAATTGAAAGCGTAATACCTGCCACGGATGGCCTTTGGAGGGTGTCGCGGGGCTGCCTAGGCTGTGCGCACCGAAATGCTGAAGCTACCTCTGGTGCGCACGGCGCACCCTACGTAACTGAGAGGCTGTCTGTCAGCGTTTGCGGCAGGCAATAAAAAACCGGGCGTTGGCCCGGTTTTTTCGTTTGCTTGCGGATCAGTCGCGACGACCTTCCACCGCCTTGCCGTCGACCGAGCCCTCCTTGAGCATGATCTGGTATTCCTTGCCGTCGGTTTCCACCTGATGCAGGCGAACCAGCAGGTGGCCCCAATCCTTGGCGAACCACAGCACGGTCTTGCGGGTGCTTTGTGTGGGGTCGCGTACGCGCTCGACCTTGATTGCGTCGATCAGGCCGGCCTTGGTGCGTACCACTTCCTCGCCCAGTACGCGGAAGTCGTAGGTTTCGATCTCGTCACCGTCGACCACCTGGTAACTGACGCTCTTCTTGCCGGCTGCGACGTCCTGCTGCAGGGCGATCTGGTAGGTCGACTTGTCCAGCAGGCCGCGGTTGAGTGGAAGACGCACGGCGTCACCACGATCCGTACCGATCACCTGCTTCTGCTCCCAGTCGAAGTCCTGCTCGACCTTTTTGCCTTTACCAAGACCACTGCGGTTCAGGCGATAGGTCAGCGGCAGCAGGGCACCGTTGTCGACGCGGAAGGTGCTTTCTTCGGTGAGGCCGGCGACCAGCATCGAGGCTTCGAAGTTGAGCGTCCAGCGGCCGTCGTCCTCGCGCTTGAGGCTGCGCTCGGCGCTACCGCTGACCGGCAACTGCTTCCAGTCAGCGGTGTAGCTGGCAGAGAAGGGCTGCAGTTCATCGGCAAGGGCGGGCAGGCTGAACAGAGTCAGGGCGAGCAGCAGGGCACGACGCATAGAGTCTCCTAGGTTCGAATCGGGTGGCCGCTGGCAGGCAGCGGCATGCCATCCAGCATTGCGCCTTGAGCGCCAAGACGCAAGCGGCCTTCGGCAAACCAGCGTACGGCCAGCGGATAGATGCGGTGTTCCTGCTGGTGTACGCGGCGGGCCAGGCTTTCGGCCGTGTCGTCTGCCTTAACCGGCAGTACAGCTTGTACGACCAGAGGGCCACCATCGAGTTCCTCGGTAACGAAGTGCACGCTGCAGCCGTGCTCGGCGTCGCCGGCCTCGAGAGCCCGTTGATGAGTGTGCAAGCCTTTGTGCTTGGGTAGCAGCGAGGGATGGATATTCAGCAGGCGGCCGTTGTAATGCTGGACGAAGCCCGGCGTGAGGATGCGCATGAAGCCGGCGAGCACCACCAGATCAGGCTGGTGGGCGTCGATTGCCTGGATCAGGGCGGCGTCGAATGCCTCTCTGCCGTCGAACTGCTTGTGATCAAGCAGTTCGGTGGCGATCCCAGCCTGTTTCGCACGCTCCAGACCAAAGGCATCGGCGCGGTTGCAGACCACCGCAGCGATGCGGGCCGGGTTGCCGTCGTGGCCGATGCTGTCGATCAGCGCCTGCAGATTACTGCCTGATCCGGAGATCAGGACGACGACATTACAAGGCATCAGTGGGCTTTCAGGTTGTTCAACTGAACCTGGGCCGCGCCTTCTGCCGCTTCGGTGATCTGGCCGATGACCCACGGGGCTTCGCCACTGGCACGCAGGCTGGCAAGGGCGGTTTCGACCTGATCCTGAGCCACGCAGATGACCATGCCGACGCCGCAGTTCAGCACGCGGTGCATCTCATGTTCGTCGACGTTGCCTTGTTGCTGCAGCCAGTCGAACACGGCCGGGCGCGTCCAGCTGGCCACGTCGATGACGGCCTGGGCGCCTTTGGGCAGGACGCGCGGGATGTTGTCCAGCAGGCCGCCGCCAGTGATGTGGGCCATGGCCTTGACCGCGCCGGTGTCCTTGATCAGTTTGAGCAGCGGTTTGACGTAGATGCGGGTCGGCGCCATCAGCAGGTCAGCCAGGGCTTTGTCGCCGAGTTGTACCTGCTCGATGTCGGCGCCGGAGACTTCGATGATCTTGCGGATCAGCGAATAGCCGTTGGAGTGCGGGCCGGAGGAGGGCAGGGCGATCAGCGCGTCGCCGGTGACGACCTTGGAGCCGTCGATGATCTCGGCCTTTTCCACCACGCCGACGCAGAAGCCGGCCAGGTCGTAGTCTTCGCCTTCGTACATGCCCGGCATCTCGGCCGTTTCACCGCCGACCAGGGAGCAGCCGGCCAGTTCGCAGCCGGCGCCAATGCCGGTGACCACGGTGGCGGCCACGTCGACGTTGAGCTTACCGGTGGCGTAGTAATCGAGGAAGAACAGCGGCTCGGCGCCACAGACCACCAGGTCGTTGACGCACATGGCGACCAGATCCTGGCCGATGCTGTCGTGCTTGTTCAGGTTCAGCGCCAGGCGCAGCTTGGTGCCGACGCCGTCGGTGCCGGACACCAGAACCGGCTGTTTGTAGCCGGCCGGGATCTCGCACAGGGCGCCGAAGCCACCCAGGCCACCCATGACTTCCGGACGGGCAGTGCGCTTGGCGACGCCTTTGATGCGTTCGACCAGGGCCTCACCGGCATCGATGTCGACGCCTGCGTCCTTGTAGCTGATGGAGGGTTGCTTGCTCATAGATCCGGGCCTTTGAATGGGGAGTTCGTGTAGGCGCCGACGTGACGCAGGCTCATCCAAGGAGCCCGGCGTGCGTACCGGCTGGCGAAGGCGCGCGATTTTATCAGGCTTGCCCGGTAGCGGCCACTCGCACGCGTGCGCTTCGTCGCAGGCACTGGCTCTGGTTGCCGGGGCTTGAGCGGCTGTTTAAGGTATAGGCCTTTGCGCACGGCTGCCGTGCCACTATCCCTTTGCGAGAGCCCGCCATGCGCCTGTCTGTCCGCCTGATGTTCTTCTGTCTGTCGCTGCTGAGCCTGCCGGCCCTGGCTGCGCCGGTCGCTGGTTTGTATCAGGTACGCGAGGCCGTTGCAGATCAGCAGCCGGAAAGCCGTGATGCCGCCATGCAGAAAGCCTTGCAGACGCTGGTGCAGCGCCTCACCGGGGATGCCAAGGCGTTGCAGAGTGCCGGGCTGGAAGGGCTGCGCAAGGATCCGCAGCAGATCGTCAGTCAGTATGGTTTCGAAGGCGATGCGCTGGTCGTCGAGTTCGACCCGGCCAGCACCGATCGTCAGTTGCGCCAGGCCGGTCTGGCCCTCTGGGGCGCCAATCGTCCGGCCATCCTTACCTGGTGGCTCAATGAATCTCCAGAAGGCAGCCAACTGATCGGCGAAAGCCAGAGCGCAGCGGCGGGACTGCGTGACGCCGCTCAGCATCGCGGTTTGCCCTTGCGCCTGCCGCTGGCCGATCTGAGCGAGCAACTGGTCGCCACGGGCGATGCATTGATGGCCAATGACCCGCAAGCGCTGCGAGAGGCTTCCGAACGCTACGGCGCCGATGCCTTGTTGGCAGTGCAGGCGACCGAGAGCGGCGGCAGCTGGCAGGCGACCTGGCGTTTGTGGCTGGGTGACGAACGTGAGCAAGGCAAGGCGGAGGCGGCCGATCAGGCGGCGCTGGCCGATGCGGTGATGCTGGCGGTGGCTGAGCGCCTGGCCCCGCGCTTTCTGGTCAAGCCCGGCGCAGCGCAGAGCCTGACGTTGGTGATCGAAGGCGCTGATCTGAGCCGTTTCGCCGCTCTGGAGCGCCTGCTCGAACCGTTCGCTGCACGTTTGCAGGAGATCGATGGCCAGCGTCTGGTCTATCAGGTCAGTGCCAGCCCGGAGCAACTGCGCGCGCAATTGGCGCTGGGGCAGTTGCAGGAGGTCACCGAGCCGCTGGATGCCAGCGAGCCGGTAGAAAATCCAGCGAATGCCGGTGAACAGGCTCCACAGGTGAAGCCGCGCAGCGATGAGATGCGCTTCCGCTGGTAGAATTTCTGCAGGGCCAACACAGCCCCCGTTACGCGGCGCCTTCCTGGCGCCGTTTCGCATCGAGGACGCGAGCATGACTGATTCCACCCGTTGGCTATGGATGGCTGGGCTGTTTCTGCTCGGCTGGCTGTTGTACCTGTTGCATCCGATTCTGTCCCCCTTCCTGATCGGCATCCTGCTGGCCTATCTCGGTGATCCACTGGTCGACCGCCTGGAGCGCCATCGCCTGTCGCGCACCGGCGGGGTGGTCGTGGTGTTCACCCTGTTCGCCCTGGTGCTGTTGATTCTGCTGCTGGTGCTGGTGCCCATGCTGGGTCGGCAATTGGTGCGTCTGTATCAGTTGGCGCCAGAAATGCTCGACTGGCTGCAGGGCACGGCCTTGCCCTGGTCGCAATCGCATCTGGGTTTGCAGGATGACCTGCTGCAGGTCGATCAGCTCAAGCAGGTCTTTACCGACAACATCGGCAAGACTACCGACGTGCTCAAGGCCGTGCTGGCCCAGGCCACGTCTTCGGGGTTGGCGTTGCTCGCCTGGTTGGGCAATCTGCTGCTGATTCCGGTGGTGAGCTTTTACCTGATGCGCGACTGGGACGTGCTGGTCGAGCGCGTGCGCCGTCTGCTGCCGCGTCAGCGCGAGGGGTTGATCGTCAAGCTGGCCGGCGAATGCCACGAGGTGCTCGGTGCCTTCCTGCGTGGCCAATTGCTGGTAATGCTGGCGCTCAGCATTATCTACGCCACTGGGCTGATGCTGGTGGGCCTGGAGCTGGGGCTGCTGATCGGCGTGTTGGCTGGCCTGGCGAGCATCGTGCCCTATATGGGCTTTATCGTCGGTATCGGTGCGGCGCTGACTGCTGCGCTGTTCCAGTTTGGCCTCGACCCGTATCCGCTGATCGGTATCGGCGTGGTGTTCATGATCGGCCAACTGCTCGAAGGCATGGTGCTGACGCCCATGCTGGTGGGTGATCGCATCGGCCTGCACCCGGTCGCGGTGATCTTCGCGATCCTCGCGGGCGGCCAGTTGTTTGGCTTCACTGGCGTGCTGCTGGCACTACCGGTTGCTGCCGTGATCATGGTTCTGCTGCGCCATGCTCATGATTTGTATAAACTTTCCGGCCTTTACGGAGAAACCAGCGGTTCCGACGAGCCCCCCGCATGAAACCAATCCAGCTGCCTCTGGGGGTGCGTCTGCGTGATGACGCCACCTTCGCCAACTACTACCCCGGCGCCAATGCCGCGGCTCTAGGCTATGTCGAGCGCCTGTGCGAGGCCGATGCCGGCTGGACGGAGAGCCTGATCTATCTATGGGGCGCCGAAGGCGTAGGGCGTAGCCACTTGCTGCAGGCAGCCTGCTTGCGTTTCGAACAGCGTGGTGAGGCAGTGGTGTATCTGCCGCTCGGCGAGGTGGTGCAGCACGGCCCGGAGTTGCTCGATAACCTGGAGCTGTGCGAACTGGTCTGTCTCGATGACCTCGATGCAGTAGCCGGACGCAGTGACTGGGAAGAAGGGCTGTTTCACCTGTTCAATCGCCTGCGTGACAGCGGCCGGCGCCTACTGCTGGCCGGCACCATGTCGCCGCGTGAGCTGCCGATCCAATTGCCCGACCTCAAGTCGCGCTTGACCCTGGCTCTGGTTTTCCAACTGCACGAGCTGTCCGACGAGGACAAGCTGCGCGCCTTGCAGTTACGCGCCTCGCGCCGTGGCTTGCAGATGAGTGATGACGTCGGGCGCTTCATCCTCACCCGGGGTGAGCGCAGCATGAGCGCGCTGTTCGAGTTGCTCGAGCGCCTCGACCAGGCCTCGCTGCAGGCTCAGCGCAAGCTGACCATTCCCTTCCTCAAGGAAACCCTGGGCTGGTAGAGGTGAGGGGCAGGCGCCGAGGTGGCCCTAGCCCTGTCGCGCTTTCCCCGGCTCGTGTTCCGCCATGAAGCGGCGAATCGCCGCCGCGCAGGCTCGTGGTTGCGTCTGCAGAACGAAGTGCGGGCCTTCCAGGCGCACTTGGCGTAGATCGTCGCAGTAATCGGCCAGGCGCTTGGCGGTCTTGGCCGTGACCAATCGATCCTGTTGCGGCCACAGGTGCAGCGCCGGCAAGGTGAGGGGTTGCTGCGGTGCGTGCAGTGTTGCCAGGCTGGCAAGGCGAGCGCGCAGCAGTGACTGATCCAGCCGGCGGATTTCCCCTTGCACAAGCCGGAGTTCAGCGTCGCTGGCCTGGTGGCCGAGACACAGGGTGCGAAGTATCCAGGGGCGTGTCGCCAGTGCCAGAGGTATGGGCAAGTGCCTGAGCAAGGCCAGAGGCGCGAAAGGGCTGGTCAGGAATGAGGCGGCGAAGACAAGGCCGCACAAGCCTTCGGGGTTTCGCAATGCCAGGCGGTAGGCCAGCGGGCCGGAGAAGGATTCACCCAGCAGCATGAAGGGCGTGTGGCCCAGGTCATTGAGCAGGATGTCGGCCAGGCTGTCGTAATCCTGCGGCCCTTGCTCCGGCAGGGGGAGCGCCTGGCAGTCGATATCCTGAAGTTCGTCGAGCAATGGCGTGAAGAGGTGGCTGCTGCCGTTCAGGCCGGGCAGCAGCACCAGGCGCATCAGACTTCTCCAGCCAACTTGCGGTCGTATTGGAAACGCCAGCGGGTGTAGAGCAGTGCGCTGCAGAACAGGCCGAAGCTGATCACCGCTTCCAGCACGCCGAACAGGGCGCGCGCCGGGTCGATGGCGGCGAGCACGCCCTGGATGAAGTAGATATTGACCACGAAGCAGGCCCAGGCATGAGCGCGCGCGTTGCCCATCAACAAACCTGGGGCGAGCAGAATCAGCGGCAGCAACTGGATGGCCAATACCACCGAGATACGCGCGCCATGCAGGTCGGCGAACACCAGGTTCCACACCAGCACCAGACCCAGCAGGGCGATGAAGCTGAACAGGCTCAGGGCGCGGCTTAGCTTCAGTCGCGGTTGCAGCCATTCGAGACTGGGCAATGGTTTTTTCGCTCGGGCCACGATCAGTGCTCCAGTTTGCCGGCGATTTTCGCCAGGCGTTGGCCGAGTGCGCGGCACAGGGCGGTTTCATGTTCGTCCAGTGCGCGTTTCCCGTCGCCGCCAGCATGGTGGCTGGGGCCGTAGGGGGTACCTCCGCCGCGGGTTTCGAGCAGTGCCGATTCGCTGTAGGGCAGGCCGCAGAGCAGCATGCCGTGGTGCAGCAGGGGCAGCATCATCGACAGTAGGGTGGTTTCCTGGCCGCCGTGCAGGCTGGCGGTGGAGGTGAACACGCCAGCGGGCTTGCCCACCAGTTCACCGGTCAGCCACAGGTTGCTGGTGCCATCGAGGAAGTATTTCAGCGGTGCAGCCATGTTGCCGAAACGGGTCGGACTGCCCAGTGCGAGGCCCGAGCAGTTCTTCAGGTCATCCAGGGTGGCGTACATGGCGCCGTCATCCGGCACGCTCGGTGCGACGGCCTCGCATTCGCTGGACACCGCAGGCACCGTGCGCAGACGCGCCTCCAGGCCAGCCATTTCAACGCCGCGGGCAATCTGTCTGGCCATCTGCGCGGTAGCGCCGTGGCGACTGTAGTAGAGCACCAGAATATAGGGTGTGCTCATGCCAGCAGCTCCAGCACTTTTTCCGGCGGGCGACCAATCACGGCCTTGTCGCCGGCAATCAGAATCGGGCGTTCGATCAGCTTGGGATGCTTGACCATGGCCTCGATCAGTTGCGCCTCGCTCAGGCTGGCGTCGGCCAGGCCCAGTTGCTTGTACTCGTCTTCACCCGTACGCAGCAGGTCGCGGGCGGCAATGCCCAGCTTACCCAACAGGCTCTTGAGCTCGGCGGCGCTGGGTGGCGTCTCCAGATAGCGCACGACAGCTGGCTGCAGCCCACGGGCTTCGAGCAGTTCCAGGGCCCCGCGGGATTTGGAGCAGCGCGGGTTGTGATAGAGGGTCAGGTCGGTCATGGTGGCTCGCATCCGGCTTGAAGTGGCGGCTATTCTAACCGCCTGATCCGAGGATGCACGCAAGCGGCTAATGCGACCTTTTCACGCGGTGCATTGTCTGAACGTTTTTGGGGCTAAGGAGAGGTCATGCGGGGGCGTTTGAAGGACTGGGTGGGGTTCTGGTTTAGCCTGTATCAGCGTTTCGTGGAGAACCGTGGCGCCGGCAACGCGGCGGCGCTGACCTACACCACGCTGTTCGCTGTCGTGCCGATGATGACCGTTACCTTCGCCATGCTCTCGGCGATCCCGGCATTCAAAGGTGTGGGCGAGGACATCCAGGGGTTCATCTTCCACAATTTCGTGCCGTCCACCGGCGAGACGGTGCAGGAGTATCTGCGCGAGTTCACCACCCAGGCGCGACAACTGACCTGGTTTGGCGTGGGGCTGCTGGCCGTTACCGCCTTCCTCATGCTGGTGACCATCGAGAAGACCTTCAACGTGATCTGGCGGGTGCGTCAGCCGCGCCGCGGTATGTCCAGCTTCCTGCTTTACTGGGCGATTCTCAGCCTCGGGCCGCTGCTGCTCGGCGCGGGTTTCGCGGTGAGCACCTATATCGCTTCGCTATCGCTGATCTCCGGCCCGGATGCGGTGGTCGGCGCCAAGACGCTGCTCTCTTTCGCGCCGCTGTTATCCAGCATCGCGGCGTTCACCTTGCTGTACGCGGCAGTGCCCAACACCCGTGTGCCTTTGCCGCATGCGCTACTTGGCGGTTTGTTCAGCGCCATCCTGTTCGAGGTCGCCAAGGCGTTGTTCGGTCTTTATGTGCGGCTCTTTCCCGGCTATCACCTGATCTATGGCGCCTTCGCCACGGTGCCGTTGTTCCTGGTGTGGATCTACTTGTCCTGGCTGATCGTCTTGCTTGGCGCCGAAATGGTGTATGGCCTGTCGCAGCCTCGCCACTGGCGTCGCGAGCCCATCGCCAAGGCCTTGATCCTGCTGGTTGTGCTGCGTCTGTTGCTGAAGCGCCAACAGAAGGGTGAGGCGCTGCATTACGGCGACATGCAACGTGCTGGCTGGCGTTTGCCTGAGGATGAATGGAGTCAGGTGATGGACTTCCTTGAGCGCGAACACCTGGCCTGCAAAGCCAGTGGCGGCGGCTGGGTGTTGTGCCGTGACCTGCACAATTTCTCCCTGCACCAACTGCTTGAGTGCAGCCCATGGCCGCTGCCGAGCCTGTCGCAGTTGCCAGCGCAACTCGACGAGCCCTGGTACCCGGCATTGCGCGAGGCGCTAGAGCGTTTGCAGGTCGAGAGAGAGGAGCAGTTCGGGGCCAGCCTTGCCGAATGGCTGCCGGGCAAGCGATGAGTCGGCCAGGTCTCGAATGCCAGATGTGCTCTGATAGAGCTGATTGCTAATCGGAGTGACAAAAAACGTCATTTTACGGCGCTGACATTCTGCGATGTGGCCTTGGGTGGCAACCTGGCGTCAGAGAATGCGCTACACAGGGACTGGCACGCTTCTGGCAATGACAGGATCGGTTGCTATCGAACTGCCAGCAGGGCAGGGATCGCTAAGGAATGAAGCAGTAATGACGGGCGATAAACGAGTGATTCACCTTCATCGGCGAGACCCGCAGGAAGCGCTGACGCGGCTCAACCGTATCACCGGTTTGCGATTCGCGCGCTGGCCGGAATCGCTGCTCGACCATGTCGCTCCCGAGAACGTGCCGCAACCTGCCGATGAGACGGCTCAGCCGCCTTCGCCTTGCCCAGGCGTCTCCTCGGGCTGAAACAACTGCTCGGGTTTCGTTTTTCCGCGGCCGCTTCAGGCCAGTGCCTGGCGAGTCTCGCTGTTGGCCAGCTCGACGGCCTGAACGAAGAATTCCTCGACTACCAGACTTTGCGCTGGCACTGCCGAGCGCAGGCGCACCTGCATGTCTTCGATCCTCTGCCGCACGGGCATGCGAGCGATGCCTGAGAGCAGGATCTTGCCATGTGCATTGACCTTGCCGTGGTCGATATTGACCTCGCGGCGCTTGTCGCCGTCGCGGTAACTGACCAATAGCGATACCGGCAGATTGGCCAGCCCTGGCAGCTGTAACCAGGCGGCTACGTTGTATTCGGCTACGCGTCCTTCGTAGGGGGTGACCAACAGGCGAGCGGCGTCGACGATGCGCGAAGGCACGGAGCCGATCAGCTTGTCTTGCGCTTGGGACATGGTGGAGTTCCGGGCTGGGTGAGACTTCAGTGCCAGGAATTATAAGCAGCCCCCAGCCAGCGAAACTGTGCGCTCGGCAGACAGCGGGCGTGACTGGGGTCGCAGTTTCGCCCAGTCGAAGCTCGTCTGCCCTAGCGCACTGCGGATATCAGGCCAGGCGTAGCGGGTGACGAGTGACCGAGGGCGTCTCCAGATTGCTCTCGGGCAGCGGCAGAATCGCCTGGTTGTGCACGCTGACCAGTTGCAGCCAGAGATTCTCGCCGTTGCTGAACTGGCCTTTGGGTAGCCACAGGCCATGGTGCCAGCCATTGCCCGGCGCCGGGGTGCTTTGCAGTACGCCCGGATGGGTTTGCGCGTTTGGCGCGCGCCGCAGCCAGACCGGGCGTGGCAGGCCCTTGAGATAGCGCAGGCCCAGGTGCAGACCCTCGCTGCCGAGATGACGCCAGCACACCAGGGCGAGCGTCGGCGTGCTATTGGTCAACAGCAGTACCAATTGTCCGACTTGCAGCAGACTTCCTTCGTTGGTATTGCACAGCAGCCTTGCGCCGCCGGGGCTGGCGTCGAGAATCTGGGCTTCGGTACGTTGCGGCAGTTTGTCCAGCAACTGCGCGTGAATCGCCGACAGGCCGACGACAAGGTCGCACTGTCCCGCGAATTCGGCGCGCTCGTGGCGACGTTGCTGGCGGCCCAGCCAGTGCTGACGTACGCGTTCGAGGAGCTGGCGCTCCTGCGGGCTCTGGAGGGGAGCGGGCTCATGCAGGGCGATCAGCAGGGCGCCGAGCTCGAAGCGCCGCAGATTGGCCGGTTCGCCTTTGATGTTCTGATCTAACGTCAGGCAGGCCTGGGATTCGCTGAGATCGACCACGGGGCCTGCGCTGTCGTCTTCTTCATCCCAGGCCTGCAATCGTGCCAGGTCGGCGAGTGGCGCAAGGGCGCTGAACAGGGTCATGCATTCGCCTTCGGCGAGATGGAAGGGGTTGCTCAGGGCCAGGAGCAGCATCTGCTGGTAGAGGCCTCGCAGCGTGCTTGCCGGCTTCGGTTGGAAGGCCGCTGCGACGGGTTCGTCCAGGCATTGCTGGTGTTCGCCGATCCAGTAAAGCAGATGGCTGTCGCGCCAAAGAGTTGCCGGAGGCTCCTGATACAGCTGGTAATGACGCAGCAACTGCTGCGCGAGAAAATGCTGGGCCATGTACAGGCACCAGGCCAGGTGCGGAAGCGACGGCTGGCGGCCCTGGAGAATCTGCAGCAGCAGCCGCTTGAAGCCGATCGCCAGTTCGCCGCACAGGCGCACGAACAAGGTGCAGGGGACATGGGTGTGATTCACCAGCGCGGCGTAGTGGCGATACTCGTCACTGAAGTTTTGCAGCGCTCGCTGTCTTTCCAGTAAGGTCAGGCCACTGCGATTGAGCGTGAACAACAGGCCGAGTACTTGCTGCAGGCCGTTGTCGAGCTCCAGATGGCGTGCGCTGGCTAGCCGTTCGACGATTTCCGCCGGCGATACACTGCTGTCCTCGCGGATGTCCGGTACTTCCAGGCGCAGGGCATCCAGCGTCATATCAACCCCGAGTGGACGAGGATCGAATACATGGGCTTACGGCTCCGGATTGTCGGCAAGGCTGTCTTGGGTATCTGCGCCGCCTTATTGCTGGCGGCATGTGCCGAGGATTTCGGCCCTGATCAGCATGGACGAAAGGTAACGGCTGACAGCCTGGATGGCCAGTGGCTAGTCATTAATTATTGGGCTGAGTGGTGCGCGCCTTGTCGTACTGAAATTCCCGAGCTAAACGCCCTGGAAGAAGAGCTGCAGAAACACTCGGCTCGGGTGATCGGGGTGAACTTCGACGCATTGCAGGGCGAGGATCTCAAGCGGGCTGCGGATAGCTTCAAGATCCGTTTCACTGTTCTCGCGCAAGACCCTGCGGCGCGTTTCGGGCTGCCGCACAACGACGTGCTGCCGGTGACCTACATCGTCGATGACAAGGGCCGTATGCGTGAACGCCTGGTCGGCGAGCAGACCGCCACTGGCGTGCTCGCCCACTTGCAGCGCCTGCGCGGCGAATAGAGGCGTGTAGGGTGCGCCGTGCGCACCACGAATAGCGTAGTGCCTGCTCGGTACGGGCCTCACGATCCCCTACGATCGCTGACACTTACCAGCCCGGTACCCCGCTCATATCGGGCAGATGGTGGGCGATGCCCTTGTGGCAGTCGATGCACGTGGCTTCGCCGCTGGCCAGCGCGCTGGAGTGCATCTGCCGGGCACGCGGGCTCTGTTTGGTGAAGTCCATGTAGTCGAAGTTGTGGCAGTTGCGGCACTCCAGCGAGTCGTTGGCCTTGAGCCTGGCCCATTCGTGTTCGGCCAGCTCGCGGCGTTTCTCCAGAAACTTCTCGCGGGTGTTGATGGTGCCGAAGATCTTGCCCCAGACCTCTTTGGAGGCCTGCATCTTGCGCGCGATCTTGTCCGTCCACTGATGCGGCACATGGCAGTCGGGGCAGGTGGCGCGTACGCCGGAACGGTTGCTGTAGTGGATGGTGTCCTGCAATTCGACGAACACGTTGTCGCGCATCTCGTGGCAGGAAATGCAGAATTGCTCGGTGTTGGTCGCTTCCAGTGCTGTATTGAAGCCGCCCCAGAAGATGATCCCGGCAATGAAGCCGCCGAGGCTGAGAAAGCCCAGGCTGTAATGCACGCTCGGTCGGCGCAGGATGCCCCAGTAATCCTTGAGCAGGGCGAGTAATGACTTCATGAGGCCTCCTCAGGGCTTGTGAATAAATCTACTGCGCTCGGCATCTCGCATTCGGCTGTGCTCGATTTCAATACACTCCGCTTGCTGCGCGCAGGCGAAACGCGATCTGCGTTCGCTCGCGACGATTTCTTCATAAGCCTCCTCACGGCTTCGCTGCATCGGTTGCTTCATCGCTCAGCAACTGATCGATGTTGCGGAAGGTATTGCCCACCAGCGGTTTCACCTCCTGCTGGGTCACGTGGCACTGGGTGCAGAAGTAGCGCCGTGGTGACACCGCGGCCAGCGCCTGGCCGTCACGATCCATGTAGTGGGTGATGCTGATCATCGGTGCCTGGCTGCGTGCGCTGCCGGCACGGCTGTGGCAGCTCAGGCACTTGTTGCCGTTGGCGTCGACCTGGTAGCCGCGGATACTGTGCGGGATGGTCGGCGGCTGTTCCGGGTAATTGCGCTCACGCTTGATGTCCTTGTTCTCTTCGTTACCGAGCGCGGGGGCCGGGAATTCCTGAGTGAGGGTGCCGCCGGGGCGGCGGCCATCTGGCGCAGGAGCATCGAGGGGATAGTTCAGCTCGCTGGCAATGGCCATACCGAAGGCGCAGACGAGCAGCAGGGGCAGATAACGCAGGCTCATGGCAGTGCTCCTCAGGCCAGGCTGATCAGTTCGATCTTCACCGCACACTTCTTGTAGTCGGTCTGCTTGGAGATCGGATCGGTGGCGTCCAGGGTGACCTTGTTGATCAGCTTGTTGGCATCGAAGAACGGCACGAAAACCAGGCCACGCGGTGGCTTGTTACGGCCACGGGTTTCGATGCGTGCACGTATTTCGCCGCGTCGGCTGATCACCTTGACCTCGCTGCCACGCCGGGCCTTGAGCGCCTTGGCGTCATCCGGATGCATGTACACCAGTGCGTCGGGTATTGCGCGGTGCAACTCATCGACACGTTGGGTCATGCTGCCGGTGTGCCAGTGCTCCAGTACCCGGCCGGTGCTGAGCCAGAACGGGTAATCGTTGTCGGGCGCTTCGGCGGCCGGTTCGTAGGGCAGGGCGAAGATCAGCGCACGTTTGTCCGGGTAACCGTAGAACTGCACGCTGCTGCCTTTTTCCACGTAGGGATCGAGGCCTTCGCGATAGCGCCAGCGGGTTTCCTGGCCATCCACCACCGGCCAGCGCAAGCCGCGTGCAGCGTGGTAGCTGTCGAAGGGCGCCAGGTCGTGGGCATGACCGCGACCGAACTGGGCGTATTCCTCGAACAGGCCTTTCTGCAGATAAAAGCCGAAGGCCTTGGCTTCGTCGTTGGCATAGCCCGCTTCGATCTGCTCGACCGGGAACTGGTCGACCTGGCCATTGGCGAACAGCACCTGATACAGCGTCTTGCCCTTGTGTTGCGGCGACTTGGCCAGCAGCTCGGCAGGCCAGACTTCATCGGTGGTGAAGCGCTTGGAGAATTCCACCAACTGCCACAGGTCGGACTTGGCCTCGCCTGGTGCATGCACCAGTTGGTGCCAGAACTGCGTGCGGCGCTCGGCGTTGCCGTAGGCACCTTCCTTCTCCACCCACATGGCGCTGGGCAGGATCAGGTCGGCAGCCTGGGCGGAAACCGTCGGGTAAACGTCAGAGACGATGACGAATGCTCCCGGGTTGCGCCAGCCCGGCAGAACCTCCTGCATGATGTTGGGGCCAGCCTGCATGTTGTTGCTGACCTGGGTCCAGTAGACCTTGAGCACGCCGTCCTTGAGCTTGCGGCTCTGCTCCACGGCATGGAAACCGGGTTTTTCCTGAATGGTGCCGGCCGGCAGTTTCCAGATTTTCTCGGCAGTGGCCCGGTGTTTTGGGTTGGTCACCACCATGTCGGCTGGCAGACGATGGGAGAAGGTGCCGACTTCGCGCGCGGTGCCGCAGGCCGATGGTTGGCCGGTCAGCGAGAAAGGGCTGTTGCCCGGCTCGCTGATCTTGCCAGTCAGCAAATGGATGTTGTAGATCAGGTTGTTGGCCCACACACCGCGGGTGTGCTGGTTGAAACCCATGGTCCAGAACGACACCACCTTGCGTTTCGGGTCGGCGTACAACTCGGCCAGCGACTTGAGGCGCTCGGCTGGCACGCCGCTTTCCTTGGCGGTGCGCTCCAGGGTGTAGGGTTTGACGAAGGCCGCGAAGTCCTCGAACGACATGTCGCTCCAGGTATTGGCCTTGCTGGCGTTCTTGGCCTGCATTTCCAGCGGGTTGTCGGCGCGCAGGCCGTAACCGATGTCGTCGGTGCCCTTGGCGAACTTGGTGTGCTTGCTGACGAATGCCTTGTTCACCGCGCCGGTTTCAATGATGTGGTTGGCGATGTAGTTGAGGATCAGCAGATCGGTCTGCGGTTTGAACACCATGGGAATGTCGGCCAGATCGAAGCTGCGGTGCTCGAAGGTGGACAGCACCGCGACCTTGGTATTCGGCTGGCTGAGGCGGCGGTCGGTGACCCGGCTCCAGAGAATCGGATGCATCTCGGCCATGTTCGAGCCCCACAGCACGAAAGCGTCGGCGGCTTCGATGTCGTCGTAGCAACCCATCGGCTCGTCCATGCCGAAAGTGCGCATGAATCCCATCACGGCAGAGGCCATGCAGTGGCGTGCATTGGGGTCGATGTTGTTGGAGCGAAAACCGGCCTTCATCAGTTTGTTGGCGGCGTAGCCTTCCCACACTGTCCACTGGCCGGAGCCGAACATGCCGACAGCCTCGGGGCCGTGCTCACGCAATGCCTCCTTGGTCTTCTGCTCCATGATGTCGAAGGCCTGTTCCCAACTCACCGGCTGGAACTCGCCCTGCTTGTCGTACACGCCGTTCTTCATGCGCAACAGGGGTTGGTTGAGGCGGTCGACGCCATACATGATCTTCGACAGGAAGTAGCCCTTGACGCAGTTCAGGCCGCGATTGACCTCTGCCTTGACGTCGCCGTGGGTCGCCACCACGCGGTTGTCGCGGGTCGCCACCATCACGCTGCAGCCGGTACCGCAGAAACGGCAGGGCGCCTTGTTCCAGTCCAGGCGGGTCATGTCCGCTTCGGTGATCAGGTTGCTGGCGGCACTGATGAAGGGCAAACCGGCGGCGGCTGCGGCGATGGCAGCGGCGTTGGCTTTGGCAAAGTCACGGCGGGAAAGCTTCACTCTGATTCTCCCTCTAGGGTGAGGAGTTCGTGGTAGACCAACGCAGTGTTGAGAACGCCCGGCAGGCTGTTGATCTGATCGATTCTTTCGAGGATGTGGCGCTCATGCTGGGTTTCCAGGACCACCACCAGCTTGCCTTGAGGGCTCTCCTGGTGAAGTTCCAGGCCATCGAGCTGGCGCAGATTGGTTTTGACTGCGTCGAGCAGTTCAGGGCGGATGTGGATCAGCAGGCTGGCTATATGCACGGTTTCTTCGGCCATCTTGCGTGGCTCCATTGTTTTATGTGGGCGTCAGTGGGGCGGGCCGGGGGGACCCAAAAGCATCTGCATGAACCAGATGAAAAATCCGTAGCCACCCACCAGGGCGATCGAGAGAAGGGGAAAGAGGCAGACGACGAGGAAAACGAACAGGCGGGTTTCCTTGCCTTTCGACGCGCGGCGTTCAGGCGTGTTGTCCATGCGCTTGGCTCCGTTTCATTCAACGTTCAGGCTAGACCTTAGTTTTATTAAGGGCAAAGCGTGTTGAGCTGGGTCAGGGTTGGGTTACTTCAATGATGGTGTGGCGCGAGATCGACAGATCGATAGCGTGCTAATATTTGTGCCGTTACCTGCACCATGTCCCGTGAGTTCCGTTCCTGATGTCCGCTTCCCATCTCACCCGCGGCAGTGCCGCCTATCGGCGTGCCACTCTGGCGCTGTTCTGCGCCGGTTTCGCTACCTTTGCCATGCTCTATTGCGTGCAGCCACTGCTGCCGCTGCTGGCGGCGCATTTTCGCGTTTCCGCGGCCAGTAGCAGCCTGGCGCTATCTTTGACGACCCTGAGCCTGGCGCTGTGCCTGCTGGTATCCGGCGCGCTGGCGGAGAGTTGGGGGCGCAAGCCGGTGATGGCGGCGGCGCTGGGGCTGGCGGCGATGCTGGGTATCGCCTGCGCATTGGTGGAGGAGTGGGGCAGTTTGCTGATTCTGCGGGCGCTGCTCGGGCTGGCGTTGAGTGGGCTACCGGCATTGGCCATGGCCTACGTGGGCGAGGAGTTCGATCCCGAAGCGTTGCCGGCAGCCATGGGGCTGTATATCGGCGGCACGGCGCTGGGCGGCTTGCTCGGTCGTCTGCTGGCGGGCCTGCTCAGCGATCTTGGCGGATGGCCATGGGCCTTGGGAGGGATCGCCGGACTCGGTCTGCTGGCGCTTGGGCTGTTTCTCTGGCTGTTGCCGCCGTCACGCCATTTCACTGCTCAACCGCTGTCGCTGCGCGGGTTACTGCGCAATTTCGTTCTGCACTTGGGTAACCCGCATTTGCGGGTGTTGTTCGCCCTGGCTTTCCTGTTGATGGGCGGCTTCGTTGCCTTGTTCAACTATGTGGGGTTTCGCCTGGCCGCCGAGCCTTTCAATCTCTCGGCCACGGTGATCGGTCTGCTGTTCACCGTTTACCTGCTGGGCATCTTCAGTGCGGGTTGGGCCGGGCGCCTGGTACCGCGCTTCGGCGCGCGGCAGGTTCTGCATGGCGGCATAGGCCTGATGTTGCTGGGGGTGGCGCTTTGTGCCACTCCTTGGTTGAGTTCGGCGGTGGTCGGGCTGGCACTGTTCACTCTGGGTTTCTTCGCCGCGCATGCGGTCGCCAGCGGTCAGGTCGGGGCTCACGCGCAGGGGGCCAAGGCACAGGCTTCGGCGCTTTATCTGTGCGCTTATTACCTGGGTTCCAGCCTGGTTGGCTATGTCGGTGGGTATGTCTGGGAGCATGTCGGTTGGTGGGCATTGCTCGCCGTCCTGGCGTCATTGTTCATGCTCGCTGCGGCTTTGGTGCGGCGTTTGTAGCTGTTTGCCGCTCGTTCAGTGCAGGTTCAAGGAGGGTTCAGCGGCGATTCAGTACTCTTCCTGCAGACTCGTTGTCGAGTTGATCACAACCGAAACGAGAGGAACGATTCGATGAAAGCCACCCTGAACCGTATTGCATTCGCTACCTGCCTGGCCCTCGGCGCTACTGCTGCTCAGGCCAATGACAACTTCGTCGGCCTGACCTGGGGCCAGACCGACAACAACATCCAGAAGTCCAATGCGCTGAATGCCAACCTGGGCAATCCCAAGCTGGACAAGGTAATCAATGGCACCGGTACCTGGGGCGTGCGTGCGGGCCAGAAGACTGCTGATGGGCGTTATTACGCGACCTACGAGCACGTTTCCGACAGTAATAATGGCTACAAGCTGCGCCAGCAGAACCTGCTTGGCAGCTATGACATGTTCGTACCGCTCGGTGACAACAACACCAAGCTGTTCGGTGGTGTGACTGCGGGCCTGGTCAAGCTGGAACAGAACAGCCGTGGTTTCTCGCGTGACAGCAACGTTGGCTACGCGGCAGGCCTGCAGGCCGGTATCCTGCAGGAACTGAACAGCAATACGTCGATCGAAGCCGGCTATCGTTATCTGCGTACCAATGCCAGCACAGAAATGGCGCCGCATGGCGAGGGCAAGGCCGGGTCGCTGGATCTGCACAGCACCTCGCAGCTCTACCTGGGTGCCAACTTCGCCTTCTGACGGAGGCTTCGTTTCACCTGGCCGGGCGTCAGTCCGTGTGAAAACGTAGCGAGCGAAGGTCAGGCAAGGCGAGAACCGGTGAAGAGGCGCAGTTTACGAGTTGTAAATGAGCACTCTGAGCCGGTTTTTAACGCAGCATGGCCGAGCGCAGTGGTTTTCACGCCGACTGATTTGCTCGGCCTTCGTACAACTGAGAGAAGGGGGAGTGTCATGAAATTGTTGGTGGTGGAGGATGAGGCGCTGCTGCGTCACCATCTGTTCACTCGCCTCAGTGAGAACGGGCATGTAGTGGACGCCGTGCGAACCGCCGAAGAGGCGCTGTATCGGGCCGAGTCGTTCAACCATGATCTGGCTTTGGTCGACCTCGGCCTGCCGGGCATGAGCGGCATCGATCTGATCCGTGAGCTGCGTAGCCAGGACAAGAACTTCCCGATCCTGATTCTCACCGCGCGGGGCAACTGGCAGGACAAGGTCGAAGGGCTTTCCTGCGGTGCTGACGATTACGTGGTCAAGCCGTTCCAGTTCGAGGAGCTGGAGGCGCGCCTGAATGCCTTGTTGCGGCGGTCTTCCGGGTTCACCAAGTCGACCATCGAGGCCGGCAATCTGGTGCTCGATCTCAATCGCAAACAGGCGACCGTCGATGAGCAGTCGCTGCAGCTCACCGCTTACGAATACCGAATTCTCGAATACCTCATGCTCCACCACCAGCAAGTGGTGGCCAAGGAGCGGCTGATGGAGCAGCTCTACCCGGGCGATGATGAGCGTGATCCCAATGTCATCGAGGTGCTGGTTGGCCGCCTGCGGCGCAAGCTGGAGACCGTGCTGAACGACAAACCGATCGAAACCGTGCGTGGCCAGGGCTACATGTTCAACGAGCGCTGCAAGTGAGTCGAGCGCGTGCCGTTCTGCGCAAGCTGCGGATTCGCCTCGGTTCGCTGCGCCTGCGCCTGATGCTGGCCAGTGCAGCGCTGGCGATGCTGTTCATGTTGTTGCTGATGCCGGTGCTGCAGGGCGTGTTTCTCATGGCCCTGGAGCAGACGGTGGAGAAACGCCTGGCCTCCGATGCTGCCGCGCTGATTTCGGCAGCGCGTATTCATGACGGCCAATTGCACATGCCAGACAAGATGCCGGACGAGGAATTCGACAACCTCGACTCGCACTTGCTGGGCTTCATCTTCGACCGCGAGGGCAAGCTGATCTGGCGCTCGCGTTCCTCCATCGATGAACTGGTGCGTTACCTGCCGCGCTACGACGGCCGTGGCCATGAGTTCGTGCGCATCCGCGACGAGAATGGTCAGGAGTATTTCGTCTACGACATCGAGGTCGACCTGGTACGCGGCGACGAGACGGCCCTGAGCATCGTCACCATGCAACCGACGCGCGAATACCAGACGCTGTTCGACGGTTTTGCCTGGCAATTGCGCCTGTGGTTGGGGATCGCGCTGCTGGTTCTGCTCGGCCTGCTCTGGTTCGGCCTGACCTGGGGGTTTCGCAGTCTGCGAGGGCTCAGCGACGAGCTCGATGGCGTGGAGGCGGGAACCCGCCAGCGTCTCAGTGATGATCACCCGCGTGAGCTGTTGCGCCTGACCAATTCGTTGAACCGCCTGCTCGACAGTGAACGTCGTCAGCGCGAGCGTTATCGCGATTCTCTGGAAGACCTCGCCCATAGCCTGAAGACGCCGCTAAGCGTGCTGCAGGGCATGGGGGAAACCCTGGCAGTGCAACCGGAGAATCGCGAACAGGCGCAACTGATGCAGGCGCAGATCGAGCGCATGAGCCAGCAGGTTGGCTATCAGCTGCAGCGTGCCAGCCTGCGCCGTAGCGGCCTGGTGCGCCACCGTGAGCGGGTGTGGCCGTTGCTCGATGGCCTGTGCCGTTCGCTGGACAAGGTCTACCGCGACAAGCGTGTGGAGACGACGCTGGACGTGCCCGAGCATAGCCAGATCACCATGGAGCGCGGCGCGCTGATGGAACTGCTCGGTAACCTGCTGGAGAACGCCTACCGGCTATGCCTGCACCGGGTGCACATCCGCCTGGAGCCACTGGCTGGTGGCTGCCTGATCACCATCGAGGACGATGGTCCTGGCGTGCCGCCGGATCAACGTGCGCGCGTGCTGCAGCGCGGCGAACGCCTGGATGCGCAGAATCCGGGGCAGGGCATCGGCCTGGCGGTGGTCGAGGACATCGTCGAGAGCTACGACGGTGAACTGAGCCTGGAAGAGTCGGAGTTGGGCGGGGCGTGTTTCCGGGTGCGTTTGTACGATTGAGGCTGTAGCGGCGCTGCGCGCACCGCCGCTTTCCACGGTAGCCCTACCTTTGGCTTGTCGTCGTGTTCAGAGCTGCGTTGCGAAGCGCTCCACGGCCTTGACCACGCGCTGCGCGCCATCCTGGATTTCTTCGATCACCTGACCGGCCTGGGCGGACAGTTCCAGGCCGAGTTCGGCCTGGCTCTTGCCGCGGTCGATGATCTCCACGGCACGTTCGGCGAGTTGCTGGTTCTGCCCGACCACGCTGGTGATTTCCACGGTGGCGGCGCTGGTGCGTGAGGCCAGTTGGCGAACTTCGTCGGCGACCACGGCGAAACCGCGGCCCTGCTCACCAGCACGCGCCGCCTCGATGGCCGCATTGAGTGCCAGCAGATTGGTCTGCTCGGCAATGCTGCTGATGTTCTTGACGATGGAGCCGATCAGCTGGGACTGCTTGTCCAGCGCCTCGATGCCTTGCGCTGCTTCCTGCATGCGGTTGGCCAGCTCATGCATGGCGTCGAGCATCTGCTGCACCACGGCGGCGCCGTTTCGCGCGCTGCTATCGGTGCCTTTGGACGTCTCGAAGGCGATGCCGGCGGCTTCGGCCACTTCCGCCTCGCGCATGACTTGATCGGTGATCACGGTAGCGAACTTGACCACCTTGTACAGCCGGTCGTTGGCGTCGGTAATGGGGTTGTAGGAGGCTTCCAACCAGACATCGCGGCCGAGGCTGTCCACGCGCTTGAAGCGGTCGACGACGAATTCGCCTCGGCGCAGCTTGTCCCAGAACGCCTTGTACTGCGGTGAGTTGGCTTCAGCCGGATCGCAGAAGATGTTGTGATGCTTGCCTTGAACTTGCGCCAGGGTGTAGCCCATCGAGTCGAGGAAGGGCTTGTTGGCGGTGAGCACCACGCCATCGAGGTTGAACTCGATCACGGCGGTGGAACGCTGCAGCGCCTTGATCAGATTCTCGTGCTCGCGCGAGGACTCGATGGTGCGAGTCAGGTCGCTGGCAAATAGCGAGAACTGTTTGATTCGCCCCTGGCTGTCGCGAATAGGTTGCAGGATCGAGCGCAACCACGCCTCTTCACCATTGCCACGCTTGAGGCGAATGACGCCAGCCAGATGTTCGCCGCGCTCCAGTGCGTGGCGAACGCGATGGTGGAAATCCAGGTTGCGCACGTGCTCGGGAATCATCTCCAGCAGGTTCCGGCCATGCAATTGCTCGGCGCGGTAGAGCATTTCCTGCTCGAAGTTGCGGTTGACCGATTCGATACGACCCTGTGGATCCAGATACAGGGCGAGCATTTCCTCGTTCAGGCTGGAGCGCACCTGTTCGATGGACGCCAGTTCTTCACGCAGGGCTTGCAGCTCTTGTTTCAGGCGAGTGGCGAACATCGTTGGGGCTCTCTGGATTGGACGCTGGGAGTTATGTCGGCCTTGCCTGGCGATTGTTTAAGACAAAATCCGTTGGATGTCCGGGTAATTGTTTCGATGTATGGCGGTTTCGCCTTGGTCTTTCTCAGCCTTCCTGGGCTCGATAAGCGCCTGGCGTCAGCCCTGTCCATTTCTTGAAGGCGCGGTGGAAGGCCGAAGGTTCGGAGAAACCAAGCTGCTCGGCGATGTCCTGGATCGCCAGTTCGTCGCGGCCCAGGTGATAGATGGCCAGGTCGCGCCGCAGATGATCCTTGAGCTCCTGGAAGCTGGTGCCTTCTTCGCGCAAATGGCGACGCAGCGTTTGCGGGCTGGTGTGCAGGTGTTGGGCGACGTGTTCCAGGTCGGCCCAGGTGCGACAGTCCCGGCCCAGCAGGCGGCGAATCTGGCTGGTCAGGCTGTCGCCGCCATCCGGGCGTGCCAGCAGGTCGGCGGGGGAGTGCTGGAGAAACTGCTTGAGCGTACGTTCGTCCTGCAGCAGCGGCATGCTCAGGTAGCGGGCATGGAACAGCAGGCTGGTCTGTCCGGCGGAGAACCGCCGGCTGCTGGGGAACAGCAACTCGTACTCGGCGGCGTGCTCCGGTTCGGGGTAGGCGAAGGTGGCCTCTTCCAGGCGAATGCGCTGGCCGATCAGCCAACTGCCGAGGCGGTGCCAGATCACCAGCAGGCTTTCCACCAGGAAGTGATCCGGATCCCACAGGGTGCTGTCGTCGACGCTCAGCCGCGCCCAGTCGCCTTCGCGCTGCAGACGGATCACCGGTGCGTCCGGGAACAGGCCGTAGAACAGCGCGCCGCGGCTCAGCGCCTTTTCCAGGCTGCGGCAGTGGATGATGGCGTGACCCATCATGGCGAAGGTGCCGCGTCGGCTCGGCTGGCGACCGAAGCCCAGGTATTCGTCATCCAGCGCTTCCCAGAGCAACTGCATCAGTCGGGCGAACTGCTCGGGGGCGATGCGTGCGCGGGGTTCCTGAAGGATCGCCGGCTGGATGCCGGCGCCGCGCAGAATGCCCTCGCAGGCCAGGTTCTGGCGCTGGGCGCCGCGCAGGGCGGCGCGGACGAAATGGCTGGCGATGGTGCGTTCGCGCATGGGCAGGCCCGTCGAGATGGTCGCCGATGGTAGCCAGAGCAGCCCGCACCCAACAAGTCACCTGCATGACCCGCGTGCGGATGGATATCCGCCAGGCCCTGGCATCTGGCCGTGCGGAAATCCGCCATAGATGAAATTATTGCTTGGCTATCTAAATATATAAATAATTGTTTTTATTGGTTTTTTTATATTTTTTCGGAGTGGCATGCGGCTTGCGATAAGGCGAGCAAGGCTGCGGTTCACGCGCCTCGACAATAAACCCCTCCAGATGGAGGGAACATGCTTACAAAAGGGCTGCGCAGTATCGGAAGGATGCACTGCGTGGTCACTGAGGAACTGCCATGACGACCGACGTTATCCGTCAACCGTTCTACAAAATGCTCTACGTACAGGTTCTGGTCGCAATCACCATCGGCATCCTGCTCGGCCACTTCTACCCGGAAACCGGTGTAGCGCTGAAGCCGCTCGGCGATGGTTTCGTCAAGCTGATCAAGATGGTCATTGCCCCCATCATCTTCTGCACCGTGGTCAGCGGTATCGCGGGCATGCAGGACATGAAAGCGGTTGGTAAAACCGGTGGTTATGCTCTGTTGTACTTCGAGATCGTGTCCACCGTCGCCCTGATCATCGGTCTGATCGTGGTCAACGTGGTGCAGCCAGGCGCTGGCATGCATATCGATCCGAGCACCCTGGACGCCAGCAAGATCGCAGCCTATGCCCAGGCAGGCGAGGCGCAGAGCACCATCGGCTTCCTGCTCAACGTGATCCCGTCCACCGTGGTCGGCGCCTTCGCCAATGGCGACATCCTGCAGGTGCTGTTCTTCTCGGTACTTTTCGCCTTCGCCCTGCAGCGCATGGGTGATTTCGGCAAGCCGGTGCTGGAGTTCATCGACCGCATCGCTCACGTGATGTTCGGCATCATCAACATGATCATGAAGCTGGCGCCCATCGGTGCCTTCGGTGCCATGGCCTTCACCATCGGTCAGTACGGTGTCGGCTCGCTGGTGCAGCTCGGCCAGTTGATGATCTGCTTCTACATCACCTGCGTGTTCTTCGTGCTGGTGGTACTCGGCGGTATCGCCCGTGCCCACGGTTTCAGCGTCGTTCGCCTGATCCGTTATATCCGTGAAGAGCTGATGATCGTACTCGGCACCTCGTCGTCCGAATCGGCACTGCCGCGCATGCTGACCAAGATGGAGAAGCTGGGTGCGAAGAAATCCGTGGTCGGTCTGGTGATCCCCACTGGTTACTCCTTCAACCTCGACGGTACGTCCATCTACCTGACCATGGCGGCGGTGTTCATCGCCCAGGCCACCGATACGCCGATGGACATCGGTCACCAGATCACCCTGCTGCTGGTGCTGCTGGTCGCTTCCAAAGGTGCTGCGGGCGTGACCGGTAGCGGTTTCATCGTTCTCGCCGCGACCCTATCTGCCGTTGGCCACCTGCCGGTTGCCGGCCTGGCGCTGATCCTCGGTATCGACCGCTTCATGTCCGAAGCCCGCGCGCTGACCAACCTGATCGGCAACGGCGTGGCCACTATCGTGGTCGCCAAGTGGTGCAAGGAGCTGGACGAAGACACCCTGCAGCGCGAGCTGGCATCCGGTGGCAAGCCTGAGGTTGCCGCTGCTCCGGCCAATCGCGAACTGGTCTGACGTACTGCTCCTGCCACGCACAGGAGTCACCTTCGGCCCGCCTTCAAGGCGGGCTTTTTTTGGCCTGGCGTTACGTGACCGAATGGGTCAACCCGGCTGAGCGCATGGGTCATTGAGCAGGTCGAGGCGGCGCACCTAACCTTCGTGCAATAACAAGCAGCGGAGGAACCGCACCATGCAGCGCAACCATTTCGATACCGAGCACAACCTGTTTCGCGACGCGTTCGCCGCCTTCCTGAGCAAGGAGGTGGTGCCGCATCAGGAGGCCTGGGAGGAGGCGGGTGTGGTGGATCGCAGCGTCTGGCGCAAGGCTGGCGAGATGGGTTTCCTGCTGCCCTGGGCGGATGAGGAATACGGCGGCTCCGGGCTCAAGGACTTTCGCTACGAACAGATCATGTGCGAGGAGCTGGCGCGCATCAACGAGCCGGGATTCATGCTGCCGCTGCACTCGGCGCTGTGCGGCCCTTATATCGCCGAGTATGGCAATGCCGAGCAGAAGGCGCGCTTCATGCCGGGCATCATCAGTGGCGAGACCATCCTCGCCGTGGCCATGACCGAGCCTTCGGCCGGCTCCGACCTGGCCGGCATGCGCACCACCGCCGTGGACAAGGGCGATCACTGGTTGCTCAACGGCTCCAAGGTATTCATCTCCAACGGCTACCTGGCCGATGTGGTGATCGTCGCGGCCAAGACCGACCCGGCCAACAAGCACGCCATGGGCCTGTTCCTGGTGGAGCGCGGCATGCCTGGCTTCGAGCGCGGCAAGAAGCTGAAGAAGCTCGGCATGCACAGCCAGGACACCGCCGAGTTGTTCTTTAACGAGGTCAAGGTACCCAAGGAAAACCTGCTGGGCGATGCCAAGGGCGGCTTCTTCTACCTGATGAACATGCTCGCCCAGGAACGCCTGACCAACGCCTGCGGCGCGGTGGCTGGTGCCGAGGCGGCGTTGCAGGCCACCATCGAGTACGTGAAGGAGCGCCAGGCCTTTGGCCGGCCGGTATCGCACTTCCAGAACACCCGCTTCAAGCTGGCGGAAATGCGCACGCAGATCGACGTGGCGCAGGTGTTCACCGACCGCTGCGTGATGGATCACAACCAGAAGAAGCTCACCCCCGAGGTAGCGGCCGAGGCCAAGCTGTTCACCACCGAACTGCTCGGCAAGGTGGTGGACGAGGGTGTGCAACTGCACGGCGGCTGGGGCTACATGTGGGAATACCCGATCTGCAAGATGTACGCGAATGCACGCATCCAGCGCATCTTTGCCGGTACTTCAGAAATCATGAAGGAGATCATCAGCCGCGGGATGAAGCTGTAGGATCGTGCAGGCTTCATCCGTAGGGCGGGTGCAACCCGCCATCGGCGCTCTGGCGGGTTGCACCCGCCCTACGAGCAGCTACCTATAACAAAAACCAAGGTCAGCGCGATGAGTCAATCCCTGCAACTGCCTCTCGAACGCTTCAATCATTGGCTGCATCGGCAGCCCGATGCCATCTGGCTGCGCCAGCCCGTAGAGGGCGTCTGGCATGACTACAGCTGGCGCCAGGTCGACGAGCAGGCGCGCCGGCTGGCCAGCGCACTGCTGGCGCTGGGCTGCGTGCCTGGCGAGCGCGTTGCGCTGCTGGCGAAGAACTGCGCCGAATGGTTCATCAGCGACCTGGCGATCCAGCATGCCGGGTTGATCAGCGTGCCGCTGTATCCGCTGCAGGCACCGGAGCAGATCGCCTATGTGCTGGAGCACGCCGGTTGCAAGGTGATACTGGTGGGCAAGCTGGATGAGCCGGACAAGCTGGCGACCGGTATCGCGCCGCATATCACCCGCATTGCCATGCCGTATCCGACCATGCCTGCCGAGCATCAATGGCAGGCCTTGCTGGCGGCGCATGAACCGCTGCCCGGCACGCATCTGCAGCATGGCGAGGATCTGCTGTCGATCCTCTATACCTCCGGTACCACGGGGCAGCCCAAGGGCGTCATGCTGTCGGCCCATGCCATGGCCTATTCCGCCGCCAATGCCACGGCGGAGATGAAGATGACGCCGCAGGATCAGTTCTTCTCCTACCTGCCCTTGTCGCATGGGGCCGAGCGCTTTCTGGTGGAATTCAACAGCCTCTATTGCGGAGCGTCGGTGGCCTTCGTCGAGTCGCTGGAGACGTTCGCCAGCGACTTGCGCCAGGTTCGTCCGACCGTCTTCTTCTCGGTGCCGCGGTTGTGGACGCGCTTCCAGCAGGGCGTGCTGGAAAAGCTGCCGGCGCAAAAGCTCGAGCGTTTGCTGCGTATCCCGCTGCTGGGGCGTCTGGTGGCCCGCAAGGTGCGCGCAGGGCTCGGCCTGGATCGCGCACGCATTCTGGTATCCGGCGCCGCGGCGATTTCCACTGGTTTGCTGGCCTGGTATCAGCGCCTGGGCATGACCATCTGCGAGGGCTACGGGATGACCGAGCATTTCGCCTATGGTTGTTTCAACCGGCCCGGGCAGGTGCGCTTCGGCACGGTCGGGCGACCGATGCCGCATCTGCAGCTGCGCCTCGATGACAGTGGGGAAATTCTGCTGCGCAGCGAGACGCTGATGCAGGGCTATTACCGCGAGCCGGAAAAGACCGAGGAAACCCTCAAGGATGGCTGGCTGCACACCGGCGACCGGGGACAGCTGGATGACGCGGGTTATCTGCGCATTACCGGACGGGTCAAGGACATCTTCAAGACCAGCAAGGGCAAGTACGTGGCGCCGGCGCCCATCGAAGGCGAAATCGCCAAGAGTCACTGGATCGAGCAGGTGTGCCTGATGGGCAGCAACCTGGATCAACCGTTGGCGCTGATCGAACTGTCGCCGGCTGCCCGCCAGCAGCAGCGCCAAGCGCTCGATCAGTCCCTGGCGGAGCATCTATCCGTGCTCAACCAGCAGTTGGCCCCGCATGAGCGGATCAGCCATTTCTATCTGGTAAACGAGCCCTGGACGGTGGATAACGGCAGCATGACGCCGACCATGAAGATTCGCCGCAATGTGCTGGAAGCGCGCTATACCGAGGTCGTTGCCAGATTGCCTGGTGATGAAGTCATCGTCTGGGAAGACTGATCCGCAGGGCGGGGGAAATCCGCCGCTGAACCATTGGGCGGCCCGCGCCGCATCGTCAGAATTGGAGTCACCATGTCCGGCCCGCTGTCATCGTTGAAAGTTCTCGATTTCTCCACCTTGCTGCCGGGGCCGTTCGCTTCGTTGCTGCTGGCCGACATGGGCGCCGAGGTGTTGCGGGTGGAGTCGCCCACGCGCATGGATCTGGTGCGCGTGCTGCCACCGCACGAGGGCGGTACGTCCACCAGCCACGCCTACCTCAATCGCAACAAGCGCAGCATTGCCCTCGACCTCAAACGCCCCGAGGCAGGGGAAGTGGTCAAGCAACTGGTGAGCGAATACGACATCGTGCTGGAGCAGTTTCGCCCAGGCGTGATGGACAAGCTGGGCGTCGGTTATGAGGCGCTCAAGGCGATCAATCCGCGGCTGATCTACGTCTCGATCACCGGTTACGGCCAGAGTGGGCCTTATCGCGACCGTGCCGGGCATGACATCAACTACCTGGCGTTGGCCGGCATCGCCAGCTACACCGGTCGCCGCGATAGCGGGCCGCTGCCGCTGGGTGTGCAACTTGCCGACCTGGCCGGTGGCTCGTTGCACGGCGTGATCGGTTTGCTTGCGGCCGTGGTGCAGCGCCAGGTGACCGGTCTGGGCCAGCAGGTCGATGTGAGCATGACCGACTGCGCCTTCAGCCTGCATGGCATGGCCGGAGCTGGCTTCCTTGGGGCCGGGGTACAGCCTGAAATGGAAAACCAGGCGCTCAATGGGGGCAGCTTCTACGACTACTACCGCACCCGCGATGGCCGCTGGTTCTCCGTTGGCAGTCTGGAACCGCAGTTCATGCAGCAGTTCTGCGCCGCCATCGGCCGGCCGGAGCTGGCCGCACGTGGTTTGTCGCAGAAGTCCGAGGATCAGCAAGCGCTCAAGCGCGAGATCGAGATCGAGTTCGAGAAACGCGATTTTGCCGAATGGAGCCAGGTGTTCGCCGAGCTGGATGCCTGTGTCGAACCGATGCTGCCTCTGGCCGAGGCGGTCGAGCACCCGCAGATCAAGGCGCGTGGCCTGGTGGTGGAGGTGCCGCGCGAAGGATTGCCGGCGCAGTCGCAACTGGCCTGCCCGCTGAAATTCTCCGAAGGTTTGCCACCGCCCAGGCATGTGGGGACGGCAGTCGGCGCACACACCGAGCAGGTGCTGGTGGAGTTGGGTTATGACGCCGAACAGATCGCGGCGTTGAGGGCGGCCAGGGCGCTGGGTTGAGCCGCAAGCTGCAGCGCGTGTTGATTGCCGGTGCGCGCGGCGCACCCTACGGGATTTTGAGGCTGGCGTAGCCGGTGTGGGCGATTTCGATGCTGGTGTAGGGTGCGCTGTGCGCACCAATGCCTTATGGCGGGCCTGCGATCATTCCTGGCGGTGTTCACCGGTAAAGTGCAGCGTCACCTTGCAGCGCCGGCAATAGTAGCGACGCCCTTTGCCGACCAGTGCATGGCGCTGAGCGGAGAAGGGAAACTCGCCATCGGGGCAACTGCAGCGATAGATGAAGCGGCTGACCTGGCGTCGCTCCACCTCGTAGCTGTGGCAGCGATGTGGCGGCAGTCCGTACACGCCACGCATGATCAGTTGCCACTCTTCGCCATGCGGCTGAATGCGCGGGCCGAACAGTTGGTGGGCGATCATGTGGGCCACTTCATGGGGCACCGTCTGACGCAGGAAGTCTTCGTGATTGTCCCGGTACAGCTGCAGGTTGAAGCGCAGTTTGTTTTCCGTCAGGTGCGCGACGCCAGCTTTCTGCCCACGCAACTTGAAGCTGACTTCTGGACGGGCAAAGCGTTGTTTGAAGAAGGCTTCGGCCTGTTGGTAGCAGGCTTCGACACGGGCGTGAATCTGTTCGGGCATGGTGGGGCGCAGGTGCAGGCTGACGGCGAATTATGCCGCAAGCCGGCAGCCAGCGCAGGTATCACTCGTCGCCAGGCGCCTGCATTCGCTCCTCCTGCGTGCCACGACTCTGATCCTGCTGCACGGTGCGCTGATAGTCCGGCTCCAGCGTATATGTCCAGAACAGGATCATGCTGACCAGGATGGTCACGATTACCAGCAGCCCCACGCCAAGCATCGAGGAGGCGTAGAGAAAGCCCTGCTGGTTGTCGATGCGCATGAAGCGCGGCAGCCCGACGTACATCAGGTACGCGGCATGGGCGCAGGCGAGCAGTAGCACGCCGATCGCCAGCCAGCGCGTGGGGTAGAGCGCTGCGATACCGGCCAGAAAAAAGGGCGTGCAGGTGTAGGCGATGAAGCCGATGCACTGGTTGAAGGTGGGCCTGGCTTCGAAGGTGCGCGACATGTAGCGCAGGAAGTAGCCCATGATGATCACGCCGATCAGGGTCGCCAGGTAGAGCAGCACACTAAGTTGCAGTGCGCTTATCGCTTCCAGGCGGATGCGCTCCTCGTCGACCAGGCTCCAGCCGACCCAGTGAGTGCCGATGAACAGGCAGACTGCCGGCAGCAGGCTCCAGAGCAACAGGTAGGGCAGATAGCTGGCGCTGTTGCGTTCCTCGTCCTGGCGAATGGCCGTCCAGGCCTGGTCGGGGCGAGTGAGGACGGTGAGAGGGTTCATGAACATAAGGAGATTCCATCCGTTGACTGCTTCTAAAGTTGGGGCAGTCATAACGCCGGGTGGTTCAACCCAAATCTTTTCCCCGCAATGACAAGGCCGCCCGAAGGCGGCCTGTCGTTCAGTGGAAGTACGTTCGATTCAACTGGTGTAGACCGGGCCGATGCCCATGCCCCAGAGAATGACCGAGCTGGCGATCATGGCCACCAGCACCACAAGGCCTACTGCAAGCACCGAGCTGGAGAACATGAAGCCCTCGTCTTCGGGGATGTTCATGAACGTCGGGATGCCGACATAGAGCAGGTAAACCGTGTAACAGATGGCGATCGTGCCGACGACCATGCCTAGCCAAAGGTGCGGGTAGAGCGCCGCGAGGCCGGCGATGAACAGCGGAGTAGCGGTATAGGCCGCGAACACGATGCATTGGGTCAGGCTGGGGTTGGCGTCGTATGTGCGCGCCATCCAGTGGATGAAGGCGCCCATCACGGCCACGCCGGCAAGCATCGCCAGGTAGGACATGATGGTCATCACCATCGCACTGCCTTCGGTCAGCATCACCGGGGCTCGGTCACCGATGGCCCAGCCTACCTGGGTGGTGCCGATGTAGGCCGAGATTGCGGGAATCGCCGCAAGGATCAGCACATGAGTGAGGTACATGTGGCTGATGGATTCCTCCTCGCCACGGATTTCTTGCCATTCTTGGTCGGGATGGGTGAAGAGCCCCCAAACGTGGTGGATCATGTCAGACACCTCCTTTTTCTTATTACGGTCGCCCCCCAGCGGAAGACCGGCGCGCATGCAGCGTTACCGGGTGCCAGACCGAATCTATGCGACCTTATGTCGCAGTATAGGCAGGGGCTGGAGGGCGCGTGGTGTCTGGCTTTAGAGCAAATCGCTCTCTATCCGTCAGCTGTAATAGCGCTCAAGAATTTCCATGGCTTTGTTGATCGACTGCAACCGCTCTGTGCTGCCGCCTCGATCCGGATGGTGCTGGCTGACCAGCTGTCGGTAGCGGTGCTTGATACGCGTCATATCCAGTAGTTTTTCGTCGTCCAGTTCGAAAAGCCCCAGAGCGGCCTGCTTTTCTTCACCGCCCTGCATGCGTGTCCAGAAACTGGCCAGTAGCCGTTCGACGTCGCGCTCATCGGTATCGCGCAGGTTGTCGAGGTTCAGGTAGTAGTCACGTAGCGCATCGTGCTCGCTCAGGGCCGAGATACCGGGTTGGTAAGGCAGAAGCTGGATGCAGAGAGGACTGATTTGCAGCAGATGGGCTTGCTGCTGCCAAAGCGTATCGCGCAGACGATACAGCGCGTTGAACAGCAGAAAGTGAGTGCGAAACAGTACCAGCTTGTCGGTCAGTGGCAGGTTGGGTAGATGGCCGCTGTGGCCGGCCTTGAGCTGCTGGATCAGTGCGTATTCGGCCAGTCCGCCGGGGGCTGCCTGCAACAGTTGCAGCACCTGCTCGGCAAGGTCGAGGCTGGGGTCTAGGTCGTCATTCATCGCGCGAGCCTAGCATTTAAGCGTCGACGGGGTAGGGCACGCGTGCCTTTATGCGTAAAATGTCGCGCTTTCGTTCCTACCCCCGGACTTCGACGCACCATGGGCACCCTCTCGGTTAACCAGAACAAACTGCAGAAGCGCATTCGCCGCCTGGCCGGTGAGGCCATCACCGACTTCAACATGATCGAAGATGGCGACAAGGTGATGGTCTGCCTGTCCGGTGGCAAGGACAGCTACACCATGCTCGATGTGCTGCTGTACCTGCAGAAGGTGGCGCCGATCAAGTTCGAGATTGTCGCGGTGAACATGGATCAGAAGCAGCCCGGCTTCCCCGAGCACGTGCTGCCGGCCTATCTGGAATCCATCGGTGTGGCGTACCACATCATCGAGAAGGACACCTACTCGGTGGTCAAGGAGAAGATCCCCGAGGGCAAGACCACCTGCTCGCTGTGCTCGCGCCTGCGCCGCGGCACCCTGTACACCTACGCTGATGAGATCGGCGCGACCAAGATGGCGCTGGGGCACCACCGCGACGACATCCTGGAAACCTTCTTCCTCAACATGTTCTACGGCGGCACGCTCAAGGCCATGCCGCCCAAGCTGCTGTCCGACGATGGCCGCAACGTTGTGATCCGCCCGCTGGCCTACTGCGCCGAGGCCGATATCGAGGCCTACAGCCAGCTCAAGGAATTCCCCATCATCCCGTGCAACCTGTGCGGCTCGCAGGAGAACCTGCAGCGCCAGGTGGTCAAGGAGATGCTGCAGGACTGGGAACGCAAGAGCCCGGGCCGTGTCGAGATCATGTTCCGCGCCCTGCAGAACGTGCACCCCTCGCAACTGGCCGACCGCAACCTGTTCGACTTCAAGAGCCTGAAGATCGACGACAGCGCCACGCCGCGCTTTCTCGATGTGATGAGCCTGTAACCGATAATGCCCCTCGCCAACGCGTGGGAGGGGCTTTAGCCGCGATGCTTGCCAGGCCGCAAAGGCTTGGAGTATGTTTCGGCCATCGCTTTGGAGAATTCCATGTCCGCCAGCCTCAACTTCCTGTCCATGCTGCAAGCCGGTGCCTCGCGCGCCGCGTTGGCGCGTGTGCAGTCGGTTGCGACTGCGGCGTATTACTTCTTTGGGTATTGGTTTAGCCACAGGCGCGCCTGATACCCCACAGGCGGCCTGAGAAACCAGGGTCGCCACCAGAGACGTTTTCCACAAAACCCCCGGTCGGCAACCCGACCGGGGGTTTTGTTTTTTCCGGCCGAAAACGGCCACAGATCGAGGACTCACAGATGAACCGTTATTACCGCAACTACCGCAACGACTGGCGATTTAGCAGCGTCACCACCGCCCTGACACCTTTGCCACGAACACTCAGTTAGCGCCGCCGCGGCATCGACCGCGCCGGCCAAGGAACCGCCAGATCATGAACGCATCCGTCTCCGCTCAACTCGCTTGCCCCGTTACCGCCATCACCCGCCGCAGCGCCCAGCCGCTGCCCAGCCCTGCCGTATTGCGCCAGCGCCTGCCATTGTCCACCTCACTTGCCGAGCGTATCGCCGCTGACCGCGACGCCATACGCGCCGTGCTCGATGGCCGCGACCCACGCCTGCTGGTGGTGGTCGGCCCCTGTTCCCTGCACGACCGCACCAGCGCCCTCGAATACGCCGAACGCCTGGCCGAGCTGGCGCCGCAGGTCGATGACCAACTGCTGCTGGTAATGCGCGCCTATGTGGAAAAACCGCGCACCACGGTTGGCTGGAAAGGGCTGCTGTACGACCCACACCTGGATGGCAGCGGTGACATGGCCGAAGGCCTGCGCCAGTCGCGGCAACTGATGCTGGATATTCTCGAGCGCGGCCTGCCGCTGGCCACCGAGCTGCTGCAACCGATGGCGGCTGGCTACTTCGACGATCTGCTCGGCTGGGCGGCGATTGGCGCACGCACCAGCGAGTCACAGGTGCACCGCGAGATGGTCAGCGGCCTGGATCTGCCGGTTGGTTTCAAGAACGGCACCGACGGCAGCGTCGGCATCGCCTGCGACGCCATGCGCTCGGCGGCGCATCCGCACCAGCACTTCGGCATCGACGATCTCGGTCATCCAGCGCTGCTGCACACCGCCGGCAACCCGGACACCCATCTGGTGCTGCGCGGCGGCCACGGCGCGCCGAACCATGACGCTGCCAGCGTGGCGGCCGCGCGCGAGGCTCTGCAACGTCAGGGCATCGCGCCGCGCATCATGGTCGACTGCAGCCACGCCAACAGCGGCAAGGATCCGTTGCGTCAGCCTGCGGTGCTGGGCAGCGTGATCGACCAGCGTCTGGCGGGTGATGCCAGCCTGCGCGGGGTGATGCTGGAGAGCCACCTGTTCGACGGTTGTCAGGCGCTCACCGGCGAGCTGCGTTACGGCGTATCGATCACCGATGGCTGCCTGGGCTGGAGCGGTACCGAGGCTACGTTGCGCCAGGCCGCCGCGCGTTTGCGCGGGTAGGGCAGGTGCAACCCGCCGGTTCGAGATTGGCGGGTTTCACCCGCCCTACGGTTTTACAGGGCTTGCGGTGTTCGGCTTACTGCATGCAGGCTTCGTCATCCGTTTTATGAAGGGTTCGATTCATGCGTGATTACAAGTGGCTGCACGAGTTCTGCCTCAACCGTTTCGGCTCGGCCAAGGCGCTGGAGGCCATGCTGCCGCAGCCGCGCAGTGACGCCGAGCTGCGTGCACTGAGCGATGACCGCTACCTGTCGCTGATCAGCCTGCGCATCTTCCGCGCAGGCCTCAAACACAGCCTGGTGGATGCCAAGTGGCCGGCGTTCGAGGAAGTCTTCTTCGGCTTCGATCCGGAAAAGGTGGTGCTGATGGGCGCCGAGCGTCTGGAGAACCTGATGCAGGATGCGCGGCTGATCCGCCATCTGGGCAAGCTGAAGAGCGTGCCCCGCAATGCCCAGTTCATCCTCGATGTGCGCCGCGAGAAGGGCAGTTTCGGCGCGCTGATCGCCGACTGGCCGGTAACCGATATCGTCGGTTTGTGGAAATACCTGGCCAAGCACGGCAGCCAGCTGGGTGGATTGTCTGCACCGCGCTTTCTGCGCATGGTGGGCAAGGACACCTTCATCCCGACCGACGATATGGTCGCGGCGTTGAAGGCGCAGGACTTGATCGACAAGGCGCCGACCAGTCAGAAGGATCTGGCTGCGGTGCAGGCTGCTTTCAACCAGTGGCACGCCGAAAGCGGCCGACCGCTGTGCCAGCTATCGGTGATGCTGGCGCACACGGTCAATCACTGAGTGAGTCCTGCAGGGCCTCCAGCCATTCCTTGGGCACGTCGCGCTTCATCGCCAATTGGCATTGCTGGCTGTCCGGGTCGAAGACGATCACCGCTTCACCCTTGTCCAGGGCTCGGCGAACCCGCTGTACGCGGGTTTCCAGCGGGGTTTCGTCACCGTTGTCGGTGCCGTCGCGGGTGACGAAGTCTTCGATCAGCGCGGTGAGCGTTTCGGCTTGCAGCAGGTGAGCGGGGATCAGCACGGTAGGGAGGCTCCAGTTGGCGCTGCCTATGATAGAGCCGTCGCCGGCTCACCGCGACAGCGCCGCAGTCAGGAACCGGACATTTTCAGGTAACGCTCCAGCGTGCTGTAGAGCAATGTGCTGTCCAGCGGCTTGCCGAGGAAGTCGTCCATGCCGGCATCCAGGCCGTGCTGGCGGTGTTCATCGAGGATGTGGGCGGTCAGGGCGATGATGGGCACCGCGCCAAGCTGCCTGTCGTGCTCCAGGCGGCGAATCTGCCGGGTAGCTTCGAAACCGTCCATCACCGGCATCTCGCAATCCATCAGGATCAGGTGCACGGCGCTCGGGGCGCGACTGTATTCGTCGAGAGCGGCCTGGCCGTTGGTCACCAGGCGCACGCTGTAACCGCGTTTCTTCAGAAAACCCTGAACCACCAGTTGGTTCACCGGGTTGTCCTCGGCGACCAGGATGCAGGGGGCGTCGCCATTGTCGCCGCGTATCTCTCTGACCAACTGATGTACCTGTGCTTTGGGTTTTTCGTAGAGTCCGCGCAACGCCTGGCGCAGGGCGTTGATCGCCATCGGTTGGGCCAGGTGTTGCAGGCGCAGCCCCTGGCTCGTCGGCAATTGCTGGCAGGCCTCGGGTGGGCACACCAGCAGTACGCGCTGCTGTATCTGCAGCATGGGTCTGAGCGAGTCGAGCCAGTGATTGACGCTACCGGGCCAGGGTGCCATCAGTACCAGCAGTGGTGGCGCGTCGAAGTCTTCCAGATAGTCTTGCAGGCGCTCGGGCGTCTGGCAGCGTTCGGTGCGCATGCCCCAGCGGCCGAGCAGTCGGCTCAGGGCATCCAGGCCTAAGCCGTCGAGCGAGGCGAGCAAGGCCGTGCGCCCGGCCAGCAGGCGGGTGAGTTCGTCAGGGGCTTCCTGTTCGCCGAGCAGCGGGATGTCGAAGGCGAAGCGAGTACCCTGGCCAAGGGTGCTCTGCACCTCGATACGTCCCCCCATCATCTCCACCAGCTCCTTGCTGATGGCCAGGCCCAGGCCGCTGCCGCCATAACGGCGGGTAGTGCTGGAGTCGCCCTGGGCGAAGGATTCGAACAGCTGCGCCAGAGCCTGCTCGCTGATGCCGATGCCGCTGTCACTGACGGCGAAGATCAGGTGCGGATGACCGTGGCTATCGCTACGGCGGCTGACGCTGATCGCCACATGGCCTTCGGCGGTGAATTTCAGGGCGTTGCTGAGCAGGTTCATCAAGATCTGCTTGAGGCGTGTCGGGTCGCCCTGGATACGTCGTGGCACGCCGCTTTCGAGGCTGACGTAGAGGCGCAGGCGCTTGTCCAGCGCCTGGCCGGTGAACAGGCTGAGGGTCTCGGAAATCAGGTCTTCGAGATCGAATTCGATCTGCTCCAGGCTGAGCTTGCCGGATTCGATGCGGGCGTAGTCGAGGATGTCGTTGATCACCGCCATCAACGAACTGCCGGAGCTGGAGATGGTGTCGACGTAGAAACGCTGGCTACGATCCAGCGGCGTTTCGCGTAACAACTGCAGCATGCCCAGCACGCCATTGAGTGGCGTACGAATCTCATGGCTCATCTTGGCCAGGAAGCGGCTCTTGGCCTGGCTCTCGAACTCGGCCTGTTCCGCAGCGCGGCGTGAGCGGAAGCCCTCTTCCTTGAGCAGGTTGATGCGGTCGGCAAGACCGATGGACAGGGTGATCAGCTCGATGGTCACGCCGATCTTCACCGCCGTGGCTCCGAATACGCCGAACACCTCGAGCCCCAGCGAGCCGGTGGTGGCCTGGATGAAGGCGAACAGCAGGATGGCCCAGGCCAGGGTGTAGTAAGAACCGTAGCGCACGCCGCGGCGCCAGGCATAGATGCCGGTGAGCAGCAGTGCCAGCGATACCAGCGACACCGTGACGCTGGCCAGGATGTTCCAGGCGGCGAAGCCCACCAGCGGTACCGACAGCAGGCAGCCAACGCAGATCAGCATCATCAGACGCAGGCCCGTATCCAGTTTCGGGAAGTACTGGCGGGCATGGAGAAAGTGGCGGCTGAACTGGATGGCGGTGAGGCAGTGCACGTACATCAGGATGTAGATGCTCACCGACTGGAAGGCCACGTGCTCGGGCAGCAGCTTGAACAACATGCCGTCGAAGCAGGCGGCCAGCAGGCCTACGTTGAGGTTGTAGGCCAGGTACCAGAGGTAGGCCGCTTCGCGCAGCGACAGATAGAGGAACAGGTTGTAGCAGAACATCGCGAACAGCACGCCGTAGAACGCGCCGTTGAAACCCATCAGGTTTTCCTGCGCCGCCGCGCTGGCGCCATAGGTGCTGAAGAACAGCGGCACGAACACCGTGCTGGTGGTGTCCACACGCAGCAGCAGGGTACTCATGCCTGGCTCCAACTGCATGGGAAACCAGAAGTTGCGCACCTGTACCGGCCGCTGCGAGAAGGCGAAGCTGTCGCCGCTTTCCTGTTCCAGGCGCGTGCCGTCGGGCCCGATGAGATAGACCTGCAGATGGTCGAGCAGCGGATAGTTGACTTCCAGATAGCCGCCCAGCGAGTGCTCCAGGCCATTGAGCAGACGTATCTTGAACCACCACACCGAGTCGTTCTTGCCCAGGTTCGCGTGTTCGCTGCGCAGGCCTTTGAAGGCGTCGTCGTCCAGTGCCTGGATCTGTTCGACGCTCAGGGTGCCGTCTACGTCTTCGTAATAGCTGGTGTAGGTGCCCAGGGAAATACGTATGTCGTCGCTGTCCAGCGGCGCAGGCGTAAGAGCCCAACTTGGGCAGGCAAGCCATAACAACAGCAAGGCCAGGCAAAGACGAGGCATCCGTGAACCTCAGTAGGCCATGACAAATGGCCGGAGTCATTTTTTAACGTCGCGGGTCGACGTCCCTAAGGGTGGCCGGCAGGGATGGCAGGCCATAAAAAGGGGAGCGCATGCTCCCCAGTCGTCCTTTTGTGTCACTTTGCCTTTATGCGCCCAAGCCTTCAAGCGTCCCGATCATGTTGGCCGACCAGGCTGTCCACCGGGGGCACACGGGTATCGCTTTCCATCTGTGCGTCGTGCTCCAGCTGGTGACTGAAACGCTCCAGAGAACCCTGGGCTGGCTGCGCATCGCTGGCGAATACCGGCGGGCTCATCATGTAAGCCGTGAGCAGGCGGCTAAGGGCCTTGAGACTGTCGATATGGGTGCGCTCGTAGCCATGCGTGGCGTCGCAACCAAAGGCCAGCAGCGCGGTGCGGATATCGTGGCCGGCGGCCACCGCCGACTGTGCATCGCTATGGTAGTAGCGGAACAGATCGCGACGTACCGGCACTTCCTGTTCGGCGGCCAGGCGCAGCAGCTGGCGTGACAGGTGGTAGTCGTAGGGCCCGCCGGAATCCTGCATGGCAACGCTGACGGCGTGTTCGTTGGATTGCTGGCCTGGTGCGACCGGGGCGATGTCGATGCCGACGAACTCGCTGACGTCCCAGGGCAGGGCTGCCGCGGCGCCGGAGCCGACCTCCTCGGTGATGGTGAACAGCGGGTGGCAGTCGATCATCGGCTGCAGACCGTGATCACGGATCGTCTTCAATGAGGCCAGCAGTGCGGCGACACCGGCCTTGTCGTCGAGGTGACGGGCACTGATATGGCCGCTCTCGGAAAACTCGGGCAGCGGGTCGAAGGCGACGAAATCACCCACGGCGATGCCCAGTGAGTCGCAGTCGGCGCGCGTAGCGCAGTAGGCATCGAGGCGCAGTTCGATGTGATCCCAGCTCACCGGCAGGGTATCGACGGCGGTATTGAAGGCGTGTCCCGAGGCCATCAGCGGTAGCACGCTGCCACGGATCACGCCGTTGTCGGTGAACAGGCTGACGCGGCTGCCTTCGGCGAAGCGACTCGACCAGCAGCCCACCGGTGCCAGGCCGAGACGGCCGTTGTCCTTGATCTCGCGGACGATGGCGCCAATGGTGTCGAGGTGCGCGGAGACGGCGCGGTCGAAGCGCTCGTACTCGCTCTGGCGACCGCGCAGGGTGGCGCGGATGGTGCCGCGGCGGGTCAACTCGAAGGGGATCTCCAGCTCTTCGAGACGCTCGGCGACATAGCGCACGATGGTATCGGTGAAACCGGTGGGGCTGGGGATGGCGAGCATCTCCAGCAGCACCTTCTGCATGTAGTCGAGATCGGGTTCGGGTAGTTGTTGCATGCAAGCTCCTCGGCGTTCAGGTTTTCCCCTCTCCCGTTTGCGGGAGAGGGCCGGGGCAGGGCGCTCAGCTCGGTGCGTGACTGAGCGGGAACAGCAGGTCGATGAAACGCTCGGCGGTCGGCTGCGGCTCGTGGTTGGCCAGGCCAGCGCGTTCATTGGCCTCGATGAACACGTAGTCGGGCTGGTCAGCGGCAGGCACCAGCAGGTCGAGCCCTACCACCGGGATTTCCAGCGCACGAGCGGCTTTGATCGCGGCGTCGCGCAGGGTCGGGTGGAGGATCGCGGTAACGTCCTCCAGGGTGCCGCCGGTGTGCAGGTTGGCGGTCTTGCGTACTGCCAGACGCTGGCCGGCCGGTAGCACGCTGTCGTAGTCGAGGCCCGCGCCGTGCAGGGTGCGTAGGGTTTCGGCGTCCTTGGGGATGCGGCTCTCGCCACCGGTTGCAGCCTGGCGCCGGCGGCTCTGCGCGTCGATCAGTTTGCCGATGCTGTGGCGGCCATCGCCGATGATTTCTGCCGGGCGACGGATGGCAGCGGCCACCACCTCGTAGCCGATCACCAGCACGCGCAGGTCATGGCCTTCGTGATAGCTCTCCAGCAGTACGCGCTGATCGAACACTCGGGCGCGCTCGATGGCTTCCTGTACTTCACCCGGTGTACGCAGATCGACCGCCACTCCCTGGCCCTGTTCGCCATCGACCGGCTTGACCACCACCGAGCCGTGTTCGGCGAGGAAGGTGGCGTTGTCTTCGGCGCTGCCGGCCAGGCATTGCGCCGGCACACTGAGAGCCGCGCGCGACAGGGTGCGATGAGTCAGGCGCTTGTCCTGGCAGAGGGTCATGCTCACCGCGCTGGTCAGGTCGCACAGCGATTCACGGCAGCGAATGCGCCGGCCGCCCTGGCTGAGGGTGAACAGCCCAGCTTCGGCGTCGTCCACCTGCACCTCGATGCCACGGCGCAGTGCCTCGTCGACGATGATCCGCGCGTAGGGATTGAGTTCTGCCTGCGGGCCGGGGCCGAGGAACAATGGCTGGTTGATGCCGTTCTTGCGCTTGAGGCTGAAGGTCTGCAGCTCACGGAAACCCAGTTTGGCGTAGAGCTTTTTCGCCTGCTTGTTATCGTGAAGCACCGACAGGTCGAGGTAGCTCAAGCCGCGACTCATGCAGTGTTCGATCAGGTGGCGTACCAGCACTTCGCCGACGCCGGGGCGGCTGCACTGCGGGTCGACCGCCAGGCACCAGAGGCTGCTGCCGTTTTCCGGGTCACGGAAGGCGCGTTGGTGGTTCAGGCCCATCACGCTGCCGATCACCGCGCCGCTGTCTTCATCTTCTGCCAGCCAGTAGGTCGGGCCGCCCTCGTGATAGGGCGTGAGCTTGTCCGGGTCGATAGGCAGCATGCCGCGTGTCTGGTAGAGGCAGTTGATCGCCTGCCAGTCCGCCTCGTTCTGCGCCCGACGGATGCGGAAGCCGCGGAAGCTGCGGCGCGCCGGACGGTAGTCGGTGAACCACAGGCGCAGGGTATCGGAGGGATCGAGGAACAGTTGCTGCGGGGCGTACGCCAGCACCTGGTGCGGTGCAGCGACGTACAGGGCAATGTCGCGCTCACCCGGTTGCTCGCCGAGCAGTGCTTCGGCCAGGTCGCTGGCATCCGGATAGGTGTGACCGATCAGCAGGCGCCCCCAGCCGCAATGAATGGCTTGCGGCTGGCTGGGCTGGCTGGCGTGATCTTCGGCCAGGCGTGCCTGTAGACGCTCGTAGGAGGGTGTCTGGCCACGCAGCAGGCGCTGGTTGAAGGCAGTGGAGCGCATGAAATAGTAGTCCCTGTCCGTTATCACTACGTCCGGTCTGAGCCGAATCGTCATTGAGTCGCGACAAACCCCGGACTTGCCGGGCGACGACCATTGATCCTGCAAGAGCGGCCCGCAGGCCGCTCCGTGTGAGTTACAGGCCCTGTTCGCTCAACCACAGGTTGAGCGCCGCGAGTTGCCACAGCTTGGAGCCGCGCAGCGGCGTCAGCTGGCTTTGCGGATTGGTCAGCAACTGGTCGAGCATGGTCGGGTTGAACAGGCCGCGATCCTGACTCGGGTCGAGCAGCAGGTCGCGTACCCAGCCGAGGGTGGCGCCCTCCAGGTGTTTGAGGCCTGGCACCGGGAAATAACCCTTGGGCCGGTCGATCACTTCGCTGGGGATGACCTTGCGCGCCGCTTCCTTGAGCACATGCTTGCCGCCGTCAGGCAGCTTGAACTGCGCCGGGATGCGCGCCGACAGTTCGGCCACGCGGTAGTCGAGAAAGGGCGTGCGTGCCTCCAGGCCCCAGGCCATGGTCATGTTATCCACGCGCTTGACCGGGTCGTCGACCAGCATCACCGTGCTGTCAAGACGCTGCGCCTTGTCCACGGCAGCCTCGGCGCCAGGCATGGCGAAGTGTTCGCGAACGAACTCGCCGGCCATGTCGCCGGTCAGCCAGGTGGGCTGTACGCAGGCGGCATATTCGTCGTGTTCGCGATCGAAGAAGGCGGCGCGGTAGGCGGCGAAGGCATCCTTGGCGCCATCGACCTGCGGGTACCAGTGGTAGCCGGCGAACAGTTCGTCGGCGCCTTGGCCGCTCTGTACCACCTTGCAGTGCTTGGCTACTTCGCGCGAGAGCAGATAGAAGGCGATGCAGTCGTGGCTGACCATCGGCTCGCTCATGGCGCGGAAGGCTTGCGGCAACTGATCGAGAATCTCGTGCTCGCCGATGCGCAACTGGTGGTGGCGGGTGGCGAAGCGCTGGGCGATCAGATCCGAATACTGGAATTCGTCGCCACGCTCGCCACCGGCATCCTGGAAACCGATGGAGAAGGTCAGCAGGTTGTCCACGCCGGCTTCGCGCAGCAGGCCGACCAGCAGGCTCGAGTCGACGCCGCCGGAGAGCAGCACGCCGACATCCACGGCGGCACGCTGGCGGATGGCCACGGCTTCGCGCATGGTGTCGAGCACTTGCTCGCGCCATTCTTCCAGGCCGTAGCCGACTTCCTCGCCTTGTGGGCCGAATTGCAGCGACCACCAGGTTTTCTGCTCGACCTTGCCGTCGGTGTCGACACGCATCCAGGTGGCTGGCGGCAGTTTCTCCACGCCGGCCAGGATGGTGCGCGGTGCCGGTACCACGGCGTGGAAGTTCAGGTAGTGGTTGAGCGCGACGGCGTCCAGCGTCTTGGCGATGTCGCCGCCTTGCACCAGCGCCGGCAGCGAGGAGGCGAAGCGCAGGCGCTCGCCGGTACGCGACAGATAAAGCGGTTTGACGCCGAGACGGTCGCGGGCGATGAACAGGCTCTGCTTGTCACGTTCCCAGACGGCGAAGGCGAACATGCCGTTGAGCTTGGGCAGCAGCGCCTCGCCCCAGGCGTGATAACCCTTGAGCAGCACTTCGGTGTCGCCACCGGAGAAGAATCGGTAGCCCAGGGCTTCCAGTTCGGCGCGCAATTCGGGGTAGTTGTAGATGGCGCCGTTGAACACCATCGAGAGGCCGAGATCGCTGTCGATCATCGGCTGGCCCGAGGCTTCGGCCAGATCCATGATCTTCAGGCGGCGATGACCCAGAGCGATGGGGCCTTGGCTGTGGAAGCCGTGGGCGTCGGGGCCGCGAGGGGCCAGGTGGTGGGTGATGCGCTCGACTGCCGCCAGATCCGCGGGGCGTCGATCAAAACGTAGTTCTCCAGCTATTCCGCACATATTTCCTTACCGGTGTTGCCGTTGGGGAGAGTGGTTCGGGCAGGCCGAACCTTTTACACCAAAACAAGAAAATGCTTTCATGTCAAAGTTTTGGGTAGTGTGTATTGGTGCTTATGGCTGATAAAAAAGTTCCTTCTGAAATGGATTTGTCATCTGTCATGGCGTTCGAAATGCCGCTGTTTCAGGCCCTGCGGCGTCTGCAGCAGGCAGGGGAGGTGCATGCCAAGCGCCTGGCCCGTTTCGGCGGCCTGACCCCCATGCAGTTGATGGTGCTGCAGGTACTGGCCAGCGAGACGCGCCTGACTGCCAGCGTGCTCAGCAGTCGGGTCAGCCTGACGGCCGCGACCCTCTCAGGGCTGCTCGATCGCCTGGAGGAGCGCGGTCTGCTGCAGCGTCAGCGCGATGATCAGGATCGCCGTCGCCAGTGGCTGTTGATCAGCGATGCCGGTCGTGAACTGATCCAGCAGGCGCCTTCGCTGATGCCGCCGGAGTTCAATCAGCGTTTCGCAGCCCTGACCGAGTGGGAGCGGCACAGCCTCACTGCGGCGCTGCTGCGCGCCGCCGAACTGTGTGGGGAGATGGAATGAGGAGCGCCGTTGAACTCGCCTTTTGCAGAAAAAATTCAAGCAGGGTGTTGACTTAGCATCGCCGCCTGCATAAAGTGCGCGCCTCGCTAAGGCACATGGGTGATTAGCTCAGCCGGGAGAGCATCTGCCTTACAAGCAGAGGGTCGGCGGTTCGATCCCGTCATCACCCACCATAGCCTTAGAGAGAAGGACGAAAGTCCACCGACGCGCAGCGGTAGTTCAGTCGGTTAGAATACCGGCCTGTCACGCCGGGGGTCGCGGGTTCGAGTCCCGTCCGCTGCGCCATTATTTCCCAGATCGACATTTCGTCGGTTTGAGATGGCAAAGCCCGCAAGGGCGCCATCAGATGCAACAACGCTTCAAGAGTTTTCTGGACGAAAGTCCAACCGACACGCAGCGGTAGTTCAGTCGGTTAGAATACCGGCCTGTCACGCCGGGGGTCGCGGGTTCGAGTCCCGTCCGCTGCGCCATATACGAAACCCGCTGATCGCAAGATCAGCGGGTTTTTTATTGCCTGTCATCCTGGACGATCACCCTGCGGCTTTTCGTCATCTTGTCTTCATCTCGACAACGTAGCTTGCTAATGAACAGACGAGAAGACTCAGGAAAATGCAGATGGATGACTATCAGGAAGAATTGCTCGAACGCGATGCCCTCGATCAGGATGCGTCCGACGTCGACGATGCCACCGAGCTCTGACTGTCACTTCCGGCTCGGCGCTGCGCGCGTCGATAGTCGCCCGGCGTTTGCCCGAGCCAACGTTTGAAGGCGCGCTGGAAGGCTTCAGCTGAGGCGAAGCCGAGCAGGTAGGCGATCTCCCCGAAAGCCAGTTCGGTGTCGCGGATGTAAGCCGTGGCCAGGTCGCGGCGAGTGTCGTTGAGAATGGTGCGAAATTGCGTGCCTTCCTCGGCCAGCTTGCGCCGCAGTGTCCAGCTGGGCAGGTGCAGGCTGCGGGCGACTTCCTCCAGATCCGGTTCGTGCCCGTGCAGCAATGGGCCGAGCAACTGGATTACCCGTTCACGCAAGCTACGGGTGCGGGTCAACTGCTCCAGTTCGCGCTCGCACAATTCCACCAGGTGCCGCCAGGTGCCCGGGCAATGCTGTGGGTTGCGCAAAGCCAGGCTTTCGTTGCTCAGGCGCAGGCGATTGGCGCTGGCGCTGAACTCCAGCGGACAATCGAATAGCGCTTCGTAGCGTTCGCCGTACTCAGGTCGCGGGAATTCGATCTCGACCTTTTCCGGGGTGATGGGACGGTTGACCACCTGGCCCAGATTGGTCTGCCAGCCGGCCAGCACTGAATCCACCACGAAGCGGTTGTAGGCGTTGTATGGGCTGATCGAGTAGAAGTGCAGCCAGGCGCCGCGCGTGTCTTCGCTGAAGCCCGAGCGCCCTCGGTAGTTGGCGGCATACAGCGGCTCGAAACGGGTCAGGGTGCGCGCCGCTTCGCGCAGGTTGGGCGCCTGCGCGGCGCAGATGCCGGCCAGGCCGACCTGGCTGAGGCGACTATGCTGTCCCATCTCCAGGCCCAGTGCCGGGTCGTCGCACAGGGCAACTGCAGTGTGCCCGAGGCGCATGAAGCGTGGGATCGACAAGCGTGCGCGTGGCTCGCTCAGGCGCGTGGCGTCCAGGCCGAATTGTTCGAGCAAGGGTTCGGGCCTATGGCCTTTGGCGCGCAGTGCATCAGCCAGCGCCTGGGTGAATCCGACGGAAAGATCGCCCAGGCGAACGCGTGAGGCTTTCATAACCACAGGTTGATCAGTTGTGCGCCAGGGTCGCTGGCGCCTCGGCTCAGTTGACCGGCATCGTATGCCAGGGCCCGGGACTGCCCGCTGCGCTCCCACAGCCTTCCGCGCAAGTGGACTTTCAGGCCGGCGCGGATGCCCTGGGCCTGCAGTTGCTGATTGAGCTGCCCATCATTCGAGGGGCTTTGCAGATCGCTGGGCATGGCGAGCAATTCGATCTGCTCGTCAGCCAGTGCTTTTTCGCCTGAGAGTTGGCTGGCGTCGCCGCCGAGCAGGACTCCGAGCTTGCCGGCTGGCGTGTCGAGTGCCTGCAGTGCGCTGGGTGCGGTGGTGGCGAGGGCGCTTGCACTGAACAGGTGGCGCTGCGGCTGGCCCAGTGGATGGCCGGCCTGGTCGAATACCAGGCTGACGTTGTACAGCGGCCCGCGGCCGACTTCGAGGCGGCCGAGTTCCACGCGCGGTTCGGGCAGGACGATGGAGCCGGCCACCAGGGTGATGCCGTAATCGCGGGCCAATTCGCCGAACAACTGCTGATAGTCACGCGCCATCGCTTTGGCCTTGGTACGCAGCAGCGCATCGTCCAGTCGCGTTTCGCCTTCGGCGTTGAACAGGGCGCCGAGGAAGTCCAGAGGATTGCTCGCCGCCAGCCACTGCAAGGCCTGGTGGCGTTCACTGGCGCGGTAGAGCTCTTCCTTCTCGCCGACGGCCAGCAACCAGGTGCCGATGTGTTCGGGCAGTACGACGACGGTGCGCTCGCTGAGCATGCCTTGCTCACGGGCGTGATCCAGATAGGCAGCCAGTTTCAGACGCAGGCGGCCAAGGCTCTGGTAGTCGGCGGCGAACAGTTCCGGCTGGATGCCCAGCAGGTTGCCGCGCGGGCCGGGCTGGCCGAGATCGAGTGCGACCTGGCTGCGCAGATCGGACAGGTAGTGGCCGCTTGGACGCTGCTCGATCCAATGGGCGTAGCTGCCAAGACCGGCCAGCAGCGCAAGCGAGAGCAAGAGAGTGATCAGTAAGCGCATTTCAGGATTTTCGGCTTCAGTGCGGTGCAGGTTAGGTCGGTCGGGCCGTGCTGCCAAGCCATGTTGCTATTTTTGATCATTATCTTGTTAGTTTTGATCATTGAGCATGCCATGCAGCCTCTTTATCGTCTGGCTCCATAACCGACCGCGTGACCATGAGACCGCGGCAATCCGTGAACTGCACCGCGATGTGGAGATTTCCATGACTGCTCGTTACCCGCACATGCTGGCCCCGCTCGACCTCGGCTTCACCACGCTGAAAAACCGCACGCTGATGGGCTCTATGCACACTGGCCTGGAAGAAAAGCCGGGCGGTTTCGAGCGCATGGCGGCCTACTTCGCCGAACGCGCCCGTGGTGGTGTCGGCCTGATGGTCACCGGCGGCATCGGTCCGAACGAAGAAGGTGGCGTGTACTCCGGCGCGGCCAAGCTGAGCACGCCGGAAGAAGCCGAGAAGCACAAGACCGTCACCCAGGCTGTGCACGAGGCCGGTGGCAAGATCTGCATGCAGATCCTGCATGCCGGGCGTTATGCCTACAGCCCGAAGTCGGTGGCGCCGAGCGCCATTCAGGCGCCGATCAACCCGTTCAAGCCGCGTGAGCTGGACGAGGAGGGCATCGAGAAGCAGATCGCCGACTTCGTCAATTGCTCCGTGCTGGCCCAGCAGGCCGGTTATGACGGTGTCGAGGTTATGGGCTCGGAAGGCTACTTCATCAACCAGTTCCTGGTTGCCCACACCAACCACCGCACGGATCGTTGGGGCGGCAGCTACGAAAACCGCATGCGCCTGCCGGTGGAAATCGTCCGTCGTGTGCGCGAAGCGGTTGGCCCGAACTTCATCATCATCTATCGCCTGTCGATGCTCGATCTGGTCGAGGGCGGCAGCACCTGGGACGAGATCGTGCTGCTGGCCAAGGCCATCGAGAAGGCCGGCGCCACTATCATCAATACCGGTATCGGCTGGCACGAAGCGCGTATCCCGACCATCGCCACCAAGGTACCGCGCGCGGCCTTCACCAAGGTCACTGCCAAGCTCAAGGGCGAAGTCGGCATTCCGCTGTGCACCACCAACCGCATCAACACGCCGGAAGTCGCCGAGCAGGTACTCGCCGAGGGCGATGCCGACATGGTGTCGATGGCGCGTCCGTTCCTCGCTGACCCGGACTTCGTCAACAAGGCCGCCGAAGGCCGTGCCGACGAGATCAATACCTGCATCGGCTGCAACCAGGCCTGTCTGGATCACACCTTCGGCGGCAAGCTGACCAGTTGCCTGGTCAACCCGCGTGCCTGCTACGAGACCGAGCTGAACTACATCCCCACCACCACGGTGAAGAAGGTCGCCGTGGTCGGTGCCGGCCCTGCCGGATTGGCGGCTTCCACCGTTGCGGCCGAGCGTGGCCACAGCGTGACCCTGTTCGATGCGGCCGGCGAGATCGGTGGCCAGTTCAACGTGGCCAAGCGTGTACCGGGCAAGGAAGAGTTCTTCGAGACCCTGCGCTACTTCAAGCGCAAGCTGGAAACCACTGGCGTCGACGTTCGCCTGAATACCCGTGTGTCGGTGGATGACCTGGTCAAGGGCGGCTTCGACGAGATCATCCTGGCCACCGGTATCGCCCCGCGTACGCCGGAGATCCCGGGTATCGAGCATGCCAAGGTGATCAGTTACCTGGATGCGATCCTCGAGCGCAAGCCGGTCGGCCAGAAGGTCGCGGTGATCGGTGCTGGCGGTATCGGCTTCGATGTCTCCGAATACATCACTCACCAGGGCAAGGCCACCAGTCTCGACCGCGACGCGTTCTGGAAGGAGTGGGGCATCGATACCGCGCTCGAAGCGCGTGGTGGCGTGGCCGGTGTGGCGGCACATCCGCACCCGGCGGCGCGCGAGGTGTTCCTGCTGCAGCGCAAGAAAACCAAGGTCGGTGATGGCCTGGGCAAGACTACCGGCTGGATTCACCGCACCGGGCTGAAGAACAAGAACGTGCAGATGCTCAACAGCGTCGAGTACGTGAAGGTCGACGATGCCGGCCTGCATATCCGCATCGCTGGTGGCGAGGAGCAGGTGCTGCCGGTCGATACAGTGGTCGTCTGCGCCGGTCAGGATCCGCTGCGCGAGCTGCAGGAGGGCCTGGAGAGCGCCGGCCAGCGCGTGCACCTGGTCGGTGGCGCGGATGTCGCCGCCGAGCTCGATGCCAAGCGGGCGATCAATCAAGGTTCGCGCCTGGCGGCTGAACTGTAATGACGACGCCCCGCTCAGTGCGGGGCGTTTGCTATCTGGCCTGACAATAACAAGGAGAAGCCGATGTCTCTCAACGCCCAACTACATCCTGCCGCTGCTGCGAGTCTGGAACGCTGGCACCAGTTCATCGCCGCCAAGGATCTGAGTGCGCTGCCCGAATTGCTGCACCCGCAGGCGGTGTTCAGATCGCCCATGGCGCATAGCCCGTATCCGGGCGCGCAGGCAGTCAATCTGATCCTCAATACCGTGCTCAAGGTGTTCGAGGATTTCGCCTATCACCGTGAGCTGGCCACGGCCGATGGCCTCAATGTGGTGCTGGAGTTCTCTGCCCGAGTGGGCGAGCGCGAATTGAAGGGGATCGACATGATCCGTTTCGACGAGTCGGGGCGGATCGTCGAGTTCGAAGTGATGGTGCGGCCGATGAGTGGCCTGCAGGCGCTTGGCGCGGAAATGGCGCAACGTCTGGCGCCATTTCTCGCCGCAGCCAAGGGCTGAGTTCTGCCTCAGCGCAGAACGCCAGCCTCGCGGTAGAAGCGCTCGGCTCCTGGGTGCAGTGGAATCGGTAGCCCGCTGACGGCTCGCTCCAGGCGGATGTCGCGGGCCGCTGGGTGCGAGTCGGCCAGGCGATCGAGATTTTCGAACAGTAACCGGGTCATCTCGTAGGCCAGCTCGTCCGGCACGCTGGTCTGACTGACCAGAATATTGGTGATGGTGGCGGTCGGCACATCGTTGGCCTGCCCTGTGTAGGTGCCAGCCGGAATGATGCCTGACTGATAGGCGCCGCTGCCGATGCGCGCGACGATATCCGGCGGGATCGCTACGAAGGTAATGGCGACCCGCTCAGCCAGTTCGCGAATCGCCGCCATGCCCAGACCAGCTGACTGCAGGGTGGCATCCAGTTGCCCTTTCTCGATCAATTCGACCGACTCGGCGTAGGGCTTGAATTCGACATGGCCCATGTCCCTGTAGCTCAGGCCGGCAGCCTTGAAGATGGCCCGGGCGTTGAGCTCGGTGCCTGAGCGCGGCGCGCCGACGGAAATCCGCTTGCCGCGCAAGTCCTGCAGGCTGTTGATCCCCGACTCCTTGCTGGCGACGATCTGGATGTAGTTCGGATAGATGCCGGCGATGGCGCGAAGCCTGTCGCGCGGTGCTCTGAAACCGGCTTCCTCGTCACCTTTCCAGGCATCGGCCACCGAGTCGCCAAGGGCGAAGGCGAGCTGGCCGCGGGCGATCTGCAGCAGGTTGAGGTTTTCCACCGAGGCCTTGGTGGCTCGCACTGTCGTGTCCGAATTGTCGATGCCCTCGCTGTAGAGCGTGGAGAGGGTCATGCCCAGCGGGTAATAAACCCCGCTGGTGCCTCCGGTGAGAATGTTGATCGAGGTGGGGTTGGCATGGGCGTTGGGGCTGTTGACCAGGATCGCGGCAGCGACGAGCAGGCCAAGACGCTTGGTTAAGCGCATGGAGTTTCTCCGTTGTTGTTATGTTTTGGCCGGGAAGGTTTCAGGTAAGTGGGATATTTTTGGCCAGGCTTCGCCCGTATCGAGTTGAGCGGGTAGGGCTGTACGAGGGAGTGGGGGGAGTGCGATGGCGGAACATGGCTGACCTCTTATCTTTTTTATCAGTCCTGTCTGCACGGTCATGGCGTGCTGACAATCAGGGACTGAGCAGTTGGCGTGCCAGCTTCAACTGCTCGCGTGCTAGAGCGCGCGAAGTGATCGGGTGTCAGGTTTGCTCGGCGGAAAGATGCTGACGGGTAATGCGTGGTGAGCGGAAATTCGCCTATATCTCTCCGGGTAGGCACAGGACGCCAGGCTTTTCTCGCTGAAGGCGGAGGGTGGCTGCTTTACCGGCTTCGTCACAGTTTCGCGCAGCCAGCGGTCCATCTGTCGCCTGGGGCCGATCGAGTGCCAACCGAGTCACATTGCCGCGGCTGGGTTTTCCCCTAGACTTGCCTGACCGATCAAGGACGACATCTGCGCCAAAGCTTGTACTGCTCTGGTGCACGATGCCGTGCGCGCATATTCCCCCGTTGGTTCAGAGGGTCTTCGATGAGCATGCAGAACAAGCCGCAGATGGTGGAAGCCGTGATGTTCTTCAGTGAGCGCGGTATCTGCAAACAGATGATGTTCCCTGAATTCGAAGCCTTGCTCGATGGCGTGGTGTACATGCCCGAGTTCGCCGATGAACAGATGCGGGCGGTTTTCGTGGTGATCAACCCGCGTCTGCTGGTTAGGGCTGCGGTGTTCTTCTATCTGGATTTCGACGAGGATGGCCGGCCTGACAAAGGCTGGAACATTCCTCTGCAACACCTTTCCGAGCGTGCCGGTCGTGGGCCTGATCTGGGTGCCGGGCCGATCCGCCTGGCCTGCCGCAGCCAGTGCCCGGTCTCCTGGCACCAGATGCATTTGTGGGATCCCAGCCTGGCGCCGGGGCAGAACGATCTGGTGATACTGCGCGATGCAGTCAAGCGCAACCAGCTTGGCCTGCTGGTCGAGGACGAGAGTGCCCAGGCCGTGGTGGCCGAGCGCTTGCAGGTGGCGTCCGAGGATAAATGGTACGCGCCCGATCCGGCCAAGGAAGTGGCCGCCCAGTTGGCGCAGAAGATGGATCAGGAGCACCGCGCCAAGACGGCCCAACTGATTCAGCAGCAACGCCTGCGTATCACTAGCCTGACCCAGCAGCACGAAGAGGAGCTGGCCAAGTTCAAGCTGGCCAGCGAGGAGCAGAGCAAGAACCTGCAGGGGCAGATTCACGGCTTGCACCAGGCATTGCGTCAACAGGAAGAGCTCAACGCCAACCTCAAGGCGCAGCTGGCGGCGCAGGCCGAAAGTTTTCAGCGCAGTCGCGAAGAAATGGCTCAGCAATTACGCGCACTGGAGCGCCATGGGCGTACCGAAGGCGACATCCTGCGCGCCCAGTTCGACGGCGAGTTGCAGGCGAAGGTCGCCGCTGCTGTGGCGCACTATCAGGAACAGATCGCCATCCGCGATGTGGAGCTGGCCTACCGTAATGAGCTCGATACCCAGCTACAGGCCGAGGTCGAACGGCTCAAGCGTGAGCGTGACGCGTTCGCCAGCCAGGGAGGGGATCAGGCCCTTGAGCGTCTGGCCAAGCTCGGCGTAGTCTTCGTGGTTTATCACCCTGGCGCCGGGCACCTGACCATTGCGCTGCAGGATGTCGCGCGTTATCAGGACAACCCCATGGCCTACGCTGCCGCCAAGTGCTTCGTTTCCGAAGAACAGTACCGCCATTGGCTGGCTCATTATCAGCAACCGAGTTGCGATACGACGCTGCCCAGCGGCGAGCGTTGCGCTATTCCCATCGACCGGGTGGAGTCGCCCAGTCGTTTCACCCTCGGCGACTCCAACTGCTGCACGCGCCACAAGGCCAGCGGCCGCCTGCGCACCGTTAGCTGATCTTGGCACTGCGATTCCCTGATTGGTGCCCGCAGGCGCCTCTGCAACCGGTAAGGCTGGACTGGCTCGAGGCGGCCGGCATCGAACTGGCCTGCCTGCGTCTGGATCTGATCGATCCGTTGGTATCGGGCAATAAATGGTTCAAGCTCGCTGCGCATCTACGTGCGGCCGAGTCCAGCGCTGCGCAAGGCGTGATCAGCCTGGGCGGTGTGCACTCCAATCACCTGCATGCGCTGGCGGCGGCGGGCAAGCGCTTCGGCTTTGCCACCGTCGGCTTGCTGCGGGGTGAGCCGCAACGAACGCCGACCATCGATGATCTGCAAGCGCTGGGTATGCAATTGCACTGGCTGGGTTATGCCGGTTACCGGGCGCGTCATCAGGCCGACTTCTGGCAGCCCTGGTTGGCGCGCTACCCCGGTTTTCATCCGGTAGGCGAAGGCGGTTTGAGCCTGGCAGGTGCCGAAGGTTGTGGCGTGATGGTCGACATGGTGCAGGCGCAATTGCAGTGTATCGGCTGGTCGGATTTCGATGCCTGGTGGTTGGCGGCCGGCACCGGCACGACCCTGGCTGGCCTGGTGTTGGGCGAGCAAGGGCAACGCCTGGTGTATGGCGCCCTGGCGGTTCCTGCCAGCCACGGCGTCGCTGCGCAGGTGGCGGCGTTGCTGGACGAGGCTCAGGTTGCAGGGCAGGGCTATCGCCTGGTCGAAGCGGCGCGCGGTGGTTTTGCGCGGTTGGATGAACCGCTGCGCCAGTTCATCTTGCGTACCGAGCAAGACAGTGGCCTGCCGTTGGAGCCTGTCTATACCGGCAAGGCATTGCTGGCGCTGCGTGATTTTTGCGGCAGCGGCCATCTTCCTCGCGGTTCTCGCTTGATCTTCGTTCATACTGGCGGCTTGCAGGGCCGCCGCGCGCTGATGGGCGCCGACTACACTCAGGTCTGACCAGCGGAGTCTGGAAATTCTCATGAACGAACCTCTCACTCCCGAGCAGTTACGCATCCTCACCCCGCTCAATGTGCTGTCCGAGCAGCAATGGCGTGAGTTGCGTAGCCAACTGGTGCCGCAACCGCTGCTGGCCGGCCAGTTGCTGTTCCGTCAGGGAGACCAGGCCCGCCTCACGTATTACCTGCTGGCGGGCGAACTGCAATTGCAGGATGCCGAGGGGCGGACGCAACGCGTGTTGGCAGGCAGCGAGCTCAGCTGTCATCCGCTTTCTCCTGGAATGCCGCGTCTGCATGAGGCACGCGCCTTGAGCGATATCAGCGTGCTGATGATCGACAGCGCCATGCTCGACCGCCTGCTGACCTGGCGCCTGGCCTATCAGGATCTGTTGCTGGCGATGCAGCAGGGTGGCGCTGACATCGAATGGCTGGAGCGACTGCTGGAGAACCCGCTGTTCACCAAGGTGCCGCCGGCGAACGTACAGAACATGCTCGGCCGCTTGCAGCGTATCGAGATCGAGGCGGGGCATCAGGTTCTCACCGAAGGCGAGGCGGGCGACTGCTGTTTCTTCCTCGAAAGCGGGCGTGCCGAGGTGATTCGCAGCGCCGGTAGTGATCGTCAGGTGTTGGCTGAGCTGGAGGTCGGCGCCTGCTTTGGTGAGGAGGCGCTGTTGTCCGACCGGCCACGCAATGCCACGGTGACGATGGTCGAGAAAGGCAGCGTGCTGCGTCTGGATCGTCAGGATTTCTTCGCCCTGCTCAAGGCACCGGTGGTGGCCGAGGTTTCTCTCGGGGAGGCGGCCAGGCTGTTGACGCAGGGGGCGCAATGGCTGGATGTGCGGCTGCTGGAGGAGTACGAGAAGGCGCATGCGCCACAGGCCTTGCACATGCCGTTGCAACTGCTGCGGCTGAAGGCCCGTCTGTTGGATAAGTCGCGTACCTATCTGTGTTATTGCGACAGCGGCAAGCGCAGTAGCAGTGCGGTGTTCCTGCTCTCGCAACTGGGCTATAGCGTCTACGCCCTGCGTGGTGGTCTGGACGCCTTGCCGGCGGTACAGCGTGATGCGCTGCTTTGCGAGAATGGGGCAGGGTATCTGGCGCGCTCCGGCGGACGTACCGAGCGTAGCCGGTAGGGGCGTGCCACTTTCGTAGGAGGGGGGAACCCCGCCAGGCTGGCGATGGCGGGTTGTAGCCGCCTTATGACGGCCACTGATCGCTGACCAGGAAGATGCGTTCGGCCTCGCGCCAGTCGCCTTTCGAGTCGGGCTCCAGGCGTACCAGCAATTGCGCGCGGTTTTGTGTCGGCAACGCTGCCAGCCATTGTTGGAAAGCCTCCTCTGGCCAGCGCTCGCCATCGTCAATCAGCGCCGGTGCCAGCCAGGCCAGCCTTGGCAGCGGTTGCCAGCATGCCCCAGGTTGCTCGGCGACGAAGTGGTTCCAGTCGCTTTGACGCAGCCAACGGCCCCGGCAATGTGCAGGGGTTGCTCCGCGAGGTGACGAGCAACCGTCGGACCATGGGTAGAACAGATAGCCGCCGAGCCAGAAGGCCGCTTGGGTTTCGGCCAATTGCAGTTCGCTCAGTGCGCCTCGTGTTTCACGGCGTGACGACAGAGGCAGCTGGTGCTGGGCGAGATGGCTGAGCTTCAGATCGAGTCGGTCATGGCTGCCAGGGCCTAGCCAATGAGCGGCATCGCTACCTCCCGTGCCCAGGTAGAACTTAACCGCCAGCTCCAGGTGGTGCTCGCCCTCGGCGTCGCGCAGGAGCAGATCCAGCTCTCCCAGGGTCTGGCCGTTCTGGCGAATCGGCAGATTGGCGGCGACGATTTCTATATCCGGTGCGGCGTGCAGGGCGAATTGCCAGAGACGCTCATAGTGCATGCCGAGGCGCCGCACCGGCCTCTCTGTCAGCCAGGCATGCAGGGTGCTGGCATCCTTGTCCTGCTTCGCCAGCCAGTCCGTCAGCAGCTGCGGCCGCTGCAACCAGCGACTGGCCTGGAGAGGATGGCGCTGGGTTTTCGTTGTCTCACCCAGCAGGGGCGGCGAGAGCAGCACCCACGCCAGGTCGCGTACCGCCGGGGTGCGCAGCGTCTGCAACAGCGCGTGCAGCGAATCGGGAGTGGTCATGACCCGAGCATAGCGCGGTTTGCCGGGGCCTTGGCCTTTGGCCGATAATCCCTGTTCGTTTCTTATTCGGCTGTCGGGAGTCCCATGGATCAATTTCGCAATGTCGGCATCATCGGGCGCCTGGGCAGCACGCGGGTGTTGGAGACCGTTCGCCGGCTCAAGCGCTTTCTCATCGACCGCCATCTGCATGTGATCCTCGAAGACACCATCGCTGAGGTACTACCCGGCCACGGCTTGCAGACCTCTTCGCGCAAGATGCTCGGCGAAGTGTGCGATCTGGTGATCGTCGTCGGAGGTGACGGCAGCATGCTCGGCGCCGCGCGCGCGCTGGCGCGACACAAGGTGCCGGTGCTGGGGATCAACCGAGGTAGCCTCGGTTTTCTCACCGACATTCGCCCTGACGAGCTTGAGCTCAAGGTGGCTCAGGTGCTGGAAGGCCAGTACCTGACCGAGAACCGCTTCCTGCTCGAGGCCGAGGTACGCCGCCAGGGCGAAGCCATCGGCCAGGGCGATGCGCTCAACGATGTGGTGCTGCACCCGGGCAAATCGACACGGATGATCGAGTTCGAGTTGTACATCGACGGCCAGTTCGTTTGCAGCCAGAAGGCCGATGGCCTGATCGTCGCCACGCCCACCGGTTCGACCGCTTATGCCTTGTCGGCTGGCGGGCCGATCATGCATCCCAAGCTCGATGCCATCGTCGTGGTGCCGATGTACCCGCATACCCTGTCGAGCCGGCCCATCGTGGTCGATGGCAACAGTGAGCTGAAGATCGTCGTATCGCAGGATCTGCAGATTTATCCGCAGGTGTCCTGCGATGGCCAGAACCACTTCACCTGCGCACCGGGCGATACCCTGCACGTGGCCAAGAAAGCGCAGAAGCTGCGGTTGATCCATCCGCTGGATCACAATTACTACGAGGTCTGCCGTACCAAACTGGGCTGGGGGAGCCGTCTCGGAGGGCACGACTGAATGTCCCTCGACCCTCGTCGTGGCTATGACCTGATCGGTGATATCCACGGGTGTGCGCGCACGCTCGAACGTTTGCTCGAATGCCTTGGTTACAGCCGGCAGGGTGGCGTGTGGCGCCACCCTTCGCGCATGGTGATCTTCCTTGGCGATCTGGTCGACCGTGGCCCTGGCATTCGCGAAACCCTGCACCTGGTGCATGACATGGTTCGCGCTGGTCAGGCGTTGTGCATCATGGGCAACCACGAGTTCAATGCGCTGGGCTGGAGCACGCCGGCGCCGCCGGGTAGTGGCCGCCATTACGTGCGTGAGCACAGCCCGCGGCACCAACGTCTGATGCGTGAAACACTGGCGCAGTTCGAGGCGTATCCACTGGAGTGGCGCGAGTTTCTCCAGTGGTTCTATGAGATGCCGTTGTTCATCGATGCCGGACGCTTCCGCGTTGTTCACGCCTGCTGGGATGACGAGCTGATCACGCCGCTAAAGTCGCAATTCCCCGATGGCTGCATCGACGAGCATTTTCTCCAGGCGGCGGCTGTGCCCGGCAGTTTCGCCAATATGGCGCTGGATCGCCTGCTGCGTGGCACCGACATGCGTCTGCCGCATGGCCTGACCCAGACCAGCGGCGACGGCTTTACTCGTTCGTACTTCCGCACCAAGTTCTGGGAAGAGAATCCGCAGACCTACGGCGACATCGTGTTCCAACCCGATGCCTTGCCGGAGCTGGCCGCACAGACGCCGCTGACCGAGCTGCAGAAGGACGAGTTGCTGCGCTATGGCGCCCACGAGCCGTTGTTGTTCGTCGGTCACTACTGGCGGCGTGGCAAGCCGGCGCCGATTCGCCCGAACCTGGCCTGCCTGGATTACAGCGCAGTGATCGGTGGCAGGCTGGTGGCTTATCGGCTCGATCAGGAGCATCGCCTGGATGCGAGCAAATTCGTCTGGGTCGATGTCGACCCGCAGGAGGCGCCACGATGACGGCTGTCGCTGTACTACGTTTGCCGCTTGAGGTCGATCTGAGTGGTTTCGTCGCCTTGCTGCAAAGGTTGCACGTTCCGCACCGGGTGGCAGAGGAGGGCGGCGAGCAAGTGCTCTGGGTGCCTGGCGAGGAGCTTGCCGAACAGGTGCGGGAGCTTTATGCACGTTACCCGCTGGGTGATGCCGCAGACGAACCGCAGAGCGGTGCTGCCCCGCCGCGTGAGAGCTTTGTGGCTCAATTGCGGCGCAGCCCGATAACGGCGCTGGTGCTGTTGAGCACCTTCATCGTCTTCGCCGTGACCCTGGCCGGCGAGAATTTTTCCACCATTCGCTGGCTGAGCTTCGTCGATTTTCGAGTCGACGGTGAGCACATCTATCTGACCTATCTGGATGCCACGCTCGCAAGCGGCCAGTGGTGGCGCCTGATCACGCCCATGTTGATCCATTTCGGCTGGCTGCACCTGGCGATGAACAGCCTGTGGTACTGGGAGCTGGGCCGACGCATCGAGTTTCGCCAGGGCGCCATTGGCCTCCTTGGGCTGACCCTGCTGTTCGGCCTGGCGTCGAACTTCGCCCAATACTGGTGGGCCGGGCCGTCGCTGTTCGGCGGCCTGTCCGGCGTGCTCTACGGATTGCTCGGGCATTGCTGGATCTACCAGCGGCTGGCGCCCAACCCGGTCTATCGCCTGCCGCCCGGCGTGTTGGTGATGATGCTGGCCTGGCTGGCGATCTGCATGACCGGCATTTTCGAACTGCTGCAATTTGGCGCCATTGCCAATGCCGCGCACGTTGGCGGTTTGCTCACCGGCTGCCTTACCGGGCTGCTTGGCGGTATGCTGGCGCGACGTAGCGTTTGATTCGACTTTAGTGTTTTGGCGGGTTTCACCCGCCCTACGATTTACCTGGAGACCTGTATGGCGTCCTTTCTCGATGCGATTGAAAACATCACCCCGGAAATCTACGAGAGCCTCAAGCTGGCCGTGGAAATCGGCAAGTGGCCCGATGGCCGCAAGCTCACCCAGGAGCAGAAGGAGCTGAGCCTGCAGGCGATGATCGCCTGGGAAGTGCAGAACCTGCCGGAGGAAGAACGTACCGGCTACATGGGCCCGCAGGAGTGCAGCAGCAAATCCGAGCCGGTGCCCAACCTGCTGTTCAAGTCCTCGGATACCCTGCACTGATGAGTGAGTTGGGACGTGGCTCGCTGAGCAAGATGAAGGCGCGCCTGGAAGCGCCAGTGCAGTACGCCTTCCGCCTGGGTGACGAGGAGGTGCCGGTCAACCCGCTGGTGGGCAAGCACCTGCGCCTGGAATACCTCGGCGCGATCCATTGCACGCACTGCGGGCGCAAGACCAAGACCAGTTTCAGCCAGGGCTACTGCTATCCCTGCATGCAGAAGCTGGCGCAATGCGACGTCTGCATCATGAGCCCGGAGCGCTGCCATTACGATCAAGGCACCTGCCGTGAGCCGAGCTGGGGCGAGCAGTTCTGCATGACCGACCATATCGTCTACCTGGCCAATTCCAGTGGCGTGAAGGTCGGCATCACCCGCGCCAGCCAGGTGCCGACACGCTGGATCGACCAGGGCGCGACCCAGGCATTGCCCATCCTGCGTGTGGCTACCCGGCAGCAGTCCGGTTTCGTCGAGGATCTGCTGCGCAGCCAGGTGGCGGACAAGACCAACTGGCGCGCGCTGCTCAAGGGCGATGCCGCGCCGGTCGATCTGCTGGCGATTCGCGAGCAGCTGTTCGACAGCTGCGGCGCGGGTATCACTGAACTGCAGCAGCGCTTCGGTCTACAGGCCATCCAGCCGCTGTCCGCTGCCGAAGTGCTGGAAATCCGCTATCCCATCGAAGCCTATCCAGCCAAGATCACCAGCTTCAACCTGGACAAACTGCCATTGGCCGAAGGTACCCTGCTCGGTATCAAGGGCCAGTATCTGATGTTCGATACCGGTGTGATCAATATCCGCAAGTACACCGCCTACCAGTTGGCCGTCCACGAGATTGCCGCCTGACACCCGATGCCACTGGCGCACGAAGCGCCGCAGACGAGAGGCCAAGCGCCATGCGCACCGAACAATCCAAGACCATCTACCTCAAGGATTATCAGGTTCCCGATTACCTGATCGACGAAACCCACCTGACCTTCGAGCTGTTCGAGGATCACAGCCTGGTGCACGCGCAGCTCGTCATGCGGCGCAACCCCGAAGCGGGTGCCGGCTTGCCGAAGCTGGTGCTTGATGGCCAGCAACTGGAGCTGCTCGAGCTCAAGCTCGACGACCGCGAGCTGGGCCAGGGCGACTACACCCTGACCGACAGCCACCTGACCCTGCAGCCGACCCAGGAACGCTTCGTGGTCGATAGCAGCGTGCGCATCCACCCGGAAAGCAATACCGCGCTGGAAGGCCTGTACAAGTCCGGCAAGATGTTCTGCACCCAGTGCGAGGCCGAGGGCTTTCGCAAGATCACCTTCTACCTCGACCGCCCGGACGTGATGAGCACGTTCACCACCACGGTCAGCGCCGAGCAGCATGCCTACCCGGTGCTGCTGTCCAACGGCAACCCGATTGCCAGCGGAAGCGAAGAGGGCGGTCGTCATTGGGCGACCTGGGAAGACCCGTTCAAGAAGCCGGCCTACCTGTTCGCCCTGGTCGCCGGTGACCTCTGGTGCGTGGAAGACAGCTTCACCACCATGAGCAGCCGCGAAGTGGCGCTGCGCATCTATGTCGAGCCGGAGAACATCGACAAGGTGCAGCACGCCATGGACAGCCTCAAGCGCTCGATGAGGTGGGACGAGGAGGTCTATGGTCGCGAGTACGATCTGGACATCTTCATGATCGTCGCGGTCAACGACTTCAATATGGGCGCGATGGAGAACAAGGGGCTCAATATCTTCAACTCCAGCTGCGTGCTGGCCAAGGCCGAGACCGCCACCGATGCCGCCCACCAGCGTGTCGAGGCGGTGGTGGCGCACGAATACTTCCACAACTGGTCGGGTAACCGCGTGACCTGCCGCGACTGGTTCCAGCTGTCGCTCAAGGAAGGCTTCACCGTGTTCCGCGACAGCGAGTTCTCCGCCGACACCCACTCGCGCACCGTCAAGCGCATCGAGGACGTGGCCTATCTGCGCACCCATCAGTTCGCCGAGGACGCTGGCCCCATGGCTCATCCGGTGCGCCCGGACGCGTACATGGAGATCTCCAACTTCTACACCCTGACCATCTACGAGAAGGGTTCGGAAGTGCTGCGCATGATCCACACCCTGCTCGGCCCGGAGCTGTTCCGCAAGGGCTCGGATCTGTACTTCGAGCGCCACGACGGCCAGGCCGTGACCTGCGACGACTTCGTCAAGGCCATGGAGGATGCCAGCGGTATCGACCTGACTCAGTTCAAGCGCTGGTACACCCAGGCCGGTACGCCGCGCCTGGAGGTCAGCGAGGCCTACGACGCGGCTGCCAAGCGCTACAGCCTGACCTTCCGTCAGAGCTGCCCGGCTACGCCGGGGCAGAGCGAGAAGCTGCCGTTCGTGATTCCCGTAGCGCTCGGCCTGCTCGATGCTCAAGGCAATGAGCTGCCGCTGCGCCTGCAGGGCGAAAGCGCCGCGCAAGGTACCAGTCGCGTGCTGTCGGTGACCGAGGCCGAGCAGACCTTCACCTTCGAGGATATCGCCGAGAAGCCGCTGCCCTCCTTGCTGCGCGGCTTCAGTGCGCCGATCAAGCTGCACTTCCCCTATGACCGCGATCAACTGATGTTCCTCATGCAGCACGATTCCGACGGCTTCAATCGCTGGGAAGCTGGGCAGCAATTGTCCGTGCAGATGCTGCAGGAGCTGATTGGTCAGCACCAGCGCGGCGATGCTCTGAGTCTGGATCAGCGCCTGGTCACCGCGCTGCGCACCCTCCTTGAGGACGAGTCGCTGGATCAGGCCATGGTCGCGGAAATGCTCTCGCTGCCGGGCGAGGCCTACCTGACCGAGATCAGCGAGGTGGCGGATGTCGAGGCCATCCACGCCGCGCGCGAGTTCGCTCGCAAGGCTCTGGCCGACGCGCTGTTCGCTCCACTGTGGGCGCGCTACCAGACCAACCGTGAAGTCTCCAAGGTCACGCCTTACGTGGCCGAGGCAGCGCACTTCGCCCGCCGCAGTCTGCAGAACATCGCACTGTCCTACCTGATGCTCAGCGAGAAGCACGAGGTGCTGACGGCTTGCGTCGATCAGTTCGACAACGCCGATAACATGACCGAGCGCCTTGCCGCGTTGGCCGTGCTGGTCAACTCGCCTTTCCAGGAAGAGCAGGGCAAAGCCCTGGCCATGTTCGCCGACTTCTTCAAAGACAACCCGCTAGTGATGGATCAGTGGTTCAGCGTGCAGGCCGGTTGCCCGCTGCCGGGAGGCCTGGAGCGTGTGCATGCATTGATGCAGCACGAAGCCTTCACCCTGAAGAACCCGAACAAGGTGCGTGCGCTGATCGGTGCCTTCGCCAACCAGAACCTGATCAATTTTCACCGCGCGGACGGGGCGGGCTACCGCTTTCTTGCCGATCAGGTGATCACCCTCAACGCCCTCAACCCGCAGATCGCTTCGCGCCTGCTGGCGCCGCTGACTCGCTGGCGCAAATATGGCGAGGCTCGCCAGGCGCTGATGAAGGCAGAGCTGGAACGCATCCTCGCTTCCGGAGAGTTGTCCAGCGATGTCTATGAAGTGGTGAGCAAGAGCCTGGCCTAAGACGGGTTTTGCTGTACAAAAAGTGTTACCGGTCTCTGGCTGGTAACACTTTTTTGTTACCCAATGGAATGTGTATGCGATCTCTTATTCGTTTGCACACTAAAGTTAGGGCTTCACGACTTGACAGTGGTGAGGCCTTCATCGCGTCACGAGGCTGTAAGCCCCGTGGCGAGTGGCATAAAGCGTCGGATCGTAGGACAAAGTGCGCCAGATTTTCCGTGAATTGCTGACGCATTGGTCAGTGGCTGATCAGTCACGAAAAGAAACTGGCCAAAGGCTCTTGCAAGCGTGTTTGCGCTGATACACCCGTTTGAATTGGCACCATGGTTGCAGCGCTGTGCTGGATTTGACCGTGCGTGATGGCGCTTTGGTCGCTTAACCCTTTTGCTGCACCCACAAAAACAAGCCGTCGCCAGTACGGCATATCGCGACCCGGTTACGGGATCGCTCAAAAGAATGATCTGTCCACGGAGTGAGTCTCGATGGAAATTAAGTCCCGCAAGCCCGTTCTACGTTTTGCCCCGGCCAAGGCCGGCTTTGCGTTCGCAGGTGTTCTGCCGTTGCTGGTCGCCGCCCAGGCTCAAGCGGTGGAGTTCAGCTTCGCCGATAACGAAATCACCGGCTCCATCGATACCACCGTTTCCTATGGTCAGTTGTGGCGTGTCCAGGGGCAGGACAAGACCAACAACGATATCAATACCAACGACGGCAACCGTAATTTCGATACCGGTCTGGTATCTGAGGTGTTCAAGATCACTACTGATCTGGAAGCTTCCTATCAGAACTATGGTGTGTTCATTCGAGGCACTGCGTTCTATGACACCCAGATCATGGACAAGCGCAACGATTACAACGATGCCAACAATCCGGCCCAGCCGAGCCAGAGCTATCCCCGTAACAACACTTTCACCCGCGAGACTCGGCATAAGGCAGGGCGCGATGCGCAGATTCTCGATGCCTATGTCTATGGTAACTGGGATGTGGGCGACATGCCGGTCTCTGGTCGCCTAGGTAAGCAGGTGTTCAACTGGGGTGAAGGACTGTTCTATCGTGGTGGTGTGAATACCACCAACCCGGTCGATGCCGCCAAATTCCGCTTGCCTGGTTCCGAAGTGAAAGAGGTGCTGGTACCGGTCGAGGCATTGAGCTTCAACGTCGGTCTGACCGATAACCTGTCGATGGAAGCCTTCTATCAGTGGAACTGGAAGGAGACAGCTATTGACCCGGTCGGCACCTACTTCTCTGAAACAGATCTGTTCGCCGATGGTGGAAGTACTGCGTATACGACTGTTGGAGCGTTGTCCAATCCCTTGTTTCAGACTGTATACAATGGCGCTGTTAGTGGCGGTTTAGCCGGGCTGCCTGCGAATTTCGGTGGCCTGCAAGGCACTAGCTATCTAGATAGTAACGGGGTCATAAAGGTTGCAAGTGTAGGCCCTGATATTAACGCCAAGAACGATGGTCAGTTCGGCATCGCCTTCCGTTACATTGCTGAGGAGCTGAACTCCACAGAATTTGGTTTCTATTTCGTCAATTATCACGCAAAAGAGCCGACAATTTACGCTGATCTCAACGCTAGCTATGCCGGCCTTAATATCGACCAATTGGCGAGTCTGGGCAGTTTGTTGGGTGTCACTGCTAGCAGTTACGACGATCTAGTGAGCCAGGCAGCAACCAACCCAAATGCCGCTACGGTTTTGGGTTTGGTCAACGGCGCAGCTGCGGTCGATGTCGCCAACCAAGTCAATGCCCGTCGCGAGTACGCCGAAGACATCCGCATGTATGGCATGAGTTTCAATACCACGCTGGGTGTTGCATCGGTATTCGGCGAGTTGTCCTATCGTCCGAACCTGCCAATCGGTGTCGCCACCACCAACGACCTGCTTGGTGACCTGCTTGGCCAGGCGGCCTATCTGGCTGATGGTCGTCAGGTAAACATCGGCGGTCAGCTGGTTGATATCAATGACCAGATCCACAACTCTGAGCGCGTCGAGGCGTTCAACACCTCGTTGGGTACCATCTACAACTTTGGCCCTTCGCTTGGTTTCGATTCGCTGTTCGGTGTTGCTGAGCTGGCATCCGAGCACATCCGTGGCAGCAGTCTGCAATACACCGCCTACGATGGCAGTCGTCGTTATTACTCCGGTCGCGGCAACGGTTCGTATGTTTCCGGTTACGATCGTGACGACCAGATCAACAAGAACGCCTACGGTTACACCCTGGTGCTCTCGGGCACCTGGAACGACGTCTACGCCGGCGTGAACCTGTCGCCGTTCGCCGTGTTCAAGCACGACTTCGAAGGCAACTCGCACCAGACCGGCAACTTCATCGAAGGTCGCAAGGCATACACCGTCGGTATGCGCGCCAGCTACCTGAACAGCCTGGAAGCCGAGATTCAGTACACCGAGTTCTATGGCGCAGGCCAGAACAACGGTGCACGTGATCGCGACAACATCGGCCTCAACGTCAAGTATTCCTTCTAATACCTATAACCAGAAACGCGCCGGGCGCCTTGGGCGCCCGGCAATACTCTTCACGGAGAATTACCCATGCTGAACAAGCACAGGCTGATGGCTGTAGCCGTTGCACTGGCGTTTTCCGCCGGCTCCGCACTGGCTGCCGTTTCCCCGCAGGAAGCTGCCAAGCTCGGCGATACCCTGACTCCTTTCGGCGCCGAGAAGGCTGGCAACGCTGCCGGTACCATTCCCGCCTGGACGGGTGGCATCACCCAGGCTCCGGCCGGCTACACCCGCTCGGGCCAGCACCACGTCAATCCGTTCCCGGACGACAAGCCGCTGTTCACCATCACTGCGGCCAATCTGAGCCAGTACGAGGCCAATCTGACTCCGGGTCAGATCGCCATGTTCAAGGCTTACCCGGAAACCTATCAGATGCCGGTGTACCAGACCCGTCGTTCCGGCTCTGCGCCGCAATGGGTCTATGACAATACCATCAAGAACGCCACCACCGCCAAGCTGGTCGACGGTGGTAACGGCTTCTCCGATGCCTATGGCGGTATCCCGTTCCCGATCCCGCAGAACGGTGTCGAGGCGCTGTGGAACCACGTCGCTCGCTACCGCGGTACTTACATCGTGCGTCGCGCCTCGGAAGTGGCAGTGCAGCGCAATGGCGCCTACTCGCTGGTCACCTCGCAACAGGAAGCACTGTTCAAGTACTACCTGCAGAACGGCTCCTTCGCCGATCTGAACAACATCATGTTCTACTACCTGTCCTTCACCACCAGCCCGGCGCGTCTGGCCGGTGGTGCGGTGCTGGTTCACGAGACGCTGGATCAGGTCAAGGAACCCCGTCAGGCCTGGGGCTACAACGCTGGTCAGCGTCGCGTGCGCCGTGCGCCGAACCTGGCTTACGACACCCCGATTGCTGCAGCTGACGGTCTGCGTACTGCCGACGACACCGACATGTTCAACGGTGCCCCGGATCGCTACGACTGGAAACTGGTTGGCAAGAAGGAAATCTACATCCCGTACAATAACTACAAGGTCACCAGCCCTGACGTTAAGTACAAGGATCTGCTGCAGGTCGGTCACCTCAATCCGGCACTGACCCGTAACGAGCTGCACCGCGTATGGGTTGTCGAGGGCACGCTGAAGTCCGGCGCTCGCCACATCTACTCCAAGCGTACCCTGTTCCTCGACGAGGACAGCTGGCAGGCTGCGGTGGTGGATCAGTACGACGGCCGTGGTGAACTGTGGCGTGTGTCCATCGCCTACCTGAAGAACTACTACGACTTGCCGACCACCTGGTCCGCGCTCGATGTGTTCCATGATCTGCAGGCGCGTCGTTACCACGTGCAGAACCTGGACAACGAAGAGAACAACACCATCGACTTCACCCAGGCCACTCCGGACGACGGTTATTTCAAACCAGCTGCCCTGCGTCGCCGCGGCACTCGATAATAGTCGTGTAGTCTCACGTGAAGGCCGCTACAGTAGTAGCGGCCTTTTCGTATCAGCCCGGCGAATAGGCTGTGATAAAGCGGTTCGACCTTACAAAACATAACGTCGCGCTGATTGTCAGGGCTTTCCGAAGCTCGCTAGGATGAGTGGCCTGGTAAGAGTCTATTCACGAGTTCGCGAGCTAGAGCAATGCAAGGCAAAACAAGCGAGAAAGCAGAGTGTACTTTTGTACATGAGCATGACTCGCTTCGCTCGCCCCTTCGGGGTCGCACTGAAGTGCGTTGGCCGCAAGCGGCCTACCGAGCTTGGTTTTAACGCAGCAGGGCCGACGCGCAGCAGATCGTGAACAGGCTCTAAAGGCAGTACCGCCTATAACAAGAAAGGGGGAAGGTATATGAGTGAGCCCGTCATGCGGCGCACCCAGTCCGGTCTGGCGTCGATTCTGGCGCGCAAACCGGCGCTCCGTGTCCATTCGCCGCTGGCTAAAGCGCTCTCGCTGTGCAGTGTGCTTTCCGTTCTGGTTCTTGCCGCCGCGCCCGTGCATGCCGAAACCTCGGCTGCCGCAGAGGCTGGTTATTCCATCGAATCGCCCAAGGCGGTTCACAGCTTGTTGCTCGACGTCGTCAACACGGGCCAGCGCCTGGTCGTTGCCGGTGATCGTGGCCACATTCTCTATTCCAATGAACAGGGACAGACCTGGGTGCAGGCCAAGGTGCCGACCCGGCAGATGCTCACGTCCCTGTTTTTCCTCGATGCACAGCATGGTTGGGCTGTCGGCCACGATGCCGTGATTCTCGCTACAACCGATGGCGGCGAAACCTGGGTCAAGCAGTTCGACGATCTCGAGCGTGAAGCCCCTCTGCTGGATATCTGGTTCAAGGATGCCGATCACGGCTTTGCCGTCGGCGCATACGGGGCGTTGCTGGAAACGCTCGATGGCGGCAAGACCTGGGACGATGTCAGTGATCGCCTCGATAACGAAGATGCCTATCACCTCAACGGCATCGCCGCCGTCAAGGACAGTGGCCTGTTCATCGTTGGCGAAATGGGCGTCATGTTCCGTTCCGCCGACTGGGGTGAGAGCTGGGAGAAGATCGCAGAGCCTCCTTACGAGGGATCGCTGTTCGGCGTGATGGGAACCGATCAGAGCGGTGTCCTGCTGGCTTATGGTCTGCGCGGCCATCTGTTCCGCTCCAGCGATTTCGGTGACAGCTGGCAGCAAATTCGACTCGAGAACCCCGGCAACGGCCCGCTGGAATTCGGTCTGTCTGGTGCGGTGTTGCTGGCCGACGGCTCCATCGTGGTGGTCGGGCACGGTGGCACGGTACTGAAGAGTGAGGACGGTGGGCGCAGCTTCAGCCTGTTCAATCGTCCGGATCGTCTGTCCCTGGCAGCGGTAGCAGCAGGTGACAAGGGTCAACTGGTTCTGGTTGGGCAGGGCGGTGTTCGCCTGGCTACGCCGACTGGCGCCATGCCGACCGCACAATAATAAGGGGTAGTCTTCGATGACCGATCATCACCAGGACAAGGCGAGCTTTCTCGAGCGTCTGATCTTCAACAATCGGCCGGCGGTCATTCTGCTCTGTCTGCTGACCACCATCTTCCTGCTCTATCAGGCCACCCAGGTTCGTCCCTCGACCAGCTTCGAGAAGATGATCCCGCTGTCGCATCCGTTCATCGAGAAGATGATGGAGCACCGCAACGACCTGGCCAACCTCGGCAACACCGTGCGTATCTCGGTAGAGGCAAAGGACGGCGACATCTTCGCCAAGGAGTACATGGAAACGCTGCGGCAGATCCATGATGAGGTCTTCTACATCAATGGCGTCGACCGCTCCAACCTGAAGTCGCTGTGGAGCCCGAGCGTACGCTGGACCGAAGTGACCGAGGAAGGTTTCGCCGGCGGCGAAGTGATTCCGCAGACCTACGACGGCAGTGCGCAGAGCCTCGAAGAGCTGCGCAGCAACGTGCTCAAGTCTGGGCAGATCGGCCGTCTGGTGGCGAACAACTTCAAGTCCAGCATCATCGACGTGCCGTTGCTGGAGTCCTATCCGGATCCTAACGATCAGGGCAAGCTGATCAAGCTGGATTACCAGAAGTTCTCCCACGAGCTGGAAGAGAAGATCCGCGACAAGTACCAGTTGGAAAATCCCAACGTACAGATCCACATCATCGGTTTCGCCAAGAAGGTGGGTGACCTGATCGATGGCCTGATCATGGTGGTGGGCTTCTTCGCCATCGTGCTGCTGATCACTTTCGTCCTGCTGTACTGGTTCAGCTGGTGTATCCGCAGCACCATCGGCGTGCTGGTCACCACCCTGATCGCGGTGGTCTGGCAGTTGGGCTTGATGCACCTGGCAGGCTTCGGTCTCGACCCGTACTCGATGCTGGTTCCTTTCCTGATCTTCGCTATCGGCGTGTCCCACGGCGTGCAGAAGATCAACGGTATCGCGTTGCAGTCCAGTGGCGCCGAGAACTCGCTGATGGCGGCGCGGCGTACCTTCCGCCAGTTGTTCCTGCCCGGCATGATCGCCATCCTGGCTGATGCCGTGGGCTTCATCGCGTTGCTGATCATCGACATCGGCGTGATCCACGAGCTGGCCATCGGTGCTTCCATCGGTGTGCTGGTGATCGTTTTCACCAACCTCATTCTGTTGCCAGTGGCGATCTCCTACCTGGGTATCAGCAAGAAGGCGGTCGAGCGCAGCAAGAAGGATGAAGTGACCGAGAAACCGATGTGGCGCCTGCTGTCCAAGGTCGCTCATCCCAATGTGGCGCCATTTATGGTGGTGCTGGGCCTGCTTGCTGGCGTCAGCTGCTTCTTCTATCAGAAGGCCCACCTGCAGGTCGGCGACCTCGACCAGGGTGCGCCGGAGCTGAGGCCGGACTCGCGCTATAACCTGGATAACGACTTCATCATCCAGAACTACTCGACCAGCTCCGACGTGCTGGTGGTGATGGTCAAGACGCCTGCCGAAGGGTGCTCCACCTACGAAGCCCTGTCCGCCATGGACGAGCTGATGTGGAAGATGGAGAACACCAAGGGTGTGCAGTCCGCCATTTCCATGGTCACGGTGTCCAAGCAGCTGATCAAGGGTATGAACGAGGGCAACCTGAAATGGGAAACCCTGTCGCGTAACCAGGACGTGCTGAACAACTCCATCGCCCGTGCTGACGGTCTGTACAACGCCGACTGCTCGCTGGCGCCAGTGTTGCTGTTCCTCGAGGATCACAAGGCCGAGACGCTCAAGCGTACCGTTGCGGCGGTGCAGGCGTTCGCTGACGAGCACAACCGCGATGGCCTGGAGTTCCTTCTGGCTGCCGGTAACGCCGGTATCGAGGCAGCGACCAACGAGGTGATCTCCACCTCCGAGCTGCTGATGCTGACGCTGGTCTACCTGTGGGTGGCGATCATGTGCCTGATCACCTTCCGCTCGATCCCGGCGATGATCTGCATCGTGCTGCCGCTGATCCTCACCTCGATTCTCGGTAATGCGCTGATGGCTTTCCTCGGCATCGGCATGAAGGTCGCAACCCTGCCGGTGATCGCACTTGGCGTGGGTATCGGTGTGGACTACGGCATCTATATCTACAGCCGCCTGGAGAGTTTCCTGCGTGCTGGGCTGCCGCTGCAAGAAGCCTACTACCAGACGCTCAAGTCGACCGGTAAGGCGGTGCTGTTCACCGGTCTGTGCCTGGCCATTGGCGTAGCGACCTGGATGTTCTCGGCGATCAAGTTCCAGGCCGACATGGGGCTGATGCTGACCTTCATGTTCATCGTCAACATGTTCGGTGCCATGCTGCTGCTGCCGGCACTGGCGCGCTTCCTGATCAAGCCCGAGAAGCTGGTGGGCAAGAAGGGTGGTTCGCTGCTGGCTCATTAAGACAGGCAGTGTTTAACGAAAACCGCGGCCCTTGGGCCGCGGTTTTTCGTTATGAGCCCTAGGGACGGGCGCGCGTCGTACGCCTACCGAGGTGCGCCAACGTTCACGTAGGGTGCGCCGTGCGCACCGCTGATATTGCTGCCCTTGAGGCGATTCGTCGCCTGGAGAGATCTCGTCAGCAGTCAAGGTCGATCCGATGCGCCGGAGCCGGGAGCCGGTGCGCGCGGCGCACCCTACCACGCGTGGCTGCGATCATCCGTAGGGTGCGCCATGCGCACCGGCGGATGTTGCTGTCAACGTGGATACAGCGGCGGTAATGCGCTGCTTTCCTGCGGCGCCGCGCTCGGCTCCTGGCTGGCGGGCAGGCTGCGAATGGCTTTCCACAGCTCTTCGCCTTGCCAGAACTGGCCGCTTTCGCTGTAGAGGGCACCGTTGAGACCGTCGAGAGCATCCGACAACGGCACGTAGCGTGCGGCCATGTCGGCCAGGGTTTCCGGTTGCTGGCGCGCCCAGGCGTCGAGGGCGTGTCGGGTCGCCTGGGCATCGCCGGCCAGGCAGGCGCGCTTGAGGTCGTCGAGCAGGGTGCGCGGGCTTGGGCCGGTCTGCGCGGCGCGCTGGATCGCCGGTTGGCGGCGGGCATGCCACCACAGACCGAAGCCGATCAACGTACTCAGACTCAGCAGGGCGCAGGCTAACTGCCAGGGCCACAACGCCGGCCCCTCGACCACCTGAGTGGTCACCATCGGCGTATTGGGTTGTTCGTCGTTCTGCAGTTGAGGATTCTCGGCTACCTGCAACGTGCGAGCTGACAGAGTGGTGCGCTCCAGGCTGTCGGTCTGGGTGTTCCACCACACCACCTCCAGTGGCGGCAGGTCGAAACTGCCGCTGCGATTCGGCACCAGCGCCTCACGCTCTTCACGTGTACCGATCATGCCGGTTTCGCTCTTCTGATCGCTCAGCTGCGGTTGATCCGGATACCGACGCAGGCCGTCGACCTGGGTGGCCGGCAAGGGCGGTAGCTGGGCACTGGACAAGCCGTCGACCTTGAGAATCAGCCTGCGTGTCAGCGACTCGCCGACCTGGCTCTGCTCCGGTTGCGGGTTCCAGGTTTCCGCCAGACCCAACGCCCGTGCCGGTAGCCAGGGGGCGTCGGCCGGGTAACTGGCAGGCTTGGCTTTGACATGCAGCGGGATGTCCGGCGACTTGACCCGCGAGACCTTGCCGGCGCGCGGGCCGAAGGGCAGGAAGTCGTTGCCGCGTGAGCGGTCGACCAGGGTCGCGCTGAACATCTGCCCGGGGATGGTCAATTCACCGCTGCGTTGCGGGTAGATGGCGTACTGCAGCTCGATCACCCCGTGGCGCACGCCGCCGATATTCTTCTCGTAGGTGCGCGGCTCACCCAGCTGTTCGATGCGGGCATCGTTCATCTGCAGCGGCGTCAGGCTGCTGTCGTCATACATCGACACCGAGTGGTAGATGCGCAACGTCAGCACCGCCTGGGCCTGCACGTAGATACTGTCCTGATCGAGGCTGGCGTCGATGAATACCGGGGCCAGTTGCTCGCCGCCGGCTGACTTGCTGCGTGCCTCGACGTGCAGGGTAATCGGCAGGGTTTCGGCGTCTTCCAGGCGGATCGGCGGGATCACCACGTCGCCGCTTTGGCGCGGTTGCAGCGTGAGAATCCAGCGCGTGCTGGCGCGTGGGGTGTCGCCAATGCTGCTCAGGCGGTTGACCTGGCGGCTGCCAAGAACCTCGAAATGTTCATCCAGCGGGCTCAGATCCGGCCTGCCGAAACGGGTCGGGTCGGTCGACTCGAGGGTCAGCACCACGGTTTCGCCTTCACTCAGGCGGGTGCGGTCGACGCTGGCGAAGAAGGCTTCGGCATGGGCCTGACCGGCCAGTAGAAGGAGGAGCATGAGCAAACGCTTCATCGGGATGATTCCTGACGCTGTTGCTGTTCGTACCAGAATTTTCGCCGCAGCAGCTCGGCTGGGTCATCCGGGATCTGTCGCAACCATTGTTCCATTGCCTGGCGGCGTTCATCGGCCGAGCCCATGTCCGTATCCTGTGGCGATGGTTCGCCTGAATCGGTATCCGCCGTTTCTTCACCGGGTTGCGTTTGCTCGGAGGGGCTGGCCGCGTTGTCTTCGGGGCTTTGCGGCTGATTGCTGTCAGCGCTGTCATCCGCACGCTTTGGCGTGGCGGGTTGGCTGGGCGCCGAGTCTGAGCTTTGGCCGGCAGGGGCTTCGCTGGGCTCTTCGTCGCCCTCATCCTGCGCTTGCGTCTGCGAGTTTTCGTCAGCACTCTGCTGTTCCTGGCGCTGACGCAGCGCTTCTTCGACCAGGGCGCGATTGTACTGCGCCGCTTCCAGTTCGGGCTGGCGCTCCAGCGCCTGGTCGTAGGCGTCCAGAGCCGCCTCCAGTTCGCCTGACTTGGCCAGTGCATTGCCGCGGTTGTAATGATCGGCGGCGCTGTCGCCCTGGGCAAAACGCTCGGCCGCACCGGCATAATCGCCGGACTCGAAGAGCGCCTTGCCTTGCCACTGCAGATCCTGAAAACGTTGCGCCGCTTCATCCGGGCGGCCGGCATCGAGCAGGCGCTGGCCCTGCTGATCCGGGCGCAGCCAGAGGTCGTCGAAGGTAAAGGCATGACTGGTCTGCGGCGGCAACATCAACAGCAGGGGTAGGCAGAACAGCCAGCCGCGTCGCCCGGCGCAGGCGGCGAGCAACAGCAGCGGCAGCAACAGCCAGTAGCCCTGGTCGATATGACTGTCGAGCAGGGTCGGCTCGGTGGCGTCACGCAGGGCTGTAGGGCCGTCGAGCAGGCCCAGGCGCTTGAGGTCTTCATCATCGAGGCGGATCGGCGTGTAGCGGCCATCATGGTTTTCGGCGACTTCACGCAGGCCGCGGGCGTCCAGGCGGGGGATGAGGATGGCGCCACGCTCGTCCTTGAGAAAACTGCCGTCCTCCTGGGCCACCGGGGCGCCTTCACGACTGCCGACGCCGAGAATCAGCAGGGGCACCGAGCGTTTTTCCAGTGCCTTCTGAATACCGCTGCGCTCCTGTTCATCCAGGGCGCTGGTGATGAGCAGCAGACGACCCTGGCCCAGTTGTGCCTGATCCAGCAATTGCAGGGCGCGGCTGACGGCCAGGTCGGCGCGGCGGCCGGGTTCGGGCATCAACGAGGGTTTCAGCGCTTCGAGCAGGTTGCGGCTGGTGGCCAGATCATCCGACAGTGGCACCAGGCTGTGGGCGCTGCCGGCATAGACGATGATGGCGGTTTGCGCGTCGTTGCGTGCTTCGAGCAGGTCGAGCAGCTTGCGCCTGGCTTGCTCCAGGCGATTGGGCGCGCCATCGGTGGCGAGCATCTGCGGTGTCAGCTCCAGCAGCACCAGTAGCGGGTCGGCAGGCTTCTGGTTGCTTTGCTCGACACGCTGCCAGCTGGGGCCGAGCAACGCCACCACGGCCAGCAACCAGGCCAGGCCGAGCGCCAGCCAGGGCAGTTTGCTGGTGCGGCCATCGCCGCCCTTGAGCAATACCTGATGAAACGCTGCCGGTAGCAGCAGTTGCCAGCGCCCGCTTTGTCGTTCGCGGTGCCACAGGCGCCACAGCAACCAGGCGAGCAGTGGCACCGCCAGCAGCCACAAGGGCCGTAGCCATTCCGGCCAGAGTAGGCTCATGTGCGCCTCCGCAGGCGGTGTGGCAGGTCGGGCCAGAGTATCTGGCTGACCAGCAGCACGGAGCCGAGCAGCGCCAGTGCCAACGGCCAGGCATACAGCGCCTGTGCCGGGCGGGCGAGGGTGGGTTGCTGGGCGACTGGTTCCAGGCGATCCAGGCTGCGTTCGATCTGTTCCAGCTCGGCCTGGTTGCGTGCACGGAAATACTCGCCGCCAGTGGCGTCGGCAATCGCGCGCAGCGTCGGTTCGTCCAGGTCGAGGCCACTGGTGAAGCCCAGGGCGCCGAGTACGCCGCTTTGTTGCGGGTCGGCGCCGATACCGATGGTGTAGATGCGCACGCCTTCGTCGGCAGCCAGTTGTGCCGCGAGCATAGGCTCGATTTCGCCGCCGTTGTTGGCACCATCGGTGATCAGCACCAACACGCGGCTTTGCGTCGGCCGCTGGCGCAGACGCTTGACCGCCAGGCCGATGGCATCTCCGATGGCGGTGTTCTTGCCGGCGATGCCGATCAGCGCCTCGTCCAGCCAGGTGCGCACGGTATGGCGGTCGAAGGTCAGCGGCGCCTGCAGGTAGGCCTGGCTACCGAACAGGATCAACCCGACGCGATCACCACGGCGATCTTCGATGAAGTCACCGAGCAGACGTTTGACCAGCTCCAGACGGCTGATCGGTTCGTCGTCCCATTGCATGTCGGCGTAATCCATCGAGCCGGAAACATCCACCGCCAGCAGCAGGTCGCGACCGCTGGCCGGCAGCGGCAAGGGCTCGCCGACCCACTGTGGCCGTGCCGCCGCGCACAGCAGCAACAGCCACAGCAGCGCCAGCGGCGCTTGCTGACGCCAGCTCGGCAATGCCGCACGCGCGCGACGGCCGCTCATGCTCTGCAGTTCGTCGAGAAAACCCACGCGCAGCGCGGCGTCGCCACTGTCGGCTGGCGGCAGCAGCAGACGCAGCAGCCAGGGCAGCGGCGCTAGCAGGAATATCCAGGGCCAGGCGAACTCAAACATGCTTGCGAATCCAGGTGGCGACGGCCAGGTCGAGTTCCGTGATGGCCTTGTCGCTGAGGGTGCACTGCGGTTTGTAAGCGCCTTCGACGAGAATCATCCAGCGTGTCAGGCCTGCCGCCGGACAACGGTTGTCGAGAAAGGCCAGCCAGGCGCGGCTGCTCAGGATATGGCTGCCCGCGTCCGGATAGCGTTCGCGGCACAGGCGCTTGAGCAGGGCGTTGAGCTGTTGCAGCCAGGGGCCGGCGGCCTGACCATCGTAGGGTTTGCGCAACTGCGCCAGTTCGTCCAGCGCAGCCTGGCGCAGGGGATCGAGTGTCTGTTCGCGAACGATCTGGCGCGGCCTGTGGCGCCAGCGCTGCAACAGATGCCAGAGCCCCCAGCCGAGCAGCGGTAAGAGCACGGCCAGCAACCACCAGCCAGGAGCGGGTGGCCACCAATGCACCGGCGGAGGGTCGATCAGCGGCTGCAACTGCTCGAGTGGATTCATGGCGCCTTCCTCGGGCGCAGCGCACTGAGTTGTTCCTGCAGTTGCTCGACCAGTTCGAACTGGGTGCTCAGCGGCAGTAGCGGGACGCCGAGTTTTTGCGCCAGACGTTGCCAGCGTTGTTCGCGCGTTTGCGCCTGCTCCCGGTAGCGCTGACGCAGGTCGCCGTTGTGGCTGTCCAGTTCCAGCTGGGCATCGTTCTGGGTGAAGCGCAGCAGGCCGGCGGCGGGCAGGGCGTGATCAAGCGGGTCGGACAGCGGCAATAGCAGCAGGTCGGTATGACGGGCGAGCAGGGTCAACTGCTGCTCGGCGTTATCGCTCAGCGCACGTTCGTCGCACAGCACCACCACCAGGCTGCCAGGGCGCAGCACTTCGCGAGCGCGGCGCAAGGCCAGGCCGAAGGCATCGCGCACCCCGCCAGGCTGTGGCTCCGGCTGCAAGGCCTGATTGGCGCGTGCCAGCAGATTGAGCAGCTGCAGCAGGCTCTGCTTGCTGCGCCGTGGTTTGACTTCGTGATGCTCGTTGTCGGCGAATACCAGGCCACCGATACGGTCGTTGTGGCCGAGCGCGGCCCAGGCGACCAGTGCTGCCGCCTGCGCTGCCAATACCGATTTGAAGCACAGGCTGGAGCTGAAGAACAGGCGCTGGCTCTGTTCGGCGATGATGAAGATGGGGCGCTCGCGCTCTTCGTGGAACAGCTTGGTGTGCGGCTCCTGGGTGCGTGCGGTGACGCGCCAGTCGATGGTGCGCACATCGTCACCGGCCTGGTAGACGCGCACCTGATCGAAGTCCACACCGCGCCCACGCAGGCGCGAATGGTGCAGGCCAATCAGCGGGCTGCGTCGCGCCGGCGTGGAGAACAGCGGCACCTCATGCACCTTGTGGCGCATATCGATCAGCTCGCCGAGGGTGACGTGGATGCCGGGGTGGCTGGCCGGGGTTTGCATGGACATCAGCACGTAGCCCGGATGCAATCCGGGAAGCAGGGTGAACCAGCCCCGGATTGCATCCGGGCTACGGGAGGGGATTGCGCTGCGAGCAGCTGCATCAGGCCACCGCCACCACATCGAGGATGCGCTGGATCACGCGATCCTGATCCACCCCCGAGGCTTCGGCTTCGAACGAGAGAATGATGCGGTGGCGCAGCACGTCGAACAGCACCGCCTGGATGTCTTCAGGGCTGACGAAGTCGCGGCCGGCCAGCCAGGCGTGGGCACGGGCGCAGCGATCCAGGGAGATCGAACCGCGCGGGCTGGCGCCATAGGCGATCCAGTCGGCCAGCTCGGCATCGAACTTGGCCGGGGTGCGGCTGGCCATCACCAGTTGCACCAGGTACTCCTCCACGGCATCGGCCATGTACAGGCCGAGGATTTCCTTGCGCGCGGCGAAGATCGCCTGCTGGCTGACCCGGTGTTCGGGCTTGGCTTCGCCGTTGAGCGCATCGCCACGGGCCTGGGCGAGAATCTTGCGTTCCACGGCAGCATCGGGGAAACCGATCTTCACGTGCATCAGGAAGCGGTCGAGCTGGGCTTCCGGCAAGGGGTAGGTGCCTTCCTGCTCGATGGGGTTCTGCGTGGCCATGACCAGAAACAGTGGCGACAGGTCATAGGTGCTGCGGCCTACCGATACCTGGCGTTCGGCCATGGCTTCGAGCAGTGCCGACTGCACCTTGGCCGGTGCGCGGTTGATCTCGTCGGCCAGCACCAGGTTGTGGAAGATCGGCCCCTGCTGGAATACGAAGCTGCCGGTTTCCGGGCGGTAGATCTCGGTGCCGGTGATGTCCGCCGGGAGCAGATCGGGAGTGAACTGGATGCGGTGGAACTCACCCTCGATGCCTTCGGCCAGCTCCTTGATCGCCTTGGTCTTGGCCAGGCCGGGCGCACCTTCGACCAGCAGGTGGCCGTCGGCGAGCAGGGCGACCAGCAGGCGGTCGATGAGCTTGTCCTGGCCGAGAATCTGGCTGGAGAGGAATTGTCGCAGGGCGACCAGCGCGTCACGGTGTTCCATCGTCGGGCTCTTCTGGGCAATGGGCGAGCGCTGTTTTCAGCCTCGCGTGCAGACCGCCGACTTTAATGCATTTGCGGCTTCAGCCGCTATGCATCGCGTGCGCGTTATGACCGGCCTCTCAACAGATGTAGGGCGGGGGTAACCCGCCGCTTGACGGTGGCGGGTTGCGGCCGCCCTACGCAGTAGACCGGTTATTGCCACTGTTTCAGCAGTTCGCGCTGCTGGCGTTGAGCACTCTCTTGGGTACTGGGCGTCAGGCGTACCTTCTGTCCGGGCAGGCACTGGGCCAAACGGGCAACGGCTTGAGGCGTCAACGCACCGAGGCGCGGATAACCGCCGATGGTCTGCCGGTCGTTGAGCAGGATGATCGGCTGGCCATCGGGCGGCACCTGCACCGCGCCCAGGGGAATGCCTTCGGAGATCATCGAGCCACGCTTGCATTGCAACTGCGGGCCATTCAGGCGAATGCCCATGCGGTCGGCGCGGGTGTCGATCAGCCAGTCGCAGTTGAACGCATCGAACAGGCTCTGTCCGCCGAAGTCGCCGATCTGCGCGCCCAGTACCAGCGGCAGGCGAGGGCAGGACGAGTAGTGTGGAATCTGTTCCCGAGGGACTTCTCGCACGGACTCGGTGGCGCCGGCCCAGCTCAGTTCGTCGCCGTTGGCCAGGGCCTGGCCGTCGCCGTGCAGACCGCCGAGACCTTCGCGCAGCATGCTGGCGCAACTGCCGAGTACCTCCGGTGCCAGGAAACCGCCGGGGGCGGCAAGGTAGGCGCGGGCGCCCTGGCGTGGCTGGGCGAATGTCAGGCGCTGGCCGGCACGCACGCGGAAACTGCGCCAGGGCTGCAGGCTCTGTTCATCCAGGCGCGCGCCCAGGTCGGCACCTGCCAGTGCCAGCGTGGCGTCGCGGGTGCATTCGAATTCGCCATTGCCGAGGGTGATTTCCACCACGGCGGCGGTCAGTGGATTGCCCAGCAGCCAGTTGGCCCAGTACTGCGCGATCCAGTCCAGCGCGCCGCTCTGGGTCACGCCCAGGTGGCGTACGCCAAAACGGCCGGCATCCTGCAGTTGGATGAAAGGGCTGCTACGCACGATGCGCAGCCCATTGCTGGTCTGGGTCATTGCACGGTCTCCAGAGGGCTGTCGTCGCCGCCCAGGCGGATGAACTCGGCACGTTCGACCGGCACGAAACGCACCCGGTCGCCCGGTTGCAGCAGGCTGTAGCCTTCGATGTCATCGCCGAAGAGTTTCACCGGGGTGCGCCCCAGCAGGTTCCAGCCGCCGGGGGAGGTCACCGGGTAGGCTGCGGTCTGGCGCTCGGCAATACCGACGCTGCCCGGCGCGATGCGTTTACGCGGGGTGCTCAGGCGTGGCGTGGCGAGTAGCTCTTCGACCAAGCCCATGAAGGCGAAACCCGGGGCGAAGCCCAGGGCGAACACCTGATACGCGTGGTCACTATGGCGAGTGATCACCTCGGCCTCGCTGAGGCCGGTACGTTCGGCCAGCAGTGCCAGCTCCGGTCCGACGCTGCGGTCGTACCAGGTGGGCAGGCAGTGCTCGCGGCCGCTGCCGGTCACGGCAGGTTGCAGGCCTTCGAAGGCCTGGGCCACCAGGGTGCGAACCTGCTGCGCGTCGAGCAGGGTCAGGTCGTAATGCAGCAGCAGCGTGGTGTAGGAGGGCACCAGGTCGATCAGTGCCGCGCCGAAGACTTCCTTCAGGCGCAGGCTGGCGGCCAGCATCCAGGGCATGTTGTCTTCGTCGATCTGTTCGAACAGACGCAGGATCAGGCTATCGATGCCGGCGACTTCGAGCCGTGGGGTGGGTGCTTTCATGCCTGATCCAGCGTGTCGAATGCCTGGCGGATACGTTTGACCGCGGCGACCGAGCTGGCGTTGTCGCCATGCACGCACAAGGTCTGAGCCCGCAGCAACAGGGCGCTGCCATCGCTGGCGACCAGGGTCTCGCCACGTGCCAGGGTCACGGCCTGGTCGACGATGATTTCGCTGTCGTGGTGCACAGCGCCGGGCAGCTTGCGGCTGACCAGAAAACCCTCGGCGTCGTAGGCGCGGTCGGCGAAGGCCTCGAACCACAGCGTCAGGCCGTACTCGTCGCCCAGGGCCTGGAACTGGCTGTTGTCGCGGGTGCACATCAGCATCAGCGGCAGGTGGCGGTTGTACTTGGCCACGGCGCTCATCACCGCACGCAGCGTGGCGGGCTTGCGCATCATGTCCTGATACAGCGCGCCGTGCGGTTTGACGTAGCTGACGTGGCTGTCCTGGCTACGGCAGATGCCTTCCAGTGCACCGATCTGATAGAGCATCAGGTCTTCGACTTCCTGCGGCGTGCAGTCCATCGAACGGCGACCGAAGCCGACCAGATCCTGATACGCGGTGTGCGCGCCGATGCGCACGCCATGTTCGACCGCCAGGGCCACGGTCTTGCGCATGGTGCCGGGGTCGGAGGCATGGAAGCCGCAGGCGATGTTGGCGCAATCGATGAAGGGCATGACCTCGGCGTCCAGGCCCATGGTCCAGGCGCCGAAGCTTTCGCCGATGTCGCAATTCAGAAGCAGGCTATTCAAGGGAGCATCCTAATCGTGGCTTGCATGTGGAGGACGTCTAGTGGACAGCGCGCAGGCTGTTCTAATGGTTGTCGTTCATTTTTCAGAGTGCCGCCTGAGGCGTCCAACTAATAAAAACATCCGCCCGAGATAGGAAAAGCTGATGGTGGCGGGTATCGGATTTTCTGATCGGACGCCCCCGTTTTTTCCCGTTGGACAGTGTCGTCTCAGCGCTCGACAGTGAGCCCCGTGAGACGCTCCTTGGCGCTGTTTTGGCGCACCCCCGGTTCCCGTACCGGGGGACTTTGCTTTCCGCTGTGCAGAGGTCGGGCCGATTCTGCACCAGACCACCTGTCCTGTGGGGAACTCCATGAAGACCGTACACTGCGTGTCGGCGCTCTGCGCTCTGCTTGTCGCTTTGCCCGTGGCCTTTCCCGTACAGAGTAACGAACGCTGGTCGATGTCCGTCGAGCAACCTGCCGGAAACTTCATCAGCCGTGTCGCGGTGGACTTCGCCAGAAACGTGCGGCAGGCCACCCAGGGCCATCTGGACATTCGCGTACATCCCAACTCTGCCCTGTATCGGCGCCTGGATGTGAAGCCAGCGGTGAGCCGTGGCGATATTCAGCTCGGCGACCTGTTCATGTCGGCGCTGGGCAACGAAGACCCGATCTACGAACTGGACAGCCTGCCGTTTCTCGCCACCGATTACGAGCAGGCCCGCAAGCTCTGGGCGGTCAGCCGCAGCGCGATCGAACAGCGACTGCTGGCTGACGGTGTGCGTCTGGTCTACGCGGTGCCATGGCCGGCACAGAGTCTGTTCAGTGATCGCCCTCTGCAGCATGTTGGCGATCTGCGTGACCTGCGCTTTCGCAGTTACAACCCGACCATTTCGCGCCTGGCGCACCTGCTGCACGCGCAGCCGACGACCATCAACACCGAGGACGTGGCACAGGCCTTTCGTGATGGCAAGGTCGACGTCATGCTGACCTCCAGTGCCACGGGCATGGATCTGCGCGCCTGGGATTTCGTTTCCCACTTCTACGATGTCAGGGCGTTCATTCCCAAGAACATCGTCATCGTCAACGAACGGGCCTTCCAGCGTTTGCCCGAAGCGCACCGGCAGGCGCTGCTGCATGCCGGCGAGCGCGCCGAGCGGGCCGGCTGGGAGCTTTCCTGGGCGCTGACCGGGTATCAGACACGCATGCTGGCCCGGCGCGGCATTACCGTCGTGCAGGACATTCCGCCGGCGCTGCATCAGGGCCTGACCGAGGTTGGCCAGACCCTGACCAACGAATGGCTGGCGCGCGCGGGCGAAGATCGCGCACGCATCATCGATGACTATATCGAGGGCGGCGAACGCTAGAGTCGCAGCAAGCTAGGTGAGCAAGGCCCGGCCGATGGATATCGGCCGGGCCTTTTCGTTCAGACCAGGCGGAACTGGCTGGCGCTGCGGCCGAGGGCATCGACCTGGGAGGAGAGGCCTTCGGTGTGATGGCCAAGGTTATGCCGCAGATCCTTGCTCTGGCCGGTATGCAGGTTGATGGACTCCATCTTGTCGGCGATGTCCTCGGTGGTGGTGGACACTTCTTCGATCGCCACCACGACCTGATTCATTTCACCGTTGAGGCGCTCCATGGCCTGGGTGATGGAGTCGATGGCGTTGGCCACGTCGCCGGCATGGCGTTCGCTATCTGCCGCGAGGCCGAGGCCGTTGCTCATCAACTGATGCATGTGCCGGGTCTGCTGCTGGAACTCGCCGACGATGGCGCTGATGTCGGTGGTGGCGGCGACGGTTTTCTGTGCCAGCGAACGCACCTCATCGGCGACCACCGAGAAGCCACGTCCGGCTTCACCGGCCCGCGCGGCTTCGATGGCGGCGTTGAGCGCGAGCAGGTTGGTCTGGTCGGCCAGGCTGTTGATCACATCGACGATACCGCTCACGCGAGCGCTGCTTTGCCCCAGGGCGTCGACCTGAGCGTGCGTATCCTGGATCAACTGGGCCAGGCGGCTCATGCTTTCGACACTGGCGGCGATCACCTGGCCGCCGTTGCGCGCGGCATCGTAGGCGCTGCTGGTTGCCGTGCCGACCTCAGCGGTGCGCTGCGCCATGTCGTTGAGCGTGGCGCTGATCTGTTGCGAGGCGGAGGCGGCCTGTTCGGTCTGCATTTCCACCTGCATGCTGTTGTCGCCCAGTTGGCGCATGGCATCACCGAGATGGCCATGCAGGCGACTCAGCTCGCCGTTGGCGTTGACCACCTGGGAAACGATGCCGCCGATGCCCTGGATCATGCGGTTGGCGGCAGCGGCCAGCTGGTTGAATTCATCCTTGGGGTTGTTGCCCACCGGCAGCTTGCCGGTCAGGTCGCCGGAGGCCACCTGGCTGAGCAGTTGAGTGGCATTGTGCAGACGTGCCACCAGCACGCGTGAGGCCTGCAGCAGGGTGATGGTGAGCAGGCCGGCGACGATGACGAAGCTCAGGCCCATGATCCACTGCGCAGAGCTGCGTGCCTGCTGCGCGTCTGTTTCGGTTCGTGCCAGCAAGCCGCCTTCGAGGTTGCGGCTTTGCGCATCGACACTCTCCTGTAGCTGCCGGGCAAGTTCGGTGATCTGCCGGTTGGCCGCGTTGATGCGTTCGATGCTCTGCTGCGCCAGGTTGAAGGCTGCAGAGAACTTCTGCGCATTCTGTCCGATGGGGGTGTCCTGCCAGTCCAGGTCGGCGATCTTGGTCTGCAGTTCGCCGATGGCGGCCTGGGCGGTTTGGGCGAAGGCGTCATCGAAGGTCGACAGGTAGTCACGCTGCGCGCTCAGGGCCTCGCTGATGGCAGGCTGGATCAGGCTGATGGTGATGGATTCGAGTTCGCGTGCGCTGTCAGCCAGAACTTTGCGCTGACCCTCGAAGGGGCTCAGGCCCAGGCCTTGATTGAGGGTCAGCCAGGTGCGTTGTTCGGCCACTTCTCGTTGCAGTACCGTCTCGATCTGCTGGGCATCTTCGATCAGGCTGGCGTCATTCAACTGCTTGGCCTGCTCCACGAGTTGTCTGACGAGTGTCTCCAGTTCGGTCAGATGCGCGGTGTAACTGGCCACGTCGTTGGGGCTCAGTTGCTGTCGCTGCGCGCTGGTACGCCACCACTGGTTCATCAGCTCCGTGGTCGCGCTGGCGTAGGCGCCGGCACTGCTGCGCGCCTGCAGGGCATCGCCCAGGCGCTGGTTAGCCCAGAATGAAGCGGCCGCCATCAGCGTCAGACTGATCAGGGTCAGTGCGACGAGCAAACGGAATTTTTGTTGCCAGGACAGTAAAAAGCTCACGATAACGCCTCGCCATCTTCTTCAGGATGATTCTCAGGAGTCGGCAAGTTGTCATACAACTTGAAGAAAAGTCTATGGCCGTACTGCCTCCCGAGAAATGAAAAACGGGGCCTAAGAAGGCCCCGTCGGTGCGTCGCTATCACCAGAGCGGCAGTGTGTAGCTGAGAATCAGGCGATTCTCGTCGAGATCGTTGCCGAAGTTGGAGCGAACCGTAGCGTTACGCCATTTCAGCCCGAGGTTCTTCAGCGGGCCGCTCTGCACCACGTAGGTGATGTCCATGTTGCGTTCCCATTCCTTGCCTTCGCTGCTGCGACCGGCAACCTCGACGTTGTCGCCGGAGATGTAGCGGGTCATGAAGGTCAGGCCGGGGATACCGATGCTGGCGAAGTTGTAGTCGTAGCGAACTTGCCAGGAGCGTTCCTCGGTGTTGGCGAAGTCGTTGATCTGCACGAAGTTGACCAGGAACGGGTCGCTGCTGGCGATGTACGGGAACGGGTCGTCACCGCTCATGCGCTGGTAGCCGGCACCGAAGGCGTGGCCGCCCAGGCTGTAGGTGAACATGGCGCCGAAAGCCTTGTTGTCGAGGTCGCGAAAGTTGCCGTCCTCGCGGCTTTGCGAGTAGCGCAGGTCGGTCTTGAACGATTGGCCATCGCCCAGCGGCAGCACGTGCACCAGGGTGCCGTAGTACTGCTGGTAGATATCCTCGAGGGTGCCGTAGTGCAGGCCGGCGGTGAGCTGCGGGGTGATCTTGTACTCACCGCCGCCGAACACGAAGGAGTCGCTGTTGCCGCCGATGCGGTTGCCCGTCATCTCGGTGTAGTCGGTGGAGCTGTTGGCCTTGATGCGGTTGATCTTGCCGCCCTGCAGGGTCAGGTTGTCGATTTCCTGAACGTTCAGCAGTGCACCCTGGAAGGTCTGCGGCAGCAGGCGTGAATCGTTGGCCGAGACGATCGGGCTGCGAAAATGCAGGGCGCCGGCTTTCAGCGTGCTGTTGGAGACCTTCACCTTGGCGGTCAGGCCGAGCTTGGAATATTCGTCCTGTGAGCCGCCGGAACGATCCGCCGGGAGTAGGCCGCTACCGGCGGTGCCATCGCCGGAGTCGAGCTTCAGACCGAGCATCCCCAATGCATCGATACCGAAGCCGACGGTGCCGTCGGTGTAGCCCGATTCCATGCGCAGCAGAAAGCCCTGCGCCCATTCCTCCGCCTTGTCACGGGCGCCGCTCTGGCGGAAATCGCGGTTGAAATAGAAGTTGCGCATCTCGACGCTGGCTTTGCTGTCAGCGATGAAATCGGCATGCGCGAGGGTTGGCAGGCCGCCGCCGAGCAACAGCGCGGATGCCAATGGGTAATGGGGTTTCATGGTGCAGTGTCTCCTGTTGGGAGCGCGCAGCCGACGAGAGCGGCTGCTTGGCAGAGCGCGTTTTGAATGATGTTGTTGTGGTCTGCGCAGAGCGCGGCGCCATTCTTCAAAGCGTTTCGAGACGGCGTCCAACGAGAAAAAACAGGGGCGGGCGATAAGAAAATTCATCCGCCGAATAGAATTTGCCTGGCATGCAACCTGCTACGCCCGACGCTGGGAAACGCAGTTGGCGAGGCCCGTTCTTTCAGCATTTCGAAGAGGCGTCGTGGCATGAACCTGAGATTTCTCGAGACCTTCGTCTGGGTGGCGCGGCTGAAGAGCTTCCGTCTCACCGCGGAGAAGCTTTTCAGCACCCAGGCTTCCATTTCCAGCCGTATCGCTGCGCTCGAGGACGAGCTGGGCACGCGTCTGTTCCTGCGTGACTCCAAGGGCGTTTCCCTCACCCCGGAAGGGCAGAAGGTGCTCGAGTATGCCGAGCGCATGATCGACACCATGCATGCCATGAAGCAATCGATCAGTGATACCGGCAGCATTCAGGGGCGGATTCGCGTGGGGGCGATGGATACCGTCATTCACACCTGGCTGAGTCCGTTCGTAACACGGGTGATGGAGCGCTACCCGGGGGTGGAGATCGAATTGACCGCCGACACCGCGCGCAACCTCAACGAGCAGTTGCTCAAGGGTTATCTGGACATCGTGTTTCAGACCGACATGGTCAACGGCGACAGCGTGCGCAATCTCGAACTGGCCAGTTTTCCGGTGCGCTGGATCGTGCCCACCGGTTCGCTCTACCACCGCTCCTATGCCTCGATGGACGAGCTGGCGCGCGAACGCATCATCACCTTCTCGAAGAACTCGCGACCGCATCAGGACATTCTCAACCTGCTGCACATCGGCAACGTCAGTGCGCCGCGCATCAGCTGCGTGAATTCGATTGCGGCCATGACGCGGCTGATCCGCGATGGTTTCGGGGTCGGCGCCTTGCCGCCGGCACTGGTGCGCGACGAACTCAAGCAGGGGCTGCTGACCATTCTCGAAGACGTACCCGAACCACCGTCGCTGCCTGTCGTGGCCACCTGGCGCACCGGTGTTGGCCTGGAGCTGAGCGAGGACATCATCTCCCTGGCCTGTGAAGCCCTGGGTGCCTATGTAGAAGAGATGGGGCAGGGAATGATGACCTGCATGGCGCCTCAGGCCGAGCAGAAACTCGCCTGATTTTCCTGCTGTTACCCGCCTTGATGATCGCCCGTTTATGGTGCGCGGAGGCTGCTTTTGCCTCGTTTCGTCTCATAACGATTTCCGATCATGCGCCCCCGGTTTTTCTAGTTGGACAGGGTTGGACGATCTGCCGAGACTCGGTTTCGTCAACACCTTGGCGCCTCGACCAGCGCCCATAACAACGATCAGGAGCATTGCATGAAAAGTACCGCATCAGGTTTTGCACTTTCCGCTCTGGCCGTGTGCCTCATCGGCTTTTCCAGTGTGAGTGCGCAGGCCGCCGAACGCTGGAACATGAGTGCCGAACAGCCCGACGGCAACTCCATTACCAAGGTTGCCAAGGCCTTCGCCAAGGACGTTACCGACGCCACCAATGGCGAACTGCAGATTCGTGTGCACAGCAACTCCGCGCTGTTCAAACGTCCGGAAGTGAAGCGTGCCGTGCAGACCGGGCAGGTTCAGCTCGGCGACGTATTGATGTCGGTTCTGGGCAACGAGGATGCGATCTTCGAAATCGACAGCGTGCCGTTCCTCGCGCGCAACTATGACGATGCCAAGAAGCTCTGGGAGGTCAGTCGTCCGGCTGTCGAAGCGCGTCTGGAGAAGCAGGGCGTCAAGCTGCTCTATGCCATGCCCTGGTCGCCACAGAGCATCTTCACCAAGACCCCGATCAATACCATGGCCGATTTCAAGGGCATGAAGTTCCGCGCCTACAACCCGGCCACCTCGCGCATGACCGAGCTGATGGGCGCCGTGCCTACCGTGATCCAGACCGGTGAAGTGCCGCAGGCCTTCAGCACCGGCATGATCAGCGGCATGCTGACCTCGCCGACCACGGGCGTGGATACCCAGGCTTGGGACTTCTCCAAGTACTACTACGACGTCAAGGCGTTCATCCCGAAGAACTTCGTGATCGTCAACGCCCGTGCTTTCGCGCGTCTGCCTGAAGCGTCGCAGCAGGCCGTACTGGCGGCCGCCAAGCGTGCGGAAGAGCAGGGCTGGGCCGCCGCCCAGGCGGAAACCAGTGCACTGGTGGCGACCCTGGCGGAGAACGGCATGGAAGTCAGCGAAAGCGCTCCGAGCGAAGTGGAAGCGGGTTTCGAAAACATTGGTGCGACCATGGCTGCCGAGTGGCTGCAGCGTACCGGTGATGAAGGCAAGGCGATCGTCGACGCCTACCGCAATTGATCCAGGGCGGCGCGCTCGCCGCGCCGCCTCCCGGGTGGGTTCGCGAGGGCCCGCCCATCGCTTCCTTCGCGTGCGAGGCATTCGTCTCATGAGTTGGCTACGTAAGTTGTACACCTTGTCCGGCCTGCTGGCCGGTCTGTTTCTGATCCTTATCTGCGTGCTGATCGTGGCGCAGATTCTGGCCCGGCAGTTCGGCACCATGATTCCGTCCACCGACGAGTTCGCTGCCTACTGCATGGCTGCTTCGGGTTTTCTGGCGTTGCCTTATGCGCTGATGCGCGGCGCGCACATCCGTGTCGAATTGCTCTTTCGCATTCTGCCGCAGCGCAGCCTGTTCGCCGTCGAGGTGCTGGGCAACGTGGTCGGCTTGCTGATCGCCGCCTATCTGGCCTGGTACTGCGCGCTGTTCGTGCTGGAGTCTTACGAGTTCAAGGAAGTCTCTTCCGGCCTGTTGCCGATCCCGATGTGGATACCGCAGATACCGATGGTGCTGGGCACCGTGATCCTGGTGATCGCCATGGCCGAGCGCCTGGTACTGGTGTGCCGTGGGCAGCGCTTCGAAGACCAGACGCCTGGCGTGATGAGCGAGTGAGTGCCGCGTACCCCAATTAGGGAGTCTCTAAAAACGTAGGCGAGGCAGTCAGCACAAGGCAAAAACAAGCGAAAAAGCGGAGTTTACGGGCTGTAAATGAGCATTTTGAGCTTGTTTTTAACGCGGTGATGACAACGCAGGTAGTTTTTAGAGGCGCCCTTTAGATGTGGCGGCAAATGCCGTCTAAAACAATAGTGAGTTCGCCGTGGAATACACAATCATTGCAATCACCCTGCTGGTGGCGTTGTTCGTCCTGCTTGGCGGTGGTGTCTGGGTCGCCCTGTCTCTGCTGGGCGTCGGTATCATCGGCATGGAGCTGTTCGGCGGGGCGCCTGCCGGTTCGATTCTCGCCTCCACCAGCTGGACGGCCAGTGCCAGCTGGACACTGACGGCGCTGCCGCTGTTCATCTGGATGGGTGAAATCCTCTATCGCACCAAGCTCTCGGAAGACATGTTCCGTGGCCTGTCGCCCTGGGTACGCGGTCTGCCGGGGCGGTTGCTGCACGTCAACGTCCTGGGCTGTGGCATCTTCGCTGCGGTCAGTGGCTCCTCTGCCGCGACCACCGCCACCATCGGCCGCATTTCGCTGCCCGAGCTGAAGAGTCGTGGCTATCCGCAAGGCATCGCCATGGGCTCGCTGGCCGGTGCCGGCACCCTGGGGCTGCTGATTCCGCCGTCGATCATGATGATCGTCTATGCCGTCGGCGCGCAGGTATCGGTGTCACGCCTGTTCATCGCCGGCATTCTGCCGGGCCTGTTGCTGCTGGTGATTTTCTCCGGCTATCTGATGATCTGGTCGAAGCTCAACCGCGACCAGCTACCGCCGGAAGAACCGGCGCTGCCGCTGCGCGAGAAGCTGCGTCGGGCGCGTTTGCTGATTCCCGTGGTGGCACTGATCGTCGCCGTGATCGGCTCGATCTACACCGGTGTGGCGACCGCTACCGAGGCGGCGGCGCTGGGTGTGGTCGGTGCGTTGTGCATCGCCCTGTACTCGCGTTCGCTGACGGTCGAGACCTTCATGTCCAGCCTGCTGGGTGCGGTGTGTACCTCGTGCATGATTTTCTTCATCCTGCTCGGCGCCGCTTACCTGACCGCCGCGATGAGTTTCACCGGGCTGCCGTCGGCGCTGGCCGACTGGATCATCGCCAAGCAGATGTCGCCCTATGTGCTGCTGGCTGCGCTGCTGGTGTTCTTCATCATCCTCGGTAGTTGCCTGGATGGCATCTCGATCATCCTTCTGGCCACTGCGGTGATCCTGCCGGCCGTGCAGGCGGCAGGTATCGATCTGCTGTGGTTCGGCATCTTCATCATCCTCACCGTGGAGATGGCGCAGATCACGCCGCCGGTTGGCTTCAATCTGTTCGTGATCCAGAACCTCACCGGGCGCGACATGTGGACGGTGGCCAAGGCCAGCTTCCCGTTCTTCCTGTTGCTGGTGCTGACGGCAATTCTCATCACCCTGTTCCCGCAGATCGTCCTGGCACTGCCCGAAGCGATGCGCGGCGCCTGAGTCGCATCCATGCTCCGCCCGCTCTTCGTGGGCGGGGCATGGTTCGCAGAGCGCACCGCTCGGGTGCGCCCTTGACCGAAAATGTCGCAGCCTCGCAAGCGGCTGCGTACCGTCCCTCGTTAAGCTGATCCGCCATATGTGACCGATCGGTCGCCATTCTTCGTTACGGTTCTTGCGCTGCCTGCCGCTGTCATTGGCGCTTCATGGACTAACGTTGAACTAACGCGTGGATGGCGTGATCAAGACCTGCGATTGCCTTCCTGTCGAACCCCACCAGCCAAATGGAGCATAACCATGGCGTTCTTTACGGCGGCCAGCAAAGCCGACTTCCAGCACCAACTGCAAGCGGCCCTGGCTCAGCACGTGAGTGAGCAGGCGTTGCCACAAGTGGCGCTGTTCGCTGAACAATTTTTCGGCATCATCGCGCTCGAGGAGCTGATTCAGCGGCGCCTCTCCGACCTGGTCGGCTGCACCCTGTCAGCCTGGCGCCTGCTGAGCAGCTTCGACCCGGCTGAGCCGCAGGTGCGGGTCTTCAACCCCGATTACGAAAAGCACGGCTGGCAGAGCACCCACACCGCCATCGAGGTGCTGCACCCGGACATCCCGTTCCTGGTCGACTCGGTGCGTATCGAACTCAACCGCCGTGGTTACAGCATTCATACCCTGCAGAACAGCGTGCTCAGCGTGCGCCGTGACAAGAACGGCAACCTGCAGGAAGTGCTGGCCAAGGGCAGCACCGGCAAGGGCGTTACCCAGGAATCGCTGATGTTCCTGGAGATCAACCGCTGCGCCAGCAACGCCGACATGAAATCGCTGCACAGTGCGCTGCTGGAGGTGCTGGAAGAGGTGCGCCTGAGCGTGGCCGACTTCCAGCCGATGAAGGCCAAGGCGCTGGAACTGCTCGGCAAGCTGGACAAGAGCAAGCTGAAGATCGAGGCGGCCGAACTGGAGGAGGTCAAGGTCTTCCTGCAGTGGCTGCGCGACGACCATTTCACCTTCCTCGGCTATGAAGAATTCATCGTGCACGAGGCGGCTGACGGCGGCTATATCGAGTACGACGAAAGCTCGCTGCTGGGCCTGTCCACACGTCTGCGCAAAGGCCTGAGCCGTGCTGACCTGCATATCGAACCCTACGCCCTGAACTACCTGCGCGAGCCGATGCTGCTGTCCTTCGCCAAGGCCGCGCAGCCGAGCCGCGTGCATCGCCCGGCCTACCCGGATTTCGTCTCCATCCGCGAGATCGACGCCAAGGGCAAAGTGATCAAGGAGTGCCGTTTCCTCGGCATCTACACCTCCATCGCCTACAGCGAGAGCGTGCGCGAGATTCCCTATATCCGCCGCAAGGTCGCCGAGGTGGAGAAACGCTCCGGCTTCACCGCCCATGGCCACCTGAGCAAGGAACTGGTCAAGGTGCTGGAGGTGCTGCCGCGCGATGATCTGTTCCAGACACCGGTGGACGAGCTGTTCAGCACCGCGCTGTCGATCGTGCAGATTCAGGAGCGCAACAAGGTGCGCCTGTTCCTGCGCTTCGACCCCTATGGTCGTTTCGTCTACGCGCTGGCTTACGTGCCGCGTGACGTGTATTCCACGGAAACCCGCCTGCGCATCCAGCAGGTGCTGGTCGACCGTTTGCAGGCCAGCGACTGCGAGTTCTGGACTTACTTCTCCGAGTCGGTGTTGGCGCGCGTGCAGTTCATCCTGCGCGTCGATCCGAAGAACAAGCTCGATATCGATCCGCAGCAGCTCGAACGCGAGGTGATCCAGGCCTGCCGTTCCTGGACCGATGACTACGCCGCACTGGTCGTCGACAGCCTCGGCGAAGCCAAGGGCACGCGCGTGCTGGGCGACTTCCCGAAAAATTTCCCGGCCGGTTATCGCGAGCGTTTCGCCCCGCATTCGGCGGTGGTGGACATGCAGCACCTGCTCCGGCTGAGTGCCGAGCGGCCGCTGGTGATGAGCTTCTACCAACCGCTGGCGCAAGGCGACCAGCAACTGCACTGCAAGCTCTACCACGCCGACACGCCGCTGCCGCTGTCCGACGTGCTGCCGATTCTGGAGAACCTCGGCCTGCGCGTACTCGGCGAGTTCCCCTACAAGCTGCGCCGTGCCGATGGTCGCGAGTTCTGGATTCACGACTTCGCCTTCACCTATGCCGAGGGGCTGGATGTCGACATCCAGCAGCTCAATGACACGCTGCAGGATGCCTTCATCCATATCGTCGGCGGTGACGCCGAGAACGATGCCTTCAACCGCCTGGTGCTGACGGCCGCCATGCCCTGGCGCGACGTGGCGCTGCTGCGGGCCTACGCGCGTTATCTCAAGCAGATTCGCCTGGGCTTCGACCTGAGCTACATCGCCGCGACCCTGATCAACCATGCCGATATCGCCAAGGAGCTGGTGCGCCTGTTCAAGACGCGCTTCTACCTGGCACGCAAACTCAGCGCCGAGGATCTGGAAGACAAGCAGCAGAAGCTCGAGCAGGCCATCCTCGGTGAGTTGGACAACGTCGCGGTGCTCAACGAAGACCGCATCCTGCGCCGCTATCTGGATCTGATCAAAGCCACCTTGCGTACCAACTTCTACCAGTTGGGCGAGGGCGGTCAGGCCAAAGGCTACTTCAGCTTCAAGCTCAGCCCACGGCTGATCCCGGACATTCCGCGTCCGGTGCCGAAGTTCGAAATCTTCGTCTACAGCCCGCGCGTCGAGGGCGTGCACCTGCGCTTCGGTGATGTCGCCCGTGGCGGCCTGCGGTGGTCCGACCGCGAGGAGGACTTCCGCACCGAGGTGCTTGGCCTGGTCAAGGCGCAGCAGGTGAAGAACGCGGTGATCGTGCCGATGGGCGCCAAGGGCGGCTTCGTGCCGCGCAGGATGCCGGTCGGTGGTTCGCGCGACGAGGTGATGGCCGAGGGTATCGCCTGCTACCGCATCTTCATTTCCGGCCTGCTGGATATCACCGACAACCTCAAGGAAGGCGAGGTGGTGCCGCCGCAGAACGTGGTGCGCCACGATGCCGACGATCCCTACCTGGTGGTGGCGGCGGACAAGGGCACCGCGACCTTCTCCGATATCGCCAACGGTATCGCCGCCGAATATGGCTTCTGGCTAGGCGATGCCTTCGCCTCGGGCGGCTCGGCTGGCTACGACCACAAGGGCATGGGCATCACCGCCAAGGGCGGCTGGGTTTCGGTGCAGCGTCACTTCCGCGAGCGCGGCATCGACGTGCAGAAAGACAACGTCACCGTGATCGGCATCGGCGACATGGCCGGCGACGTGTTCGGCAATGGCCTGTTGCTGTCGCAAAGCCTGCAACTGGTGGCGGCCTTCAACCACATGCACATCTTCATCGACCCCAATCCGGACGCAGCCAAGAGCTTCGTCGAGCGCAAGCGCCTGTTCGAGCTGCCGCGTTCGAGCTGGGCCGACTACGACGCCAAGCTGATCTCCGAGGGGGGCGGCATCTTCCTGCGCAGTGCCAAGAGCATCACCATCAGCCCGCAGATGAAGGAGCGTTTCGACATCGCCGCCGACAAGCTGGCACCGACCGAGCTGCTCAATGCATTGCTCAAGGCGCCGGTGGATCTGCTGTGGAACGGCGGTATCGGCACCTACGTGAAATCCAGCAAGGAAAGCCACGGCGATGTCGGCGACAAGGCCAACGACGCGTTGCGCGTGGATGGCTGCGAGCTGCGCGCCAAGGTGGTGGGCGAGGGCGGCAACCTGGGCATGACCCAGCTTGGCCGTGTCGAATTCGGCTTGAATGGCGGCGCCAGCAACACCGACTTCATCGACAACGCCGGTGGCGTGGACTGCTCCGACCACGAGGTGAACATCAAGATCCTGCTCGGCGAGATCGTCGCCGCCGGCGACATGACCGAGAAGCAGCGCAACAAGCTGCTCGCCGAGATGACCAATGACGTCTCCGAGTTGGTGCTGGGCAACAACTACAAGCAGACCCAGGCGCTGTCGCTGGCCGAGCGTCGCGCCCGCGAGCGCATCGGCGAGTACAAGCGCCTGATGAACGCGCTGGAAAGCGCCGGCAAGCTCGATCGTGCCCTGGAGTTCCTGCCGACCGACGAGGCGCTCAACGAGCGTGCCTCCAGCGGCCGCGGCCTGACCCGTCCGGAACTGTCGGTGCTGATCTCCTACAGCAAGATCGACCTCAAGGAGTCGCTGCTCAAATCCCTGGTGCCGGATGACGACTACTTGGCTCGCGAGATGGAGACCGCGTTCCCAGCGATCCTCACCGAGAAGTTCGGCGATGCCATGCGCCGTCACCGCCTCAAGCGCGAGATCGTCAGCACGCAGATCGCCAATGACCTGGTCAACCACATGGGCATCACCTTCGTGCAGCGCCTGAAGGAGTCCACCGGCATGAGCGCGGCCAACGTCGCGGGTGCCTACGTGATCGTGCGCGACCTGTTCCGCCTGCCGCACTGGTGGGCGCAGATCGAGGCGCTGGACTACAAGGTGCCGGCCGAGCTGCAACTGCAGTTGATGGATGAGCTGATGCGTCTGGGCCGTCGCGCCACGCGCTGGTTCCTGCGCAGTCGCCGCAACGAGCTGGATGCCGCGCGCGACGTGGCGCATTTCGCACCGCGTATCGAAGCGCTGGTCGGTCGCCTGGACGAGTTGCTCGAAGGTCCGGCGCGCGAGCAGTGGCTGGCGCGCTATCAGGGCTTCGTCGAAGCGGGCGCACCGGAGGAGCTGGCCCGCGTGGTCGCGGGCACCACGCACCTCTACACGCTGTTGCCTATCATCGAGGCGGCGGACGTCACCGGCAAGGATGCCAGCGAAGTGGCCACGGCCTACTTCGCCGTCGGTGGCGCGCTGGATCTGTCCTGGTATCTGCAGCAGATCACTGGTCTGGCGGTGGAAAGCAACTGGCAGGCATTGGCCCGCGAAGCCTTCCGGGATGATCTGGACTGGCAGCAACGGGCGATCACCGTGTCGGTGCTGCAGATGGCCGATGGCCCGCAGGAGATCGAAGCGCGTGTGGCTCTGTGGCTGGAGCAGCATCATCGCCTGGTGGATCGCTGGAAGGCGATGCTCACCGAGCTGCGTGCAGCGACTGGCAGCGACTACGCCATGTACGCGGTGGCCAACCGCGAGCTGATGGATCTGGCGCAGAGCGCCTGATCTGCGGCTGAAACGAGAAAGCCCCGCCAAGTGCGGGGCTTCTTCGTTTCAGGCGGGTGAGGCTGTCATCGGTGCGCTCAGCGCACCCTACGGGTGATACACGTGATGCGCTGTGTCGTAGGGTGCGCCATGCGCACCGTCATCGCCTCGCTCAGCGCAGCATCTGCTCGACCAGGCGTTTCTCTTCGGCCAGCTCACGTTGGCGTGAATCGATGCGCGAGGCCAGCTGGAAGTTGTTGCTGGCGCGACGCTTGGCGAAGTCGAGCTGTTCGATGGCCTGGTTGTAGTCGCCGACCAGGGCGAAGTATTCGGCACGTGCCTGATGCAGGCCGATGGTGTTGCCGCTCAGGCCGCGAACCTCGGCGACCTGATACCAGACATCGGGATCCTTGGGCCGGGTCTTGAGCAGCTCGTCCAGCGCACGTTCGGCGTCGCGCACGCGCTGCTGCTTGAGCAACAGATCGATGTGCGTCTGCTGCAGCGGGTAGTTGCTGGGGTACAGGGTGAGCAGGCGCTGCTGGCGGCGTTCGGCGGCATCCAGGCGATTGGCGGTCATATCGATTTCGATCTGCGCCAGGTTGTAGACGATATCGTCCGGCTCTTTGCTCAACAGCGGTGCCAGGGTCTGACCGGCTTCGGCGAGCTGACCGGATTTCATCTGCGCCAGTACCAGGCCGTAGCGCGCGGCGTCCAGATTGGGGTTCTCGTCGAGCATGGCGCGAAAGCGCTTGGCGGCAACGCCTGGCGTCTCTTCATAGGTCAGTTGCACACGGGCGCGCATCAACTGGTAACGCAGGCTGTCCTCGCGCCCTGCCGCCGGGTATTGCTCGGCGCGGTTGCGGGTGTCGGCGATACGCGATTCGGACACCGGGTGAGTCAGCAGGAATTCCGGTGGCCGCGCGTCGTAACGGTACTGACGCATCAGGCGCTCGAACATCAGCGGCATGGCGCGTGGGTCGTAGCCGGCCTTTTCCAGGTTGACCAGGCCGATACGGTCGGCCTCCTGCTCGTTCTGCCGGGAGAAGCGCCGTTGCTCCTGAATCGCAGCGGCCTGGGTGGACATGATCGCCGCTATGCCGGCATCGCCTGCACCGGCTGCGGCCGCGACGATACCGGCGAGCATGGCTGCCATCAGCGGCAGTTGCATACGCTGCTGGGCCTCGACGCCCCGGGCGAAGTGGCGCTGCGACAAGTGCGCCAGTTCGTGCGCCATCACCGACGCGTACTCGGCCTCGGTCTGGGCATAGAGGAACAGACCACCGTTGACCCCGACGATCCCGCCGGGGGCGGCGAAGGCGTTCAGTTGCGGGCTGTTGAGCAGAACGAACTCCAGGCGGCGATCCTGCAGCTGGCTGGTTTCCGACAGGCGATAGACGCTGGTCTCGACGAAGTCCTTGAGCTGCGGGTCGTCCAGTTGCGACACCTGGCCACGCAGCAGGCCGAGCCAGGCGCGGCCGAGTTGGTGTTCCTGCTGCGGCGAGACGATCGAGGAACTGGCATCGCCCAGCGACGGAAGATCACTGGCGCCGGTATGCGCGGCAAACAGGCAGGCGAGCGTCAACAGGGTAGGGCGCAGAAAAGTCATGCACTCAGAGCTCTCAGGCGGCAAAGGCGTTACTGTAGCCGGCCAGCCACTGCGCTGGCCAGGGTTGTAAGGGCTTGGGTATCCTAGCCGCTTTCATGGAGTAAACGATGACAGACGTACCGGCTTTCGATGCCGAACTGGACGCCTGCGGGCTCAACTGCCCGCTGCCTTTGCTCAAGGCCAAGCTCGAACTCAATCGCCTGGCCAGTGGTGCGGTGCTCAAGGTGAGTGCCACCGATGTCGGCTCGCAGCGCGATTTCCGGGCCTTTGCCAGCCTGGCCGGGCATGCCCTGTTGCATGAAGAAATCGAGGCTGGCGTCTACCGTTATTGGCTACGCAAGGCTTGATCGCTTGTAGCAGCCTGCAACACATCCCGCCGTCGTGGCGCGTCATGTCTCATGCGCAAGGCGTATGAGAGCGCCGGTATTTTCCGGCATCAAGGAATTTCCGATGGTCAAGGTTCTACGTGATTGGGTGCATCGCTACTTCTCCGACGAGCAGGCGGTGGTGCTGGCCGTGTTGCTGGTGCTCGGCTTCGGCGTAGTGCTGACCCTGGGCGGCATGCTCGCCCCGGTGCTGACCGGTATGGTGCTGGCCTTTCTGATGCAGGGGCTGGTCAATGGCCTGGAGCGCTTGAAAGTGCCGCAGGTGTTGGCCGTGTGGATCGTCTTCACCCTGTTCATGGGCGGGTTGGCGGTTTTCCTGCTGGTGCTGATGCCGTTGCTCTGGCAACAGCTCAGCACCCTGTTCAACGAGCTGCCACGCATGGCTGCCGAATGGCAGTCGATGTTCCTGCTGCTGCCGGAGCGTTACCCGAATCTGATCACCGATGCGCAGATCGTCCAGCTGATGGACAGCATGCGCGGCGAGACGGGCAAGATGGGCCAGTGGGCGCTGTCGTTCTCGCTGTCCAGCCTGCCGATGCTGATGAGCCTGATGATCTATCTGGTGCTGGTGCCGATCCTGGTGTTCTTCTTTCTCAAGGATCGCGAGCTGATCGGCCAGTGGTTTCGTGGTTACCTGCCGCGTGAAAGGGCGCTGATCACCCAGGTGGCGCAAGAGATGAACGAGCAGATCGCCAACTACATTCGCGGCAAGTTCATCGAGATCGTCGTTTGTGGCGTGGCGACCTACATCGCCTTTGCCTACCTGGGCCTCAACTACGCCGCGCTGTTGGCATTGCTGGTCGGCCTGTCGGTGGTGGTGCCTTATATCGGCGCGGTGGTGGTGACGGTGCCGGTGGCGTTGATCGCGCTGTTCCAGTGGGGCTGGAGCGACCAGTTCATCTACCTGATGGTGGTCTACGGCATCATCCAGGCACTGGATGGCAACGTGCTGGTGCCGTTGCTGTTCTCCGAGGCCGTCAACCTGCACCCGGTGGCGATCATCTGTGCAGTGCTGCTGTTCGGTGGGTTGTGGGGCTTCTGGGGCATCTTCTTCGCCATTCCCCTGGCGACGTTGTTCAAGGCAGTGCTCAATGCCTGGCCGCGAATCGAGCCGGAGCCTGTACAAGCCTGACCGGGGAGGGTAGGAGCGGCTTCAGCCTTGCAGGGTGCAGAACGCCTGTTATCCAGCCCAATGAAAAAGGCCGCTAATGCGGCCTTTTTCAGGTTTCAGGGGTATCCAGCAATGCCGTAGGGTGCGCCGTGCGCACCGACAAACACCATCGCCGGCGCACTTAGCCCTTGTGCAGCGCCTCGGCGGCTGCCAGTACCTTGTCGACGTGGCCGGCAACCTTCAGGTTGCGCCACTCCTCGCGCAGCACGCCATCCTTGTCGATCAGGAAGGTGCTACGCACGATGCCCATGTACTCCTTGCCGTAGTTCTTCTTCAACTGATAGACGCCGAACTGGTCGCACAGCTCATGCGCCTCGTCGCTGATCAGCTCGAAGGGGAACTCCTGCTTGCACTTGAAGCTTTCGTGTTTCTTCAGGCTGTCCATCGACACACCGAAGATCACTGTATTGGCTGCCTGGAACTGTTCGAAGCGGGCGCGGAAGTCCATGCCCTCGGTGGTGCAGCCCGGTGTCGCGTCTTTCGGGTAGAAGTACAGCACCACCTGCTTGCCCTTGAGAACGGACAGCTTCACCTGCTGGCCACTGGTGGCCTGGGCCTGGAAGTCGGCGACGGGTTGGTCGATGGCTACGGTCATGGGGACTCCTTCAGTAGAGGCGGTCGATGATCTCGCGAGCTGGCGCCATGCAAGGGCGCGGAGGTTACGCGCTATAAATGAACTGTCCGGATCTGTTGCCGGCGCAGCAGAGCGTCACGGGTTCTGCGGGCGCCAGGGTTCGATCAGTGCATCCAGATTCAAGGCATCGGCGAAGTCCAGGAACTGGTCGCGCAGCCAGCTGATCTGCGTGCCCGCTGGCAGCGTCACGGTCAGCGTGGCGTTGAGCATGGTGCCGCCGGTCTGTGGCGCCTGGTAGGTGTCGCAGGTCAGGCTTTCCAGCTCGACGCGGTGGTCGATGAAGAACTGGCACAGCTCGTTGAGAATGTCCGGACGATACACCGCGCTGACGTAGGCAACGTACGGCAGAGCCTGCGGGCGAACTTCGGCGGCGGCGCTGCGAATCACATTGACCGAGAAATCATGCTTCTTGGCCAGCGCGGGCAGGCCGGACTCCAGGCGAGCCAGGGCATCCCAGCTACCGGATACCTGCAGCACCAAAGCGCTGAACTCTCCATGGCGGCTCAGGCGGGTACTGATAACGGCACAGCGGTTTTCATGGCTGGTGCGGCTGAGCAGGTTGGTCAGGGCCATGGCATCGCGGCCGAGGGCACTGATAACGAGGAATTGTTCGCGAACGGGGGGGGTGGACATGCAGCCTTCCTAAAGCGATGAACGGTCTGCGCACTGGCAGCCACAGACCAAAGACAGCAGGTTAGCGAAAAGCACCGCTCAGGGGAATGGCGGCACCGTGTGCCGAGGGCGACGATGAGTGCCGACAAGCCCTTGTCCGTTGCTTGTGCCGGACTGGTGGCACCAGTACCATTACGGCTCAATTTTTCCGGCAGGAGCGGTTGCATGATTGCGGGCAGTATGGTGGCACTGGTCACGCCCATGGATGCGCAGGGTGGTCTGGATTGGGAGGCCCTGAGCAAATTGGTGGATTTCCACCTGCAAGAGGGCACCAATGCCATCGTCGCGGTCGGCACCACGGGTGAGTCCGCCACGCTGGACGTGGGCGAGCACATCGAAGTGATCAAACGCGTGGTCAAGCAGGTTGCTGGCCGCATCCCAGTGATTGCTGGCACCGGTGGCAACTCCACCCGTGAATCGGTCGAGCTGACCCGTGCCGCTCAGGAAGTCGGCGCCGATGCGGCGCTTCTGGTCACCCCTTACTACAACAAGCCGACTCAGGAAGGCCTGTACCTGCACTTCCGCCACATCGCCGAAGCCGTGACCATCCCGCAGATCCTCTACAACGTACCGGGCCGCACCGTGTGCGACATGCTGCCGGAGACCGTCGAGCGTCTGTCGAAGATCGATAACATCATCGGTATCAAGGAAGCCACCGGCGACCTGCAGCGCGCCCAGGAAGTGCTGGATCGCGTCAGCAAGGACTTCCTCGTCTACTCCGGTGACGATGCCACTGCCGTGGAGCTGATGCTGCTCGGTGGCAAAGGCAACATCTCCGTTACCGCCAACGTCGCACCGCGTGCGATGAGCGACCTGTGCGCCGCTGCCATGCGTGGCGAGGCGGCTATCGCCCGCGCCATCAACGACCGCCTGATGCCGCTGCACAAGGCGCTGTTCCTGGAATCCAACCCGATTCCGGTGAAATGGGCACTGCACGAAATGGGCTTGATGGGCGACGGTATTCGCCTGCCGCTGACCTGGCTCAGCCCGCGTTGTCACGAACCGCTGCGCCAGGCCATGCGCCAGTGCGGTGTATTGGCTTAATTTCAAGGATTCTACGCATGAAGCGACTGGCCGGATTTTCCGCCCTTGCTCTGATCGTCTCCAGCACCAGCGGTTGTGGTTGGCTCTGGGGTGAAAATGGCTATTTCCGTGATCGTGGCAGCGACTACCTCGAGGCACGCCAAACTGCGCCTATGCAACTGCCGGCTGACGTCCAGGCCAAGCGTCTCGACCCGCTGCTGCCGGTACCGGCGCAGATCGCCAACAGCACCGAAACCCGTGGCGAATTCGAAGTGCCGCGCCCGCTGAGCCTGCAAGTGCGCGCCGACGAGCGCGAGTTCAGCCTGCAGCGCAGCGGCGACTCGCGTTGGGTCGTGGCCCAGCGCGTACCGGCTGAAGTCTGGCCGCTGGCTCGCCAGTTCTTCGAGGACAACGGCTTCCGTATCGCCGAAGAGCGTCCGCAGACCGGTGAATTCACCACCTCCTGGCAGCGTTTCGACGAACTTTCCGCTGGCATGGCGCGTCGCCTGAGCAGCCGTGTTTCCGGCGTTGCACCGGATGCCGAAACTCGCGTGCGCGTGCGCATCGAGCCGGGCGTACAGCGCAACACCAGTGAAGTCTTCGTGACCAGCGCCGAGCGTCCCGCCGGCAGCACGGCCGATGTCGGCTTCGCCGCCCGCAGTGGCAACGCCAGCCTGGAAGCCGCACTGCTCGACGAAATGCTGGTAAGCATGGCGCGCGGTGTGGAGCAGGGCGGTTCGGTTTCCCTGCTTGCTGCTCGCGACTTCGATGCGCCCAGCCGCGTCAGCCTGAGCGAAGACGGCAACGGCAACCCGGTACTCAACCTTGGTGCCGATTTCGACCGCGCCTGGTCTGGCGTCGCCCGCTCGTTGGAGCTTGCCGACGTACGTGTGGACGACCTCAACCGCAGCCTTGGCCTGTACTACATCAACCTGGCCGAAGGTGCCCAGGTCAATGAAGAGAAGCCAGGTTTCTTCGGTCGCATGTTCGGCAGCGCGCCGAGCAAGGAAGAGATCGAAGCCCGCGCCGAGCGCTATCAGGTTCGCCTGACTCCGGTTGCCGATGGCGTTCAGGTCACCGTGGAAAAAGACCTCAACACCGTTGCCCCGGCCGATGTATCGCGCCGCGTGCTGAGCCTGATCCAGGACAACCTCGGCTGATCGCATCGCGACTCAGCCATTGATCGATGGGCGAAACCCTCCAGGGTTTCGCCTGTTTTGTTTGCCAGAAACGGAAATGCCGACATGAGCACACCCACCACCCTGAGCCTCAAAAAGATCTACTCGGGCAAGGTTCGCGACCTCTACGAAATCGACGACAAGCGCATGCTGATGGTGGCCACCGATCGTCTGTCGGCATTCGACGTGATCCTCGAGCAGCCGATTCCGGAGAAGGGCAAGATCCTCACCGCCATCTCCAACTTCTGGTTCGACAAACTGGCTGACGTGGTGCCCAACCACTTCACTGGCGATACGATCGAGGACGTCGTGCCGGCTGCCGAACTGCCGCTGGTCGAAGGCCGCGCCGTAGTCGCCAAGCGCCTCAAGCCGGTTGCCGTGGAGGCTATCGTGCGTGGTTATATCGCCGGCTCCGGCTGGAAGGAATACCAGAAAAGCGGCACCGTCTGCGGCATCGCCCTGCCGGCGGGCTTGAAGGAAGCGGCAAAGCTGCCGCAACCGATCTTCACCCCCTCGACCAAGGCCGCCGTGGGCGACCATGACGAGAACATCAGCTTCGAGCAGTGTGAAGCCATCATCGGCGCCGAACTGGCCGCCAAGGTGCGTGACACCGCCATCGCGCTGTACACCGCTGCCGTCGAATATGCCGCCACTCGCGGCATCATCATCGCCGACACCAAGTTCGAATTCGGCCTGGACGAAGACGGCACCCTGACCCTGATGGACGAAGTGCTGACTCCGGACTCCAGTCGCTTCTGGCCGGCCGACAGTTATGTCGAAGGGCAGAACCCACCGAGCTTCGACAAGCAATTCGTGCGTGACTGGCTGGAGTCCACCGGCTGGAACAAACAGCCCCCGGCCCCGGCTGTACCGGCAGACGTTGCGCAGAAGACCGCTGACAAATACCGCGAAGCGCTGACCCGCCTGACGGTATAAGCCTTAGCGCCAGTCTGGCCTGGGCTCAATAAAAACGCCGCGCTCCGTGAAGGAGGGCGGCGTTTGTATGTACGGGGTTTGTGTTTCAGGACTAGCGCGCAGGGTTCGATCAGTTAAAAGCCTGAACCAGTGTCGGCTAGCCGGTCATCGTCCACGCTGCGACACACCTTAGCCAGTCATTTCGTTATGAGCGGCGGGGACATCCTGACCCTACAGGGATACACAGCTTACCCCTCGACCACCAACAGGACGCCGCCAGATCCGGGCCGGCTGCTGATCATCAATGCTTTCTTGGCATCATCACCCCATAGCCATATCCGACGGCGCGTGCTTTCCAGTGCTGTGAGCATTGTTTAGCATGCATACAACGTATATATGTTGTAGATACGAATTGACTGAGAGGTGACGCACATGGCCAAAGAAGCTGTTTTCAACCTGAAGCTTGAGCCCGAGTTGCGCGAAGGCTTCATGGCAGCCGCTCAAGCCGCACACCGACCGGCCTCCCAGGTCATGCGCGACCTCATGCGCGACTTCATTCGCCAGCAGCAACAGGCCAAAGAGCATGATGAGTTCGTGCAACGCAAGGTCGCTGCCGCCAGAGCATCGATGGAGGCTGGTTTGGGTCGATCCAATGATGATGTAGAAGCTGAATTCACCGCTCGCCGTGCTAAGGCTCTAGGCCGAGAATGACGGTTATCTGGACACCCGAAGCCCTGCAGGATCGTCTGGATATCTGGGAATATATCGCCACTGAAAACCCTCGCGCTGCCGTGCACATGGACGAGCTATTCAGTGCTGCTGCAGCCTCACTGACTGACTTCCCCGATAAGGGCAGACTGGGAACGGTCGCCGGTACTCGGGAGTTGATCCCACACGAGAACTACCGACTGGTCTATCAGAATGAGCGTGACGCGGTCTGGATTCTCGCCCTGGTGCACGTCGCCAGGATGTGGCCACCGATCCGGGGCTAGTCCAAAGTATAGGCCGGGTATGTCTACCGGAGTGGGGTAGTCCATCCACCTTAAGTCAGTGTCCACTCAGCCCGGGACAGACCAGTCATTTCAGTGAATCTTCTGTGAGCCTCCATTCTTGAGTCTGCCTACCTGACAGGTATCCAAGAGCCCACCTATTCCGGAGTAGTACCCCGTCAGGTTCCGGCTGGCCTCGCCATGCTAGCGAGGCCGGAAGCCTGCCTACCCTAGGGCGAACTTACACAACCACCTGATAGCACAAGAAATTTTTTCAAAATAAGCTTCGCCAAAACCGATTGAGCTGTTATGATTCGCGCCGCTTGGGAAGATGCCGGAGTGGTCGAACGGGACGGATTCGAAATCCGTTGTGTCAGCAATGGCACCTAGGGTTCAAATCCCTATCTTCCCGCCATATGCAAACAAAGCCCGAATCGCATCGTGATTCGGGCTTTGTCGTTTCTGGCTGATGACTTTTGCATGGCCGTTTCGTGGCCTGATCTCTGCCAAATCAACCTTCGATTCGCCCGCAGGTGGCGTCCTCCGGGGCTTGCCTGATTTTGTGAGTGAATGTGTGTAATTGAGGCTTGGCACAGTGCCACTGGCTGGACTACTCTCCGGTCACCGGGCTAACGAAGTGTCCCAACAGGCAGGATGCCGACCCCATGCACTTCGTTAGCTCGGTTATCAGTTTCAGCTCCGTTTGCCTTCAGGCGAGCGGAAACGACAAAGCCCTCTGATCGAGGGCTTTGTCGTTTCTGTGCGGCATGATCGCCGCTGTTCGCTCGTATAAGACGCGTCCCTGCCGTGCTTCCTTCCCCGCCCTTGATCTCACCTTTCGTTAAGCCTAGGCGATATCTGGCTTTTTGCCATTGCTCGTGGTTCAGCGCGCCACGCTGACGCCTTCGAGGCTGGCGAAGGAGGTGTCCTTGGCTGTGAGGAGGAAGTCGCGCATGAAGGGGGCGTCGAGCATGTCGGTGCGGATCGCTGCATAAAGCGTGGCGAACAGACCTTTCTCGCCCAGGCGCTTGGCGCGCACGTAGCCGCGCGAGCTGTATTCATGCAGCGCCCAGTTGGGCAGGCCGCAGACGCCGCGGCCGCTGGCCACCAGTTGCATCATCATCACGGTCAGCTCCGAGGTGCGCACCTGGGCGGGTTCGATGTCGGCCGGTTCGAGGAAGCGGGTGAAGATATCCAGGCGGTCGCGTTCCACCGGGTAGGTGATCAGGGTTTCGCTTGCCAGATCCTGTGGCTGGATATGCGCCTTGGTCGCCAGGCGGTGCTGGTTGGCCACGGCGAGCATGGCTTCGTAGGTGAACAGCGGTACATAGGTGATGCCGCTCAGTTCCACCGGATCAGAGGTCACCACCAGGTCGAGGTCACCGCGAGCGAGTGCCGGAAGCGGGGCGAAGGAGAAACCCGAGGCCAGATCGAGCTCGACTTCCGGCCAGGCATCGCGGAACTGGTCGATGGTCGGCATCAGCCACTGGAAGCAGCTGTGGCATTCGATGGCCATGTGCAGGCGGCCGGCAGTGCCGCCGGCCAGGCGTGCCAGGTCGCGCTCGGCGCCACGCAGCAGGGGCAGGGCAGCGTCGGCCAGCTGCAACAGGCGCAGGCCGGCGCTGGTGAAGCGCACCGGCTTGGTCTTGCGCACGAACAGCTGCAGGCCCAGGCGTTCTTCCAATTCCTTGAACTGGTGCGACAGCGCGGATTGGGTCAGGTGCAGGCGCTCGGCGGCCTCCACCAGGCTGTCGGTTTCGCGCAGGGCGTGCAGGGTTTTCAGGTGACGTAGCTCAAGCATGGCGGCTCTCGGCGAGGTTCATTCATTCATTTCAATGGGTTGGATGAAAATGGTTCATGCAGATTACATGAGTAAATCTATAGATCAAGACGAAAATCTTGAGTTTGTCTCACTCGCTGGCCCTGCGGAGAATGGCGCCATCTCGATTCATTCTGGAGCGTTACGTCATGGCCTTGTCCCATTCCCTCGGTTTTCCCCGTATCGGTCGCGATCGCGAACTGAAAAAAGCCCTCGAAGCCCACTGGAAGGGTGAGCTGGATGAGGCCGGGCTGCGTGCGGTCGGCAAGCGCCTGCGTGCCGAGCACTGGCAATTGCAGAAGGATGCCGGTATCGATCTGCTGCCTGCGGGCGACTTCGCCTGGTACGACCAGGTACTGGGGCATTCCCTGGCTTTTGGTGTCATTCCCGAGCGCTTCCGCCCGGCGTCCGGCAAGCCGACGCTGGACACGCTGTTCGCCATGGCGCGTGGCACCGTGGCGACGGACCGCAGCCACAATTGCTGCGGCGGTGCCCATGCGCAACCCCTTCTCGCACAAGAGCTAACCAAGTGGTTCGATACCAATTACCACTACCTGGTGCCGGAGTTTTCCATCGATCAGCAGTTTGCCCTGAGCTGGGGGCAGTTGTTCGAGGAGGTCGACGAGGCCCATGCGCTGGGCCACAAGGTCAAGCCGGTGCTGATCGGCCCGCTGAGCTACCTGTGGCTGGGCAAGGCCAAGGGTGGCGAATTCGACAAGCTGGAGCTGCTCGAGCGCCTGTTGCCGGTGTATGGCGAGATCTTCCAACGCCTGGCGGCGCAGGGAGTGGAGTGGGTGCAGATCGATGAGCCGATCCTGGTGCTGGATTTGCCGCAGGACTGGAAGAACGCCTTCGAACGTGCCTACAACCTGATCCAGCGCGAACCGTGCAAGAAGTTGATCGCCACCTATTTCGGCGGCCTGGAAGACAACCTGGGCCTGGCCGCCAATCTACCAGTCGACGGGCTGCATATCGATCTGGTGCGCGCGCCGGAGCAGTACCCGACCATTCTCGACCGTTTGCCTGCTTACAAGGTGCTGTCGCTGGGTGTGGTCAACGGCCGCAATGTCTGGCGCTGTGATCTGGATAAGGCGCTCGATGTATTGCGCCACGCCCACGAGCGTCTCGGTGAGAGGCTGTGGGTCGCGCCGTCCTGCTCGCTGCTGCACAGCCCGGTGGATCTGGCCCGTGAAGACAAGCTCGACGCCGAGCTGAAGAACTGGCTGGCCTTCGCCGTGCAGAAGTGCGAAGAAGTCGCCTTGCTGGGCCGAGCGCTGGAGGCACCGGAAGATGTCGAGGTTCAGGCCGGGTTGGCGCAGAGCCGTGCCGTGCAGGCGGAGCGTGCGGCTTCTGCGCGTATCCATAAGCCCGAGGTGCAGGTCCGCCTGGCAGCGATTCGTCCGCGTCATGCCCAGCGTCAGTCGCCGTTCGCCGAGCGCATCGAGCAGCAACGTGAGTGCCTGCAATTGCCACTGCTGCCGACCACTACCATCGGTTCGTTCCCGCAGACTTCGGCCATCCGTCTGGCGCGGCAGTCGTTCAAGCAGGGCAAGCTGAGTGCGGCCGAGTACACCGAGGCTATGTACAGCGAGATTCGCCACGCGGTTCAGGTACAGGAGCGCCTGGGGTTGGACGTGCTGGTGCACGGCGAGGCCGAGCGTAACGACATGGTCGAGTATTTCGCCGAGCAGCTCGACGGCTATGCCTTCACCCGTTTCGGCTGGGTGCAGAGTTATGGTTCGCGCTGCGTCAAACCGGCAGTGATCGTCGGTGACCTGAGCCGCCCGCAGGCGATGACGGTGGAGTGGATCAAATACGCCCAGGGCCTGACCGACAAGGTGATGAAGGGCATGCTGACCGGCCCGGTGACCATGCTGATGTGGTCGTTCCCGCGCGAGGACGTCTCGCGTGAGGTGCAGGCGCGCCAGTTGGCCCTGGCCATCCGCGATGAGGTGGTGGATCTGGAGGCAGCCGGCATCAAGATCATCCAGATCGACGAAGCGGCGTTCCGTGAGGGCTTGCCGCTGCGTCAGGCGGCCTGGCAAGGCTATCTGGATTGGGCGACCGAGGCATTTCGCCTGTGCGCCTCGGGTGTGCGTGACGAGACGCAGATCCATACCCATATGTGCTACAGCGAGTTCAATGACGTGATCGAGTCCATCGCGGCAATGGATGCCGACGTCATCACCATCGAAACCTCGCGTTCGGACATGGAGTTGCTGGAGGCCTTCGAGCGCTTCGCCTATCCCAACGAGATCGGCCCTGGCGTGTATGACATTCACTCGCCACGCGTGCCGGACAGCGCCGAGATGGCGGGCCTGCTGCGCAAGGCCGCGCGGCGAATCCCGCTCGAGCGCCTGTGGGTCAACCCGGACTGCGGCCTGAAGACCCGCGCCTGGCCGGAGACCGAAGCGGCGTTGGTGAACATGGTGGCGGCGGCCAGGCAGTTGCGCGTCGAGCTGGCCTGATTCTCCACTGTCGCGACGAAAGCCCCTCCCACAGTTCGCTGTGCGAGGGGCTTTCGTCGATCCGGGTATACCGCTCGTCCCCCTTCATCAAACTGTCACGCCTGTGTGGCAGCGCCATCGAGCGACTTTCATCAGACTCGCGCTTCAGTGGGGTTCTGCGTTTCTGGTGTTTTCCATGCGTGCATTCATTTTCTTCGCTGCGCTGCTGTGCGGCTTGCCGTCCTTTGCGGCCAATCATTGTGATCTGTCCGAGCCGACCCGCTATGCGGATGTCGGTGACGTGCGGCTGGCCTATCAGAGCGTTGGCAGTGAGCGCGATCCTGCCTTGCTGCTGATCATGGGGCTGGGCGGGCAATTGATTCACTGGCCCGACGAAGTGGTCGAGCGCCTGTGCCAGCAGGGCTTTCGCGTCGTGCGCTTCGATAATCGTGACGTTGGCCTGAGCAGCTGGAGAGCGCCGGCGCCGAGCATCAATCTGGCCTACGAGGTGGTGCGCTATCGGCTGGGGTTGTCACTGGGGGCGCCTTATCACTTGCGCGACATGGCCGCTGATGCGCTGGGGCTGATGGACAGCCTGGGCGTGGATGATTTTCATGTGTTGGGGGCGAGCATGGGCGGCATGATCGCCCAGCACCTGGCTGACCTGGCACCGCAGCGCGTGCGCAGCCTGACACTGGTGATGACCAGTTCCGGCGCGCAGGGCCTGCCGGCGCCCAGCGATGCGCTGGTAGCCCTGTTGGCTCGGCGAGAGGCGGGCAGTCGTGAGGCGGCTCTGCAGCAGCAGGCTGATCTGCTCGCGGCGTTGGGGAGTCCCTCGGTACACGATGATCGTGCGTTGCTGCTGCATCAGGCCGAGGTGGCTTACGACCGTGCCTTCAATCCCGAAGGTGTACAGCGCCAGCTATTGGCGATTCTCGCCGAGTCGAGCCGGGTCGAGCTGCTCAATCGTCTGCAGGTACCGACCTTGGTGGTTCACGGCACTGCCGATCCGTTGTTGCCGGTGATGCATGGCGTGCACGTGGCTGCGCATATCAAGGGCGCTGAGCTCAAGTTGATTCCGGGGCTGGCTCATCGTTTTCAGGAGGCGTTCAAGGAACCATTGCTGGCTGCCGTGCTGCCGCATCTGGCGGCGCATCGGCAGGATCTGGGCCTGGCGCATCTTTGAGGGGAGGGGCAGTCACAGCTCCTGATTGTGCTTGATCGCCTCACGACGTTGCAGTTGGTCGATATGCTCGCTGCTGTGGCGCAGCAACTTGTCGGCCATGACCATTCGCTCGATATAGCGCGCAATGTTCTGCTCGGCGTCATGCCGGGACAGGTACGGCCCTTCCAGCGTGCCTTCGCGGGTGGCGAAGAAATACTGTCCATTGACGGCGCTCACGCGTGAACTGCGGTAGTGCGTCCCCGGATGGGGGTCGACGTTGCGTTGGCCGAACATGACGAGAACTCCATCTGCAGAGGCTGGATGAGTTGAGTCTACTGCGCGCCATGTGCTGCGTTGGGCAAAGCGACCAGTGGTCGATTTAGGCAGCCTGATCGCGGTTTTTTAACGATATTTCTGTGATTTTGACGTCATCGCGCTGACGTTTCCGTTGCAGCGAGCGGTACAGTTGCCGCTGGCAACGGGGTGGAACTGTTACTGTGTCACCTGTCTGAGCTCTCCTAGAATGATCGGCTGCGGTTGGCGAGCCTGCCCATCGCAAGCACGAGGTCGCCATGCATATCTCCTCTGGTCGTTGGATGTACGGCCTGTTCCTTGCCCTGACCACGTCGGTGTTGTGGGGCGTTCTGCCAATCAAACTGAAAGAAGTTCTACAGGTGATGGATCCGGTCACGGTCACCTGGTACCGCCTGATGGTGGCGGGTTCTCTGTTGTTTGCCTACCTGGCCGTATCGCGGCGCCTGCCGAGTTTCCGCCCGCTGGGACGCAAGGGCGGCGGCTTGCTGGCGCTCGCCATTGGCGGGTTGACGGCCAATTACGTGCTGTACCTGATGGGGCTCAACCTGCTCAGCCCTGGCACCACGCAGCTGGTGATTCAGGTGGCGCCGATCCTGCTGCTGATCAGCAGTGTGTTCATCTTCCGCGAGCGTTTCAGCCTCGGCCAGGCCATCGGCCTGGTGGTGATGCTGTTGGGCTTCGTGCTGTTCTTCAATCAGCGCCTGGATGAGCTGCTGACTTCGCTGACGACCTATACCACCGGCGTACTGACCGTGCTGGCCGCGGCCTTCGTCTGGACCTTCTATGGATTGGCGCAGAAGCAGTTGCTGACGTCATGGAGTTCGGTGCAGGTAATGATGGTGATCTACCTGGCCTGCGCGCTGCTGCTGGTGCCCTGGGCGCAGCCGTTGCAGGTGCTGGAGCTGAGCCCGCTGCAGGGCTGGCTGTTGCTGGCCTGCTGCCTGAATACCCTGGTGGCCTACGGTGCCTTCGCCGAGGCGCTGGCGCACTGGGAGGCTTCGCGGGTGAGCGCGACCCTGGCACTGACGCCGCTGGTGACCTTCGCCTCGGTGGCGCTGGCGGCGAGCTGGTGGCCGGATCACGTGCTGCCCGAACAGGTCAACTGGATCGCCTATGCGGGAGCGGTGGTCGTCGTGCTCGGCTCGGCACTGACGGCTCTGGGCCCGTCGATCATGGCGAGCCTGCGTAAACGGTAGGGTGCGCCGTGCGCGCCGATTTTGCTCGAAGGCATGAGTTGCTTGCCTGATGAGCCATGCTTGCTCTGGTATGCAGCCTTGCCTCGGCTAGAGCATCTCCCGCGGAGGCAGGGTGTATCGGTGAACTGTCGGTGCGCGCGGCGCACCCTACGGTGAATCGCGGCATGCTCTGCAGGAGGCGCTTCAGCGACGAGTCTTTGTCGCAACCGAAGCCCCTCCTGTGGCCGCTACAACCTAGGCCTTGGCTCCCAGGGCTTCTGCCTTGCGCAGCCAGTTCTGGCGTTGCTGTTCGCTGGATGGGCGTACCGGGGCGAATTCGCTCAGGCGGCGGGTCTTGATGCCGCAGAAGCCGAGGATGGTTCGCACCATCTGCCGATGTGCGGGGGCACCGTAGATCCAGCGGAAATACCAGGGTGGGGTGTCCATGGTCACCAGCAGATCGGCGCTGCGACCTTTAAGTAGCTTGTCCCACAACTGCGAGCGGTTGCGGTACTTGAAGGCGAAGCCTGGCAGGAATACCCGGTCGAAAAAGCCCTTGAGCAGCGCCGGCACGCCGCCCCACCAGACCGGATAGACGAACACCAGGTGCTCGGCCCAGTGGATCAGACGCTGGGCTTCGAGCAGATCCGGTTCCAGGTTCTGACTCTGCTCGTAACCGTCGCGCAATACCGGGTCGAACTGCATTTCGCCCAGTTTGATCTGGCGCACCACGTGGCCTTTGCCGCGCGCGCCATGGCTGTAAGCCTCGGCCAGAGCGTGGCAGAGGCTGTCCTTCTTCGGTGTGCCGAGAACCAGCAGAATCCGCTTGCCATCGCCTTCCAGCGGGGTCGCACCGCTCTTGCTTTCAGTCATGCCGACTGGCTCCAAGCATGTCCTGTGGTCGAACCCATTGATCGAACTCCTCTTCGTTCAAGTAACCAAGCTGCAAGGCAGCCTGGCGCAGTGTGCTGCCTTCGGCGTAAGCCTTCTTGGCGATTTCAGCGGCCTTGTCATAGCCGATATGCGGGTTGAGCGCGGTGACCAGCATCAGTCCGCGTTCTAGGTGGGCGGCCATTTGCGCGGCGTCCGGTTGCAGGTCGGCGATGCAGTGCTGCTGGAAGTTACGGCTGCCGTCGGCGAGCAGGCGGATCGATTGCAGCAGGTTATGGATGATCACCGGCTTGAACACGTTGAGCTGCAGGTGGCCCTGGCTGGCAGCGAAGCTGATGGTGGCGTCGTTGCCCAGCACCTGGCAGGCCAGCATCGACAGCGCCTCGCACTGGGTCGGGTTGACCTTGCCAGGCATGATCGAGCTGCCTGGCTCGTTGGCCGGCAGGCGCACCTCGGCGAAGCCGGCGCGCGGGCCGGAACCAAGCAGGCGCAGGTCGTTGGCCAGTTTCATCAGCGCCACGGCCAGGGTCTTGAGGGCGCCGGAGAGCTGTACCAGTGGCTCATGGCCGGAGAGGGCGGCGAACTTGTTCGGCGCACTGGTCAGCGGCAGGCCGGACAGCGCTGCCAGCTCCCCGGCGATGGCTTCGGCGAAGCCGGGTGGTGCGTTGAGGCCGGTGCCGACGGCGGTGCCGCCTTGAGCCAGTTCGCAGACCGCGGGCAGGGCGGCGCGAATGGCGGCTTCGGCATGGCCAAGTTGGGCGACGAAGGCGGAAAGCTCCTGGCCAAAGGTGATCGGCGTGGCATCCATCATGTGGGTGCGCCCGGTCTTGACCAGGTTGGCGTGGCGCTGCGCCTGTTCCTGCAGGCCGTCACGCAGTTCGGCGATGGCTGGCAGCAGGCTGTGTTTCACGGCCTGTGCCGCCGCGATGTGCATGGCGGTGGGGAAGCAGTCGTTGGAACTCTGCGCGCGGTTGACGTGATCGTTGGGGTGTACTGGGCTCTTGCCGCCACGGCTGCCACCTGCCAGCTCATTGGCGCGACCGGCGATCACCTCGTTGACGTTCATGTTGCTCTGCGTGCCGCTGCCGGTCTGCCAGACCACCAGGGGGAATTGCGCGTCGTGCTGGCCGTCGAGCACTTCGTCCGCGGCCTGTTCGATCAGGCGGGCAATATCGGCTGGCAACTCGCCGCTGCGACTGTTGACCCGCGCAGCGGCTTTCTTGATCAGGGCCAGGGCATGCAGCACGGGCAGCGGCATGCGTTCGACGCCGATGGCGAAGTTGATCAGAGAACGCTGCGTCTGCGCGCCCCAGTAGGCTTCGTTGGGGACTTCGATGGGGCCGATGCTGTCGGTTTCGGTACGGCTCATGGGGTTCTCCGGAAGATGGGGCGAGGGTGCTTGGCAGTTTAGGCTGCCTCGCTGGAGACTGGTTCCAGGGATTGTCTATCGGCCCTATTACCAGCGTGCGTGCGTCTCGCCGAGCCAGCCCAGCGCCCCATCGACCGGTACGCGTTCGCCCTTGGGGCCGCGCAGCACGCCGGTGTAGTGACCGAACCACTGCACGGTATTGGCATGGAAGGGGCCGAGTTTGGGGCAGGCGCGATGCAGCTGACGCGGGGTGAAGAGCAGTGAAGCGCTGTCGTCTGCGCTGTCCAGGCGCCACGGCGCCAGGGGCGCCTGCGAGCTGCGTTCGATCTGCATCGGGCTGTCCAGCAGTTGCACTTCACCGCCGAACCACAAGGCGTCTTCCGACAGGCCGCTGTGTTCCAGCCAGCCCGAGCCGAAGTTGCCGGCGATGCCGCCGGCTGCGGCAAAGGCCGCGCGTTGCCAGTAGCTGTTCAGTGGCCAGACGCCACGGCCGAAATCCAGTGCGGCGAAGCTTTGTCCGGGTGTGCAGCGGTATTGCTGGCGTCCCAGTTGCACGCTACCGGCTGCCGGCAGGCCGAGTTGTCGGCTGGTGGCGTGGAAGCCGCCGCCCTGCAGTGGTGCGACCAGGTTGACCGATTGCAGGTGAGCGGGGCGCTGGATATCCAGGGCCACCTGCAGTGGCTGGCCGCCGATATCCGGTGCTGTCGCGGTCAGGCGCAGTCGGCCTGGGTGTTCATCGATGCGCAACTGCAGGCGTGAATGGCTGAAGGCGTGGCTCTCCAGCGGCAGATCCGGCAGTTGGCAGCCCAGGGCGAAGGGGCGGAACTGGGTGTGCGCCACGGCCTGGCCGCTTTCCAGGTCGAGGAAATAGGCAGCGCCGTAGCCCAGGTAATCGAGGTCGGCGAGGGTCAGGGAGAGCATCCATTGCGGCGTGGTGATGCACCAGTGGTTCCAGCGCTTGCGGCGCCCCGCATGGCCGTGCAGGGTGCAGTCCACTTGTGGGCGGCTCGACCAGCCGACAGCGTCGTCCAGCAACCGGCCTTTGCTGTCGCAAAGCGGCTGTGGCGGGAGAGCGGTATAGGCGGTGGCGATACTGGTCATCGAGCACGTCCATGTGTGTGCGCAGGCTGGCGATCAATTGCCGAGGCGGGGAGTGCGCACGCCATCTATCTACTGGTGGATGGCGCAAAGCATGCCGAGCGCGCGCTAGCATGGGCAAGTACTGGCAATTTGGCAACTGACCAGCGGGTGCGCCAGTGGACATGTGCGTTGTGAGCCAGTGCACAACTCGCTGGAGCGCTTGAGGGAATTCGGCTCAGGGCACAAAATGCGGCCACCGCAGTCTACTCAGACTCATTCATCACCAGTGGAAGCCTCTCCATGCTCCGTTTCTCCCAACTGTGCACCGCCGTTCTGCTTAGCGCTTCGGCATCCCTGGCCATGGCCGATGCTGCCAGCCACGCCGCCGATGCCGAGCGCTTCCTCAAGCTGGCCCATGCCGACAAGCTGACCGTGCCGGTCTATGCCCAGGTGCAGCAGATGTTCGCCCAGCGTTTCGCCCAGGCGCCAGAGGGCAAGAAAGCCGTGCTGGAGAGCTACCAGGCCAAGGCCAATACGGCATTGGACAAGGCGGTGGGCTGGGACAAGCTCAAGCCGGACATGGTCAAGCTGTACACCACCAACTTCAACGAGCAGGAACTCAAGGATCTGATCGCCTTCTATGAGTCGCCGCTGGGGCAGAAGGTGCTGCAGAAGATGCCGACCCTCACCGCACAGTCGGCGCAGATCACCCAGAGCAAGCTGGAAGCCGCGGTGCCGGAAGTGAACAAGCTGCTGGCCGATATGAGCAACGAGATCGGCGTCAAACAACCCTGATGGAGCCCATGATGTCCAAGCAAGACCTTCTCACCGCGGCCCTGACCGATCTGCAGCCCGAGCACCTCGACGTGCTGGATGAGAGCCACATGCACAGCCGCGGCCTGGAAACGCACTACAAGGCGGTGATCGTCAGCCCGGCGTTCGCGGGCCTGAATGCGGTCAAGCGGCACCAGAAGGTCTACGCCACGGTTGGCGAGCTGATGGGGCAGATTCATGCCCTGGCGCTGCATACCTACACCCCTGAGGAGTGGGCAGCGCAAGGCGTGGCACCGGATTCGCCGACCTGCCATGGCGGCAGCAAGCACGACCACTGAGTTCGTCTGCCGGGCGCCCGCAAGGGTGCCAGGCCATCGTCCCTGTTGTAGAATCCCCCCGCGCCGGCCCACGCCGGCGTTTTCGTTTGAATCGCGATCTGCGCCTTCGCCGCCTTGCCGGGTCGGTGCACGAGATCGCACCGCAGTCCGCCCTTTACGTGGGTGACTACTGAGAGAACTGTTCATGACCGACAAGATCGTCGTTGCGGCGCTGTACAAATTCGTCTCCCTGCCGGATTACCAAGCGCTGCGCGAACCCCTGCTGCAAACCCTGATCGACAACGACATCAAGGGCACCCTGCTGCTCGCCGAGGAAGGCATCAACGGCACCGTTTCCGGTAGCCGCGCCGGCATCGATGCGCTGCTCGCCTGGTTCCGTCTGGATGCGCGCCTGACCGACATCGATCACAAGGAATCCTATTGCGATGAACAGCCGTTCTATCGCACCAAGGTCAAGCTGAAGAAGGAAATCGTCACCCTCGGTGTACCGGGCGTAGACCCCAACCAGCGCGTCGGCACCTATGTCGAACCGCAGGACTGGAATGCCCTGATCAGCGACCCGGAAGTGCTGCTGATCGACACCCGCAACGACTACGAGGTGGCCATCGGCACCTTCGAGGGCGCCATCGACCCGCAGACCAAGTCGTTCCGCGAGTTTCCCGAGTACGTTCGCCAGCACTTCGACCCGAGCAAGCACAAGAAGGTGGCGATGTTCTGCACCGGTGGCATTCGCTGCGAGAAAGCCTCCAGCTACATGCTCGGCGAGGGGTTCGAAGAGGTCTATCACCTCAAGGGCGGCATCCTCAAATACCTCGAGGAAGTGCCGCAGGAAGAGACCAAGTGGCAGGGTGACTGCTTCGTCTTCGATAACCGCGTCACCGTGCGTCATGATCTGTCCGAGGGCGAGTACGACCAGTGCCACGCCTGCCGCACGCCGATTTCCGTCGAGGATCGCCAGTCCGAGTTCTACAGCCCCGGCGTCAGTTGCCCGCACTGCTGGAATTCGCTCTCGGAGAAAACCCGTGAAGGCGCTCGCGAGCGGCAGAAGCAGATCGAGCTGGCGCGTGCGCGCAACCAGCCACACCCCATCGGTCGTGACCCCCGCCAACTGAACGAGGCCTGATCATGGCAAGCCGCCTGCTCTACGTGATGGATCCGATGTGCTCGTGGTGCTGGGGTTTTGCCCCGGTCGTCGAGGCGCTCGCCGAGCAGGCCGCTGCGGCAGACGTGCCGTTACAGGTCGTGGTCGGCGGCTTGCGCCGTGACCAGGTGGCCGTCGATGCGGCGGCGCGGGTGAAGTACCTGGGCTACTGGCAGGCGGTCAATGCCAGCACGGGGCAATTGTTCGATTTCCAGCGTGGCCTGCCGGAAGGCTTGGTGTACGACACCGAGCCGGCTTGTCGCGCGCTGGTCACCGCACGTCATCTTGATGCCGCCAGTACCTGGGCGCTGCTCGAGGGCATCCAGCAGGCGTTCTATACCGAAGGTGTCGACGTCACCCAGGCCAGTGCGCTGGTGCAACTGGCCGAGCAGGCGGGCATCCCGCGCATCGAGTTCGCCGAGTCCTTCGACAGTCAGGCCATGCATGAGGCCACGGCCGCCGATTTCAGCTGGGTGCAGGATCTGGGCATTGCCGGCTTCCCCACGCTGCTGGCCGAGCGTGACGGCCAACTGGCGCTGCTGACCAACGGTTATCAGCCGCTAGAGGCGCTGGCGCCGCTGCTGGGCCGTTGGCTGGAGCGCGCGGTTCATGCCTGATCGGTTGAGCTGGGCTGAAGTCCGTCGCCTGGCCCTGCATCACAGGAAAGCGCTGATTCTTGCCAATCTGGTCGCCGTGCTGGCAACGCTGTGCAGCGTGCCGATCCCCTTGCTGTTGCCGTTGCTGGTCGATGAGGTGCTGTTGGGCGATGGCGATGCCGCGCTCAAGGTGATGGACAACTTCCTCCCGGCCAATTGGGAAACGGCCGCCGGCTATATCGGCTTGATGCTGGTGCTGACCCTGGTACTGCGGGGGGCGGCGCTGATATTCAACGTGTTGCAGGCGCGGCTGTTCGCCAGGTTGTCGAAGGACATCGTCTACCGCATCCGCATGCGCCTGATCGAGCGCCTCAAGCGCATCTCCCTCGGTGAATACGAGAGCCTCGGTGGCGGCACGGTGACCACGCACCTGGTCACCGACCTGGATACGCTGGACAAATTCGTCGGCGAGACGCTGAGCCGTTTTCTGGTGGCGGTGCTGACCCTGGTCGGCACCTCGGCGATTCTGATCTGGATGCACTGGCAGCTGGCGCTGTTGATCCTGCTGTTCAACCCGCTGGTGATCTACGCCACGGTACAGCTGGGCAAACGCGTCAAACACCTGAAGAAACTGGAAAACGATAGCACCGCGCGTTTCACTCAGGCGCTGACCGAAACCCTCGAGGCCATTCAGGAAGTGCGCGCCGGCAATCGCCAGGGCTTCTTTCTCGGCCGCCTTGGCGGGCGCGCCCGTGAGGTGCGTGACTACGCCGTGGCCTCGCAGTGGAAGAGCGATGCCTCCAACCGCGCCAGCGGCCTGTTGTTCCAGTTCGGCATCGACGTGTTCCGCGCTGCGGCGATGCTCACCGTGCTGTTTTCCGACCTGTCCATCGGCCAGATGCTCGCGGTATTCAGCTACCTGTGGTTCATGATCGGGCCGGTGGAGCAGTTGCTCAGTCTGCAATATGCCTTCTACGCCGCTGGCGGTGCGCTGACGCGGATCAACGAGCTGCTGGCGCGCAAGGATGAACCGCAGTATCCCGGCCAGGTGAATCCGTTCAAGGGGCGTGAAACCGTCGGCATCGAGGTGCAGGGGCTGACCTTCGGTTACGGCGAGGAGCCGGTGCTCAATGGCCTGAACCTGTCCATCGCGCCAGGGGAGAAGGTGGCTATCGTCGGTGCGTCCGGTGGCGGCAAGAGCACGCTGGTGCAGCTGTTGCTCGGCCTCTACACGCCGCAGGCCGGCAGCATTCGCTTCGGCGGCAGTAGCCAGGAGGAGATCGGCCTGGACTGCGTGCGCGACAACGTGGCGGTGGTGCTGCAGCATCCGGCGCTGTTCAACGACACGGTGCGCGCCAACCTGACCATGGGCCGTGAGCGTAGCGATGAAGCCTGTTGGCAGGCGCTGCGTATCGCGCAACTGGCCGATACCATCGAGCAACTGCCGCAGGGGCTCGACAGCGTGGTCGGCCGCAGCGGCGTGCGGCTGTCTGGCGGCCAGCGTCAACGTCTGGCGATTGCCCGCATGGTGCTGGCCGAGCCCAAGGTGGTGATTCTCGACGAAGCCACTTCAGCGCTGGATGCCGCCACCGAGTACGCGCTGCACGAGGCGCTGGCGCAGTTCCTCAATGGCCGCACCACACTGATCATCGCCCACCGCCTGTCTGCGGTGAAACAGGCCGATCGCGTCCTGGTGTTCGACGGTGGCAGCGTCGCCGAGGATGGCGGTCATCAGCAGTTGATCGCCGAAGGCGGGTTGTACGCCAAGCTGTACGGGCATTTGCAGCAGGGCTGATGCTTCTGTTGGTGCGCACGGCGCACCCTACGCGCAGGAGTTTGTAGGGTGCGCCGTGCGCACCGCGGCGGTGATAAGCGTCAGACCATGTCGATCAGCGCGGTAGCCCGGATGAAATCCGGAGGAGCCCGCGTCAACCGACCCCGGATTGCATCCGGGCTACGTCATTCGGCTCTCGCAATCAGCGCTTCGCCCAGCTCGTCGAACAGGCTCTGTACCGAGCGCAGGGCGCGGCAGTCCGGTCGGGTAAGTAGCCAGAGCTCGGTATCGCAACCGGGCAGGGCCGAAGTCAGTGCCTGCAATTCCGGCTGGCTGCGCAGGACGAAATCCGGCAATGCCGCCACGCCCAGCCCTGTGCGGGCCAGTTGCGCCACGGCATGCATGCTGCTGCAGCGATAGGCGGGCGTCACTCCGGGCAGTTCATGCATGCGCCACAGCACCGTGGCGTGGTCGGGCATCGATTCGTCCGGTGCGATCCACGGTTGGCGGCTCAGGTCGCTGCGATCCTGTCCGTCATTTCGCGCGCAGACGACATAGGACACCGAGCCGAGTCGTCGGCCGACCAGGTGTTCTGGCGGTTGTCTGGTCAGGCGCAGGGCGACGTCGGCATCGCGTCGGCTGAGGTTGGCGAAGTCATTGGAGGTGACCAGCTCCAGCGCCAGTGCCGGGTAGTTCGGCATGAAGCGCGCCAGCGCCGGCAGCAGCAGGCTGCTGAGTACGGCGTCGGTACAGGTCAGCCGCACCGTGCCGCTGACCACCTGTTTGCCCTGTTCCAATGCCACGCGCGCGGCATCCAGGGCCTGCTCGGCCTGTTCCGCCTGCTCGGCGAGAGCCTTGGCGGTGTCGGTCGGCTCGTAGCCGCGCCGGCTCTTTTCGAACAGTGCCACGCCCAGGGCGGCTTCCAGTCGGCGAATGGAGCGGAACACCGTGGAAACGTCGACCTGCAACAACTCGGCCGCACGGGCCAGGGAGCGCCCGCGTACCAGTGCAAGTACCAGGGTGAGGTCGGTGTGATCGATCTGATATTGCATTTGTGCAATCTCTGCTTGTCTGTTCGCCAATTATTATTGCGCGAGCGCCATCTTATAGTGCTGTACAGACCGCCAAGCAATAGGGGGAGCGCGCATGTACAGCAAGTGTCGAGTCAAGATTGCCCTTGTCGGGGATTACAACCCGGCGATTACCGCCCACCGGGCCATTCCCGAGGCGCTGCGCCTGGCCAGCGAGGTGCTGGGCGTAGTGGTCGAGCCGCACTGGCTGGCGACTGACAGCATCGTCGATGACGCCGCCCTGGCGGACTACGACGGCATCTGGTGCGTGCCGGGCAGCCCGTACACGGCTACCGACGGTGCATTGCGGGCGATTCGCTTTGCCCGCGAGCAGGGTGTGCCATTTCTCGGCACCTGCGGTGGCTTCCAGCATGCATTGCTGGAATATGCGCGTAACCAGTTGGGCTGGACGGATGCCGAGCATGCCGAACTGTCGCCGCAGGCACACACGCCGCTGATCGCACCGCTGGCTTGCTCGCTGCTGGATGTCAGCGAGCGCGTGCACCTGGTGTCAGGTTCACGCATCGCCGAGCTGTATGGCGTGCGTGAGATCAGCGAGCAGTACCTGTGTCGCTATGGTCTGGTCGATGCCTTCGTCGAGCCGCTGATGGCGCAGGCGCTGAAAGCCTCCGGGCATGATGAAGCCGGTGCAGTACGCGCCATCGAACTGGAAGACCATCCGTTCTTCATCGCCACCCTGTTCCAGCCCGAGCGTGCGGCTCTGGACGGTCGTGTGCCGCCGGTGGTGGCCGGCCTGGTTGGTGCCTGCGCGGTGCAGTCGGTGCACGAGGCGCAGTTGGAGGTAGCGGTATGATCGCCGCTACGCCGGAGCCACCCTACTACGTGGTGATGTTCACCTCGCTTCGCACCGATGTGGAGGAGGGCTACGGGGAAGCGGCGCAGCGTATGCTCGAACTGGCGGCCCAGCAGCCCGGCTTTCTCGGGGTGGAGTCGGCGCGCAGCGATGGCCTGGGCATCACCCTGTCCTATTGGCAGAGCGAGGAGGCCATTCGTGCCTGGCGCGAGCATGCCGAACACCGCCTGGTGCGCGAGCAGGGACGCAGCACCTGGTACGAGTCCTTCGTCACGCGGGTGGCCAAAGTGGAGCGTGCCTACAGTTTCACGAGTGCGCGGTGACTACCGACGGCAAGTTTGTTGGCCAGGCTGTAAGGAAAAGTTTACGGATATAAGGGGGTTGATTGGCTTCCCCATCATCCTGAGCAGGGTGTAAGGAAAATTTGCCATTGCTGTGATCTACAGCTGTGGCGGGGTGTCACAAGCCGTCTTGAGCGGGGCTCTTCGCTCGGTTGTCATGAGGTTGTCCGCAACGCATTCGTGCGCGTGCCATAACAATGACAATCAGGAGGCGAGATGACCGCCGTGGCCAAGATCGAGCAGCACAACCCCATCGGAACCGACGGTTTCGAGTTCGTCGAATTCACCGCACCGAATGCCGAAGGTATCGAGCAACTGCGCCAGTTGTTCACCGCCATGGGTTTCACCGAAACCGCCAAGCACCGCTCGAAAGAGGTCTGGCTGTTCCAGCAGAACGACATCAACATCGTCCTCAATGGCAGCCCTACCGGGCATGTGCGCGCCTTTGGCGAGAAGCATGGTCCCAGTGCCTGCGCCATGGCCTTCCGGGTCAAGAATGCCGCTCAGGCCGCGGCTTACGTCGAGCAGCAGGGCGCCACGCTGGTGGGCAGTCACGCCAACTTCGGCGAGCTGAACATCCCCTGCGTCGAAGGCATCGGCGGCTCCTTGCTCTATCTGGTCGATCGTTATGGTGACAAGAGCATCTACGACGTCGACTTCGAGTACATCGAAGGTCGCACCCCCAACGACAACGCTGTCGGTCTGCAGTGCATCGATCACTTGACCCACAACGTACGTCGCGGGCAGATGGACGTCTGGTCTGGCTTTTACGAGCGCATCGCCAATTTCCGCGAGATCCGCTACTTCGATATCGAAGGCAAGCTCACCGGCCTGCTCTCTCGCGCCATGACCGCCCCGTGCGGCAAGATCCGCATCCCGATCAACGAGTCGGCCGATGACAAGTCGCAGATCGAGGAATTCATCCGCGAATACCACGGCGAGGGCATTCAGCACATCGCCCTGTCCACCGACGACATCTACGCCACCGTGCGCCAACTGCGTGCCAACGGCGTGGATTTCATGACCACGCCGGACACCTACTACGAGAAGGTCGACACCCGAGTCGCCGGCCATGGCGAGCCGACCGATGTCTTACGCGAGCTGAACATCCTGATCGATGGTGCGCCCGGCGATGACGGCATTCTGCTGCAGATTTTCACCAACACGGTGATCGGCCCGATCTTCTTCGAGATCATCCAGCGCAAGGGCAATCAGGGCTTTGGCGAGGGCAACTTCAAGGCCCTGTTCGAATCCATCGAGGAAGACCAACTGCGTCGCGGTGTGATCTCTGAGGAGTGATGCCATGAGCCGTCAATGGATTCGCTTTCCCCTGCGTGAGGGCGAATGTTCGCGCCAGGCGCATTGCGACCTGCCGCAGGGCACCTACGAGCGCGAAATGGGCCGCGAGGGTTTCTTCGGCCCCACCGCGCACCTGCACCACAAGCATCCACCCACTGGCTGGATCGACTGGGAAGGCCCGCTGCGCCCGCACGCGTTCAACTTCAACGACATCCCCAGCGAGCGCGACTGCCCGCTGGCGGCGCCGCTGACGTTGCACAACGCCGACGTCAAGCTGCGCGTCTGGCGCACCCATGGCGCCATGCGCCACCTGGTGCGCAATGCCGACGGCGACGAGCTGCTGTTCGTCCATGAAGGCAGCGGGCATTTCTACTGCGACTTCGGCCATCTGGAGTACCGCGACGGCGACTACCTGCTGATCCCGCGCGGCACCGCCTGGCGTATCGAGGCCAGCACGCCGAGCTACTTCCTGCTGATCGAGAACACCGACGGCGCCTACCAGTTGCCGGACAAGGGCCTGCTCGGCCCGCAGGCGATCTTCGACCTGGCTGTACTCGAACACCCGCATATCGATGAGGCCTTCAAGGCGCAGCAGGACGAGAATACCTGGCAGATCCGCATCAAGCGGCGCGGCCAGATCAGCACCGTGACCTACCCGTACAACCCGCTGGACGTGGTCGGCTGGCACGGCGACAACACCGTGGTGCGCCTGAACTGGCGCGACATTCGCCCGCTGGTCAGCCACCGCTACCACCTGCCGCCGTCGGTGCATACCACCTTCGTCGCCAACGGTTTCGTGGTCTGCACCTTTACCCCGCGCCCGGTGGAGTCCGACCCCGGCGCGCTCAAGGTGCCGTTCTTCCACAACAACGACGACTACGACGAAGTGCTGTTCTACCACCGTGGCAACTTCTTCAGCCGCGACAACATCGAGCAGGGCATGGTCACCCTGCATCCGTGCGGTTTCCCCCATGGACCGCACCCCAAGGCACTGAAAAAGAGCCAGGTCGATCCGGCCACCTTCATCGACGAGGTGGCGGTGATGATCGACACCCGCCGCGCCCTGGAGGTGAGCGACGCCGCTGGCGCGGTGGACGTGGCCGAGTACGTCAATTCCTGGCGTGCGCCGGGTACACAAGGTTAAGGGCGGTCACCAATCGTTCCCTCTCCCCTCGGGGAGGTGGTTAGGGAGAGGGTCTAGCAACCACGCCCTCTCCCCCGGCCCCTCTCCCACAAGTGGGAGAGGGGAGAACAGCCCGCACGCGAACAGACGAATAGGTAGGAACCATGAAACTCGCATCACTGAATCAAGGCCGCGACGGTGTACTCGTCGTGGTCTCCCGCGACCTGGCCCGCGCCGTGCGCGTACCGCAGATCGCCGCCACCTTGCAGGCCGCGCTGGACGACTGGGCCGTGGCCCGGCCGAAACTGGAGGCGGTCTACCAGCGCCTAAATGATGGCCTGGAGGAGGCCGCGTTCGCCTTCGATCAGGCGGCCTGCCACAGCCCGTTGCCACGCGCCTACCACTGGGCCGATGGCAGCGCCTACGTCAATCATGTCGAGCTGGTGCGCAAGGCGCGCGGGGCCGAGATGCCGGAAAGCTTCTGGCATGACCCGCTGATGTACCAGGGCGGTGCCGATGCCTTCATTCCGCCACATAGCCAGATCCGACTGGCCGACGAAGCCTGGGGCATCGATCTGGAAGCCGAGCTGGCGGTGATCACTGATGACGTGCCGATGGGCGTCACGCCAGCCGAAGGCGCTGGGCATATCCGTCTGCTGATGCTGGTCAACGACGTGTCGCTGCGTAACCTGATCCCCGGCGAGCTGGCCAAGGGCTTCGGCTTCTACCAGAGCAAGCCGTCGTCGAGCTTCTCCCCGGTGGCCATCACCCCGGACGAGCTGGGCGAAAGCTGGAAGGACGGCAAGGTGCATCGGCCGCTGGTTTCGCACATCAACGGCACGCTGTTCGGCCAGCCGAACGCCGGCGTGGACATGACCTTCAACTTCCCGACCCTGGTGGCGCATGCCGCCAAGACCCGCCCGCTGGGCGCCGGTACCATCATCGGTTCGGGCACCGTGTCGAACTACGACCGCAGCGCCGGCTCCAGCTGCCTGGCGGAAAAGCGCATGCTGGAAATCGTCGAGCAGGGCGAGGCAAAAACGCCGTTTCTGAAGTTCGGCGACCGGGTACGTATCGAGATGTTCGACGCCGCCGGCCAGAGCCTCTTCGGCGCCATCGATCAGGTGGTGGAACGCTACGATGCCCGCTAATTCGTAGGAGCGGCTTTAGCCGCGATGTTCTTGGCGTCTTCAAGATCGATCGCGGCTGAAGCCGCTCCTACAACTTGCGTTTCGAAAGGAATCCGCAATGTTGAAACTCTACGGCTACTGGCGCTCCAGCGCCGCCTACCGTGTGCGTATCGCCCTGAACCTCAAGGGGCTGGCCTACGAGCAAGTGCCGGTGCATCTGGTCAAGGACGGTGGCCAGCAGCACGCCGCCGACTACCGAGCGCTCAACCCGCAGGGCCTGCTGCCGCTGCTGGTGGACGAGGAAGGCGGCGGTGTACGCATCGCCCAATCACTGGCGATCATCGAGTACCTCGAAGAAATCTTCCCGCTGCCGGCGCTGCTGCCAGCCGACCCGGCCGAGCGGGGGCAGGTGCGTGCGCTGGCACTGCATATCGCCTGTGATGTGCACCCGCTGAATAACCTGCGCGTGCTGCAATACCTCTCCAGCGAGCTGGGTGTCGATGACAAGGCGAAGAGCGCCTGGTATCGGCACTGGGTCGAGCTGGGCTTGGCTGCGGTGGAAGAGGGGCTGGCGGCGTTCGAAGGGCGTCTTTCGCTGGGCTCGCGGCCAGGCTATCTGGAGGCCTGCCTGATCCCGCAGTTGTACAACGCACGGCGTTTTGCCTGTGATCTTGCCGCCTACCCGCGCATTCTCGACCTGGCGGCGCGCTGTGAGCCACTGGAGGCTTTCAGCTTGGCTGCACCCGAGGCGCAGCCCGATGCTCAATAGGATTTGAGTTATCGGTGCTCGCCTCAATACCCCAGAATCTGTCCTGAGAGGGTGGCGAAAAATCGCCGAATGCTCGACATAAACCAGCGGATATTTGCCGATTCAGGCAAATACCGCACTTCTTCCCGTCAATGGTGCGTGCATGATTTTGGCGTTTTGCCAGCACTCAAGCCGCGCCGTCTTCTGGCCGATACCCAACCATAGTCCTGGCACAGCAGTTGCCTGGGTTATCGACCAAGTCGTGCCCTATGAAGGTGTGACGTTATAAGAAGAACTTGGAGCTGCCGTTTATGTTCAAGCCTGTCGCACGTCTATTCGCCAACCTTGCCGTCGGCAAGAAACTCTTCATCGGTTTCGGTCTGGTTCTGCTGCTGACCGCCGCCATGACCGGTAGTGGCTTTCTCGCCGTGCAGGCCGTGCTTGGCGGACATGAACAGGTCGGCAAGCTGGGGCAGGTGAATCAGGAGATCCTCCAGGCGCGCAGGCTGGAGCGCAGCTTCGCCATCGAGCAGACCCCCGAGAGTGCCGAGCGCGTTCATGCCAGCCTGCGCAAGGTCGAGGCCATGCTGGCCGACTTCGCAAAGCATTCCGCCATGGTCGAAGGCACGCGTATCCAGACCATGCAGCAGGCCGTCGACGAGTACCTGAAGCAGTTCGACAACTACGTCGCCCAGCAGGGCAAGGCGCGCGAGGCGCGTCAGGAAATGCGCGATGCCGCCGGCGAGGCGCGCGATCGTTTCGAAATGATCGAACTGGACATGTACGACGCCGTGCGTGAACTACGCCTGCAGGGCGACCGCCTGCGTGGCAGCGATCCGTTGACCCTGGCGGAAACCGCTTCCGGTCTGAGCAAGCGCATGCTCGACCTGCGCAGCTATGAAAGCCTCTACATCATCGACGGCTCGGCCAAGGCGCTGGAGGAGTGGGAGTACGTCAGCGACGACCTGCAGACCGTCGCCAACAGCCTGATGGTCTGGCTCAATGACGATCAGAAAGCCTCTATCGAGACGGCCCTGCAAGCCCTGACCCTGTACCAGCGTTCGTTCCAGTACTACCAGCAGATTCGTAGCCAGAACGAGGCCACGGAGAACGCGATGATCGAGCGCGCCCGCTCGGTACTCGGACTCGCCGAAGCGGCGCAAGCCAACGCCGAACAGGGCATGCTCGACGACAGCCGGCGAGCGCTGACGATGCTCGGCGTCATGGGCGCTGCAGCGGTGATCTTCGGGCTGTGCGCCGCGCTGTTGATCACCCGTCTGATCGTCGCACCGCTGCGCCAGACCGTCGGTTTCGCCCAGCGTATTGCCGCCGGTGATCTCAGTCAGGACATTCCCCAGGATCGTCGTGACGAGGTGGGCCAATTGCTCTCTGCCATGCAGGACATGACAGTCAGCCTGCGTAACCTGGTCGGCCGTATCGGTGGCGGCGTCGGGCAGATCGCTGCCGCTGCCGAGCAGCTCTCGGCAATCACCGCGCAGACCAGCGCTGGGGTGCAGACGCAAAAACTCGAAACCGAGCAGACCGCCACCGCCATGCACCAGATGGCCGCCACCGTGCAGGAGGTAGCGCAGAACGCCGAGCAGGCCTCGCTGGCGGCGCGTGATGCCGACCTTGAAGCGCAGCAAGGCAACCGCGTGGTGCAGCAGGCAGTGGATCAGATCGACAATCTGGCCAACGAAGTGGAGCAATCCGCCGAGGCCATCGCTGCGCTTAATCAGGAAAGTGCACGTATCGGCAGCGTGCTGGAGGTCATCCGCAATGTTGCCGAGCAGACCAACCTGCTGGCGCTCAACGCTGCCATCGAGGCCGCTCGCGCGGGGGAGCAGGGCCGTGGTTTCGCCGTGGTCGCCGACGAGGTGCGCGCGCTGGCCAAGCGTGCGCAGGACAGCACCGAGGAAATCGAAGGCCTGATCGCCGGCCTGCAGAGCATGGCCAAGGGCGCGGTGCAGCAGATGGACAGCAGCCGTGACCTGACGCGGCGCACCGTCGAACTGGCGGGCGAGGCGGGCGATGCCCTGGGGCGCATCACCCAGGCGGTCAGCACCATCGAACAGATGAACCAGCAGATCGCCGCGGCCGCCGAGGAGCAGAGTGCGGTGGCTGAGGCGATCAACGAAAGCGTCACCCGCGTGCGTGATATCGGTGAGCAGAGTGCCACTGCCAGCGAGCAGACCGCTGCCTCCAGTGCGGAACTGGCGCGGCTCGGTGTCGAGCTTCAGGGAATGGTGCGGCAGTTCCGTACCTGAAAAGCGGGAGGCGGCGTGCCGCCTTCTGCTCGTTGCGACTGTCTCAGCCCAGATGAAAACCGCCGTCGATGGGGATGACGGTGCCGGTCATGTAGGCGCCGGCGCTGCCCGCGAGGCTCAGCGCCAGGGCGGCCATCTCTTCCTCGCGGCCCCAGCGTTTCATCGGAATCACCGCGGTATCGGCGGCCAGCGCCGTTTCGTCCTCGGCGATGAAGCGGGTCATCTTGCTCGGGAAGCGCCCCGGCGCGATCACGTTGACGTTGATGTGGTCGCCCACCAGCTCTTTGGCCAGCATGCGCGACAGCTGATGCAGCGCGGCCTTGCTCGGGCCATAGGCATAAGCCTGTTCGCCCATGGCGCTGATGCCGGCTACCGAGCCGATATTGATCACCCGTGCCGGACAGTCCGGCGAACCAGCCTTGCGCAGCAGCGGTAGCAATTGCTGGATGCAGCCGAATACCGAGGTGACGTTGAGCTGCATGACTTTTTCCCAGCCCTTGGCCGGGTAGCTTTCCAGCGGCGCGCCCCAGGTGGTGCCGGCGTTGTTGACCAGAATGTCGAGCTTGTCGATGCGACCGGCCAGCTCGGCAGCCAGGGCCTGTACGCCTTCCTCGCCGGAGAGATTGGCGGCGATGCCGGTGCACTGGCCCAGGACCGACAGCTCGGCGGCGGTCTGTGCGCAGGCTTCGCCGTCGCGGGCGCAGACATAGACGTGGGCGCCGGCTTCGACGAAGGCCTTGGCGATCATCAAGCCGATGCCGCGGGTGCCGCCAGTGACCAGGGCAGTGCGCCCGGCAAGGGAAAAGTACGGATGCATGAACAGGCCTCGCAGGATGGTGAAGCCTTCACCCTAGGGCTTGGCTGCTGGGAAAGCAGGCATCATTGCCGGCCGAAATGACGTCTCATGCGTTTGTCTTGTCGCGGCTAAAGCCCCTCCCACGCAATCAGTGCCTTGTGGGAGGGGCTTCAGCCGCGACCCGCCATCTGCACATTGAGCACGCGAATGCGCTCCGGCTCGGGATAGTGCCAGTGCACGTCCAGATCCCAGAAGCGCGCGCCATAGCGTCGTTCGGGCTCTGGTTGCTGGTAAGCCGGGCGTGGATCCTGCGCCAGGCATTGCTCGATCAGCTCCACCAGCGGCTCGTTCAGGCGCAGCGCGTGCTGGTGCGCCAACGGCAAGGCATCGGCTTGCCACTCCACGGGGATCAGGCGCGGCGCGGCATCGGCCATGGCGTTGTGCGCATCATTCACGCAATCGGCGTAGGGCACGTAGGGCTTGATATCCAGCACCGGCGTGCCGTCGAGCAGATCGATGCCGGACAGGTACAGGCGACCCGGTTCGACCTTTTCCAGGCGCACCACCGACTGACCAATGCCGTTGGGGCGATGGGTGGCGCGGGTGCTGAACACGCCGACCGACTGGTTGCCGCCCAGGCGTGGCGGGCGCACCTTCAGGCGTGGCTTGTCCTCCAGCGCCTGGTGAAACAGAAACAGCAGCCAGACATGGCTGACCTGCTCCAGGCCCTGCACAGCCTCGCCCTGATCGAAGGGCGGTAGCAACTCCAGCACACCGCGCGCGGCGGGCGCCAGGTGCGGTTGGCGGGGGATGGCGAATTTTTCCTTGAAGCAGGAGTGGACAATACCGACCGGGGAAACCAGATGCTGCATGGCGTTCTGCTTAGCGCCTGGAAACCGGTGCGTCATGCGCCACCCGGCAGCCAGCATCGCGGAACGGGCCGGTGAAACGAATCCAGCCTTCGCCGGGGCTGACCTGGGCGCAGGTCAGATGGCCGTCGACCTTGCTCTGCCAGAGGAAGAACGGCGCCGGCGCGGCGAGGGCGGAGAGGCTCAGGGCGAGCAGGGTGGTCAGAAGCAGGGTGCGCATGGCGGCAATCTCCAGGGCGTGAGCGCGTAGGGTGGGTGCAACCCGCCGGATGGTCTATGGCGGGTTGTACCCGCCCTACGGCATTTGCAGGCGTAGCCTACTACAGCTCTGCTTCAGAAGCGTTCCTTGTCGCCGAGGTAGCGCCATTGCCCGGCCGGCAGCTTGGCCATCGGCACGCCGCCAACGCGGATGCGCTTCATGGCCAGTACCTTGAGGCCAAGGGCGGTGCAGATCTGCCGCAGCGTATCGGGCGCAGGATTCTTCAGGGCGAAGCGCAGGCGCTGTTCGCTTTGCCAGCTGGCTTTGCATGGCGGGAACTGCACGCCTTTGTGCAGCAGGCCTTTCTTCAGGCGCTCCAGGGCGCTGGCGGGCAATTCGCCGCTGACATCGACCAGATATTCCTGCTCCAGCTTGTTGCCGTCTTCGCGCAGTTTGCGCTGGGTGCGCCAGTCCTGGCTGAGGATGACCAGGCCGCTGGCGCCATTTTGCAGCGGCAGGCTCTGTTCCTGACGCAGAAAATGCCCATGCAGGATGCGCTGCGCGTGCGGGTCTGCTTCCCAGTGCTGTGCGCCGGTCAGTAGCTGCTGCAACTTTCCGGCGCTGGTGTTGGCCGGGCAATGCACCAGCAGGGTGACGGCCGCGACGGGATCAAGACTGGCGTCGGGGTGCAGCTCGACGCACTGATCCTCGACCTTGAACTGCGGCGCTTCGACGACCTTGCCATCCACCGTCACCCAGCCGCCGGCGATGTACAGGTCGGCCTCACGGCGCGAGCAACCGAACAGTTCGATGACGCGTTTGGACAGGCGTGTGGGTTCGCTCATGGGTTGGCTCTGCAGGAAAAATGGCATTGTACCGGCAAGCGTCATCCGGGACGGGAAAGAAAGACGGCTTGAAGCGGGTGGCAATAAAAAGCCCCGCATTGTGCGGGGCTCTTGGGTGTGGCGGGTGATCAGACCAGCTCGCCCCACATGTCGTATTCGTCGGCATCGACGATGCGCACACGCACCTTGTCGCCCGGCTTGACGTTGGGTGAGTCGATGAACACGCTGCCGTCGATCTCCGGGGCGTCGGCCCAGGAACGGGCTACGGCGCCTTCACCGTCCACTTCGTCGACCAGCACGTCCATCTCCAGACCGATCTTGGCCTGCAGGCGTGCAGAGCTGATCGCCTGCTGATGCGCCATGAAGCGCTCCCAGCGCTCCTGTTTGACGTCATCCGGTACTGGCTCCAGGCCCAGGTCGTTGGCGGGTGCGCCTTCTACCGGCGAATACTGGAAGCAGCCGACGCGGTCGAGCTGCGCCTCGGTCAGCCAGTCGAGCAGGTACTGGAAGTCTTCTTCGGTTTCGCCGGGGAAACCGACGATAAAGGTGGAGCGAATGGTCAGCTCGGGGCAGATCTCGCGCCATTTCTTGATGCGCGCCAGAGTCTTGTCTTCGAAGGCTGGACGCTTCATCGACTTGAGCACTTTCGGGCTGGCGTGCTGAAAGGGGATGTCCAGGTACGGCAGCAGCTTGCCGGCGGCCATCAGCGGAATTACGTCATCGACGTTGGGGTAGGGATAGACGTAGTGCAGACGCACCCACACGCCCATGGACGACAGCGCTTCGCACAGCTCGAGCATGCGCGTCTTCACCGGCTGGCCGTTCCAGAAGTCCAGCTTGTACTTGAGGTCGACGCCATAGGCGCTGGTGTCCTGGCTGATCACCAGCAGTTCCTTGACGCCGGCCTTGACCAGGCGCTCGGCTTCGCTGAGCACGTCGCCCACCGGGCGGCTGACCAGCTTGCCGCGCATGGACGGGATGATGCAGAAGCTGCAGGTATGGTTGCAGCCTTCGGAAATCTTCAGGTAGGCGTAATGGCGCGGGGTGAGCTTGATGCCCTGCGGCGGCACCAGGTCGATCAGCGGGTTGTGCTCGGTCTTCGGTGGGATCACCTCGTGCACCGCACTGACCACCTGCTCGTACTGTTGAGGGCCGGTGACGGCCAGTACGCTCGGGTGCACGTCGCGGATACTGTCTTCGGCCACGCCCATGCAACCGGTGACGATCACCTTGCCATTCTCTGCCAGCGCCTCGCCGATGGCGTCCAGCGACTCGGCCTTGGCGCTGTCGATGAAGCCGCAGGTATTGACCACCACCACGTCGGCATCCTGGTAGGTCGGTACGATATCGTAACCTTCCATACGCAGTTGGGTCAGGATGCGTTCGGAGTCGACGGTTGCTTTCGGGCAGCCGAGGCTGACGAATCCGACTTTCGGGGTGGCGCTGGACATGCGGGCTAACCTCTAACGGGCGCCTGGCTGGCGCCTCTGATCAAAAAGTGCGCAATTCTAGCGGCGGTTCGGGCACTTGACCAGAGGCGCCGTCACCTCAATTGCGCCCCGGCAGCATGCGCGTCAGGGTGTTATCGCGCACCACGTAATGGTGGTACAGGCCGGCGAGCGCATGCAGGCCAATCAGCCAGTAACCGGCGGTACCGGCCAGTTCGTGCAGTTCCTTGATCTGTGCGGCCAGCTCCTTGTTCGGGCCGATCAGTGCGGGCAGCTCCAGGCCGAAGAAGGGGATGGGCTTGCCGGCGGCGCTGAGAATCAGCCAGCCGGCCAGCGGCGCGCCGATCATCAGGGCATACAACGCCAGGTGCATGAGCTTGGCGAGCAGGTTCTGCCAGCTCGGTGGTGCGGGTTGGATGGCCGGCGTAGGGCTCAGCGCACGGGCGAGCAGGCGCAGCCAGACCAGGGCGAAAACGCTCAGGCCGAGCATGAAGTGCCACTGCTTGAGCAGTTCGCGGGTATCGCTGCCCTTGGGGAAATTGCCCTTGAGCTCGATGCAGGCGTAAACGGCGGCGATCAGAATCAGCATCAGCCAGTGCAGGCCAATGGACAGGCTTCCATAGCGTGCTTGGGTGTTCTTCCAGTTCATACAGGCTTCCTCGGTAATGTCCTGCGTCTGCGGCAGGTGTCTCCAGCATAGGCTTGCTTGGCTTATATGAAGATGAGGAAGATCAATATCCGGAAACGAAAAAGGCCACTCGATCGAGTGGCCTTTTTCTGAAGGTGGTTGCGGGAGCAGGATTTGAACCTACGACCTTCGGGTTATGAGCCCGACGAGCTACCAGACTGCTCCATCCCGCGGCGGCTATTCTATTCAGGGAGAGAGTGTTGTCAATCGATTTTTTGATTTTGATCGAAATCATTAATCGATCAGACAAACAAAAAGGCCACTCGTTTGAGTGGCCTTTTCGGAAGGTGGTTGCGGGAGCAGGATTTGAACCTACGACCTTCGGGTTATGAGCCCGACGAGCTACCAGACTGCTCCATCCCGCGGCGGCCATTCTACTCGGGGAGAGAGTGTTGTCAATCGGTTTCTTGCTTTTAATCGAAAATACTAATCGACCAGGCAAACAAAAAGGCCACTCGTTTGAGTGGCCTTTTCGGAAGGTGGTTGCGGGAGCAGGATTTGAACCTACGACCTTCGGGTTATGAGCCCGACGAGCTACCAGACTGCTCCATCCCGCGGCCGCCATTCTACCGGCAGAGAGCCTTACGTCAACTATTATTTTCAAAAAACTGTTTTCAACTCAGATGGTTAGCCTCAAACAACTGTTAGACTTCAGCGAGTTCGACCAGTCCTGGTAAGGCTTTCGAGGGTGTTGTGCGCAAGATAATTCACGTTGACTGCGCACCATGTATTCCTCTGTTTTTTTACGTCCATGGCATCCAGTAAAGCCGCAGCCTGCGCGGCGTTTGTGTCCATGAGCATCCTCTGGCGTGCTGGTGCAGCGATGAAAAAAGCGGGTATTTAAGCGGGGTTCGTGCCACCTGCCAGAGATACCCGCTATGCCGTTGACCGATGTCCAGATCCGCCAGGCCAAGCCTTGTGACAAGCCGCGCAAGCTCAGTGATGAGCGCGGCCTCTTCATTGAAATCCGCCCGAGTGGCAGTAAGTTCTGGCGATACCGCTACAAGATAGACGGTGTCGAGAACGTGTACGCCGTCGGCGAATACCCTGAAATGGGGTTGGCCGATGCCAGGGCTGAGCGTGACCGTGCGCGGGCGCTGGTGAAGCAGGGCCGCCACCCGTCGCACGTGCGGCGCATCGAGCTAGCCAAGCAGCAGGTGGCCAACAACAACTCGTTCAAGGCCGTGGCGCTGGAGTGGATCGGCTCGAAGACGAATGTCAGCGACAGCTACCGCAACCAGTTGCTACGTGCGTTCAGTAAGAATCTGTTCCCGTTCGTTGGGCGGCTGCCGGCGCATGAGGTGACTGCTGCTCAACTGCTGGAGTGCTTGCGGCGGATGGAGTCCAGGGGCGCCACCTTCTATGCGATCGCGCTTTGCACCTGGCTCTCGCAGATGTACCGCTACGCGATTCGGAACCTGAAGGCCGAGGCAGATCCTGCCGTGGCCCTGTACGGTGCGTTTGTTCGCAAGCCTGTCGAGCACAGCAAGGCGATGACGCGAGAGGATATTGCTCAGTTCCGATCTGGCCTGAGCACCTACGGCGGGTTCCGTACCAACACCATTGCGTTGGAGTTGCTGCAGCTATTGTTCCTGCGCACGGTCGAAATCCGGCGCGGCCGGTGGGAGCACGTCGACCTGGCTTCAGGCATATGGGATATACCACCCGAGCTGATGAAGAAGAAGCGTCGGCACCTGGTGCCGCTGCCGCCTCGAGCGATTGAGCTGCTGACCGAGCTGCAGACGATTACAGGCGGGGGTGAGTTGATGTTCCCGGGGTTGCGGCACCCGAACAAGCCGGTGGACGGGTCAACCTTCAATCGGGCGCTTGAGCGGCTGGGCATGAAAGGTTTCAGCTGCCACGATTTCCGCGCTACGGCTTCGACACACCTTTATGAGTCTGGGCTATTCCGGTCTGAGGTAATCGAGATCCAGCTCGCGCACGCTGAAGAGAACAAGACCAAGAAGGCCTATAACCATGCTGAGTATCTGCCCGAGCGTAGGGCGATGCTGGAGTGGTGGCAGGAATTCGTGTTGGGGTGCAAATGAAGAGGGCGGCTTAGGCCGCCCTTTTTTGTTTCATGGATTCGATCCAGCTTTGCACCTCAAGCTGTGACCAGCGCGAATAGCGGCCCAGCTTCACCTGGGCGGGGAACTCCTCGAACTGGATCATCAGGTACAGCTTGGAACGGCTACAGCCCACCTGGTCGAGCACGTCCTCGATCTTGATGAGGCGATCCATTGGCTTGTTCATGCGGCCTCCGACTGCTTGCGCCAGGCGCCGAAGGCGTCGAAGACGCGCTCGGCTTGGGCTTCGGTGAGGGTGACTTCGGCAGGGATGGCGATCCATGCCATACCCACCAGATGGTTGGGGTTGCTGGAGCCCTTCAGGTCGACGCAGTAGGCCTCGATCACGTCGGAGAGGTGGGTGGCCTTGTAGTTGCCTTGTGGTGCTACCTCGACGCTCTTCATGTAAGGCACGCCGTGTTGATCCCGGCAGAGCGCGGCCAGGTAGATGCTCCAGCGGTGGGGCATTTCGGTGATGGCATCCACGACCGCCACGCGCCTGTTGCAGGTAATCGCGGCCGGCTTCTTCCAGTCGACGAGCACCTGTAGTTCAAGGTGCTCGATATCGAGCACCGCCACGTGGTTGCTGCGCAGCATGGCGCGGTAGTAGTTGGCCATGCGGGCTTTGTGGTTGTAGGGCTTCCGCTGGCTCATACGGCACCTGCCTGCGGCTCTAGTTCGAGCAGCTCAATGGGGATTTCGATTGCCTGGCCGTGCAGGTGCGTGACCAGGGCGCGAAGGCCTGCGCTCAACATGCGGTTGGCGGTGTGGCCGGCGCGGATGCCGGCCTGTAGGCAACTGGCGCCGTTGTAATGGAAGTGCAGTTCGAGGCGTGCCTGTTGGCCATATCGGCAGAACAGCGACCAGGCGAGGGCTGGATCTCGATCTGGGCGGAAGCTCACTAGCCCATAGGTTTCTTTAACAAACAGGCGCGGGCCGCTGGCGTACTCGCTGGGCAGGATCACCAGAGGGAGCTTCATCGCTTGGCCAATCGCGTAGGCCAACGCGATGCCGGTCAGGTGCGAGGTGCAGATGGGTTTCGTGGTCATGCTGCCTCCTTGCGATACAGCTCGATCATGTCGGCGTCGTTGGCGGCGATCAGGGCTTCGGCTTCGCTCGGGCAGACGCTGTTGCCGATCAGCTTGATCTGCTGCTCGATGGTGAGGGGCTTCCATTCGAGCTGGCCGGTTGTCTCGTTGAGGAACAGGCCGCGGTCGATGATGTAATCGGGGGCGAAGCCTTGGGCGAGCTTCAGTTCGTGCGGCTTGAGCATGCGCAGGCTGATGTCCACCAGTACATAGTCGCCCAGCACCACCAGGTCTACCGACTCGGGGAAGTGCTCGGGCAGGTATTTGTTGAGGAAGCGTGCGCAGAGTTTGGCTTTCTCCATCTGCTCCGGCGGCAGCAGATCGGCCGGCACCTGGTGAACGGTGACCAGCCCAAGGCGCGCCTTGGTGGGCAGGGTGTGGGCCGGCTCGTTGCAGCTCTGCCACTGGCCGCCGGTGCCGTAGTACTTGATCAGGTAGGCGGTGGCTAGGCGCTGGTTGCTCTTGCCGCAGATGGTGCTGATCGGCGTGGACGCTGCGCGACCGTCGCCCTGATAGAACCCGCCGTTGGCCTGCTCGAAGTGGCAGGCGGCCAGGGCGTGGTGCCCGCTGCTGGTGGTGGCGGTGTTGAGCGGTGAGACCATGGCGGTGCCAACGCTGCCCTTGCGCATGGTGACCATTGCCGCCGAGACCTGCCGTTGAGGCTTGGCCAGGTGGGCGTTGGCCACGGCGAAGTGCCCGCCCTTGATGTTGGCTACCTGTGTGCGTAGTGGTTCGTCGGCAGCGAAGGTGCGCTGACTGCTGGCGTTGGCGAACTCTGTGAGGTGTGCCGCTGCCTGGCCTTGATCGTCGAGTGGTACGCAGAACGGTGTCTCGGCCATGACGGTATGGCGCCAGAAGCCTTTCGCCACGCGGATGTTGGTGTTCGCCACCAGGCGCTCGTCGATGATCGAGGTACCCAGGTCGCTGAAGTCGATGCACTCGTGTGCCTGGCGCCAGGGCTGCTGGCCGCGCTTGGGTTGCTCATGGTATGTCGGGCACGGCCAGACAACGGGCTTGCCGTCGGTACGACCAATGCCGAACCAGCGGGTGCGGATGGTTGGGGCGCCAGTGTTTGCGGCAGTGCGGACGCGGTGCTCGAAGTTGACGCCCAGGCCGCGAACCAGTGCCGCCTTCGGTACCCATTCGCCGATGGCCTCGAGTATCTCGGCGAAGTCGGGGTGTTCCTCCGGCAGTCCGGTGGTGAGGCAGGCGACGAAGGCTTCGAAGGTGCGCCCAGCGAGTGCCTTGATTGGCTTGTCGTCTGCGTCCAGAGGCCCCCAGGTCATGAACTCCGGCACGTTCTCCATGAACAGCAGGCGCGGGCGGGTGATGTAGACCCAGCGCACGATGACCCAGGCGAGCATGCGCACGCGTTTGCTGCGTGGGGCGCTACCCTTGGCCCGGCTGAAGTGGCGGCAGTCTGGCGAGGCCCACAGGATGCCGACCGGCTGGCCGCCAGTGGCTTCGAGCGGGTCTACCTCGAACACGTCGCTGATGTAGTGGCGCGTGTTGGGGTGGTTGGCGCGGTGAACGGCGATGGCCAGCGGGCTATGGTTGACCGCCACGTCCGGGTCACGATAGACCCGGGCGCCGCCACTGCTCGCACCGCCGGCGCCGGCGAATAGGTCGACGTACAGTTCGCGGTTGAAGGGCAGTGGCTGTTGCGCTGCCGTGTGCAGATGGGGGTTGAAAGCGGTCACTGGGCTGCCCCCTTGAAAATCTTCGTCATGCCGTAGTCCACCGAGCGGCCGCGCAGTAGTAGAGCCTTGGTCAGTTGGCGGCGGTCGGTTTGGCTGTGGCTGGCTTGGCGCAGCAGGCCAAAGTAGCTGTTGGCGGTTTCACGCAAGCTGGCCTCCGGGTGGGTCGCGGCAGCGCGCAGGGCGTTATCTACTGCGCGGCGCCGGGTAATGCGGCGGTGCGGTTTGATCACCTGGCCAACGAAGTCGATGCCGCGCTCTGCCGGCTGAAGGATTGTTTTGGTTGGGTTGAGGCGGGCGTGTAGGCGGTTAGCGAGGAAGGCCTCGATCTGTGCACGCCAGGCGTTCAGTTGCTGTGGGCTCTCGTGCAGTAGCACGAAGTCGTCGACGTAGCGAATGTAATGGCGGGCGCGCAGGCGGTGCTTCACGAACTGATCCAGTTCGTTCAAATAGATGTTGGCGAAAAACTGGCTTGAGAGGTTGCCAATGGGCAATCCCAGGTAGGCCGGTTGTGCTGCCAAGCGCTTGTGCTGTGGCACGCGGTTGACGAGGCGGTGCGGGCTGCGCAGGTAGTAGTTGTCGCGCGGATCGTGCCAGAGGATCTGCTGGGCCAGTGCCTGCCATGGCTGCTCTGGGATGGCGGTCTGCAGCTGAGCGCCAAGCACGCGTTTATCGATGCTGACGAAGAAGTTGGCCAGGTCGCACTTGAGATAGTGCGCAGGGCGCCGCCAGTTCTGGGTGATGCTGCGGGCTTTGCGCTCCAGCCGCTGGGCGGCATAGAGGGTGCCGCGCCCTTTGATGCAGGCGCAGCTGTCGGCGATGAAGGTGCGCTCGATGCGCGCGCCGACGTGGTTGTAGAGCAGGTGGTGCACGATGCGGTCACGAAAGGCTGCGGCCCATACTTCACGGTACTTCGGGCGGGTGACCACGAAGCAGGTTGAGGGGCCGGGCTGGTAGGTGCCGCTGTTGAGCTCGGTGTGCAGGTGCATGAGGTTGCGCTCCAAGTCGAGTTCGAAGGCCAGCGCGCTTTTGCTGTTGCGCTTGCTGCGGCGGCAGTCGATGTAGGCCTGCGCCAGTGCCTCGAAAGAAAAGCCAGCATGGCCGTGCGGATAGCCGGATGAAGCTGCGGACGGCGCGTGCGCGAAGCTCGTTGTCCTTGTGGTCGTTGTTCTGGTTGCCATCGTCGAAGTTCTGGTTCCACGCGTTGTTCGGGCTGTACTGCGCCAGGTCGTGCTATCTACGTCGCGCCACCGAAGGCGGGTGCCGATCAGTGGCGAAACTGCGCGAGGCCTGCCAGGCCATACCTGGCGGTTCCTCTGGTGCGCATGGCGGTGGCCGGGTAGGCCAGCGGCACGACCAGATTCATAACGCTCTGGCGTAAGCGCCTTGACGCTCACGCAACTGGCGCTGCGGCTGTATGCTTCTTCCATCCCGTTGCCTGCTTGCCTATCTGGTCGGTGATCTCGATGGCCTTGGCGTACTGCTTGGTGCTGATCAGCCGGTGGTCAACGCACAGGCGCAGGGTCAGCTCGGCTACTTGGTTGCGTTCCAGCAGTTGCTGGATGTGCCCCAGGCGGTCGGTGCCCTGCGCCACGTTGGCGCGGAAGATCAGCAGGCTCATGTCGAAACACTCATCCAGCACCCTGTCGCCGAGCGTCCGCTTCAGGTCGCGCGGCATGTTGCGGGTGAGGCTGACGGCGAGTCCGGTAAGGTCTCGGGCCAGCTTGTAGATGGGCAGGTGTTGGGATAGGGCCATGCTGGAAAACTCGCTACCGCGCGCTACGCGCGCGGGGTGAAGTGATCAAGTGGTGAAGGGGTGAGCACTCTGCGGACGGCGCGTGCGCGAAGCTCGCTGGCCTTGCGGGCGTCGTTCTGGCCGCCACCGTCGAAGTACTGGTACCACGCGGTGTTCGGGCTGTACTGCGTGCTGCTCCAGTACCACTCTTTGGCGAACAGCTCCGGCACGTTGACCCAGCACAGGCGCAATTCACGACGCGAGGGCAGGTAGAAATCGCGGTGCTCTTCAATCACCAGTGCGCCAACCCACTCCGCGGCCGGATGGCTTTTGGCTGAGTTGAGCAGGGCGGTGGTGTTGGCCTGGCCATCCCATTCGCTTTCCGCGCCCGGCTCGCTCTCGCCTTTGCCGCCCCAGGTGATGGCCTTGACCTCGCCGGCGTCTGCTGCGGATACCACCAGGTGGTAATCCGGCTGGCCATCCGGCCCGCGCATGAGGCCGGCATAGAAGCCGCCTTGACCTTGCCAGTATTGGCCAATGGCGGGCGGATTCAGGCTGGCGGTGATGGGCAGGTCGAACAGTGGCACTTGATCAAGGCCGGTGGCGGCCTCGAGCACGCGCCGGGCCAGTGCCGGGCTGGGCGTCTGCAGCTTGGTGGTGCCCACTTCAACGGTGATGAGTTCCATGGTGGTTCCTCAAAAATGGTCGCGACCGCGCGCTGCGCGCGCGGGAGTCAAAGGGGTGAAGTGGTCAAGGGGTAACCTTGAATCTGCGGACGGCGCGTGCGCGAAGCTCGAGGCCCTTGTGGCCGTAGCCCTGGGTGCCATCGCCGAAGTCCTGGGTCCACGCGAGGTTCGGGCTGTACTGCGAGCTGCTCCAGTACCAGGCATCCTCGAAGGCTTGTTCGCCGCCTTCCTGAAAGGCTTCTAGGCTGGTCTGCGCGGGGGCTTCTGCGCTGTAGTGCTGGGTGATCGGCACTGCGCTGCTGTTCTCGCCGTGGCGGCCGTACTGGTAGTTGGTTTCGGTGGTGGGTTTGAACTGGCGGTAGAGGATCTCCAGTTCATCGCGGCTTGGCAGGTACCAGTCGGTGAAGCTGTCGATTTTCAGCTCCAGTGCCCACTTGGCCAGCGGGTAGCCGGCGGCGGCCATGGCCTGGGTGTTGGCCAGGCCGTCATAGACGCTGGTGGCGCCGGCAATGTTGTTGCCGTATTCGCCCCAGCGGGCTTCCTCCTGTTCGCCAGTGGCCTTGGGTGCAACGATGAGGCCGTGCAGTTGGCCGTCAATGTTGAGCAGGCCGGCGTAGAAGCCGCCCTGGAAGGCGCTGCCGATGGCGGGGAGTTCGTTCTGTTTGATGGTCATGTGCTGTGTTTCCTGTGGTGGTTAAGCCAGGCGCGCGCGATGGGTGGTGGCCATCAGTTGCAAGAGGCGGTGGTGGTAGTTGATAGCGGCCTGGCTGGGTTGCCAGGGGTCGATCGTTTCGGCGTCGGGCTCAATGCCGTCGAGGCATGGCCAGGGCTCCGGGTGTTCGGGCATCAGGTCGCGCTTCTCGGTCGCAAGCGCCACCAGATCGGCGGTCTTCACGCAGTCGGGCAGCACTGGGTCAATGTCAAAGCGCAGGCAGATAGCGACCCACGCGCGGCGCTCGACTTCATCGAACAGCGAGACCAGTGAATGGCTCTCGTAGAACTCGCGCATGCCTTCCTTGAGCGGGCGCACCATGTCGCCCACGTAGGCCTCGGTGGCGTCGTGCAGCAGCCCGGCCAGTTGTTCCTCGGGCGTGCCGCCTTCCTTCTCGATGATGTACGCGACCAGTAGGCTGTGTTGGGCGACCGAGTAGTGCCATGCGCAGTGGCCGTTGAAGCGGCAGACCAGGCTCAGGGCGTGGGCGATATCGGTGGTGAGGACGTTCTCGGCGCGCGGGTTGAGCAGGTCGAAGGCGCGGGCACCGTTGGTGAGTATCCAGGTCATGGCTGCGGCTCCTGTACTGAACACACCCAAACGCAGACAGGGCCGTCTTCGGTGTCGTGGATTGAGAAGACGAACCAGCCTTCGCCTGGTGGCGTGCTGGGTTGCCATGCGCTGCAGTCGGGGTTGCCCTGTTCGAAGTAGGCGTCAGCCAGTTCTTCAGGGGCGTCGTTCTCGAACTCGACGATGAACAGGTCAAGGCCGTGCTCGGCGACCCACGCCTTGGGAAGGGAGTTTTCTTCACCGTCCTTTGGCCAGGCTGGGTGTGTCCAGTGGCCGTATTGGTCTCGCTCGACCGGGAGTGCGGTGATTGCCTGGGGTGGCTGTTGGGCCTCGTAGTTGGTGGCGTTTGTGCTGAGGGTGCGGAGCCAAACCAAGCCGAAGGCCAGGCCGAGTGTGGTCATTGCTGCAATCAGGACTGCGATGGAGAGAGAGAGGTTCATGCTGCGTCCCCCCGTTGTGCCTTGGCGGCCACCAGCGACATAGCCTGGTCGTAGCTCAGTGCGCGGCGGTAGAAGGGCGGGTGGTCGGGGCCGAGGTGGTTGGTCAGCACCAGGGCTTTGGTGATCGGCGCAGGGTCGCCTGGCTGCCAGTCGTCGACGACCTCCGTCAGGCCGAGAGCGTCGGCGATGGCCTGGGAGTCGCGGGTTTTGCCGCAGCCTTCGGGGCCGTAAACGAGCCAGCTTTTGCCGTTGGGGATGCCTGCGGCGAATGCGGCTGCTTCAAGCAGGGCGACTTCTGCCTCAGAGGCGCCACTCGTCTGTGCAGTTGGGGCGGTGCCTTCGAGTTGATCTTCGATGCGCTGGGCGATCTGCTCCAGTTCGCCGCAGACAGTGAGGTGGCGCTGCGCTTGGTCGCTCAAGTCCAGCACCTGGGCGATTTTCAGCTGGTCGTAGGTGAGGGCTGCTACCTTGAGGTGCTTGGCGCCGCGGCGAATGGACGCGAGTTCATCGCGGGTATAGCTCCGGCCGGCGTAGATGGCGATGCGGCGGTCAGCGTCCTGCAACTGCTGGTCATGCTCGCGGTTGGCCTTGGCCAGGCGGCCAACTGCGTTTGCAAGTTGGCCTTCGAGACTGGAGGTGTAGTCGACGGCTGCTTTCTTGGCATCGTCGTAGCCTTGGTCATAGCCGCTGGTGCGGGCGGTCAGTGCGTTGACGTAAGCCAGCGCGGCCAGGCCGAGCAGGGCGATGATGACGAGCGCGGCAATAACGCCGAGGGTGATCAGTGAAACGGTCATGTGCTGTGTCTCCGTTGGTGCCCGCCGCCAGGGGTCAGAGTCCCTGGCTGCGGGCGGTGGGGCTTATTTACCTTGGGTGTAGGTGCCGATGGTCAGCGGCAGCAGGCCGCCGATTTCGTCGGTGAGCACCTGTTGGAACTCTTCGGCGAAGGCTTCTTGCTGGGCTTCCTGGCCGACCCAGCGCAGCTTGAGCACCGGAGCCTTGTCGCCGGTGATGACCGACAGGCGCAGGGTGATATCGGCGACGCTCAGCGGGTCGTAGGGCTTGGCGGTGAACACGAAGGTGGTCGGCAGGGTTTCGAGGCTGCGCGCTTCGATATCCTCCAGTGCGCTGCGGCGGTTGCTCAGGTCGCCCACTTCGCTGTTCAGCTCGGTGGTGGCTTTGATTTGCATGCGGCGCACGGCGTTGATGGCCGGAGCGATGTCCAGCTGCTGATCACCGGAGCTGGCGGTGATGTGCGGCGCCCAGTCCTCGAGGAACTCGGCCAGCTGCTGCTGGCTGAGCGAGCGACCCACCACTTCGTCTAGCGCTTTGTAGGCGGCGGTCGGCTTGAGGGTGAGGGTGGCGCGGTCGTCGCCGTGGCCAGCGTCATCCGGGATGCCGAGGTTGAAGATGACGGTCGCGCTCATGGCGTCCTGATCGACGAATCCGGCGGCGCCTTTGTCTTCTTCGCCGCCGATGTGACGCTCGACGTAGCCGCCGAAGGCTTTCAGGGAATGGGTGCTCAGCGAGCCGCGGAAGCGGTCGCGGCTCAGTTGGAAGGGTTCGAGGTTGGTGAGTTGGCAGCTCGCCGGGGTGACGGCCAGGGTGCTGCCGCCGTGTTCAATGCGCACATTGGCTGCGGCGACGGCTTGAGCGATGAGGGTTTCCAGTGCTTTGTGATCGAACATCGTTGTAGTCCTTGTCAGAGTAAGGATGGTTGGGTGTTGCGGGTTCAGGGGTGATCAGCTGCGCGCGAGTACTGGCGTGTCTTGCTTGCTGAAGAGCTGATCGGTCGGGTTGGTTTGGAACAGCTGCAGCCCTTCCGGGGTGACGTACATCGGGGTATCGAGGGTGGTGTCCTCGCGCTTCTTGCCGCGCTTGGTGGGCTGGCTGAAGTCCAGCTTGTGCGTGACGTTCACCTGGTTGGTCTGCGCGATCTGCTTCATTTTGAAGGTGAGGGTTACCGTGCCTTCCTTGCCGTGGTCGATCACGCCAGCGGCAACGTCCGACAGGACTTGGCCAACCTGTTGGGCGAAGACGCCGGCATTGAGTGACTGGATAAAGTCAGCGCTGTCAGTGGGTTTCATGGTGCTGTGCCTCGTTTGTCAGAGAGTTGCCCAGTACCGCTGGGCGCGGGTTATGCCGCTTGCTCGGCTCGGGAGTCGAGGTAGGCGGCGAGGTCGGTCAGGCGCACGTGCAGCGGCGCCAGACGCGAATCGGAGTTCTTGTAGGTGGCCAGCTTCACTTCGCCGTTGCGGATCTTGGCGCGCAGGCTCTTCTCGGTTTTGATGTGGGAGAAGTAGTCGGCGCGCACGGTTTCCAGCGGCAGGCTGGTGGCCTTGTAGCGCTCCTGCAGCAGGGCGAGCGTTGTGGTCACCGCACCACCTCCCCGCACCCCGCCGGGTTGTGGCCGAGCTTGGTGGCGATCAGCGTGGCGAGTCCTTCGACGGTCTTGCCGGTACCGGTGGCGGCGATGTTGCCGGCCTCGTCGGTGATCACGGCGCCGAACGGGCGTTCGGTGTCGACGGTGCAAGTGACGTAAGGCAGCCAGCGGGCCGGCAGGATGGCGAGCAGTGCGCAGTACAGCGCGGTCAGCTCCAGCGCCTGGGGCGGGATGGCCTGCAGGCGTTCGATGCACTCGTCTGCTGCGGCGCGCACGGTGGCGGCGCTGACAGCGCCCGGGTTGGCGTGGTGCAGGCTGACCAGCTTGACGACGCCAATGGCGTCAGTAATGGCGGTGGGCTTGTTCATGCGGCGCTGTCCTTCTGCGGGATTTCCTTGATCTCGATGCCGAGCTGTTTGGCCAGCCAGTCGATGCCGGCCTCGGTGACTTTGAGCACGGCGTAGTGCTTGCGGATGCCCAGGCGCTCGGGGGTAGTGACGCGCGAGTCCATGAACAGCTTGCCGCCGCCGATGTGGCGGGCTGCCAGGGTGCCGTCGCGGTTCAGGGCTTTGATGCTGCGCAGGTGATCGCGCAGCTTGGCCTCGGTGATGCCCAGTACCTGGGCCGCCTCTTTCACGGTGCGGTTCATGGCGTGGCCCTCAGGCTGCGTTGAGCGCGGCTTCGATGTGCTGGGCGGCGGCGACGTACAGCTCGCCCGGCGTTCCTGCTTGCAGGGGCGAGGTACCGTTCGGCGTGGTCACCCAGGCGTGCCGCTGCGTGGATTGCAGCGCGTTGTGCACGGTGATCGATGCGCCGCAGTGCAAATGCCGGGTTCCGCCGATGCGCACCAGGTGGCGCAGGCTGGCTTCGTCGTCTTCACAGAGGGCGAAGTCCTCCCGCGCTGGGGGCGATGGTGTGCCGATTGCGCCGGTTTCGGCGGTGTCGGCTGTGCCGTTGGCGATGGCCTCGATCTGTTCGATCAGGGTCAGCTGATTGGCGCCGTCGCCGTCCTGCAGCGTCAGGCTGCTGCGCTGATGACCGAGCAGAATGGTGGCGGTAAGGGTGCGCCCGTTCGGTTCGAGGTGTAGCTGGGCGCACAGATCGTTGGCCGGGCGGTGCAGCAGCAAGGTTTCGGAGCCGCTGCCGGTTGTGAGCAGCACTCCGATGGCTTTTGCGCCTGAGGCGCCGAGGTTGTAGGTGCTCATGCTGCGTCACCTCCGAACGGGCCGGGGGTGGGCGCAGCAGTGCTGCGGCGCTGTTCGCGGGTGACGTACTGGCAGCCGGCGTCACGCGCCAGGCGGCGCACTACGAAGATGTAGGCGGGATTCAATGCCGGGTGCGAGAGCACCTGGCAGGTGTGCTGTGTCGTTTGCATCGCGTACTCCAGAGGTCAGAGTGTGGGTACGCGACTGAAATTAGCAATAGCTAATCAGTTGGTCAATAGCATTTGCTACTTTTGTTGTTAGTGGTCGTCAACAATGTGTCTTGATGGCTTTAAGATACCTGCAACGTAGTGGATTTTCTCCACGCTCTCGACGGGCAGCATGAGCGGAGGAACGCCAGGATTCACGCTATCGAAACGGTGCTCGCCGTCGCGGGTGTAGATGTACTCTTTGATCATCGCTTGGCCGGCGAACGTCTTGACCAGAACTTCGTCGCCAGCCACATAACCATGATTAGGCTCGATCAGGACGAACTCGCCGTTCTTGATCCTGGGCATCATGCTGTGGCCGCTGACTTTGAGTGCGTAGGCGTTTGGGTCGTTGCTCGGCACCATCAGGCGCCCGTCACCCGTTCCAACTGGGTAGTCCATGGCTTCAAAGTATCCATCCGTGCCAAGCAGAGCCTTGCCAACAACTGGGACTGAGCCTGCTTTCAGTTTCATTTCAGGGGACAGCGTGGCGTGCTCGCGAGGTCCACTGTAGCCAGAACTATGTTCTCTCGTGCCTTGAAAGTCGCGTTCGTCAGCCGCTACCTGTTCATCGAAGGTTAGAGCTTTGCGGGCCTTCTCCCTGTTAGATAGCACTGCAGTCCTATCATCGATGTAGGTAATGGTGTCGGACTCGTAATACCTCATCTCAGGTGGCGCCCACACCAGTCCGGCCGTTTCGTACTCATTCGCTAGATAGATGAAGACTCCAGTTGGCCAACCCTCAAGGCTAAAGGTGCCTCTGGGGAGACCTATCTTCTCTTCTATGGTCGCGGCGGCCCGCTCGCCCATCCGGCGGTGGCCGTTAAGGAGCTGGGATAGGTAAGAGGCATCCAAGTCGAAGGCATTGGCGAAATCCTTAATTTGATTTGGGCCAATGATGTTCTTGAGGTGCCAGACGCGGGTTTCGTAGATGTCCATGAGTCGATCTTTCCAGCCCGTTAGCAAAGTGTAAATTACTGTTTGCTATTGCGGGGTCGGTTAGCGCTTGCTAATCTGCCGTCCAGTAGGAGGTGCCTATGGAACTGCTGCAATACATCAAACCCATGACGGCTGATCAGCTTGAGTCCTTCGCAAAGCGTTGCGGAACCTCCGCTGGGCAGTTGAAGCAGGTCGCCTACGGCCACCGCCGGGCAAGTGCAGGCCTCGCGATTGAGGTTGATCGCCATAGTGGTGCGGTCGTTACTTGTGAGGTTCTGCGACCTGATATCGACTGGGCGTATCTGCGTTCAAATCAGCAGGCCGCTTAAAGAAGGTGCCGACCCCCGAGGGGGCCGGCGGGTGCTCGCCTGAGCTCTGACACACAGGCGAGCGGGGTGGTGCAAGGCTCTGACCCCTTGCACCGGTGCCAGCGAGGCTCTGACACCTCGACTGGCGCACGACGCTCGATGCCGACACAGCACGTGAAAACATCGAGTCGCCGTAGCCGGAATAGTAGGGGAAACCCTGGTTGCCTGGCTATGTCGTTTAACGGCGGTTTTAGGTAGTACCCGCGCCGGGGCCTCTGACCCCTGGTGCGGTCGGGGTCGAGCGGGGCAACTCTGACTGCCCAGCTCGGCAGACACAGCACACAACAGCCGGCCCCGCCTGGGGCCGGCTTGGGGTAGGTATGAGCCGACTTGATCTACTGCCGGGCGCTGGCCCGGTGCTCTCTTTGCGCCATGCGCTTTATCGCGCCGGGCGTGACTACCGGGGCGGACTTGGCGCCCTTGCCATCGATATGCACCTCGACCCGGCGACGGGCTACGACGCGCTGCAGAAGAAGCTCAACCCGGACGAGGATCGGCGCTGGCCGAACCCGGACGAGCTTGAGGACATCATCCGCCTGACCAATGACCCGCGCCTGCTGGACGCCCTGATGCGCCCGGGCGGGGCGGTGTGGTTCAAGCCGGTACCGGTGACTGCGACCAACGATGCGTTGAAAGCCCTGGCCAAGCTGATGAAGCGCCAGGGCGAGTTCGTGGGCAGCCTGCACGACGGTGCCGCGGACAACCGCTGGCAGCGGCACGAGGTGGAGACGCTGAGGCACCACGGGGAGACGGTGATCCGCAAGATTCTCGGGATCATCGCCGGCGCCGAGCAGGCAATGCTGGCCGGGGAGGATCGCCGCGATGGATGAGCGCGTACTGGAAATGGCTGAGGCGGCGCAGCAAGAGCGCCTGCAGCAGGCCATCGATAACCGTGTGGTTTACCAGGGCGAGAGCGCGACCAAGTGCGACAGCTGTGGTGACGACATTCCCGAATCCCGGCGCCAAGCAGTGCCGGGATGCCGTTTTTGTGTGCATTGCCAGCAGGTGCGGGAGGTGAGTCGTGGATAAGCCGGATTACAAGGCGTCGTTCGATGCCCTCTCGTACGACATGGCGGCGATTGTCGCCATGCTGGGTTTTGAGTCTTACCCAGGCATTGATCCATTGTTGCGCCGACTCAGTGAATTGCTGATCAGCCGCGAGCTGACGGTTGATGCTGGTGGCATTCGGGCGACCAACCATCCGGCGATGATTGCCCTGGACAAGCAGTGCCGCGACGACGTGGCGCGTGCGCTTGGGCTGACGCCGACCGCTGAGCGTGACTTTGCCTGGAGCCTGCTGCTGGATCGGGTGAAGGGCGTGGTCGCCGGGGTGGCAAAGTCAGCCACTGCAATAGCCGATGCCAAGGCTTGGTGCGATGAAAACGGTGGCACGCCCGCAGAGTTCCTATCCCATCAATTGCTGGTGAAGCGTTGCGAAGTGCTCGGGCGTCCGCTCAGCTGGCGTGAGGCCATCGAGCTGACAGCTCTGACGACAAGCATGCCCGACGACGAGCGCGCCAAGCTGCTGGCTCTGGATGATGAGCCGGGGGGTGACGCGTGAACCGCCCAGCCCTGCGCGCCCATCTGCGCGCCAAAGTGAATCGTGCCGCCCAGCGCCTGCGTGAACTGCATGCCATGCGCGACTGGGAAGGCATCAAGGTCGCCCTGCAGGCCTACTGGCAGGCCGCCAACGAATGGAGGGCGGTGCTGTGAGCGTTATCGAGATCCACGGCGGCGGTGATCGCCGCAGCATGATCAAGCGCTATGAGCGCAAGTCGAAACACGATGCCATCCGCGAGCTGGTCGACCTCATCCACTGCTGCTGGACGCGGATCGACGTGCTTGAGGCTCAAGTGCCAGGTGCTGCCAATTTGCCGGACGCTACTGGGCGAACGGCAAAGGACTATGCCATCGAGCATGCCGAGTACATGGCGCAGAGCGTCGATGGTCTGTCGAAGGCCTTCGATGACTACGGCCTTGCCTGCTTGGCCGTTGATCAAGAAGAGGGCGATGCGGGCGCGGCGTTGGAGGCTCTTGATGAAGCGCGCGTCGCTTTGCAGGAGTCTCTGGTCGACCTGCGCGGATATGTCTATGAGTTCCGCAAGCGTAGTGCTCGCGCTATCGCTGCCGCCCAGGTGGGCAAGGAGAAGGGGGCTGTTGAATGACCGCTCCGAAAACTCCTGCAAACATCGCCGCCTGGGCACGCCGCTATATCGAGGCCTTCGGGCTGGCCCTGGTAAAGATCGAGCCTGGCCAGAAGGCGCCGAAGGGCAACGGCTGGAACAAGCCGGGCGGTTACTTCACCGATGCCGACAAGGCCGAAGACTTCTGGACGAAGAACCCCAATCACAACATGGGCGTGGTGCTCGGGCCGAGCCGTGTGTGCTCGCTGGACGTCGACCACGTGGAGTACACGCGGCATGTGCTGCTGCACGTGCTTGACCTGCACCTCGATGATCTGGCGGCGGTATACCCCACCCTGGTGGGCAACCCGGCGCGCTTCCGCCTGATGTTCCGTGTGCCGGATGGCGTGGAGCTGACCGCACACAAGTTGATATGGCCGAACCCGCTCGACCCGGATGGCAGTAAGTTCAAGCTCGCTACTGCTGCTCTGAAACAGGCTGAGGCGACCGGCAATGCCGAATTGACGGCGACGATGCGGGCGAAACAGAAGGAAGTGGCGCCGGTGACGGTGTTCGAGCTGCGCGGCGGCCTGGTACAGGACGTGTTGCCGCCGTCGATCCACCCGGACACGGGTCAGCCTTATTTCTGGCGAACACCACCCTCGGCGGATGGCCTGCCGGAGCTGCCGCGCGAGCTGCTGAGCATCTGGAACAACTGGGAGATATTCAAGCCGCTGGGGCAGGGTGCCTGTGATTGGGCGCCGGCACCGAAAGAGCGCCCAGCACCCAAGGCGAAGCCGAGCCGGCCGGCGACTACTGGCGCAAGCGGTAGCACGGATGTGGTGGGCGCATTCAACCAGGCGCACGACGTGGAGCAGCTGCTGGCGGCGCATGGCTATAAGCGGCGCGGCAAGAAATGGCTGTACCCGGGCAGCACCACGGGGCTGGCGGGTGTGACGGTGGTGGACGGCAAGGTGTATTCGCACCACGGCGCCGACCCGCTGGCGAACGGGCATATGAACGATGCGTTCGACGTGTTCTGCCTGCTCGAGCATGACGGCGATCAGAAGGCGGCGACCCGGGCAGCAGCCAAAGCGCTGGGCATCGATCACGCGAGCCAGCGTAAGAAGAACATCCAGGGTACGCCGCCGAAGGCGAAGGGCGAGGCGGGTGGTACACCTGCTGTTGATGATGCTGGCAGCAGCTCGGCCGATGAGCCGGGCGACCTTCCCCCCGCCCCAACCGATTCGGATGGTGACGCGCCGGCCGGCAGCAGCACCAACGGGGGGGCGGGGGGTGGCTTCACGATCAAGGGGCTGCTCCGGCGCTTCGCGCTGATCGTTGGCACCACTCAGGCTTGGGACGTGGATGACGCCAGGCGCATCAAGAAGGCGGCGTTTCAGGCGCTGGTGGGCAAGGATCTGTTCAAGCAGTGGGACGCCGAGGTCGACCCGAAGCGCAAGAAGACTGTCAGCGAGGACTGGGTCAAGGAAATTGAGCGCGCAGCGGCGCTGGCGGGGAAGGCGGTTGGCGATCTGAAAATGCCGATGCTGACGCGTTATGTGTACATCGACGGCACCAAGGATGTGTGGGACTACGCGAAGAAGCGGCGTGTAGCAGAGGGCGCGGTCAAGATGGCCCTGGGCGATGCCTACAGCCTTTGGTTGAACAGCCCTGATCGGCGCGTGGTGGATATGAACCACATCGTGTTCGACCCGACGATGAGCCATGACCCCGAGGTGTTCATCAACACGTTCGAGGGCTTGCCGCTGAAGCCGGAGCGCGATGACTCGAAGTGCGCGAACCTGATCTGGCTGATCAGCTTTCTGTGCAACCACGCCAAGGACGCGGCGCAGTGGTTGAGCCGGTGGCTGGCGTACCCGCTGCAGCATAGTGGGGCGAAAATGGACACCGCGGTACTGATGCATTCGACGATGGAAGGCTCGGGTAAGAGTCTGTTGTTCTCGGTGGTGATGGGCCGGCTTTACGGGCAGTACTCGGCCACGGTCGGGCAGACGCAGCTGGAAGGTTCGTTCAACGCCTGGCAGAGCGGCAAGCTGTGGGCGGTGTTCGAGGAGGTGGTCAGCCGCGATCAGAAGTACAACCAGGTCGGCAAGATCAAGCAGTTGATCACCGGGCAGACGGTGCGCATCGAGAGCAAGTTCGTGAACGGCTGGGAGGAAGCCAGTCACATGAATGCGGTGTTCCTCTCGAACGAGATCGTGCCTTGGCCGATCAGTGATACCGACCGGCGCTTTTTGGTGATGTGGCCGGAGGAGAAGCTGCCGCCGAAGCGTCAGGAGGCGATCAAGCATGAGTTGGCCAACGGTGGCGTTGAGGCGCTGTACGACTGGCTGCTGCGCTATGACCTGGGGGATTTCGACGAGCAAACCAAGCCGCCCGAGACGCCGGCCCGCCAGCGGCTGGTGGCGTTGAGTCGTGCGCCCTGGCAGACGTTCGCCAATCTGTGGCGCCTGGGCGAGCTGGGCGACGGGTTGTGGGGCGGGTGCCTGAGCTCTGACCTGTACGCGATGTTCGTGGAGTGGTGCCAGCGCAACGGTGAGCACCGGATGAGCCAGACGAAGTTCAGCCTGTTCATTGAAACGCTGGGCGTGGACAAGACGCGGGCGATCCCTTGGACGGAGGGCAGCACGCGCCGGTTTGCTGCGTTTTTGATACCGAGGGATGAGTCAGCCTTCCTGCCACCATCCATGCAGGCGGCCGCGCTGGGCGCGCATGTGCAGGCATGGCGGGCCAAGGCGAAGCTGTGCGGCTGGAATGTGGAGGCGTGGGATCACGTCAAGGCGGCCGCAGCATGAGTGCGCCTAGAAGTGTGTTGGGTGTGTTGGCACTGTGTAGGCTTGATTTCGCAACCTTACACACTGCGAGCCCACTAACCATGCGGCCTCTGGACGAGTGTGTAAGGTGTGTAAGGTTTAAGCGCGTGCGCGCGCGTGTGCGAAAAAAAATTGCACGCCTTATCGGCTATCTGGCTGCCCGGAATGATACGGAAATTTCCTTACGCGAGGCTCTGAAAACCTTACACACCTTACACACCTTACACAGTCGCTCTAAAGCCTTTGTTTTTATTGAGATTTCTGTGTGTTGGGTGTGTGTAAGGTTGGTGGTTTTTGTGTTGGGTTGCGGTTTTGGCGAGGGGCGGGGCGATGATTGAGGCTATCGAAGTGCTGTTGAAGCATTGGGGCGATCAACTGGCCCAGAACGGCCTGGGTGGCGGATTGCCCAGCACTATGGGCACCATCGTCGAGTTCGCCGGCTGTGCACCGCGCGGTGGTGTATACGGCGCCAGGCTGCTGGTGGCCGGCGCCGGGCCGGATTACGCAGCCGCTGAGGTGAACCAGGTGCTGTACGGCATCGAGCGGCTGGAGGGCGGGAGCGCGCTGGTGCGTCTGGCCTATGCGCGGTACCGCAACGAACCACGGCTGACCATCGCCGAGCAGGTTGATGCGCTTGAGTTGGGGAAGGGCGATGCCGGGCGGCGGGCGTACTACCGGCAGGTTGGCGTGCTGCATGAGCGCCTGCAGGCCGGGCTGCTGGAGCGGCAGGGCAAGCTGGCGGGAATGCGGCGCGAGGCTCGGCGCGATGGCGAGCGGATGCGCAAGGCGGCAGCGCAGCAGGCTGGGGCGGCGCACCGAGGGCGAGGGCGAGAGTTCGAGGCGGCGCAGGGCGGGCAGGGTGCAATCGCCGCTCACAAGGCGCATAAGGCCTGGTGGCGGCGTGCTGTTTGGCGACCGTTCGTCGGGCGACTCGGCGTCATAAGGCGCCGGTGAGGCGTCAAAGAGCGTCGGCGGGAATAACCCATAAATAGGGGTTTTCGGTTTGTCACTCGGGGGGTAAAAAGTCACCACGATTCGATAGGTACGCCTACCGAGCAACTGAGCGCACGTGCTGTGTCGCACCCGCCCCGAGCCACCGACTCGGGATTCAGAGCCCCGCCATGCGGGGCTTTGTCTTTTCTGGCTGACGCTACCGTGGCAGGGGCGGCAGCCGTTCCCGCGGCACGCGGGTTTTTTATTCTGGCCCTTGGCCGCCTGGGAGGGTTTATGAGCGAGCCACTGACCGGGCTGGCGGTTTGCGCCGCAGGCGTTGGCATCTGTATCTCCGGCTTCATGGCCGGTGTGGATGGCAACGCGGCGACCGGTGCACTTTGCGGGGCGACGGTGTTCGTCATCGCTCGACCCGACCTGAAGGTCTTGCCTCGTGCCTTGCTGTTTCTGATCAGCCTGGTGATGGGCTACCAGTTCAGCCCGGCTCTCGGTGAGCTGGAGCTGTGGGGCATCCGCCCATTCACCTATTCCGGGCCTGCTGCGTTCGCCGCTGCTGCGCTGGTCGTTGGCCTGACGATGGCCGCGATCAGGAAGCGCGTGGCGCCGTCGGCCCCTGGGGGAATCGATGGCTAGTGTGATCCTGACCCATGCGCTGCTGATGCTGTGCGGCGCCATCTTCGTTCGGCTGTTCACGTTCCGGCGAGGCGCGCTGCGCTTCAGCCGGCTCAAGTCTTGTGGCGCGTGGCTGGTCATGGTGTGCGCTGGGGTTTCAGTGATCCACATCCTGCGCGGTGATCTGGTGGTGCAGCCAGCAGCCTGGCCGCTGGTGGTACTGGTGGCGGTGTTCGCCTGGGCCATCTTGCGTGCCGGCGGCAACCTGGCCGGAGTGCTGCGGCCCGAAGAGCCCGCATGGTCGGGTGGTGAGCGGCGTCGGGGTGGCGAGTGAGTCGCGGCCCGCTGTCGGTGACGTTCACCGGGCAGCGCAACCGGTTGCAGATGCTTGATCATCTGGAGCGCGAGCAACTGCCGTTTGCTGCGGCGCTGGCACTGACCCGCACCGCGCAAGAGGTTGAAAAGGGGTTGGTCACTGAGATGACCAACGTCTTCGACCGCCCGACTCGCGCGACCCTCAACTCACTGTTCATCCAGCCGGCGACCAAGCAGCGTATGGAGGCGCGGGTGTGGATCAAGGATGGGCGCAGTGCGACAGCCAGCGGCAATCTGGTTGGGCGAGAGGGAAGCTGGGGTAAGGGACGAGCCGCTTCGACGTGGCTCACGCCTCAAGTGTTCGGTGGTGCTCGAAGTGAGAAGGGCTTCGAGAAGATGCTCGAACGGGTTGGCGCGCTGGACGGCGGCCGATTCGTCGTGCCTGGCAAGGATCAACCGCTGGATCAGTTCGGCAACATCGGTCGGGGTCGCCTCAACAAGATCCTGTCGGGTGCTCGGCTGTTCGCCGAGGAAGGCTACAAGGCCAACGCTACCGACAGTGCGCGCTCAACTGCCAAGGGCAACACGCGCTACTTCCTGATCAAGAAGGGGCGCAGGCCAATCGGCATTGCCGAACGGTTAGGCCGTGGCAAGGGGAGTCGCAACAACATCCGCATGGCGTTGGTGTTCGTGCGGCAGCCGACCTACAGCCGGCGCTTCGACTTCTACGGCGTCGCCGAACGCATCGCCGAGGATCAGTTGCCCATCCAGTTCGAACTCGCCCTGGCTCAAGCTGTGGCGACCCGGCGCCGGTGAGCCGCGCGCCGGTTTTTATAGATTTACAAGAATCTTATTTTTTTAAGCCCAAAAGCTCGGGGGCCCCTGTGGCCGGCACCTCACCACGGGTAATTCGAACCCCGTTCTCGCGCTAGTGGGTGGGGTTGGAAGTTAGTTAACAGGGGTTAATTCGGTTAATCCCCGGGGCAAATCTGGTTAACAGGTGAATTCATGACGGTCATGAAGAAGTCAGAGTTCGCAGATAGTCAGGGCTGGTCCAGGCCCTATGTGTCGAAGCTGGCGGCGCAAGGTCGGTTGGTGCTGACCGAAGACAAAAAGGTAGACGTCGAGGCGACCCTGGCGCTGCTGGGTGAGACAGCCGACCCCAGCAAGGTCGGCGTCGCTGAACGCCACCAGCGTGACCGCGCCGAGAAGGGCGTGCATGCGCTGGTTTCTCCGCTGGCTCCACCATCGACGGCGCCAGGGGTTGGAGGCGGTGGTAGCGACAACTACCAGAAGGCCAGGGCGCATCGCGAGACTTACCTGGCGCTGCTGGCCGAGGACGAGTTCCTCAAGGGCCGTGGCGAGCTGGTCGAGCGCAAGGCCGTCGACACCGCCGCATTTAACACCGCGCGTGTATTGCGCGACCTGATCCTGGGCCTGCCGCCAAAGATTTCCGGCGAGCTGATCGCGATCACCGACCCATGGGAAATGGAACGCAAGCTCACCGAGCTGCTGCGAGGCGTCCTCGAGGATGCCGCCAGCCTGGTGCAGCTCGACGCTGAGATTGAACAGGGGGCGAAGGAGCCGAACTAGCCATGCAACACGCGTATGCCGACGGTGCCGCCACGTACCGTGCGGCATACCTCCGAGGCCTGGAGCTCGATCCGGAACTGTGGATCGATCAATGGGCCGACGAGTTCCAGCGGATCCCGAAGGACACCGGCGCCGCCGAGCCTGGCAAGTACCACACCGACCGCACGCCCTTCGCTCGCGAGCCGATGCGCTGCCTGTCACCGCTGCACCCCTGTAAACGCGTGGTGACCATGGTCGCCTCGCAGATGATGAAGACGCAGATCGCGCTCAACTGGATCGGCGGCAACATCCACATGGCGCCGGCCAACATCCTCGCGCTGCTGCCCAGCGAAAAGCTGGCCCGCCGGGTCTCCAGCCGGATCGACAAGACGATCAAAGCGGTACCGGAACTCAGCAAGCGCGTTGCCAAGCCTCGTTCACGCGATGCCCGCAACACCCTCGATACCAAGGAATTCGAAGGCGGCACGCTGTATTGCACCACCGCTGGCTCGGCCGCCAACCTGGCAGAACTGGCAGCGCGCTATATCTACGGCGATGAGATCGATCGTTGGGACGTCGACGTAGACAGCGAAGGCGATCCCATTGAGCTGGCCGAGGCACGCGGCACCACGTTCGGCCGCAAGGCCAAGTTTTACTTCTCCAGCTCGCCGACGATCAAAGGCGCTTCGCGCATAGATGATCTGTACGAGCAGAGCGATAAGCGCCGCTACTTCGTGCCGTGCCCGCACTGCGGACAGCACCAGGTGCTGGAGTGGGCCAACCTCAAGTGGACCGACGACTACAAGCGCGTTGACTACCTCTGCAGCAACACCGAGTGCGGCGCGCTGATCGAGGAGCACCACAAGACGGCCATGCTACTGGCCGGTGAATGGCGCGCCACGGCGAAGGGCGACGGCGAGACCGTGGGCTTCCACCTCAATGCGCTCTATTCGCCGTTGGGCTGGCTGTCCTGGCAGAGCCTGGCCAAGCAGTACGACAAGGCCAAGGTGGCCTCTGATCGTGGCGACAACGAACCCATGCAGGTGTTCTACAACACCCGATTGGCGTTGGTGTGGGACGCCGCGCAGGAGATGACCAAGGCCAGCGAGTTGAAGGCCCGCGCCGAAGATTACCGCCTGGGCACGGTACCGCCTGGCGCGCTGATCCTCACCGCCGCTGTCGACGTGCAGCACAACCGTCTGGAGCTGTTGGTAATTGGCTGGGGCGAGGGGCTGGAGCGCTGGGTGGTCGACTACGTGGTTGTGCCGGGTGACCCAGCATTGCAGCGCACGTGGCTGGATCTGGACGAGCAACTGAAGCGCCGGTACCGGCATATGTCGGGTGTGGAATTGGCTATCTGCGCCACGGCGGTCGACTCCGGCGGTCACCACACCGATGAGGTCTACCAGTTCACCCGGCTGCGGCGCTGGCGGAAAGTGTTCGCGGTGAAGGGGGCGAGCAAGCCCGGCCGGCCCGTGCTGGCTCAGCGGCCTTCGAAAGTCGATGTGACGTACAACGGCCAAACCGAGAAGCAGGGCGCCGAGTTGTGGATCATCGGTACCGATACGGCGAAGGACTGGATCTATAACCGATACCCGTTCGCCGATGGCCCTGGCGCACTGCATTTCTCGACAGACCTGCCCGACGAGTTCTACGACCAAGCCGTGGCAGAGCGAAAAATCACCGTCTACGTGAAGGGCTACAAGCGCACCGTCTGGGTCAAGGGCAAGGCCGAGCGCAACGAAGTGCTCGACCTTCTGGTTTACAACCAGGCCGCTGCCCAGTTCCTGGGGCTTCACCGGTACCACCAGGGCGAATGGAGCAAGCTGCGCGCCGCAGTTAGCCAGGGAAGCCTGTTCGCACAACCGGTTGCGAGCAGCAACATCACCGCCCTGCAGGAGGATGCCGAGAAGGCAGCCACCCCGCCGCCACCGAAGCCTGCACCACAACCACCAACGCGCCGGGTCTCCCGCAGCGCTTACCTGAAACGATGACGAGAGGGCGCCCCATGGCAAGCGCACAACAGCGCCTGGATGACGTCCGGGCGGCTATCAGCGACATCCTCCGGCTTGGGCAGAGCATCACCAAGGACGGCCGCCGGCTGGATCGAGCATCGCTCGCCAGCTTGCGCATGCTTGAAGACCAATACGCCGCAGATGCCGCCCGCGAATCCCGCGCCGGCCAGCCACGGCAAATCCGGCTGTACAGCCGTGGCAAGGGGGCGTGATGGGCTATCGAGTTCGAGCCAAGCCTGTGCGGCTGCAAGTGGTCAACAACTACGAAGGCGCCGGCCATGGGCGACGTGCCCAGAGTTGGGATGCCCCGGACGCTGCGCTGAATACCATCGCCATTCCTGCCTTGCCTGCACTGCGCAAGCGCTCCAAGGCGGCAGTACGCAATAACCCCTGGGCGGCCAGCGGCATCGGCAAGCGGGTCAGCAGCCTGATCGGTACCGGCATCACGCCGCGTGCACAGATCAAGGATGAAGCCTTACGCAGTGCCATCAACCAACTCTGGAGCGACTGGACCGACGAGTCTGACGCCGACAACCTCACCGACTTCTACGGCCAGCAGGCGCTGATCGCCCGCATGGTAGAGGAGTCTGGCGAATGCTTCGTGCGGAAGCGCTACCGTCGCCCCGAGGATGGCCTGGCGGTGCCGCTGCAGCTCCAGATTCTTCCGCCCGAGTTCGTGCCACTGGATCGCAACTTCGTCACCCGCCGCGGCAACGTGGTTCGGGCCGGCATCGAGTTCGACCAAGTGGGCCGGCGCGTGGCGTACTGGATGTGGAAGAACCACCCCGGCGACGCCCGGGCGCTGGGTACCAGCTACAACACGCTGAACCGCATCCCGGCCAGCGAGGTGCTGCACATCTTCGAACCGCTCGAAGGTGGCCAGCTGCGCGGGATCCCGCGCTTGGCGCCGGTACTGCTCCGGCTCAAGTCGCTGGACAACTACGACGACGCCGTGCTGTTCCGGCAGGAGCTGGCGAACCTCTTCGCTGGCTTCATCACCAAGCCTCGGCCTGAAGGTGCCGTTCCGGAAATTGACACCCTTACAGGGAAGCCCGTTGTTAAGGACTCCGACGGCACGCCGATGGTGGCCATGGAGCCGGGCACCATGCAGGAACTGCTCGAAGGCGAGGAGGTTGTGTTCTCCGAACCGCCAGGCGCTGGCGACACCTACGTCGATTTCATGAAGCAACAGCTCATGGCAGCTGCGGCCGGCATCGAACTGCCTTACGAATTGCTGACCGGCGACATGGCCGACATCAGCGACCGCGTGCTGCGCGTGCTGCTCAACGAGTTCCGTCGCCGCATCGAGCAACTGCAGTTTGGCGTTTACGTCTATCAGCTGTGCCGGCCCATCCGAGCCGCTTGGCTCGACGCTGCCTGGCTCTCCGGCTCTATCGATCTGCCGCAGTACTTCGAACGCCGCCGCGACTACCTGCGCACGCGCTGGGTCCCACAAGGCTGGGCCTACATGCACCCCGTGCAGGACGTGCAGGGCAAGCTGCTGGAGATCAAAGGCGGCTTGGCCAGCCGCAGCGAGCACGCGCTACGCAGCGGCTACGACGCCGAAGTGATCGACCAGGAAAACGCCGACGACAACGCCCGGGCCCAGGAGCTCGGGCTCGACTACACCACCGACACGGCCATCGCTAATGACCCCGAGGAAGGTAAGCCATGATCAAACATAAATCCCTGGCCCTGGCGATTGCCATGTGTGCCTTCTACGGGGCATCCAGTGCTGCTGAACCGCGCATCCTGAACAAGGTGGGTGGTGTCCCTGAGTTGAAATCTGAAAGCTGGTTTCACATCAGCAATCTTGCTGGAGCCGAAAAGCCCGGCGAGCCCATCGAGGTTTACCTCTACGGCGAGATTGGTATGTGGGGTGTTAGCACTGCTGACTTCATCAAGGCACTGAAAAGCGCCGACGACGGGGTATCGCCAGTGCATGTGTACTTCGATACCGAAGGCGGCGACCTGTTTGATGGTATCGCCATTCATAACACGCTGCGTGCCCTCGGCGAGCGCTGCAAGGCACTGATTTTCGGCGCCTGCTTCAGTGCCGGCAGCGTGGCTGCCTGCGGTGCTCATCGGGTCGAAATGGCAGACAACGCGCTGCTGATGATGCACAACCCCTGGACGTGGTTGGCTGGCGACAGTGCCGAGCTGCGCAAAATGGCGGACATGATGGACAAGGCGCTGGAAGGTATCGTCGCCAGTTATCAACATCGCGCGCTGGCCATCGACGAAACCGAACTGCGCCGCATGATCAACGACACTACCTGGCTGACGCCCCTTGAGGCCAAGACCCACGGTTTTGTCGACGAAATCATCGGCACCGAAAGCACGTTTGCCAACTGCGCAGATCGAGAAAAGATCCTCAACCGCTACCGTAATGTTCCCGATGCCGCGCGAGTATTGCTGGCTGCCTCGGCCCCCGAACCGGAGCCCGCCCCGGAACCCGAACCAACGCCCGAGCCTGATCCGGTACCGACCACCCCGGAAGCCGCTGAACTGGCCGTCAAGCTCGCAACGGACTGCGCTGCAGCCGGCCTGAGCAATTGCGTCGGCTACCTGATCAAGGCCAGTGCTCTGGCCAGTGCTGATGCGGTGCAGGCGCACTTCAACCGCGCCAAGGATGTTCGCGCCGCCTGCCTGGTGGCCAAGCTGCCGGATGAAGCCAAGGCGCTGATCGAAGCCGGCCTGACCGGTGACCAAGCCAAGGCGAAGCTGTTCGAGAAGCTGGCCAACAAAAGCGGCCAGGTTGAAATCAGCAACCTACCCCCGGTGGATGACGATGCCCCCCAGGCCGGCGCCCACCAGCCACCCACGGCGAATGAGGTCTACGCTCGCCGCCGCAAAAACGCCTCGAAAGGAGGAAACAACGCATGATCAAGACTGAAGGTGTTTACACCGGTGAGTTCCTCCTGTCGGAGGCCAACGGTGCCCGCAGCCGCGAGGAGGTGGTCATCGCCGCCGGCTCCGGCATCCTCAAGGCCGGCACGCTGATCGCCCTGATCACCGCCGCCAACGCACTGACCTCGACCGCCAAAGTGGGCAACACCGGCAACGGCACCATCGGTTCGGTGACCGTCACCAGTGCGGCCGCCAGTGGTGCCTACACCCTCGCCATCACCGAGGCTGCAGCCAACGGCGGCAAGTTCGAACTGACTAGCCCGGTCGGTGCCCTGGTGGGTGAAGGCACCGTCGGCCAGGCCTTCAACGGTGGCGGTTTGACCTTCACCCTGGGCGATGGCTCGACCGACTTCATCGTGGGTGACGGCTTCACCCTGACGGTGCAGGCCAACCTGGGCGAGTACACCGCCTACGACGATGACGGCACCGATGATGGCCGCCGCGCCGCCAGCGGCATCCTGTTCGCCTCGGTGGACGCCACGGCGAACGACGTGCGAGCTGTTGGCGTGATGCGTGATGCCGAGGTAATCGAGCGCCTGCTCACTGGCCTGGATGCCAACGGCCGCGCTGATCTGCTGGCCAATGGCATCGTCATTCGCCCCTGACCGTCAACTGTAGCAACCCCAACACCCCAAGCCCCGCACCTGCGGGGCTTCGCATTTCTAGGAGCCCAACATGGCCGAAATCAGCATTTTCCAAGACGAGGCGTTCAGCGTTGACGCGCTGCTCACCGTCATCAACGACGACCACGTATTGCCGGGGCAGATTGCCGCGGCTGGTTTGTTCGAGGAGGAAGGCGTCAGCAGCACCGTCGTGCAGATCGAGAAGGACGGCATGACCCTGGCGCTGGTCGAATCCAAACCGCGCGGTGCGCCTGGTCAAGTGGTGATCGGCGACAAGCGCAGCCTGATCCCGTTCAACACCGTCCACCTGCCGCAGGTGTTCCAGATCCTGGCGGACGAAATCCAGGGCATCCGCGCAGTCGGTAGCCTCACCGAGCTGATGCAGGTGCAAGCCTATGTCGCGCGGCGTATCGAGAAAGCGCGCCGTCAGCTCGCCCTGACTCATGAGTACCAGCGTATCGGGGCTATCCAAGGGCTGGTAGTCGATGCTGATGGTGAGAGTGTGCTGCTCGATATCTTTCAGCGTTTCGGCATCGAGCGGCCAGAGGCCTACAGCCTGGAACTGACCGACGACGATACCGACGTCAGTGTGAAGTGCATCGAGGTTCTCGACCGTCAGGAGGATGCGCTAGGCAACGTCACCAGCACTGGCGCACATGCCTACTGCGGGAAAGATTTCTGGGCGGCTTTCATTGCGCACCCGAAAGTGCGCGATACCTACAAGAACTGGGAAGCGGCTGCCAGCCTGCGCGGTGATCGCCGCCAGCCGTTCGAGTTCGGCGGAATCACCTGGGAGCGCTATCGCGGCAAGGTCAACGGTAATGCATTCGTTGCTGACGAAAGCGCCTTCGTTGTGCCGACAGGAGTGCCGTCACTATTCATCAGCGCCTTCGCCCCAGCCGACTACATGGAGACGGTCAACACCGAGGGCTTGCCGTACTACGCCAAGCTGGCTCCGATGGAGTTCGACAAGGGCGTCAAGGGTGAGGCGCAGTCCAACCCGCTGCACCTGTGCACCCGCCCGCTGTCCGTCATCGAGCTGACCATCTAACCATGGCCAGCTTCGGTGAATCCCTCGACGCCATGGATGACGCAATCGAGGCCTCGCTGGGTGATGGCTGCGCTACTTACCAGGGGCCAGAGCATGGTGCCGTGCCTGTGCGCGGCATCGAGGTGATGGTCGACCGCGCCTTGGCCAACGGTGGGGCGGGTGGTGCTTTCCAGGGCAATGTCGTGGGCATCACCTGGCGCAAGCGCTACCTCGCAGGCGTGGACAAAGGCGGCATCTGGCAGCACGGCCGGCGCCGCTTCGTCGTCGAGGTCACTGTTGCCGATGACGGCGACTGGATCACAGCCGCCTGCACGGAGGTCAAATGACCAACATCCTCACCGAGGTGCGCCAGGCGCTGGTCAAGCGCATCGAGACCATCAGCATCGACAATGGCTACCTCACCAACGTGGGTAGCAACGTCAAGTCGGGTTGGTTCAATGAGGTGGTGAAGGACGGCAACGTCTCAGCCGCCGGCCTGGTGGTGGTGCAGAAGGCCAAGGCGTTGCCGCCAGAGCCTGGTCGGGGCGCGATGAAGATGCGCCCCGGCTTCCATGTCATCGCTGCAATCAGTGCTGGCCTGCACGACTACGAAGCCCCCATCGAGGACATCGAGCATGACCTGCTCAGCTGCCTTTGCCCGACTGATGGGGTGTCCCCCGAATGGCTGCCCTCCGGCGCGCTGAACCTCATCGTAGGTGCGCCTGAACCTTTCCCGCCCGGTGAAGGCTTGAACGCCGCCACCGTGCTGATCCCTGTTCACATCATTTCCGTGGTCGACCACTTCGACCGCTAGGAGGCCTAATGGCACGCATCAAGGAAACCGCCATCATCGGCGGCCGCTTCAGCATCGGCAAGCCGGGTGGCCGTAAGCCTACCGACTTCATCGGCATCGTTCGCTCCGCGCAGGAGCGCATCGAACAAACCGAACTGCGCGAACCGGACACCACCAACCCGCTGGGTGGTACCTACGACAAGTACAACAGAATCGACCGCTTCTTCCTCGACATGGAGCTAGCTGAAATCACCACTGGAAACCTGGCCCGTGCCATGGCTGCAGTGGTGCAGGAAATCCCCAGTGATGAGATCGAGGGCGAAGACGTCATCCTGGGCGTTGGCCAGACCACCGCGCTCGAGCTGATGCCGCTGGTGATCCGTACCGTCACCTTTGATGGTGACGAGTACGAGGAAGATCTCGACTGGCGCATCACCGGTGCCGGTATCCATGTGCTGGAAGAAAGCGATCTGGCCGCTGCCCTGGCGGCAGCTTCAGTGCCGACTGCCACCGCAGCGGCTGCCGCCGGCAACGCCGGCAACGGTACCGTTGGCACCCTGAGTGCTACTGCAGCTGCTGCGGTTGGCGCTTACACCGTGACCATCACCAACGCTGCTACCGGCGCTTTCAGTGTCACCGGGCCTGCTGGTGCGCTGGCGGCTGGTGAAGTCGGTACCGCCTACACCCAGGCCGGCCTGACCTTCACCGTCACGGCTGGTGTCGACGAGTTCGAGGATAACGACCGCTTCACCATCACCGTCACGGCGGCGGCTGATCCCGTCGCCCAGGTCAGCTACCGCTGCGCGCGCTTCGATGCCATCGAGTACCTGACTAGCTCTGGCGAGGACTGGTACCTGCTGTTCGAAGGCTCCAACGCCGTGGGTGAGAAGGGCAAGTTCAACATCCACTACTGGCGCGCGAACTTCGCGCCGACCACAGGCCGCGACGTGCTCAGCGTCGAGAACTTCATGGGCCTGCCGATGGTGGTTGAAATCCTGCCCGAGCCGGAACGCGCAACCTCTGACGCCAAGAGCGCCTACGGCAAGATGCATAAGCAGCGGCCGTTGCAGTAAGGGAGGATGGCCAGGGATGGCCGTCAACAGAACAGGTCAGCCTGAATCTCATCGGGTGGTAAGAGATGATAGAGCTTGAGCTGTTCAACTTTTTCTGATGTGAACCCGCTGGCTGCAGCTTGGGTGAGCTTTGTAGTGCGCCATGCTGCCTCGATGAAGTCAGCCATCTGATGAGCAGGGATCAGCGCTAGGATTTCTGGATACAGCGCCTGGCCGCATCTGTAGGTTTTTGATAGCTGCTGGGAAAGCTCATCGGCGGAATAGATGGCCTGCCCGTGTCGTTCTGAGAAGGTTATGGCGGGATGGTAATGCCGGGGCTTATTGCCGCCTCTGAAGCTGACGGCGATTTCGCGAAGGCAAAGCAGTGCTGGGTATATGTTGAGGCAGCGTAGGTGCCAGCACTGATCTGGCGCTGTCGATGAGCCAGATATCTGGTCTATCAGGTCGTTGATGATTTCCCCTGTGCCTTCATCAGTTGCACTCAGGATGGCATATGGCACAGTGACTCGTTGATCTAACAGCACCTTCTCGCCGGAGAACACGAGTTGCGATGCTGACTTCTGCTTGATTTCCCCGAAGCTGAAGTATGTGACGTTGATAGTCATGGCCCCTCCATGGTTTCGTTCTAGTGTTCGGTATAGGCTTATTAGCTTGGCACTTACATCTGAGGTTTCCATGAAAAGGATTTTATTGTCACTGGTTGCGCTCTTCTTGATATCCGGTTGCTCCGAATCCAATGCCCATCAGGCTCCAATCGAAGATGGCGCTATCCCTGATCGCATAGGCTGCGAGGTGGGGTGCGACAAGCTGAACAAGTTTGAGCGCTGGCAGCCTTACCTGGCCAAGGCGGTGGAGGTTCAGAGGCGTCAGGAGAAATGCAAGAAGGTCGAGTATGCAAGCGTCGACCACGAAAGCGATCCGAATAACCCGACCTTCTGGGTGATGTGCGCGAACGCGCAAGGTAACTCCTACAACACCTTCTATTCCAAGGCCCAGATCGATGCTCAGGCGGTTGCACGCGGTGATGATGTCTCCAAGAGCTATGCATTTTCGGTTTGCGAAAAAGAGCTGCCACGTTACTTTCCTGGCTATTTCAAGGGAGCAGTGACCAAGACGGGGTTTTATGTTGCACCCAATGGCCGAGCCCAAGTGTTCTATGACCTGACAATCGCTGGTCAAGCGAGAAAAGCGAGATGCCTGGTCGATCATGAGTTTGTTGAGTTCACCGTAGTGAACTGATTTTTCTCTATTTCCAAGACCCGCCTCGGCGGGTTTTTTATTGCCCGGAGATTCCCCATGACTGACCTCGCCGCCAGTCAGCCTGTGAAGGTTGGCTCGGGCACGGCTGCCCGCGACATTCTGGTGTACGAACTCACGCCGCTGGAGTACCGCAAGATCCTGCTTGGCACGGCCAGCCTGCCTGAGGATGCCGATGCCGAGAGCATCGCCCGTTACCAGATCGACCAGGCGCTGTTGGCTGATGTGAGCCTGAGCGACCTGGCGCTCTTCGTTCGGCGGCCGGTGGCTGAATTGGAAGGTCTGCCGACCGGCGTGTTGAGGAAGCTGCTGGCCAAGGCCAAAGAGATGAACCCGGATTTTTTCGACGCTCTGGTGAGACTGGCCACACCCCAGAGCGAGCCCTCGCCGAGCTAGAGCGCAGCCTCGCTGCCCTTGGCCGCCTCGGCCACCCCAATGCAATCCATTACCCGTGGCGCATGTTCCTGCGCTGCCTGAAGGTGTGAGCTATGGCTGACGTTGAACTGCGAATTTCGGCGGATGCCGGGGATGCCAGCAAGGAAATCAGCGGCTTCCGCAAGGAATATGTAGAGCTGGTGAAAGCGGTGGAGAAGCCGCTCCGCCAGATCGATGCGCTGCAGAAAACGACCGAGAACGCCAAGGCCGCCACCACCGCCTACTTCGATGCAAGGCGCCGCGTAGATGAACTGAAGCGCGCCATCGAACAGGCCGGCCAGCCAGTGCGAGAGCTCGACCGGGCATACGCCCAGGCTCAGCGCACCTTGGCCAGCGCTACGCGTGAGTTTGACCGGCAGAAGGCCAAGGTGCGCGAACAGCGCGCCGAGCTGAAAGCGGCCGGAGTGGACGTGCGCAACCTGGCCGCCGAGCAGCAGCGCCTACAAGGGCAGCTCGGCTCTGCGATTGGCATGGGTCGTATGGATTCGCAGATCAAGGCTGCGACCGATGCCTTTGGTATCACCCAACTGCGTAACCTGCGCACCCAGTTGGTGGCGTTGGATACCGACTATCGCCGGCTGACTGCATCTGCCAACCTCTCCGCGCGCGAGCGCATCACTGCCGAGATCCAGTACCAGGCTCAGGTCAACAAAACCCGGGCTGCTATTCGTGAGCTTGAAGGCGGAACCGCCGAGGTTGGCGGTAACCTGCAGGCAATGTACAGCCGCCTGGCTGTGGTGGTGGCCACTGCTTACAGCATCGAGCGTGGTTCGCGCGCTTTCTTCGACGTGGCCGATGCCGTGGTCACGATGGAGGATCGCCTGCAGGCGGCGACACAAAGCCAGGACGAATACGACCGTTCGTTGGCTCGCCTCGAGGAGACATCTAAGCGTGTGCGCATCCCTCTGGCGGCTACGTCGGAGCTGTTCCTCAGCTCGGTTCGTCCGCTACGTGAGATGGGCTTCTCTGCCGCCATGACAGCGGACATGGTGGCAGCGCTCTCGGCCGGCTTGGTGACCAGCAACGTCAAGGGCCAGCAGGCTGAAGCGGTAATCAACCAGCTGAGCCAGGGCTTACAGACCGGTACCATCCGCGGTGATGCTTTCAACGCCATGCTGCGGAACGCGCCGACGCTGATCGATGCGCTGACCAAGAGCCTGGGTGTCAGCCGCGCCGAGCTGATCCGTATGGCGAACGCGGGCGAACTGACGACAGACAAATTCGTCACCGCGCTAAGCCAGCAGGCAGATGGCCTGCTGGCCCTGGCAGACAACATGCGCAGTACGGTCGGCGATGCGCGCGGTACCAATACCGACAGTATCAACAAGGTCATCGGTGCCATCGATACTCTGACCGGTGCATCGGAAGCATCGATCAAGCGGCTGGATGAGCTTTCAGAGGCGATGGATCGAGCCGCTAAGGGCGATGGCGGCGGCATTGCTGACTTCGTCAGTAACCGCACGGCCTGGGTGCCGATGTTCAGCGGTTTCTCGGTTTGGATCGAGGGCTTCAAGTCATGGTCTGACGCGGGAGAGGAAGCCGCCGAGACGGTCATCAGCGCCGAGCAGGAAGCGGCTGATCGCTCGCGTGAACTGGAGGAGCAGAGCCTGGCCGCCAAGCGCGCCTACGCCGCCGAGTTCAACAAGATCAGCGCTGACTTGGCGGTGAAGTTCAAGAACTCCCTTGACGATCAGGTGGCGGCACAGCGCAAGGCCAACAGCGAGTTGGGCAAGGCGCGCAACGCGCAGCTGGAAACGGAGAAGCGCTACAAGGCAGCGCTCGAAAAGCTTCGGGTTGGTGCCACCGGCCCAGCCAGCTACAACAATGCACAGACCCTGCAAGTGGCTGCACGCGACGCATTGCGTCGCAACGATGCCGAGGGTGCCAAGCGCAACGCGCAGGCGGCACTGAAGATGTTGACCGAGCTGGCCGAGGCCGGTGAGAACACCTACGGCTTTGCTGGAATGATCCAGGGGCTGCAGGCCATCGAGCAGGAAGCCGACAAAATCAACGTCGACAAGGCCGAGAAGAGCTTCGAAGCGGCAAGGAAGAAAACGCAGGAATGGAAGAAGGAGCTCGAGGCACTGAAGAACTTCACCATTGTTCCTGAGATTTCTGACCAGGCGTTGGCTGACGAAGCCGCTAAGCTGCGCAAATGGGCACAGATGATAGGTTTGGATGTATCTCTCGCGCCGCGCGTGCTGCCGAGTGATGCACCGACCAGCGCACTGAGTGCAGGCATTGGTGCTGCTGCGCCATCAGCAATCATCGATCCGAAGGCAAAGCCAGCGCCGGCTGCCGCCGTGCCGGTACCGGCGAAGCCGCAGTGGGTGAGGGAGGGCAACGCCTTCTCCGACCCCGTCGAGGTCGCTGCCAAGCCCAAGTGGGTGCAGGACGGCAACAGCTTCGGCGACGCCATCCCGGTGGAAGCCAAGGTGGTAGGCATTCGCCAGGACGGCGAAAACAGCTTCACCAACCTGCCACCTGTAGATGTCGAGCTGGGCATCGACGAAGCCTCTGCGACTGCAGCGGTGCAGGCGGTTGAGGGCATCGCCCAGGTGCTGCGCCAAAAGTTGCAGGTGCCTATCAGCGTCGGCCCGGTCACCAGCGGGCCGCAGGATGCGGCTGGCTTCTCCGCCGGCGGCTGGACTGGCCCTGGCGGCAAGTACCAGCCGGCCGGCGTGGTGCATGCCGACGAGCACGTGCAGCCCAAGGAAGTGGTGAACGAGCCGGGTGCGCTGCCGTTCCTCGAGCGCATCCGCCGGCATGGCTTCCGCAACACCCTGAGCGAACTGCGTGCGCAGCTTGCTGCAGGCCAGCGTGGTTATGCCGCGGGCGGTCTCGTCACCGGAGGTTTTGTTCCGCCCAGTCGACCTCTGCCTTCGGTGCCGCCCCTCGCTCCTGAGTTGCAACAGCAGCTGGACGGTGCGGTAGGGCCGACGACGCGGCTGGAGATTGTGTCGGGAGGTACACGGCTGGAGGTGAACGTGCCGCCCAGTCAGTCGGAAAACCTCAAGCTGCTGCGTCTGCAGTTTGGTCGCACCCATCGTTAGATAGCCCGCTCTCTGCGGGCTTGTTTTCTGGAGTCTCTATGAAGCTACCAACGCTGATGCTTGGCGGGGTGCCGCTCGTGGCGTTTTCGGGATTGCCGGATTTCACCTGTGATCAACTCCGAGGCTCGGCCCTGGTGCGTATGGGTAACGGCGCCGCTGTGCAAATGACGCACTGGGCCGGGAAGCGTAGCGGGACGATCAGTGCGTCTGGCTGGATGCCTGCAGGCCTGGATGGCCTGGATTACAGCCAGCCGCTGGAGTTGCTGAGCCGGCAGCAAGAGAGCATTACCGGGCCAGCCAATGCTGTGGTGCTGACAAGCGAGCCGAGGCCGGATCATTCGCCATGGGCTTTTGCCCTGGTGGGCCGAGACTGGCGCAAGACGCCGTGTGTGTATGAGGGTGGCATAGCGACGGCAACGCCGAAGCAGGGCGCGACTCTGTACTGCATCAGCTGGTTTCCAAAGATCATCGTTTTTGCCACGCCGCCTTCAAAGGGGCTAAGTACCGGTAATGGGGTGACCCCGCACAGCTGGTCCATCACGTTCGAAGAGGTGTAGCCATGCTGCTGGGTAATGACTTGCTCGGCGGCGCCCCGCTGGGCAGCCTGCCGGGCAGTGGAGATGTGCCAGAGCCAATTGTGGTCGGTGGCGATAACGCGATTCAGTGGGTGAGCCGGGTGGTTGTCGCGGGCGTTGATTGGTCTGCTCGTGTCACTGGCGAGACTTCAGTGCTTGCTGCCGAAGGCGGAGCCCGCGTAGCGCAGTTCACCCTGTGTCTACCCCCTGGCCCGGTGCTGCCGCTGGAGTGGCGCAAGCGCGAGGTAACCATCGACTACCTCGACAACCTGGGCGAGTCGCGCTTGTTCACCGGCCGCATCGTCGACCCGGTGTGGAACCGCACCGACCGCACCCTGGCGTGCACCTGCAGCGACCAACTGCAGGAGGTGGTCGAGTCGCTGACTGTCGAGCAAGTGGATTCGCTGACGGGCGGCCTGTGGTCTGAGGATGTGTTCGAGTCGGTCGAGGGCCGCAGCCACTGGGACTACGCGCAAGAGCGCATGAGCACCCGCACCGCCTCGCTGGAGTGCGACGCCTACGGCGTACCACGCGTTAGCAGCTGGTATGCCAAGGACGTCGCTGACTATGTGTTTGGTGAGGGCGCGACCATCTACGACACCGTGGTGGTGGGCTTCAGCGAAGACAAGCGCGAGACGAACCGTGTGCTGATCGAGGCCGACTACAGATTCAGCCGGCTTCGGCAGTTGAACAAGGCCTATCACTGGCAGCACCCGGAGACGGGTGGCATGGGCGGAGAGGGCGGTTTCTGCGCCTGGTTCGTGGACTCAACTGAGCTGCCGAACATCGACATGATCCTCGATGCGGTGACCGACAGCGGCCAGCAGTTGCTGAGTGGCGCGACCTGGTACCGCACGCTGCCGCAGGGCATCTGGTGCGACCCTCCAATCGGCTGGAACAACCCGTTCACTGATCAGTTGCTGGGCTTCTCGCTCACTGCTGCGCGGCGCTGGACGCAGGTGGTGACAGAGAAGTACGCACTGGATGTGCGAGCCGATGCGGCGATCACCGCCAGCGGCGAGCTGGTGCAGCGTGACAGCCTGGCCATGGACGTGGAGAGCGACCTGGCAGAGCGCTGGGAGTCCACTGCGTTTGGTGTGAACACAGCGGCGCCTGCAGTTGGCGGTACTTCAAATGGCATCCCGCGCCCAGGATTCCAAGCGCCATCGACACCTGGTCGCGCTGCTGATGACGGCGTGAGCGGTCACACCGATGTGCGTGATGAGCCGCGTCGCCAGGCTGGGCTGCGTGTGCTGCTCACCCAGGCGGTGGCCACGATCATCGGCGAGCACCGCGGCACAACTGCAAACTGGGATGTGCCGGCCGGCTGGGTGCACGGCATAGATCTGGAGCACACGGGTCAGGTCGATGACCAGGGCCTGTTGGCCAAGGGCAAGATCCAGCGACTGCAATGGCGGCTGGATCATGGTGGTGGTGCAGCGCTGTGCAGTGTGACCGTTGCGCTGATGCGCGGTGGCGGTGATGTGAACGACCCGTTGACGCCACCGGCCTTCAGCGTTGAGCCACAGCCAGAGCCGCCAGCCCCCGATCCGATTGCCGAAAATCTGCCTACGCAGATCGGCGGCCGTGGCGAGGTGTATGACGACGAGCTGGACGGCTTCAGTGGTACCTGGTCGGTGGGCGATGGCGTGAGCGAAGGCTTTACCCGCCGCTTCCAGATCACTGCCGACGAGATCCCGGCCGAGCAGCGCGACGAGTTGGTGGTGCCCATCGAGGGCGTTTACCGCGTCGCGATCCCCAATGACCTGTTGGAGCTGAACTGATGGCAACACTGGCTCAGGAGCGCGCGGCGATTCGCAAGGGCATCGAGGAGGCTCGTAAGCCAACGGCCGCCGCTGAGCGCAAGGCGATTGGCGAAGCGATGATTGCCCGTCGCCGTGGCGAGCAGCAGGTTGATGACATCAACGCGGTTGTTCGCCCGACGAAGGCTCGGCGCACGTTGCGCACCATCGAGCCGCGCGGCTCACTGCCGGCGCAGAAGGGCCGCGGCAACTACGTGCCGCCGCCGGTGAACCCTGGTAGTGGCGGTGGCATCGCAAGCCCGCTTGTTGAGCAGGACTTCGCCACGCGGCAGTACTGGGATGATCGCACTGTGACAACTGTCGATGGGCTGTTCAGCTTCGTTATCCGCCCCATCAAAGAGATCACCCAGCAGGATGCAAACGAGGCCGAGGTCAAACAGCAGTTCGCGGAGCCACCGTTGTGATTGAACTGGACGAAACCAAGGCCATCGGCAACACCCAGCACGGCCTCATCCGTGAGAGCCTCGGCGACTTTCTGCGCGAAGTCGACGGCGTGCCGTGGCCCTTGACGGGCGAACTACCAACGCCAGACTGCTGGCCTATCCAGCTGATCCGCAAACCTGGCATTGCCGATGTGCCGCTAAGCGAGGGCTACCTTGAAGCCGAGCGCCTGCAGGGGCGCGTTTGGCAGAACTATGCGCTGCTGCAGAGCGATTGGTTGCTGTTCGGCCGCCGGGTTGATGGCTGGATCTACTGGGCGTCAAACGGTGAGCGATGGATTGTGCAGCCAGGCATCACAATCACCACCCAGGCGACTGTTGGCGAGCCGTTTGCGCTGACGCTGGAGTGCCAGCCGTTCGGGCACTTCGAACCGATAGAGACGGCTCCGGTAAGCCTGCCGGTTGGCGTGCCGGACAACGGGCAAACGGGCAGCCCCGCGGGCCGTGGTGTGACGGTGACGAGCATTACCAGCACTGGCGACCGCGCGCTGCTGCGGCTGTCCTCCGGCGGCGCCCTGCCGACTGGTTATCTGCAGATCGAAATCACCGACACGGACGGCGTCCTGGCCGCAACGATGACGGTGCTGCGCACGCAGGAACAGGCGCTGGGCGATTGGGAGCAGGACTACCCGGCGTCGCCCTGGTGGGAAATGCGCACGTACATCGCTATTGGCGATATGAGCCCCCCAGCCTCGGTTGAGAAATTCCCTCCGGGCGGTGGCACCTACACGCTGTCCGTTACCGGCCTGCTGGAGGTTGACGGCAGCGTTGCCTCGACTGAGCTGGAGCGGTTGCCGGTGGGGAGTGCGCTTTACACGGCGGCGCGAACTGGGAGACTGGTGGCGCTAATGTTCGATGATGCTGATGCTCTGGTGGAATACACCGCCACCACGCGCTACTCGCTCGATTGTCAGTACCCGTCCGTGACCGGCGCCGTCAGCGGCTCGATTTCCGGCACGTCGACATACGATGCTGACTTTTCTGACGTGATGTTTACCGGCAGCCTCAGTAGCGGGGTGGGCCGCACGGTGTCGGAGATCCTGAATATTCAAGTCGATCTGTTCCGCGATGGCGTCCTGATCGAGCAGGCCGAGGCCACGCTAGCAGAGCAGGCAGAGCAACGGCTGGCGTACAACTACTCGACCAGTAGTCCTTCGTATGTCAGCGGCGGCCCTCGGCTGATGCCCGGCGGTCAGTGGCGCTGGCTGAGCGCTGCGCTGGCCCCGAGTGGCTCGACCAGTGTTGACCCCGTTACCGGCACGATCTCAGGGCCGATCACCGGCACCTATTCGACGCCAGCGCCATATGCCGAGACGTTCTCGTCACGCTCGGTGGTTGAAACGCTACCGCCGTCCAGCCGCATCAATAACGTTAGCAAGCTGCCCGCGACGCCCGGCGACCAGAACAACCTCAACACCAGCATCACGTTCAGCAATTTAGATGCCGGAGGCGGTGGCAACCATGTTGGGCTCCACTACATCGAAACGACGCAGGGCGGGGTTCGGTTGTTGCGCTTTCACTCCACTACGGCCCCGAACCTGGTGGTGCGCAATGAGCTGGCCATTCACTACCCACATGCCAGCGCGGCCGGGCGCGGGGCGGTTGCGCTAAATGCTCGCCAGGCTTACCACCCGCTGACGCACGAGCTTGTGACCGATTCAACCGGCGGGGAGCCGGTAACCTTCTTCTGAGGTAACCCATGAATTTCATCAACAACTACGCTGCCCAGGTTGCCCTGGCGTCCGGTGTGACCGAGCTCGCCCTGGCGTTGCCCAATGGTACCTATCGGCTGACACTGAGCGATGCACGCGGCGCCGATGCCACGCGTTTCGAGTATCTCGATGCAGCAGTGGTGTCGGGCATCGCTACGCTGACGCGCGGGCGTGAGGGCAGCGCCGATCAGGACTGGCCCGACGGCAGCTGGATCTACTACAGCATCACAGCGGGCGTGCTCGATCAGGTATTCGCGACTCTTGATGCGCAGGCCGAATTGATCGCTGCCCAGGCAATTGAAATCGCGGGGCTTGGCGCCCGGGTTTCATCGCTTGAGAGCGCAAACATTCCGGAAAATGCTGTCCGTGTGACGCTTGGCGTTGTTGAGTCTGGTGAAAGCAGCTACCGCGCTGGCTATTTCGAGCCGGATGGCGAGGGGGGCGGCTTCATCGGTGGCGTCCAGCCGGTGCCGGTTATGGTTGCTGGTGTTGGAGAGCTGAGCGTGTTCTACGCCACTGCGCTGTACGAAGAGTTCGAGGATGCGCACGAATTTAACATTGCATTCGCCGGCAACGTTGTAGCTCTGCTATCAGCTATCGACTCAATCGACGTCCAGGGTATCGGCACGCTGCCGATGGCCGGTTCGTATAGCTGGAATCCTGACTCGGGAATTACCCAGGCCAACTGGGTAGGTAATGCCGCGGACTGGATCTCTGGCGGCGCACGCCTCATTACGTTCAACCCAGCCTGATCATCATCACTCGGAGTAGCCAGCCATGCAGCCGGCCCGCTTAGACCTGCCCGTCGTTCCGGGCACCACATACCGCGACACCGTCCGGCTGATGCAGCCAGAGTTCGTTTATCCGCCAATCACCGCCATCGCAGCCGGCACAAGTGGCGTGCGGCTCACTGTAGATCACGACCTCGAAAGCGACTGGCCGGTGTGGGTGCGCGGCGTAACGGGCATGATCGAACTGAACCGCGACCCGCGCACGGCGCTGCCGTGGCGTGCGAAGCGGATTGATGCCGTCACGCTGGAGATCAATGCGCTATCCGGTGCCGGACAGCGCCCGGCCGGTGGCGAGCTGGTTTACAAATTGCCGGTTGACCTGTTCGGTGCCGCGGTGGCCATGCGCTTCACTCGCGCCGGGCAGGAGGTGCTGACGCTGACCATTGGTGGCGGCCTAGCCAGCCCAGCACCTGGCACGATCACGCGTGAGCTGACGCCGGCACAGACCGAGCTGCTCAGTAACAGCTGGCAGTACACGCTGGACGTGACGTTCAGCGACGGCACCGTGACCCGCTACTACCAGGGCGGGCCGCAGCAGGAGTGCCACCATGGATGCTGAGGTTTACCTGGCCGTGCTGGAAATCCCTGATCTGGAAACGGGGGAGGTCGAGCGCGAGTATCTGGTGAGCCTGCAACAGCCCGAGGTGCACTCGACCACCGTAAGCGAGCAGGGGCCGCCCGGGCGTCCGGGTGAGCCAGGGCCGGCAGGCGGCGCCGCGGTACAGCGGCTGGCCGGAGAGACACTGAGCGCGCTTCGCGTGGTGTACGAGCTGGACGGCCAGGTGTTTGCCCTGGACTACCGGGATGCCGAACACATCGACCTGCTGCTCGGTGTGACGCTCACTGCGGCCGACCAGGGCCAGCTCATCAACGTGCAACGTCTCGGCGCCGTCGACGATAACGGCTGGAACTGGCAGCCAGGCCGCGTCTGGCTCGGCGTTGACGGCGCACTGACCCAGACATATCCGGATGACGGCTACGACGTGCTGATCGGTGCGGCGGTGGCCAGCGGCCGGCTTCTTCTCAATCTGCAAGATCCCATCGAACTGGAGTAATCATCATGGCTCAAGGCTTCTTGGCCCGCGTTGCGGGTCGCACCGTACAGATTTTCGCCACCGTCATCTCGGCCGGCGTGGCGAACGCCGGCAACCTCGTCGGTCTTGGAGATAACGGTCGCCTCGACATGAGCGTGCTGCCCGTCGGCATCGGCGCTAACACCACCCAGGCGGTAGCTAGCGAGGCGCTGGGCGCCGGTAAATTCGTCAACTATCACAACGACGGCGGCGTGTTCGCCGTTCGTTTAGCGGACAACAGCAACGGACGACATGCGGATGGGTTTGTGCTGGAGGCTTTTGCCGAGGCCGCGAATGCGACCGTTTACCCGCTGGACGGCACCAACGCAGAGCTGACTGGCCTGACCATCGGCGCCCGTTACTGGCTGGGCACAGCCGGCGGCGTGACCGCAGCGGCGCTGGATGAAACCGACCCCGCCAACGTGAACAAAATCAGCCAGTACCTGGGCGTGGCGAAATCGGCCGACGAGTTGGTTACTGATGACGACGGCTACGTGGTGCTGTGATGACGTCTCGTAGGCCGATTGTCTCGACAGGTGGCCGGCGCCGACAGTTGCCTGCCGGCGACACGCTTCTGGGCGTGCCGTCATACCTGCCTGCATACCAAGTGGCCGGCACGATGCTCAAGTTGGCACTCAATCTCGATTACTCACTGACTGTCGCCCAGGCTGGCGGCGGCTCTCTTAGCGTGCAGGTGGTGCTCAATGGGTGACGTGAGGCCGTTGAAGTTGTTTGCGACCGGTGCCGGCGCCGGCGAGTTACGTGAGTGCGCGGACGGTGATGGCGAGTATTGGGTTGTGGCGCCTTACTGTACTGTCGGCGGCACAGCCAATGCGCTGACGCTCTCGCTGCAGCACGGCCTCGGCAAACCCAGTGCTTACCGTGCCGGGCAGCAATTCCGCTTCCGGGCCAGCCTCAGCAATACCGGCGCAGCAACCATCAATGTTGCGGGCCTCGGCGCGAAGACGGCGGTGACTGTCACGGGCGCAGCCCTGCCGGCTGGCTATATCCGCACAGATGTCGACACGACGATCACCTACGACGCGGTGAGTGATCGATTCGTTGTGGGGCGTGAGATCGAGCGTGGAGCAAATGCTAGCGGGGAGTATGTGCGCCTAGCCGATGGGGAGCAGATTTGCCGATCGCCGTTGATCGTCGATTCTGCTGCCAGCATAACTATCGCGGCCGCTGGAGGATTCAGGGGCAACGCCTCGCCCTGGATATTCCCGGCAGCATTCTCTAGCGCGCCACACGCTCCATGTTGGAGCAGGACATCTAACAATCTGATTCTCGGATTGAGGGTTCTCAACACGACAACAGTTCAGCCTGACTACTGGTCGGCTGTATCGGTTGCCAGCGTAGGCGCTGGGTATCAATCAACAGCAACGGGGAGGTGGTACTGATGGACATCTATTTCATGCCGATCTCGATGTTTGTAGATCCAATCTACACGCTCGAAGTCTCCGGCAGCGGCTCGGTCATCATTCTTGACGGCGCCTCGCACAGCTTGGCTGACCTGGCCGAAGAGGCAGCAGCAGATGAACCGAAGATGCCCCGCTTCGTCGTTGGGGCGACAGCCACGTCTGTGACGTTGCTGTTGCCGTACTGGGGTTCTGCTCCGCCGGAGGTGCTTCACCCGTCGCCGATGCTGGGAGTGCCTGATGGGCCAGTGCAGTTGCCGGGGTGATTACTCAGTAGCTCGGTGCGCACAATCGAAACTGATTGCGGTGCCTCGATGCTGATCGCGGCGTGCCGCTCCTCAATCCGGGTAACCCGGATACGCAGGCCTTTGGTGATCAGTTGTTGCAGCTCGTCTTCTGAAATGTCTGCTTCGAGTCGAAGCAGTATTTCATCACCGGCTCGGCGGGTAAGTGTGAGCGCCATTTTCCTGCCTCCCTGCAGTTAGTAGTTTTTCAACCATAGACCATGCCCGCCGAGCGCGGGCTTTTTGTGTCTGGAGAAATCATGACCCTATCTGAGATTCGGGCTCAGGCGATTGCGCCTGCGCTCGCGCTGCTGCCTGCGCGCATGTCGAGCACAGCGGCGGAAGTCATGCTGTTATCGATCACTCAGCAGGAAGACCCAGAACAGCGGCGCCGGCAGTGGCCGTCTGGCCCGGCCCGGGGCCTGTGGCAGTTCGAGCAGGCCGGCGGTGTGCGCGGTGTGCTGAATCACCCAGCAAGCCGCCAGCATGCGCTGGCTGTTTGCGCCGCCCGTGGCGTCACGCCAGATCCTGCTGCGGTGTGGGCTGCACTTGAGCATGACGACGTCCTTGCTGCTGCATTCGCACGCCTGCTGCTGTGGACAGATCCGCACGCCCTACCGGCCGCGAATGACCCTGCCGCAGGCTGGGCGCTGTATGAGCGCACCTGGCGCCCCGGCAAGCCCCATCCGCAGCGCTGGGCACCGCGCTTTGCCGCAGCAGTTCGCGAGGTGGTGGCATGAGCGCCGTCCTCAAGCTGGTGCCGGCGTGGGGGTGGGCGGCACTGGGCGGCCTGGTGCTGGCCCTGGCGGTGGGTGGTGGCCAGCAAATCCGCGTCAACAGTCTGCAGAGCGATCTGGCAACCGAGCGTGACACCCGCATCGAGGACGCCGGAAAGCTCGGCGCTTGCCGCGCCACCCGTACCAATCTGCTCGCCCAGGTGATCGAACAGAACGGCGCCCTGGCTGATCTGCGCGCCGCCGAGCTGGAGCGCGCCGCACGGGCGCGCGATGTCCAGCAGCAGGCCGAGAGCGAGGCTCGGCAGGCCGACCAGCAGGCGCAGCTGGTACTGCAAGAGCGAACGCCGCCCGGGTCTGATGTGTGCGCCGCGGCAAGCCAGGCATTTGACGATGAACTGAGACGGGAGCGTGGGCTATGAAGTGGCCACTGGTAGTCCTGTCTCTGCTGCTGGTTGGTTGCGCCGGACAGGCCGCTGACGTGCCCGAACCGCAGTTGGTGCCCGTCGAGGTTCCGGTCGAGGTGCCTTGCCGCACAGAGCGCGTGCCTCGACCTGCCTTCGCGGTTGATGCATTGCGCATTGGCGCTCCAAACGACGAGCAGATGCGCGCGCTGCGGGCTGAACGGAAGCAGCGGAAGGCATATGAGAAGCGGCTGGAGGCCGCTATCGATGCGTGTCAGTGACTTTCTTCAATCGTCCTTTCGCTTGCGGGTTGAGCCCCGTGGGCGATGGTATATGCGCTGATAGTCTTCATCGCTCAATGCGGCATACCACTTCCGATGCTTGGCCAGGTAGGCGGCATAACCGCCGCATTGCCGGATTTGCTCCAGAGCCTTGCGCGCGGCCTGCCGGCCTTTCTCCAGCCGAACCGATTGCTGTGTTGGCGTCAGCTTTGCTCGGTGCCGCTGCACCGCTGCCCGTTGAGCTTGGGCTCGCCGGGCAGCAAAGTCAGGATCTGCCTGAACGCGGTTGGCAATGTGCGCCAGGTAGGCGACGCGGATGTTTCGCCACCGCTCGGAGCCTTTCACTCGCTCGTAATAGTCACGCCCGCGCCGCTTGATATGGTCAGCGGCGCAGGTATCAGAGCAGGTTGCAGCGGGATGCCCAGGTTTGGCTGGGATGATGTTGCCGCAGATGACGCAGGGTGATCCTGCGCACCATGCGCACATGAGTCGACCTTTGTATGATGGTTTGCTGATTGTTCGCGGATACAAGCCTTCGCGCCCGCACTTGCAGCGACATATCAATTGATCGGAGTCTGCACTGTCCTGCAGGACGGTGAGCTGGCCGAATGTTTGACCGGTTCGATCAATAGGCATCAGGCCAGCCCTGAAGCCGTACGTGCCAGCAGCATTCCTCTCTCGCAACTCCGGAGAGCGCTGTTGACCGCTTGCGGCGTGGTGCCTGCCTTTCTAGCTGCCTCGGCGGGGGAGAGGCATTCAACCAATACGAGCTTGGCGGCTGTCTTGCTTGCGCCTTCGCGCATGCGCAGTAACTCGGCCAGCGCTTCAAACTGGGTTTCGTTCATGCTTTCACCAGTTCATCTTCGCGACCGAGCATGTCGACTAGGTAGGCGGTGCCTTGCTCGTCGCTGACGGCAACTGCGCGGTAGCCCAGCAACTTGGCTGCCCGGGCGGTGTAGTGCTGCATATCCCATGCGGCGTCGGCAAGGTCTTCTGGCTCGACGTTGCTCTCGATATCGAAGATGGACTCGCTTTCTTCGATCAGCGCTTCAGCGGTGTCTTCTTCGATGTCGAAGCGGGCGGCAACTTCAGCAACCAGCTCGGCGAGCTTCTCGGCGTCGTCATGATGGAAGAGGGCGGCGGCGCGGATGATCTCGGCGTCATCCAGTTCAATGGTGTAGGCGATGTGGCCGCCCGCAGTCATTACGTACTCGCTGGCTGAGAAGAACAGGAACTCACCGTAGCGGCCGAGGTTGTCGATGCTTGTGATTTCGACGGGGCTGGTATGGGTGAGTTGCATGGCTGGTTTTCTCGAGAGTTGTTTGGCTTCCGTGTGATCAGTTTATAAAGCTCTAGAGCTTTATTCAATAGATGTTTATACCGCTCGTCGGTAAATGAAGAGGGCGACCGCCCTGGAGTGCGCCAACACCCTGAGCGGCAGTCTCGGTTAGAATCCCGGCTTTCGTCGAAGGGGTTACAGATGCTGTCCATCCGAATTAGCTACGGGGTTGCCATGCACCTGGAGCGAAAGATCGCTGACCGCGATGGCTATGGGATCTGGAGCTTCCATCAGTCTCAGAGCTCGTGGGCTGTCGATCAAGGCCGCAAGACTTATCGTCACGCGCGCATCAAGCCGGCCGACCCGAGCCCGGGTACCGAAGTCGAATTTTTTATAGTCGAAGGGCCTGACGCGCCCAGAGAAACGCACCTTGGCCCCAAGCATGGCGTGGTGGTTGTGTTCTAGCCCTTGGTCTTACGAGCGTTCCGCTCGCCCATTCATCCACCTGTCGCTTCTCTTGAGTCCGGCATTGACGCTTGATCGTGTCAGTGCAAATACTGTTTGCATATACAGTATTTCGGGTGCTCAGATTTGGACAGTGTCACCATCCTCGGCCAGATCGAATCTGGTGGTACCGAGGTTCCCTACTTCCTCCCCAGTGTGCCGGCGGGCTTCCCCAGCCCGGCCCAGGATCACCTTGAGCAACGCATCTCTCTAGACGAACTGTTCGGCCTGCACCGCCCGCAGATCTACCTGGTGCGCGTAGCTGGTGAAAGCCTGCAGGGCTTGGGCATTCTCGATGGTGACCTGGTGCTGATCGATAAGTCGGCCAAGGCCAAGCGCGGCGACGTGGTGATCGCGTGCGTGAACGGCGAACCCCTGCTCAAGATCCTTGGGGGCGACCAGCATCAAGTCATCCTGCTCTCAGCCAATCCCCAGTACCCGCCGCGCTACGTGCTCGAGGCTGAAGAGTTTCAGGTGTGGGGTGTCTACGTCGGCTTATGCCGGCAGGGGCGCCACTGTGGCTGATCGCGTGTTCGCGTTGGTCGATTGCAATGCCTTCTACTGCAGCTGCGAGCGGGTGTTTCGACCTGACCTTGCCCGTACTCCCATCGTGGTGCTGTCGAACAACGACGGCTGTGTGGTGAGTCGCACCGGCGAAGCCAAGGCGCTGGGCATCAAGATGGGAGAGCCGTGGTTCCAGATCCGCAAGTCATTCGAAGCGGCCGGTGGAATGGCGTTCAGTTCGAACTATGCGCTGTACGGCGACATGAGCGAACGGGTGATGACTGTCATCGAAGGCCTGGTGCCGGCGCTGGAGGTGTACAGCATCGATGAGGCCTTCGCCGATCTGACTGGCGTGCTGGGCGACCTCGATGCGCTGGGCCGTGAGATACGCGCACAGGTGCTGGCCTGCACCGGCATCCCGACTGGCGTTGGCATCGGCCCGAGCAAGACGCTTGCGAAGCTGGCGAACTACGCGGCGAAGCGCTGGCAGAAACAGACGGGCGGGGTGGTCGATATCCGCGACCCCGAGCGCCGCGCCAAGCTGCTGGCAGCTACGCCGGTCGGTGAGGTGTGGGGCGTTGGCCGCCGGCTGACTGCTCGCCTGAGTGACCTGAACATCAAGACCGCTGCCGACTTGGCTGCAGCTGATGCCTGGACGCTGCGCCAGCAATTCAGCGTGGTACTGGAAAAGACGGCGCGTGAGCTGCGCGGCATGCCTTGCCTGGATCTGGACGGCGAGGCGCCGCCGAAACAAGAGATTTGCTGCAGCCGGATGTTCGGCAAGCGCCTGCACGAGCTGTCGCCCATCCGCGAAGCGGTGGCCACCTACGCCGCCAGGGCGGCCGAGAAGTTGCGGGCTCAGGGTTCAGTATGCAAGCGGGTGCGGGTGAGCATCCGCACCGGCATGTTCAACCCAGACGAACCCAAGTTCGCCCGCGGCGTGCTGTGCGAACTGCCATACCCCAGCGACGATACCCGGCTGATCACCCATGCCGCCCTGGCCGGGCTGGAGCAGGTCTACCGCCCCGGCTTCGCGTTCAGCAAAGCAGAGGTTCTGCTGCTCGATCTGTGCCAGCGAGGCGAGTACACCGACGACCTATTCGCGCCGACCCAGCCTGAGTCTTCGCGCCAGGTCATGGCGGTGCTGGATGCAGTGAATGCGAAGTGGGGTCGGGGTACGTTGCGCCCTGGCGTGGTGCCGCCGTCGCCGGGGTGGGCGATGAAGCGCGAGTTGATGAGTCGGAGTTTTACTACGAGGTTGGATGAAATTTTTAAAGTATTTGCAGGTTAGAATTGGCTGTTGAAAGACTATAAGAAAATAAATAGAGATATGCAAAAGACAGAAATGAATAGCTTATTTTGTGTTTGTCTTGATAGCGATTTTGCAATTCTCTGAGCTAAGGTAAGTCTTGTTGTGTTGTAAAATAAGCTTTCAAGAGCGTCGATGAAAATGCTGGATTGAGTCAGGATATTATTAATTAGCTCAGAGTTATGGTTTTGTTTTTTGAAGTTGTTGCTGGAGAAATTATCTTCACTAATGCTTTCGTGGAGTTTGATTGCGCTATCGTAGCAGTTAATACAGTCGAGTCTGGAGCGGCCTAGCTGGGCAGTGATCTTGCTATATTGAGATAGGATGCTGGAGGCATTAGATTCAATGTATTTTTTGTTAGTATGAAATTCTATAGAGAGCTTCTCTAATTCTTCAACTTTGCTAACTAAATCGTCAATGAATTTGCGAAGTTCTTTTCGATCTTCTCGCTTGTTGTTCTGGTTATTGACGATCACCCATCCTGCAACAACCAGGATGGGGGTCAGGAATGTGCCTATGAGGCGATATTCAATGTGATGCTGATGGATGTGCTTTAGAATTTCGGACATTTTTATTCTTGCTTTCCCTGCTTAGTCCGTCGCGTATGTAGGTGGAGATTTGTCTTAAAAGCACCGGGTTAGAGCTTTTAAGAACCAAATGCTTCAGTATTTCATCGGCAGAAAAACCAACGCGAGTCAAACCCCCAAAGGCTTCCTCCAGAAAAGAGGAGCCATAGCCCCTAGCCCCGTCAAATTGAACGACGATGACTTCATGGTGGCGAAGAGGTTGTTCTAAAAACTTCTTTCTAAATAGCTCGCCGTTATAAGGGCCGTCATCTAGATAGCGCCCTGCTGGATGCCGAGAAAAGTCTTTAGCGATGTCTATGAGCTTCATGCCGTAGGACCTGCAGAGAGTGGCAATTGCCATAATAGGATGGTACCACATATCGACTGCCGCCGATCGCCATAGGTTTCCTTACCTTCGTGGATCCGATACCAGCCCTTGTTACTGATGATTATGGCCTCTCCAGAAGGTTCTGCACTGACTGTCTCAATGATCTGGCGAAGCCCTTTGCCTCGATGGTGCAGCTCTGTTCTTGTCCGACTGTGTCTGACGGCGCCTCGTATCAGGTAGGCATCCCCGCGATCGGAAAGCCTAAATTTTGTCATGGTTTCCCACCACTTGGCCCAACCAGCATCTTTGCTCCTAGGTAGAGACCCAGGAATACCGACGCCTAGATCGCAGAAAACAACAGTTAGAAGGCCTTCTCTCTCCTGAGAAAACATCCACCATGGTTTGTAGTCTGGTTTAGTACGTATTCCATCACCGCGCTGGAATAAGTATGCATGATGATGTGCATTTGTCATTGCTTCAGTAAGGCCCGTATACAACTCGTTAGATAGAGCTTCTGTTATTTGGCCGTCGTAGTTGCCAAGGATGTCATCATATTTTTCACCAAGAGCACCTTGGCCTCTGGCTGTCCTCCAGTTTATGACGTCATCGTAACTGTGTTGTTTTATTTGTGTGCACTTGATCCGAGCATAAAAGCCAATTTGCTGTAGGACTTGAGATGCCTTGCTATTAAGTGGCTTGCTGCATCTGATATTAAGCTTAGGGTGATGATCTAAGAGCTTATCGATCTCGGCGTAAAAGAGCAGGGTACCGTCTGCGAAGAATCGTTTTGTTTTTGTGAAGTCAATAAGGATCTTTCGTTCGCCGCAGGTGACGAGCTTACGAATCTTTGAGACGAACTCTAGTAGTTTTGTTCGGGCGCTGGATAATACCGAAAACTCTTCGGGTGCTGCGCAGCACTTATAACTAGATCTGTGAAGTTGAGGCTTTCTACGTCGTTTCGCTTCGAGTCTAAGTATGTATCGATGATATCTGAGCTGCCGCAAATATAATTTCGCAGTTAAACGCTTCAATGCTGAACTCCGGTATCCTTATTGTTTTGCAATGATGGCACATTGGATTGCAAGAGTTAAGGGTTTGGTGGTGGGCTGGGCGCGGCGGTCGCACCGTCGCAGTTAAGGGGATGAAGGGAGATGATGAGTCGTCGTTTTACGACGGATGTCGATGCTCTCTGGTCTGTGGGCGGGTAACATGTGGTGCCGTTCGTCGGACGATAAACCAGCGAAATCCCCACAAAGCCACTCAGAATGCAGCGTCAGAAAAAGCGGGTATCAGAGCGGGTATCGATAGACGGTTTTCTTTGTAAGTGGCCTTTAGAATCAATACGTTATGACGCAAAGAAAAATCGTTCACGTCGACTGCGACTGCTTTTACGCCGCCATCGAGATGCGTGACGACCCGAGCCTGGCCAGTCGTCCGCTGGCGGTTGGTGGTTCGGCTGATCGGCGCGGAGTGATTGCCACCTGCAACTACGAGGCGCGGGCCTATGGCGTGCGTTCGGCGATGTCGTCGCGGCATGCGCTGAAACTGTGCCCGGATCTGTTGATCGTCAAGCCGCGCTTCGAGGCGTACCGCAGTGTCTCGCGGGAAATTCACGCCATCTTCCGCCAGTTCACCGATCTGATCGAACCACTATCGCTGGACGAGGCCTATCTCGATGTCAGCGACTCGCCCCATTTTTCCGGCAGTGCCACGCGCATCGCTCAGGAAATTCGTCACCGCGTCGCGCAGGAGTTGCACATCACCGTGTCGGCTGGCGTGGCGCCGAACAAGTTCCTGGCCAAGATTGCCAGCGACTGGCGCAAGCCCAATGGGCTGTTCGTCATCACGCCGGATCAGGTGGACGATTTCGTCGCGGCGTTGCCGGTGAGCAAGCTGCATGGCGTTGGCAAGGTCACGGCAGACAAGCTGACGCGTCTGGGCATTCGCACCTGTCTGGATTTGCGCGAATGGAACAAGCTGGCGCTGGTGCGCGAATTCGGCAGCTTTGGCGAGCGTCTATGGCGGTTGGCGCATGGTATCGACGAGCGTGCGGTACAGGTGGACAGCCGTCGGCAGTCGTTGAGCGTCGAGAATACCTACGATCAGGATCTGCCGGATCTGGACAGTTGTCTGGAGAAGTTGCCGGCGCTGCTCGAGGAGATGAACGACCGTCTGCTGCGCCTGGATTCGAGCTATCGGCCAGACAAACCCTTCGTCAAGGTCAAGTTCCATGACTTTACCCAGACCACCCTGGAGCAGGCCGGCGCCAGTCGGGATCTGGAGAGTTATCGGCAATTGCTGAGCAGTGCTTTCGCTCGTGGCGGCAAGCCGGTACGGCTGCTCGGTATCGGTGTCAGGCTGCACGACCTGCGTGGGCGTCAGGAGCAACTGGATCTGTTCACGTAGCCCAGGTGTGTAGGGCGGGTGCAACCCGCCCTGCGAAACATGCAGCGGCTTCTATTTAGCCCAGAGACGAATCGGCTTGCCGCTGGCCGGCCACAGTTGCAACTGGCCGATGCCATTGAAGTCCCAGCGCTGCACTTCGCCCAATGCTGCCAGGAAGCGTTGCTCCTGTTCCATCAGCGATGGTGCGCACATCTTGCGGGTGCTGCCTGGGGCATCGAAGCGGATGGCGTCACCGTTGAGCGAATAACCGGCGAACCAGTGGTTGCAGCCGGCATGCCCATGGGCGCGACCATCCGCGGCGAAGGTGATGGTCAGGTGGCTGCGATCGATCAACGGGCGTTCGCCGATCCATTCCACGCGGTAGCTGCGTTCGGTTTCCAGCTGCGGTGCGTCGCTGGCGCAGCCGGCCAACGTGGCGGCTAGCAGGGCGAGTGGCAGGGCGCGGTACATGGTGTCAGGCCTCCTGGCAGGTTCGACACAGATGGCGGCCGGCGTCGTTGCGCCAGCCCAATTCGGCGATACGGGCCTCGGCAGCTGGTGCTTGTGCGGCCTTGCCAAGCGCCGCGTCGACGGCGAACTCGAAATCCAATTGTTTGCCGCAACCGTCGCAGTTCACTTGCCAGTTATGGATGGCAAGCTCCTTGAATTGCGGGCCTTTGCACACGGCCAGCCACTGGCCGGGCGGGTTGATCAGATGGCGAACCTTCTCCACGTCCAGGCGCATGTGCAGGTCGCGACTGCCTTTGAGGGTGACCAGCAGCGTGTCATTGGCCTGGATCGAGCCACCGTTGCCGGTGACCTGATAGCGGCCCGGCGCCAGGGCGCGGCATTCGGTGAGGGTGTGTTGCGGGTTGAGCAGGGAATAACGGAAATCGTGTTCGGCCATGGGTCCTCCGGATCAGCCGGCATGCTATCACGCGCCGGCCTTGACCTCATTGCTCGGGCTGCCGGCGATCCAGGCAGCGATGTTGTCCAGTGTGGTGCGGGCGATGGCGCCAAGTGCTTCGCGAGTGAGAAAGGCCTGGTGCGCGGTAATGATCACATTGGGGAAACTCAGCAGGCGGGCCAGGGTGTCGTCCTGTAGTGGCAGGTCGGAGTGATCCTCGAAGAACAGCTCCGATTCCTCTTCGTAGACGTCCAGGCCCAGGTAGCCGAGCTGGCCGCTTTTCAGTGCCTCGATCAGGGCCGGGGCATCGACCAGCGCGCCGCGACCGGTATTGATCAGCATCGCGCCGCGTTTCATCTGGGTCAGGCGTACACTGTCTATCAGGTGGTAGCTCTCGTCGGTCAGCGGGCAGTGCAGGCTGAGGATGTCACTGTTGGCGATCACTTCGTCCAGTGGTGCCTGGCGTGCGCCCAGGGCATCGAGTCCGCTCAGCGGGAACGGGTCGTAGATCAGCACCTGGCAACCGAAGCCATGCATGATGCCAGCGAATACCTGGCCGATCTTGCCGCCACCGATCACGCCGACGGTCTTGCCGTGCAGGTCGAAGCCGGTCAGGCCGTGCAGGGAAAAATCCCCCTCGCGGGTGCGGTTGAAGGCGCGGTGAGTGCGGCGGTTCAGCGCGAGAACCAGGGCTGCGGCGTGCTCGGCCACGGCATGCGGTGAATAGGCCGGCACGCGTACCACCGGCAGGCCGAGGCGCTGCGCTGCTGCCAGGTCGACATGGTTGTAGCCGGCCGAGCGCAGCGCGATCAGGCGCGTGCCGTTGGCAGCCAGTTGTTCCAGCACCGGGGCCGACAGGTCGTCATTGATGAAGGCGCAGACCACTTCGCAGCCGCTGGCCAGCGCCACGCTGTCGACCGTCAGGCGTGTGTCGTGAAACTGCAGGTGCCAGTCAGGCGGGCAGTTCGCTGCGAGGAACGAGTCGCGGTCGTAGGGCTTGCTGCTGAACAGGCAGATACGCATCTCGGCTCCTCAGGCACTTTGTGCTGCGGCTTCGGTCAGGCGCGCGATGGCATCGTCCAGATCGTCCAGTGCGCGTTGGGCTTCAGGGTCGTCCTGCTTGAGCAGCGTCTCGCTGCGTTGGCAGGCGGCGCGCAGTTGCGGAACGCCGCAGTAGCGAGTGGCACCGTGCAGGCGGTGAACCCGCTCGATCAGCGCGGTGCGTTCGCCGGCGTCGCGAGCCTGGCGGATGGCTTGGCGATCACCGGGCAGGCCGGCCAGCAACATGCTCAGCATGTCGGCTGCGAGATCGGCCTTGCCGGCCGCCAGGCGCAGGCCTTCCTCGGCATCGAGGATCTTGGGTTGCGATGGCGTCGGTGCAGGTGGCGCAATCTTGCTGCTGGGCTGGTTGCGCAGGTTCAGCCCCGTCCACTTGAGTACGACCTGAGCCAGTTGGCGTTCGTTGATCGGCTTGGTCAGGTAGTCATCCAGGCCGCTTTGCAGCAGGGCACGTTTCTCGTTGGCCAGGGCGTGGGCGGTCAGGGCAATGATCGGCGTGGCGCTACGGCCCTGTTCGCTTTCCCACTGGCGGATCGCTTCGGTGGCCTCGCGGCCGTCCATGCCGGGCATCTGCACGTCCATGAACACCAGGTCGAAATTGTCTTCTCGTACCGCGTCGATGGCGGCGTAACCGCTGTCCACGGCTTTGACCTGGGCGCCCAGATCATCGAGCAGGGTCTGCACCAGCAGCAGGTTGGCCGGGTTGTCGTCGACGCAGAGAATCTTCGGTCGCCGCGTTTCGTTCATTACCACCGGTTCGTTGACCGGGCGCTGTGGGCAGACCATCTCGACCAGCGCCTTGTGCAGCTTGCGCGTGCAAGGCGGTTTGGCCTGCAACTGGGTGTAGGCATCCGGCAGTGATTCGTGGAACAGCCCCAATTCGGTGGTCGGACAGAGTACCAACGCCTTGCAGCCGAGGCGGTCGAGATCCCAGATGCGCTGGCCAAGTGCGTCGGGTTGCAACTGGCCAGCGGTGAGCCCCAGCACGGCGAGGCTCAGCGGATGTTCACCCTGCTGTTGATTGAGCACGGCCTCGAACAGTTGGCCCAGGTCGGCGAAGCTTTCCACTTCCAGGCCGCAGTCCTCCAGTTGGTGAGCCAAGGCCTGGCGCGCCAGTTCGTGGCTTTCCAGTACGGCCACGCGGCGCCCTTGCAGCGGTGCACGGGGCAGATCCTCGGCGTCGTCGCGGGCTTTGGGCAGGGTCAGGCTGATCCAGAACTCCGAGCCTTCGCCGGGCGTGCTGTCGACGCCGATTTCGCCGCCCATCTGTTCGATCAGGCGCTTGGAAATCACCAGGCCCAAGCCAGTGCCACCGGCCTGGCGGCTGAGCGAGTTGTCGGCCTGGCTGAAGGCCTGGAACAGGGCGCGCAGGTCTTCATCCGACAGGCCGATGCCGGTGTCCATCACGCTGATGCGCAGTTGCGCGCTGTCGGCACTCTCGTCCTCGACCATCGCACGCATGACGATGGTGCCCTCGCGGGTGAACTTGATCGCGTTGCTCACCAGGTTGGTCAGTACCTGCTTCAGACGCTGCGGGTCGCCGCGCAGGGCCAACGGGGTGTCGCGATAGATCAGGCTGACCAGCTCCAGCTGCTTTTCATGGGCGGCAGGGGCGAGGATGGTCAGGGTGTCCTGCAGCAGGTCGCGCAGGTTGAAGGGGATGGATTCGAGCACCAGCTTGCCGGCCTCGATCTTGGAGAAATCGAGCACCTCGTTGATGATGCCGAGCAGGCTGTCAGCGGATTTCTCGATGGTCGACAGGTAATCCTGCTGGCGCGGGCTGAGCTCGCTCTTTTGCAGCAGGTTGGTGAACCCGAGGATGCCGTTGAGCGGGGTGCGGATCTCGTGGCTCATGTTGGCCAGGAACTCGGACTTGATGCGGCTGGCCTCCAGGGCTTCCTTGCGCGCGAAGTCCAGCTCGATGTTCTGGATCTCGATGGTTTCCAGGTTCTGGCGTACGTCCTCGGTGGCTTGTTCGATGCTGTGCTGCAACTCTTCCTGGGCATTCTGCAAGGCTTCGGCCATGCGGTTGATGCCGGAGGCCAGCTCGTCCATCTCATGGCTGCCCAGTGGCGGCAGACGGGTTTCCAGATGGCCGTCCTTGAGCTGGGCGACGCCTGCCTTGATCTCCCGCAATGGGCCATTGATGCTGCGGCTCATGCGCAGGGCGAGCAGGGCGGTGACGGCAAGGCCGCCGGCGATCAGCAGCAGGCTGGTGAACAGGCTGCGATAGCCGATCAACAGGGTGCCCTGGTGCGACAGTTCCAGTTCGACCCAGCCAAGCAGGCCGGTGCTGCGCTCACTTTCCGCTTCGCCGCTGAGCACCAGGTGCTGGTCGTAGACCGGTAGCAGAAAACGTGTGGCGTCCTGGCCGCTGAGCAGGCTGATGCCCGCCTGGTTGTCGGGCACGGGGTTGAGCATGCTCGGGCCGGCATGCGCCAGCTGCGTGCGTTCAGCGGCGAGGAAGGTCACCGCGCGGACATCGGGGTGCTCCAGTGCCTGCTGAGCGATGCGTTCGAGCAGCTCCTGATCCTGCTTTTCCAGGGCCGGGGCAGCCAGTGGCGCGAGGTGTTCGACCAGCATCTCGCCGCGTTGCAGCAGTTGCGCCTGCAGCCCCGAGAGTTGCACCCAGGTGAAATAACCGCCCAGTACCAGCGCCAGCAGGCTGGTGGGCAGCAGGGTGAGCAACAGCACACGGCCTTTGATGCTTAGATCCTTGAACACGACCTTCCTCCTTCAGAACATCTGGGCAGTGTAGCGACTCGGCGTGCTGGAATCTGTAGGTGAGCGATTGTTGTTTAATAGGTAGAATTGTTCTCATTCTGCTCGCTCGGTTTTCCGCCATGATGATCCGCACTCCCACCTCGGCTCGTATCCTTGCCGTCGAGGACGACCCTCTGCTTGCCAGTCATCTGCAATCGCATCTGATTGGCTGCGGCTTCGACGTGACCCTGAGCCATGACGGCAGTGAGGGTTTGCACCTGGCCGAAAGCGAGGATTTCGATCTGATCCTGATGGATATCCTGTTGCCTGGCACCAATGGTCTGGAGGCGCTGCAACGTCTGCGCGAACGTCGCAGCGTGCCGGTGCTGCTGATGTCGGCTCTGGGTGACGAACAGAATCGCATCGCCGGTTTCAGCCGCGGTGCTGACGACTATCTGCCCAAGCCCTTCAGCCTGGGGGAGTTGAGCGTGCGGGTGGAAGCCATTTTGCGTCGGGTCGCCTATGAGCGTCGCGAGCAGCAGCCGAGTGGTCCTGACGATGCCCTGCAGTTCGACGAGGGGCGCAGCGATGTCGCTTTTTCAGGCAAGTGGGTCGGCCTGACACCCAGCGAGTACCGCGTGCTTGAGCTGCTCTGGCGGCATCAGGACGAAGCGCTGAGCAAGCCCTTCCTTTATCAGCAGGCCCTGCGTCGCGCCTATGCCCAGCATGACCGCAGCCTGGACATGCATGTCAGCCATATTCGCCGCAAATTGCAGGCGGTGGGATACGAGGCGATGCGTGTCGATACGGTCTGGGGCAAGGGCTATATCCTGGCCCAGGCAGGAACGTGAGCCTGCCGGGGCGGCACTCGCTGCTGTGGCGTTTGGCAGGCGCGCTGGCGCTGTTCTGCCTGCTGCTGGTCAGTCTGCATGTCGACGTTGGTCGTGTGCTGCTCGATGCCACGTCCTACTTGCCCAATTCGACCAAACAGGTTCTCCGCGGCTATGCCCGGGATGCCGAGGACGCATGGCGAGAGGAGGGCGCGGCAGGTATCGATGCCTTTCTGCAACGCCTGCAGGCGCGTGAGCGGGTCTGGGCGGTGGTGGTCGACTCGCACAAGGATTCGCTGTCCTCGCAGCCGCTGACGCCCGATGAGTCGCAGCGCCTGGATTTCGTGCGCAAGCTGGACTTTCCCGTAGGCCGGCCAGGGGGCACGCCGACCTTTTATGCGCCTTTCAGCGACGGCTCGGCCCGCCTGGTCATGGAGCTGCCGCAGCGCTTGAATCCGCGCAAGTACAACGAGCTCTGGGAGTTGCTGCTGCAGCGCGTGCTGCCGGCCGTTCTGGCCATTGTCGTGGCGATCCTGTTGTATCGCCTGTTGATTTCCCCTCTGGCGATTCTCAGGCGTCAGGCCGCAGCCTTGAGTGCCGGTGACCTGTCCGCCCGGTTGGGCATGCAGATGACGCAGCGTAAGGACGAACTGGGCGAGCTGGCCCGCACCTTCGATCATATGGCTGAGCGCCTGGAAGGCACCGTGGCGTTTCAGCGCCAACTGCTGCGCGATCTGTCCCATGAGCTGCGCACGCCGCTGAGTCGCTTGCGCGTGGCCGGGGAGGGCGAGCAGGACGCCGATGCCCTGCGTCAGCGCCTGGCGCGTGAGGTCCAGGAAATGGAGAAGCTGGTCGGCGACGCGCTGGAGCTGGTCTGGCTGGATACGGAGCGGCCGAGTCTGCCCAGCGAGGAGGTGGATGTCGTCAGGCTCTGGGACGTTCTGCGGGAAAATGCCGGTTTCGAAACCGGCTGGCCGCTCGAGCGCATGCCCTGCGATCTGCCTTCTGCCTGTTTGGTGCGGGGCAATCTCAATGGCCTGGCGCAGGCGTTGGAGAACATCCTGCGTAACGCCATTCGCCATTCCCCGGACGGTGGCGTCGTGCGCCTGGGCGGTCAGCCTGATGATGGGCAATGGCTGTTGTGGATCGAGGATCAGGGCCCCGGCGTTGCCGAGGAGGAGTTGGAGAACATCTTCAGGCCCTTCACACGTCTCAGCGCTGCGCGCCCAGGGGGGGATGGCTTCGGCCTGGGCCTGGCCATTGCCCGCAGCATGATCGAGACGCAGGGTGGGCGGGTCTGGGCCGAGAACGGCAGTCATGGCTTGCGCGTATATATGTACCTGCCGGCTGCCTGAGCGCGCCGAGCAGCCTCTGGTTACGTTCGCTGGGTGATGCCGCCGCGGGTTCGGCGTATCATGACGCCCCTTCGCGTCAGTCTGGATTCGAGCGACCCATGACCCTGCAATTCCCGACCATTGCCGACTGCATCGGCAATACCCCCCTGGTACGCCTGCAACGCCTGGCGGGTGAAACCAGCAACACCCTGCTGGTCAAGCTGGAAGGCAACAACCCGGCCGGTTCGGTCAAGGATCGTCCGGCACTGTCGATGATCACCCGCGCCGAACTGCGTGGTGACATCCAGCCCGGCGATACCCTGATCGAAGCCACCAGCGGCAACACCGGTATCGCCCTGGCGATGGCGGCGGCGATCAAGGGTTACAAGATGATCCTGATCATGCCGGACAACTCCACCGCCGAGCGCAAGTGGGCGATGACCGCCTATGGCGCCGAACTGATCCTGGTCAGCAAGGAAGAGGGCATGGAGGGCGCGCGGGATCTGGCCGAGAAGCTGCAGGCCGAAGGCCGTGGCAAGGTGCTCGACCAGTTCGCCAATGGCGACAACCCGCAAGCCCACTACACTGGCACCGGCCCGGAAATCTGGCGGCAGACGGGCGGTACCATCACCCACTTCATCAGCTCCATGGGCACCACCGGCACCATCATGGGCACCTCGCGCTACCTCAAGGAGCAGAACCCGGCGATTCAGATCGTCGGCCTGCAGCCGCAGGAAGGCTCGGCCATCCCCGGTATCCGTCGCTGGCCCGAGGAATACCTGCCGAAGATCTATCAGGCCGAGCGTGTCGACCAAGTGATGGACATGGGCCAGGCCGAGGCCGAGCACGTCATGCGTCGCCTGGCGCGCGAAGAGGGCATCTTCTGCGGCGTTTCGTCCGGTGGTTCCGTGGCGGGCATGCTGCGTCTGTCGCAGCAAGTGGAGAACGCAGTGATGGTGGCGATCATCTGCGATCGCGGCGATCGCTACCTGTCCACCGGCGTCTACGAAGACCCGGCGCACTGATGGCCAGACGCAGCTCCACTCTGCGCTTTCAGCCCAGCGGCGGCGCACGCGCGCCGCAGGTGCCGGTGGGCAAGAAGCAGAAGCTCTCCATCGAGCGCCTGGCCGGTGACGGCCGTGGTATTGCCTTCGAGGGTGGGCGCACCTGGTTCGTCAGCGGCGCCTTGGCCGGCGAGCAGGTCGAGGCGCGGGTGCTCGGTGCACGCAGCCAGACCGTCGAGGCGCGCGCCGAACGCATCATCACCGCCAGCAGCGAGCGCCGCGAGGCGCCTTGCCGTCATGCCGATCGCTGTGGTGGCTGCAACCTGCAACATATGCCTCATGCCGATCAGCTTGCCCTGAAACAGCGCACGCTGGCCGAACAGTTGTCACGCCTGGGCGGGGTTCAGCCGCAGGAGTGGGCGGCGCCGCTGACGGGCCCTGAGTTCGCCTACCGGCGCCGCGCACGGATCGCCGTGCGTTGGGATGCCAAGGCGCGTCAACTGCATGTCGGTTTCCGCGCCGAAGCCAGCCAGGACATCGTTGCCATCGATGACTGCCCGGTGCTGGTACAGCCCTTGCAATCGATCCTCAAGGCGCTACCCGCGTTGTTACGGAGCCTGGATAAACCGCAGGCACTGGGGCACGTGGAGTTGTTCAGCGGCACCGCCGAAGCACTGTTGCTACGTCACACCGCGCCGCTGACAGAGCATGATCTGCTTCGCTTGAGGGCTTTCTGCGTCGAGCACGCAGCACAGTTGTGGCTGCATGGCGAAGGGCAGCCGCAGGCCGATGATGCGAGCGCCGAACTGGGGTTCGAGCTGGCTCACTGGCAACTGCGTCTGGCGTACCGACCGGGGGATTTTGTGCAGGTCAATGGTCTGGTCAACGAGGCGATGGTCGTGCAGGCGCTAGACTGGTTGGCAGTGCAGCCGGGCGAGCGAGTGTTGGATCTGTTCTGTGGCCTGGGCAATTTTGCCCTGCCGCTGGCGCGCCAGGCGGCCGAGGTCGTGGCTGTGGAGGGTGTCGACGTGATGGTGGCGCGGGCTGCTGCCAACGCGCAAAACAATGGCTTGGGCAATGCGCACTTTTTTCGTGCCGACCTGTCCAACCCGCTGGCCGATGAAACCTGGGCGCGTGAGGACTTCGATGCCGTGTTGCTCGACCCGCCACGCGATGGCGCGTTGGAGGTCGTGCGTGAGATGAGTGGGTTGGGCGCACGGCGCCTGGTCTATGTCTCCTGCAACCCGACCACCCTGGCGCGTGACGCCGCCGAGTTGCAGCAGCAGGGCTATCGCCTGCGCCGCGCCGGGATTCTCGACATGTTTCCGCAAACGGCGCATGTCGAGGCAATGGCTCTATTCGAGAAAACCGAGGCCTAGGCCTCGGTCTAAAGCGGTACGTTCGGTACCGCAGGGGTGTGCAGGATGCGCATCCTTTCAGTTAATCCGACCGGCTCATAGAAGGCCGGCGACTGCTCGGTGCGGTATATGCGCACCGTAGGGAAGGTAAGACGATGGTTCAGGTAAGGGCGCATCAGCCGGTCAACGATGACGGCAGCATCAATCTCGAGGCCTGGTTGGATCATGTCGCCAGCGTCGACCCGGCGCTGGATCGTCAGGCGCTCAAGGAGGCCTGCGAATTCGCCCGTGATGTGGAGCAGCATGCCAACAGCATCCAGCATCACTGGAGCGAAGGCGCATCGAGTTTCCGCGCCGGCCTCGATATCGCGGAAATCCTCGCCGATCTCAAACTCGATCAGGACTCGCTGGTCGCCGCGGTCATCTATCGCGGCGTACGTGAGGGTCAGGTCACCCTGGCTGCCGTGCATCAGCGCTTCGGCTCGGTGGTGGCCAAGCTGATCGAAGGTGTGCTGCGCATGGCCGCGATCAGCGCCAGTATCAACCCGCGTGAATCGGTGGTGGTCGGCTCGCAGACGCAGGTGGAGAACCTGCGCAAGATGCTGGTGGCGATGGTCGACGACGTGCGTGTGGCCTTGATCAAGCTGGCCGAGCGCACCTGTGCGATTCGTGCGGTCAAGGAAGCCGACGAAGACAAGCGTCAGCGCGTGGCGCGTGAGGTGTTCGACATCTACGCGCCGCTGGCGCATCGCCTCGGTATCGGCCATATCAAATGGGAGCTGGAGGATCTGTCCTTCCGCTACCTGGAGCCGGAACAGTACAAGCAGATCGCCAAGCTGCTGCACGAGCGTCGCCTCGATCGTGAGCAGTACATCAACGACGCCATGGCGAATCTGCGCCAGGAGCTGGAAGCCACCGGCATCAAGGCCGATATCAGTGGCCGGGCCAAACATATCTATTCGATCTGGCGCAAGATGCAGCGCAAGGGCCTGCAGTTCAGCCAGATCTACGACGTGCGCGCGGTGCGCGTGCTGGTTCCGGAGGTGCGTGACTGCTACACCACCCTCGGCATCGTGCACACCTTGTGGCGACACATTCCCAAGGAGTTCGACGACTACATCGCCAACCCCAAGGAGAACGGCTACCGCTCGCTGCACACCGCCGTGCTGGGCCCGGAAGGCAAGGTGCTGGAGGTGCAGATCCGCACCCACGCCATGCACGAAGAGGCCGAGCTGGGTGTCTGTGCGCACTGGCGCTACAAGGGCACCGACGTCAAATCCGGTTCCAACCACTACGAAGAGAAGATTTCCTGGCTGCGTCAGGTCATCGAGTGGCACGAGGAACTGGGCGATATCGGCGGCCTGGCCGAGCAGCTGCGTGTCGACATCGAGCCGGATCGGGTCTACGTGTTCACTCCCGATGGTCACGCCATCGACCTGCCCAAGGGCGCCACGCCTCTGGACTTCGCCTACCGTGTGCACACCGAGATTGGCCACAACTGCCGGGGTGCCAAGATCAACGGCCGTATCGTGCCGCTGACCTACAGCCTGCAGACTGGCGAGCAGGTGGAGATCATCACCAGCAAGCAGGGCACGCCCAGTCGCGACTGGCTCAATCCCAACCTCGGCTACGTCACCACCAGCCGCGCGCGGGCGAAGATTGTCCACTGGTTCAAGCTGCAGGATCGCGATCAGAACGTCGCCGCCGGCAAGCAACTGCTCGAACGCGAGCTGGCGCGCATGGCGCTGGTCGGCGCGGACTTCGACAAGTTGGCCGAAAAGGCCAACCTGAGAACTGCCGAAGACCTGTTCGCCGCACTCGGCGCTGGCGACGTGCGTTTGGCCCATGCAGTCAACCTGGCTCAGCAATTGGTCGAGCCGGAGCGTGGCAACGAGCAACTGGAACTGATTCCACGCAAGGCGCAGGGCTTCAAGCCGGGCAAGCGTGGCGATATCCAGATCCAGGGGGTCGGCAACCTGCTCACGCAGATGGCCGGCTGCTGCCAGCCGCTGCCGGGCGACCCCATCGTCGGTTACATCACCCTGGGGCGTGGTGTCACCATTCACCGCCAAGACTGCCCAACGGCGTTGCAGCAGACTGCACGCGAGCCGGAGCGGATGATCCAGGTGAGCTGGGGCCCGGTGCCGGTGCAGACCTACCCGGTGGAAATCGTCATCAAGGCCTACGACCGTTCCGGTCTGCTGCGTGACGTGACCCAGGTGCTGCTCAACGAGAAGCTCAACGTGCTGGCGGTCAACACCCGTTCGAACAAGGAGGACAACACCGCCTCCATGTCGATCACCGTGGAGATTCCGGGGCTCGATGCCCTGGGCCGTCTGTTGGCGCGTATCGGTCAGTTGCCCAATATCATCGAGGCGCGTCGTCACCGCGTGGCTTAGCAGGAAGCTTTCATGTATCGACTCGACGACCTGCTGCACCTGATGGCGCGTCTACGTGACCCGCAGCACGGTTGTCCGTGGGATCTGAAACAGACCTACGCGACCATCGTGCCCTATACCCTGGAAGAGGCTTATGAGGTCGCTGACGCCATCGAGCGTGGCGACTTCGATCACCTGCCGGGCGAACTCGGCGACCTGTTGTTCCAGGTGGTTTACTACAGCCAGCTGGCGCAAGAGGAAGCGCGCTTCGACTTCGCCCGGGTAGTCGATGGCATCACCACCAAGCTGATTCGTCGCCACCCGCACGTGTTTCCCGACGGTGATCTGTACGGGGCGCCTGACGCGGCGAAGCTGGAGGAGGCTGCGGTCAAGCAGCGCTGGGAAGAGCTCAAGGCCGAGGAGCGCGCCGAAAAGGCCGCTGCACCCGAGCAGCTATCCCTGCTCGATGATGTACCGACGGCGCTGCCGGCGCTCTCGCGTGCGGCCAAACTGCAGAAGCGTGCGGCCCAGGTCGGCTTCGACTGGCCCGATGCGTTGCCGGTGGTGGACAAGGTGCGCGAAGAGCTGGATGAAGTGCTCGAAGCCATGAGTGAGAACGATGCCGAGGCGGTGGCCGAAGAGATCGGCGACCTGCTGTTCGTTGTCACCAACCTGGCGCGACATCTGAAGGTCGACCCTGAAAGCGCATTGCGTGCTGCCAATGGCAAGTTCGAGCGGCGTTTTCGCTTCATTGAGCAAAGCGTGCGTGAGGCCGGCCGCCGCCTGGACAGTTGCTCGCTGGAGGAGCTGGACGCGCTATGGGGCGAGGCGAAGAAGCTGGAGAAGCTGTCTCCCGGTTGCTGAGCACCGTAGCCCGGATGAAATCCGGGAGAGACGAATCAGCCCCTTCCCGGATTTCATCCGGGCTACGATGGGTTTTCGGGCTGGAGCCGCTGCGCCTTAGCCCTTATGCTGGGCGCCTTGGATTGGCAGCGCGAAATCTGCGTCGCTGCCGCAACTGAATCATGTTCGGGATCTTTAGTCATGGGTCTTTCCCTGCGCGACCAGCTGCTCAAAGCCGGCCTGGTCAATGAAAAACAGGCCAAGCAGGCTGGCAAGCAGCAGCAAAAACAGAAACGTCTGGTGCAAAAGGGTCAGGCCGAGCTGGATGACAGCACGCGTCAGGCCGCGCTGCAGGCGCAGGCCGAAAAGGCTGCACGCGACCAGGAGCTGAACCGCCAGCAGCAGGAAAAAGCCGAGCAGAAGGCCCGCACGGCACAGATCAAGCAACTGATCGAGCGTTCGCGTCTGCCCAAGCTCGACGGCGAGGACTACTACAACTTCGTCGACGACAAGAAGGTCAAGCGCCTGCCGGTCAACACCATGGTGCGTAACAAACTGTCCAACGGCTGGTTGGCCATCGTTCGTCATGGTGGTGGTTACGAAATCATTCCGCGTGAGGCGGCGCTGAAGATTCAGGAGCGTGATGCCTCGCGCATCGTCCTGCTCAACACCCACGTTGAAGAGCCGGATGCCGATGATCCTTACGCGGCTTATCAGATCCCTGACGACCTGATGTGGTAATGCCGCGTTTCTGCACGCTCACGTAGGGTGCGCTGTGCGCACCGCAGATTAGTGCGATCACTGCTGGTGCGCATGGCGCCCTACCCGTACGCTCAGCAGCGATTGCCGCTCAACAGCACTCGGCCAAAGCTGGCGCCTGCGTCCTGTGGCGTGATCGCCAGCAGGTGATCCATACGCAGGCGCTGCTCGCCGTCGGCCGTACGCACCAGCAGAAACTCTTCCTTGCTCGCCGTGGTTTCCGTGGTCAGCGCCTGACCCAGCAGGCGGGAGCCATCGACCAGTTCGATAGCCAGCTGATAGCGGTGCATGCAGGCGATCTCCAGGTAGTCATAGAGATCGCAGGCCAGGGGTTGATAGTCGTCCATCGAGTCGTCCTCCGCGCTGGCCTAGAGCCTAGCTGAGAAACGACTCTGGCTGTTTTCCATGCGCGATAAAAACGCCGCAACCCGATACAGGGTTGCGGCGTTCTCGTTTCGCTGGTGAGCCTTACATCAGCGGAATGGTGTAGCTGACGATCAGGCGGTTCTCGTCCAGGTCACCGATGCTCGCGTTGGAGCGCACCATCGCGTTACGCCAGCGTACGCCGAGGTTTTTCAGCGGGCCTTCCTGGATGATGTAGCTGATGTCGACGTTGCGCTCCCATTCCTTGCCGCTTGCACCGCCCACGCCGTCGAAGCCATCACCGGTGACGTAGCGGACGAAGGCCGTCAGACCCGGGATGCCGTAGCTGGCGAAGTTGACGTCATAGCGCGCCTGCCAGGATTTCTCGTCCTTGCGGGTGAAGTCGAGAATCTGGATGTAGTTGACGATGTACGGATCGGTTTCGGTCAGGAAGGGGAAGGCGTTGTCGCCGCCGACCTTCTGGTAGCCCACGCGGAAGGTGTGCGCGCCGATGCCGGCCCAGAGGTTGATCGAGGTCAGGTCGTTGTCCAGATTGCCGCCGAGTTTGCGACCGTTGTCCTGCGAGTCGAAGTAGGCCAGGTTGCCGCCCAGTTTCCAGTCGCCGATCGGCTGCACATGGATCAGGTTGTACAGCTTCTGGTCGTAGATATCTTCCAGTTCGCCATACCACAGGCCGACGGTGGTATTGCCGCCATTGAACTTGTAATCGCCGCCGGCGAAGTTGTAGCGGTCGCTCTCGCCACCGACGTTGCTGGCGGTGATGTCGACCCGGTCGGTGGAAGCGCGCTGGTTCACTTCACGCAGTTGGCCGCCATTGAGGGTCAGGCCTTCGATCTCCTGCGAGGTGATCATGCCCCCGGTGAAAACCTGTGGCAGCAGGCGCGAGTCGCCGGAACTCACGATTGGCAGCTTTGGCATGAGCCCGCCGACCTTGCCGACGGTTTTCGAGATGCGCGCTTTGACTGCCCCGCTGAGCTCGGAATACTCGTCCGGCCCCTCGTTGCCGAAACTGTTGGGTAGCAGCCCGGTGCCGGCGCGCTCGTCAGAGGAATCGAGTTTCAGGCCCAGGCCTGCATAAGCGTCCAGGCCAAAACCGACGGTGCCCTCGGTGAAGCCGGATTCGGCCTTGAGGATGAAGCCCTGTGCCCACTCCTCGCGCTTGGACTGCTGTGCAGCGGTCGTGTCGCGCAGGTCGCGGTTCATATAGAAGTTGCGCAGTTCCAGAGTGGCTTTGCTGTCGCCGATGAAGTCAGCCTGTGCCAGGCTCGGCAGGGTCATGCTTGCGCCCAGCGTGGCAAGGGCCACGGCACGGGCGAGGGGAGTCTTACTCATTATTATTGTCTCCTCGTTGTTATAAGCAGGTCGGCCACGAAATGACCGATCAGTTACGGCGCGGTGAAATAAAGCACTTAGCCTGCGAGTCGACTGTAAGACTTTAGTCTGGCGGGGCTTCGAGCGGAGTTGGCATATTGCTGCGCATAGGCTCTAGCTCGTGGTTGGCAGAGATTTCCCCGGTTCAGGCCATCTATCGGGAAAATTTCGCTCGAACGAAGTCGAGCTGAGAAAAATCGGCAACCGTTGGTCGATAAAGGTTAAAGCTTGCCTCCGTCCGGCCGCTAAGTTCGGCAGATAACCTGTTCGGGTACCCACTCATGAATCCTTTGAGCTCACTGAATTCCGCCGCCTCCCGCACTGCGCAGGCCAGTCAGTCGATGGCCTCGCGCAACAATGCTGCCGATGCACAGGCCACCTTGGCCAATCGCCTCGCCGAGAAGCTTGGCGTGCCGCCGGGCTCGCTCTCTGGGTCGCGTGATGACTACACCCCTGAAAAGGTTGCCGGGCGGATTCTCGGTTTCATCGAGCAGCGCCTGCAAAGCGAGGCGGCTGCCGGTGCTGACCCGGCCAAACTGGACAAGCTGCTGACCCAGGCCCGTGAGGGCGTGGAGAAAGGTTTCGCCGAGGCGCGCAAGATTCTCGATGGCATGGGCGTGCTGAAAGGCCAGGTGGCGGGTGATATCGACGACACCTACAAGCGTATTCAGGATGGCTTCGGCGATCTCGACAAGCGTTTCGGCAGCGCCGCCCCAAGCGCCCCGGACAAGGTGGCGGTAGCGGGTTACAGCGAGCGCTTCAGCGCGTTGGCGGAAACCTTCGACTTGTCCGTTACCACCCGCGATGGCGACCGTCTGCGTATATCCGTGGCGCAGGCTTCGGCCAGTTGGTCGCAAAGCAGCTTCGCCGCGTCCAGCGATGGCAAGTCCACCACCGTGAGCGGCAGCAGCCAGTCTGGCAGCATGCGCATCGGTGGCTGGCAGGTGGATGTCGAAGGTGAGCTGGACGATGACGAGATCAAGGCGCTGGAGAAGCTCTTCAGCCAGGTGCAGGATCTCTCCGACAAGTTCTACGCCGGTGATCTGGCAGGCGCCTTCGATCGCGCCATGGCGCTGGATATGGATGGCGAGCAACTGGCGTCGATGTCGCTGCGTCTGACCCAGACCAGCGTGCGCCAGGCCACCGATGCCTATGGCGCAGTGGCCGGGCAGGGCGCCAGCGCGATCAATAGTGGGCTGCAGGAATATGCCCAGGGGCTGCTCGATGCGCTGCGCAGCGCCGGTGACCTGGCTCAGGATGCCGGCGGCATGCTCAAGGAACTGCTCAAGGGCGGCTTCTCGCTCGATGAGCGCTTCGATTTGCCGCGCCTGGAGAAGGCCGACAGCCTCAACCGCAGCCTGCTCGATGGTCTGCAGTCGCTGATCGCTGGTCAGCCCGGCAAGGACGCTGACGCGAGCTGATTACTGCCAGTGCTAAACTGCGCACCTTGCTGATAGTGAGGTGCGCTCATGACGCCTGAATGCCAACTTTTCGGAACCCTGGGCTGCCATCTTTGTGAGGTAGCCGAGGCGCTGCTCATGCCATTCGTCGAGAACGGCCTGCTGGTCGAGTTGATCGATATTGCCGAGCATGAAGGGATGGTCGAGCAGTACGGTTTACGCATTCCGGTACTGCGTCGTTGCGACAACGCAAGCGAACTGAACTGGCCGTTCGATGCTGAGCAGGTGGTGGCCTTTCTGAGCTGAGAAGGGCGCTTCAACGAAACGCAGGCAATAAAAAACCCGCCGATCAAGGCGGGTTTTAGATTTGGTCGGAGAGACAGGATTCGAACCTGCGACCTTCTCGTCCCGAACGAGACGCGCTACCAAGCTGCGCTACACTCCGAATGCCGCGTATTCTACCGAAAAACTTTTACTGCACAAGGGGTTAGCCCGAAAAAAACTACGAGCCGGCAACCCGGTTGCCGACTCGTATCATCCTTCTGGCTGGCCGATCCAGGCGCTCAGGCTGTCGCCTCAGAGCTCCTTGACGGTCTGAACCTGATCCTTGTTGATCGTGGCACGTTTGCCGTCGAGCTGCTCGAACTCGTAGAAGCCGGATTCTTCATCGAATTTGGGCTTGTCCACGGTCTGGATCTCACGGCCGTCATTCAGCGTTATTACCGACGGGCTGGAGCAGCCGGCCAAAGCGGCAAGGCCGAGGGCAATCAGCAGGGCGGGGATGATCCGTTGGTTCATGGTCTGTCTCCTTGGGTAATACAAAGGTGTGCTTTACCCTGGCTCAGACGTAAAACCATCGTGCGAGTTCCGCCAAGGCTCTTTCAGCCTAGTCTTCCGGTGGCGTGCTCGCGAGCATCTCCGGTGTATTGAGATTGGCCAGGCGAGGGTCGTCGAGCGAGCAGTCGATGGCCACTGGCTCAAGTCGGCCGAACCAGCGTTGCGGGCTGCGCTCGCCAGACTGCCAGGCACGTTCGAGATCCTCTTTGAGCGCCGTGGGCAGCAGGCAGAACAGTGGCTGCCAATAGTTGCCCTGGCGGATCACCACCGGCCGGCTCCCGGCGTGGGTGAGCAGTGATTCGATCAGTGCGTTGTCTACCAGTGGGGCGTCGCACGGCAGCACCAGCATCTGTTCATGACGCGCTGCGCTCATGCCCGCACGAATTCCTGCCAGCGGGCCCTGGAAGTCCTGATCCTGATCGGTCACCAGTTGATCGGCATAAGGTGCATAGCGGTCATTGTTGCGGTTGCAGGAGATGATCAGGTCGTCGCTCAGAGGCCTGGTCAGATCATGCAGCCAGGCAATCAGCGGCTGGCCGCGCCACTCCAGCAACCCCTTGTCGCGTCCGCCCATGCGCTGGCCTCGACCACCGGAAAGCAGTAGCACCGAGCAGGTGGGGAGGGCGTTGGGTACGGGCATGCGGGCAGTCTCCGGAGGCAGGCTGTGTGATATAACAGCGCCCATTCTCTCCCAATTGGATGCCTGCCATGAACCATAAGGCCGACGCGATTTTCGTGCCGCTGAACATTGCCGTGCTGACCGTCAGTGATACCCGCACAGTGGATACCGACACCTCGGGCCAGCTGCTGGTCGAGCGCCTGACCGGTGCCGGGCATCAACTGGCCGCACGCGTGCTGCTCAAGGATGACCTGTACAAGATCCGCGCCCAGGTAGCGACCTGGATCGCAGAGGATCAGGTGCAGGTCGTGGTGATCACCGGTGGTACCGGTTTCACTGGGCGCGACAGCACGCCGGAAGCGGTCACCTGTCTGCTGGACAAGCAGGTCGATGGCTTCGGTGAGCTGTTCCGGCAGATTTCCGTGGCCGATATCGGTACTTCCACCATCCAGTCGCGCGCATTGGCCGGATTGGCCAACGGCACGCTGGTTTGCTGCCTGCCGGGCTCGACCAACGCTTGCCGCACCGCCTGGGACGGCATTCTCGGCGAGCAGTTGGACGCACGGCATCGTCCCTGCAACTTCGTGCCCCATCTGAAACAGGTGGGCGCTTGCGAGACCCGCGGATGAGCGGTTGCGATCATCCTGGCCTGCTGCCGATGGAGGCAGCGCTGGAGCGGCTGTTGGCTCTGGCCGATGCGGCGCCCATCGAGCAGAGCGAACGGGTTGCGCTGGCCGAAGCTGATGGCCGTGTGCTGGCCGAGCCGCTGATCGCAGCGCTGGATCTGCCGCCCTGGGCCAACAGTGCGATGGACGGCTACGCCCTGCGTCTGGCTGATTGGACGGGCCAGGCGTTGCCGGTCAGCCAGCGTATTCAGGCTGGCACTGCGCCTGCCTCGCTGGAGCCGGGAACCTGCGCGCGCATTTTTACTGGTGCGCCGCTGCCCGAAGGTGCCGATACCGTAGAGATGCAGGAAAACGTCGAGCTGGATGAGGCCGGACGTGTGTATTTCCGCGAGCCGCTGAAGGTCGGGCAGAACGTACGTGCTCAAGGTCAGGAGACCCGTATCGGCGAATGCGTGCTGCCGGCCGGCACGCGTCTGGGGCCTATCGAACTGGGGTTGGCAGCGTCTTTGGGCGCTGCGCAATTGTCCGTGCGTCGGCGCCTGCGCGTTGCCGTGTTGTCCACGGGTGATGAACTGGTCGAGCCGGGTCAGGCGCTTGGCCCTGGGCAGATCTACAACAGCAACCGGCGTCTGCTGATTGCCTGGTTGCAGCGCCTGGGCTGCAGTGTGGTGGATGCGGGGATATTGCCCGATGACCTGCAGCGCACCCGTGAAGCGTTGGGTGCCTTGGGCGAAGTCGATCTGATCCTTTCCACGGGTGGTGTTTCGGTGGGGGAGGCGGATTTTCTCGGTATGGCCCTGCGTGAGGCGGGCGAACTGTCGCTGTGGAAGCTGGCGATCAAACCGGGCAAGCCGCTGACGTTCGGTCATTACCAGGGGGTTCCGGTCATCGGCTTGCCGGGCAACCCGGCTTCGACGCTGGTCACCTTCGGCTTGCTGGCGCGTCCTTACATGCTGCGTCGTCTTGGCGTGCAGCGTGTCGAGCCCCTGGGTTTCGCGGTGCCCGCTGGTTTTACCTGGGGCAAGCCGGGCATGCGCCGCGAGTACCTGCGAGCACGACTGGAGAATGGCCGTGTGGTGCCTTATGCCAATCAGAGCTCCGGCGTGCTGCGCAGCGCCGCCTGGGCGGAGGGACTGGCCGAGGTCATGGAAGGCAGCACGCTGGCCGAAGGGCAGATGCTGCGGTTCATCCCGTTGAGCGAGATTCTCGGTTAGGTTCTGTACGAAAAGTGCCTGCGCATCGGTGATGCTTCGTTAAAAACGGGTTCGGAATGCTCATTTACAGCCCGTAAACTCCGCTTCCTCACCCGTTTTTGCCTCGCCTGACCTTCGCTCGACGACTTTTCGTGCAAAACCTAGGTGCTGATTCGCCCGGCCAGGCAGATGGTCGGGCGCTTTAGATGGCGCGGCGAAACCACTGGGTCACATTTCTAACGATAGAATTTGCAAATGAGCGTTATAGAAGGCATAGTCGCCAACTTATAAATTCAACCGACACGGTCGTGCCCATGCTAAAACGCTTCGCACCCCTCGTGCCTCTTGCACTCACAGTCCTTCTCGCTGCCTGCGCCGGCCACTCGCCGCAACCGCAGATCAGCGAAGCCACGGCCGAGCCAGCTGCTCGTCCGTTCTCTCAGCAGGTTGAGCCTGCCGATGATGAAATCACCGCACTGATCGACGATAAACCCTACGAAATGCCGCAGCTGGCCGACAGTCTGCTCGACCTCGGGCGTTCGCTGATCGGCACTCGCTATCGCTACGGCGGTACCTCGGTACAGTCCGGTTTCGATTGCAGCGGTTTCGTGGGTTACCTGTTCCGCGAAGAAGTCGGCCTCGAATTGCCGCGCTCCACTCGCGAACTGATCAATCTGGATGCGCCCAAGGTGGCCCGTGCCGACCTGGAGCCGGGTGACCTGATTCTGTTCAATGATCGCGGCCGCGGTCGCGTCAGCCACGCCGGCATCTACCTGGGCGATGATCAATTCATCCACTCCAGCAGCAGCCGTAGTGGTGGCGTGCGCATCGACAGCCTGGACGACAGCTACTGGAATCGCAGTTACCTGCAAGCCAAGCGCGTGCTCGCCCTGGCTCCGGTTGAAGATCAGGTCGCTGCCAAGCGTCATAACTGATGTACACGGCGTAACCGCGGAATCTGTTCAAGGGCTGTCTCGATAGGCCTTGAGCGGGTGCCGAGGGTTGCGCCGTTTGTCTGTAGACGGCAGAGTAGAGCGCATTCAGGCTCAGGATCGCCTCGCTTATGCCCGTCACGACCCGTGTCGCCCTTATCTCCCTCGTTCTGCTACTGAGCGCCTGTAGCAGTCGCGCTCCATCTCCTCAGCCTACCTACAGTCCTCCAGTCTCTTCTTCGTCCTATCAGGGCGGCGCCGAAGATGTCTTGTTTCGCGCCCTCGGTCTGGTCGGTACGCCCTATCGTTATGGCGGCAATACCCCGGAAGGGGGGTTCGACTGCAGTGGTCTGATTGGCTACGTCTACCGCGATGCAGCCGGTATCAGCCTGCCACGTTCGACCCGTGAGCTGAGCGCGATGCGTACCCCGGATGTTCGGCGCGATGCCCTGCAAAGCGGTGATCTGGTGTTCTTCGCCACCAATGGCGGTCGCGCCGTCAGTCATGCTGGCATTTATGTCGGCGAGGGGCGTTTCGTCCATGCTCCGTCCAGTGGCGGTACCGTGCGCCTGGACAGCCTCGATAACGTCTACTGGCAGCGTGTCTACCTCGATGCCAAACGAGTCATCACCCCAGAGCTCGCTCGTAACCCCTGACCCTTCATGAGCGAGACCATTCGCCTGCCGCCTCAGCCTGAGCTCTGTGAGCTGTGCGCGCGGCATGTCGCACTGACCCGCCATCACCTGATTCCCAAGGCGCTGCACGACAAGACCTACGTGCAGAAACGCTTCGCTCGTCATGAGCGCATTACCGCCACGCTTTGGGTCTGCCGCGCCTGCCATAACCAGATTCACCGTCTGTTCAGCGAAAAGGAGCTGGCGCTGACTTACAACAGTCGTGAGGCGCTGCTGAGTGATGAGCGTTTGCGGACTTTCGTCGATTGGTTGGCGAGCAAACCGCCTGGGTTCATGCCCAGGCACTGAGCGGCGTTGACGGGTAGGGCTGCCAGCCTCTACCCTGCGCGCCTTGCTTCAGGTGCCCCGAGTCGCTGCGAATTGCGGCCGAGGGGTGAAACAGGGAAGCCGGTTCGAATGCCGGCGCTGCCCCCGCAACGGTAGGTGAGTCAAACGCTGCTTAAGCAGACCGTGTGAAAACGTAGCGAGCGAAGGTCAGGTAAGGCAAAAACAGACGAAAAAGCGGAGTTTACGAGTTGTAAATGAGCATTTTGAGACTGTTTTTAACGCCGCATGACCGAGCGCAGTAGTTTTCACGCAGTCTGCAAAGCCACTGTGTATTTGCACGGGAAGGCGCGGCGTCGAACCTTTGGTTCGCTCACGAGCCCGGAGACCGGCCTGTCGCAGTTTCACGGCATCGCGGAGGGCGCTGTCCGGCTAACGCTCCGGTTTGACCGGGGCGTTCGTGTTTTCTGTCTTCCGCTCGCCTGACCAGCCATTGGCGCCTGGGTGAGGATGTGCGGATCATCGCAACCTTCTTGCTCATTGCCGTTCGCACTGTTTATCGATCAACAGGCGGCGCGGGTGCCTGACGTACAGGAGCACAGCATGAGCGAGTCCACCGAGCGCGATGCCCGCCACAAGGCGCGCATGCAGCGCAAGAAAGCCCTGATCGACGAGAAGATCGCCCAGGCTCAGGACGAATACGGCCTGTTGCTGGTACACAGTGGCAATGGCAAGGGCAAGAGCAGCAGTGCCTTCGGCATGGTCGCGCGTGCCCTTGGTCATGGCATCAAGGTCGGCGTGGTGCAGTTCATCAAGGGCGCGGCCAGCACCGGTGAGGAAACCTTCTTCCGCCGCTTTCCCGAGGAAGTCAGCTATCACGTGATGGGCGAGGGCTTCACCTGGGAAACCCAGGATCGCCAGCGTGATATCGCCAAGGCGCAGGAAGCCTGGGCCATTGCCAGGCGCTTGCTTGGCGACGAGTCCATCGGCCTAGTGGTGCTGGATGAGCTGAACATCGCCCTCAAGCATGGCTATCTCGAACTGGATGCGGTGCTGGCCGATATCGAAGCGCGGCCGCTGCTGCAGCACGTGGTGGTGACGGGGCGGGGCGCCTTGCCGGGGATGATCGAGGCGGCCGATACGGTCACCGAGATGAGCCTGGTCAAGCATGCGTTCAAGTCCGGGGTGAAGGCGCAGAAGGGCATCGAATTCTGATGGACGCACGGCATTGCCCGGCGCTGCTGATTGCTGCGCCGGCTTCGGGCCAGGGCAAGACCACCGTCACCGCCGCGCTGGCGCGCCTGCATACGCGTCAGGGGCGTCGGGTGCGGGTGTTCAAGTGTGGCCCGGACTTTCTCGATCCGATGATCCACGCCCGCGCCAGCGGCGCGCCGGTGTACCAGCTCGACCTAGCCATGGTGGGCGAGGCGGAGAGTCGCCGGCTGTTGTGGCAGGCCGCGGGTGAGGCTGATCTGATCCTGATCGAAGGGGTGATGGGCTTATTCGACGGCAAACCGTCGGCGGCCGACCTGGCCCGCCATTTCGGTGTGCCGGTATTGGGCGTGATCGACGGCGCGGCCATGGCACAGACCTTCGGCGCGCTGGCCCACGGCCTGGCCACCTTCCAGCCGGATCTGCCGTTTGCCGGAGTGCTCGGCAACCGCGTCGCCAGTACGCGCCATGGCGATATCCTGCGGGATGCCTTGCCATCGAGCATTCGCTGGTTCGGCGCCTTGCCGCGCAGTGCCGCGGTGGAGTTGCCGAGTCGGCATCTGGGCCTGGTGCAGGCGGCTGAGCTGGCCGATCTGGATGCACGCCTGGACGCCGCTGCCGATGCCTTGGCGGCCAGCGCCGATGTCGATCTGCCGCCGGCGGTGAGCTTCGCCGCGCCGCAGATCGACGAACCTGCGCCCTTGCTCAACGGCGTGCGCATCGGTGTGGCGTGGGATGCCGCGTTCGCCTTCCTTTATCAGGCCAATCTCGACCTGCTGCAGGCGCTGGGGGCTGAGCTGCATTATTTCTCGCCGCTGACCGATCAAGCGCTGCCAGACGTGGACAGTCTCTACTTGCCTGGCGGTTATCCCGAGCTGTACCTGGCAGAGCTGGAGGGCAATCAGGTCATGGCTACGGCGATCCGTGCCCATCACCAGGCCGGCAAGCCATTGCTCGCCGAGTGTGGCGGCATGCTCTATTTGCTCGATGAGTTGCGCGACAAGCAAGGCTGCAGTGGCCGCATGCTTGGCCTGCTCAGCGGCAGTGCGGCTTTGCAGCCACGGCTGACGGCACTGGCCCTGCAGGAAGTGACGCTGCCGGAAGGCGAGTTGCGTGGCCACAGTTACCACCACTCGCGGCTGGACAGTCCGTTGCAGCCACTGGCGCTCGGCCGCTGCCCGAACGGCAAGCCGGTGGCCGAGGCGGTGTATCGCCTTGGTCGGCTGACGGCCAGCTATATCCACTTCTATCTGCCGTCCAATCCGGAGGCGGCCGCCGCGCTGCTGCGTCCATGAACGAACATGCCTTCAGCCCAGTAGAGCGTGCGGCGGTGTATCGCGCCATCACCGAGCGCCGCGACATGCGCCACTTCGCCGGCGGGCAGGTGCCTGCCGAGGTGTTGGCGCGGCTGCTCGAAGCGGCGCATCACGCGCCCAGCGTCGGCCTGATGCAGCCATGGCGCTTCCTGCGTATCAGCGATCCGCAATTGCGTGAGGCGGCCCATACGTTGGTGGAGGCGGAGCGCGTTCGCACCGCCGAAGCCCTGGGCGAGCGTTCGGATGAGTTCATGCGGCTCAAGGTCGAAGGCATCCGCGATTGCGCCGAGCTGCTGGCGGTGGCGCTGATGGAGGGGCGCGAAGCGCATGTCTTCGGGCGACGCACGTTGCCGGAAATGGATATGGCTTCGGTGGCCTGCGCCATTCAGAATCTGTGGCTTGCCGCGCGGGCCGAAGGGCTGGGCCTGGGCTGGGTGTCGTTGTTCGAGCCCGAGGCGCTGGCCGGGCTGCTGGGCATGCCGGCTGGCAGCAAGCCGGTGGCGCTGCTGTGCCTGGGGCCGGTGCACGCCTTCTACGAAAAACCAATGCTGGTGGAAGAGGGCTGGGCCACGCCTCGGCCGCTGTCCGAATTGCTGTTCGAGAATCGATGGGGATCCTCTGGTGAGTGAACGATGAGCCTGGCGCTGATCACCTGTGCCGGCGTGGCGCTGGATGCCGTGCTGGGCGAGCCACGCCGCGCGCATCCGCTGGTCGCCTTCGGCCGCCTGGCCGGGCGCCTGGAGCAGCGTTTCAATCCCGCTGGTGGTGGCTGGCGCAGTCATGGCGTGACGGCCTGGTGCCTGGCAGTGCTGCCGCTGACCTTCATCACCTGGTTGCTGGTGCAGGTCAGCTCGTTTGGCTGGGCGGTGGAGATATTCGCCCTGTACTTCGCCCTTGGCCTGCGCAGCCTATATGAGCACGCACAGCCGGTGGCGCAGGCGCTGCGCCTGGGCGATCTGGCCCTGGCGCGCGAGCGCGTTGGCTGGATGGTCAGCCGCAATACCGCCGAACTGGATGCCACCGGTGTGGCCCGCGCCGGCACCGAGTCGGTGCTGGAGAATGGCTCCGATGCGGTATTCGCCGCTTTGTTCTGGTTCATCGTCGCCGGCGCCCCCGGCGTCGTGCTGTACCGCCTGAGCAATACCCTTGACGCCATGTGGGGTTACCGCAACGAACGTTTCGAGCGCTTTGGCTGGGCGGCGGCGAAGATCGATGACCTGCTCAATTACATTCCAGCGCGCCTGGTGGCGCTGACCTATGCACTGCTTGGGCGTACGGCTCTGGCGCTGCGCTGCTGGCGCAGGCAGGCGCCCTTGTGGGACAGTCCCAATGCTGGCCCGGTAATGGCGTCTGGCGCAGGCAGTTTGGGTGTAAGCCTGGGCGGCGCGGCGGAATATCACGGCGAGCGGCATGAGCGCCCGCAACTGGGCGAAGGCCCGCCGCCGCAGGCACGGGATATCGAGCGGGCAATGAATCGGGTCGTCGCTGGCGTGGGTTTGTGGTTGGTGATTTTGACGCTGTGGGAGGTTTGGGTTGCTTGAGCATGGAGGTCGACTGCGCGCCGCCGCGCAGCGCTACGGCATCCCCCTGGAGGACTGGCTGGATCTGTCCACCGGTGTCGCGCCCTACGGCTGGGATCTGCCTGCTGTACCGGGGTCTGCCTGGGCGCGCCTGCCTGAGGCGGATGACGGCCTGGAGCAGGCGGCGCGCGACTACTACGGTGCCGTCAGCCTGCTGCCGGTAGCCGGTTCGCAAGCGGCGATCCAGACCCTGCCACGTCTGCGCCGCAATGCCAGCGTCGGCATCATCGCGCCCACTTACGCCGAGCACGCCGCGGCCTGGCGTCGTGAAGGCCATCGTGTCACCAAACTCAGTGAGGGTTCGGTGCATCGCGCGCTGCCGCACCTGGATGTGTTGCTGGTGGTCAACCCGAACAACCCGACCGGCCGCCTGATCGAGCCGGCCCGCCTGCTCGACTGGCACGATGAGCTGGTCGAGCGCGGCGGCTGGCTGGTGGTCGACGAAGCCTTCATGGATTGCACGCCGGAGCACAGCCTGGCCGCCTACAGCGACATGCCGGGGCTGATCGTGCTGCGCTCGTTCGGCAAGTTCTTCGGCCTGGCCGGCCTGCGTCTGGGCTTCGTCCTGGCTGCACAGGCACTGCTGGATGAACTGGAAGCACTGCTCGGCCCCTGGGCGGTCAGTGGCCCGGCGCGCAGCGTGGCGCTCAGCTTGCTGGTCGATGGCGAAGGGCAGCGTCGTCAGCGTGAGCGCCTGCTGGCCGACGGCGAGCGCCTGGCGGCGTTGCTGCGTGACTGCGGTTTGCCGTCCACCGGTGGCTCGTCGCTGTTCCAGTTCTGCTGCACCCGTCGCGCCGTGCCCTGCGCCGAGCTGCTGGCGCGTCGCGGCATCCTTGTGCGGCTGTTCGCCGAGCTGGACAGCCTGCGCTTCGGCCTGCCGGCCGACGAATGTGGCTGGCTGCGCCTGGAGCAGGGGCTGCTTGAGTGCGCGCCGATGCTGGCGAACCTCGAGGAAACGCCCTGATGTCGACCTTGATGGTGCAGGGCACCACCTCCGATGCCGGCAAGAGCACGCTGGTGACGGCGCTGTGCCGCTGGGCGCGGCGCCAGGGCATTTCCGTGGCACCGTTCAAACCACAGAACATGGCACTCAATTCCGCCGTGACCGCCGACGGCGGCGAGATCGGCCGTGCGCAGGCAGTGCAGGCACAGGCCGCGGGCCTGGAGCCGCACACCGATATGAACCCGGTGCTGCTCAAGCCCAACAGCGACATGGGTGCCCAGGTGATCATCCACGGCCGCGCCATCGGCAACATGCAGGCGCTGACCTATCACGGCTACAAACCGGTAGCCATGGCAGCGGTGCTGGAATCCCATGCACGGTTGCTGGAGCGCCATGAACTGGTGCTGGTCGAAGGCGCCGGCTCGCCCGCCGAGATCAACCTGCGGGCCGGCGACATCGCCAACATGGGCTTCGCCGAAGCGGTGGATTGCCCGGTTATTCTGATCGCCGATATCGACAAGGGTGGCGTGTTCGCCCATCTGGTCGGCACCCTGGAACTGCTCAGTCCGAGCGAACAGGCGCGTGTTCAGGGCTTCGTGATCAATCGCTTTCGGGGTGATATCGCGTTGCTCAAACCGGGGTTGGACTGGCTCGAACAGCGTACCGGCAAGCCGGTGCTGGGCGTGCTGCCGTACCTGATGGATTTCCACCTGGAGGCCGAAGACGCCGTCGATACTCGTCAGCAGGCCAAGGACGAACAGGCGTTGCGCGTGGTGGTGCCTGTTCTGCCGCGTATCAGCAACCACACCGATTTCGATCCGTTGCGCCTGCACCCACAGGTGCAGCTGACCTTCGTCGGGCCGGGGCAAGCCATTCCCCCGGCGGATCTGATCATCCTGCCTGGTTCCAAGAGCGTACGTGCCGACCTCGCGCGCCTGCGTGAGCAGGGCTGGGATGCAGCCATTACCCGCCACCTGCGCTACGGCGGCAAGGTTCTGGGTATCTGCGGTGGTCTGCAGATGCTCGGTCGGCAGATTCACGATCCGCACGGCCTGGAGGGTGTTGCCGGCAGCAGCGAAGGCCTCGGCCTGCTGGATTTCGAGACGCTGCTGGAGCCGGAGAAGCAGTTGCGCAACGTGCGCGGCCGGCTGTGTCTGGAACAGGCGGATGTCAGCGGTTACGAGATTCACGCCGGCGTCAGTCGTGGGGGCGGCCTCAATGGCGCCGTGCAACTCGATGACGGCCGCAGTGACGGGGGCCTCAGCGCCGATGGGCAGGTGCTTGCTACCTATCTGCATGGTCTGTTCGAGCAACCCTCGGCGTTCGCCGCGTTGTTGCGCTGGGCCGGGCTGCGTGAGGTGCAGACGGTGGATTACCAGGCGCTGCGCGAGCGCGATATCGAACGCCTGGCCGATCAGGTGGAATTGCACCTGGATACCGAAAAACTCAAGGCGCTTTGCAGCCTGGGGTAGGGCGCGCGGCAGCCGCAGGTTTTGAAATGGTGCGCACAGCGCACCCTACGGAGTGAAGATGCTTGAATTGATCCTCGGCGGTGCTCGTTCCGGCAAGAGCCGGCTGGCCGAGAAGCTGGCCGACGAGTCCGGGTTGGAGGTCGTCTACATCGCCACCAGCCAGCCGCTCGACGGCGAAATGAATGCGCGCGTCGCTCAGCATCGCGCACGTCGGCCTGCGCACTGGGCGTTGGTCGAGGAACCGCTGGCGTTGGCACGGGTGCTGCGCGAGCAGGCTGCGCCCGGTCGTTGCCTGCTGGTGGATTGCCTGACCCTGTGGTTGACCAATCTGCTGATGCTGGAGAATTCGGCGCGGCTTGAGGCTGAGCGCGAGCTGTTGCTCGGCTGTGTGGATGCGTTGCCAGGGCGCATTCTGCTGGTCAGCAACGAAACCGGGCTGGGCGTGGTGCCGCTGGGCGAGCTGACTCGCCGTTATGTCGATGAGGCCGGCTGGCTGCACCAGGCGCTGGCCGAACGCAGCCAGCGTGTGCTGTTCACCGTGGCCGGGTTGCCCATGGTGCTCAGGGGGGATGCGTTATGAGTCTGCAATGGTGGCAAGGGCCGTGTCAGCCGCTCGATCATGTTGCAAGGGCCAAGGCCGAAACGCGGCAACAGCAGTTGACCAAACCCACGGGGTCGTTGGGGCGCCTGGAGCATCTCGCCATCCATCTGGCGGCGTTGCAGGGGCGTGAGCGGCCGAGCCTGGACAAGCTGTGGATCGGCATCTTTGCCGGTGACCATGGCGTGGTAGCCGAGGGTATTTCCGCCTATCCGCAAGCGGTGACCGGGCAGATGCTGGCCAACTTCGTCAGCGGCGGCGCGGCCATCAGCGTGCTTGCGCGCCAGTTGGATGCGGCGCTCGAGGTGATCGACCTGGGCACCGCCGAGCCGTTGCCAGCGTTGCCTGGCGTGCGTCACCTGCAGGTCGGCGCCGGCACGCAGAATTTTGCCCGCGAACCGGCGATGACCCTGGCCCAGGCGCTGATCTGTATGGAGGCTGGGCGCGACAGCATCCAGCGTGCCCGTGCCGTTGGTTGTGATCTGTTCGTTGGCGGTGAGATGGGCATTGGCAACACCACGGCAGCGGCGGCGTTGGCCTGCTGGCTGCTGGATTGCCCGGCGAGCGAGCTGGCCGGCCCAGGTACGGGGCTGGACAGTTCCGGTGTGGCGCACAAGGCGCGGGTGATCGATGCTGCGTTGGCATTGCACCGGGCGCAAATCGACGGGCCGTTGCAGGCACTGATCCACCTGGGCGGTTTCGAGATCGCCGCGCTCACCGGCGCCTATCTGGCCGCCGCGCAGCAAGGTATGGCGGTATTGGTCGATGGTTTCATCTGCAGCGTCGCGGCCTTGCTTGCCGTGCGCCTGAACCCTGGCTGCCGCGACTGGCTGCTGTTCGCCCATCACGGCGCCGAGCCGGGGCATGTGCGCGTACTGCAGGCGCTGGAGGCGCAACCGTTGCTGGAACTCGGTTTACGCCTGGGTGAAGGCAGCGGGGCTGCGTTGGCCGTACCGTTGCTGCGCCTGGCTTGCGCCCTGCACGGGCAGATGGCGACCTTCGCCGAAGCCGCCGTGGCGCAGAGGCCGAGCTGATGCTGCAGCTGGAACTGCTGCGCCATGGCGAGACCGAGCAGGGTGGTGGGCTGCGCGGCAGCCTGGACGACGCGCTGACCGAGCAAGGCTGGGCACAGTTGCGTGCCGCCGTGCAGGATGCCGGCCCCTGGGATCGCCTGATCAGCTCGCCGCTGCAGCGCTGCGCACGGTTTGCCGAGGAAGTGGCCACGGCCCATGCTCTGCCGCTGCACTATGAGCCAGGCCTGCAGGAGTTGCATTTCGGTGACTGGGAAGGGCGCAGCGCTGCCGAACTGATGCAGAGCGATGCTGAAGCACTCGGCCAGTTCTGGGCCGACCCCTATGGTTTCACGCCGCCCAATGGCGAGCCGTTGCTGCAATTCGAGGCGCGTGTACTGACTGCGTTACAACGATTGCAGCACAACCATGCGGGGGAACGTCTGCTGCTGGTCACTCATGGCGGTGTGATGCGTCTGCTGTTGGCGCGCGCGCGCGGTTTGCCACGCCAGGATCTGCTGCAGGTCAACGTCGGCTATGCCCAGCGTTTTCGCCTGAGCCTGGCTGCCGACGGGCAACTGACGGAATTGCCATGATCGCGCTACTGATCGCTCTGCAGTTTCTCACCCGTTTGCCGGTCAGCCTGCCGGGCATGCCGACGCCGGAACAGATGGGGCGCTCGCTGCTCTGGTACCCGGCAGTGGGATTATTGCTCGGCCTGCTGCTGTGGGGGGCTCATCTGTTACTGGGGCAGACTTCGGCGCTACTGCAGGCGGCGATCATTCTGGCGCTGTGGGTCGCGCTGAGTGGCGGCCTGCACCTGGACGGCCTGGCCGATACGGCCGATGCCTGGGTGGGCGGCTTCGGTGATCGCGAGCGGACGCTGACGATCATGAAAGATCCGCGCAGCGGCCCCATCGCGGTCGTGGTGCTGGTGCTGCTGTTGTTGCTCAAGTTCGCCGCTCTGTTCGCGCTGCTGCAAGCCGGGCAGGGCATTTACCTGATGCTGCTGCCCTGGTTGGGACGCAGCCTGTTGCCGTTGTTGTTGGCGACCACGCCCTATGTGCGGGCCGGTGGGCTTGGCCAGGCGCTGGCCGATCATTTGCCGCGTCGGCAACTGCCCTGGGTGCTGGGTGCTCACGTGGTGGGCATGCTGCTGTTCGGCTGGCAAGGGCTGCTGGCCCTGGCGGCTGGTTTGCTGTTGTTCGCCTGGTTGCGTCGAGCCCTGCTGCAACGACTGGGCGGTACCACTGGCGATACGGCCGGTGCGCTGGTCGAACTGGCCGAGTGCGGCGCGTTGCTGGCCCTGGCTCTCAGCCTCTGAACACAACTGTTATGCCGATACAGCGTGCAACTGTATGAGTATGCGTCGTTAATGCGGGTATATACCTGTATTCATGTTGCCGACCTCCTGCCTCTGTACTCAATTGCGCCGCGCCAGTCGCGGTGTGACCCGTCTCTACGATGACGCCCTCGCTGCCGTCGGGCTCGGTGTCGCGCAGTTTTCCCTGCTGCGTCACGTGCAACGGCTCGGGCAGCCGAGCATTTCCGTGCTGGCCGAAGCCATGGGGCTCGATCGCAGCACCCTGGGACGCAATCTGCGGGTGCTGGAGGAGCAGCGACTGTTACAGCTGGGGGAGGGGCGCGACCTGCGTGCCCGCGAGGTACGGCTCACAGAAGCCGGCCTGCAACGCATCGAACAAGGGCTGCCACTGTGGGAGCAGGCGCAGCGTGAGTTGAATGCGCAGTTGGGTGAGGAACGCCGTGCCGAACTGATGAAACTACTTGAAGAACTGGCCTGATGGCCGAGTCACTGCCTACACGGTCGCTAACGGCCGTACGCTGGAGATAACGATGACAACTGTATGGCGTTCAACCACCTGGCTGCTGCTTGGCGCGTCGCTGATCCTGGCGCTGTCGCTCGGCACACGCCACGGTTTTGGCCTGTTCCTGCCACCGATGAGTGCCGAGTTTGGCTGGGGGCGTGAGGTCTTCGCCTTCGCCATTGCCTTGCAGAACCTGATCTGGGGCATCGCCCAGCCAATCACTGGTGCGCTGGCCGACCGCTTCGGCGCGCGCAAGGCCATCGTTACCGGCGGGGTGCTCTACATGCTCGGCCTGGTGCTGATGGGCATGGCCGACTCGCCGCTGTCGCTATCGTTGAGCGCCGGCCTGCTGATCGGTATCGGCCTGTCCGGCACCTCGTTCTCGGTCATCCTGGGTGTGGTTGGGCGCGCCGTACCGCCGGAGAAACGCAGCATGGCCATGGGTATCGCGGCGGCGGCTGGCTCCTTCGGCCAGTTCGCCATGCTACCGGGGACGCTCGGGTTGATCGGCTGGCTCGGCTGGTCGGCTGCGCTACTGGCCTTGGGGCTATTGGTGGCGTTGATGATCCCGCTTGCGGCGATGATCAAGGAAACACCTCCACCCACTAGCAATGTTCCGCAGCAGACGCTGGGCGAAGCACTGCGCGAGGCCACCAGCCACTCGGGCTTCTGGCTGCTGGCACTGGGTTTCTTCGTCTGCGGCTTCCAGGTGGTGTTCGTTGCCGTGCACCTGCCGGCCTACCTGGTCGACCACCACTTGCCAGCCTTGACCGGCACCACGGTGCTGGCGCTGGTCGGGCTGTTCAATATCTTCGGCACCTATATCGCCGGCTGGCTCGGTGGGCGCATGTCAAAACCCCGCCTGCTCAGTGCTTTGTATCTGACGCGTGGGGTGGTGATCACCCTGTTCCTGGTGGCGCCGCTGACGCAGTGGAGCGCCTACGTGTTCGGCATCGCCATGGGCCTGTTGTGGCTGTCGACGGTGCCGTTGACCAATGGCACGGTGGCGACGATGTTCGGGGTGCGCAACCTGTCCATGCTGGCCGGTATCGTCTTTCTGTTCCATCAGCTTGGCTCGTTCCTCGGTGGCTGGCTGGGTGGCTATCTCTACGACACCACCGGCAGTTACGACCTGGTCTGGCAGATTTCCATCGGCCTGAGTGTGATCGCGGCCGCGCTGAACTGGCCAGTGCGTGAGGTGCCGGTGGCGCGTCTGCAAGGTGCGCCGGCGTGAGCCAAAAGGCATTGCTCCTGGCCGGTCTGACCTTGGGCCTTGGCCTGCTGCTGGCGCTGGCCTGGTGGGGCTGGCGCCAAGGTGGGCTGGCCTTGCTGCAGTTGGGTGTGGGTATCTGCTAGGCGCTGAGCGAAAAGTGCCTGCGCATCGGTGATGCTTCGTTAAAAACGGGCTGGAACGCCAGCCCGGTCGAATGCTCATTTACAGCTCGTAAACTCGAATGCGAGCCCAGTCCGTTCCTCACCCGTTTTTGTGGGGCCGCCATCGGTATTGCCTGACCTTCGCTCGGCGACTTTTCGTACAGACCCGAGTTGCCTGGGGCGTGGCCTGCGAGTAGCGTAACGAAATCGCGTTGTCGCTCGAGGTCACGGTCATGTCGTTGCGTCGTTTTGCCTGCTGTTTATTGCTCTCCAGCCTGGTGCTGCCGGCACTGGCCGCTGAATGCCCGGCGATGCTGCAGGGCGAGCTGCCCAAGTTGCGCGCCAAGGACAGCAGCGTCGACCTCTGTCAGTACGCGGGCAAGCCGCTGGTGGTGGTCAACACTGCCAGCTTCTGTGGCTTCACCCCGCAGTTCAAAGGGCTCGAAGCGCTCTATCAGCGCTACAAGGATCAGGGCCTGGAAGTGCTCGGCGTACCGTCCGACGACTTCCGTCAGGAATCCGCCGACAGCAAGGAGACGGCCACCGTCTGCTACGTCAATTACGGCGTGACCTTCACCATGACCGAGCCGCAGCCTGTATCGGGTGCCAATGCCATTCCGCTGTTCAAGGGACTGGCCGAGCAGAGCCGGCAACCGCGCTGGAACTTCTTCAAGTATGTGGTCGACCGCCAGGGCAAGGTGGTGGCCAGTTTCTCCAGCCTGACCAAGCCGGACGATCCCGAGCTGATCGCCGCGGTTGAGAAGGCGATCGCTTCGCAACCCTGAGAACCTATTCAAAGTCTGCTGCGCGTCGGCCCTGCTGCGTTAAAAACAGGCTCGGAATGCTCATGTGCTACAGCACACTCCGCTTCCTCCCCTGCTTTTGCCTTGCATGACTCTAGCTCGCGAGACTTTGAACAGGTTCTGGGTCTTTTTTGTTTCACGGCCCTTCACCCATCTGGGCGATGGGCCGTATCCGCCTGCCTGCCTAGACTGGCCAGGCGCCGGACGCAGTTCACCCGGCGTGCCCACAAGAACAATAAGGAGGCACCCATGCGTCGCGTCTATACAACTGCCCTTGCAACACTCGCTCTGCTTGGCGCCGTCGAGGCCCAGGCCAACTACACCAAGACCAAGTACCCGATCGTGCTGGTGCACGGTGTGACCGGGTTCAACACCATCGGTGGTCTGGTCAATTACTTCCATACCATTCCCTGGAACCTCGAACGCGATGGTGCCCGCGTGCATGTCGCCAGCGTGGCGGCGTTCAACGACAGCGAGCAGCGCGGCGCCGAGCTGGCCCGGCAGATCGTGCCCTGGGCCGCGGCCGGTGGTGGCAAGGTCAACCTGATCGGCCATAGCCAGGGGGCGCCGACTTCGCGTGTGGCCGCTTCGCTACGTCCGGATCTGGTGGCCTCGGTGACCTCGATCAACGGCGTCAACAAGGGCTCGAAAGTGGCCGATGTGGTGCGCGGTGTGCTGCCGCCGGGCAGCGGTATCGAAGGGGGCGCCAATGCCATCGCCAATGCTCTTGGCGCGGTGATCAACCTGCTTTCCGGAGCAAGCAACCCGCAGAGCGGCATCAACGCCCTGGGCACCCTGACCACCTCGGGCACTGCCGCGCTCAACAGCCGTCATCCCTGGGGCATCAACACCAGCAGCTACTGCGCCAAATCCACTGAAGTGCACAACGTGCGTGGGCACAGCATCCGCTACTACTCGTGGACCGGTAACTCGTCCTACACCAACGTGCTCGACGCCGCCGACCCATTCCTGGCCTTCACTGGCCTGGTGTTCGGCAGCGAGAAGAACGATGGCCTGGTGGGCGTGTGCTCCACCTACCTGGGGCAGGTGATCGACGACAGCTACAACATGAACCATGTCGATGCGATCAACCACCTGTTCGGCATTCGTGGCTGGACAGAGCCGGTTTCGCTGTATCGCCAGCATGCCAACCGCCTGAAGAACAAGGGCGTCTGATCCAGATGAACGCGGCGGGGTAATGCCCGCCGCAGTGAGGTTGCATGTCCAGGTTCTTCAGCCTTTCCCTGATTGCCGTGGTGCTGGTGGGTGGTCTTACCCTGTACTGGCGCTGGCCGGCGGCTGTGCCCGAAACCGTACCTGTCGTGTCGCTCGCAGCAGCGCCGACACAGGCCTCTCCGGGCGAGGTTTCAGCCTCTTCCGTGGCAGCGCCAGATGATGTGCAGGCGCCAGTGGCCGCGACCTTGCCCAGCCTGGTCGATACCGAGGTCGATGGCCAGTTGCGGACTGACGCAGCCGGTAATCTGGTGCTGGATCTGGCGGTTCGTGACTACTTCGATTACTTCCTCAGTGCGGTCGACCATTCCGGGCTCGATGCGGTGATCGAGGCGCTGCTGGCCGATGCCGGGCGGCGTCTGCCGGAGCCGGCGCTAGGGCAGATGATCAGCCTGCTCGGCGATTACCTGGACTACAAACGCGCCAGCATGGCGCTGATGCAGCAGCCGCTGGATGCGCAACAGCAGATCGAGCCGAAGGCGCAGTTGCAGGCACTGCAGTCGGCTTTTGCCCGTCTCGACGAGTTGCGCCGTGCCCATTTCTCTGCGGCTGCGCAGGAGGCGCTGTTCGGCGCCGAACAGGCCTATGCCCGTTTCACACTCGATAGCCTGGCATTGCAGCAGCGCGATGATCTCGGTGAAGCCCAGCGCACGCAGATGCTCGAACAATTGCGTGAGCATCTGCCTGACGCGCTGCGCGCAAGCGAGCAGCGCCAGCAACTGGCCCTGAAGCAACTGCAGCGCAGCGAGAAACTCTGGCGTGATGGCGCGGACGAGCAGCAGGTGCGCGAGTTCCTGGCGATGACCTATGATCCGGACACCGTGCAGCGCCTGCTGGATGAACAGCGCCGCGAGCGCGATTGGCAGCAGCACTACCAGGCCTATCGCAATGAGTTGGCCAGCCTGCAAGGCAGGGGGCTGAGCGAAGCAGATGGCGAGCAACTGCAGCGTCAGCTGCGCGAGCGGCTGTTCAGCAGTGAAGACCGACACCGTGTGGAAACCTATGACGCCATCGCTGCGAAACAGCCGGAGCCGCTCGAACCCTGAGGGCGCTTCCCATGAGTGAGCGTCTGCTCCTGGCTCAGCAGCGCCGAGGTTATCGCTCACTGCGTTTCGTCGCCGAGCTGGAGGCGGGTTTCGCCGAGCACCGGGTGCAGCGCATTCGTCGGCGTCTGCCCCTGATCGCGCCTACCGCCGCGTTGTTCCAGCTGATCTATGCGTTGCTCGATTTTCTGCTCATGCCGCTGGCGGTCAGCCTGTCGGTGCTACCGCTGCGCATGCTTGCACTGGTGGCGCTGGCGTTGTCCTTTTTCTACTGTCGGCGGGCCGAGGCGCCACCTGCCAGGGTGCCGTTGGCCTACGCCGCGGCCTACTGGATCAACGGTGTTAGCGTCGCACTGATCGTGCACCTGTGCTGGCAGCAGGGCGTGCCGATGCCCTATGACGGCCTGTTCCTCATCCTGTTGTTCGGCTACGCCCTGACGGGGCTGTCATTTCGTGCGATCAGTTTGAGCAGTTGGAGCTTCTGCCTGCTGTTCATCGTCATCGGTGTGCTGTTCGGTGAAACCGGGGGCGAGCTGGCTTATCAGGGGCTGTTTCTGTTCTGCGCCAACCTGATCGGCAGCGTCGGTGCCTATATGCAGGAGCATGGACAGCGCGGTGCCTGGCTGAACCTGCGTTTGCTCGATCTGGCGCGCCAGCGTGCCGAAGCGGATGACGCCCGCAAGCTGCGCCTGCTGGCAGCGGCCAGCCACGATCTGCGCCAGCCGCTCAACGCCATGGGGTTGTACGCCGAACACCTGGTGGAGCAGGGCGGTGACCAGCAGACCCGGCGCATCAGCGCGCGTCTGGCCGCTTCGGTGGAACAGCTGGGGCGCCTGCTGCAGTCGCTGCTCGACTACACCCGCCTGACCTTGCCAGGTGGCGTGCAGGCCAGGCCGCATGCATTCGCCCTGCGTCCCTTGCTCGAACGGCTGATCGCTGAAGTGGCCCCGGAGGCGCAACAGCAGGGCCTGCACCTGGCGTTGCACTGCGACGATTGTGGCGTGCGCAGCGACCCGCTGCTGCTCGAGCGACTGCTGCGCAACCTGCTGAACAATGCTCTGCTGCACGCGCAGGCGCAGCGTCTGACCTTGAGTGCAAGACGTGATGTCGATGCGCTCGTGCTGACGGTGGCGGATGATGGCCGGGGCCTCAGCGAGGCGGAGCAGGCGCTGGTGTTCGAGGAGTTTCGCCAGTTGGACAATCCCGGTCGCAATGCCGAGCGCGGTCTCGGCCTGGGGCTGGCCATCGTGCGGCAACTGGCCGAGGTGCTGGAGCACCCCTTGCAGTTGCATTCCCAGCCTGGTGCTGGTGCACGCTTCGTCCTGCAGTTGCCGCTTGCCGAAGTGCCGGTGCAAGCGCCACGCGTCGATGGTGCACAGGCATTGCACGGACGCATCCTGTTGCTCGAGGATGACGCCACCGGACGTGAAGCATTGGCCGGTCTGTTGCGCCGCTGGGGCTGCGAGGTGCAGGCCTGCGCCGACCTGGCCAGTGCGCTGCAGGCTTTGCAGCAGGAGGCGCCGCAGTTGCTGATCAGTGACTATCGGCTGGCCGAGAAGGGGGATGGATTGCAGGCCATCGAGCGCTTGCGCGAGGCGGCCGGGCAGATGTTGCCGGCATTGCTGATCACGGCCGACCTGAGCCCTGAACTGCACGAACGCTGCCTGCCGGCGCACGTCATTCCTCTGGGCAAGCCCTTGTTACCGGCGCGCTTGCGTCAGGTGCTGGCCACTCAACTGCAAGTCCGCCCGGTGCTCAGCTAATCATAGCCAGCCACGCTGGCGAGCGGCGCTGACGCAGGCGGTGCGGGTGTGCACGGCGAAGGTTTCGAACAGCGCCTTGAGATGAGTTTTCACCGTGTCTTCGGCCAGGCCCAACTGACGGCTGATGGCCTTGTTCGGCAAACCTTCTGCCAGCAGTCGAAGAATCTCCAGCTGCCTGGGTGTCAGCGGTGAGGTGCTACTCGGCGCCGGCAGGGTTTCGCCCAGCAGGACGCGGGTTACCGCCTGGCGCAGGGCGCTGCCGTCGGAACTCTTGGGGATGAAGCCGAGGGCGCCGGCCGCCAGTACAGCCTGGGCGTCGAGTGCCGAGTCGCTGGCACTGAGGATCGCCACCGGCGTGCTTTCGCCGCGCGCCAGCCAGCGTTGCAGCAGTTCGAGGCCCGGTTCGTCGGGCAGGCGCAGGTCGAGCAGGATCAGGTCGTAGCCATGCTGGCGCAGGCATTGCTCCGCTTCGGCAGCGTTATGCGCGGTATGGATCTGCAAGTTCTGGCTCAGTGGCGACAGCGCCAGGGACAGGCCATCGAGGAAGATGCGGTGGTCGTCGACCAGCAACAGGCGGAGGTTGTCGGGCAGGGTGGTGCAGAGGGCAGTCATGATGTTCTCACGCGGCTTTTATTGTTGTTCTGCCGCGTGAGTGTAACAGGCTGTTGAAAACGTAGGTGAGGCAGTCAGTGCAAGGCAAAAACAGGCGAGAAGGCGCAGTTTACGTGCTGTAAATGAGAACTTTGAGCCTGTTTTTAACGCAGCAATGGCAACGCAGGTAGTTTTCAATAGCCTGTTAGCCAATGCTGCGCTGCGATTAGAAACGATAGCTGAGCGATGCCCCCAGGCCGTGCGCGCTGTTCTTGTAGCGTGCGCGGTAGTCGCCACGGGTCGCGCTCTGATGGTTCACGTCCACCGACTCTTCCTGCAGGTAGGAGTAGGCCACGTCGATGGTCATGTCCTGGGTCGGGCTCCAGCCGGCGCCGACGCTGAAGATGGTGCGGTCACCAGAGGGTACGCGTGGCGAGCGGTCGACGTTATTGATCGGTGACTGGTCGATGGCGATACCGGTGCGCAGCGTCCACTGCGGGTTGACCTTGTACGACAGGCCAATCGCGTGAGCCCAGGTGTCATGCCAGTTCTGTTCCTCGACGATGGTGGCGAGGTTGGCCGGCAGGGTGGTGGAGTCGTTCTCCACACGGATTTCCTTGAAACGGCTCCAGCGTGTCCAGGTGCTGCCGACATACAGCGTCAGGGCATCGTTCAGCTCGTGGGTAATGGACATGTCTACCGACTCGGGGGTGGTCAGATCCAGGTTGGCGTCGTACTTGCCGGCGATGCCCGCCAGCACGCCGCTGCCGGAAACCCGCGTATCGCCTTCCAGCTCGTATTTCACCCGTGAGTGGTAGACCAGGCCGGCGCGGGTTTGTGGCGTGAACTCGTAGAGCATGCCGACGTTGAAGCCGACGGCAGTGTCATCGCCTTTGACCCGAACCTTGCCGTCGTTGCTGCCAGGGCTCAGCGGGTTGAGCACGGAGGAGCTGAGTTCGCCTTCGATATGGTTGAAGGTCGGACCGAAACCGACCGACAACTTGTCGTTGAAGCGGTAGCTCAGGGTCGGCTGCACGGTGATCACGCGCACGTAGCTCTTGTCGGCGTGGTAACGACCCTGGAAATTGCTTTCGTAATCGGTCATCAGGCCGAAGGGCACGTAGATACCCAGGCCGAAGGCGACCTTGTCGTCCAGGGGCTTGACGTAATAGCCCATGGGCACACCGGTAGTCGGCACCATGTCGCCGTCGTTGCTGCCAGAAAGCGCCAGCGGGCCGGCATTGGCGCTGGCGTGGCTGATGTCGCTCTTGGCATGGATGACGGCTGCACCGACATAGATTTCATCGCGCTTGAGGCGCGACATACCGGCGGGGTTGCCGAACACGGTGCTGGCATCGTCGGCGGACGATGAACGTCCGGCGAAGGAGGTGCCCATGCCGGAGATGCTTTGCTCGTTGAGGGCGAAGCCGCTGGCGAAACCATGGCTCGATGTGGCGGTGATGGCGACGGCCAGACCGGTCTTGAGGAGGCGTTTGCTCACGGGGAAGCTCCTGTGGTGAGGCGAGGGGGGCGCACGCTACAGTTTTTCCTGACCCGTGCCAAGGCGCTGAAGTTCCAGAAATAGAGGGATTTGTCGGACAATTGGCGTGATTTTGTGCGGATCTTCTAGAAATTTTTTCTGACTATTTGATCAGGCTGCTTGGCTGGCGGGGGCGATACAGCGCTGCCAGGCATCGAGGAAGTCATGTTGGCGCCCTTGCGGTTGAAAAACCTTGCACCAAATTCGGCCCATTGCCAGCAGGTCATCGGCGGCGGGTAGCTCCAGCTCTTCGGCCTCCACCAGCAACCAGGCGATGGCCGTGGCGTAGCGCAGATTGACGGTCAGTTCGAGGTGAGGAGCGTCGAGAAAGGCATGCTGGCTGGCCAGGCCGCGTACCCGGCTGGCGAGTTCCGGATCACGGGCCAGGTGCTGATCCCAGAGTGTGAGGTGCTGTTGTTGGCTGATGCGGTAGAGGCCATGACCCGTGGCGGCGTCCAGCGCACTGCCCAGTGCCGATTGGCAGGCAGCAGCGCCTAGCAACAAGGCTTCGGCAGGGGCCGAGTGGCGGTCGAGATAGAGCAGGGTAGGGCGGATCACATGCTGGCTGAGATCGCAGGCGGCTATTCCCATGGCATCCTCGCGAAGGGTGCCGGTGGGGCCGGGCGCGTGGCAGCTTTTCTAGTGGCTCTTTCGATAAAGGCCCCACCGGAAGCGGGGTTAGCCGCTCATTTTCAAGTCTAGTGCGATATTTCAGCTGTAAAGGGCTGTTTTTAAATTGATTCCGGATTTGAGTTATTGGGCATATTTCGATTTGTGCTTAAGGCCGCCAGTCAGTCGCCGGTGGCGACCGGGCGTGCAGCATCGGTGATCCATTCGCTCCAGGAGCCGGCGTAGAGCGGTGCCAGCGGATAACCGGCGAGGCTCATGGCGAACAGGTTGTGGCAGGCGGTGACGCCGGAGCCGCAATAGGCCACCAACTGTTCGACCGGGCGAGCACCACGCAGTGTGTCGAAACGCTCGCGCAGCGCTTCCTGAGGCAGAAAGCGTCCATCGGCGCCCAGGTTGTCGGTGAATACTGCGCATTGGGCGCCGGGGATGTGTCCGGCAACCGGGTCGAGGGGTTCGACTTCGCCACGAAAACGCGGCTGGGCACGGGCATCCAGCAAGGTCAGGTCGCTGCTACCCAGGCGCAAGAGCAGTTGTTCGGCGCTGAGCAGCATGCTGCTGTCGGGCTTGGCGCTGAAGTCGCCGGGGGCGTTGCCCGGTGGCTGTGTGTCCACTTCGAGGCCCGCTGCGCGCCAGGCTTTCAGGCCGCCATCGAGCAGATAAAGGCCATCACGCTTACCCAGCCACAGCAGCAGCCACCAGGCACGAGCGGCGAACGCGCCGGGGCCGTCGTCATACAGCACCACCTGGCTATCGTCACGCAGGCCGCAGGCACGCAGCCGTTCGACCAGCGCACTGGGATCAGGCAAGGGGTGGCGGCCGGTCACGCCCTTGATCACCGGCGCGGACAGATCCTGTTCGAGATCGAGGAAGTGGGCGCCCGGAATATGCCCGTCAAGATAACTGCGGCGTCCGTATGCCGGGTCTTCGAGGGCAAAGCGGCAGTCCAGGATCAGCAGGTTTTCCTGCCCTAGACGTTGTTGAAGTTGTTCCGTGCTGATCAGTTGAGCGAGTGGCATGGTGCCTCCTGTGTCGTAGCAACGTTTGCCCGATCATACCGTCTAGCCTGCTGTTCGATCCTCCATTGAGATCGCGCCGTGGCCCCGTCGTGCACTGCAGGTCAGATAGGTGGGCAAAATATGTGCAGAGCTGGTGTTGTTTTGGTGCGCCATAAGGCCATTAGAGTCGCGATATAGAGCCGTATCCAGTCTTGCTGTGCGAGTAAATGCACTAAAAAGTTTCATCAAGGCGACATTTTGATCTGTTTTGGTGCTTTGCCGCCTGATAGAGTGCCGGCCACTTTTTCTTTGTGGTGTCGAGGTGCCGCATGTCCTTGTCCGTCGATTCTTTCCTGTCGCGTCTAAAGCAGCGTGATCCCGACCAGCCCGAATTCCACCAGGCGGTGGAAGAGGTAGTGCGCAGCCTGTGGCCTTTCCTCGAGGCCAACCCGCGTTACCGCGAGGCCGGCATTCTCGAGCGTATGGTCGAGCCGGAGCGCGCCATTCTGTTCCGTGTGCCATGGGTCGATGACCGTGGTCAGGTACAGGTCAATCGCGGTTATCGCGTGCAGATGAGCAGTGCCATCGGCCCGTACAAGGGCGGCTTGCGTTTCCACCCGTCGGTGAACCTGGGTGTGCTCAAGTTTCTCGCCTTTGAGCAGGTGTTCAAGAACTCCCTGACCTCGCTACCGATGGGCGGCGGCAAGGGCGGCTCGGACTTCGACCCCAAGGGCAAGAGCGAAGGCGAAGTGATGCGCTTCTGCCAATCCTTCATGAGCGAACTGTACCGCCATATCGGCGCGGATCTGGACGTGCCGGCCGGTGACATCGGCGTCGGTGGCCGTGAGATCGGCTACCTGTTCGGCCAGTACAAGCGCCTGTCCAACCAGTTCACCTCGGTACTGACCGGCAAGGGCCTGAGCTACGGCGGCAGCCTGGTTCGTCCGGAAGCCACTGGCTATGGCTGCGTGTACTTCGCCCAGGAGATGCTCAAACGCATCGATCAGGGGTTCGAGGACAAGCGCGTGGCCATCTCCGGTTCTGGCAACGTCGCCCAGTACGCGGCGCAGAAGGTGATGGAGCTGGGTGGCCGGGTCATCTCCGTGTCCGACTCCGAAGGCACGCTGTACGCCGAGGGCGGTCTGAGCGAGGAGCAGTGGCTCTACCTGATGGATCTGAAGAACGTGCGTCGTGGCCGCCTGCGCGAAATGGCCGAGCACTATGGCCTGCCGTTCCTCGCCGGGCAGCGCCCCTGGGGCCTGCCGTGCGACATCGCGCTGCCCTGCGCGACGCAGAACGAACTGGACGGTGAAGACGCCCGCACGCTGCTGAAGAACGGCTGCATCTGCGTGGCCGAGGGCGCCAACATGCCCTCGACCCTGGAAGCGGTGGATCTGTTCGTCGAGGCCGGCATCTGCTACGCACCGGGCAAGGCGTCCAACGCTGGCGGCGTGGCTACCAGTGGTCTGGAAATGAGCCAGAACGCCATGCGCCTGCACTGGAGCGCCGGTGAGGTGGACGAGCGTCTGCACGGCATCATGCAGAACATCCACCACGCCTGCGTACACCACGGCGAGGAGAATGGCCGCATCAACTACGTCAAGGGCGCCAACATCGCCGGCTTCGTCAAGGTGGCCGACGCCATGCTGGCGCAGGGCGTGGTCTGATCGTCAGGTTTCCCCGTAGGGTGCGCTGCGCGCACCGGCCGTCCGGGAACGCTGGAGCGCAGGCGCACCCTATTTGAGCGCGTGCGGCACACCGCCCAGGTGCTCGAGCAGGCCGCGCATCGGCGCAGACAGCTGTTCCCAGTCCCGGTAGCACAGGCACAGCTGTCTGCGCGCCCAGTCGTCGGCCAGCGCTAGCGTCCGGTAGCCATACCGGCGCTGCTGCCGTCTGGCGATAGCCTGCGGGACGATAGCCAGGCCGACGCCTTCGGCAACCATCTCGCACACCCCTTCGAACGTCTTCATGCGGATGCGCACGTTCAGCGTCTTGCCGATGTCGCGTGCGTGCGCGTCCACGTGATCCTGCAGGGCGCTGCCGGGCGACAGGCCGACGAAGGGCTCATCGCTGGCCTCGGCGAAACGGATGCTGGTGTGTTCGGCGAGCCGATGCGTTGCGGGCACGATCAGGGCCAGGTGATCTTTCGCGATGGCTTGCAGAGTGAGGCCATCCGCCTCGACGGCATCGGACACGATACCGGCTTCGGCCAGCCCGGCAGCGATGGTTCGGACGATCTCGGCGCTGGTACGTTCCTTCAGTTCGACATGCAGGCGAGGGCGCGCGGCCAGCCAGGGTGCCAGTCTGTGTGGCAGGAACTGCGTCAGCGCCGACGTATTGGCATACAAGCGCAAGGTACCCAGGGCGCCTGCGGCGAAATCGCGTAACTCTCCGCGTAGCAAGGCCTGCTGACGCAGGATCAGGCGTGCGTGGTGGGCCAGGGCATCTCCAGCCTCGGTGGTGACCACGCCGCGCGGCCGCCGCTCCAGCAGAGCCACGCCCACTGCTGCCTCGATGCTGCGCAGCCGCTCGCTGGCGGAGGCCAGTGCCAGGTTGGCGCGCACGGCGCCCTGGGTGATGCTGCCGGCATCCACCACGCAAAGAAATAATTGAAGATCGGCAAGGTCGAGGCGCATATCGTCGCTCGTGGGTTCTGACTTCGGATAATCCGAAGGATAGAGGGCAAGAACCGCATTGTGCCAAGTGGCCCGTTCGGCTCCAATACGGGCATGAACGAATACGCCTTCTTCCTCCTGCTAACACTCACCTTCCTGCTCGCCGGCCTGGTCAAGGGCGTCACGGGCATGGGCTTGCCCACCGTGGCCATGGGCCTGCTGGGCACTGCCATGGCACCTGCCGCGGCGGCGGCGATTCTGGTGATCCCGTCGTTGTTGACCAATCTCTGGCAATTGCTGGCCGGGCCGGCGGTGCTAAGTCTGCTGCGGCGCTTCTGGACAATGATGCTGGGCATCGTCCTGGGCACCGTGGGCGGCGCGGCGCTGCTGGTGCGGGTCGAACCGTTGTGGTCGGGCCTGGCGCTGGGCATCGCCCTGATGGGATATGCAGGCTACGCGCTGATCTCCCCGGCGCTTTCGATTCCAGCGCGGGCCGAGCCCTGGCTGTCGCCGCTGGTCGGCCTGGTCACCGGGATCATCACCGGTGCGACCGGTGTCTTCGTTATGCCGGCGGTGCCTTATCTGCAAGCGCTGCGTCTGGACAAGGACGAGCTGGTGCAGGCGCTGGGGCTGTCGTTCACGGTCTCGACCCTGGCGCTGGCCGCTGGCTTGCTGGTGCATGGCGCCTTGCAGGTGGATCAGTTGGGCCTGTCATCACTGGCTATCCTGCCGGCACTGGCCGGAATGTGGCTGGGGCAGCGGATTCGCGCGCGCATCAGCGCTCGGCGCTTTCGTCAGTGCTTCTTGCTGTTTCTGCTGCTGTTGGGGCTGGAGCTGATATCACGACCTTTTTTCTGATCTGCAATTTGGCGCAAACAGGAGATCGCATGAGCCAGACCCTTCCCGTGTTGGAGTACCTGCAGCGGCAGTTGGCCGGCACGCTGGCCGAGAACGAGGTGACGCATATGCGCTACCCCACCGCGATTTCGCAGTTGCTGGGTTTTCGCCTCATCGCCATCGGCGAGGCCATGGCCGTCATCGAACTGGAGGCCGACGCGCAGCGCCATGGCAATCAGCAGGGGACGGTGCACGGCGGCCTGCTCTGCGAACTGGCCGATGCCGCCATCGGTACGGCGCACTCGACGCTGATGCAGGAGGGCGAGAGCTTCACCAGCATCGAACTGAAGACGACCTTCCTGCGGCCTGTCTGGCAGGCGCGGCTGCAAGCCCATGCCTGGGCGGAGCATCGCGGCCGGACGGTCAGCCACTATCGGTGCGAGATTCGCCGTGAGGACGGCAAGGTGATCGCCATCGTCACCAGCGCGATGATGACCTTGCGTGGAGCCTCTGCCGAGGGGCGATGAGCAGCGGCGCGGAACCTCGTAGGGTGCGCCGTGCGCACCGGGAAGCTACCCCGATCCAGCGGATCGGGGCATTGGTATTTCAGTGCAGTTCCAATCGGCCGATCCGGTCGTTGTCCAGGCTGCCGAAGTACAGGTAGTCGCCCACCGGTTTCACCGAGGTAACCATGCGCAGGTGCGTGCCGCTGGTGTCGTGCAGGCTGCGGACGATGTTGCCCTGCTCGTCGAGAGCGATGGCGAAACCGTAGGGCGTCGCCTTCGGCCACATGAAGCGCGGCATCTTGGCCAGCTGTGCCTTGAGCCAGGGATGACGGTGGAGGAAGTCGGCATCAGCCTTGCGTGGCGTGGGCAGGGCCACCCAGAAGGTGCCCTTGCGGTCGCCTTGCAGGTTGTCCGGCAGGCCGGGCAGGTTGTCGATGAAGATATCGTGCTGACCAGCCTTGTCGCCCTTGAGCCAGTAGCGGGTGATGCGATAGCGATAGGTTTCGTTGACCAGCACGAAATCCTCGTTGGCTGACAGTGCCACGCCGTTGGCGAAGTACAGATCCTTCAGCAGTACGCGGGTCTTGCCGGTCGCCGGATCAAAGGCCAGCAGGCGGCCATGCGGGCGGGCTTCGAGCAGGTCGAGCAGGTAGTCCGGTTGTTCGAAGCGCGAGGAGGCATCGCTGAAGTAGATGGTGCCGTCGCTGGCGATGTCCAGATCGTCGGTGAAGGCGAAGGGCAGGCCGTCGGCTTCGGTGCTCAGCACCTTGATCTTGCCCTGCGCATCAATGCTCAACAGGCCCTTGTAGGCATCGGCGACGATCAGGTTGCCGCTGGCGTCGAAATCCATGCCCAGCGGTCGTCCGCCGGTCTCGGCGAAGGTTTCCACACTGTCGTCCTTGAGTACGCGAACGATGCGCCCGTCATGCAGGCCGGTATAGACGCGACCCTCGGCATCCACGGCGGTATCTTCCGGGCCATGCACCTGGCCGCGGGCGAGCAGTTCGGCTTTCATCAGGGTGTCGTTGGGTTCCAGTACGCCGGTCATGGCTGGCGCCTTAGGCGCCTCCCAGGCCAGCGGGTCGATAGGGCTGGGGAAGAACGCGATGTAGCCGATGGCGGCGACCAACGGCAGGAGCAGCAGTTTTTTCATTATTGGGGTTCCGTGTCGTGGAGACTGCCAGGTATCTGGCAGACCTGGTCGCGACCAAGCTTACAGGTATCGATGAGTGCTGTCGGCGGGCATCGACGGGCCGAATGCCCAGCATCCGGCCAGGGCATATATACTGCGCGCCATTCTTTACGGGAGAGCCGCGTGGCTAACGACATTCACTGGATACTCGACGACGCCAGCCTGGCCGAACACTGCGCTGCCTGGCAGACGCTGCCCTTCGTCGCGCTCGATACCGAGTTCATGCGCGTCGACACCTTCTACCCCATCGCCGGGCTGCTACAGGTCAGCGGCGGCGAGCAGGCCTATCTGATCGATCCGCTGCGCATCAGTGACTGGACACCGTTCTCTGCATTGCTCCAGGCGCCGGGCGTGGTCAAGGTGCTGCATTCGTGCAGCGAGGATCTGGAAGTCTTCCTGCGCCTGACCGGCAGCCTGCCGACACCGCTGTTCGATACGCAGCTGGCAGCCGGTTACCTCAATCTCGGTTTCTCCATGGGCTACTCGCGCCTGGTGCAGGCGCTGCTGGACATCGAACTGCCCAAGGGCGAGACCCGTTCCGACTGGCTGCAGCGGCCGTTGTCCGAACTGCAGGTGCGCTACGCTGCCGAGGACGTGTTGCACCTTGTCGAGGTGTACCGCGCACTGATGGCCCGCCTGGCGCCGCAGAAGGTCGAGTGGATTCTGGAGGATGGCGCCGAACTGGTCGCCAACCTCGGTCGTGAAGTCGCTCCCGAAGATGCCTGGCGGGATGCCAAGCTGGCCTGGAAACTGTCGCGTCAGCAGCAGGCCGTGCTGCGTGCGCTGTGCGCCTGGCGTGAACGTGAGGCGCGTGCGCGCAATCAACCGCGCAACCGCATTCTGCGCGAGCATTCGCTGTGGCCGTTGGCGCGCACCCAGCCGGACAACCTGGTGGCGCTGGCGCGGATCGAGGACATGCATCCGAAAACCGTGCGTCAGGATGGCGAGACCCTGCTGCAGCTGATTCGCGATGCGGCGGCGTTGCCGCCCGAACAGTGGCCGCAAGCGCTGCCCGAGCCGCTGCCGATCGAAGCCTCGGCACTGCTGAAGAAACTGCGCGCCATTGGCCAGCAGGAGGGCGAGCGCCTGGACATCGTGCCCGAGCTGATGCTGCGCAAGAAAACCCTGGAGGCTCTGCTGAAAAGCGGTTACCCCAATGGCCCGTATCAATTGCCCGATTCCCTGCGCGGCTGGCGCCGGGAGCTGATGGGTCAGGCACTGCTGGACTGCCTGGCCTGCGAAGGAGAATCCGCGTGAAACGCATCTGTTCCATCTACAAGAGTTCGCGCAAGAACGAGATGTACCTCTACGTGCTCAAGGCTGACGCCCTGAGCCGTGTTCCCGAAGGTCTGCTGAGCGTGTTTGGCGCCCCTGCGCATGCTTTCGACCTGGTGCTGAGCCCCGAGCGGCAACTGGCCCGCGAGGACATCACCCAGGTGCTGGAGAACCTGGAGAAACAGGGTTACCACCTGCAGATGCCGCCGCCCGAGGAGGAGTACATCGAGCACCTTCCAGACGAATTGCTGCGTCGCAACGATCCGGTCTGAGCCATGCGCCTGCTGATCGCCGAGGATGACCACGCGCTCTACGCCAAGCGCGTCAACGCCGCTTGTCCCGAAGTGCAGCTGGTGACGGGCGGCGATGTCCGTGCACTGAGCTCGGCCGCAGGCAATTGCGACGTGTGGCTGGGCCAGCCGGATCTGCTGGTGCCGCTGCTACGCCAGGGCCACCGCCCGCAGTGGTTGCAGTCCACCTGGGCGGGCATCACGCCGCTACTGGCGGCTGATCTGCCGCGCGATTACCGCTTGAGCCGTGCCGTGGGGATTTTCGGTCAGGTGATGGCCGAGTATGTGCTCGGCCATGTGCTGGCGCATGAACGGCGTCTGTTCGCCCGCCTGGCGGCCCAGGTGGAGCAGCGCTGGGATCATGCCTTGCCTCGCAGCCTGAGTGGTCGCCGGGTATTGATCGTCGGTTGCGGCGATATCGGTCAGCGCGTCGCCGAGTTTCTCGCCCCGTTCGGCATCGTGCTGCGCGGCGTCGCCAGCCAGCCGCGTCAGCAGGCGCCGTTTACCGAAGTGCTGGGTTTGCAGGATTTACCGGAGCAGGTCGGCTGGGCTGATTACGTGATCAACCTGTTGCCGGACACCCCGGCCACACGCGATCTCTACGATGCCGCGCTGTTGGCGCGTTTCAGTCCGCAGGCGCTGTTGATCAACGCCGGACGTGGCAGTGCGGTGGTGGATGCGGATCTGGTCGCGGCGCTGGAGCAGGGGCAACTGGCGGGCGCGGTGATCGACGTCTGCCGCGAAGAGCCGCCAGCTGCGGATCATCCGTTCTGGACAGCGCCGCGTCTGCTGCTCACTGGCCACAGTTCGGCGCCTACCGATCCGTCGCTGATGGCCGACCTGTTTCTCGACAACCTGGCGCGCTGGCAGGCCGGTGAGCGCCTGCGCGGCGAAGTGGATTTTTCACGCGGTTATTGAGTTGCTCTCGTAGGGCGGGTGTAACCCGCCATTGGCGCTGTGGCGGGTTGCACCCGCCCTACGGTGTTTAGTGCTTTCCTTCAGCCTTCGCGCTGGTGCACCGATACCCCGGCGGCAAAGGTTTCCTTCACTGCGCGATCGTCGCCGAGCATGGTCAGGGCGAACAGCTTTTCATCCAGGCTGCGCGCCTGTTGCATGCGATAACTCATCAGCGGCGTGGCGTTGTAATCGAGCACCAGGAAGTCGGCATCCTTGCCGGGCAGGAAGTTGCCGAGCTTGTCGTCCAGATACAGGGCGTTGGCACCGCCGAGGGTGGCCAGGTACAGCGACTTGAACGGGTCGAGCTTCTTGCCCTGCAACTGCATCACCTTGTACGCCTCGTTCAGCGATTGCAGCTGGCTGAAGCTGGTGCCGGCGCCGACATCGGTGCCCAGACCGACGCGCACGCCGTGTTGTTCCAGCTTGTTCAGGTCGAACAGGCCGCTACCGAGGAACAGGTTGGAGGTGGGGCAGAAGGCGACCGCCGAGCCAGTCTCGGCCAGTCGCGCGCATTCCTCGTCGCACAGGTGCACGCCGTGGGCGAATACCGCACGCGGGCCGATCAGCTTGTGGTGGTCGTAGACGTCCAGATAGCCCTTACGCGCCGGGAACAGTTCCTTGACCCAGGCCACCTCGGCCTTGTTCTCCGAGATATGGGTGTGCATGTACAGGTCGGGATATTCGCCGAACAGCTTGCCGGCCAGATCCAGTTGCTGCGGCGTGCTGGTAGGTGCGAAGCGTGGGGTGACGGCGTAGTGCAGGCGGCCCTTGCCATGCCAGCGTTCGATCAGCGCCTTGCTCTCGGCATAGCCGGATTCGGCGGTGTCGGTCAGATAGTCCGGGGCGTTGCGATCCATCATCACCTTGCCGGCGATCATGCGCAGGTCGAGCTTCTGCGCCGCTTCGAAGAAGGCGTCCACCGATTGCGGATGCACGCTGCCGAACACCAGCGCAGTCGTGGTGCCGTTGCGCAGCAGTTCCTTGAGGAAAATGTCCGCGACCTCGGCGGCGTGCGCCTTGTCTTCGAACTGTTTTTCGGTGGGGAAGGTGTAGGTATTGAGCCAGTCCAGTAACTGCTCGCCGTAGGAGGCAATCATGCCGGTCTGTGGGTAGTGGATATGGGTGTCGATGAAGCCGGGGGTGATCAGCGCATCATGGTATTGCTGTATGTCGACGCCGGTCAGCTTTGGCAGCAATTCGGCGGCAGCGCCGACCTGGGCGACTTTACCGTTCTCGATCAGCAGGATGCCGTCTTCGAAATACTGATAGGACTGCTCGACGCCGACGACGGCCGGGTCGGCGAGGCTGTGCAGGATGGCGGCGCGGTAGGCTTTGGTGTTGGTAGTCATCTATTACGTCTCGATTGGGGCAGGTAGTGCGTAGGGTGCGCTGTGCGCACCACAGGCAATACGGTGTTCTTGGTGCGCGCGGCGCACCCTACTGGGCGCGCCGCGAATTAGGCATCAGCTTGGCGACGCTGGACTCGCCTTTCTTCACCTCTTGGCCGAAGGTGGCGTTGTAGGTGGCGATCACTTCGCCGGCGATGGACACGGCGATTTCCACCGGCAGCTTGCCCTTCACCTCGGGCAGACCCATCGGGCAACGCATGCGCGCCATCGAGTCCTCGGCGAAACCGCGCTCGCGCAGGCGGTGCTCGAACTTGACGCGCTTGGTCTTCGAGCCGATCAGGCCGTAGTAGGCGAAGTCATCACGCTTGAGGATGGCCGCGGTCAGCTCGAGGTCGAGCTGGTGGTTATGGGTCATGACGATGTAGTAGCTGCCGGGCGGCATGTTCTCCACTTCATCGACCACTTCGTCATTGACGATCTTCTCTGCGCCGGCCGGTATCTGCTCGGGGAATTCGTTTTCCCGCGAGTCGATCCAGCGCACCTTGCACGGCAGGCTGGCGAGCAGCGGCACCAGCGCGCGGCCGACATGGCCGGCACCGAACACGGCGATCTGCGCCTGCGGCTGGCCCATGGGTTCGAACAGCAGCACGGTGGCGCCGCCGCAACACTGGCCCAGGCTGGCGCCGAGGGAGAAGCGCTCCAGGCGAGTGTCCAGGCTGCGGCTGGCGAGCATTTCGCGGGCCAGCTCCATGGCCTTGTATTCCAGATGGCCGCCGCCGATGGTCTCGAAGATGCGCTCGGCGGTGACCACCATCTTCGAGCCGGCGTTGCGCGGCGTCGAGCCACGCTCCTCGATGATGGTCACCAGCACGCAGGCTTCACCTTTGTCTTGCAGCTCGGCGAGAGCGCTGATCCAGCTCATTTGCTCAGCCTCCAGGAAGGCGTGGTCTGTCCCGGGCGCGGTAGGCGCCAGTTGCTCGGCGATGGATCGAGAATCGGCTCCGGCGCCGGGCGAGCGGGTGGATTATTCGGTTCGGTGTGTTTTGTCATTGTTCTACACCTGCGATGTCGGTGGCGTCTGTGGGGGGGCGCTTCAGCGGCGACGGTCGCGGCTAAAGCCCCTCCCACGGAGCCCAGAAGGTGGATCTGGCACAGGACGTAGGGTGGGCTTTAGCCCACCGATACTCCCCGTTGATGTTGGTGGGCTGAAGCCCACCCTACGCTCCGGCCGTTTCCATCTCGACGGCGCTTGTTCTGGCTTGTTTCAACTTGCGCATCTGCTCCACGCCCCACAGCACGCGCTCGGGCGTGGCTGGCGCGTCGATTTGCGGTTGCACCTTGTAGTCGGCCAGGCTGGCCACGGCGTCCTTGAGAGCGCACCAGGCGGCGATGCCGAGCATGAACGGCGGCTCACCCACGGCCTTGGAGTGGAAAACGGTGTCTTCCGGGTTCTTGCGGTTTTCCACCAGCTTCACCCGCAGGTCGATGGGCATGTCGGCAATAGCGGGAATCTTGTAGCTGGCCGGGCCGTTGGTCATCAGCTTGCCCTTGGCGTTCCACACCAGTTCCTCGGTGGTCAGCCAGCCCATGCCCTGGACGAAGGCGCCCTCGACCTGGCCGATGTCGATGGCCGGGTTCAGCGAGTCGCCGACGTCATGCAGGATGTCGCCACGCAGCATGCGGTATTCGCCGGTCAGGGTATCCACCAACACTTCCACGCAGGCCACGCCGTAGGCGTAGTAGTAGAAGGGGCGGCCGGCAGCCTTGTTGCGGTCGTAGTGGATCTTCGGCGTGCGATAGAAACCGGTGGAGGACAGCGAAACCTGGCCGAAGTAGGCCTTCTGGATCACTTCCTCGAACGACAGGAAGTGGTCACGTACGCGCACCTGGCCGTTGCGGAATTCGACGTCTTCCGGGGTGACCTTGTATTCGCGCACGAGAAAATCCACCAGTCGCTGCTTGATGGTTTCGGCTGCGTTCTTCGCTGCCATGCCGTTGAGGTCGGCGCCGCTGGAGGCTGCGGTGGGCGAGGTGTTGGGCACCTTGTCGGTATTGGTGGCGGTGATCTGGATACGCTCGATATCGACCTGGAACACTTCGGCCACCACCTGGGCGACCTTGGTATTGAGGCCCTGGCCCATCTCGGTGCCGCCGTGGTTGAGGTGGATCGAACCGTCGGTGTAGATGTGGATCAGCGCGCCGGCTTGGTTGAGGAAGGTGGCGGTGAAGCTGATGCCGAATTTCACCGGAGTCATGGCCAGGCCTTTTTTCAGCACCGGGCTTTTCTGGTTGAACTCGATGATGTCGCGGCGGCGCTTGGCGTACTCGGCGCTTTCTTCCAGCTCGGCGGTCATCTCGTGGATGACGTTGTGCTCCACCGTCTGGTGGTAATGGGTGACGTTGCGCTCGGTCTTGCCGTAGTAGTTGAGTTTGCGCACTTGCAGCGGGTCTTTGCCCAGGCTGCGCGCGACGGCGTCCATCACCTCTTCGATGGCGACCATGCCCTGCGGGCCGCCGAAGCCGCGGTAGGCGGTGTTCGACGCAGTATTGGTCTTGCAGCGATGGCCATTGATGGTGGCGTTGCCGAGGAAGTAGGCGTTGTCCGAGTGGAACATGGCGCGGTCGACGATGGAGCCGGACAAGTCCGGCGAGTAGCCGCAGTTGCCGGCCAGATCCATCTCGATGCCGTGCAGCAGGCCATCGTCATCGAAGCCGACGTCGTACTCGACATAGAAGGGGTGGCGCTTGCCGGTCATGCTCATGTCTTCCATGCGCGGCAGACGCATCTTGGTTGGGCGACCGGTCAGGTGTGCGATCACTGCGCACAGGCACGCCGGGCCGGCGGCCTGGGTTTCCTTGCCGCCAAAGCCACCGCCCATGCGGCGCATGTCGATGACGATCTTGTTCATCGGCACACCGAGCACTTCAGCCACCAGCTTCTGCACCTCGGTGGGGTTCTGCGTCGAGGTGTAGACCAGCATGCCGCCGTCTTCGCTGGGCATCACCGAGGAAATCTGGGTTTCCAGGTAGAAGTGTTCCTGACCGCCGATATGCAGGCTGCCTTGCAGGCGGTGCTTTGCTCCGGCCAGCTTGCTGGCCGAGTCGCCGATGCGGTGGGTGTGGCTGTCGAGCACGAAATGCTTCTTGCGCAAGGCCTCGACCACGTCGAGCACCGGTTCCAGATCCTCGTACTCGACGATGGCGGCCATGGCTGCCTTGCGTGCGGTCTCCAGGCTGTCGGCGGCCACTGCCAGCACCACCTGGCCAACGTACTCGACCTTGTCATCGGCCAACAGCGGGTCACCGGCGACCACCGGGCCGATATCCAGTTGGCCGGGTACGTCATCCTTGGTGATGGCGATGGCCACGCCCGGAAATTCGTAGCAGGGGCTCGTGTCGATGCGCAGGATGCGCGCATGCGCGCGGTCGGACTGGCGCGCATAGACGTGTAGCTGGTTGGGGAACTCCAGGCGGTCGTCGACATAGATCGCTTCGCCGGACACGTGCTTGTCCGCGCTGTCGTGCTTGACGCTGCGACCGACGCCGCTGGTCATGCCGGCGCGGAACAGTTCGGCCAGCTCTTCCTGGGATTTGTGCTGAATATGACTGGACATCTTTCTATCCCCAACTCTTATGCGTAGGCAGTGACCCGGGTTTCGACCTCGGGCGATTGCTGTTCCAGGAAGAACTTGCGCAGCAGATTCTGCGCGGCGAGCAGGCGGTATTCCTTGCTGGCGCGGAAGTCCGACAGTGGGGTGAAGTCTTCAGCCAGCGCGTCGCAGGCACGCTCGATCACGCCCGGATACCAGGCCGAGCCGACCAGCGCCGCTTCGCACGCTGCGGCACGTTTGGGGATGGCGGCCATACCGCCAAAGGCGATGCGGGCCTCGCTGACTACGCCATTTTCGATGGTCAGGTTGAACGCCGCGCAGACGGCGGAGATATCGTCGTCCAGGCGCTTGGACACCTTGTAGGCGCGGAAGGCCTGATTCGGCTGGGCGCGTGGCACGATGATCTTCTCGATGAACTCGGCTTCCTGGCGGGCAGTTACCTTGTAGTCGAGGAAGTAGTCCTGCAGTGGCAGGATGCGCCGGTTGTTGCCCTGGCGCAGGGCAATCTGTGCGCCAAGGGCGATCAGCAGGGGCGGGGCGTCGCCGATGGGCGAGGCGTTGCCGATGTTGCCGCCCAGGGTGCCCTGGTTGCGGATCTGCAGGGAGGCGAAGCGGTGCAGCAGCTCGCCGAAGTCCGGGTACTCGCTGGCCAGCGCTTCATAGCAGTCGGAGAGGGCAGCCGCGGCGCCGATCTCGATGTCCTTGTCGGTCACCTCGATGCGCTTCATGTCCTCGATATGGCCGACGTAGATCATCACCGGCAACTCGCGATGGAACTGGGTGACTTCCAGGGCCAGGTCGGTGCCACCCGCCAGCAGGCGCGCTTCGGGGTTGGCGGCGTAGATATCGGCCAGATCGGCCACGGTCAGCGGCACCAGGCAGCGCTTGTCGCCACTGTTGAGTTCAGCGGTTTCGCGAGGGGCGATATTCTTCAGTTGGGCGACGGTGTTGCTTTCGAACGCGTCGAACTGATCCGGCTGCTTCTGGCAGCAGGCCTGCTCGGCGGCGTCGATGATCGGACGGTAGCCAGTGCAGCGGCACAGGTTGCCGGCCAGCGCTTCCATCGTGGCGCCCTTGTCGTAGCCTGTGGAGTTCTTTTGCAACGCGAACAGCGACATGATGAAGCCAGGCGTGCAGAAGCCGCATTGCGAGCCGTGGCAGTCGACCATCGCCTGCTGCACGCTGTGCAGCTTGCCCTGGTGCTTGAGGTCTTCGACGGTGATCAGCTGCTTGCCGTGCAGGCTGGAGACGAACGTCAGACAGGAGTTGAGGGTGCGATAGCGCACGCGTTCCCCAATCAGCTCGCCTACCACCACGGTGCAGGCACCGCAGTCGCCAGAGGCGCAGCCTTCCTTGGTTCCGGTTTTGCCAGCGTGTTCACGCAAGTAGTTGAGCACGGTGACATTGGGATCCAGGGAGTGCTCGGTGCGCAGCTCCCGGTTGAGTAAAAACTGGATCAAGGACGACCTCCAGGCATTTTATTGTTATGAATCGGTTGGCTCGCCAGGTGATGTGCGCGCATTGCAAGGCCCTGGCGTTGCTGGCCATGGAAGGCAATCTAGAGTTTTCTGACTTTTGGGTCAACAAATATTTGACCTTGTGGTCAGCTGCTTGTCATGCACTTCGGTTATGAGCGCAGCGGGCGGGATTCATCACTTCAGACTAGCGGTTTTCGTGCCAGGAAGGGCTCTGCTGCGGTGCTTGTGGAGGGTGTCGCGGGGCCGCCCCGTCGTAGGGTGCGCCGTGCGCACCGATGCCAGGTGGCGAATGGCTGGTGCGCACGACCTGGGCGGCCCCGCGACACCCTACACAGACAAAACCCCGGGAGCTTGCGCTGCCGGGGTTGGCTGGAAGGGGGCGAGCAGGGCTCAGGTCAGCTGCGATTCGCTCAGCTGGTGCTCTTCGCCGGCGTAGTAAGCGCGAACCTTGGGATCCATCACGGCGCGCCACAGCGGGGGAAACAGGGCGAGGACGATCATTCCGGCGTAACCGTTGGGCAGTTGCGGGCTGTCGTCGAAGTGGCGCAGCACTTGATAGCGGCGCTTGGCGTAGGTGTGATGGTCGGAGTGGCGCTGCAAGTGAAACAGAAACAGGTTGGTCAGCAGGAAGTTGCTGTTCCAGGAGTGGTGCGGGTTGGTGCGTTCATAGCGGCCGTTTTCCAGTTTGCGTCGATGCAGGCCGTAGTGTTCGACGTAGTTGACGATTTCCAGCAGGGTGAACGCCATCACCGCCTGGCCGAGGAAGAACAGTGCGCCGAGCCAGCCGAAGGTCAGCGTGAAGCCGAGTAGAAACAGTGCACTGATGGCGTACCACCAGATCAGTTCGTTGCGCCAGTGCAGCACCGGCAGGCCGCGGCGATGCAGGCGTTCGGCCTCCAGTCTCCAGGCATTGAGAAAGTTGTGTTTGTAGGCGTGCGGCAGAAACGCATAGAGGCTCTGGCCGAAGCGTGAAGAGGAGGCGTCTTCCGGCGTTGAAACGTGCACGTGATGGCCGCGTACATGCTCGATCTTGAAGCCGGCGTAGCACACTGCGGCCAACAACAGGCCGCCGGCGTTCTGTTCCAGCGCCGCGTCCTTGTGGATCAGTTCGTGTGAGACGGTGATGCCGATAGCGCCCATCACCGTGCCCACCGACAGCACCCAGCCGAGCTGACCGACCCAGCTCCAGCCTTCGTAGCTGACGAAAATCCAGCCGCTCCAGAGCAACATTGCCAGCAGCAGCGGTACCGTAGCCAGGCTCAGCAGGCGGTAATAGCCCTGCGCTTCCAGTGCCGGCACTTCGTCGCGCTCATCCGGGTTGGCCGGGTCCCGGCCGACGATGAAATCCAGCAGGGGAATGACGCCGAACACCACCGTGATCACCAGCCAGGCCCAGGCGTCGGCATGGGCGCTGTTCAGCGACCAGTGATAGCTCAATGGAATGCCCAGTACCGGGATCAGCCAGATCCAGTAGCCGACCTTTTTCAAGGCGAGCATCCAGCGTGAGGGAAGGCGTTCGAACATTGGAAAATCCCCATTTATTGTTGTTGTGGTTGATATGTAGGATTGTAGGACAATCAGTTTTTGTGACCAGACTTCCAGGCCCAACCTTTCGAACGGAAAGCGCTTCACCGGGACGCTTGGCCCGGTAACACCCTGTGTTACACTCGCCAACTGATTTTTTGGCCTGCGCCCAGCCGTGGCGGGGCTCCCAGACTCGACCGCCTGCCCGCTAGATCGACGCAAATAAGGAATGTCATGACGTTCAAGGCCCCGGACAGCCTCGCCGAGCAAATTGCCCATTACCTGGCCGAACGCATCATTCGTGGTGAGCTCAAGGAACGTGAGCGCATCCAGGAGCAGAAGGTCACCCAGGCACTCAACGTCAGCCGCGGTTCGGTGCGCGAAGCGCTGCTGATTCTCGAACGTCGCCACCTGATCGTGATCCTGCCGCGCCGTGGCGCCCAGGTCACCGAGCTGACTCCGCACCAGGTCACCAGCCTTTACGCACTGAGCATCGAGTTGTACGTCATGCTGGCCCGCGCGGTGATCGAGCGCTGGAAGGTGGAAACCGACCTGGCGCCGTTCATCGATATCCAGCAGCGTCTGCTGGGCAGCCTGGAGCGTGGTGATATCGGTGCCTTCGTCGAAGGCAGTTTCGATGTGATGCGCGCCGCCTTTCCCTTCGCCGACAATCCTTATCTGCAGGAAACCCTGGAAAATCTGCTGCCGGCCATCAGCCGCACCTATCACCTGGCGCTGGAGCGCCGCAAAGGCGAGATGGGCCAGTTCATGGGCACCTTCGCCAGCCTGCTGCAAGCGATTATCGCCCGTGACCACGAGCGTGCCCGCGAAGTGCTGCAGGCCTACGGTCAGCACAACTGCCAGCTGGTGCTGGCGACTCTGGCCGAGCGCTAAGCCGCGATGCGCCTGAAGAGCATCAAGCTGGCGGGCTTCAAGTCCTTCGTCGATCCGACGACGGTGAGCTTTCCCAGCAACATGGCGGCCGTGGTCGGCCCCAACGGTTGCGGCAAGTCCAATATCATCGACGCCGTGCGTTGGGTGATGGGCGAAAGCTCGGCGAAGAACCTGCGTGGCGAGTCGATGACCGATGTCATCTTCAACGGCTCGAACACGCGCAAACCGGTGACTCAGGCCTCCATCGAACTGATCTTCGACAACAGCGACAACTCGCTGGTGGGCGAATATGCGGCGTTCGCCGAGATTTCCATCCGTCGCCGGGTGACTCGCGACGGGCAGAACACCTATTTCCTCAACGGTACCAAGTGCCGCCGCCGCGACATTACCGACATCTTCCTCGGCACCGGCCTGGGCCCGCGCAGCTACTCGATCATCGAGCAGGGCATGATCAGCAAACTGATCGAGGCCAAGCCCGAGGAGCTGCGCAACTTCATCGAGGAAGCGGCCGGCATCTCCAAGTACAAGGAGCGTCGCCGCGAGACCGAGAACCGTATCCGCCGCACCCAGGAAAACCTGGCGCGCCTGACCGACCTGCGTGAGGAGCTGGAGCGCCAGCTCGAACGCCTGCACCGTCAGGCTCAGGCGGCGGAGAAGTACCAGGAATACAAGGCCGAGGAGCGCCAGCTCAAGGCGCAACTGCTGGCCCTGCGTTGGCAGACGCTGAACCAGCAGGTCGGCAGCCGCGAGCAGGTGATCGGCGATCAGGAAGTGGCCTTCGAGGCGCTGGTGGCCGAACAGCGCAGTGCCGATGCCAGTATCGAACGCTTGCGCGACGGTCATCACGAGCTGTCGGAACGCTTCAATCTGGTTCAGGGCCGTTTCTACTCGGTGGGCGGCGATATCGCCCGCGTCGAGCAGAGCATCCAGCACGGCCAGCAGCGTCTGCGTCAGTTGCAGGACGACCTGCGCGAGGCGGAGAAGGCGCGCCTGGAGACCGAGTCGCACCTCGGCCACGACCGCACCTTGCTGGCCACCCTCGGCGAAGAACTGGAGATGATCCTGCCCGAGCAGGAGATGACCGCCGCCGCGGCCGAAGAGTCCGCTGCCGCGCTGGAAGAGGCCGAGGCCGCCATGCATGGCTGGCAGGAACAATGGGACAACTTCAACCAGCGCAGCGCCGAGCCGCGTCGTCAGGCCGAAGTGCAGCAGTCGCGCATCGCCCAGTTGGAGCAGAGCCTGGAGCGTGTGGCCGAACGCCAGCGGCGCCTCAATGAAGAACTGCAGCAACTGGCCGCAGACCCGGAAGACGCCGCCATTCTCGAGCTGAGCGAGCAACTGGCCGCTGGCGAGCTGGAACACGAAGCCCTGCAACTGGCTGAAGAGCAACAGGGCGAGCGTCTACAGCAACTGCGCGAAACACTGCAGCAGGCCGGCCAGGCCCAGCAGCAGGCACAGGGCGAGCTGCAACGCCTGAACGGTCGCCTGGCCTCGCTGGAAGCCTTGCAGCAGGCCGCGCTCGATCCGGGGCAGGGCGCGGGTGAGTGGTTGCGTGAGCAGGGCTTGCTCCAGCGTCCGCGTCTGGCCGAAGGCCTGCGTGTGGAGACCGGCTGGGAGCTGGCGGTGGAGACCGTGCTGGGCGCCGATCTGCAAGCGGTGCTACTGGATGATTTCGCCGGGCTGGATTTCGCCGCGCTGGAACAGGGCGAGCTGCGCCTGGCCAATCCAGGCAAAGGCGGTACGCGTCGTGCCGGCAGCCTGCTGGACAAGGTCGAGTCGAGCCATGACCTGGCGCCCTGGTTGGCTGGTGTACGACCGGTGGAGTCGCTGGAACAGGCCCTGGCTGCCCGCGCACAGTTGGCTGAAGACGAGAGCCTGATCAGCCGCGACGGTTACTGGGTTGGCCGGCACTTTCTGCGTGTGCGCCGCGCTGCCGAGGCGGACAGTGGTGTGCTGGCGCGTGGCCAGGAACTTGAGCGTCTGCAGTTGGAGTGCGAGGAGCGTGAGGCGGGGCTGGCGCAGCTGGACGAACGCCTGCTGGGGCTGCGCGACGAACAGCGCCGCCAGGAAGAGTTACGTGAGCAGCAGCGTCGTCAGGGGCAGGAACTCGGTCGCCAGCTTGGCGAGTTGAAGGCGCGCCTTTCTGCCAGTCAGGCCAAGGCCGAGCAGCTGGGGCTGCGCCGTCGTCGCTTGCAGGACGAGTTGCAGGAAGCGGCCGAGCAGCGCGAGATCGAACAGGAGCAACTGGGCGAGTCGCGCCTGCAACTGCAGGATGCTCTGGATGCAATGGAGCTGGACAACGAGCAGCGCGAAAGCCTGCTGGCAAGCCGCGACAGCCTGCGCGAGCGGCTCGATCGCGTGCGCCAGGAGGCGCGTCAGCACAAGGATCATGCCCATCAGTTGGCGGTGCGGGTCGGTTCGCTCAAGGCGCAGCACGACTCCACCCGCCAGGCGCTGGAGCGGTTACAAATGCAGGCCGAGCGCCTGCATGAGCGTCGCGAACAGCTGTCGCTGAACCTGGAAGAGGGCGAGGCGCCGCTGGAAGAGTTGCGCATGAAGCTCGAGGAACTGCTCGACCGGCGTATGGCGGTCGAGGACGAACTCAAGCTGGCGCGCCTGGCGCTGGAAGATGCCGACCGCGAACTGCGCGATGCGGAGAAGCGCCGCACCCAGGCCGAGCAGCAGGCGCAACTGCTGCGCGGCCAGTTGGAGCAGCAGCGCATGGACTGGCAGTCGCTCAACGTGCGGCGCAAGGCGTTGGCCGATCAGCTCGCCGAGGACAACTACGACCTGCACGGGGTGATCGCCACGCTGCCGGCCGAAGCCAGCGAGAGCGCCTGGGAGGAGGAGCTGGAGCGCATGGCAGCGCGTATCGCCCGTCTCGGGCCGATCAACCTGGCGGCCATCGACGAGTATCAGCAGCAATCCGAGCGCAAACGCTACCTGGATGCGCAGGACGCCGATCTGGTCGAGGCGTTGGAAACCCTGGAAAACGTCATCCGCAAGATCGACAAGGAAACGCGCAACCGTTTCAAGGATACGTTCGATCAGATCAATGGCGGTTTGCAGGCACTCTTTCCAAAAGTTTTCGGTGGCGGCAACGCTTATTTGGAACTCACCGGCGAAGATTTACTCGATACCGGTGTAACCATCATGGCGCGGCCTCCGGGCAAGAAGAACAGCACCATTCATTTGCTCTCCGGTGGAGAGAAGGCGTTGACCGCTTTGGCACTGGTGTTTTCCATCTTCCAGCTCAATCCGGCGCCGTTCTGCATGTTGGACGAAGTGGATGCGCCGCTGGATGATGCCAACGTCGGTCGTTATGCGCGACTGGTCAAGGAGATGTCGGCGACAGTGCAGTTCATCTACATCACCCACAACAAGATCGCCATGGAAATGGCCGATCAATTGATGGGGGTTACCATGCATGAGCCGGGTTGCTCGCGACTGGTGGCGGTGGATGTCGAGGAGGCGCTGGCCATGGTAGACGCATGATGGCAGAGCGCTATGAGCGTTAACTGAATATAGGCAAAACCTAATGTGGCTCCCTGTGTAAAGTTGTCTTTCGTCGTGCTAGCTTATTGCCCACTTTTGTTACACGCGGAAAACGTCAGATAGAACATGGAGTTGGCACCGCGTTTTATAGTTGAGTTGTGATCCGATTGATTGGATCTTTTTTTCACCAGAATTTTTAAAGGGTCGGGTATTTCATGGAATTCGGTCTGCGCGAATGGCTGATCGTTATTGGCATCATCGTTATCGCTGGCATTCTTTTCGACGGCTGGCGCCGTATGCGCGGCGGTAAGGGTAGGCTCAAGTTCAAGCTGGATCGCAGTTTCGCCAATATGCCGGATGACGACAGCGATCCGGATCTGCTCAGCCCACCGCGTGTCATCAATCGCGACCACGAACCGCAACTGGATGAAGACGACCTGCCGTCGATGAGTGCCAAGGATCTGCCGCGCCGCGCGCGCAACGAGCCGCAGCAGGGTGACCTCAATCTGGCCGTCGACGAGCCGGTACCGACCTTACTCAACCCGGTCGATGATGAGCCGCAGGAGCCGAAGAAATCTGCCAAGCCGGCTGCCGATGCCGCACCCGTCGAAGAGGTGCTGGTAATCAACGTGGTGGCGCGTGACGAGATTGGTTTCAGGGGCCCGGCGCTGCTGCAGAACATTCTCGAGAGCGGCCTGCGTTTCGGCGAAATGGACATCTTCCATCGCCACGAAAGCATGGCCGGCAATGGTGAGGTGCTGTTCTCCATGGCCAACGCGCTCAAGCCTGGCACTTTCGATCTCGACGATATCGAAGGCTTCAGTACCCGCGCCGTGAGCTTCTTCCTCAGCCTGCCTGGCCCGCGTCATCCCAAGCAGGCCTTCGACGTGATGGTCGCCGCCGCGCGCAAACTGGCCCACGAACTGGGCGGTGAGCTGAAGGACGACCAGCGCAGCGTGATGACCGCGCAGACCATTGAGCATTACCGCCAGCGCATCGTCGAGTTCGAGCGCCGGCAACTGACACAGAAACGCTGACCCGTACACGAAGTCAAAAGAGAGCAGCCGAGGCTGCTCTTTTCGTTTGAGAGACCGAGCATGACCGACGCCGCCCAACGTATTTCCGAACTGCGCAATGAACTGGACGCGCACAACTACCGTTATTACGTGCTGGACGAGCCGAGCGTGCCCGACGCCGAGTACGACCGTCTGTTCCGCGAATTGCAGGCGCTGGAAGCCGAGCACCCGGAGCTGGTGACGCCGGAGTCGCCGACCCAGCGTGTCGGTGGCGAGGCGTTGAGTGCTTTTGGCGAGGTGCGTCACGAAGTGCCGATGCTCAGCCTGGGCAACGCCTTCGAAGAAGATGATCTGCTGGCGTTTGACCGCAGTGTGCAAAATGGCCTGGGCCTTTCGGGCGGCGACTTGTTCGGCGGCGGCGCCGAGGTCGAGTACAGCTGTGAACCCAAGCTCGATGGCCTGGCTGTCAGTCTGCGCTACGAGAATGGCCAACTGGTGCGCGGTGCCACGCGCGGTGACGGTAGTACTGGCGAGGACATCACCAGCAACGTGCGCACCATCCGCAACGTGCCGCTCAAGTTGCAGGGCGAGGGCTGGCCGCAGGTGCTGGAAGTACGGGGCGAGGTGTTCATGCCCAAGTCCGGTTTCGAGGAACTCAATGCACGTCAGGCAGAGAGCGGCGGCAAGACCTTCGCCAATCCGCGCAACGCCGCCGCTGGCAGCCTGCGCCAGCTTGATCCGCGCATTACCGCCAGCCGTCCTTTGGAGTTCTGCTGCTACGGCGTTGGCCAGGTCAGCGGCGAGCTGCCAGCCACTCAGGTGGGGATGTTGCAGCAGCTGAAGGCCTGGGGCGTGCCCATCAGCCGCGAACTGAAGCTGGCCAAGGGTGTTGAGGCCTGCCTGGAGTACTACCGCGATATCGGCGCGCGGCGCATGAGCCTGGCTTATGACATCGATGGCGTGGTGTTCAAGGTCAACAATATCGAGGATCAGCAGCAGCTGGGCTTCCGTGCGCGCACGCCGCATTGGGCCATCGCCCATAAATTCCCCGCACAGGAAGAACTCACCGAGCTGCTCGACGTGGAGTTCCAGGTCGGCCGTACCGGCGCCGTCACGCCTGTGGCGCGGCTCAACCCGGTCAAGGTGGCTGGCGTCATGGTGGCCAACGCCACCCTGCACAACATGGATGAGGTGGCGCGCCTCGGGCTGATGATCGGCGACACGGTGATCATTCGCCGCGCTGGCGACGTGATCCCGCAGGTGATGGCCGTGGTGCCCGAGCGTCGCCCGGAGAACGCGCGTCCGGTGCATATTCCCGAGCAGTGCCCGGTATGTGGTTCGGCCGTGGAACGTACCCAGCTGATCAAGCGCAGCAAGGGCAAGGAATCGGTCAGCGACGGTTCGGTGTACCGCTGCGTCGGTCGTCTGAGCTGCCAGGCGCAGCTCAAGCAGGCGATCATCCACTTCGTCTCACGCCGCGCCATGGACATCGAAGGTCTCGGTGACAAGACCATCGAGCAACTGGTGGACGAGAAGCTGATCGGCTCGCCAGCGGATCTGTACAAGCTGCAGTACGAACAGATCATCGGCCTGGAAGGTTTTGCCGAGGTCTCCAGCAACAAGCTGCTCAAGGCCATCGAAGACAGCAAGCGGCCGACGCTGGCACGCTTCATCTACGCGCTTGGCATCCCCGACGTGGGTGAGGAAACCGCCAAGGTGCTGGCGCGTTCCCTGGCTGCGCTGGCGCGCGTGCGCACGGCGTTGCCTGAGGTGCTGACCTACCTGCCCGATATCGGCCTGGAAGTGGCGCACGAGATTCACAGCTTCTTCGAAGATGACCACAACGAGCAGGTGATCGATGCCCTGCTGGGTGAATGTGGCCTGCAATTGCAGGAGGAGGGCGAGCTGAGTGCCGAGTTCACCGCCATCGCCACCCTCGGTGGCATGCTCGACAAACTCAATATCCCCAGCGTTGGCCCGGGCGCTGCGCAGAAGCTGGCCGACCGTTTCGGCAGCCTGGAAGCTGTGCTCGGCGGCGATTGGCTGGACATGCGCCAGACCTTGCCGGAGAAGCAGGCCAAGGCCGTGCGCGAGTTCTTCGACAGCGCGGAAAACGCCCAGCGCGCCCGTGCTATCGAGCAGCAGCTGCGCGAGTTCGGCATGCACTGGGAAAGCGAGAAGAAGATCGCCGAAGGTTTGCCACTGGCGGGGCAGACCTGGGTGCTGACCGGCACGCTGGAGGTGATGAGTCGCGACGTGGCCAAGGGCAAGCTAGAGAGTCTGGGCGCCAAGGTGGCCGGCTCGGTATCGGCCAAGACCCATTGCGTGGTTGCAGGCCCTGGCGCCGGTTCGAAGCTGGCCAAGGCCAGCGAGCTGGGCGTGAGGGTGTTGGACGAGGCGCAGTTTATCGACCAGCTCAAGGCCTACGGTATCGACGCCTGAACGATAGCGCCTGGGGAGAGCTTCGTGCGCGTTAGCGTTTGGCGCCGATCTTCTCCAGTGTGCGCAGTTCGCGCGGCAGCACCTGCTGTACGGAGGCGCTCGCCTTGATGCGCTGATAGTGCGCAAACAGCTTCGGCCAGCGAGCGGCGTCCAGGTTTTCGCCACCGTGTTCCATGTTGATCAATTGGCTGGCCAATGCCAGGTCGGCCATGGACAGTTGCTGGCCGAGGAAGTAGGGCTCATCGCCCAGGCTTGCTTCGAAGTAATCGAAGTGGTTGGGCAGCTTGTCCTTGAGCGTCTGTTGTACCTTGTCCTCGTCGCAGGGCAGGCCCATGGTGGCTTTCAGCACGCGGTTACGGAACACGGTAAAGGTGCATAGCGGCGCCAGCTCGTAGTCGGCGTACTTCTCCAGCCAGCGTACCTTGGCCCGTTGTTCGGCACCTGCGCCGTACAGCGACGGGCGCTCAGGGTAGCGCTCTTCCAGGTACTGACAGATGACACTGGAGTCGGCGAGCGTGAGATCGCCGTCGCGGAAGGCGGGAATACGGCCCAGGGGGTTGAGTTCACGGTACCAGTCGGGCTGGCCGAAGGGCATGACCACTTCGAGTTGGTAGTCCAGGCCCTTCTCGATCAGGCACAGGCAGAGTTTGCGAACGAAAGGGGAGAGTGGCGCTCCATAAACGGTCAGGCTCATTGCAATTCCTGTCAGGCTGGCAGGCGTTGGACGCCTGTGGCTCAGTCGTAAATGTTCTTCTTCTTCCAGTCTTCGTCTTCCAGGCTTTTCAGGCCTTCGGTCAGCTCACTGCTTTCTGCGGCTGAGGGCGCGGTACTGTTGAGCACCATGGCGTTGGCGCGTGCCAGTTGGTCTTCGAAGCGCTTGAGCTGCGCCTGGTACTGCGCTACATCGGGTTGTTTGCGCAGGTATTGCACGCCACGTTCGAAGGCCAGACGTGCCTGGCCAGGGTGATTCTGTTGCAGGGCCGTCTGGCCCAGCGTACCGAAGAATTCGATATGTACCAGTACCAGCATCTGGCGGATCTGCTTGATCCAGTGTTTGCCCTCGCTGGCCGGCAGCAGGTTGCCTTGTACCGAGCCGGTGATCAGGGCATGGAGGTTTTCCAGCAGGAAACGCACTTCCTTGGCCTTGGCTTCGTTGGCGATGGCTGTCGGAGGGTTCTTCACCGGGATGGATTCGCCCTGGGCGACTTGACCCCGAAGGGCTTCGATATCGCTCTTGAGCGTGGCGTTCTGCTTGTCCAGTGGCAGCAGGCGTTCGCTGACCTGCAATTGCAGCTGACTCAATAGCAGCTTCAACTGGGGCGTCATCAACTGGCCGGGCATGCGCTCGGAAACGTCTTGGCAGCGACGGATGCGATCGAGCAGATCGGCGCGCTGGCGGGCTTTGTCCAGCTTGCTGTTTTCGACGGCGTGGTTGATATAGGCAATCACCATCAACAGGGCGATGCCGCCGACGATCAGCAGGGTTATCACGAGTGGGGACACAGCTTGAGACCTCTCGAGCACTGATTTTCGTCCGAGTGTAGTGGCTTGACCGCGAGGCTCCTAGTGCCATGTCAATTTATGAGCTGAAGTCTTTGATTTTAAAAATTTTTTAGAGAGAGGTTGACGACCTCTCAAAGCCTCCATAGAATGCGCGCCACTTCCAGCGCAATGCTACAAACAGAGCGAAGGAAGCCGGAAAGTTGCTTGATGTTCCGGGGTGTGTCCCCTTCGTCTAGTGGCCTAGGACACCGCCCTTTCACGGCGGTAACAGGGGTTCGAGTCCCCTAGGGGACGCCACTTTCAAGCTGTAATGCGGGAATAGCTCAGTTGGTAGAGCACGACCTTGCCAAGGTCGGGGTCGCGAGTTCGAGTCTCGTTTCCCGCTCCAGATTTTCGAAATGCTGCCTCGGCAGGGTTTCAAATTAAGTTCCAGGTCCCCTTCGTCTAGTGGCCTAGGACACCGCCCTTTCACGGCGGTAACAGGGGTTCGAGTCCCCTAGGGGACGCCATTTCAAGTTGTACCGCGGGAATAGCTCAGTTGGTAGAGCACGACCTTGCCAAGGTCGGGGTCGCGAGTTCGAGTCTCGTTTCCCGCTCCAAATAAACGAAAACGCCGCTCAATCGAGCGGCGTTTTCGTTTCTGTCGTTTGTACAGGCACAAAACAAAAGGCCCGCCGGTTTACCGTGCGGGCCTTTTGTTTATTGGCCGATCAGTGCTTGGAGCCGTCGGTGGGCAGTGCCAGCAGCTGTTTTTCCTGATTCCAGTCGAAGGGCTCGTCGTTTTCCTCGGCTTCGAAGCGACGCTCGTCGAGTGCCTGGTACAGGGCGATTTCCTCGTCCGGCATGAAGTGCAGGCAGTCGCCGCCGAAGAACCACAGCAGGTCACGCGGTACCAGGTGGGCGATCTGCGGGTAGCGGTGGAACACCTGACTGATCAGATCCTGGCCCAGGTACTGGCTGGACACCGGGTCGCGCGGCAGTTCGGCGAGCAGTTCGTCGTAGCGCTCGATGAACAGGGCGTGGCTGTCGTCGAGCACCTGTTCGGCTTCGCCCAGGGCGACGAGGATGCCGCGCAGGTGGTTGAGCAGGGCGAGGTGGTGTTCGAGATGGCTGGCCATGGTGCGGTTTCCTGAAGGGTAAAACGGGCGCAGGAGTATAGAGTTCCTGGCGCCCGCTGTCCCGTTTGGCTGGCCTTTGTGTAGGAGTGGCTTTCGGCTCGGGCATCCTACTTCGCTCTACCTCCTGCATCCCTGCAGTCGTAGCCGCGACACAAGAAATTCGCGGCTGAAACCTCTCCCACGATCGCTTCGCGTTAACGCACCTTGCCACGGCTCAGCTTGAGCTCTTCCTTGGCGAAGTCGTCGACGTCGATCACCCGGCGACGCGCTGCTTCTGCTGCTTGCAGGCGTTGGCCCTGTTCGCTGTCGAGGATGCCGGCGGCAATCGCCGCTTCGATGGCGTCCTGGCCTGGGGTCGGTTGCAGGCTGCCGTCCTTGAGCGCCTGATGCAGGCGTTTACGTGCGTCCTGGCTGGCCTGTACCAGGTTCAGCGCATGCTGCAGGGCGCCGACCGAATCCTGATCGGCCTGCGGGCGATAGCAGCCTTCCAGCACTGATTCCAGGGCTGGGTCGCCGGCCTGGCGACCGATGATCTCGGCCACCTCGGCGTCCAGTTCGTCGCTCGGGCCTTGATGGCGGCGGCCCAGCGGGAACACCAGCACTTTCAGCAGGCAACCGAACAGGCGGTTGGGGAAGTTGCTCAGCAGGTCATCGAGCGCCTGTTCGGCGTGGTAGAGGTTTTCCTCCATGGCCCAGCGCAGCAGCGGACGAATGGCTTCCGGGTAGTCCAGGTCGTGGTAGCGCTTGAGCGCGGCCGAACCCAGGTAGAGGTGGCTGAGCACGTCGCCGAGGCGGGCGGACAGGCGCTCACGGCGCTTCAGGTCGCCGCCGAGCAGCATCATGCTGCTGTCGGCACACAGGGCAAAGGCCGCGGCCAGGCGGTTGAGCGCGCGGTAGTAAGGCTGGCTGAGGTCGTCGCCGGGCACCTGGCCCAGGCGATTGAGGGTCAGACCGAGAAGGAAGCTGCTGGCGGCGTTGCCGACGGCGAAGCCGATATGGCTCATCAGCAGCGAGTCGAACTCGGCCAGTGCCTGATCCTTGTCGTCACGATCGGCCAGGGCCATTTCCTTGAGCACGTACGGATGGCAGCGGATGGCGCCCTGGCCGAAGATCATCAGGTTGCGCGAGAGGATGTTGGCGCCCTCGACGGTGATGAAGATCGGTGCACCCTGCCAGGAGCGGGCCAGGTAGTTGTTCGGGCCCATGATGATGCCCTTGCCGCCGTGCACGTCCATGGCGTGGCCGATGCACTCGCGGCCGCGTTCGGTCAGGTGGTACTTGAGGATCGCCGACAGCACCGAGGGTTTCTCGCCCAGGTCGACGGCGTTGGCAGTGAGGATACGCGCGCTGTCCATCAGCCAGGCGTTGCCGCCAATGCGTGCCAGGGCCTCCTGAATGCCCTCGAAGGCGGCCAGCGGTACGTTGAACTGCTCACGCAGCTGGGCGTACTGGCCGGTGGCGAGGCTGGTGAACTTGGCGGCGCCGGTACCGACTGCGGGCAGGGAGATGGAGCGGCCGACCGACAGGCAGTTCATCAGCATCATCCAGCCCTTGCCGAGGTACTCCTGGCCGCCGATCAGGTACTCCAGCGGAATGAACACGTCCTTACCCGAGTTCGGCCCGTTCATGAACGCCGCGCCCAGTGGCAGATGGCGGCGGCCAATTTCCACGCCGGGTGTATCGGTGGGGATCAGCGCCAGGCTGATGCCGAGGTCTTCCTTGTCGCCCAGCAGGTGATCCGGGTCGTAGGCCTTGAAGGCCAGGCCGAGCAGGGTGGCCACCGGGCCGAGGGTGATGTAGCGCTTTTCCCAGTTCAGGCGCAGGCCGATCACTTCCTCGCCGTTGTACTGGCCCTTGCAGATGATCCCTGTGTCCGGCATGGCGCCAGCGTCGGAGCCTGCCAGCGGGCCGGTGAGGGCGAAGCAGGGGATGTCATCGCCGCGCGCCAGGCGCGGCAGGTAATGCTGACGCTGCTCATCGGTGCCGTAATGCAGCAGCAATTCGGCTGGGCCGAGGGAGTTGGGCACCATCACGGTGGAGGCCAGGTCACCGCTGCGGGTGGCCAGTTTCATCGCCACCTGCGAGTGGGCGTAGGCCGAGAAGCCCTTGCCGCCGTACTCCTTGGGAATGATCAGGGCGAAGAAGCCGTGCTGTTTGATGTGCTCCCAGGCCTTCTCCGGCAGATCCATCTGCTGGCCAACCTGCCAGTCGCTGATCATCGCGCAGAGTTCTTCGGTGGGGCCGTCGATGAACGCCTGTTCTTCTTCGGTCAGCTTGGCCTTGGGGTAGGCCAGCAGCTTGTCCCAGTCGGGTTTGCCGCTGAACAGCTCGCCATCCCACCATACGGTGCCGGCTTCGATGGCGTCGCGTTCGGTGGCCGACATCGGCGGCAGTACGCGCTGGAACCAGGCGAACAGCGGGCTGGTGAACAGTTGCCGGCGCAGATCACCGAGCAGAATGAACGCCGCAACAGCGCCGGTGACGATCCACAGCAGCAGTTGCAGCCAGCCCGGCACCGGGCTGAACAGCGCCATGGCCAGCAAGTAGGCTGCGGTGATGCCAAGGGCGGGTAGGGCGGCGGTACGGCTATGGGCCAGGTAGGCGACCCCGAGCAGCAGAACCAGCAACCAGATGACGAGCATGTGCATTCCTCCATGATTCGAGCGGGCGACGCCCCGAGCATAGCCATAAATGGCGGCAGGGGCGGTGAGCTTGGCCGGATCGTCGTGAACGTGGCGCAATCGGCAGGTTTAGACTGAAGCGAACTTCAGGAGTACCCGTCATGCAGACCTATCTACGTCCCGGCCGCTTCATTGACAGTGACCATCCCGCGGTAGTCGAGTTCGCCGAACGTTGGCGTGGCGTCTCACGAGAACCGATCAGTCAGGCCGTGGCCTTGTATCTGGCAGTACGTGACGAGGTTCGCTACAACCCCTATGCCTTCAGCCTCGACGCGCAGACATTGAAGGCCAGTCACGCGCTGGCGGCCGGTGAGTCCTACTGCGTGCCCAAGGCCAATCTGCTCGCTGCCTGTGCCCGGCATTGCGGGATTCCCGCGCGTATCGGCCTGGCCGACGTGCGCAATCACCTGTCGACACCACGTCTGCTGGAGCTGCTACGCAGTGAGGTGTTCGCCATGCATGGCTATACCGAGCTGTATCTGGATGGGCGTTGGGTCAAGGCCACGCCGGCGTTCAACGAGGCACTGTGCCGGGTATTCAAGGTGGCGCCGCTGGAATTCGATGGCGTGCATGACAGCGTCTTCCATCCCTACAACGACAGGGGCGAGCGCTACATGGAGTACCTGCATGACCACGGCCAGTTCGAGGATCTGCCCGAGCAACTGTTCTTCGACCATCTGCGCGGGTGTTATCCGCATCTGTTCGAGACGGACGCGGTCTTGGTGAGTGGTGATCTTCACGACGAGGCTGCCGCGGCCGTAAGAACGCAGTAGGTTGGCGCCTCGCGTAGCGAGGCCCTCGCTGTGCTGGGCTTCGTGCCTCGGCCCAGGCATGCATTCGTCCAGCCGCCACCCCGCTCTGGTCGATATGCGTTATCAACGCAAATCCTTGGCCAAGCAGGGGGGGATTGCCTCTAGAATCGACGCCTCGTGAAACGACAGGACAATCACAGATGCTGAAAATCTGGGGCCGCAAGAATTCGTCCAACGTGAGAAAGGCGCTCTGGGCCGCCGAGGAGGCCGGTGTCGCTTACGAGGCGATCGACGCCGGGGGCGCCTTCGGGCTGGTCAACGACCCCGAATACCGGGCGAAGAACCCCAACGGCCTGGTGCCGCTGGTAGAAGATGGTGAGCTGGTGCTCTGGGAGTCCAACGCCATCGTCCGCTACCTTGCCGCGCGCTACTCCGCGGGCAATCTCTATCCCGAGAATCCGGCGCTGCGTGCTCGTGGCGACAAGTGGATGGACTGGACTACCTCAGCCTTTGCCCCGGCCTTCCGCGACCTGTTCTGGGGCACCCTGCGCACACCTGAGGCGGAGCGTGACCCGGCAAAGATCGCCGCCGCCCTGGCCCGTTGTGGCGAGCTGCTGGCCATGCCCGAGCGGGCGCTGGCCGAGCAACCCTTCCTGTCTGGCGAGCGCTTCGCCATGGGTGACATCCCTCTGGGCAGTTTCGTCTACGCCTGGTTCGAGATGCCCATCCAGCGCCCAGAGCTGCCGGCTCTGCAGGCCTGGTACGGGCGGCTGAAGGAGCGCCCTGCCTACTGTAAGGCGGTGATGACCGCGCTGACCTGATGATAGGCTCAACCCATCTAGTGGCTTGATGGCTGTGTTTGCAGCCATCAAGACGAACTTCCATTCATTGCGCAAAGGCACGTCATGACAACTGCTCTGTCCATTCGGCAGCTGACCAAGACCTACGGCAACGGCTTCCAGGCCCTGCACGGCATCGATCTGGACGTCGCCGAAGGTGACTTCTTCGCCTTGCTCGGCCCCAATGGCGCCGGCAAGTCCACCACCATCGGCGTGCTTTCCACGCTGGTGAACAAGAGCGGCGGCACGGTCAGCGTGTTCGGCCACGACCTCGACCGCGAGCCCTACGCGCTCAAGCGCTGCCTGGGCGTGGTGCCGCAGGAATTCAATTTCAACCAGTTCGAGAAGGTGTTCGACATCGTCGTCACCCAGGCCGGCTACTACGGCATTCCGCGCTCCATTGCCAAGGAGCGCGCCGAGCAGTATCTGACCCAACTCGGCCTGTGGGACAAGCGTGACGTGGCCTCACGCGAGCTTTCCGGTGGCATGAAGCGCCGCCTGATGATCGCCCGTGCGCTGGTGCACCAGCCGCGCCTGCTGATCCTCGACGAGCCGACCGCTGGCGTGGACATCGAGTTGCGCCGTTCGATGTGGAGCTTCCTCACCGACCTGAACAAGCAGGGCACCACCATCATCCTCACCACCCACTATCTGGAGGAGGCCGAGCAGCTCTGTCGCAACATCGGCATTATCGACCACGGGCGTATTGTCGAGCTGAGCAGCATGAAGGATCTGCTGAAAAAGCTGCACGTCGAGACCTTCCTCTTCGACCTCAAGGATTCCTACAGCACCGTGCCGATGTTGCAGGGCTATCCCGCGCGCCTGATCGATCATCACACCCTGGAAGTGCAGGTGGAGAAGAGCCAGGGCCTGAATGCGCTGTTCCAGCAACTGGCGCAACAGCAGATCGAGGTGCTCAGCCTGCGTAACAAGAGCAATCGCCTGGAGGAGCTGTTCGTCTCCCTGGTGGAAAAGAACTTGGCCAAGGTAGCGCTATGACCTCTCAGTACCTCAACAGCGAATTCGCCGCCAACTTGGTAGCCCTGCGCACCATCGTTCACCGCGAGGTGCGTCGTTTCGTGCGGATCTGGCCGCAGACCTTGCTGCCGCCAGCGATCACCATGGTTCTGTACTTCGTCATCTTCGGCAATCTGATCGGCCGGCAGATCGGTGACATGGGTGGCTTCACCTACATGGAGTACATCGTGCCAGGGCTGATCATGATGTCGGTGATCACCAACAGCTACGGCAACGTGGTGTCGAGCTTCTTCGGCAGCAAGTTCCAGCGCAACGTCGAGGAGCTGCTGGTCTCGCCGGTCTCGCCGCACACGATCCTCATCGGTTTCGTCGTCGGCGGTGTGCTGCGCGGGCTGGCCGTGGGTTTCATCGTTACGCTGCTGTCGTTGTTCTTCACTCACTTGCAGGTGCATCACCTGGGCGTGACCGTGCTGGTGGTACTGCTGACCGCGACCATCTTTTCCCTCGGCGGCTTCGTCAATGCAGTGTATGCACGCAACTTCGACGATATTTCGATCATCCCGACCTTCGTGCTGACGCCGCTGACCTACCTGGGCGGGGTATTCTATTCCATCACCCTGTTGCCGCCGTTCTGGCAGGCGGTGTCGCTGGGCAACCCCATCCTGCACATGGTCAACGCCTTCCGTTACGGCATTCTCGGGGTTTCCGACATCCGTATCGGTGTGGCCATTGGCTTCATGCTGCTGGCTACCGCCGTGCTTTATGCGCTGTGCATCCGTCTGCTGGTCAGCGGCCGCGGCATGCGCCAGTGATGCTTTTGTGGGAGCGGATTCATCCGCGATTTTCGCGGCGCAAGCCGCGGCTACATGCTTGTGTCATCCGAGCTACGGTTGACGCTCGCGGCTGAAGCCGCTCCTACGGGGCGTGGTGGCGACCGAAAAAACATAGGGAAATAACTTGCGCAGCTGTCAGTAACCGAGCAGCCGGTTAGACTCCGCCTCTACCGAGAAAAGGGGCTGATCATGACCGTGCTGTTGCGTGCTCTTCCATGGTTGTTGCTGGGTGTGTTCGCTGCGCCTGTGAGTGCAGCCGAAGGCCCGATGGTCGAGGTCGTGGCGGTGCGGCAGATGGAGGTGCGCGACGAGCTGATCACCTTCGGCTCGCTGCGTTCCGATGAGTCGGTGATGATTCGCCCGGAAGTGGAGGGGCGCCTGGCGACGCTGCATTTTCGCGAGGGCCAGGCGGTGACGACCGGTGACCTGCTGGTCAGCCTCGACGATGCCATCACCCGCGCCGAATTCGCCCAGGCCCGCGCCAATCTCGACCTTGCGGAAAAGAACCATCAGCGCGCGCAGATGCTGTTCCAGCGCGGCGCCAGCAATGCCCAGGCGCTAGACGAGGCGCAGAGCCAGCAGCAGGCCGCGCGCGCCAGCCTGGCACTGGCCCAGGCGCGACTCGACAAGACCCAGATCAAGGCACCCTACGATGGTGTGCTCGGCCTGCGCCAGGCCAGCGTCGGCGACTACCTCAGCGCCGGGCAGAACATCGTCAACCTGGAAGTGCTCGATCCGCTCAAGGTCGATTTCCGCATTCCGCAGAAGGCCGTGTCGCAGGTGCGCCTGGGGCAGACCGTGGAAATCACCCTCGATACTTACCCGGACGAACGCTTTCGCGGCGAAATCTTCGCCATCAACCCGCGCCTGGACGAAGCCGGGCGTAGCCAGGCGATCCGCGCGCACATCGGGAACGACGACCGTCGCCTGCGCCCAGGCCAGTTCGTTCGCGTTTCGGTAATCCTCGAAGAGCGGCCGCAGGCGCTGGTGATTCCGGAAGAAGCGGTGATGCCGCAGGGCGACAAGCTGCTGGTCAACCTGGTGGTCGATGATCAGGTCGAGCGCCGCGAGGTGGTGCTGGGTAAGCGCTTCGACGGCCTGGTGGAAGTACGTGAAGGGTTGCAGGGCGATGAAACCGTCATCAGCGCCGGCTGGCAGCGCGTGCGTGAAGGCCTGAGCGTGCGCACCAAGAGCGGGGAGCGTCAGCCGTGACGCTGTCGGATGTCTGCATCCGCCGGCCGGTATTCGCCACCGTCCTGTCGCTGATCGTGGTGCTGCTGGGCCTGATGGCCTACGACCGCCTCAACGTGCGCGAATACCCCAATATCGACGTGCCCATCGTCACCGTGCAGGTCACCTATCCCGGCGCCAGCCCGGAGATCATGGAGTCGCAGGTGGCGCAGCCGGTGGAGGACGTGCTCTCGGGGATCGAGGGCCTGGATTTCGTCACCTCCATCAGTCGCGCGGAAAACACCCAGATCACCGCGCAGTTCCGTCTTGGCCGCAGCGCCGATGAAGCGGCCAACGATGTGCGTGACCGCCTCGGCCGGGTGCGCAACCTGCTGCCGGACGAGGTGGACGAACCCATCGTGCAGAAGGTCGAGGCCGACGCTCAACCGGTGGTGTGGATCGCCTTCCACAGTCAGCAGCACAGCGCCATGGAGATCACCGACGTGCTGGAGCGGGTGATCAAGGATCGCCTGCAGACCATTCCTGGCGTTTCCGAAGTGCAGGTGCGCGGTGCGCGCACCTTCTCCATGCGTATCTGGCTCGACCCGGAGAAGCTCGCCGCGCACAACCTCACCGTGCAGGACGTGGAAGACGCCCTGCGCCGGCAGAACGTGGAAATCCCGGCCGGGCGCATCGAGTCGCGCGAGCGTGAGTTCAGCGTGCTGTCGGAAACCGATCTGCGTACCCCGGAGCAGTTCAACGAGTTGATTCTCGATGACTCGCAGGGTTACCTGCTGCGCCTGTCTGATGTCGGCCGCGCCGAGGTGGGGCCGCGCGACGAGCGCACCGTGGTGCGCTTCAACGGCCTGCCGGCGGTGACCCTGGGCCTGGTCAAACAGGCCACGGCCAACCCGCTGGACATTTCCGATGGCCTCGAAGCCGCTTGGCCCGACGTCAAGGAGTTGCTGCCCGATGGCATGAACATGACGGTGGCCAACGACAACTCGCAGTTCATCCGCGAATCCATCGACAACGTCTTCACCACCATTTGGGAAGCGGTGGCGCTGGTCATCCTGATCATCTTCATCTTCCTGCGCTCGCTGCGCGCGACGCTGATCCCGCTGGTGACCATTCCGGTGTCGCTGATCGGCGCTTTCGCCCTGATGTCGCTGATGGGCTTCACCATCAACACCCTGACCCTGCTGGCCATGGTGCTGGCCATCGGTCTGGTGGTGGACGACGCCATCGTCATGCTGGAGAACATCCACCGCCATATCGAGGCGGGCATGAAACCCATGCAGGCGGCCTTCAAGGGCAGTCGCGAAATCGCCTTCGCGGTGATCGCCATGACCCTGACCCTGGCGGCGGTGTTCGCTCCCATCGGTTTCATGCAGGGCACTACCGGCAAGCTGTTCACCGAGTTCGCCTGGACGCTGGCCGGCTCGGTACTGGTGTCCGGCTTCGTCGCCCTGACCCTGACGCCGATGATGTGTGCGGTGCTGCTCAAGCCGCATCAGCCGGGCGAGCAGCATGGCCGGGTGTACAACCTGATCGAGGGCTTTCTCAACGGCCTGACCTACAGCTACAAGCACAGCCTGGATCGTGCCCTGCGCGCCTGGCCACTGGTGCTTGGTGTGTTGCTCGGTGCCTTCGTGCTGTGCGCCTGGCTGTTCGGTGGTCTGCGCTCGGAGCTGGCGCCGACCGAGGATACCGGCACAATCGTCGGCGTGTTCAACGGGCCGGATGGCGCTACCATCGATTACACGGCGCGCTATGCCCGCGAGGTGGAGGCGGCCTACGCCAGCATTCCCGAGACCAACCGCTACCTGATGATCGCCGGCTTCCCCACGGTGGCGCAGGGTATTTCCTTCATGAAGCTGGAGGATTGGGGCGAGCGTTCACGCAGTCAGTTCGAGATCCGCAACGAACTGCTGCCGCAGTTGCAGGATATCGCCGGCATGCGCGTCACGCCGGTCAACCGGCCGCCGCTGGGGCAGAGTGCGCGCAACCAGCCGATCAACTTCGTCATCCGCTCGTCCATGGAGTACGCCGAGCTGCAGGGTTATGTCGACCAGTTGATGGAGCGCATGCGCGATTATCCGGGCCTCGAAGGGCTGGACAGCGACCTCAAGCTCAACTCGCCGCAGCTCAAGATCACCGTCAACCGTGAGCAGGCGGTGGCGGTCGGCACCGATGTATCGGTGATCGGTCGCAGCCTGGAAAGCCTGTTCGGCAGCCGCCAGGTCACCCGTTTCAAACAGAACGGCGAACAGTACGACGTGCTGGTGCAACTGCAGGACATCGACCGCAGCAATCCGCAGGATCTGGATCGCGTCTACGTGCGTGACCGTGACGGCGGCATGGTGCAACTGTCCAACCTGATCTCGGTACGCGAGACGGTGGCGCCGCGCGAACTCAACCACTTCAACCAGTTGCGCGCAGTGACCATCAGCGCCAACGTCGGCACCGGTTACACCCTGGGCGAGGCGCTGGACTATCTGGAGACTGGCGCCCGCGAGGTATTCCCGCCGGAAACCCAGTACGACTACACCGGCACCTCGCGCGATTTCAAGGAGTCCAGCTCGGGCATCGTACTGATCTTCGCCCTGGCCCTGGCGTTCATCTTTCTGGTGCTCGCCGCGCAGTTCGAGAGTTTCAGCGACCCACTGATCATCCTGTTCAGCGTGCCCTTGTCGATGGCTGGCGCCTTGCTCGCCCTGACGCTATTCGGCGGCACGCTGAATATCTATTCGCAGATCGGTCTGGTGACGCTGATCGGCCTGATAACCAAGCACGGCATCCTTATCGTCGAGTTCGCCAACCACCTGCTGCGTGAGGGCAGGGAGTTGCGCGCCGCGGTGATCGAGGCCTCGGTACAGCGCCTGCGGCCGATCCTGATGACCACTGGCGCCATGGTGCTCGGCTCGCTGCCGCTGGCTATCGCCACCGGTGCAGGCGCCGAGAGCCGCCAGCAGATCGGCCTGGTGATCGTTGGCGGGCTGATCGTAGGCACCTTCTTCACCCTTTACGTGATTCCCGCGCTGTACCTGCTGCTGCGCCGTTGGGCGCCGCTGCGGGTGATCGAGGACGAGCCGGCCGCGGCGTAAGGTTCGCCGTGCGCACCGGCTTTCTCGATCTCGTGGCATGTACTTGGGCGAGATGCTTTGGCGGCAAGCTCTGGTCGCGGTTACAGCCCACTCCCATGGTGTTGGCTTTGTAAGCTGCCGGTGCGCGTGGCGCACCCTACGACGAGGTCGCATCTGGCTTGGTGCGTGCGGCTGGCCGGCCAACCCGTTAAACTCGCCCGGTTTTTCGCTACCCTGGATTGCGCGCCATGCAGCACCCCGCCGAACATTCCCCGCTGGGCAAGTCCAGCCAGTACATCGCCGAGTACAGCCCCGAGCTGCTGTTCCCCATCTCGCGCGCCACCAAGTGGGCAGAGCTGGGCCTGGACGGCGCGAGCCTGCCGTATCAGGGCGTGGACTACTGGAACTGCTACGAACTGTCCTGGCTGCTGCCGTCTGGCAAGCCTGTGGTGGCGATTGGCGAGTTCGCCATCCCGGCGGATTCGCCGAACATCATCGAATCGAAGTCCTTCAAGCTCTACCTCAACTCGCTGAATCAGACGGTATTTGCCAGCTGGGATGAGCTACAGGCGACGCTGGCGCGCGATCTGTCGGCGGTAGCCGGCAAGCCGGTGGCGGTGCGCCTGCGCTCGCTGGCCGAGGTGGCGGGCGAGGGCGTGGCAACGTTGCCGGGCCAATGCATCGATGAGCTGGAGGTCAGCGTCAGCCAGTACGACCACCCGCAGCCGGAGCTGCTGCGCTGCGATGCCGAGCGCGTGGTGGAGGAGAGCCTGCACAGCCATCTGCTCAAGTCCAACTGCCCGGTCACCGGCCAACCGGATTGGGGCAGCCTGGTCGTGCAGTACCGTGGTACGGCGCTGGATCACGCCAGCCTGCTGGCTTATCTGGTGAGCTTCCGCCAGCATGCGGACTTCCACGAGCAGTGCGTGGAGCGCATCTTTCTCGATCTGCAGCGTCTGCTGCAGCCACAATCCCTGACCGTTTATGCGCGTTACGTGCGCCGCGGTGGCCTGGACATCAATCCGTACCGCAGCACCGCCGCCATCGCCCCGGACAACGGCCGTCTGGTGCGTCAGTAGCGCATGAAAATGCCGCCAACCCGGCAGGGATGGCGGCATTTTGAGTGAGGCCCCGGCTTCAGCCAGGGCTGGGGCGTTCAGATACCCATGTTGGCCAGACTCTGCATGATGTTGCGCAGGGTTCCGGCAAGTGTCGGGTGGCTGGCTTCGAAGCGCTCCACTGCCAGGTTGACGCCATCGACCAGCGTGGCATCGGGCGCTGCTGCGGCTTCACGCGCCAGCTGCACTTCAATTTCCTGGGTCAGAAGGTAAAGCGATGCCCGTTCTTCTTCGCTGAGCGGCGTGTCCTGGGCCAGGTGCTGGTGAAGGGCTTCCAGTTGCTGCTGCAGGTCATTCGCTGGCATAGAGTTCTCCCTTATCGAATAGGCATAGGCATTGACCCCTGGCGCTGCCGGAAGTTTTCAGCCCGTACCTGCAGGGTAATTCAAGCACGCCGGCTTTGCCTGACTCGGGTCAAATGTGTCAGGGCTTTTCGCCTTTCTGCCGACGTAGCCCGATGTCTTCAAGGCTGGCGCCTATCGCTTCTAGATGGTCGACCACCGAATGCACACCTAGCCGGTAGAGCAGCAGCGTGGCTTCGGCGCGTAGACGTTCCTGCTCGCTGGCATCCAGTGCTTGCCAGTCGGCGGGGGCGTAGCCGCACAGCGGGCCGCAGGCGGCCAGGCCGATCGTCCAGCAGCCGGCATTGAGCCCGGCTTGTAGCAGCAGCGGGTTGCCGCTGACCAGAATGCAGCCTTCCAGACGCTGCACACCCAACTGACTCAGGGCCTGCCAGCAACTGTCTGGAGCCGGCCAAGGCCTGGCCTGGCGGGTGAGCACGGCTTTGACGGGTGTCGGCAAGGCCTCGGCCAAACGCAGGCTGGTATCGGCGGGCAGGGCATCGAGCCAGGCGCAGGGTATGCCGTTGGCGTGCAGCGCGGCGAGCAGTTGAGCGGCGCCGGGTGTCAGTTCGCTATGCTCGCCGGCCACTTCGCTGAGCATCTGCTGCAGATCCAGCAGCTGGGCTGCGTCGGGTGTCGTTCCCAGCATGCTGGCCAGGGCCTGCTCGGCCGTGCTGGCGAGGGCAGGGCGTTCGCGCTGCGGATACAGGCGCTGCAACGCGACTGGCAACGTACGGGCACCGAAATCGACCAGGCAGCCGGAAAGTTCGAAGATCAGGGCGGTTGGGGAGGCGTGGGGCATGAGGTCATCCGTGGCAGTGGCCTCATCCAATCTAGCGCCAGCGGATGACCGCAATATGACCGTCAGATGACGCTGAACAAGGCGCGCACATGCTCAGGCAGCGCCACGGAATTACCTTTGGCATGATCGATCCACACCAGCTTGCAGTAGCCCTCGCCGTAGACCGTCTGTGGATCTTCCACGGTCGTCAGCCTGTGCTCGACCACCAGGCTGCTGCGGCCAACCGCGCCAGCACGCAACTCGACTATTACGGTGGCAGGGTGCACCACGGGCTTGAGATAGGTGTGCTGGGTCTGCAATACCACCGGGCCGAATGGCACGTTGCTCATCGCTACCCCGGCCAGTTCGAACCAGGCGACCCGAGCTTCTTCCAGATATTGCATGTAGATGATGTTGTTGACGTGCCCGTAGCTGTCCATGTCGCCCCAGCGTACGGGGATGCGCGCAGTATGTAGCAGAGTCTTATCGGTCATCGCATTTGTTCACTATGCTGCCCAAGTGGGGCTCCAGGCTTTATACTACGCGGTCTTCGGGCCGCTGGCGGTGGCCACATTATTTCCCTCAAGGAGAGATTCAATGCATGTGTTCGGTGCTCGCTGGATCGCGCGCCTGGGTAGCCTGGTGGCGCTCGTTGGCCTGAGCTTGATGCCTGCCGTGAGCCAGGCCGCTTCGGAAGAAGATCCTTGGGAAAGCTTCAATCGCCCGATCTTCCGCTTCAACGATACCCTCGATACCTATGCGCTGAAACCGATCGCGCAGGGCTATCAGGCCGTAACCCCGCAGTTTCTGGAAGATGGCATACACAATGTCTTCGGCAACATCGGTGATGTGGGTAACCTGGCCAACAACGTGCTGCAAGGCAAGCTGCATGACGCCGGTGTCGATACCGGTCGCCTGATCTTCAACACCACCTTCGGCCTGCTGGGCTTCTTCGACGTGGCCAAGCACATGGGCCTGCAGAAGAACGACGAAGACTTCGGTCAGACCTTGGGTGTCTGGGGTTTGAACAGCGGCCCGTATCTGGTGATTCCGTTCCTCGGCCCCAGCACCGTACGTGATGCCACCGGCCGGGTGCCGGATAGCCTGCTGACACCGTATCCGTACATCGACCATGTGCCGACCCGTAATGTCACCCGTGGCGTCAATGTGATCGATACCCGCGCGAGGTTGTTGTCGGCCGAGCGTCTGATCAGCGGTGACAAGTACATCTTCATCCGTAACGCCTACCTGCAGAGCCGTGAGTTCAAGGTCAAGGACGGTGAGGTCGAAGACGACTTCTGAGGCGTTAGCCATGAAAAAAGGCGGCCTCTGGCCGCCTTTTTCGTTGCTATTGGTTTCAGCTCATCGACAGGATGGCCAGCCCCAGAGACTGCCTGCCATCGTCCAGGTCAGCGATGCGAACCACTTCGGCCTGGGCATCCAGACCGGCCAGTTCGCTATGGTCGGACGGGATGTGGACGCGCACTTTGTCACCCATGCTCAAGCTGACGTTCGCCTCGATTTGCATGCCGGTACTCGACAGATCCAGGCACAGTGCTGATGTTTCGCCGCCAGCGTGGTGCAGAGTGACTGGCGCTTCCAGTCGCATGCGGATGAAGTCGCGTTTCTCGCTGTACGCTCGATCGTTCTGACTCATGGACGCCACCCTCTTCTTATGATCTTTCCCGCGGCACTTATAACCCTCGCCGATTTACCCTGTAAAGCCGCCGAACGACGACCGGCGCCGGCTTGAATCGGCAGGCGGATGGGAGTACCGTCTGCCCCTTGAAATTGCCCTGGCACCCCTTTGCGGCGCTGCGCCTCGGCTGCAACTCAATTGCTCCGGCGCAGTTTGCCTGGATTACCCATGCACAAAACCAGTGCCACTCTGCTGATCATCGACGACGACGACGTCGTACGCGCGAGCCTCGCGGCCTATCTCGAGGACAGCGGCTTCAAGGTGTTGCAGGCCAACAACGGTCTGCAGGGTCTGGAAGTCTTCCAGCAGGAAAGCCCCGACCTGATGATCTGTGACCTGCGCATGCCGCAGGTCGACGGTCTTGAGCTGATTCGTCGTATCAACGCTTTGGGTGTGGATGTACCGGTTATCGTCGTGTCCGGCGCGGGCGTGATGAATGACGCGGTCGAAGCCTTGCGCCTGGGGGCGGCCGATTACCTGATCAAGCCTCTGGAAGACCTGGCAGTGCTCGAGCACTCGGTGCGCCGCGCCCTGGATCGTTCGCGCCTACGCGTGGAGAACCAGCGTTATCGCGAGAAGCTGGAAGCCACCAACCGCGAACTGCAGGCCAGCCTGCACCTGCTGCAGGAAGACCAGAACGCCGGTCGCCAGGTGCAGATGAACATGCTGCCGGTGACGCCCTGGCAGGCCGATGGCCTGACCTTTGCCCACCAGATCATCCCGTCTCTGTACTTGTCCGGTGACTTCGTCGACTACTTCCGTATCGATGAGCGACGTATCGCCTTCTACCTCGCTGACGTTTCAGGGCATGGCGCTTCGTCGGCGTTCGTCACCGTACTGCTCAAGTTCATGACCACACGCCTGCTCTACGAGTGGCGCCGTGGCGGTACGCTGCCTGAGTTCAAACCCTCCGATGTGCTCGGGCACATCAACCGTGGCCTGATCAACTGCAAGCTGGGCAAGCACGTGACCATGCTGGGCGGGGTGATCGACGAAGAAAGCGGCCAGTTCACTTACAGCATCGGTGGGCATCTGCCCTTGCCCGTGCTGTTCGAAGGTGGCCAGGCACGTTACCTGGAGGGGCGCGGGTTGCCTGTAGGTCTGTTCGAAGAAGCAGAGTACAGCGACCACGTAATGGCGCTACCCGAGTCTTTCAGTCTTACGCTGCTGTCCGACGGCATTCTCGACCTGTTACCAGGCGATACGCTCAAGGACAAGGAATTGGCGTTGCCACAACTAGTTAGCCAGGCCGGCGGCAGCCTAGACGGTTTGCGTCAAGTTCTCGGTCTGGCCAATCTGGGCGAGATGCCGGATGATATCGCCTTGCTGGTGTTGAGCAGGAACCTTGCATGAATCCTGGGATAAGCCCCGGTCGCATCCAATTCGCCGAGCAGGATGGAACCTTCGTCCTGAAATTCGTCGGTGAAGTCCGCCTGACCTTGTGTTCGGCGCTGGATGCCACGATTGAAAAAATTTTTACCGCGTTGAATTTCTCGGCCATCGTCATTGACCTGACCGAGACCCGCAGTATCGACAGCACGACCCTCGGTCTGCTGGCCAAACTGTCCATCCTTTCGCGGCAGAAGGTGGGCTTGCTGCCGACCGTGGTCACCACGCACGACGATATCACCCGCCTGCTCGAGTCCATGGGCTTCGATCAGGTGTTCAATATCGTCGAAGGCCCCGTGCCGTGCCCGGATTGCCTGGATGATCTGCCGTCGCAGGATCAGTCCGAGGAAGTGGTAAAGGCCAAGGTGCTGGAGGCTCACCGCATCCTGATGGGGCTCAACGACTCCAACCGGGCCGCCTTTCACGACCTGGTGAGTGCGCTGGAACGCCACTGACCGCTTTCCTGGTAAGGTGCGCCGTGCGCACCGACTCTCATTCCTCTAAAGGGGCGCCTGCCTAAGCCGGTGCCCCTTCTTCGTTTCACGCCTTGGCGCTGAGCAGCGCTTCGAGTTTTTCCTGATCGCGGGCGAACAGGCGAATGCCTTCTGCCAGTTTCTCGGTGGCCATGGCGTCTTCGTTCATGGCCCAGCGGTATGCGCGTTCGTCGAGGCTATGGCGCGCTTCGCCGGCTGCCCCGGGCGCCAACACACGCTCCAGTTGGCCCTGGTCATCGGCCAGCTTCTGCAGCAAGTCCGGGCTGATGGTCAGGCGGTCGCAACCGGCCAGCGCTTCGATCTGCCCCTGGTTGCGGAAGCTTGCGCCCATCACCACGGTCTCGTAGGCGTTGGCCTTGTAGTAGTCGTAGATGCGCGTCACCGAGCGTACGCCCGGATCTTCGCTGCCGACGTAGTCGCGGCCTTCGGCCTTCTTGTACCAGTCGTAGATACGCCCGACGAAGGGCGAAATGAGGAACACCCCGGCGTCGGCACAGGCCTGGGCCTGGGCGAAGGCGAACAGCAGGGTGAGATTGGTCTGGATGCCGGCTTTCTCCAGCTGTTCGGCAGCGCGGATGCCTTCCCAGGTCGAAGCGATCTTGATCAGTACCCGTTCGCGGCCGATACCGGCCTGGTCGTAAAGGCCGATCAGGCGTTCGGCGCGGCGCAGGGTGGCGTCGGTGTCGAAGGACAAGCGTGCGTCCACTTCGGTGGAAATGCGCCCGGGAATGACCTTGAGAATCTCCTGGCCGACAGCGACGGCGAAATGATCGCACGCCAGACCCAGGTCGCCCTGGCCGGCGCCCACGGCCTGTTGCAGCAGGTCGGCATAGCGCGGCAACGCTGCGGCCTTGAGCAGCAGGGACGGGTTGGTGGTGGCGTCCACCGGTTGCAGGCGGGCGATGGCGTCGAGATCACCGGTGTCGGCGACCACGGTGGTGAACTGCTTGAGTTGTTCCAGCTTGGAGGTCATGACGAGGCCTTGTCGTTGCAGATGATGTGACCTTACCCGAGGCGCCCTGGGCGCTCAACGGGCGCTTCACTGACAATATTTACCTTTTGGGTATGCGTTTTTTCCCGGCTCGTTCGTCTTTATTGAAGAGACACTGAAAAATACCCGAAGCCAGTGGAGTCCGGCTTTCGTAAAGCAGCCAAGGAGCCCGAACATGTCGACCCAGCACAACTTGCCTCGTTCCCTGAATCACGCAGAGAGTGGCCCGGACAGCCGTCAGTGCCGCGCCTTGCTGCAGGCCGTCGGGCTGCGCTTCAGCATGCCACGGCAGAAAGTGGTGGAGGCTCTGTACGGTGCCGACGAGGACGAGGGGATTTCCAGTCGCGAGCTGCACCAGCAACTGAGCGATGCTGGCGAGCCGCTGTCACTGGTGAGCGTACGTCAGGTACTGCGGCGTATGGAGGAAGGCGGCATGATCCAGGCGACCGGGCGCAGCCGCTATCGCCTGACGGTTTCGGCTCAGTGCCCGCGCAGCAGTTCGGCGGCCTGATCGAGCAGGCCGAGCGGATCCTGCACCTTGTGGATGTCCACCGACAACAACTGACGGAAGCGTCGCGCACCCGGGAAGCCCTGGGCCAGACCGAGCACGTGGCGACTGATGTGATGCAGGGTGCCGCCGTCGCGTAGGTGCTGCTCGACGTAGGGTTTGAGGGCGAGCAGGGCGTCCATGCGGGTGATGGGCGTCGTCTCGGCAGCGAACAAGCGATTATCCACCTGCGCCAGCAGGAAGGGGTTGTGGTAGGCCTCGCGACCGAGCATCACACCGTCGAAGGTCTGCAGGTGCTGCTCGCATTCTTCCAGCGTCTTGATGCCACCGTTGAGGATGATCTCCAGATCCGGGAAGTCCTGCTTGAGCTGGGCCGCGATGTCATAGCGCAGCGGCGGGATTTCGCGGTTTTCCTTGGGCGACAGGCCTTCGAGAATGGCGATGCGGGCGTGCACGGTAAAGCTGCGGCAGCCAGCTTCGCGCACCTGGCCAACGAAGTCGCACAGTTCTGCATAGCTGTCGCGGCCGTTGATGCCGATGCGATGCTTGACCGTGACCGGGATGCTCACGGCGTCCTGCATGGCCTTCACGCAATCGGCGACCAGCGCGGGATGGCCCATCAGGCAGGCGCCGATCATGTTGTTCTGCACCCGGTCGCTGGGGCAGCCGACGTTCAGGTTCACCTCGTCATAACCGTGTGCCTCGGCCATCTTCGCGCAGGTCGCCAGATCCTGCGGGTTGCTGCCGCCCAGTTGCAGTGCGATGGGGTGTTCGCACTCGCTGTAGCGCAGAAAGCGCTCACGGTCGCCATGGATCAGCGCGCCGGTTGTGACCATCTCGGTGTAGAGCAGCGCATGACGCGACAGCTGGCGCAGGAAGTAGCGGCAGTGACGGTCGGTCCAATCCATCATCGGTGCCACGGAGAAGCGGCGTGAGAGGGCGGCGGGGCGGCTGGATTGCTGGGGCATGGGTGCGCTGCGATAGGCTGGTGAAAAACGGGCGCATATTCTAACAGCAAGCCCAAGTGGCTCCTGCCGCTTTTTGTCGCCTGCCAGCCTTGGCGGCAATCCTGTGGGCCGTCGTTGGGCGACGTGAAGCATCGCTCCTGGCAACTTTTTCGCGCTCGCGATGAGCTGTTCGGTGCTTTTGCGACCAAAGTGCTGATCGAACTCGACCCAAAGCAGCATTGTCGGACAGTGGTGCTGGGTGGAATCTAGGCGGCAAGCTGCCCCGAGAATAATCGATGTCTGATCAACCCGTTCTTGTCAGGCGCCTGAGCAATGGCGCCGAGATCCGTGTCCTGCAACAGCCCTGGGCGGAGCGGGTGGGGCTTTGCCTGCGAGTCGCAGTGGGCAGCCATGATGAACCACATGCCTATCCGGGGTTGGCGCATTTTCTCGAACATTTGCTGTTTCTCGGTAGCCGTCACTATGCTGCCGAGCGGGGTTTGATGGCCTTCGTCCAGGGGCAGGGCGGTGTGGTCAATGCCTCCACTCAGGCGCGGCATACCGATTTCGTTTTCGAGCTTGCGGCCGAACAGTTGCAACCAGCGTTGCTGCGGTTGCTGGATATGCTGCGTTGGCCGCTGTTGCAGGTCGAGGCGCAGGCGCGCGAGCGCGAGGTGCTGCAGGCCGAATATCAGGCGCGTAGCCAGGACGCCGGCTGCCGCATCGATCATGCCCTGGGCCAGGCTTTGGCCGCTGGGCATCGATGCGCGGACTTTCTCGCCGGGGATCGTGCAAGCCTTCCGCTCGAGCAGGCGGCATTCCAGCAGGCGCTGCGTGACTATCACCAACGCCATTACCAGGCCGGGTATATGCGCCTGACCCTGGTCGGGCCGCAGCCGGCGGAGCAGTTGCTGGCTATTGCTGAAGAGCAGCTCAGGCAGATTCCCGGCTGTGACGATGAACTGGCCAGTAGGGCACCAGCCGCTATGCTGCCGTTGCGCGCGCCCCGCTTGAGCCTGCAGCACAGCCGGGTTGGTGTATGCCTGGGTTGCGCCGTGCAGTTGCAGGCAGATGGCCTGGAACCGGCGCTGGAGCTGCTGCTCGATGCGCTGCAAGATTCCGCACCCGGCGGCTTGCTCGCGGGGCTGCGTGAGCTGGGCTTGTGTCAGCAGTTGCAGGTGCGGGTGTTGTATTGCCATGCCGGGCAATGCCTGTTGCGTTTCGATTGCGACGGCACTGAGGGTGCTCAGGGCAGCGTACTGCGCGCTGCCATTCAAGGCTGGTTGCAGTCTGTACAGGACGACCCGAACTGGGTGTCACGTTTGCGTGAGTGGCGTCAGAGCGCCGCGCTGCGCCAGCTTGTGGCGAGCCCCCTGGCCCTGGCGCAGCATCTGCAAGCGCCGCAGTGCGATGAGGCGTGCACGCTGCGAGCGCTCAAGAACCTGTTGGCAAAGATGGCAGCTGATGAGGGCTGGATCGAGTTGCAGTGCAGCGAGCAGCCCCAGCCTGACTGGCCCGCTAGCGGCTTGAGCCTGCCATTGCGTGCGCTGCCGGCGTGTGAGCCTGTCGTCACTGTTCGTCGCGACTGGCGTCTACCGCCTGGTGATGCACTGTTGCAGGTGAAGGTACCAGCCGTGGCCGTTTTGCCTGCTGCTCGGCTACGTCATTACGCCAGCCTGAGCAGCGGTGGTCCGGCGGCGCTGTACTGGCGCGGACGGTTGGACGGTAATGGCGCTTGGGATGAACTCGACGCCACGTTGCAGGCGCGGATTGGCGATATCCGTCAGCGTGGCGAGCGCTTGGGCATCGTCACCCAACTGAGTGTGCAGCGTGAGAGCTGGACGCTGGTGCTGCAGGGGGCGGCAAGGCTGTTGCCGTGCTTCAGTGCGCAGATACTGCCATTGCTGCTGGCGCCCATCGACCAGCGGGTCGAGCCGGCCTCTCAGGGGCTGCTGCTGAGGGCACTGCTGCAACGCCTGCCAGCGCTTTGCGAAGCTTCGAATGTGCTGGAGTTGCAGGGGATGGGAGTCGGTTTTAGCGAGCCTGATCAGGAACAGCTTGCCCAACTCTGTACGAGCGTCGGGCCGCTGCTCGCTCTACCCCCGATTCGGGCTGATGGTGCTGGACTCACCTGGCACCAGACAGCGCAGCCAGGTGATGATGCGGCGCTGTTGCTGTTCTGCCCGCTGCCTGCTGTCGATGCCTGTACCGAGGCGGCCTGGCGTCTGCTCGGGCAGTTGCTGCAGGGCCGTTTCTACCAGCGGCTGCGTGGCGAGTTGCAGCTCGGCTACGCGCTGTTTGCCGGCTTTCGTCAGGTGCAGGGCCAGCGTGGGCTGCTGTTCGCGCTGCAGTCGCCGGTGTGCGATGCGGCCGGCATCTTCGGCCATATCCGCGCGTTTCTCGATGAGCAGCGCGAGTCACTCGCAACGCTGGATGACGCGCTCTTGTCAGGTTGCCGCGCGGCATTGCAGCAGACGCTTCGTCCGCTGCAGGCGAACCTGCCGCGTGCCGAACAGCTCTGGCAATTGCATCTGGCCGGATTGCCCGAGGTGCACCCGCAACGGGTGCGAGAGGCGCTGGAAGTGCTGACCTCGAGTGATCTGCTCAAGGCTCACGAGCAATTGCTGCGAGTGAGCGACTGGCGTGTGCTGGCCAGCGGAGCGCCGGCGTCCGTCTAGGCGCGCCTTCCTTCTTCACGATTTCGTTCTCGGTACGTGCGGCCCGTCCTGCGCTTGCGGTGAGTGCCGGGCTTTTCTACGCCCAAGGACTGCCCAGGTACTACGACCTTTCTCCCGCTACCGGTAGCAGGTCGGTCGCGAGTCGCCAGAAGCAGACCGAGACCTCCACGCCAAAGCAGCAGGCAATCGCTGCCAAGGCAGCGTATGGCCAGCCTGACCTGCTTTCGATAATCGCCTCCGACACGACTGCCCTGGTGGTCGCCACTCAAGCGGAGAGCGTTATGAACAACAACAAGATCGCCATCACTCGATTTCTGCCCCTCACTCTGGCTGCTGCTGTCGCCCTGGCGACCGCTCAGCAGGCTGCTGCCGAGATCGTCCTGTACGACAAGGACGACACCACTTTCTCCACCGACGGCTATATCAACGCCTTCTACGTCAACAGCGACGTGGATCGTGACGGCGAGCAATTCGACCGTCGCCAGTCGCGGGTGAAGATGGGCTTTCTGCCCAACTGGATCGGTTTCAACTTCGGCAAGCAGATCGATGGGCTCAAGCTGACCGGCCGCTCGTCCTTCTGGGTCACCATCAACGACAGCGAAACCAACGGCACCGACACTGCCATCGACGTTCGCCAGTTCTACGGCACCGTCTCCAGCCCGGAGTGGGGCGAGGTGCTGGTGGGTAAGGACTTCGGCCTGTTCTCGCGCTCCAACATCTTCCTTGACGAGCTGCTGGCCGGTTACGGCAACGTCTCCGACACCCTCGGTCTGGTGGACGGCACTGGCGTTTCGTTCGGCAATATCGGTACTGGCTACCCGTACCCGTTCCCGACTTCGCAGATCACCTATCGCAACAACAACCTGGCCGAAGGCCTGCGTGTCGCGGTCGGCATCATGGATCCGGTCGACACCAATGACGACAGCGCCACTGGCAAGGCCTATCAGGAAAACCCGCGCTTCGAGTCCGAGGTCAGCTACCAGTTCGATCTGGGTGGCTCGACCATCTACACCTGGGTCAACGGCGCCTACCAGACCTCCGAGAACACCGACGATACCGTCGACAAGGTCACCTCCAAGGGCCTTGGCTATGGCGTGCAGGCCAAATTCGGTGGTCTGTCGCTGACCGGCTCGGGCTTCCAGGCCAAGGGCATCAACCCGTTCTTCACCAACAACCTGGGCGAGCCGACCCTGCGTGACATCGACAGTGACGGCTACCTGCTGCAGGGCTCCTACACCTGGGGCAAGAACCGTGTGGCGCTGTCCTACGGCAAGACCGAGGACGACGGCAACGGCCTGGGCGTGGCGGCGGACTACGAGACCCGCGGCATCGCCTACTTCCGCACCATCAACGACAACCTCAAGCTGGTCGCCGAGTACAACCAGTACCAGATCGATGCCGCCGCAGGCAGTGGTCTGAACGAGGATACCGACACCTTCGCCGTAGGTGCGGTGCTCAGCTGGTAAGCCATCGGCTTGTAGACGACGGGAGGCCTATGGCCTCCCGTTCTTTTAGGGATCAAAAGAAGAGAATCATCATGATCGGAATCTGGAGCCTTCACGCTCAAACCTACCTGCTGGTGTTGGCAATCAGCACCACGCTGGTATTCGCACTGCCTATCTTCCTGTTTCCGCTGACCTGGGCGCGTCTGATGCGCTGGCGCATCCCGCAGGATATCGACCTGGCCGTTTACTTCGGTCGCTGCCTGGGTGCCTTCATCCTCATCGTCGAGGCACTGATGCTGCGGGCGGCGCTGACCGGCGAAGCGTTGCACACCACCTTCGAAGTCTTGGCAGCGGTGGCTCTGCTGATGGTGCTGATGCATGTGCACGGCGCGATCATGCGCATCCAGCCGTGGACGGAAACCCTGGAGATCGGCTTCTACGCGGGGATGTTCGCCTTGACCCTGATGTTCTGGCCGGCGCTCTGAGAGCGCTGGTGCGCGCGGCGCACCCTACACAAGCATGGCGGCGTCCCAGGTAGGGTGCGCCATGCGCACCAAGCGATCCCGGTTCGTGATGATGAGCCGGGTGGGCGAAAGCCCCTTTCGGCGCCAGATACCTTGCTCCCGATTGCCCTTGGCGCCTGGCGTACTGCTTCGCGAGTACGCCCTACGGATCTACTACCCAGTACTCAAGTAGCATGGGGCGGCCATCACCAGCTTCGTAAAATTTCCCCCTGATCACTAGGTGTATGGGGCGTGTTATGGCCTTGGAACAGTCGGAGGGCGTGCTCAGCGCCGTATCCAACACGAAGGATGTCGAGTTGGCCGCTCAGGAACTGGCGCGCCAACTGATCCACCCTTATCTCGGCTTCGTGCTGTTCTTCTGCTCGGCCGAATACAACCTCGACGGTCTTGGCCAGGCACTGGAGCAGCATTTTGGCGGGGTGAGCCTGGTCGGTTGCACCAGCGCCGGCGAAATCACCCCGCAAGGCTATGGCCGTGGCTGCGTGGTGGCGCTGGGGTTCGACCTGCGCTGTTTTTCCATCGCCAGCGTGCTGATCGACGAGATGGAGCGCTTCAACCTGCTCGATGCACAGCACCTGGTCGATGGTCTGGTGAAGGATTGCCGCAGCAACGAGCTGGCCTCGATCAAGGGCCATAGCTTCGCCCTGACGTTGCTCGATGGGCTTTCCAGTCGCGAGGAGCTGGTACTCGGCGCACTCAGCGCGGCGTTGGGCAGCATTCCGCACTTCGGCGGCTCGGCCGGCGATGACAACCACCTGACCCATACCCACGTCTACCACGGCGGGCGCTTTCACAGTGGCGCGGCGGTGGTGGTGCTGTTCAACACCTGGCTGGAATTCGAGGTGTTCAGCTCACATCACATCAAGCCCAGTGGCGAGAAACTGGTGGTCACGCGCGCCGACAGCTCCAGCCGGCGCGTCTATGAACTCAATGCCGCACCGGCGGCGCAGGAATACGCTGATCTGATCGGCGTACCGCTGGATGCACTGGATCTACGGGCGTTCGCCGCCTACCCACTGGCCGTACGCATCAGCGATCACTACTACGTGCGCTCGATCCAGCAGGTGCATGACGACCTCAGCCTGACCTTCTACTGCGCGGTGGAGAACGGAATCGTCCTCACCGCGATGCGCCCCGGCCCCTTGCTGCCCAACCTGCAGCAACTGTTCGCCGGGCTGGAGCAGCGCCTCGGGCCGCTGCTGCTGACCATCGGCTGCGACTGCTTCCTGCGGCGCCTGGAAATCGAGAACGACGGTGGCGTCGAGCCGGTCGCCTCACTGCTGCGCCAGCAGCGGGTGATCGGCTTCAACACCTACGGAGAGCAGTTCAATGGCATGCACATCAACCAGACCTTCACCGGCGTCGCCATTGGTCGCCCCACTGGCCGCAGCGAGCGCTGAACTGCAGGCGCGTTGCGAGGCGCTGGAGCGCGAGAACGACCGTCTCAAGCGCATCAATGCCGCATTGATCGAGCGGGTGGAGTCGATCCACTCACGCGGCGACGACGCCTATGCGGCCTTCCAGCACTCGGTGGTGCTTTCCGAGCAGGTGCGTGAGCGCACCGACGCCTTGAACCAGGCGATGGCCGAGTTGAAGTCGAGCAACCAGTTGCTCAGCGATGCGCGGCTGCGCGCCGAGACTGCCCACCACCATCTGATCGACGCCATCGAGAGCATTTCCGATGCCTTCGTGCTATTCGATGATCGTCAGCGCATCGTGCTGTTCAACAGCCGCTTCAAGGCGCTGCTGGCCCGCAGCCGCGCACGCATCGGCACTGGCGCGCGGCTGGAGGAAATCCGCCGGCTGACCCGCAGCAGCGGACTGGTACTGGAAGAACAGCGTGGCAAGGAGGGTGAGCCGAGCCTGCTGCGCTTGCAGGACGGGCGTTGGGTGCAGGTGAGCGAGCGTCCGACCCGCGAAGGCGGCCTGGTGATCCTCTACACCGATATCACCGAGGTGAAGCAGAGCGAGGCGTTGCGCCGTGAACAGGCGCTGGCGCAGAAGTCGCGCCTGTTGCAGCGCGCGGTCGACAATCTGTCCCAGGGCATGGCCATGGTCAATGCCGAGGGCGCGCTGGAACTGTGGAATCACCGCTTTCTCGAACTCTGTGGGCTGGCGCCGATCAACGCCCATCGGCCGTTCGCCGAGGTGATGGCCGAAAGTGAACTCGAACCGCTGACGCCAGACAGCCGCGACGTCGGCGGCAAACCTCTGCGTCAGGTCGAAGTGCGGCTGTTCGACGGACGCATGCTGGAGGTGCGTACCCATCCGTTGCCCACCGGCGGCTTCGTCAACACCTTCACCGACATCACCGAACGCCATCGCCAGGCGCAGGCGCTGAGCGACAGCGAGCGTTGGGTACGCCTGATCACCGACCACGTGCCGGCGCTGATCGCCTACCTGTCGGCCGATCTGGTCTACGAATTCACCAACAAGGTCTACGAAGAGTGGTACTGCTGGCCGCGCGGGGCGATGCTCGGGCAGAGCCTGCGCGAGGTGCACAGCGAGGAGCATTGCCAACGCCTGGAGCCTTACGTCGAACTGGCGTTGTCCGGTGAGAGCGTGACCTTCGAGTTCGCCGAGACCAACCACAGCGGCCAGGAGCGCTACATGCTGCGCTCCTACGTGCCCAACCGTCAGGCCAGTGGCGAGGTGGTGGGCATCTTCGTGCTGATCCGCGACATCACCGAGCGCCGCCGCACTGCCGAGGCGCTGCACCAGGCTTATCACCATCTGGAGCAACGCGTACGTGAACGCACTGCCGAGCTGACCACGGTCAACGACCAGCTGCGCCGCGAAATCGACGAACGCACGCAGATGGAGTCGCGCCTGCGTGAGGCCAAAGGCGAGGCGGAGCAGGCCAACCTGTCCAAGACCAAGTTTCTCGCGGCGGTGAGCCACGATCTGTTGCAGCCACTGAATGCCGCGCGGCTGTTCACCAGTGCGCTGCTGGAGAAGAACGACCTGAGCGGCTGCGCACCACTGGTACGCAACGTCAGCAACTCGCTGGATGACGTGGAAAGCCTGCTGGGTACGCTGGTCGATATCTCCAAGCTCGATGCCGGGGTGATCAAGCCCGATATCGCGCCGTTCGCCGTCAGTGAATTGCTGGAGAACCTGGCAGCGGAATATCACCAGATTGCCCGCAGCGAGGGGCTGCGCCTGGATTACCTGCCAAGCTCGGCGCTGGTGCGCAGCGATGTGCAGCTGCTGGCGCGGATTCTGCGTAACTTCCTCAGCAACGCCATTCGCTATACCGCCAGCGGGCGCATCCTGCTCGGCTGCCGTCGGCGCGGCAACAGCTTATCCATCGAGGTCTGGGATACCGGGATCGGTATTCCCACGGACAAGCTCAGCGAGATATTCCAGGAGTTCAAACGCGGCGATACGGTGCAGCGCAAACAGGATCGCGGCCTCGGCCTGGGCCTGGCGATCGTCGACAAGATTGCGGGTATGCTCGGCCACCGAATTCGCGTGGCCTCGCAGCAGGGCAGGGGCTCGATGTTCGCCGTGGAAGTACCGCTGACCCGTCGCGCGCCGCGTGCACGCGCGGTGCAGGACAGCCCGGATCAATTGCTCGAACGCTTGAGTGGCGCGCGGGTGTGGGTGCTGGATAACGACGCGGCGATCTGCGCCGGCATGCGCACCCTGCTCGAGGGCTGGGGGTGCCGGGTGGTCACGGCGCTGTCCGAGGAAGACCTGGCGCGCCAGGTGGACAACTATCATGCCGAGGCGGATCTGCTGATCGCCGACTACCACCTTGACGACGAACGCAATGGCGTCGACGCCGTGGCACAGATCAACGCCCGGCGCAGTTCGCCGTTACCGGCGTTGATGATCACCGCCAATTACAGCAACGAACTCAAGCAGCAGATGCGCGAACTCGGCCACAGCCTGCTGCACAAACCGGTGCGGCCGATGAAACTCAAGGCGGCGATGAGTCACCTGATGGAGCGTGGGGCAGGGGCTTGAGAGTGTCGTGAACCCCGCGCACGGCGCACCCTAAGCTCAGGCCGCCACGATCCCGTAGGGTGCGCTGCGCGCACCGAAGCTAGCGAAACCGAGGTTGGCAGGCTGCTTGATGGAGCGTGGGGTAGGCATTTGAGAGTGTCGTGAACCCCGGTGCGCATGGCGCACCCTACGACGACCAAGCATCGATCATCCCGTAGGGTGCGCCGTGCGCACCGAGGCGTGCGAATCCATGCAATGGAGCGCGGTACGCATGGCAAACCTACGTGTCATCAATCATCCGCGATCAGTCGCTTGCCCAGGCTGACCGAGGCATCGACCTTGTAGCCAAGCTGCTCGTAGAAAGCCAGGGCCGCTGCGTTGGTATCGCGTACCTGCAGGCTGAGCTTGGGGCAACCCATGGCCAGCAACTGCTCTTCGATGTAGGTCATCAGCTGGCGGGCCAGACCCTGTTGGCGTTGCTCGGGGCAGACCGCCAGGTAGTTGACCCAGCCGCGATGCCCTTCGTAACCGGCCATGGCCGAGGCCACAAGCTTGCTGCCGATCTCGCCGACCAGAAACAGCTCGGGCTGCACCTGCAGCTTGCGCTGGATGTCCTTGTGCGGATCGTTCCAGGGGCGGGTCAGGTCGCAGCGTTGCCAGAGGTCGACGACGGCGGCTTCGTCAGCGAGCTGGAAAGGGCGGATGTGCATGGTGGGCTCCAATCGGTGAGGCCGCCGTTTTAGCACGGCTTGATGACGGGAGTCAGGACGAACTCGTCCGGTACTCCCGCAAAGGCGGGAGCCCAGTTGCATCTCGGTTTCTGGCTTCCCGCCTGGGCGGGAATGACGGCCAACCTATCGGGCGTTAGCGCCGCAGGTAGGACGCGAAATCGATATCGCCGGCCGAGAGAATGGCCTGCACGCGGTTGTGCACGTTGAGCTTGCGCAGGATGGCCGATACGTGGGCTTTGACCGTGGTTTCGGCGATATCCAGGCTGTAGGCAATCTGCTTGTTCGACTCGCCCTTGGTCATGCGTTCGAGCACCAGCAGTTGCTTGCGCGTCAGTGCCTGCAGCAGCTCTGGCGGGATGCTGTGGTTGTCGTGATGGGGGCGCGAGTTGCTGCTCTTCTGCGAGCGGATGATGTCCGGCGGCAGGTAGACGTTGCCGTCGAGAATCTGCGCGATGGCGTCGGTCATCTGTGCGCGCGGCGAGGATTTGGTGATGAAACCCACTGCGCCGTAGGTGATGGCCTGCAGCACGATCTGCTTGTCCTGCTCGGCAGAGACGATCACCACCGGAATGGTCGGCGCCTCGTTGCGCAGGTTCATCAGCCCGCCCAGGCCGTGCATGCCGGGCATGTTCAGGTCGAGCAGGATCAGATCCAGGTCGTCGTGGCTCTGGGTCAGCTTCAGGGCGCTGTCCAGGTCGGCGGTTTCCATGATCTCGCTGCCGGGAAAACCGTCGGCGATCACGTTATGGATGGCTTCACGAAACAGCGGATGGTCGTCGGCAATCAGAATCTTGTACATGGCCTTGCACCTCGTTGTTGTGATTATGGGGTGGCGGTGGGCGTGAGGAAAGCGGCAGGCAATTCGGCCGGTTGGGCGGGCGCCATCGGCAGGCCGGCCTGTTCCCAGGAGTCGATACCATCACGATACCAATACAGCTGACGGTATCCCATGGCATGGGCGCGGCGCGCGGCATTCCAGCTCGGCCAGCAGTCGGGGCGGCAGTAGAAAACGAAAGGCTTGTCCAGGTCGCCTTTACTGGCCTGCTTCAGGTAGTGGGTGAAGTAGCGTAGCCATAGCGCTTCCAGGTTTCCGCTGCCGGTGTTGGGTAGCCACAGACTGCCGGGGATGTTGGCGTGGGGCTCTTCCTCGATGAAACGATCATGGCGCCACAGCTGACGGTAGACATCGATCAGTTGAACATCGGGGCGTTCGTCGAGCAGCTTTTGCAGGGCGGGAGTATCGAGAACCTGGACACCTTCAAGCGTTGACGGTGTCGGGCTGCGGTACTGGTTGCTGCGGTAGCCCTCGGCATCGAACAGCTCTTCGGCGTGCACGACGCAGACCAACAGCAGGGAGGCGAGCATCAAGCCTGCTTGCACGGGCAGACGGTACTTCATGGCAAGGTCTCTACTTATTGTTGTGGCGGTATTACAGGCCATGGTCGCAAGCTTGGGAATTCTACGTTGGAGAGGAAAACCAGTACCAAAGTAGTAGAGGTGACTGATGAGAGTGGCTGGAATCCGTCGTAGGGCGTCCCGGTGCGCCGGCCGCTCGGCAAGCAGTACGCCATCAGATTTGCGAGTCTACGAAGACCGCGGGCTGTTCGCTTCGCTCCTGAGCCCGCCCTATGAACGAAGCCGCCCTACGGCTTTAACCCGCCTTGCGCAGCGCAGCATGTTGCGGATTGAAGCTGGCTACGGCGAGCAGCGTCAGGAGCACCGTCAGGCCGGTGCAGATCAGCAGTGCATCGACATGCAGGCGCAGGTACAGCGCGTTGCGCACCAACTCCACGGCGTGGGTGAAGGGGTTGAGTGCACATAACCAGTACAGCCACTCGCTGGACTCGCGCATTTTCCACAGCGGATACAGCGCCGATGACAGGAAGAACATCGGGAAGATGACGAAATTCATCACCCCGGCGAAGTTCTCCAGCTGGCGAATGCCGTTGGACAAAAGCAGCCCCAGCGCACTGAGCAGCAGCGCCACTAGCAGCAGCGCCGGCAGTGCGGCGAGTAGCCCCCAGGCCGGCGGTTGCACGCCATACACCCAGGCGATGGCGAGGAAGGCATAGACCTGCAGCAGTGAGATCAGCGCCGTGGCCAGCAGCTTGGCCACCAGCAGGAAGGCGCGTGGCAGCGGGCTGGTGAGCAGCACGCGCATGCTGCCCATCTCGCGGTCGTAGACCATCGACAGCGAGCCCTGCATACCGTTGAACAGCAGGATCATGCAGGCCAGGCCCGGCACGATGTAGGTGTCGTAGGTGATGTAGGTGTCGTACGGTTCGATGATGGCGATGCCCAGCGCTGCGCGAAAGCCGGCGGCGAACACCAACAGCCACAGTAGTGGGCGCACCAGGGCGCTGAGAAAGCGCGAGCGCTGCAGCACGAAGCGCAACCATTCGCGCAGCACGATACCGCGCAGGCATTCCCAGTAGGCACTCATGGGCGGACACCTCGCGTAGGGTGCGCCGTGCGCACCGAGGCTGTTTCGCTATTGCACTTGTCGTCATCACGTCGCGGCCGGATTGCCTCACGCACATGCCCACGGCCCAGCGCCTCGTCGCCGGTCAGGCGGGCGAAGCTGATGGCCAGGTCGTCGCCGAGCTGGCTGGCCTTGCTCCAGGCCACGCGCTCGCCACGGTGCAGAATCAGCAGGTCGTCGCTGGACTCGATCTCATCCAGCAGGTGGGTCGTCCACAGCACGCACAGACCCTGCTCGCGGCACAGGTTGCGCACGTGCCGGCCGAGCGCCAGGCGGCTGGCTGGATCGAGCCCGGCGCTGGCTTCATCGAGCAGCAGCAGGCGTGGCTGGTGGAGCAGGGCGCGGGCGATCTCCACGCGGCGACGATGGCCGCCATTGAGCGTGCGCACCTTGTCGTGACGGCGCTCGGCGAGATCCTGACGCAGCAGTTCCTCGTCGATACGCACCTGTGCCTCGCGGCGCGGCATGCCATGCAGCGCCGCATGGTAGGCGAGGTTTTGCTGTACCGAAAGATCGAGATCCAGCGTGCTCTGCTGGAACACCACACCGAGCTGGCGCAACGCCTGGCGCGGTTCATCGCGCAGGCTATGACCGAAGATGCGGATATCGCCCTGCTGCAGGTCGTACAGGCGCGTGAGCAGGGCGATCAGGGTGGACTTGCCGGCGCCGTTGGGGCCGAGCAGGGCGCCGAAGCGCCCCGGCGCAAGCTCGAAAGCCAGGTCATTGAGGGCCTGGCGGGCGCCATAGGCGAAACCGACGCCGCTCACCTCCAAGGCGTTCATGGCGTCACCACCACGCCCCAGGGGTAGCGGCCGACTTTGATCGACTTGGTCACCTTGAGTGAATCGACGTCGATCACCGACACGTCGCCACTGACGCCGTTGGTGGTTAACAGGCGCTTCTGATCCGGGGTGAACGCCATGTGCCAGACGCGGCGACCGACCAGCAGGTAATCAAGAATCTCGAAGCTCTTGGCGTCGACCACCGCCACATGGTTGGCCGGGCCGAGGGCGACGAAAGCATACTTGCCGTCATCGGTGAGCTTGACCCCCACCGGCTGCACCTTGTCCGGGTGCACGCCCTTGATGGCGAAGTTGAGCACCTTGAGTACCTGGCGCGAGTCCACGTCCAGCACCGTCACCGTGCCGCCGATCTCGGCCGAGGCCCACAGGCGTTTGCCGTCCTTCTCGAACTCGACATGACGTGGGCGCTGGTCGACCAGGGTGTTGTCGACCAGTTGATTGGTGCTGGTGTCGATCCAGTGCAGCATGTTGGTGGTCTCGCTGGTATTGACCGCCCATTTGCCGTCCGGGCTCACCGCCATGCCCTCCGGCTCCACGCCGACTTCGATCTGCGCCAGCACCTCGTCGCTCTGCGCGTCGACCACGGTGACCAGGGCGTCATCCTCGTTGGAGATGTACAGCCAGCGGTCGTTGGGGTGCAGGGCGAACTGCTCGGGGTCTGCACCGGAGGGCAGCTCCTTGATGATCTTGCGCGTGGCCAGATCCATCACCTGCACGCGATCCGAGTCGCTGGCGCAGATGTACAAAAGCTTGTTGTCGGAAGACAGCAGCAACCCGCGCGGTCGCATGCCGACGTCGAGGGTAGCGGTGACTTCCAGGCTGTCGAGGTCGATGACGCTGATGCTGTCATCCTTCTCGTTAGACACGTAGGCGGTGTCGGCAAAAGCCGAGTGGCAGGCCAGGCCCAGGGCGACGGCGCAGGCGAGACGGGTAAGGCGCATGGGGTTGATCCTCTTGTTGTAGTTGTTGGCAGCCGGTGCTTTTGTGGGAGGCGCTTCAGCGGCGACTGTCGCGGCTAAAGCCCCTCCCACAGGTGTTCTCCTACAGGGACATACTGGCCAGATCGCAGCTCACTTCTGGGCGGTCATAGCCGAGGCTGTCCATTTCGTTGCTGGGATGGAGGAAGCCGTCCTGCGGCGAGGTGCTGACCAGCGCACGCGGGTGCACCAGCTCGATGGGTTGGCGCAACTCGCCGTTCCAGGGGCGGAAGCTCAGCTTGCGGCCCTTGAAACCATCCAGCGGCAAGTCGGCGGATAGCGCCAGGGTGCGAATGGCCTGCGGCTCGGCGGCGCGCAGTTTGGTCACGGCGGCGGCGACGCTGCGTACGGCCATCCAGGCGGCGAAGTCGCGGTCGTTCATCCAGCGTCCGGCCAATGCTTCGAAGCGTTTCTGCAACTGTGCGGCGCCAAAGGTTTCCACTGTCTTGTGCCAGGCGGTCGGGGTCAGGCCCTGGGTGCCGGCCACCGGGCGCGGATACCAGGTGTTGTAGGGCAGGTACTCGCCGAAGTCGCCGCGCTCGTCGGCCACCAGAACTACATCGTATTCGGCAGTCTGGGTGAACAGCGGCATTTCCGCCTGGGCGCTGCGGCGCTGGTCGTTGTCGAAGCTCCAGGGCTTCTCGGCGACGATCTTGTGGCCGAAGCGTTTGGCGGCGCGCTTGAGCGCGTCGGCGTAGGCGATGTCGTCCTCGGTGCTACCGCTTACCAACAGCCAGCGCGTCCATTTGCGCACGGCGAGAAACTGCGCCAGGGCGTCGGTCAGCATCGCGCGGCTGGGTAGGGTGTGCAGCACGTTGCCCAGGCATTGCGCGTGGCGCAGGTCGTCGTCGGCACTGCCGGCATTGAACAGCAGGCTGTCCGGCAGCTTTGTACTGAGCTGGCGCAGGGTAGCGGCGGGGGCGTTGATCACGAACAGGCGGATGCCGGCCTGATGCTGTTGCTCGGCGGCGGCGAGCAGCTCGGTTGCATCCTCGCTTTCGGCGCTTTGCAGTTCGAACTGTTGCTTGAGAAAGCGCCCGGTGCTGTTGCTGTCGATGATCGCCAGCTCGGCGCCACGGCGGCCGGCATCCAGCGGCTCGGGGATGACGTTGGACAGCAACGGACCTTGTGGCGGTAGGTGCGCCAGGTAGCCGATGCGCACCTGCAGTTCATCTGCTACCGCACTCGTCGCCAGGCCGAGCACGGCAGTGAGGCAGAACAACAGATGACAGCTGATCCGGTGCATGGGGCGACTCCTGCAGAGGGTGCTGCCAGCATAGAAAGCGTTGCCGGGTCGGGAAATATGCCCAAGGTAGCGCCGGACACGTACGAAGGTAGTAGTTCGCCCGGTCGCAAGGGCCGGGGCGGCGCGGCGGCGTGCCGGGAAATATGCCCAAAGTACCAGCCCGTCAGTACCAAGGTAGTAACCCGGCGCGGGCCTTTGCTTCTTAGCATGGCGGTATGTCTCCCATAACAAGAACAGGTGAACGCCATGCGAATTTTCAAGGCCCTTATGCTGCCGCTGTTACTGATCATCAGCCTGCTCGGCGTTGACCAGCTTCACGCCGCTGGCGACATGACCCGTCGCCCGGTGGCGCTGCCCGACCTGGTGCTGGGTAACGACGACAGCGACTACTTCATGTCGCAGAACGAGTACCAGCTGGAAACCGGCCAGGCCTACCAGCTCAAAATCATCGCCAGCGGGCAGAAGGAGTACGCCTTCCAGGCGCCGGAGTTCGCGACCTCCATCTATCTGCGCAAGGTCGAGGCGGGTGGGGTGGAGATCAAGGCGATCACCCTGACCGAGCTGGAGTTCGAGGAAGCCGGTGAGGCGGAGATCTTCTTTCTGCCGGTCAAGCCGGGCAAGTTCCGCTTCTACGCCAAGGGCCTGGAAGGCAAGGGCATGCTCGGCCATTTCGTGGTCAAGTAGCGTGGTCAAGTAGATGACCACCCTCGGCCGCATCAACCTCGGCGTCAGCCTGCTGTTCGTGCTGGTGACCCTGGCTGGGCTGGTGCTGCTGTTGCGCCAGGCCAGCCACGATGTGCAGCGCGAGCTGCTGGCTGCCGAAGCCGTGGTCGAATACCTCGGTGAAGTGGCGCGCAGCAACCCTGGCAGCCTGCGCCCGGAGCTGACCGAGAACCTACGGCATATTCGCGTGAGCTGGCTGCGCCCGGGTGAAGAACCCAAGCAGCAAACCGAGAGTGCCATCGAGCACTGGATCGCCGAACGCTTGCTGGGCTCGGCATTGCTGGTGGCCGATGCCTGGCCACTGGAGGATGGCCGCGAGCTGCGCATCGCCCTCGATCCCTACGACGAGATCGAGGAAATCTACGACTCGCTGCTGCAACTGCTGCTGCTCAGCGCCTTTGCTCTGATCCTCAGCCTGCTCACCATCCGCTTTGCCGTGCGTCGTGCTCGGCGTGTGTTGGACGAGCTGCTTACCGGCCTGCGCGAAGTCGGTGCCGGTCACTTCGATACGCGATTGCATGACCACGGCCTGTCCGAGGCCAAGCATCTTGCGGCGCACTTCAACGACATGGCCATCACCCTGCAACAGGTGCAGGCGGACAACGCCGAGCTGACCCAGTCGCTGCTGGAACTGCAGGAGCGCGAGCGCACGCGCCTCGGCCAGACCCTGCATGACGACCTGGGCCAGTACCTCAGCGGCATTCGCGCCCAGGCCTGCCTGCTCAAGGTGATTGCCGATCGGCCGCAGCAGGTGCAGGACACCGCGCGCCTGCTTGATGACAACTGCGAGCGCCTGCAGCAGGGCTTTCGCAGCCTGATCCGCGACCTCTACCCGGTGGTGCTGGAGCGCCTGGAACTCGGCCCGGCGCTGCAGCAACTGGCCGCCGACTGGCAGCAGGCGCAAGGCATTCGCTGCCGACTGCAACTGGGCGAGCACCTGCCGAGCCTGCCACTGGCGAGCAAGGCCCATCTCTATCGGCTGGTACAGGAGGCGCTGACCAACGTCGCCCGTCATGCAGATGCCAGTGAAGTACGCATTCGCCTGCAACGCCGTGGCCAGGGCCTGCGCCTGCTGGTTCGCGACAACGGCCAGGGCACCGCGCTGCCGCTGCGCCCCGGCATCGGCCTGCGCTCGATGCGCGAACGCAGCCGCAGCCTCGGTGGCGAATTGCGTCTGCATAGTCGCCCGCAAGCGGGCTGGGCGCTGTGCCTGAACATACCTCTGGAGGCGACGCGATGAAGGTTCTACTGGTAGATGACCACGCCGTGGTGCGTCAGGGCTACGCCAGCCTGCTACGCGCCCTGTTGCCGGAAGTGCAACTGCGCGAGGCCTGCGACGGCGAACAGGCCCTGCAGCGGGTGCAGGAAGAAATACCCAACCTGGTGATCATGGACATCGGCCTGCCCGGTATCAGCGGTCTGGAAACCACCCGCCGCCTGCGCCAGCGCCTGCCGCAACTGCGCGTGCTGTTCTTCAGCATGCACGACGAACTGCCCCTGGTACGCCAGGCGCTGGACGCTGGCGCCATCGGCTACCTGACCAAGAACTCGTCACCGGAAGTGCTGGTGGAAGCGGTCAAGCGCACTGCCGCCGGCCATGCCTATATCGAGCAGCAACTGGCTACTCAGCTGGCCTGCAATCCCAGTGGCAGCGACGGCCTCGACCCACGCCTGCGTGAACTGACTCAGCGCGAGTTTGAAATCTTCGTGATGCTTGCCCGCGGCCTGCCGCCTCGACAGATCGCCGAGAAGCTGTGCATCAGCGGCAAGACCCTGTCCAACTACCAGACCCTGGTAAAGAACAAACTGCAGATCAGCTCGCAGGCGGAGCTGGTGCATTTGGCGATTGATAGTGGGGTGGTAAGGGTGGGGTTGGAGAGTGCTTGAGGGGGAATGGCAGGCTGCAATTGTCTGCCATCAGCCCAATAAAAAATACAGCTCTCCATCTAGGGGCGTGTGGCAGAGCGTAGTGAGGAAGCATCGCACGTTCCTACTGTGCTAGCTGCGAGCCAATGACTCGGTGTAGATTGCTGGCGATAAGCTATTGCTGCTTGTATTGCTAAGTCGAGTATCCGCTCATCAGAGCTAAAAACTATGGTTAGTCACGTTGTGGTCAGTATTTAAGGATGTAAGATGGAGTCGTTGGAAAGTTTAAATCACGAGAATGTTGAAAAGCCTTCGCTTGAACGGGGGCAGCCACCGCATGTGAAGGGCAAAAAGAGTGATGATACTGCTGCTGGAGTAATAAGTCTGTTCTTGATTGCTTTGTTTATATATTGGTTGTGGGGTTTGGCATTTGGCGACGATTTCTATTATAAAAAGAAGGATGTGTTGCAGGCCGAAATTAACACCATGGTTAAAAATGGTGCAGATTTAGATTCTATAAAGCACCACTTCTTGACTGCCTTTAGCCAGGAATGGGGGTTAATTGATAGTTGGACTAATGATGAGTCTGATTACTATAGGAATGATTTGTCTTTGTTGGTTGTTTTAAAGGATATTCAAAATTCAGCATACCTGAGTGAGGAGGCGGTGATAGATGTTGTTGGAATTAGAAGCCTCATGGAGGTTTATCAGTATAGAAATCCTTTTGATGGACTAGAGCCAAACCAGAAGGATTTATTTGAAAATATACGTGTGAAACTGGGTGATGATTATGGTGTGGTGGCCGGGGATTTAAACAAGCTTTCAGATGAGATAGCTATGAAGAATGGTCTGGTCAATCAGTATCTCTCTGATTCAAAGACAAGCTTGTATATATCTGTGGCTTCGCTGACATTTGGTTTGTTTCTGCCGCTTATTGGTGTTTTGCTTAGGCGGAGGAGAGCGTCGGTCAAATAATCTTGCGGATGTAAAATTACTCTTTTCGCTCTCAAGAATAAATGAAAAATTACATATGTATGAGATAAGTGATCTGGGCATCTGCTGTTGCCAACGGTGGATGAAAAAAGCGTCATCCACCCTACGCAAAGGGATGGGTGGGGTGGACAACACGAAGCTTGTCCACCATTGATCGTCCCCACGCGGAGCGTGGGAGCCATATGTTGCTTCCCTTAGCCTCACTCGCTACTTTCGCGCACTACCCGCCAAACCGTATTCGCCAGATCATCCGCCACGATCAGCGCGCCGCGCGGATCGACCGTCACGCCCACCGGGCGGCCACGGGTCTTGCCGTCTTCATCGCGAAAGCCGGTGACGAAGTCGATGGGGTCGCCTGAGGGGCGGCCATTTTCGAAGGGTACGAAGATCACTTTGTAGCCCACCGGATTCTTGCGGTTCCAGCTGCCGTGCTCGCCGACAAATACGCCGTCGGCATATTGCTCGCCCATCACCTCGCTGGAGAAGTCCAGGCCCAGGGCGGCGACGTGGGCGCCGAGGGCGTAGTCCGGGGCGATGGCACTGGCGACCTTGTCCGGGTTCTGCGGTTTTACCCGTGGATCGACGTGCTGGCCGAAGTAGCTGTAGGGCCAGCCGTAGAAGCCGCCTTCCTGCACCGAGGTGAGGTAGTCGGGCACCAGGTCCTCGCCCAGTTCGTCGCGCTCGTTGACCACCGCCCACAAGGTGCCGGTGCCAGGTTGGATGGCCAGCGCGGTGGGGTTGCGCAGGCCGGTGGCGTAGGGTTTGTAGGCGCCGGTTTCGGCGTCGACCTGCCAGACCAGGGCGCGGTCGACTTCGGCCTCCATGCCGCGCTCGGTGATGTTGCTGTTGGAGCCGATGCCGATGTACAGGTAGCGGCCGTCTTCGCTGATGGTCAGTGCCTTGGTCCAGTGATGGTTGATCGCCGAGGGCAGGTCGGCGATCTTGCTCGGCGGGCCGCTGGCTTCGGTCTGGCCTTCTTCGTAGTCGAAGCGCACCAGCTCGTCCTGGTTAGCCACGTACAGGTTGCCTTCGTGCAGGGCCAGGCCGTAGGGCGCATTGAGGTTTTCGGCGAATACCGTCTGCAGTTCGTAGGTACCGTCGCCATCGGCATCGCGCAGCAGGGTCAGGCGGTTGCCGCTTGCCACCGTGGTGTTGCCGCGTGCCTTGATCACGCCAGCGATCACGTCCTTGGGCTTGAGCTTGGCCGCGTTGCCGCCACGGCCTTCGGCGACGAGGATATCGCCGTTGGGTAGCACCAGGGTTTGCCGGGGAATTTTCAGGTCGGTGGCGATGGCGCTGACGCTGAACCCTTCGGGCACGGTAGGCAGCTGATCGCCCCAGGGCGCCGGCTCGGCGATGGTCATGCTCGGCAGGATGCCACGTTCGGGCTCGGGCAAGTCCGGCTGGGCGCCGTAGAACTGCTGGTTGCTGCCGGGCTCTTCGCCGCAGGCGGTCAGCAGCAGGATCAGGGGCAGGGTGGTCAGTGCGATGGCGGTTTTCATCGGGCATCTCCTGTGCGTGGTTGGGCGAGGCCAACCCAGGTGGCGGCGCAGGCCAGCAGGGTGACGATCACCGACAGGGCCAGGCCCATGGGCATGGCGGCCCAGGCGTCCTTGGCGTGTTCCAGTGCATTGATGAAACCCAGTACCCAGGTAACCAGAAGCAGCAGGAAGTAGGTAAGCGGGCGCGGGTTGCCGCGATTTCGGAACAGTCCGACGAGGGCGAACAGCAACGCCAGGCCGGCGAACACCAGTGCGCCGGCGATCAGCCAGGAGGCGAAGTTGCTCCACTGGATCTGGTAGCTGCGGTAGTAGGCGATGTCGCTCAGCAGTGCGCCGAGAAACAGCGGCACCTGGCCGCACAGCAGGGTGGCGTGCAGGGGACTGAGAATGTTGGGGTAGGCGTGTGGCGTTGCGGTGGTCACGGCAGATCCCTCTTGGGTCGTTGATGGACGGCTGCTCGTTGGGGCGGCCTCGATCCGACTGTTCCTAAAAAGGGATTGCCCTGTAGGGGCATGGTTCAGAGTGTTTTTTATGACGGGCTCCGTGCAGCAAGCGCTGAATGCAGCTTGGGTCGTAGGGCGGGTGCAACCCGCCAGAATGCGGATTGTCGTTAGCTGCACTGTCTGTTGGTGGGCTAAAGCGGATCGCCGCCCGGCCCACCCCACACGCTCAAGCCCTCCCTGTCGATTGAGACGGGCGTTGCTCGGGTGTTCAGGTTGGCACTCGCTTGGGAGTAGGAGCGGCTTCAGCCGCGATGTTCATGATCGCTTCGCGGCTGAAGCGGAATGCCGCCCAGCCGCTCCTACAGGGTTAGAGGGCGGATTGGCGTTGGCTGTGCGCTTTGTTGGTGGGCTAAAGCCCACCCTACGCGGGATCGGGCTCAGTCCCAGCCCTTGGGGCATTGCACGCAGCCGGGCATGTTGGCGTCCTGGAAGTTGCCGAAGCGGGTGCGGGCACCGGTGAGGTTGGCGTTCTCCAGATTGGAGCCACTGAGCTTCACTTCCTGCAGGTTGGCATCTTCCAGATGCGCGCCCTTGAGGTCGGCCTTGCTCAGCCAGGTCATTTCCAGGTTGGCGGCTTGCAGTTGGACGTTGTGCAGCTTGGCACCGGAGAGGCGGGCGAATTCCAGATTGGCGGCGCGCATGTCGGCACCTTCGAATTCGGCAGCCTGGGCGAACAGCCCCCAGCCGCTGATGGCCACCAGGCTGGCGCCGGAGAGGTCGGCCAGGCGCATGTTGCTTTGTTGCAGACTGGCGCGGGTGAGGTTGGCGCCACGCAGCTTGGCTTTTTCCAGGTTGGCCAGGTCGAGGTTGACGTGGCGCAGGTCGGCGCCGGACAGGTCGGCACCGGCAAGATCCATGCGGCGCATGTCCATATTGCGCAGGTCGGCGCCGCGCAGGTTGGCGTTGGGGCATTTGCTGTCGGGTTCGATGCGGCAGCCGTTGATCTGCGGCACGTCGTCGTTCGGAGTTTCGGCGCCAATGGCGTGGCTGCCGAGTACCAGCAGCACGACCGGAATCAGCAGGGGTAGATAGTTCATGGCGAGTCCTCGGTGTGATTACCTGATTCGCTTCGCGGCTTAAGCCGCGCCCACGGGAAGACGATGGGGCGTCTGGGTAGGGTGCGCCGTGCGCACCAATGGGGCTGCGCAGATGGCGAGATGGGAACGCGAAAAGCTGGTGCGCATGGCGCTCCCTAGGGTGCGCCATGCGTTCAGCCATTAGCGTTTGGCGGTGGTCTTGTCCCAGCTCGGCAGCTTGAACACCCAGAAGGAACCACCCTGGGCCACCGGCTTGGTCAACTCGGCCATGTCGCCGCCCCACAGTGGTACGGCGCCGCCGTAGCCGGCAGTCACGCCGATGTACTGCTCACCGTCCTGTTCCCAGGTGATGGGCGGGGAGATGATCCCGGTGCCAACCTGGAACTTCCACAGCTCCTTGCCGTTCTTGGCGTCGAAGGCCTTGAAGTAGCCGTCACCGGTACCGGTGAACACCAGGTTGCCCTTGGTGGCGAGCACGCCGGCCCACAGCGGCAGGCGCTCCTTGTGTTCCCAGGCGACCTTGCCGGTGGTCGGGTTCATCGCGCGCAGGATGCCGACGTGGTCGTCGAACAGGCGCTTGATGCGGAAGCCCATGCCCAGGTAGGCGGAGCCTTTCTTGTAATGCGCCTCTTCGGCCCAGTAGTCCTCTTTCCAGTGGTTGGCCGGGACGTAGAACAGGCCGGTGTCCTGGCTGTAGGCCATCGGGTTCCAGTTCTTGCCGCCGAGGAAGGGCGGGGATACTTCGACCACTTCACCCTTGCTTTCGCCGGGCTTGGGTTTCGGCGGACGCTGGCCTTCGTTTTCTACCGGGCGACCGGTTTCCAGGTCGATGTGGCTGGCCCAGGTGATCTTGTCGACGAAGGGGAAGGCGTTCTTAAGCTTGCCGTTGGCGCGATCGACCACGTAGAAGAAGCCGTTGCGGTCGGCGTGAGCGGTGGCCTTGGTGACCTTGCCGTCCTTGTCCTTGTAGTCGAACAGCACCAGCTCGTTGTTGCCGGAGAAGTCCCAGGCATCGTTCGGGGTGTGCTGGTAGAACCACTTCACTTCGCCGGTGGTCGGGTCGACGCCAACCTGGCCGGAGGTGTACAGGCTGTCGTAGTCCTTGGGATTGCCGCCGTCGGCGGTGCGCGCCCAGCCGTTCCACGGCGCCGGGTTGCCAGCACCGATGATGATGGTGTTGGTTTCGGCATCGAAGCTGGCGCTCTGCCACGGCGCACCGCCGCCCTGGCTCCAGGCTTCCTTCTTGCCGGTCGGGTGGTTGGGATCATCCGGCCAGCTCGGCGCTTTCACGTCGCCGGTCGGCGTGCTGTCCTTGCCGTTCAGGCGGCCCATGTGGCCTTCGACGAACGGACGCATCCAGACTTCTTCGCCGGTATCTGGGTCGCGGGCGAAGAGCTTGCCGACTACGCCGAATTCGTCGCCGGAGCTGCCGTGAATCAGCAGCACTTTGCCGGTCTTGCCATCTTTGACGATGGTCGGTGCGCCGGTCATGGTGTAGCCGGCGGAGTGATCACCGAATTTCTTGTTCCAGACGACCTTGCCGGTGTCCTTGTTCAGCGCCACGACACGGGCGTCGAGGGTGCCAACGTAGATCTTGTCGCCATAGATGGCGGCGCCGCGGTTGACCACGTCGCAGCACGGACGGATGTCATCGGGCAGGCGATGGCTGTAGGTCCACAGGCGTTTGCCGGTCTTGGCGTCGAGGGCGAATACCCGTGAGTAGGAACCGGTCACGTAGACCACGCCGTCATGGATGATGGCCTGGGATTCCTGGCCGCGCTGCTTCTCGTCACCGAAGGAATAGCTCCACGCCGGGGTGAGCTTGAACACGTTCTCGGCGTTCACCTGGGCCAAGGGGCTCCAGCGTTGGGCGTTGGTGCCCATGCCGTACTGCAGCACGTTGGTAGTGGTGGTGTGGTCGTTGGCAATGTCTTCCCAGGTGACCGGCTTGGCGGACGCGCCTTGGCTCAGGGCCAGGCCGCCGGCCAGCATCAATGCAAGCGCCAGGGGGCGCGGGGTGCTGGGTAGGTTTCTTGTTGTCATCGTTGTGCTTCCCATTGGAGGTGGTAGGTCGCTGCCGTGCACTTCTGAGAACTGTCTGCGTGTCATCGCTGACGGTTGAGAGATGCCCTGCAGTGGCAAGCCGATGGTGGAACCCGGCCGCCTCGGCGCCTACGGAAAAACTCCCGCCTTTGCCGGGAGGATTTCCCGGTGGGGCCATGACTTGGCCTTGCTGCCAAGGCATCGACATAACCCCCACCCAAGCCCTACTACCAAGGGACTAGAGCGCGACCACCAAAGCAGCATTCGGCGCTTTGCGCGGCCTTTCTAAGATGGTCGCCACGAGCTCTGTATGGGCTGTCTTGCGTGCATTAGATGAGGTCCTAGCCATGAATAAGAAGATCCAAACCACCTTGGCGCTGGTGTTGCTCGCCGCGTCGACCACCCTCTGGGCGCACGGCGACGTGGTACCGCAGGCGGTCAAAACCGATGGCTTGGAGCCGCTGGGTGAAGAATGGCTGGACGAGAACCCCTACCGTGGCAACCCGCGCGCCATCGAGATCGGTTCCTCGGCATACAACCAGAACTGCGCCGCCTGCCATGGCCTGGAAGCCAAATCCGGTGGCATCGCTCCGGATCTGCGCCTGCTGGAGCTGGGCGCCAGTGGTGATGAGTGGTTCAAGGAGCGGGTGATCAACGGCGCGGTACGCGATGGACGCGTCTATATGCCGAAGATGGCGGACTTCCTCAGTCAGGAAGCGCTGTGGGCGGTACGCAGCTATCTGGAGAGCGTGCACGTCGAGGAGTGAGAGCCTGATGATGAATCTGCTGCGCTCGGCATCTCGCACTTCGGTGGGGTTCGCAATGCTCATGTATTTCAATGCATTCCGCTTGCGGCGCTCCAGCGAAGCGCGAGCGGCCATCGCTCGCGACGATTTCTTCATAAGCGCTTGCGTTTTGCGCCGATTGATCGCTTTGTGCAGCCTGCTGCTGTGCCTGGGCACTGCTCAGGCACAAGTGCGCGACTTCGACCGCATCACCGAGTCGGGCACCCTGCGCGTGGCGCTGTACCAGAACTTCCCACCGTACAGCTACGAGCAGGATGGCCAGCCGCGTGGCGTCGACTACGAACTGGCCAAGGCGCTGGCCGAAGGGCTCGGCCTGAAGCTGGAACTGATCTGGGCACCGCCGGGTGAAAAGCTCGACGATGACCTGCGCGACTACATCTGGCGTGGCCGGGTGACTGCGCAGGGGCAGTTGGCCGACCTGATGCTGCGCGTGCCTTACGACCGCGACTACGCGCAGATGCGCAACGAGCTGGGTGAGCTGGTCAACGAGCGCGTGGTGATGTTCGGCCCCTATCAGCGTGAGCGCTGGCAGTTGGCATTCGATCGCCGTCGCCTGCCCGAGGTGCCGAGCATCGTCGCGCTTCGCCAGCACCCGGTCGGGGTGGAAGTGGAGAGTGTGCCGTCGTTCTATCTGAGCTCGGTGCAGGGCGGCATGCTCAGCAAGGAAACCCGTCATTACCAGACGCCTGAGCTGGCCTTTGCCGCCATGCGCGGCGGTGAGGTGGATGCGGTGATGGCGCTGCGTGGCGAGGTGGACTGGCTGCTGCATGAGGCGGCCGACCCGCAACTGGCGCTGGCCGAGAACGCCTATCCGGACATGGGCCGGCAGATCTGGGAGATCGGTATGGCAGTGCACGAGACCAATCGGCAACTGGCCTATGCCCTGGAAGAACAGCTGGAAACCCTGATTCTCGACGGCTCGCTCGAACGCCTGTATGCGCGTTACGGCCTGCGTTACGAGAAGCCTGAACAATACCAATAGGGTGCCTCTAAAAACGTAGGCGAGGCAGCCAGCGCAAGGCAAAGACAGGCGAAAAAGCGCAGTTTACAAGCTGTAAATGAGCATTTTGAGCCTGTCTTTAACGCAGCGATGGCAACGCAGGTAGTTTTTAGAGGTACCCGATAGCGGTTTCAGCCGCAGCGGAGGTGAACGATGGATTGGCGTAGCCTGATGTTGCTGGCCCTGTTTGCCTGGGCCTGGGAGGCGCGGGCAGCCGCGCCCGATCCGGTCACTTCGGTGATGTGGGACTACTACCACCAGCGCCTGCTGAACGGTGAGGCCTTCGTCTTCGACGACAAGATTCGTCTCGAGGTGCCGCCCTTTGCCGAAGATGCACGCCAGGTGCCGATCCAGATCGACGCCAGCGCCTACCGCGGCAAGGTCAAGCGCATCCTGGCCTGGGCCGAGCTCAATCCGATCCCGCGTATTCTCGATTTCGCCCCCGGCGAGCAACTGGAGCCGAGCCTGGCCATTCGCATTCGCGTCGAGCAGGCCACGCCGATTCGTGCGGCGGTGCTGACCGACGATGGCGTCTGGCATATCGGTTCGGCACGTGTGGATGCCGCTGGCGGCGGTTGTACCGCGCCCAGTGTGGTGCGCGCCGAAGCCGGCTGGGAGGCGCGCCTCGGCCAGGTGCTGGGCAAGCGCTTCGTGCGCGGCGAGGACAGCCGCCTGCGCCTGCAGGTTTCACACCCGATGGATAACGGCCTGATTGGCGGCATTCCCGAGTTCTACATCGAAGAGGCTGAGCTGCGCGGTGCTGATGGCCAGGTGCTGGGGCGCATCGAGCTGTTCCCGGCGGTCAGCGAGAACCCGACGCTGACTTTCGACCTGCGTGGTGATCAGCGCGCCGAGCTGTGGCTACGCGATAACAACGGCAACGAATTCCAGGCCGAGTTCTGAGAACCGGTCGGTAGGGTGCGCCGTGCGCACCCATCATTTCCAAGGCACTTCTGAACACGTTGGCGAGGCCGCCAGCGCGAGGCAGAACCAGGCGAAAAGTGGTCGGATTCACGCACGAGTCTGGTTTTAACGCAGCGCTGGCTACGCCGCTGGTTCTTAGAGGTGCCCTCTAGGGGGCTTCCATGCGCTGGATACTATTGCTGACCTGCTTGCTCGCCAATCTGGCCCAGGCTGCGCTCGACTATCGGCTCGAACCCCGGCAGATTGCCGATGGCGTGTGGCTGGTGGAAGGTAGCACCGACAATTTCGCAGCGGACAACGGCGGCAACATCGTCAACGTGGGCTTTATCGAAACCGCTGACGGCGTGGTGGTGATCGATACCGGCCCGTCGCGCCGTTACGGCGAGGCACTGCGTCAGAGCATCGAGAAAGCCACTGGAAAACCGGTGGTACGCGTGCTGCTGACTCACCATCATCCAGATCACGTACTGGGCAACCAGGCCTTCGCTGGCGTGCCTATCGCCGCGCTGCCGGGCACCACCAAGCTGCTGGCCGAGCAGGGCGATGCCATGGCGGAGAACATGTACCGCCTGGTGGGCGACTGGATGCGCGGTACCGAGGTGGTGCTGCCCACGGAAGAGCTTCACGAAGGCGCGCTGGAGATTGGCGGTCGACGCCTGCAACTGCTGGCGTTGCGTGGTCATACCGGCGCCGACCTGGCGATTCTCGATGAGCGCACGGGCGTGCTGTTCGCAGGTGATCTGCTGTTCTACCAGCGCGCGTTGACCACGCCGAACAGCCCGGGGCTGGATGTGTGGTTGGCCGATCTGGATCGCCTCGAAGCGATGCCGTGGAAGCAGATCGTGCCTGGCCATGGGCCGGTGACTACGGATGCTGCGCCTTTCGTGCAGATGCGTGATTACCTGGGCTGGCTCGATGGGCTGCTGCGCCAGGGCGCGGAGCAGGGTGCGGAGATGAACGAGCTGATCCGCGAGCCGATTCCCGAGCGGTTCGCCCAGGTCAATTTGTCGCGTTATGAGTTGATCCGCAGCGTCAGCCATCTCTACCCGAGCTACGAGCGAAACGCGATGGGGCGGGTGGATCGTTAACGTTAAGGAGTTGAGGGGTTCCCGGTGCGCACGGCGCACCCTACGACGAGTGATCGCCGGCGCGTAGGGTGCGCCGTGCGCACCGAATGTGATGTGATGGATGTGTAAGCCAAGGAGGGCGTACCGGGCGGCGATCCGTTCGCGAAGCAGTACGCCGGGATCTGTGCGGCTCCGAAGATTGGTGGACTGTTCGCTGCGCTCCTGAGTCCACTCTACAGCCTGCATTACGAACGCTCGGCGTTCCGATCCACCCTACAACCAATCTCGTAACGGCTGGGTATTCGAGTAGGGCGTACTCGCGAAGCAGTACGCCTTTGGATCTGTGAGGTTCCGAAGTGGGTGGATTGTTCGCTGCGCTCCTGAATCCACCCTACAACCTAGAGCTCTTCATCGTCACGTATCAGCACGTAATGGCGGCCGTGCTCGGTTTCTTCGTGGTCGTAGACGTAGTACATCACCACTTCGCCCGGGCTCGATTGCACGGCTACGTAGTCGCCGCTGTCAGCCATGAAGAATGCCTTGGTCGCAGGTTTGGCTTCGCATTCGATATGGGCCATGACGAAATGGGTGGGGTCTTCTTCGCCAAAGTAGTCCTCGCGCTGGTGCGCATCCCAGTCAACTGGGGGCTCGAAAGCGCCGAGGAAAAGAACCTTGGCGTCGCCCAGATCCTGCTCTTCGGCGTCCGGATCCTGCTCGTCGGGGCGATAGACCGTGCAGTCCAGCGCATCGGGATGATTGAGGGTTTCCTGGCGAGGATGGGGCACGGGCGTCTCCGATCAATGTGTGCGAGCGGCCAAGTGTCGGGCAAAGCGCTGGCCGCCGCAATCGCCGCAGAACCTGCCCGACGTGGCTGCTGACGCAGGCTTACTGCAGGCTGAGCACTTCACCTCTTTCCTGTATCCATTCGTCGTGGCTTGGCGCGGCCTGTTCGCCGCTCATGCGGTGGATGATCTCGAAGTAATGTTGCTTGAGCGTGTCACGCATGATCTGTTCGCGCTTGCGCACACGTACGGCGTAGATGCTCTGCAGATTCTGGTGGTCGAAGCCGCGCCATTGCTGTTCGTCCTTGAGCAACTGGTAGCGGTGGTCTTCGAGGGCCGCGATAAGGGCTTCGCTGTCGGTGCTGGCGCTGCGTCGTACGGCATCGCCCCATTGCCGGACGACGGTGTAGGCGGAGGCGGCGGTGGCCCCGGGGTATTCCTTGTGCGCGTCGAGGTAGCGCTCGACGAATTGCTGGCCTTCGCTGCTGTTTTCCAGCTTGGGCGTATCCCATGTCCAGGTTTCGGTGCCGATCACGTCTTCCATCACTTGCGGGCCGACCTGTTGCACCAGGCTCTTGGTCAGGTTCGGCACGATGATCTGCATGCGCTGCTTGAGGCCCATGTTGTGGGCCATGCGCATGCTGCGTTGCAGGTTGTCGCCGAGCAGCGCCAATACCAGTACGTCGGCGCCGCTGGCGGCAGCCTTGTCCAGGGCCGCTCGGTATTGCTCGCGGCGCACTGGGCCTTGGGGCAGGGCGCTGCGCCCGTGGCGCGCGCGATCGGCGCTGCCGGTGGCCAGGCGCAGGGTCTGCTCGATGCTGCGGCCCCAGGCATCGTCGATGAGGATGTAGTGATAGCGCTGGCGCGGCAGGTGCCAGGACAGGTATTCGCCGAGCACCCGCGCGCTCATCCAGGCACTGCTGGACTCGCGAAACAGATGGCGTTGCCCGGCCTGGCCGGTGACCTCGTTGGCGTAGCCCAGCGTGGCGAAATACAGCAGACCCAGCGCGCGAGCGCGTTGCCCGGCGGCGATGGCTTCTTCGCTGGTAGCACCGCCGAAGACCATGCGTGCGCCCTGGCTGGCGAAGTGCTCGACGTTGCGCGTGGCCTGGGCCGCATCGGAATCGGTGTTCTCGCTGAGCAGCTCCAGCGGCTGGCCGAGCAGACCGCCTTGCTGGTTGATCGTTTCTACGGCGAGCAGGGCGCCGCGGCGCAGCTCCAGGCCTTCGTCCTTGTAGTTGCCGGTGCGTGGGTAGTTGAGGCCGATCTTCAGGCTTTCGGCTTGCGCCTGGCCCCATAGCGCTGCCAGCAGCAAGGCGATCAGAACACGTCCCATGGGCATTCTCCTTGTAGGTTGGGAGGTGCCTTTCTACGGGGCGTGGCATCGGTTAACCATGGGCTTTTGGTGCCATCCGGCTGCTACTTGCGATGCCTGTTCCAGGCTGCTGGGCCGTCGGCAGCAGTGCAGGTATTGCTACCAAGGAACGAGAAAAATCGGCTGGGGGTGCAATTGTTGGCGCGGCGGGGTGAGCCAAGAATTTGCGGCAGACCGGGAAATTTTCCCGGCAATAACAATGAACCCGCAGAGGTAGCCGCAATGAAACACACCGGTCTTCGCCAGCCCTTACTCCTCACCGCGCTGTGCGCGGCAATGCTGATGCCATCCGCCGCCGCGCTGGCGGTCACCGATGCCGAGATTCTCAAGGACGCCACCACCACCGACCAGATCGTCACCAACGGCCTCGGTCTGCAGGGCCAGCGCTACAGCCCGCTGAGCATCCTCAACGACAAGAACGTCAAGGAGCTGCGCCCGGTCTGGACCATGTCCTTCGGTGGCGAAAAGCAGCGCGGCCAGCAGGCCCAGCCGATGATCAAGGACGGCGTGATGTACGTCACCGCCTCCTACTCGCGGGTGTTCGCCGTCGATGCGCGTACCGGTCGTGAACTGTGGCAGTACGAAGCGCGCCTGCCGGATGACATCCGTCCCTGCTGCGACGTGATCAACCGTGGTGTCGCGCTGTACGACGATCTGGTGATCTTCGGCACCCTCGATGCCAAGCTGGTGGCGCTGAACAAGGACACCGGCAAGGTGGTCTGGCGCAAGAACGTCGCCGACCACAAGGCGGGCTACTCCATCACCGCGGCGCCGCTGGTGGTCAACGGCAAGCTGATCACCGGCGTCTCCGGTGGCGAGTTCGGCGTGGTCGGCAAGGTCGAGGCCTATGATCCGAAGAACGGTGAGCTGCTGTGGAGCCGCCCGACCGTCGAAGGTCACATGGGCTATGTCTACAAGGACGGCAAGGCCATCGAAAATGGCATCAGCGGTGGTGAGGCCGGCAAGACCTGGCCGGGCGACCTGTGGAAGACCGGTGGCGCCGCGCCCTGGCTGGGCGGCTATTACGACGCCGACACCAACCTGCTGTTCTTCGGCACCGGTAACCCGGCACCGTGGAACTCGCACCTGCGCCCTGGCGACAACCTCTATTCGTCCTCGCGCCTGGCGCTCAACCCGGACGACGGCACCATCAAGTGGCACTTCCAGACCACGCCGCACGACGGTTGGGACTTCGACGGCGTCAACGAGCTGATCTCCTTCGACTACCAGGAAGGCGGCAAGACCGTGAAGGCGGCGGCCACCGCCGACCGTAATGGCTTCTTCTACGTACTCGATCGCACCAACGGCAAGTTCATCCGTGGCTTCCCCTTCGTCGACAAGATCACCTGGGCCAAGGGCCTGGACAAGAATGGCCGTCCGATTTACGACGACAGCAACCGTCCTGGCTCGCCAAGCGCGGCGGAGAAGGGCAAGAGCGTGTTCTCCGCACCGGCCTTCCTCGGGGCGAAGAACTGGATGCCGATGGCCTACAGCCAGGACACCGGTCTGTTCTACGTACCGTCCAACGAGTGGGGCATGGACATCTGGAACGAGGACATCGCCTACAAGAAAGGCGCGGCCTACCTCGGCGCCGGTTTCACCATCAAGCCGCTGAACGAGGAGTACATCGGCGTGCTGCGCGCCATCGATCCGAAGACTGGCAAGGAAGTCTGGCGCCACAAGAACTACGCGCCGCTGTGGGGCGGCGTGCTGACCACCAAGGGCAACCTGGTGTTTACCGGCAACCCGGAAGGCTACCTGCAAGCCTTCAACGCCAAGACAGGCGAGAAGGTCTGGGAATTCCAGACCGGTTCCGGCGTGATCGGCTCGCCCGTGACCTGGGAAATGGATGGCGAGCAGTACGTTTCGGTGCTGTCCGGCTGGGGTGGTGCGGTACCGCTGTGGGGTGGCGAAGTGGCCAAGCGCGTCAAGCACCTGAACCAGGGCGGCATGCTGTGGACCTTCAAGCTGCCGAAGGAGCTGGTGGCCAAGCACTGATTGGCTGATGCATCAGACGATGGCCGGACTCTGTCCGGCCATCGTCGTTTCCGGCGCCTGCCAACCTGCAGCGAGCTGCTTCGAAATGCCACGGCGGAAATTTCGCCGTTGGGAACGCAAGACGAGACGAACGGGTCTAGCCTTTAGCGTCCATAGCCTCTTATCTCACTGCCAAAGGCCCGTGCCAGACCGCTCGCCGCTCTACTACCAAATGACGAGACGTTTTGTGCCATGGGCGCATACCGAGGTCGCCAGGGGCTTTCTAAGATCGAACCATGACTCGTTCCACCTATTGGGGGCGGGCTCCGACAACAAGAGAGGTCAGCATCATGATTTACGCGAATCCGGGTTCTGCAGGCGCCGTCATTACCCTCAAGCCGCGCTACGGCAACTACATCGGTGGCGAGTTCGTCGCCCCGCTCAGTGGCCAGTACTTCACCAACACCAGCCCGGTCGACGGCTCGGTGATCGCCGAATTCCCCCGTTCCAACGCCGCCGACATCGACAAGGCGCTGGACGCCGCGCATGCCGCCGCCGATGCCTGGGGCAAGACCTCGGTGCAGGAGCGTTCGCACATCCTGTTGAAGATCGCCGACCGCATCGAAGCCAACCTCGAACTGCTGGCCGTGGCCGAAACCTGGGACAACGGCAAGGCCGTGCGTGAGACGCTGAACGCCGACGTGCCGCTGGCCGCTGACCATTTCCGCTACTTCGCTG